>Ga0214472_10000019_pt1 | contig 238660 bp, 205 predicted proteins | sample RVTome_6_FD_207662 | JGI IMG/M metagenome (GOLD analysis project Ga0214472, IMG submission 207662) | Soil microbial communities from uranium-contaminated site in the Upper Colorado River Basin, Wyoming, United States - RVT140D175 | ecosystem: Environmental > Terrestrial > Soil > Contaminated... | reverse complement strand
TCCGCCGACACTTCGGCTGCTTCCGGCTGGAACGACCAGTTGCCGGGTGGGTATCGCACCCACGGGATCATCCGAACCTTTCCACGACGCACGCCCCAAGTGGGCCCATTTTGCGCGCCGATTACCAGCGAGACGTGTTGTCCGGACGATCCGTGTTACGCGGAATCGTGCGTGTGCGGGGACGCGGGCTGTACGTACCTGACCTGCCAGTACACGTTCATCTGCGAGGACGACGACGAGTGTACCATCGACACGTGCACGGTGCCGCCGGAAGAATGCGACGCCGTATGTTCGCACGAGTGCCAGCCGGGCTGTGCGTGCGGCGAGGGGTGCTGCGCGTTCGGCGAGTATTGCGCCGATCCCGCCATCGGCAAGTGCTGCGTGGAGGGGCAAAGCTACTGCGGCGTAGCATGCTGCGACGGCCCGTGCTGCGAGGACAGCGGGGCGTGCTGCGAGGTCGGCGGCAGTTGCTGCGGCGGCACCCAGTGCTGCCCGGCCGGGGGGGAGTGCTGCGACGGCCTGTTCTGCTGCCCCCAGGCGTGCGAGGAGTGCATCGACAAAGGAACGCTGGCCGGCGGGACGATCACGGTCGAGCCGGAGGTGGTCTGCATCGGCGATACGATCACGTTCACCCTCGACGAGGTAGTGGATACAGGCGGAATGCAGCGCGTACAATGTACCGAGGAGGAGGTGCCGCCAGTGACGCCGACGTACGAATGGGAACTCACGATTCCGGCGGACTATCCCGAGCCCCTGCCGCCGCTCAGCGGCTCCGGGCCGGCGGCCAGCGTGGTTGCCGAGGTCGAAGGGAACTACTCGGTCACGTTCACCGCATTGGCGGAGCGGGAGTGTGAGCCCGACCTGCTGACGGTCGGTCCGACGAGCAAGGCAACAACCGAGATTACGATAACAGGATTCTCAGTCGATCCGACCTGGGCGGTCGGCGACGGTTGCAGCGTGGCAAATCATGTTTCGACGCCGCAGGTTACGACGAATCCTGCCGATACGCCGGTGCTCTTTTCGCTCACCGGAGAGTCGCAGGGCGCGACCATAGATTCAACAACGGGCCTTGTGACCCCCGGGAGTGACGACAGCGGCCTTATCACCGTTCGCGCGGCGAACGCAGAGAAGCCAAGCTGCTATGGAGAACGAATGCTTCTGATACGCGCTCGCCCAGTAGCCGTAGCGCAATCTGTAGCAGTGCCCGCGGGGCTGCTTCCAAACTTCTATGGCGGCAATTGGACGCACACGTTCAATTCAACCGGCGGACATCTGGCGGGAGTTGGCATCTCGGAGACTGTCATGACCGCCCAGCCGAACCCGTTTGGCTGGAGCTTCAACATTCAGCCGGGCGCCCCCAACGTTTGGACGCTCGACGCAAATGGCGTGATGCTGACGCCGGATCAATACCGCACGGAGACGTCCCTTTTCGACGGCCGGCACTGGTTGCCGTCACCGCCGAATCCAGGACTTCCGCATACCGGGACCGATCAGCAGTGGTATCATTGGTGGTGCCCGCTCGACGGCATTTGGTCAGAGTTCACTGGGCCGGCGGGTATCGACGTCACGATGGCGCTAGCGCTGCCGGAAATCACCGTTACCACCGCAGCTTATGGGCTAGCGGTCGTTGACTCCTACCTCGGCTCTACCGTGCTTCTCGACGATGTGCAGGTGGCTCCAGCGTCGATACCCGCCGACGGAGCATCAACCGCCCAGGTATCGGTCACAGCGATCCCGGGTGCCCGGCAGGTGACTTGGAGCATTCAGGGAGAGGATCTAGGCTGCACCATCGACGCCGATGGAATCGTCACCGCGGGGACTGGTCCCGGACAGGTCACGGTGCGCGTCGCGGATGGTGCGGATGCGACATATTTTCGCGAAGCCGTGTTAACACTGACGGCGCCGTCTCCACCGTAGTACCATGGAGTTACCGATGAGACTGTTCGCGCGATCAATAAGAACCATTATTGTGGTAGGCGCTGCACTCTCCATTTTGTGGCTCGACGCGTTGCCCGAGTCTGTAGCATGTGGGTCGCCGGGTGAACGGAGACCCACCGAGCAGCTAAAGGGCTTTGCCGTGTCCAACGCTCGCATAACAGATTTCGTGCGCGAGCTCACGAAAGTCACGGGCCTGCGTATTTGCGTAGAAGAGGCTCGAATCTTGCCAGCCCACGACAAATCCGAGGCAAGCGCTGGGGAGCAAGAGGGTGGAGCTGAAATAGGGTTGAACATCGACATCGCCGACGGAACCGTATATGACGCCTTGAACCGGCTTGTGGATCTCGATGCGCGTTATGCCTGGAAGCGCGATCCGGAAACCGACACGATCAACGTTTATCCGGTAGAGAACGCACCGCTGGGATGGATGACCGGTCCGCTGAGGATCCGGAACAGGGCTTTGGACGACGTGCTGGCGATGAACGATTTGCTGGGGTTGAGAGAGAATAACGTCATATTCTCTCCTCGCGGAAATCTGACATGGCTCAAAACACACGTTACGCTGGAATCTCGACCGTTAACGGCGCGGGGAGCGCTCAACAGGCTCTGCGCCCAATTGGACTTTCGCGCCCGTTGGGAGGTTTACGAGATTACGTCGCCCAATGGTGAGCTAAGGCACATGCTAATGATCAAAGGGGCGTACCGCGAAGGGACAGGGCCGCTCCCGACGAAGGTCGACGACGATGAGGGCGTGTCGCCCGCGCCGCCATGAGTCGGCGGAAGAAAGCCGAGCAGCGTGCACATCACCCCGACCCATGCTGTAGGAGCGCTCACCCCTGCTGCGGCAACCCGGATCCGTGCTGCAACACGCTGGACGTCTGCTGCTACATCGCCAACCGGTGTTGCAATCACGACAACCCCTGTTGCCATAGCGACGATCCCTGCTGCAACCTGAACGATTCGTGCTGTGGCAACCCGGACCCCTGCTGCAACCCGGACAATCCGGACTGCGGTGTTTGCGAGACGGCCTGCTGCAACAGCAGCGATCCGTGCTGCAACAACCCGGACCCGTGTTGTGGGAGCCCGGATCCGTGCTGCGGCGTGAGCGACCCGTGCGATCCCGTCTGCGGCGACCCCTGCCTGGCGGGCTGCCTGGATTGCGATGACGAGAATATGTGTACGTTCGATGATTGCGATAGCGGGGTTTGTGTCAACACCCCTGTTCAGGACGGCTCCGGATGCGACGACCCATTGGACCCGTGCGCCGAAGGCTATTGCGACGCGGGCATCTGCGTGCTAGAAGAATGTAACGGTGACTGTTGCGATGGCTTGTGTTGCCCGGCTGGAACGATGTGTTGCACGAGTGAGGATCCCTGCCTGCCATCGGGATTCCTGACGTGTCTGGAGTCCGTCGGCGGTATGGCCATCGCCTGTGCATGCGGTCCGTGTGTCTACGCGAATGATCCACGCGACACCGCCAACGCCGCCGTCCAGGATTGGATCAACGCAACCGGCGAAACGGACTTGTGCCGAATTGATGCCATGCAACATTGCGTTGGAGCCGCGCTGCTTTCAGGAGACTGTGGTGCGACGTGCGCGGTTTGTGCCGGGGAGATCAATGAATTCCTTCAGGGAGACGGCGATCCGATGGACTATGCGAACAACGAGGCCGGCGCAGGCTGCGCTACACAAGACCCGGTTGCCGCGGTCACATGCTGCGAGGACAAGCTGCACTCAGGACAACTTGTGCTTGTGGGGAATTGCGAGTAGGAAATGGTCTCGGACAACCGTCGCGAGCAGGCGCCTTGGCCATCGCTACGCCCGTGGCAAGTCGGTGTACGGGTGGTCTGTGTCCTGATTGTCGGGGCGTGCATTATGGCCTTTACGGTGCTCGTGACGACCTACGAAGATCCCTTCTCCAAAGTCGCCTACCGCGGTCTTCCGGTTGCGGTCTTGAAACACACTCCACAATGGGATGTTACGGATGCGTGGCGCATCAACTGGCCGGGGCTCTTGATCGACACGATCGTGTGGTCTTGCCTGGTCGGACTGCCGGTGGCCGTGTTTCGTGGCCTCAAACGAGCGCAACGCCGCCGTCGCAGCAACAGAGGTCAGTGCATCTGGTGCGGGTACCTGCTTCGAGGGCTGACCTCGGCCCGGTGTCCTGAGTGCGGTCGTGCGCTGCCGGCGCGTGGAAAGGACGTTCGGAACAGCCACGCCGAGAAGTGCCGGCCTGCCGCGGAGCAAACCCAGTAGCACGGACTGCGGTTCCAGCAGGAGGCCGGCTGCAACAGCAGCGATCGGTGCTGCAACAACCCGGACCCGTGTTGCAGGACGCCTTGCGCTCCGGAGTGCATCAACTGTGACGACGGCGACCCGTGCACCGAGGATTCGTGTGTGGAGGGCTCGTGCATTCACGAGCCGGCCTGCCCGGAGGGGCCCTGCTGCCCGGACGGCGGCGGCGGCAAGCACTGTTGTCCGGACGGGGCCTCCTGCTGCGGCAGCGGATGTTGTGCCGCGGGCACCGCCTGCTGCCTGGATGCGACGGTGCTATGTTGCGAAGTCGCCACTGAGGCGTGTTGCCCGGACGCCAACGCGTGCTGTGCGAGCGGTTACACGTGCTGCGACGACGTGTGCTGCCCGGAGCCGTGTGAAGACTGTATCGACAACGGGCAGCTTACCGGCGGGACGATCACGGTCGAGCCGGAGGTGGTCTGCATCGGCGATACGATCACGTTCACCATCGACGGCGTGGTGGATTCGGGCGGAATGCAGCGCGTACAATGTACCGAGGAGGAGGTGCCGCCGGTGACGCCGACGTACACGTGGGACCTGACGATCCCGCCGGACTACCCGCCGCCGCTGCCGCCGCTCAGCGGCTCCGGGCCGGCGGCCAGCGTGGTTGCCGAAGTCGAAGGGAACTACTCGGTCACGTTCACGGCCTCGGCCGACCGCGACTGCCCGCCCGAGGACGTCACCCTGTCGGCGAGCAAGGACACGTGCGCGGCCGCAACGGCGGTGGCCGGGCAGGGGCAGACGTGCGGGATAGACGTGACGATCAAGGATATCAGCTTCGGCGACGATCATCCGATGTTCGAGGAAGCAGCGCCCTGTGACGTGGGTGGCGCGTGCTGGGGCGCCGGGGCGGGGCTGTCGACGCCGGACTGGGCCAGCGAGAACAACCCGGACAACCCGGTTTGCTACACGCGCTCGACGGCCATGCGGTTGACGGTGAAAATCGAGGTCACGGGCAGCGGCGGCGGCACGGCGACGCTACGGGTGACGGGGCCGGATGGCGTCGTGGGCGAAGGGACGTTCGCCGTTCCCTGCGGGACGGAGGATCTGTTCGTCAGCATCACGACGAGCGCGCTTCCGGCGGTGGTGAAGGCGTACACGCCGGCAAGTCTCTCGTGGTCGGTGCAGCCTCCCGGCGATCCGGTGTTTTATCCCCTGGGCAGCACGTCCCACCGGATCTACGTGACCCTGGCCACGCCGGGCGGCAGCGCGCCGACGAACCGCCGGATGAACTTCGTGTGCACCGCGGCCGCGCAGGCGGCGACGGCGCTGGAGGCGATTGACGGCGCACCGTTTGGCGGTGGAGGCATCCACGCGAGGCTCGCCGGCAACCCGCCCGTCGACGGCTGCCCGGCGGGAACGACATGCGTGGATGACTGGCGGTTGATGGCCGGGTGGGTTTCGGCGACCGAGCGCTACAACGGTGAGTGCGATGAGCAGGCACACCTGATGAATCTGGCGATCCAACTGCTGGGCGCGGGCGCCGGCGCACAGTACAAGACGTACGCGTCCACCGATGCGCAGGTCACGACCATTGAAACCACCAGCGCGCAGGCGCTTGGCGTTACTCAGGACTTGGATGGCGATGGGCAGATGGGTGATGAGACTCTGGAACTCATCTTTGACTTCGACCCTCCACCCAACCCACCGCCGCCTGGTTGGGAGCCGGATTGGAATCTGTTCGAAGGGAGCATTTCCGCCGCCGGGCGCTATTATGCTGTATGGCCGAGCTTCGCAGCGGACTCTGAGTTGGGCCTATTCTGCAAGGTCCTGCAGGGCGTTGCAGCTGAACAACAGTGGGTGTACCGGATCGTTAACCCCGACGACACCTGGTACGTAGTCTACGCCCATCCGGGCGCAGTTCCGCCGCCGGCTTGCCCCCCGTGAACGAAGGAAGACAACCATGAAAATCGACACTGTGCAGATGCGTGGAGACTGGTCGCCATTCGTAGTCCCTCCTGGGGCCGCAGCCGTTGTTATTCTGACCTTGTTCTGGGCGGGACCGCGACTGGTCGCTCAGGAGGACCCTGGTGCGCGCCCGGACACCCGTAACCGGCGGGCAAGCGCCATTCACGAACCGTGTATTCCGACGGAGGACGATAACGCTCCTGACGTCTTTCAACGTCCTTGTTTCGTCGACGCCTTGCGGTTCTCACGCCAGTTTGCACCCGTGCACGGCTTGACGCGCGTGCGTGGAGGCGTGAAGCTCGCTGACGAAGCGATCCCGACGGCCTTGCTCGAGGCGTTGCGAGGCGTTCTTGGGTGGGTCCTTACGTCAGATTACATACCCGTGTCATGGGCCGCGGTTAAGGTTGACGCAAGGGCCTCCTGCCCGCTTAAGACCATCAGCGAAATGAGAAACGGCGTGCCCACTTTTGTGCGTCAGGAGTACGACTGCACCGGAGTGACTGCGCTCAAGGACGGGGACGGAATTCAGACGGGATGGACCATCGACGGGATGGACGTGTTACCCCGCATGCAGTATGGCCCGACGGCGCCTAAGAAAGTTGTGATCCGCCTGCGCCTGTACGGGGACGATCGGCTTACCATTCGGCCACGGCCGCAGGATTGGGATGCGCTGGGGGCACGGCGCGAGTTTTTCGACCGCGCGGTGTTACATGAGTTCCTGACCAGCGTTTTCCGGGTTCCCTTCGAGTCCTCGGACGACTTTCTTGTGGAGGGATACGACGCGGAGTATGAGGGCGTCCGGGTCTTTCACGGGAAAATCTGGTCCCGCGACTGGTGGGTAGAACACTTTGCCGAAAAGTCACGAAAGCCGTCCCACTGGTGGGACGAGATGCGCCTGCTGGTGACCGACTCCGATCCGCAATACTTCTGTGTCGAGATTGTTCTCCGCGAGGGCGATGCGTTGGACGCGCCGTAGCCGCCCGCGGACTGTTCCTCGAGCGATTTGGGCGAACGGTGCGCGGTCTGGAAACGGCGCATGGGCTCGTCGGTGTCGGCCTTGACGGCGTCGAAGGATTCTCGCCCGAAACGGCCGGCGACCGTATCGGGCCAGGTCGGCTCGGCGTCCTGGAGGGCGCGAGCCGGTGCGGTCGAGCCGGCGGCGGCTGCAACGGTGGCGAGGGCGATCCATCGGACTCTGATCACAGGGGTCTCCTTTCGCAGGTGCGTTGCCCGTCAACGAGTCGAGCGGCGGCCGCGGCCCCATGTCAGATCTCATCGTCCGAGGTAGCTGACGGCTGTTATCCGGCCGTGGGCGGGTTGATTCGGGAGTGTAACGGGGCGGACAGGGGGCACCTCGACGCGGCCGTGGCCCGAATGATATGATTGGTCCTGCGATAGTCCCCCGGAACGGGCCGGTTTGGGGCGTGGACCCTGACCTTCCGCGCGGGTAGCACCGGCACTGATTTTAAGGTAGAGACAATCGATGCGTCGAGGTGTATCGGGCGGCCGTGGGCCGGTTGGGTGCGGGGTTCTTGCGCTCGGATGGCTTGCGCTTGCCGTGGTTCGCGCGTCAGCGACCGAGCCGGCGGGACCGACCCCTGCCGGCGTGCTGTCCGACTGCGACGGAGCCATCTCGGAGATCACCCTGCACTACGACCATGCGGTGGCGGAGGAGCTGGCCCCGTTGTACCGCGATCTGTTCGCGGCGCTGGCCGACGACGTCGAGATCAAGGTGTACTGCACGTCGCGCGAGGGTGCCGAGGTGTTTCGCGATCGCTGGGGACCGGCCGCATCGCGAGGCGGGCGGGAGGTCTCGGTGATCAACGTGGCGCGGCCGATCACGGTCTGGGCCCGCGACCGGTACATCGCGCGGCAGTCGCCGGATCTGCGCCGGGGTTCGGCCGGTGTCGTTCCTGCGCCGTCGGCGGAGTACGAGCATTATCAACTCAACGAGCTCGAGATGCAGGACGAGCTTCGCGACCTGCGGCTGACGCCGTCGTTCGTGCGGCTCCCGCTGGCGCTGGAGGGCGGGAACGTCGTGGCGAACCGCCGTACGGTATTCACGGGAACGAACGTGCTTGCGGAGAACCGCGTCGTGGCGAGTGAGCCTGCGGTGGAGCGCGAGCTATTCGAGATCTTCGGGCGGGAGTTCCTGCTGGTGGGGGATGATTTCGGCGAGGTGCCGTGGTGCCACATCGACATGTACCTCACGCCGATCGACGATCGCACGCTGCTGATCGCGAGCCCGGAGTTGGGCAGTGAGTTCCTCGGTCTTTCGTGCGGCGACGAGATCGAAGAAGCGGACGAAACGGAGGACATCCGACTGCCGATTGAACTCACCGGGTTGATCGATCCGGCCTGCCCGTCGGATTTCTATCAGAACGAGCTCGATCGCATCGCCGAGTCGGCGGAGGACAACGGCTACGATGTCCTGCGCGTCCCGGTGGTCATGAACCCCGGTGCGGGCTGGATGATCACGTATAACAACGTGCTGATGGAGACGCGCGGCGACCGCAAGACCGCGTACGTGCCGATCTACCGGCAGCCGCTGCTCGACGACGTGGCAGTGGAGATCTATCGCCGCCTGGGGTTCACGGTCCACACCGTGGACGTGTCGAAGATCTATGATCTGGGTGGGGCGCTGCGCTGCATCGTCAACGTGACGCGGCGGCATCATGTCGGCCCGCGGAAGGTGTATGCGTCACGGCGGCTGCGCGGGCGGGTGCGGATGATCGATCTGGAGCGCCGCGAGATGCGTCGCGCGGCGCCCGGGCTGCGGTCCGACGTGAGCACCCGGCTGCTTGGCCGGGCCGCGTAGCGGCTGTCTCACGAGCCGATCCCGTTCGATGGTAGTTGTTGACACGCTGCGCGCGGCGTTCGACAATTCCCTGTGATGACTGGGCAACCGTGCGTTCCGGGACAGATCGGGTCGGTCAGGATCGGGCCGGGGCGGCCACTGGCGCTGATCGCCGGGCCGTGCGTCATCGAATCCGAGGAGCACACGCTTCGCTTGGCCGAGGCGATCCAGCGAATCTGTGCGCAACTCGCTCTTCCTTTCGTTTTCAAGGCCAGCTTCGACAAGGCCAACCGTTCGAGCATTTCGAGCTATCGCGGGCCGGGGCCTCAGGAGGGGCTCGCCATTCTGGGGAAGGTTCGCAAACAGGTCGGGGTGCCGGTGCTCTCGGACGTCCATGAGGTGCAGCAGGCGGGCCCGGCGGGGGAGGTGCTGGACTGCGTGCAGATCCCCGCGTTTCTGTGCCGGCAAACGGATCTGCTCGCGGCGGCGGCGAAGACCGGGCGCTGTGTGAACGTGAAGAAGGGCCAGTTCATGTCGCCCGAGGAGATGGGCAACGTCTGCACGAAGCTTCGCCAGTCGGGATGTGAGAACTACCTGCTGACAGAGCGTGGCACTTTCTTCGGGTACAACCGGCTGGTGAACGATATGACCGCGATCGCGAAGATGCAGGCGCTGGCCCCGGTGGTGTTCGACGCGACGCACAGTTGCCAGTTTCCCGGCGGGGCCGGCACGCAGAGCGGCGGGCAGCGGGAATTTGTGGGCACGCTGGCGTCGGCGGCGATCGCGGCGGGGGCCGACGCGGTGTTCATGGAAGTGCACGACGATCCGGATCGAGCCAAATCCGATCCGGCTACGCAGTATCCGCTGGAACAACTCTCCGAGCTGCTCCGCCGCTTGCTCCGCATCGCCGAGGCGTCGCGGTAGACAACCTGCGTTCGAGCGAACCGCAATTCGTATTTTCTTATTGACCGGACAGGTTGGGTCTTGGGAGAATGGACCGGCGCGGGGAGGGATCGTCCTGTCGGGTACAGGCCGTGATCAAGGTTCCGGAGCGCACGCATCATGTACTCGAAGATCAGAAACACCCTTGCCGGGCATACTCACGGCCTCTGCCTTCGTGGTTTGGCCGCCGGCGCGGTGGCCCTATCAATCCTGCTCACCGGATGTGAGCTGTTGCCGCCGGTGTGCGTTTCGGACGCGGATTGCGACGACGGCGCCTTTTGCAACGGGGCCGAGTTGTGCGTAGAGGGGCGATGTGTCGGCCGCGAGGCGCCGTGCGGGCCGGACGATGCGGACTGTGACCGTTGCGACGAGCAGGACGATGTGTGCCTGGAATGCTGCGCGGACGGTGAGTGCGACGACGGCGTGTTCTGCAACGGGGTCGAGACGTGCGGCGCGGGGCACTGTGTTGCTGGCGAGGCGCTTTGCAGCGAGGCGGAGATCTGCAACGAGGCCGCGGCCCGCTGCGACGAATGCGCCGAAGATAGCGACTGCGACGACGGGTTGTTCTGTACGATCGACGTATGCGACGCGGAACAGTGCAGCCATGCGGAACGCGGTTGCGACGATGGGCTGTTCTGCACTGGGACAGAGACGTGCGACGAGGTTGCGAATAGCTATTCGTCTTCGGGCGGACCCTGCGGGCCGTGTCATGTCTGCGACGAGCAACTGGGCATGTGTCTTGCAGCGGTGCCGTGTCTCGTGTTCGCATATTCTTGTGACGACGGCGTATTCTGCAACGGCATGGAGAGTTGCGAGGGCGAGGGCTGTTGCGTCACTTCCGGTCCGCCGTGCGGAGAGGGCGAGATCTGCAACGACCAGGACGACGTGTGCCTCCGGCTATGCGACGTGGAGGCCGACTGCATCGACGGTGAACGATGCGACGAGCTGGAGGGGCTGTGCTTTCGGCCGTGTGATCAGGACGCAGATTGTGACGACAGCGTTTACTGCAACGGGCCGGAAAGATGCGAGGATCCCGGAGCGTGCCGACCTGGGTCCCCGCCGTGCCAGCCTGATGAGGTTTGCGTGGAAGGCTTGGAACGATGTGAGCCGGTCGTCGAGTGTACCGTCGACGCGGAATGCGATGACGGCCTGTTCTGCACCGGGGTGGAGACCTGCGTGGATGGCTTCTGCGTGCCGGGAGACGGTCCTTGCCCGATTGTGGAAACGTGTGTCGTACGATACTGCGACGAGGATGCCGACGAGTGTACGGACACACCTCCCCCCTTCGACCCGAACGGGCCTATACCCAATGGCGTGCTCAGCTTCACGCTCGGCACGGATGAACTTACTGGCACGGGTGGCAGTGACACCGTTCACGCGTTGCTGCTCTTCAACGCCCCCACCGGAACCAACCTGCCTTCATTTCAGACCGGCGACTCACTGGATGGACGCGATTGCCCCGGTGTACTGACGGTTCAGACGAACTTCGACGAGCCGATGACCGTGGAGGCGACGTTGATCAGCGTGGAACGATTCGTCGTCACCGACTTCGGCACCGCGGCGACGACGATCAGTGCGGCGGACTTTATGGGGCTCGAGACCATCGCGGCCATCAACAGCACCAACCCGAATCCCGTTTTGTTCAGTGCGCTGGGCAATCTGGTGGATGCAGAGATGACGAACACCGCCGCGGGCCTGGCGCTGTCCTTTGCGGCCGGGGTGACGGATTCCGCGTCGGACTCCTTGACGCTGACGCTCTCGGAGACCACGGGCGGGCTGTTCAGTGCCGAGACTGCCGGCGCGAACGGGATCGAGGTCCTGAACGTCGTATCCACGGGCGGGGCGAACACCCTGGCCCGGGTTACGCAGCTCAACGGAACAACGCTCGGGCGGATCAACGTGTCAGGCGCGCACGCACTGACAATCACCATGCCGCTGGATGACAGCGTCACGACGGTGGACGCGAGCGGGCTCGGCAGCGGGTTGTCCGTGGCGGCCGGGGCCGGCCCGGTCGTGATGACCGGCGGCAGCGGCGCCGACACGCTGGTGGGTTCGCCCGGTGAGGACACCATCAACGGTGGGTCCGGCGGCGACGTGATCGACGCGGCGGCCGGTGCGGACACGGTGACCGGTGGGGCCGGGGCCGATGTGTTCCGTCAGGGCGGGGCGGCCGCGAATGGTGCGGACCGGCAGACCATCATCGACTTCGACGACACGCCGGCGACCGGCGACCGTTTCAATCTCAGCAGTGGTCTGGCAGTCCTCGGCGGCACGGACGACTTTGCCGGCGCCTCATCGATCCAGACGCACTCGATGCCCGGCGATTTGGTCGTGAGCACGGCCGCCGAGGTGGTCGTGGTGCGCTCGGGAGCGGTGGCCTCGTTCACTTCCGCCGATGCCATGAGCGGCACCGACCTTCTGACCGCGATCGGCGGAAGCGTCACGGTTCCCAGCGCCGGCGAGCAGCGGTTGTTCGCCGTGGCGGACCTGTCCGGCAGCGTCGGCATCTATCTCGGTGACGCGGGGTCGGACAGCGACATCGGCGCCGCGGAGATCACGCTCGTGGCAGCGCTTCAGGGCCCGGCGGTCGACATCGCCGGCCTTACGTCGCAGAGCTTCTCGAACGACGAGTAGCGCGGCGCGTCGAATCCCTCCGAAGGCCTATTCGAGTCGAGCACGGGTCCCGCGCTTCTCGGGACAGGCCCTTATCGCATGATTCCGTTGAGCGGGCGGATGGTGTCGGAGCCGGGGAAGACGCGGTTGGCCTGGGCGGTTGTCAGATCGAATGCGCCGGCGATGACGCCCTTGAGCACCGCGCGGGTGTCGAGGGTGGGGCGGAGGTCGCGGTTTTCGTACAGGTCCTTTTCGGCGAGGCCGGGCCAGTCGGAGACAACGGCGCTTTTCGCCAGGTTCGGCCCGAGGATCAGGCCGGCGCCGGCCGTGCCGTGATCGGTGCCGTTGCTGCCGTTGGGACGGACGGTGCGGCCGAACTCGGTCATCACCACGACGGTGGTGTCGGCCCATGCTTCGCCCATCTGCCTGCGAAAGCCGCTCAGACCGGCCGCGAGTTGGGACAGCCGCCGGTCGAGCTGTCCACCGTCTTTGCCTTGATTGCGGTGGGTGTCCCAGCCGCTGAACTCGACGGCGGCGACGTTCGGGCCGTCGGGGTCGCGGAGGAACTTCGCAGTGGCGTCGAGGATCGGGGCGACCGGCCCGCGGTGGTTGGTAATCGGGCCCAGCTCATCGATTTCTTCCTGGGCCTGGAGCGCGGTCTCGAAGCGGTCGAGCAGAATCGGGTCGCGCTGGTAGAGGTGGTGCAGGCGGGCGAGGTAGGCGTCGGTGACCGCCCCGAGCTTGGTCAGCGAAACGGTGGTGACGGCATGCGGCCCGTGCATCGAGCGTGGCAGCCCCGCGCCGACGGCAAGGCCCTCGTACTTGCCGCCCATGATCGTGAGCAGGCGGTTGAGCCAGCCGTCGGCTTGTCCTTCGGGGCGGGCGAGGCCGGTCTCGAGAATGGCCTGTCCGTCGAAGTGACTCCGCGTTCGATAAGGGATGGCCATGGCGTGGGTGACGGCGAGCTCGTTTCGGTTCCAGAGCTCGGCGAGTGAGGACAGACCCGGCGCGAGGGCGAAGCCGGTTTCGCCGAGGGGGGCGAGTTCATCGGGCCGCAAAGCGAGTTGGCCGCGGAGCCGGGCGTAGTTTGCGTCCATGGCGGGGATGATCGCGGCGAGGCCGTCGAAGCCGCCGCGGAGCAGGACGAAGACGAAGCGCGACCGGCTGGGCACGGACGCGAAGCAAGCGAGCGGGGCGAAGCAGGTGGCCAGGCCGCCGTAACACATGCCGCAGAGAAACTCACGCCGGTTCACGGGCTATCTCCATTGAAAGGCGGGCCCGGCGAGGGCGAGGGCAAGGCGTTCGTTTCGTGGAACCTCGCCGTCGCGCAACAACGTCGGGAGCGGGTCGTCGTCATTGAGCGTCATGCAGTCGGTCAGTTGTGGCGGCTCGGGCCCGGCGGCCTTCACGTTCCGGGCGATCGTGCGGGCAAGCTCGGCCCGCTTGAGCAGGCCATCCGGATCGGCCCAATCGTTGAGCGTATCACCATAGCCCCTGGGCGACAGCGGAGACCACATGCCGTGGCGCAGTTTGTTCAGGGATTGGAGTACTCCTTCGGGAAGCTTCTCGGCGCCAAGGGCGCGAAGGGCGGCGACGAGCCAATCCTGGGGTGTTCGGTACTTGCGGTGGTTCGGGCTCCACGCCTCGTCCAAGCCGATCAGTGCGCGGGCGACCGCCTTCAGATCACCTTCGGCATCCCGGAACACGGCAGCGAGCCGGGCGACGGCGGTGGGAGGCGGATCGTCGGCGACGAAGTGTCCGGCGAGCTTGGTGGCGACGAAGCGGGCCGTCGACTCGTGGCGGCACAGGTCGCGGATAACTTGTTCGCCCTCATTCACGCCGGCCTCGGCGTATCGGCGGCCCATGACGGTCTTTTCGCCGGGCTCGTGGAGCGCGGGTCGGAACGCGAAGCCCGGTGATTCGTCACTGTTGTTCCGCGGCCCGAGTCCGCTGACGTTCCAGCCGCTGAGGACGAGGGCGAGCTGCCTCACGTCGTTTTGGGTGTATCCGCCGTCGACGCCGACGGTATGGAGCTCGAGCAGTTCGCGGGCGTAGTTTTCGTTGATGTCGCGCTTGCGCCCCTTCTGTCGCTGAGCAGCCGGCGAACGGGGGCCGACCGACTGGACGTTGTCGAGGTAGAGGAGCATGGCGGGGTGGCGGGCGGATGCCAGGACCATGTCACTGAATCGGCCGAGCACGTGTGGGCGGATGGCCTCGCGTTCGTAGTGGCCCGCAAGGGCGACGACTCCCTGCCTGTTGCCGGCGATCGAGACGCAGAAGTGGTTGGAGAAGAAGGCGACGAGGCGTTCGACGAAGGGCGCCTCGGATTTGATACGCTGTTCGAGGACGGCCCGGGCTTCCTTGGAGGCGATGTCCCGGACGACCTTGCGGGCCGCCTTGAGTTCATCCTGGTTCTTGTCGGCGGCGGCCTCGGCGACTCGTTTCAGGGCGGCGGCGATGTCAGCGAGGTTCGGCAGGACATCGGCGCCGGGGCGCTCTCCCTTCTGTGCATCGAGCTGATCGAGCAGCCACTGCCGCGGGTCGCCGATCCTGCCGGCCTCACCGACGCGTGCGCCCATCCCGAACCGGTTCAATGCCGTAAGCCGTTGATCCATGGGTGTGTTCCGTTGCCGCCGCTCGATAATACACCGCATTGGGGCCGGGGAACACCTCAGGAACGCGGGCCGGTGAGGTCGAATGTGCGCCATGGGCCCCGGGCGCCCGACACGGGAGGTCGCGGGTCCGCATTGGGACATCTGAGAGTCAGAGTCGCTGTCAACGCGGCCGTGGGTTCCGATCGTGCATGACGTTGCGTGCAGGGTGTTGCACGAAGCCGCCGGGACCGGACGAATCCGTGGTGGTGGGAGCAGGCGGGGTCCGCGCCGGCGGGTGTTGCGGGGCGCGGCGCCCGGTGGAGAATGGCACGGAGCGGCGGAGGGCGGCGGACCTGCGGTGGTCGGCGGAGTTAACCTGCGGCCCGGGTAGCACGGAGGCTCGAGTTGGCGGTTGTTGTCGGTGTCGATGAAGCGGGGCTCGGGCCGGTGTTGGGGCCGCTGGTGGTGAGTGGGGCGGCATTCCGGGTGCCGGATGAGCGGGTGGGCGATTGCCTATGGACGACGCTGCGGGGTTCATGCACGAAGCGTGTGACGCGGCGGCCGCGGAGGCTGGTGGTGGCGGACAGCAAGAAGCTGTACAGCCCGGCTGGCTCGCTCGGGCCGCTGGAGCGGACCGCGCTGGTAATGTTGGCGGCGGCGGGAGCGCGGCCGGGGTCGTTTCGGGAACTGGTGGAATCGGTTGCGCCAGGAGCGGTCCCGCTCCTCGACGAGCATCCGTGGTATCGGGGTGAAGACCTGGCGCTGCCGGTGTGCGAGCAGACGGGGGACATCGGCACGCGGGCGCATGCGGTGATTCGGGACTGCGCGAGGGAGGACGTCGAGCCGGCGGGTCTGGTTTGTGAGCCGCTGGCGGAGGGACGCTTCAACGGACTGATCGCGGGGGTGCAGAACAAGTCGACGGTGGTGGCGGACCTCGCGATGCGGGTGGTCGATCGCCTGCTGCGCGCCGCGGGTGAGCGGCGGGCGCGGGTCCACGTGGACCGGCTCGGCGGGCGAGCGCACTATCGCCAGATGCTACAGACGGCATTTCCGGGATTTGAGTTCGCGATCGTGGAGGAATCGCCGCAGCGCAGTGCGTATCTGCTGACGAACGGCGACCGGCGTATCGAGATCGACTTTTCGACGGCGGGTGAGCAGCGTCACTTCGCGGTGGCGCTGGCGAGCGTGCTGAGCAAGTACGTGCGCGAGCTGCACATGCGGCTGTTCAACCGGTACTGGTCGTCGCAGGCGGCGGGTCTGGCGCCGACGGCAGGTTATTACACCGACGCGCAGCGCTGGCTGCGCGATGCGGCGCCGCACATCGAGCGCCTGGGGATCGATCGTTCGATCCTGGTGCGCGCCCGATAGTGGACCGCCGGGGCAGCGGCGGGACGCGGCCGCGGCGGCCCATAAACACGGCGTTTGACAGCGCGCCGGATTTCCGGTACGCTAAGCAGGGAAGTCTCTTGTCGGAGCGCATGGCGTGTCGATTGAGCGTTGGTCGGATAACGTGCTGGTCGTCGATCTTCAGAACGATCCGGGTCTGAGCGACGACGTGAATGCGCTCTATGACGAGCTGGAGCAGCAGAAAGACGTCGACGTGGTGCTGGACTTTGCCGGCGTCACCTACCTGAATTCTTCGAACATCGCCAAGCTGCTCAAGCTTCGCAAGAAGCTGATCAGCAACAAGCATCGACTCGTTCTTTGCGGAATCAACACCAACGTCTGGGGGCTGTTTCTGGTGACCGGGTTGGACAAGGTCTTCGAGTTCGCCGACAGCGTCTCGACGGCCCTGGCGTCGGTACAGCTCGGGGCCCACGAGTAGCCGCGTTCCTTTCGGCCTTGCCCCCGCGGCGCGGGGCGCGATCGCCTTGACCGTTGCCGGCATTTTCGGAGGTACTCGCTATGTCATTCAACGCAGCCAAACAACTGGAGACGCGAGAGGGCGGCGCCCGCCGCGTGCGGTACGTCCGCGACATCGACAAGCTCACGCAAATCCCGGAGAAGGAGCGGGAGAAGCTCAAGCGGGTGGGGAAGCGTTACGTCTTTCGGGCGAACGACTACTACCTGGGGCTGATCGACTGGAACGATCCGAACGATCCGATCAAGCAACTCATCATCCCGCGGGAGGAGGAGCTGACGCATTGGGGGAAGCTGGATGCGAGCAACGAGGCGGCGGTGACGGTGGCGAAGGGGGTGCAGCACAAGTATCCGCACACGGTGCTGCTCCTGTGCAACGAGGTGTGCGGGGCGTACTGCCGGTACTGCTTCCGCAAGCGTCTGTTCATGGACGAGAACGACGAGACGACGAACGACGTGTCGGAAGGAATCCGCTATATCGCGGAGAACCCGAACGTCACCAACGTCCTCCTGACCGGGGGCGACCCGCTGCTGATGAGCACGCGGCGCCTGACCGAAATCCTCGACCGACTGCGGGCGATCGATCACGTGCGGATCATCCGGCTGGGCACCAAGATGCCGGCGTTCGATCCTTGGCGGGTGCTGAGCGACGAGAAGCTGCAAGCGCTGTTCCGAAAGCACTCGACCGCGATGAAACGCATTTACCTGATCGCCCACTTCGATCATCCGCGGGAGCTGACCGACGTGGCCGTCGAGGGGCTCGACGCGTGCCTCAAGTGCGGGCTGATCTGCGTGAACCAGTGCCCGCTGATCAAGGGCATTAACGACGATCCCGTGGTGCTGTCCGAACTGTACGCCAAGCTGTCGTGGATCGGCTGCCCGCCGTACTACCTCTTCCAGGGTCGCCCAACGGCCGGGAACGAGCCGTACGAGGTGCCGATCGTGCGCGGATGGAACATCTTCCGCGAGGCGCTGCGCCACGGATCGGGGCTGGCTCGCCGCGCGCGCTACGTCATGTCGCATGAGACGGGCAAGGTCGAGATTGTCGGCGTGGATGACAACCACATCTACTTGCGTTATCATCGGGCCAAGGACCCGGCCATGCGCGGGAACTTCATGGTGTACAAACGCGACGACGAGGCCTACTGGCTGGATCAACTCGAGCCGGTCAGCGGAACGGACTCGACGGCTTTTTCTCACTCGTCGCCGCTCGAGGTGTTCGAGGGCCCGGATTAGGCGCGTCGACGCCGCGGGCCTGCGCCGGTCGGCCGGGACTGGTGTGAAGCCCATGACCAACGCTCCTGGAAGCCTGAACCTCAACGTCCGCGGCATGGGCCAGTCGGCGACGCTGGCCATCAAGAAGAGGTGTTGCGGTCTGCGCGCGCAGGGGCGGCACATCTACGACTTCGGTCTCGGGCAGTCGCCGTTTCCCGTCCCCAGCCGCGTCGTGGAGGCGTTGCGGCTGGCGGCGCCTGAGAAGGACTACCTGCCGGTCGAGGGACTGCCGGCATTGCGCGAGTCGGTCGCGGAGTTTCACCGCAAGAAAGACCGGATCGAGGCGGATCCGGCCCGCGTGCTGATCGGGCCCGGATCGAAGGAGCTGATGTTCCTGCTTCAGCTCGTGTATTACGGTGAGATCATCCTCCGAACGCCGTGCTGGGTGTCGTACCTGCCGCAGGCGCGGATCATCGGCCGGCGGATCAGCCTGATCGACACGTCGTTTGCGGGGAAGTGGAAGATCACCGCGGAACTGCTTCTCCGCTCGCTGGAGCAGGTTCGCGACGACACGCGCCCACGGCTCCTGGTGATGAACTACCCCATGAACCCGACGGGGCACACCTACTCGACGGATGATCTCGAGGAACTGGCCGAGGTAGCGCGGAGGTTCCAGCTCATCGTGCTGTCCGACGAGATCTACGGGCAGTTACACCACAAGGGGGAGCATGTTTCGATCGCCCGATTCTACCCTGAACGAACGATCGTGAGCTCGGGTCTTTCGAAATGGTGCGGTGCGGGCGGATGGCGCCTGGGGACGTTCACCTTCCCGGCGGATCTGGACTGGCTCATGGAAGCGATGGCGGCGGTGGCGAGCGAAACCTATACGTCGGTGAGCGCGCCGATTCAATACGCCGCGGTTCAGGCGTTTCACGGCGGGGTGGACATCGAGCGCTATCTCTGGCATGCGCGGCGCATCCTCGCCGCGTTGAGCAATCGGATCGTGCCTGTGTTGTCTGATGCCGGGATCGGGGTTCAGCCGCCCAGCGGTGCGTTCTATCTCTTCCTCGACTTCGGGCCGGTGGCCCACAAGCTGGCCCAACGCGGGATCCGCGACGGGTACGCGCTGTGCGACCGGCTGCTGGAAGAGACCGGGGTTGCGATTCTGCCGGGCGGGTCGTTTGCCCGTTCCGCAAGCGAGCTGACGGCTCGGCTGTCCTACGTGGACTTCGATGGTGCGTTTGCACTGGCCGCGAGCGAGAACACGCCGCTGGACACGCCGCTGCCCGACGGCGTCGTCGAGCGATGCTGCGACAACGTCATCGCCGGGGCCCAGCGGATCGCCGACTGGGTGGGCGAAAGTGGCTGATCCGACGAGACCCCTGGCCCGGTATGTGTGGGACCGGTTTTCCTACCGGTCAGCGGGGCCGGCAGCGGGCTGGGGCACGTCTGAAATGTGCCGGTCGGCTTGCGTCCCCGCGGGCCGCTTTGATAATGACCGGCCTATGACGGCACTGCGAAATTGGATCGCGCCGCTGGCCGTAATCGGGACCGTCGGTTGTGCGGGCCCCGGCCCGGCGCTGCATGATTACAGTGTGCGGCCGTTGCCGCTCGCACAGGCCGACGCTGCGTTCGAGGCAGCCGAGAGTGCGCTGCTCGAATTCGGGTATGAGATCGCCGCGCGTGAGCCGGCAGCGGGGCGGCTTGAAACGGTGCCGATCGAGAGCACCGAGGCGTCGAGCTCCGAGGGGGTGTCGCTGCGTACGGCCCGCCTTCGGCGTGTGGCGCAGATCCGCGTCGTGCGTGCCGGCGACGAGGCGCGGTTGTATTGCAACGTGTCCGTGCAGCAGTTGCGCACGGAAGCACACCGCTGGCTGGCGTTCGACCGGGGCAGCTCGGACATGCCGGGGCAAACGCCCATCGAGCGTGAAGCCGGCACGACGACCGAACAGAACGCGGTCTGGGAGACGATTCACCGCGACAAGGCGGCGGAGCGGGCGATTCTGACCGCGGCCCTCGAGCGGTTGGGAGGCGATGCCCCGCCCGGGGTTCCGTGACGCGATGAGTCGGCCGGGGGCGCCGCCGGGGCGTCCAACACCGACAGCAGGAGCGCAGGATCCGCGAACTCCATGAGGCAGTCACTGACTCATCCGATTGTCCGTTTCGCCATCCTGGCGGGCGCGTGTGCGGGGGGGTGCGCGGCGACCTCGATGGGGTTACTCGGTCGCGGTTGGGTGGCGGACTACGACACGGCGGAGGCCCGCGTGCACGAGAGCGATCAGCCGTTGCTGATCTACTTCAAGGACGTGGCGCCTGGTGAGAAGGACCGCGTCCGGAAGATCCTGGACAACGCCCCCATGCGCGAGCGCGTCGCGGGGTTTGTCCGGTGCGTGCTGTTCCGGTCGCACGAACCGGACCGCCGTTATGTGGCGCAATTCGGCGTCGAACGCGCCCCCGCGCTGGTCGTGGTGCACCGCGACGGCACCTACCACACGCTGATCGGGGCCATGACGGGCGGCGACATCCTCGATTTTCTCGAGCAAGCCCGGCCGCCGGGCGCCCGACCCGATTGTGACCCGCTCATTCCGCGGCGAGCGGAGTACCGCTGGCACGATGATCTGGACCGGGCTCGGAGGCACTCGGAAGACGCGGCCCGTCCCATGTTCGTCGTGTACTATCGGCGGTTTTCCTCAGACTGGCGGGATCTGCATGGGTGGCTGGAGGCGCGCGAGGTGCACGCGCGGGTCGCGGACATGGTGCACTGCCGAGTCGGGGCGTTGAAGCTGTTGCCGGGCGCGTACCGCAGTTCCTTCGGGGCGCTCGAGCTGCCGGCGGTGGTGATCGCCCGGCCCGACGGCGCGTTCCGGGTGCTGGAGCGGCCGACATCATCGGAGTCTCTGGCCCGCTTCGTCGATCGCAGTCTGGAAGCGGCGGCGCCCGCCTCGGCGGGATCGGTGCCCGCTTCGGCAGGGTCGCAGACATCCCCGTAACGCCGGGTACGCGCGGGCCCCTGGGTTATCGTCGGGCCGCGCCGCGGGACGGGAGTCCGGCGGGTTTCGGTGCGAGCACGGACTCTCGCGATTGGGCTCGCGCCCGGTGGACGCGTGCCCCGTTCGCCTCGCCGGGAGGGGCTGCTGATCGAGCGGGATACCGACAAAGCGATACCAACGGCCGTCGGCGATCGGCTCTACTCGACGCGGTTCTTCCAGACGTTCGCGGCGGTGGCCCTGTTCATGACGGGCAACTCGCTGCAATACCACTTCGGTGAGTACGTCGCCGGTCTGGGTCACGGTGTGGATACGCTGGGGCTGGTGCTGAGCGTCTCAATGGCTGGGTCATTGCTGTTGCGGCTTCGGATCGGGGAGTGGATCGATCGGCTGGGGTGCAAGCCCACGTGGATCGCGGGTGGGTTGGTCATGGCGGGGGCGGTTGGCGCCGTGCAATGGGCGGAGTCAGTCTGGCTGCTCATCGTCTTGCGAACCGTTGTGGCGATGGCGACGGCGATGGTGATGACGACGGTCGCGGTGTTCGCGGCACAGATCGCCCCGCCGCCGCGCCGCGCGGAGAGCATCGGAATCCTGGGGCTGGCGGGTATGGTGGGCATGACGCTCGGGCCGGCGTTGGGCGACTGGATCTTCTCGGGCCCGGCGCCCTCCGCTGGGGCCTTTCGCACGTTCTTCACCGCCAGCGCCGTTTTCAGTCTCGCCTCCTGCGCGGTGATTGCGCCGTTGAAGGTGCCGGGGCAGCGACGGGGCAGCCAGCTCGACGACGCGGGTCGTCCGGGCGTACGGCCGATTCCGGAGGTCAACGCGTCACAGCTTCGGGTCGTGCTGCGACACTGGCCCGGCGCGGTCCTGCTTGTAGGCGTGGCATTTGCGATGGTCCTGTGTTTGCAGATGCTGTTCCTGGAGCGTCTTGCGGACCTTCGGGGGTTTCACGATATCAAGGCGTTCTTCCTGGTCTACTGTCCCACGGCGATCGCGCTTCGGCTGTTGTTGCGGCGCATGCCGGAGCGGGTGGGCCGAGGGCGGACATTGCTCATCGGTTTGGCGCTGGAGGCGGCGGGGCTGGTGTTCATGATCGGGATCCGCGGTCAGACGCAGCTCCTCCTGCCTGGACTGCTGATGGGTGCCGGGCACAGCCTGATCTTTCCGTCGATGGTGGACATCGCGGCGGAGCGGCTGCCGCCGAGCTATCGCGGGACCGGAACGGCACTGATCCTCGGGGCCGGGGACCTGGGAATGTTGATCGGATACGCGACGCTGGGAGCGGTGATCGACCGTTGGGGGTTCGATGCGGCCATTATGGTCCTCGTGATCTCAGTCGTCTCGGCGGGTGCCATCTTCGGGTACCTGCGCCGCGGGCAGGTGTTTTACGGCGTCGACATTCCGGTTGCGCACCAGGAAGGAACGTGATGAAGGGGCGATCGGCCGCACAGTCCGGGACCGGGTCGCGACGGCTCGGGTGGCTGCGGATGGCTTTGGTGGCGTCCGTGGGCGGAGTGAATGCACAGGGCGAGGCGCCGCGGGAGCAGCGTCCGCGGGTTCGGGAGATCGGGCTCGTGATCGGCGTGTTGCCGCCGGGGCCGCTGAACGCCATCACCGACGTTGACGGTGTACAGGTCGGTCACCGGACGCTGGTCGAGGGCGAGTCCGTCCGCACAGGGGTGACGGCGATCGTGCCGCATGGCGGCAACCTCTTTCAGCGGAAGGTCCCGGCGGCGGTCGTGGTGGGCAACGGCTTCGGGAAGCTGGTCGGCGTCACGCAGGTGCAGGAGCTGGGCGTGATTGAGACGCCGATCCTGCTGACGAACACGCTCTCGACGTTCGCCGCGGCCGATGCGGTGGTGGGATATGTCCTGGGGCTGCCGGGAAACGAGCAGGTCCGCTCGGTCAATCCGGTCGTGGGGGAGACGAACGACGGGTGCCTCAACGACATCCGGGCGAGCCGGTCGCCGCCGTTTTCTCCATGCGGCGCCTCGTGAAGGCAGAGGCAGGTCGCGTCTAGCTAAAACGCCCGCCGGACATAGAATGTAGTTGCCGGGCCAAACGGGCGGACCGGCCCGTCCGTGGCGAGCTGCGTCGGCGGAGTTCTACGAAGCGGGTGGCCGGGCCCGGCGGACATCCCCATGGGCAAGGCGTCCATTCGACATTATTGCGGCCTGTTCGGCATCTGGGGCCACGAGCAGGCGGTGGGGCTGACGTCGCTCGGGTTGCACGCCCTTCAGCACCGCGGGCAGGAGTCGGCGGGGATCGTGTCGTCGGACGGGGAGCGGCTGCACCGCCACGCTCGGCTGGGGCTGGTGAGCCAGGTCTTCAACCAGCAGGTTCTCGACTCGCTGCCCGGGAAGGTGGCGATCGGGCACGTCCGCTACTCGACGACGGGCTCGACGACGGAGCACAACTCACACCCGCTGATGTTCTCGTTCGCGGGGGGTGAGGTGGCGATCGCACACAACGGGAACCTGATCAACGCCGCGCTGCTGCGGCGGGAGTACGAGAAGGTCGGGCATATCTTCCAGACCACCTGCGACACGGAGGTGATCATTCACCTGCTGGCCAAGCCGACGCATCAGCACAAGAAGCATCCGCTCAAGCACGTGCTGAATCACCTTCAAGGAGCGTACTCGCTGCTGCTGCTGTTTCCGAATCGGATGGTCGCGGTGCGCGACCCGCTGGGGTTTCGGCCGCTGTGCCTGGGGCGGCTGGCGTGCGGTGCGGTGGTGGTGGCCTCCGAAACCAAAGCCTTCGACATGATCGACGCGACGTACGTTCGGGACGTCGAGCCGGGCGAGATCGTCACCATCAACGACGAGGGGGTGACCAGCCTGCACTTCGGCGGCGGGACGCAGGCCCGCGGAGCGCAGTGCATCTTCGAGCAGATCTACTTCGCCGATCCGTCGAGCATGGTCTTCGGTGAGAACGTGCACATGGTGCGGATGGCCATGGGCCGGAGGCTGGCGCGAGAGGCGCCGGTGGAGGCGGATGTCGTCGTGCCGGTTCCGACGTGCGGTCAGTGCGCGGCCACCGGCTACGCCCGCGAAAGCGGGATACCCTACGGCCGGGCCTTCACCACCAGCCATTATTCCGGGCGGTCATTCATCATGCCGACCCAGACCAGCCGCGACATGGCGGTGAAGATGAAGCTGAACGTGATCAAGCACGCCGTGGCCGGGCAGCGGCTGGTCGTGGTAGAGGATTCAGTGGTGCGCGGTACGACGACGCGGGGCAAGATCGGGGCGTTGCGTGCCGCGGGGGCGAAGGAGATCCACCTGCGCGTGGCGAGTCCCCCGATCCGCCACCCGTGTTACTTCGGGATCGACTTCCCCGACCCGAAGCGGCTGATCGCGAACACCCGGAGCGTCGACGAGATCCGCAGGTTCCTCGGGGTCGACTCGCTGCATTACCTGTCGCACGACGGCATGCTCGAATGCGTGAGCATGGAGCCCGAGAGATACTGCACGGCGTGTTTCTCCGGCGACTATCCCCTCGACGTGACCGAGCCGGTCGAGAAGTTCGCCCTCGAGCGCAGTCAACTCAAGATGTTCACGTAAGCGAAGCCGTCCGGCGAACTGTCACCGGCCTCAGATGACGTAATCGGGCATGAATTCGGCGGCGGCGTCGCGCGGGGGGGCGGGTTTTGGCGCGGCGTGGGCCTCGGGCCGGGCGGTCTTGATCCGCAGCTCCGGTGGCTTGAACGTGACCACGGCGCCGGCCGGGACGCTCGAAGTCACGAACACCGAGCCGCCCACGACGGCGCCTTCGCCGATGACGGTTTCCCCGCCGAGGATGATGGCGTTGGCGTAGATGGTGACGTTGTCCTCGACCGTCGGGTGGCGCTTGGCCTCGCGGATGACCCGCCCCCGTTCGTCCTTGGGGAACGACAGCGCCCCGAGGGTCACCCCCTGGTAGATCTTGACGTTGTCGCCGATGTCCGTCGTCTCACCGATGACCACGCCGGTCCCGTGGTCGATGAAGAAGTTGCGGCCGATCCGGGCGCCGGGATGGATGTCGATGCCGGTCTGCATGTGGACCCACTCGGACATGATCCGGGGCATCAGCGGAACGCCGACTTTGTAGAGCTTGTGGGCCATGCGCTGGACGCTGATCGCCAGCAGCCCCGGGTAGGCGAGCACGATCTCGTCGAGGTTCAACGCGGCAGGGTCGCCGTCGAAGGCGGCCTGCACGTCGCCCGCGAGCCGCTCACGGATGTCGGGGATGCTCTCGAGGAAGTCGAGGGTGATGGCCCGAGCCTGCTGGTCGATCGAACGCTCGCCCCGCGACGCTTCGCGCTGCGTTTCCTGCATGTAGCGGAGGCACATATAGATCTGCCGGAAGGCCGCCTCCGAGATGCGCGGGAGCAGGTCGCCGACGTGGAACGCGACGTTGTGCTCGGTGAGGTGCTGGCGGCCGATGAAACCCGGGTAGAGCAGCTCCATCAGATCCTGGGTGAGTTGGATGATCTCGAGCCGGTTGGGGAGGTAGCGCTTGTCGATGTGCTGGGTTCGTTCGTCGCGGCGGTAGCTATTGACGACGTGTTCGACGAGCTCTCGGAGCTTGGGTCCGATGATGAAGTCTTCGGTGACCATGCCTGTTCATCATACAGCGATGACGGCGGGGAGGCCAAGCCGGGCCCGGCGCGCGGGGTGCGCCGCTCACCGTGGCGGCGCGTAGCGGGCCATGATGGCGTCGGCGGTTTTCAGGCCGTCGACGGCGGCGCTGACGATCCCCCCGGCGTAACCGGCGCCCTCGCCGACGGGGTAGAGCTGGGCCGTGGCAACCGCTTCGCGTGATGGGGCGTCGCGCAGAATGCGAACCGGTGCACTGGCCCGGGTTTCAGGGGCCGTGACGATGGCATCGGCGCCGGCGAAGCCGCTCAGCCGGCTGTCCAGCATGGGAAGCGCCCGGTGCAGCGCGGTGACGACCACCTCCGGAATCAGCGGCCGTAGATCCACCCAGCGGCCGCCGAGCGGGTAGCTGACCTCGAGGTTGCCGTCGGACACCCGCCCCCCGAGGAAGTCGCACGCCCGTTGGGCCGGGACCTGGTAGGTTGCCCCGGTGGCCCCGTAGGCGGAGCGCTCCCATTGTTCCTGATAGTCGAGGGCGGCGAGGGCGATCCGGCCCGCAGCTTCCGGATCGCTCGCGGCACCGGCGTGTTCCGGGTGAAGACTCATGGGGTCGAGGGTCAGGACGAGGCCGCTGTTGGCGAACGGCCCACGGCGCTGCGAGCGGCTGGCCCCGTTGGTAGCGACGAGCCCGGCCGATTCGTTGCTGGGCAGGATCTCTCCCCCGGGGCACATGCAGAAGGAGAAGACGTCGCCGCAGGGTCCCGCGGCGCCCGTGGCTACCAGGAAATACTCAGCCGGGCCCAGGCGCTGGTGGCCCGCAGCGGCGCCGTACTGCCATTTGTCGACGAGGCACTGCGGGTGCTCGATGCGGACGCCGATCTGGAACGGCTTGGGGACGATGTGGACGCCGCGTCGGTGCAGCATCCTGATGGTGTCACGGGCCGAGTGACCGACAGCCAGGACCACCGGCCCGGCCGGGAGCCGCTCGGCCTGTTCGGTGTCAGCGGTGCAGCGAACATGCAGCTCCGTGAGTCGGCCGTCTTCGACGTGGATATCTTCGACGCGGCTCTCGAAGCGAATCTCACCGCCGAGGGACTCGATGGTCCTGCGGATTCGAGTGCAGATGGTGGGGAGGCGGTCGCTGCCGATGTGGGGGTGGGCGTCGATGAGGATGTCGGGGTCGGCGCCGTGGTGGTAGAAGGCCTCGAATACGATGCGCGACATCGGGTCGCTGATGCGGGTGTAGAGCTTGCCGTCGCTGTAAGTGCCGGCGCCGCCCTCGCCGAACAGCAGGTTCGAGGATTCGTCGAAGACGTGCTCGCGGTAGAACTTCTGCATGACGTCGCGGTGGCGGCGGCGCACGTCGCGGCCCCGCTCGAGCACGAGCGGTCTGTAGCCGTAGGTGGCGAGGCGCAGGGCGGCGAACATCCCGCCGGGCCCGAAGCCGACGATCATCGGCCGTTCGCGCAGCGGCTCTGAGCCGATCCGCGGTTCCTGGGGCCGTTGGGGCTCGAGCCACACGGCCTGTCCGGGGCGGAGGTGGCGCAGGCGGGCTCGTTCGTTCTTGGGCGACTCGTCGAGCGCGACTTCCACCTGGTAACAGAAGCGCGGCCCGTCGCGACGGGCGTCGAGCGAACGCCTCACCGGCGAGTAGGTGCGGATCGCACCGGGCGGCACTTTGAGCCGTTTGGCGACGGCGGCCGGCAGCGCGGCCTCCGGCTCATCGAGTGCGAGATAGACGTTTCGGACGAGAAAGGGCATTGGACCCGGATCGTATCGACACCGTGACGAACGTTCCACGCGCCGTGTGATCGGGCGCTGCGTGGAGTGGGCGGCCGGGGCCCTCCTGCGAACCGAGGCTGCGTCGGCGGGCGGTTGCCGGTCGAGCGTTTTCCGCCTATGCTGGTGGTTCGCTCTATCGACTTGGAGACGGGGTTTGGCGCATCGATTCATCACGGAGATGCAGGCGGGCGAACGGCTGGACGACCAGGTGTTCCTGGTCCGGTCCAAGGACCTTCGCACCACGACCCAGGGGGGCCTGTACATCCATGCCGTGCTCGTCGATCGGACGGGTCAGCTCGTCGCCCGGGTGTGGCAGGCGACGGAGGACATGTTCCGGCAGATTCCCGAAGGCGGGTTCATCCGTTTCAAGGGCCGCGTCGAGAATTACAAGGGCAACCTGCAATTCATCATCGACGGGATGCAGCCCGCGGAGGCCGGCTCGTTCGACATCGGCGACTTCATTCCCGCCACCAAAAAGGACGTCAACAAGATGTTCGCCCGGGTGGTGGAGATTCTCGAGGGCATCGAGCATCCCGACCTTCGGGCATTGACCGACGAGTTCCTCGCCGACGACGAGCTGATGGCCGGGTTCCGGCGGGCCCCGGCGGCGGCGACGGTGCACCACGCCTACGTCGGCGGACTGCTCGAGCACACACTCGCGCTGCTGGAGATCGCCCGCCTGGTGATACCGCGCTATCCGAAGCTGAGCCTGGACCTCGTGCTGGCGGGCCTGCTGCTGCACGACATCGGGAAGGTAAAGGAGCTGACCTACCAGACGAGCCTGGGCTACAGCGACGACGGCCAGTTGCTGGGGCACATCGTGCAGGCCGTACTGCTCATCGACCGCAAGGCGGATGCCGTGGCGGCGCGAACGGGAAAGCCGTTCCCGGCCCAGATCCGATGGGCCCTCCAGCACATCGTGCTGAGCCACCACGGGCGCTACGAGTTCGGCAGCCCGAAACTCCCGGCCATGCCCGAGGCGGTGGCGATCCACTACCTGGACAACTTCGATGCGAAGATCAACCAGTTCCTGGAGGTGATCGAGGCCGACCGCGATCCGGACAGCAACTGGACGGAATACAACCGTGCGGCGGAGACGCGGATCTACAAACCGAACGTGACGGACTCGGGTTCGGGACCGAACGGCGACGCGTCCCGGACGCGGGCCTGACACGGCACGGGGCGTGCCGAACGCGAAACCCCCGCGGACAACCTCGGAAACGATGGACAGGGCCACATGCGCTACACGCAACTGACGGACCACGACGTGGGCCAGATGCTCGAAGTGATCGGCGCGGAGTCGATCGACGCCCTGTTTTCGACGATTCCCGAGAGGCTCCGTCTCAAGGGCAACCTCCACGTTCCACCGGGGATCAGTGAGCTGGAAATGCTCGCCGACGCCGAATCGCTGGCCCGGCGCAACACGGACTGTACGCAGGCGGTGTGCTTCCTCGGGGGCGGGGCGTACGACCATTTCATTCCGACGCTCGTGGACGCGCTGTCCGGGCAGTCGGAGTTCCTCACGGCGTATACGCCGTACCAGGCCGAGGCGTCGCAGGGGATTCTCCAGCTTTTCTACGAGTTCCAGACGATGGTGTGCACGCTGACCGGGATGGACGTGGCCAACGCCTCGCTGTACGAATTCGCCAGCGCCGCCGCGGAGGCCGTGTCGATGGCGGTGTCGGCGACGAAGCGAAAGCGGGCCCTGGTCGCGGAATCCGTCCATCCCGACACGATCCGCGTGCTGCGCACGTACGCGCGGGAGCAGGGGATCGAGGTCGAAGTGGTTGCGGCGCCGGATGGGGTGATCGATGAGACGGCGCTGGCCGCGGGAATGGGCGACTCGACGGCGGCGGTGCTCGTGCAGTCCCCCAACTTTTACGGCTGTATCGAGCGGTTGGATCGAATCGTCCCCGTCGCGCACGACCACGGCGCGCTCGCGATCGCCTGTGTGGACCCGATCTCGTGCGGGCTGCTCAAGCCCCCGGGGGCGCTCGACGTGGATATCGTCGTCGGCGATGGGCAGCCGCTGGGGATTCCTCTCCAATACGGCGGGCCCTACCTGGGGCTGATGGCCTGCCGCGAGAAGTTCCTGCGCAAGATGCCCGGACGGATTGTGGGCATGGCCCGCGACGCCGACGGGCGCCGCGGATTCTGCCTCGCCCTCCAGACCCGCGAGCAACATATCAAACGCGAGCGGGCGACGAGCAACATCTGCACCAATCAGGGGCTGCTCGCGGTACGCGCCAGCATCTACATGGCCGCCATGGGCAAGAGCGGGCTCGCCGAAGTAGCATCGCAGTGCTTCGACAAGGCTCACTATGCCGCCGACCGGATCGGAGCGCTTGAAGGTTACGAGCTGCGCTTTACCGCACCGTTCTTCAAGGAGTTCGTCGTACGGACGGGCCGCAACGTGAAGTCCGTGCTGGACCACTGCCGCCGCCGAGGGATCCTGGCCGGTGTGCCGCTGGCCCGGTTCGACGACCGGTTCAGCGACTGCTTCCTGGTCGCGGTGACCGAGAAGCGCAGTAGGTCGCAGATCGATCAGCTCGTGGCGACGCTCGAGGACGCTTAGATTGTGGCCGCCCGTTGGATCGAAGGCGGCGTCGTCGTGCTTGTCGCGTTGACCGGCGGACTTACCCTCTTCGTCGCATTCCTGATCTGGCGGGACGGCTTTCTTCGCGGGTGGCGCTCGGCCCGACAGTCTCCGCCGACGTGTCTTCGCTGCGGATACAACCTGTCGGGGCTGAAGCAATGCCGATGTCCCGAGTGCGGTTCGGAGTTCGAGCTCGACAAGCTCTGGAACGCCTACCTGTTTCCGAACGGGGATCGCGGACGCAAGGGTGCGGAGGACCCGGCGGAGCGCCGATCGTAGGCGACGCCGCAGGCGATCGACCTTTCGCCGCTATGCGCTCACATGCCCAGGACGAGGCCTGCGCAGAGGAAGATGAAGGCCCCACCCGAGATGCACAGTGCGGAGATCGCGAGACCTCGGCGGTGGGCGATGCGCAAGCCGATGATGCCGCAGATCACGGAACCGAGCGACGTGAGGATCGCGGCCATCTGCATCAGGCCCATGGCGACGAACCACGGGGGGATCTTGCCGTTGTGGCGCTCGGCGTAGCGGGTCATGGCGCCCCACGACGACCCGTCCTGCTTCTGCGCCTCCTGGATGTCCTTGGCGAATTGTTCCAGCTCCAGAGAATGAGCGGAGGCCAGGGCGTAGCTGCTGACCATCAACGCAAGCACGAGACATGCCAGCGCGAACGCCGCAACGGCGAACGGGTTGGAAGACACCGGCGGCGGCGGTGGAAACGCCCCGGCGCCGATCGGCGACGCAGATGGAACCGCGTCCAGATCACCCAGCGTCGATTCGGCCGGGGCGGTAATCGTGTTTCGGCAATAGGGGCACGCCACCGTCCGCGAGGCCCACTCGTCGTCGATCTCGATCGGCTGCGAGCACGCGCCGCACTGAAAGCGAATTGCCATGACCGGCGATCGTATGGCGGGCGCGGCGGTGGAGCAACCCCGCCGTTTTTCTGAAAAACATTGTCGGCCCGGCCCGCGACCCCTTCGGCATGATCTGCGCGTGGCATCATCGCGCAGCAATCGGCCGTCGGCCGCGGCGACACGTCGGCGAGGCGTCAGCGCATATCCTGCCATCCGCGGCGCAGACTCCGCGCGATGTCAACCAGGAATCGCGCGCTCGACGCCGATCAGCGCGCGTCAAGGCGCGAGCGCACGCCGGCCGATACTCAGCACCGGCCGATGAGTTGCGCGCCGTCCGAAGTGACTCAGTGCCGGCCGCCTGCGGAGCTTATCTCATGACCAAGACCGACGCGATTGCTGCGATCGTGAAGCTCAATCCCACCGCCAACCCGACGTTCCTCGCGGGCTTCTCGAACGACGATCTGTTGGAATACCTGCGCCGCCTGTCGGATGGTCCGCCCGGGCCGAGGTTCCTCGACCCGGACTACAGCCTCCTCGATGTTGGCCGCGGGCCGGCGTTCCCCGAGATGGACTGTCTCTCCTGAAGCGGCGATCGGCACCGGGCCCGGCCTACGGTGCGGCTTCGAGCGAGTCGAGCAGATGCCGCGCGGCCGCGTGGGTCGGATCGATGTCCACGGCCCGCCGAAGCTCCGCGATCGCACCGTCGCGCCGCCCCAGCAGGTTGTACACCGAGCCCAGGTTGTAGCGCACTTCAGCGGAGTCCGGGTCCAGCTTGACGGCCTGTAGCAGGATCTCGGCGGCCCGGTCGACGTCGCCCCGCTGAACGAGGGCCTGCGCCAGGTAGATGTGCGGTTCGGGATTGGCCGGATCCACGCGAATCGCTTCTTCATACGCCTCGACCGCCGGATCGAGCCTGCCGGCGCTTCGCAGCACATGGCCCAGGTTCAGTTGCGGCGTCATGTGATCGGGGAAGAATTCGAGGACGCGGCGCAGCGCGTAGGCCGCGTCGTCCCATTTGCCCTCGTCGAAGAGCATTTCGGCCATTTCGTTGAGCATCGGCGCCCGCGACGGATCCCGCTTCGCCGCGACGGTGGCGACGTCTACCGCCTCGCGGTAGCGGCCGGCGTCGATCAACGTCTTGATGAACGACGTATAGTAGGTGATTTCGTTGGGGTTCAGGCGGATCGCCGCGCGGTAATGGTCGATCGCCTCCGGAATCTCCTTCTTCGCCGCGAGTGCCAGGGCGAGGTTGTAGTGCCCGTCGGCGTACTGATCCTTGATGCTCAGCGCCTCGCGGTACGCCGCGATCGCCTCATCGAGCCGCCCGGTCTTGTGCAAAGCCGCTCCCACGCCCATATGCGCGCGGTAGTTCTCGGGGCGCTTGGAACGGACATCGAGCCACATCGCTTTTGTCGACCGATAGGTTTCGTTGCGCTTCATCGTCGCATGGGCCAGAGGCGCCGCCCAGGCCAACAGCGCAACCGCCAGCGCGACGGCAACCCGTCGCGGCCCGATGCCGAACCGCTCGCCCGTCTCGCCCACGATCCGATAGCCCCCGAGAACGACCAGCACGACGATGCTCGCCAGCGGCAGGTACATCCGATGCTCGAACGCCGGATCCTTGATGGGAATGAAGCTCGAGGTCGGCGCCAGAATGATGAAGAACCATACTCCGAGAAGGCTCGCCGGGCGGTTGTGGATCGTATCCCACGCCGTTTTGCCGAGCGCCGTCAGGATCAGAATGGCGCCTACCCAGAACCAGACCCGCGTCATCGCCTCCGCGGGTTGCACGGCGGGCCAGTTGTAGTCCAGGCACAGCGACGTCGGAAGCAAGGCGAGGCGGACGTAGTGGACCAGCACCTCCGGCTGCGTGAATAGGTACGAGACGGGCGAAATGCCCCGGTACCCGAATCCGACGTGGGTCATCGACGTCCGCGGGCTCAGCACGGACTGCAACACGCCGCACGCCAACAGCACGGCCCACGTCGCGGCCAGGCCGAGGTAAAGCCCCCAACGCGAGCGCAGCGCCGAATGGAACGAGCCGGCCAGGAACGTGCGGTCATACAACATCACTACCAGCGGCGCCGTGATCATCACGCCCTTGCTGCCCATCCCCATCGCGCAGGCCATGATCGCCGAGAGGTACCAGACCGTCCGGCGCGGCGCGCCGGCGCCGCGGATCACACAGTAGACCGTGAGCAGGTAGAACAGGCCCATCAGGGATTCACTGCGCTGAATGATGTAGGTCACGCTCTGCGTCTGGAGCGGGTGCACGAGCCAGACGAGGGCGACGGCGCACGCCAGCGGCCGAGCGGCCGAGGCAAAACGGACGCGAAGCGGCGCCGCCGGCAGCGTCCGGTGAACGACGCCGAAGAGCGTCAGCGCCGCTAGAACGTGAACCGTGAGGTTGACCAGGTGATAACCCCAGGGGCTCAGCCCGCCCGCCGCAAAGTTGACGGCGAGGCTCACGTACAGCACGGGGCGGCGCGTGGCGAGCAGGTGCCACGGCGGCCAGAGCTGCTTCACCTTGTCGCTGTTGATGATGTGCGGCTCGTCATCGAATAGGAACACGCCGGAAAAGCCGTTGGCATAAACGGCGATGCCGACGGCAATCAGCATGATGGGGATGGCGAGCGAAAGCCAGTCTCGTGGTCCCGTCGAACCGGAAGCCGGCGCGTCAACCCGCGCATCGGGCGCGAGGCCGGCCGTGTGCCTGCGGCCGGCGCGGCCACCAGACCTTCGCGACCTGGCTCGTTGGTTCGGCTTCACCATCTACGCCGGCGTCGTTCCATCGGGCATCAGCGACATGGCGTCCCAGATCAATTCCGCATGCCCATCGCGGCTGCATCGAATCAAAACCGGCCGATGCAGCAACAACGGCTCGGCGGGCCAGATATGACCGACGCGGTCAGTGATCAGAAGCGGGATCGCCCGGCCCGGCGGAAGATGATATCTCAACAGTTCCATGACGGCGCCCGTAAGCGCTCGTTCGTCCTGATGGAAGTCGCCCAGCAGGATCCCCGCACAATCATCCCAGTACCCGGCCAGCGTCAGGTGCGCGAGAAAGCGGTCAAAACGCTCCAGCTTATCGTTGAAATCCTCCAGGAGCAACCACCGGCCCGCGGGCCTGACCGTCGCCTCGTACCTCGACCCGACAAGCGTGGAGAACACCGTCAGGTTCCCACCGACGAAAACGCCCTGTGTCTCAGCAGGCAATTCGCCGCCTGCAAGCCGGGCCGGAATGGACCCCACGCACCTTTCGCCACCCAGCACGGCCGCCAGAGACGAGAACCACGTGGCCACCTCGTGACGAAGCCTCGAGCGCATCCAGTTCGCCGGGGACAGGTCCTTCCGTTGTGCCTCGTTCAGCCTCGTCGCGGCATGGCGTCTGAGCCCATAGGTCAGGAACCCTGGCGTGATCGAATAGAATCCGCGCCCCCGCTCGTGCGCGCCCACGAGGTTGACCAAGGTCGTCAGCTCGCTGAATCCCACCGCCCAGATCGGCTCCGTGCGGCGATCGAGTACCGTGAAGTCGATCAAGGGAAGGATACGCGTGAACCAGGCCCCGCCACGAAGCGCGACCAACGCACGAACGGCGTCGTCGCCGAGTGCCGCCTCGATGTCCGCCGCGCGCCGGCGATCGTCACAGCGCCCGCCGCGCCGCTCGTCCTCCTCCGCGGCCAGCAGTTCCATGTCCGCGGTGACCTCGTACGCATCGCCGACAAGCCCCTGAATCGTCGCGACCAGCTCGTCGGGTGAGTGGACATTCATCGCCGAGAGGAACGGCCGGGCCGCCGCCGCCGCAGCGTGTAGATGGATCCGCGGGCGGACCATCGTGCGTTACGCCCGCCCCGCGGCGCGCACGAACGCCCGGGCTTCTTCGCCGTCAATCGGCCGGGCCGGGTCCCGCCCCGGCTTGAGCCCGCTGCCCACGATGATCCCGTTGGCCACGGTCAGAAGCGTCGACGCGGTTTCGGCCGTCGCCCCGCTGCCCACGAACAGCCGCCGATCGGGCACAGCCTCGTGCACCATGCGCAGACTCTCCATGTTCACCGCCTCACCCGTGGCCGGGCCGGTCACGATCAACCCGTCGGCCAGGCCCCGATACGCCGTCTCCCGCGCCGCCCGGACTATGTCGGGCTGACTGATCGGCACCGCGTGCTTCACGTGCACGTCGGCGAAGATCGCGACCTTGTGCCCGAGCAGCCGTCTTTCACGAAGGGTCTCGTCGGCCCGGCCCTGGATCATGCCCTGATCGGTCGCGTACACGCCGACGTGAACGTTCACCCGGATGAACGACGCGCCGGACGCCGCGGCGATGCCCAGCGCCGAGCGCGCGTCGTTCCGCAAAGCGTTGATGCCCACCCGCAACCGCGTGTCGCGGCGGACGCGGGACGCGATGATCGCCATGGCCGCGGCGCTTGCCGGCGCAATCGAGCCCGCGGTGAACGGTGCATCGCCGAAGTTCTCGATGATGGCGGCGTCGAAACCCGCGGTCGCGAGCGTTTCGGCGTCGGTCTGGGCCCGCTCCACGATCTCGTCCATCGAGAGCGTGTGGGCGGCGCTGCCCGGCAGCGGCCTGAGGTGAATCACGCCGATTAGAGTTGGCGACGGCAGGTCGATCATGGAAGAGTCGATCCGCGCGGTTCGGTGCGACGATGTCGGCGGCCTGCTTCCATGCCCGCCCCTGCGGTCCGGGCATGCCACCCGTCCGAACTTATGCCCGCGCCTTCAGTCCGCACTTGCGGCACGCCCGACCACATGCCCGCCCCCTTGGTCCGGGCATGCCACCCGTCCGAACTTATGCCCGCGCCTTCAGTCCGCACTTGCGACACGTCCGACCACATGCCCGCCCCTGCGGTCCGGGCATGCCACCCGTCCGAACTTATGCCCGCGCCTTCAGTCCGCACTTGCGACACGTCCGACCACATGCCCGCGCCCTTGGTCCGGGCATGCCACCCTTCTTCATCACGTGCACGCCGGCGGGCTGCGATTCTAAGTGCTCTTCCGGAATACCGCCACCACGTCCTCGATGGGCACGACGTAAAGGTAGTTGTCGGGCTCGAACTCGACCGGGATGGCGTGCTTGGGGTTGAACAGCACGCGGTCGTACTGCCTGATGGGGAAATCCTCATCACTTTCGATCTGCGCGGAGATCGCCACGATCCGGCCCGTGATGGTCGGAATCTCGACCGAATCGGGCAGCTCGATACCACCCTTGGTCACCTTCTTGTCCTGGTCCTTGCGGATCAGGACCCGCTTGCCCAGCGGCTCCACGGTGTCCAGTACCGGTTTCTGCTTTTGTGCCCGATCGGCCATTCGCCTTCCTTCTGCTTCAACCCAGCGCTTGGGCCGGTCCTCGACGACCCGCCTCAAACATTCTATGCCGCGCACCCCCGGCCCGCCAACGGACTGCCTACCGTTCCGATCGGCAGAATCCGCGCGAACCCTTTCCCAAAACAGGTCCTCGAACCGTGAGTCGATGAGAGCGTGTGTCGGATGCCGCACAGAGCCGCGCCCGTCAGGAAGCGCGGCAAATCCGCCCACTCGAACGCGGCTGTATGTGGCTCGGCTTGCGGTCGGGGAGCTCGCCGGCCATGAACGCCGCAACGTCGTGCATGTTGACGAGCCCGTCACCGTTGACCTCCGCTGCGGTCAGCTCCATCTGACTCGCCTTGCGGAGCTCGGCCACCGAGATCTCCGTGCGGCCCACGTCCGTGCTTCCACTCGAACCCAGGCAACAGCAGTCCTTGCTCCCCTTGAGGAATTTCATCCTCACGAAGGTGAAGTCGAGCAGGTTCGCCACGCCGTCACCGTTGATGTCGGCGTTGCCGCTGGTGTAGCCCGAGTTGTCATCGCCCGAGCCCTCCGGACACGGCGTGTCGCCGTTGATTCCACCCGGATCGTCGCGCGCCACCACCACACCCTTTCAGAGCCCCAAGCGCCAGCGCGGGGTTTGCCGCATCAGAGCCCCAAGCGCCAGCGCGGGGTCAGCGCAAGCGCCAGCGCGGCCCCCATCAGAGCCCCAAGCGCGAGCGCGGGGTCAGCCCCGAACCTCATTCACTGTGCGGAAACCCATCCTGCGCCGACGCATCCGGCGCGATCACCGCGCCGCGCGACCTCGCGGCCCGTCAGGCACGCGAACTGCCCGCTCGGCGACTTGAACTCGCCCACGTAGCGGCCCGGCAAGCGTCCTCGTGTGGCACCGGTTTTCCACCGGTGGGGCCTCTTGTGGCACCGGATTCCAACCGGTGGCCCCACACGCATGCGCGTAGGCCCGGCGGTACGGCCAGGCCAGCCCCCCGCACCACGATCACATCGGCAGAATCCCCGCGCCGGCTTGCCGGTTCTCCGGCTCGGCTTTCTCGCACACCACCCCGCGGTCCCAGAGGGACAACGGAATCTAGCCCAGCGTTTCCAACGCTGCGTACGCCCGCCTACAGCATCCCCGAAGTGCCGTAGGCACGGCCGAACGGCCCGTTCGCCTGCTGAACCACTCTACGCTCTCGCCCAGCCCCTCCCGCTCGACTGTACGCTCTCCTGCCCAGCACCGTCCCGAGCGTACAAGCGACTCAACGCCGAGCCCTGTAGGGGCGTCCGACAGTAGCCCAGGGCAACGCCCTGGGAAACCCGACCCCCCAACCTCAAGCCCTGTAAGGGCGGCCGAATCGCTCCCGTTGCCAACCGGGCCAGCTGAGTTTGACTGAACGGCGCAGCCGGCCAAGAATACCCCCGCCCGAGCCGTGGGCTGCAGCCGGCCGTCGCCGCCCTCGTGCCCAGACTCTCGTTTTGCTCAGAGGCCTAATCGTTGCCCATATCATGGAATGAGATCCGGCAGCGATCGATTACCTTCGCCAGGGAATGGCGTGACGAACGCCGTGAAAGCGCCGAAGCCCAGACCTTCTGGAACGAGTTTTTCCAGGTCTTCGGAATCCGCCGAAGGATCGTAGCGACGTTCGAGGAACCCGTCCGCAACCTCACAGGCGCCACCGATTTCATCGACCTTCTCTGGCCCGGCAAGCTCATCGCCGAGCACAAGTCGCGAGGCCGCGACTTGGCAAAGGCCCACACCCAGGCCATCGACTACGTCCGGGGCCTGCATGACGACGGCCGCGACGAGGAAGCGCCCCGCTACATCCTCGTCTCCGATTTCGCCCGCATCGCACTGCATGACCTCGAGCCCGAGGACCCCGCCCACGAGAGCATCGAGTTCCCGCTCGAAGCTCTGCCGCAACACATCCGCCACTTCGCTTTCGTCGCAGGATACGAGACCCGCCGCGTCGACGAAGAGGACCCGGCCAATTTCCGCGCCACCGAGTTGCTCGCCAACCTCCACGACCGACTCGAAGAGGGCGGCTACAATGGCCACGATCTCCAGCGCTTCATGGTCCGGATCCTCTTCTGCCTCTTCGCTGAGGATACCGGCATCTTCGAGCCCGAATCCTTCCGACAGTTCATGCGGCAACGCACCCGCGACGACGGTTCCGACACCGGCGCGCAGCTCAGCCGGATGTTCGACGTGCTCAACACGCCGCTCGACCACCGCCAGGCCAACCTGGATGAGGACCTGGCCGCACTCCCGTTCGTCAACGGCGAGCTCTTCGCCGAACGCCTGCGCTTCGCCGACTTCAACAGCGCCATGCGCACCGCCCTCCTTGAATGCTGCAACTTCCGATGGGAGAAGATCAGCCCCGCCGTCTTCGGTTCCCTCTTCCAAAACATCATGGAGGACCGTGAACGACGCCAGATCGGCGCTCACTACACCTCGGAGCGCGACATCCTCAAGCTGATCCGCTCGCTCTTCCTCGATGACCTTCGCGCGGAGTTTGAGTCAATCCGGCACGATCGCCCCGCGCTCGAACGCTTCCATCGCCGCCTCGGTGAGATGCGCTTCCTCGACCCCGCCTGCGGCTGTGGCAACTTCCTCGTAATCGCGTACCGCGAGCTTCGCCGGCTCGAACTGGATGTTATACAGGCCCGCTTTGGCAACCAACCCTCCGAAGGCGATATCCGCGCCGAAGCCCGTCTCGGCGTCAACCATTTTTACGGCATTGAGATCGAGGAGTGGCCCGTCCGCATCGCCGAAGTCGCCATGTGGCTCATGGACCACCAGATGAACAACGAACTCTTCGAACGCTTCGGCCGACAGAAGCCCACCATCCCCCTGACAACGTCACCCCACATCCGACAGGCCAATGCCCTACGCATCGACTGGAACGAATTGCTTCCCGCCGAGGACTGTGCATACCTCCTGGGCAATCCGCCCTTCGTAGGTAAGAAAGCGAGGAACGCTGACCAAGTCGCCGACATGGCACACATTTTCGGGGATGCGCGCGGGGCCGGAACGCTGGACTACGTTTGCTGCTGGTACGTAGTCGCGCTTCACTACATGCGTCGCAATCCGTCAGTCCGAGCTGCCTTCGTGTCCACGAACTCAATCACGCAAGGCGAACAGCCGGGCATCCTCTGGCCTATGCTTTTCCGCGACGGACTACACATTCACTTCGCCCATCGAACTTTCGCTTGGACCAGCGAAGCCAGGGGCCGCGCGCATGTTCACGTCGTCATCGTCGGTTTCGGACGCTCGGACCGAACACCGAAACTCATTTGGGACTACGACCATGACCCGGAAAATGCCGCACAATCTCAAGTCGCCTTCATCGGGCCCTACCTTGTCGAATCCGGTGCCGTGCTTTCCAACCGCTCCCGGCCGATCAGGGACGTGCCGCCGATGGCGTTCGGCAACATGCCGAACGATGACGGGAACCTCTTGATCGACGGTCCAGAGATCGTGGAACAGATCCAGAACGCGTGCCCGGACGCAGCACCGTACATCCGCGAAATCGTGTGCGCTCGTGAGTACCTCAACGGCGAGCACCGTTGGTGCCTTTGGCTCATGGATGCCCCGCCGGCCCTGATCCGCGGCTGCCGGCCGATCCGTGAACGCGTCGACGCAGTACGACGCTACCGGTCAAGGAGCCAGCGGGCTACCACACGGGCGCTCGCCGATCGACCTGCACTCTTTGGAGAAATCCGCCAACCGACTTCGAGGTACGTTCTGATCCCTCGGCATAGCTCGGAGAATCGCGCATACATTCCGATGAGCTACTTCGAACCCCACGTGATCGCGCATGACAGTTGCCTAGCTCTGGCGAACGCAACGCTCTATCACTTCGGCGTCCTGTCCTCGATCATGCACATGGCCTGGGTTCGCCAGGTCTGCGGTCGAATTAAGTCCGACTACCGCTACTCCGCCAGACTCGTGTACAACAACTTCCCCTGCCCGCAGGATGTCAGCGATGCCCAGCGACAGCGCGTCGACCGCACCGCCCAGGACGTCCTCGACGCCCGCGCACAGTTCCCCGACGCCACGCTTGCCGACCTCTACGACCCCAACGCTATGCCCGCCGTCTTGCGCAACGCCCACACCGCACTCGATCGCGCCGTCGACGCCTGCTATCGCCGACAGCCCTTCACCTCGGAGCGCCAGCGCCTCGAATTCCTCTTTGCGCTTTACGAGCAACTCGTCGCCCCGATGGCCCCAACCCCCCGTGCGCGGCGCCGACGCGCCCCACGCCGACAGTGACCCCAACCAACGCACCGTACCGCCGAAAAAACCGCCTTCCGCCCCACGTTGTTACAATCCCCCGCACCCCACCCAAAACCCCCCTGGCGCTAGCGTCAACGCCTGCGCGCTCGTTTTCTCACCTCCCGGCGCAGCGCGCGTGGTGTTATATGCGTATAGGGCGTGTGTGGTCCCGCGGGCCGCCCGCCCGCCGGGTGCCATGCCGCTCACCTACAGCCGCGAGCGCCAGCGACCGGTTGGCCCGAAACCGCGGAAAGCGTGCGGAGAACAGAAGATGACGCAACACGCAGCCACCTCAGCCCCACGCAGGCTCCGCGCCCCTCGATCCCTGGATCCCTTTGCCTGCCCGCCTGTGGCGGCATCCCCCGATCCCTCCCTGTTGCCCGTTGCCCGTTGCCTATTTCCTGGTGCCCGTTGCCTGTTGCCTGGTTGCTACCCCCTTTTTTTCCTTGACACGCCACGTTGGTTGGTATATGTTAGGATATCCGGCGGCGAAGGACGCCGCCCCGGACCGCCGGGCCGCTGCACCCAGTCACGGCCCGCCAAGGTGGAGTACGCGCGCCAACGCCCCCGAAAAAGGAGACCGCCGAAACAAGAAAAGTTAGCGAATCGAACCCAAAAACCCCTCTGACGCCATCGAAAACGCCGATTGTGTTAAGAAAACGAAGCCAATCGAAGCCGACACGCCCCGGTCGCCCCGGCGCCAGTGGCGTCCTTTCAGGCGTGGTCGGAGGTGATCGGCTGGCCCGTCGCCGGCGCTCGGGGCCCGGCAGCGATCTCGCTGCGCTTGCGGCTGAGGGCCGCCAGGAGTTCGTCGAACGACTGGGTGAACGACTGGACGCCCTCCCGCGTCAGTTGATCGGTGACTGCCTTCATGTCGATGCCGGTCTCACCCAACTCGGCGAGCACGCGGCGGGCGTCTTCCACACCTTCAGTCAAGGTAACTTCGGGGCGGGCGGCGGCGGTGCGGCCTCATCGGCCAGCGCGACAAGCTCCTTGACGACGTAGACCGGGATCGGGTCGACACCGCCGCGCTGCCAGCGCTTTTCCGCGGCGCGAACGCCCACGTGGCGACCGATGTACTGATCCGGATCGACGTCGGCCACGTCCGGGAACTCGATGTAGGCTATCGTGCGGTCCGTCGGGCCCGACGCGTCAACGAGCCGGTAGCGTCGGGGAATCGAACCCGGTGGATACAGTGCGCTGACCCGCAGCTCGCCCTGCGCGTCGAGGCCGCTGGGGGTCGGCACGGTGGGCACGGGGATTTGCGCGCGGGCCTCGAGGAACTCGCGACGCGTCGAGTCGGCTCGGTCGCCGAGGCGGCGCATCTGTTTCACCGTGTCCATCAGGGTGATGGCGTCGGTCAACTGTTGGGCTCGGGCTTCGGCGTAGCGCCGTGACATGTCGTCCTGGTCCTGGCTGGCGACGGCCCGGTAGCGCTCGATCAGCGGCTCGAGCTTCCTTTCCGCGATGGGCTTCGTCAGCTCCTTTCGGGTGTCGGCGTCGATCTTCTCCAAAGTCGCCCTCTGGCTCGTGCGCGGCAGGGCGGCCAATGCGGAACTGATGACCGGCTGGTCGGTTTGATCGCCCGGCACAGGGGCGGTGTCCGCGGGACGCGAGCCATCGGTTGCCGCGCCATCCTGCGTAGCGACGCTCGTGACCGGCTGGCGGCCGGCCGCGGCCTCGAGGTTCATGAGCTCGTCCGGAATGGGCTCGATAAACTGTCGCGTGATCCAGAGGGTAGCTCCGGCCGGCGGCACGACGCGTAGGAACCCGTCGGGGTTGCGGCCGAGGATGGTGACGCCCGATCCCTTCGACACCATCGTCTGTACGGTGTACTTGTTGTCGTTCAGGAGCGAGCCGGCGCGTACCCGCACGTTTTCGCCGTTGACGACCCCTGTTCGATCGTCGGCGGTGTCGACGTAATCGCCGGAGATCAGGCTGAAGGTGCCGTCCGGCGGGAGGATCTCGAACCAGTCGCTGCTTTCGCCGACGATGCGAACGCGATCGCCGGCCTTCAGCTTGCAGATCGTGTAGTGGTTGAGGCTGGGCCCGCTTCGCACGTAGACGTCGTTGGCCGTCACCTCCGCATGGGCGATGATTTGGCGTTCGGTCAGGTCATTAGACGCGGGCAACTGCGCCAGCACGCCGCCTGCACACACCGTCAACATCGCCGTACCGCCGATACCGATTCTCGTGGCGTTCTTCATTCGATTTTGCAGCATGACCAAACCCCTCGCAAACGCACACCCTGGATACGTCAATCCGTTCTCGTGTCGGGCTCGCACGCGTCGCGGTCCACGCTATCACGTCCGCACGCGATGTCAAGAAATCACACGTGGTTGGACTAACCGTCGCCCTTGGCGCGCGTTATACTGCCGTCCCCATGGTGATGGAAAGAGGAGCGAGGGCGCGGGCCGCGATCGAGACCGTCGACGCCGATACGGCGCCGGAAGCGGCGGTTGTGAGTTTTTCGCACGCGGCGGCTCCGGCCATTCTGGAAAGCTCCCGTCCCGGCGAACCTTATGGACGTTTCTCCGTGTTCGCGTGTGACCCGTTCAAGGTCATCGAGGTGCGCGGCGGCGCCGCCCCGCTCGATGCGTTCGCGGAGCGGCTCCGGGCCTACCCGAGGATGGAACCGCCGCCGGAGTTGCCGTTTGCGGGCGGGTGGATCGGGGCGCTCACGTATGAGGCGGGCCTGACGCTGGAGGGGGTCGCTCCGGCGGCGAGCGACGATCTTCGCCTGCCGTTCCTTCGCTTCGGGCTTTACGACGCCGCAGCACTCTTCGACCACGCCAAGGCACAGTGGTACGCCGCCGCGGTGGATTGGCCCGAGCCGATCCGTGATCGGCGTCCGTCCGTCCGCACCAGGCTGGATGAGTTGAAGCGGCGGCTCGCGGCGCCGGTTCCGGACTGTTTTGAGGAACCCCCCGCTCCGACGGCATCGGATCCCGCGCCGAACCTGTCGCGTGCGGCATACCTCGAGCGCGTGACGCGAGCGAAGGAACATATCGCGGCCGGCGACATCTACCAGGTGAATCTGACTCAGCGGTTTGCGGCCCGGACGTCGTTGTCCCCGACCGACCTGTACCGTCGGCTGAGATCGAGCACACCGTCGTCGCACGCGGCGTTCCTCCAATGGGGCGACACAGTGATCCTTTCCGCGTCGCCCGAGCTTTTCCTGAGCCTCCGCGGCGACCGCGTCGTGACCCGGCCGATCAAGGGCACGCGGCCCCGGACGGGCGATGCGGTGTGCGACGCGGCGGCCGCCGTGGATCTCGCGGAGAGCGGGAAAGAGCGTGCGGAGCTGAACATGATCGTGGATCTGCTCCGCAACGATCTGGGTCGGGTTTGCGCGTACGGCTCGGTGCGCGTCGCGGACGCCGGGAGCATCGAGCATCACCCCACCGTCATCCACCGCACCGCGACGATCGAGGGCCGGCTCGAACAGGGACGCGGCTGGCTGGACCTGCTGCGGGCGTGTTTTCCCGGCGGATCGGTTACGGGAGCGCCGAAGATTCGCGCGATGCAGATCATCAGCGAGCTGGAGCCGACGGTGCGCGGGGTCTATTGCGGGTCGATCGGATGGATCGGCCTCGACGGCTCGATGTCGCTCAACGTGGCCATCCGCACGATGGTGCAGCGCCGCGACGTGGTCCACGTCCACGCGGGCGGGGCGATCGTCGCCGACAGCGAGCCTGTGGCGGAGTACGAGGAGACCCTGACCAAGGCGGCCGGAATGTTCCGCGCCCTCGGTTGTCGGAGCAGGCCCGAGTCGGCCGCCCGCCCCTTGTTGACAACGCTGTGAGACCAAGCGTCTATTTCGACGGCTCGTTCGTGGAAGTCGCCGACGCGCGGGTCGGCGTCTTCGACGGCGGCTGGCTGCACGGCGCGGGGCTGTTCGAGACGATGCGGGCCCAGCGCGGCCGGGTGTTTCGGCTGAACGACCACGTGGACCGGCTGCGAAGGTCGGCCGCGGAGCTTCTTCGGCCGATCGAACCTGATTCGCTGCCGGATGAGGCCGTCTTCGCCGAGCTGCTCGAACGGAACCTGCTTCGCGACGCGCGGGTCCGCATGACGGTGACCGCCGGTTCGATGCACGCCCCCGACAATGCCGGAGGAGCGCAGTTGACGGTTTGCGTCACCGCGTCGGCATTGGACGCGTACCCGGCGGAGCTCTATGAGCGAGGCGTTCAGGTCGCGGCGTGTGACTACCGTGCTTCGCCGACCGATCCGATCTCCCGGCACAAGACGACGGCCTACCTGCCGCGCCTGCTCGGGTTGCGGCAGGCGCGGCTGAAACGATGCATGGAGGCGCTGTGGTTCACGACGGAGAACCTCCTGGCCGAGGGATGCATCAGCAACGTATTCATCGTCAAGAGCGGCGCCCTGGCCACGCCGCCGCTGGACGGGCCGATCCTGCCGGGGATCACGCGAGGGGTCATCCTGGAACTGGCCCGGTCGGCACGGGTCGAGACGCGGGAGTCGTCGCTCACCGTGGACGATCTGCTCGACGCGGATGAGGTGTTCTTAACCAATTCCATCATGCAGGTGCTTCCCGTCATTCGGGTGGAGAAGCACGACATCGGTCCGGGGACGGTCGGGCCGGTGACGAAGCAGTTGCTCCAGGAGTATAGATCGCGCGTGGAGGTGGAGTGCGAGCGAGCATGAGTCGTGCACGACGAGCCGCCGGCCCGCGGGGAGGTCACGTTTCGGTGGCGGACTTCTGCCGCGTGATGGAGACTTTTGCGCCCACCGGGCTCGCCCAGGAGTGGGACAACGTCGGCCTGCTCGCCGGTGACCCTGCGGCCTCCGTCGAGCGCATTCTGCTGACTATCGACCTGACCCCGGAGGTCGTTCGTGAGGCGATCCACGGCAAGGCCGCTCTCGTGATGGCCTATCATCCACCGATCTTCCGGCCGGTCGGCGCGATCCGGGCCGACGGGCCCGGCGCCGAGGCGTGCGTGTTTCGCTGCATCGAGAACCGAATCGCCGTGTACGCGCCGCATACCGCGCTCGACGCCGCGGAGGGCGGAACCAACGACGTCCTGGCCCGGTTGTGCGGGATCAGGGAATGCGAGCCGCTGGAGTACGTCGACGAGCCCGGCCCGGCGCGAGTCAAGCTGGCCGTGTATGTGCCCGCCCCCGACGTGGAGAAGGTCGCCGATGCACTGTTCGCTGCGGGAGCGGGGCACATCGGCGACTACAGCCATTGCAGCAACCGCATCGCCTGCACCGGGACGTTCGTCGGCGGGGCGTCGACCAACCCCACGATCGGTCAGCGCGGGCGGTTGGAATACGTGGACGAGATCCGGTTGGAGGCCGTCCTGCCGTCGAAGTGTCTGCCGGCCGCCGTCAAAGCCATGGTGGATGCGCATCCCTACGAGGAGCCGGCCTTCGATGTCTACCCGCTGCTGGCCAGAGCGGTTCGCGGGATCGGCCGCGTCGGCGTGCTGCCCGCGTCCGTCTCGTTGAACGCGCTGGCGAAGAAGCTCAAACGCGCCACACGGGCGCACTGCGTGCAGATCGTCGGGAGCGGCGATCACAAGGTGCGGCGGGCAGTCGTCGTGGCCGGCGCGGCGGGCACCCTGCCGCTGCGCCTGCCGCCGGTGAGCGGCGACGTCATCATCACCGGCGAGATCCGCCACCACGACGCCCTGACCCTCGGCCGGCTCGGCGTTGCCGCGATCGCCCTGGGGCACTGGGCCAGCGAACGGCCCGTGCTGACCGACCTCGCGCGGCGCCTGGCCGAGGCGCTGCGTCCAGCGACCATAGTGGTCAGCGACGAGGATCGCGGTCCCTTCAACGCTGCGTGATCGGCCGCCGCGCGGGGGCAGGGCCCGGGCCGGAAACGCCGGCCCGGGGGCGGGCGGGCTGCTCCGGGCCGCCGGCCCCGCAGGTTCCGGACTGGACTTCGTAGGCCCCATGTCCACGTTGCAGGCCTTGGTCCGTGTAGCAAGCACGAGGTCGAGCGGCGAGGTTTCCGAGGTATTACCGTCCCGATCCAGATCGCCGATGTCCGTCGGCACCGACGAATTGTGCCCCTTCTCCTTGCACGGCGAGGTGTGGCGGATCTTGTAATCGTCGGACGAAGGATTGACGAAGTTCGGGTTCGAGTCGATGTTCCCCGCGCCGCCCCAGCCGCCCTGAACGTCGCTTTGCGCCGAACTTGTCGTGTAGCCCGGGTGCTTCGAAATCTGGGCGCCGCCACGACGCGCCCCGACTCCACATGTTCCGGCATCGCGCTGCGAACCGCCAGCGGCTCAGGAGCTTGGATCCGATGAGCAGAAGAAGCACCATCACGACCAGACCCCATTCCGATACGGTGGGGATAGGGGCAAAGTCCGCACTACATAGGCCGGTCGCGAATATGCCGTCGCACGACTGATCCTGGAACCAGGTACATGTCGGGCACTGGCAATCGGAGTACTGCACCGCATCCTCACACAGGCCTGCCTCGGCGAGCGGTCCGGCCTGTGCATTGCAGCAGGCACCCAGCGCGAGTGGGCAGTCGGAGCCGCCTTGCCCCGGACATGGCTCATCTTCTCTGAACACCGGAGGGAGCGGTCCCGTGTTGATCGCCTCGCATTTAAGCGGCGTGACGTCGGAGGCGCAACCAGCGCTAGCCAGCCCGATGTCGAAGCAACAGCTACCTCGCCTGATCGAGAGTGCCCCGGGAACCGTGTTGACAATCATGTCGTCCTCGGCGCCTGGACCAGCCATGAACGTGTCGTCCTCGTCAAACGGGATAACATGTGGGCCATCGGACAGGCTAGAAAAAGCGAGGAGCACCACCGTCGCGCCGTACCGCTCGGTCCCAGGATCAGGGTGTGGTGGCTCGATCTCGGTGATCCAGCCGCCGCATGCGAGAACCACAGGGGAGCACGCGTTTACCCCGAATGACTCGAAGTCCGCCCGATCCGTTTGTTGGAATGCTGGGGCGCACAAGAACTCGGGGACGGGAGGAAAACCGCACAGCGAACCAGGACCAAGCGAATTGAAGCACTCGTCGTTGGTTTGACACTCTGGCATAAGACGCCCAAAACCTGTCGAGAGCGCGGCCTCGTCCAGTCGTGCGAACCAACCGTTGAGATCGGCCTGAGGACCCCAGTTGGAGATAAACACGCCGAGCCACAGTGGCTGGCCTTCGGGCGGAACGCCGCCGAGCCGCAGGTCCGGCGTTCCGACGCCGATCGTGCCGGGCGGATACGGATCGGCCGTCAACCCCTGCGGCGGCAGCCACAGGAACCGAATCACCGCTCCGCTCGAGGCGCCGCCGTCCGCGGCTTCCGCCGGCGCACCGGTCGCCGCGGCGCCGCCCCGATGATTGCGCCACCCGGCAGAGTGTTTCTGAGCTACCGCGGCGACGGGAAACGCGAAGGCCGCGATCAACGCGATGGACTTTGTGGCGTGGTAACGCATCGTTCTACCCTCCACGATCGTCCCCATTCGACTGAAGGAGCAGCCAATATAACCGATCCCGCCGCGGCATGAACCCCCAAATCGGCAATCGGAATTCGGCAATCGGCAATCCCCGCCGCCTTCTGGTCTCCTTGTCCCCAGTTCGTGCCTGTGTGTCTCCGTGGCTTCCTCCGGTCCCACCGTGCCCGTTTTCTGAGTTCTCAATTCATCATGCTCAATTCCCGACGCGCCCGCCTGCCACGGGGCTACTCCGCCTCCAACACGTGCATGTTCGCGATCGTGATCCCACTCAGCATCGCTCCAGTGATCCCCAGAAACCCCTGATCCGTCCCACAGAGAAACAGGTTCTCGATCGGCGTGCGTCCGTCACGCACTTTGTGCGGCGCCCCGTACACGGCCCCGTTGACATGTCCCGTGTATTGCTCCACCGTCCGGGGGGTAAACAGGTCCCGGGCCACGATATGCCCGCGAATCTCCGGCACGCATTCCGACGCCCGCGCCAGGAAATTCTCAAAGTACGCCTCCTTCGTCCGCACATAGGTCGCCTCGTCCATGACCGCCCACTGGTCATAGTTCGCCAGCCAGGTCACCCGGAACAGACCCTCGGCCATGTCCTCGTGACCCTCATAGTTGCTCGGGCAGCAGATCACGCCGCTGCGCAAGTCGACCGGCACAGGTGGAACCTCATAGGTGAACGACTCCCCATCGTTGAAAAATACGATCGTCGCCTCATGGCCAAGCCGGTGTGGCAGCTCATCCAGCACCGCCATCGCCTCCACGAACGACAAGCGCCCGGGCCCCGCCCCACCGGTGAGCCGCTCGTCGCCGCACAGCCGCATCGTCTCCAGATGCCCCGCCGAGGAGAGCACGACGCTGGCCGTGATCCTCTCGCCGCCGTCCAGCACGAGTTCGCGAACCCGGCCGCCCTCGACCACGATCGTCTTCACCCCGCACCGCATCCGGATCCGCCCGCCGTTCGCATGGAACTTTCGCACCAGCGCTCGGATGATCGTCCGCACGCCCTCCCGCGGCCGCGCGAACCCCTCCAGAAAGATGCTCTTGAACATCGTCACGAAAGATGCGAAGTCCATGTCGTGCTCGCGGGCACACCCGTAGTACATGGGGCCGCAAAGAAGCATCTCGATCAGCAAGGGATCGGGAAAGCGATCACGCAGAACGGCCCGCGTGGATTGGTCGGGCTGATCGAGGCGTGTATCGTCGAACGCCCGCAGCTCCTCCACGAACGCCCGAAACCGATCCGACTCGGAGGGAAAAGCCGCGGCGACTTCCGCTTGCAGCAGTTCCGGGTCGTTCGAAAAGCGCAGCCGACATCCGGGAAAGCGGATCTCTGAGAACCGTTGCGGCCGGAGGTCGAGCTCGTCGCGGCTGATCCGCAACTGCCGAAGCAGCTTCGTCAGCGGCGCCCGCGGCGTGCCCGGCGGCACGTAGTTCGTCACCGCGTGCAGTCCGACGTCGAACGCACGCCCCCCGAGCTTGTAGTAGGAATTGAGCCCGCCGTAGGCGTAATGCCGTTCGAGAATGCAGACCCGCTTGCCGAAATAGGCCAGTCGGATCCCCGCCGCCAGCCCCGACATCCCCGCCCCGATGATCGCGACGTCGTAGTCCACGGACGGAGTATAACGCTCCCCGGCGTCGCCGTCAGATCATCGCCTCGCACGGATCGGCCATCCGCCCCTCGAGGCGATCCAGGTGCACGTACAACGGAGTCGGGCCGGGAAACGGTGCGGCCATGCGCTCCCATCCGAAGATCGACCGGAACGCGTGATAGCCCGGCGAGGTCACTACCGGAAACCGGTCGAAGATGTCCTTCCAGCCGCGAAACAACTCGAAGGTCTCCGGCTCCGGAAAGATGTGGAAGTCCCAGGCGGTGCAGATCCGATGCACGTAATCCGCCTTGTCGTAGTCGGTGGGCAGTTCGTCCGGCGGGTCATCGAGATCGGGATACACGGAATGATCGATGTACATCACCCCGGCTCCGACAGAAACTCCCCCCGGAACCACGCCCGCAGCCGCTCCGCCGCCGATCGTTCAGCCGGATCGGCGATCGCCGCCATAGACGCTGTGATGGTCACGACTTTCTCGACCCGAGTGGTCCGGCCGACCCTACGTGGCGTCCGGCCCGCACGTACGCAACCACTCAAACGGGAGGTCCATCTGGCCACACCAAGAAGCCGACGGATCCACATCTTGTGGCCAGCTCTTATGCACCGACCTAAGCCCTCGCTTCAACTTGCCGTCCACGACTACAACTAAGCGGGATATCCGATGCGTTCCTCCCGCTAACACTTCCGCTTCACGAACCAGGACGTTCGACGACCTCGGCCCTAGGCTCTGCACAATGTGCGCCGGCGAGCAGCGGAACTTGGCTAGGAACACCTGGAGTTCGTACCGTACGTCGCGGCCGGCCGATCTTGAGAACACTGGTCCATACTCGAACTCATCTGTGATCGCCTCAAGAGAAAAGCAACCTCTCGCGCGCAGCGCGGGGACCTCCTCGCGGAGCTCTCGGCGCGCTGTCCTCCTCAAGCTCCCCCTATCCTGCCGCTCCTCGTGACCTCCGATGAAATTGAGATCTTTCCATCGCCGATTCTCCCGCAGCAGATAGTAAATACTTCCAGCAATCTGAAGCTTGATCAGAACAAAAGCGCACCGAGATGTCTTAGTCCTCGCGCTCACCCGCCGTACGAATCCCGTCAAGTATCGCCTGAGACCACGGCTCCAATACGTCGCGGACATCTGGCGCGAACAGTGTCCCCCACTGTTGGAACTTGCCCGCCAATCCGTGGCCCCGCTGTTTCCGGAATTCCTTCTTGCGCAAGTCCAGCGCGGTGTGTGGATTATCGATCTGGATCTGGTACACTACACCAAAATGCTGCTCACTCTTGGGGTTGCCTTTATCCCAGCAGTAGCCTACGGCTCTCAAAGGAAACACACGGCTCAGAAAGAGCGAATGCGTGACCCTTTCCAGGAGCGCGCTCTCGAGCTGCGCACTAATCACACCATCTCGGGTCTTTTGGACATGACATCCCTGCCATAGTGTGTCGCGCCCGTATAGCCGAGACTTGACGTCGGTCTCCTTTCGCCGGAACACGAACACCTGATCGTCGTGTTCCAGAACGCCGCACGGGATTATCTGGACGAAGCCCTGGTTACGCTCCGCTTGCTCCCGACGTACGAACAAACCGTTCGACTCGATGCATGCCGCGGCAGTCTTGACAGCATTATCCCCAAACCTGCCACCCTTCTGAAGTGGCAAGGCCTCCAGCGCCTCCCTCCGGACCACTAGAATCTCGGGATTGAGGAATTCCTCTAGATCGTTGAGGATCCGATTCGCCAGGTCGATCAGGGAGTCCCGCATGTCACGGCTTGACGTATCGTGGTCGACGACCGAGCGAAACTGGGGCCCGTGTTTTCGGATTGCGTCCTTGACGGACTGTCCGATAGATCGCAGCACATCGAAGTCCATAATACTCCCGCGTTTCTTCGTGATGCGCTGGTTGTCCTCGCGCGCAAGTGCCTGCTCCGCTGACACGCTCATGACGACATTCAGATCGAACAAGCGCCGCCAACGCTCAAGAAGTAGGAACGCTTCGATTGTCCTCGCTTCGTTGGCGGTAAGTTCACTTCGCGACTCTTGTAGCAATAGCCAGACGAGCGCATCGAACAGGCCCCGGTCAACCAAGACAATGTCTGTCTCGGCCTCGACGTTGGCCAAAAGCTCGGCAAGCATGCTCGTGGCACACCACGTGTTGAAGAAGAGGTGTCCCTTCATCGGGATCGGGCAGACGGCTGCCCGCTCTGCCAATAGGTGGACACGGAACCCGTGGCGCGAGAACAGGTGGCGGATCGCCTCGATGGACGTGCTCTTGCCAGACTTGGGAGTCCCCGCGAACTCCATCACAAATGCGCGCGGTGCATAAGTGAGCAGCGAACGAGCCCTTTCCAGGCGTTGCTCGATCGCTTTTACCTTCGCGTCAACACCCGATGGCATCCGGTATGTCCGACCGCTTCACGACCACCAGAACCAAAAAACAGCAAAACAATCCACAAGGCCGGCCTCTTGGCCGGACCTGACTCCATTCCGGGCAAGGCATCGCCTCCGTTCCCCAGCCTCACGAAGCAGGCCATGCTAACTTGCTGACGCCACGGACAGCTTCGGGCCCAGGTACTCGACGCAGCTATCCAGCGAGGCCAGCTTCGGATAGTCCTCCTTCGGCACCTCGATCTTGTACCGCTTGCGAAGCTCCATCACGATATCGAGAAAGTCCATCGAGTCCATGTCGAGCTGGTCACGCAGCCGCACGTCGCTCCTGATGTTCGACAAATCGGCATCCGGCGCCACAACCGCGATGATCTCGAGAATGATGTCCTTAACCTGCTGATTCACCATCGTTTTGTGCAACCTGTCGTTCGCTCCCGGCCGGGCCGCCCCGTCCTCTCATCCCGGAGATCGACGCACCACGACGGCCGAGTTGATCCCCAGCATCCCGAACGAGTTGTTCAGGATCACGTCGATCCGGCCGACCTGCTTCGGTTCGTTGAGCACCAGGTTCGCCATCGCACACTCCGGATCGAGGTCGTCCACGTTGATCGTCGGATGAACCACGCCGTCCTCCAGCGACCCGAGGTTCCCGGTCAACTCGAGCGCCCCGGCGGCGCCCATCGCGTGGCCGATAAAGCTCTTCGTGTTGTTGACGTACGTCGCGCCGCAGCCCTCGAACACGTGCCGGACCGCCTGCATCTCCCGCGGATCGCCGAGCTGCGTCGCCGTGGCGTGCGTGCTCACCACGCCCACGTCCCGCGGTTCGATCCCGGCACGACCAATCGCCGCCCGCATGCACTCCGCCATCCGATCCGGATCGGGCAGCACCGGATCGTTCGCGTCGGAGTTCATGGCGTAACCGATCACCTCGGCCACGATGGGCGCCCGGCGCCGCCTGGCGTCCCGCAGCCGCTCGACCACGAACACGCAACCGCCCTCGGAAACCACGATCCCGTTTCGCGCCCGGTCGAACGGCCGCGACGCCTTCGTCGGGTCGTCGTGCCGCGCGAGGGCATCCTCCGCCGCGAAGCTCGCGAAGACTCCGAACGAATGCACCGCCTCCGAAACGCCGCCGCAAAGGGCCGCGTCCACCTCGCCCAGGCGGAGCATCTGGAGGCCCTGAATCAGCCCGGCGTTCCCCGCCGCACACGCTGCCCCGATCGTGTAGTGCGGACCCCGCAGGCCCAGGTTGATCGTCACTTCCCCGGCCGGGTTGTTCGCCACGGTCCGCGGGTTGTGATGGTGCGACCAGTATCGCGTGTCATAGTCGTATTGGCGGATAACGTCAATCTCGTTCTCGGTCTCGACCGTCCCGTGCTCCGTCACCCCCAGGTACGTGCCTACCCGATACGGATCGACCTCGTCCAGCTTCAGATCGGCCCGCCGCACAGCCTCATGGACGCAATAAATGGCGATGGAGCCGGCCCGCGTCCCGCGACGCCGGTCACGCTTGGTCTGGTACTTCGATTCGTCGTAATGGCAGACCCCGGCCAGCACCCGCCCCATGAACCGCGTCTGGATCGCGGTAACCCCGGATCTGCCGCCGAGCAGGCTCCGCCGGAACTCCTCGACATTGTCGCCGTTTGGCGAGGTGAGCCCTATCCCGGTGATCACAATTCGTTCGGAATCGGTCATTCGCTCCGCGCCGCAAACCCCGCCCGATTCGGACCGCGCCTGAACCCGCCGGGCCCGCACCAGAGCCTCATCCTAGCACATTCTCGGGCCGTGGGAATCCGCACGGTCGCGTCGATTGATGCGTCTCGGGCCCGCCGTTGCGATCCAATCGACCCCCTTGTACCATTCCACCAGCCGCCGCAGCCCCTCGTCATTCGACACCGATGGCTCGTACCCCAGATCGCGCCGCGCCGCGTCGATGCTGAAAAAGTGCGATTCCGCAAGCTGACACGCGAGAAACCTCGTCATCGCCGGCTCCGATCGCAGCCGAAACGCGGCGTACACGACTTCTAACAGGGCGCCCATCCGGTACGCCAACCCGAACGAAACCGATCGCCTGATGCCGGGGACCCCAAGAGCGGCCAGCAGCGCCCGCAGCCAATCCCAAAGCGGAACCGGCTCACCCTGGCTGATGAAATAGGCCCGTCCCCCGCGAGCCCTCCCGACCGCGAGGGCATCGCACGCGTTCAAATGGGCGGTTGCGGCGTTGTCAATATACGTAAGATCGACGAGGTTCTCTCCTTTACCAACCTGCACCAGCCGCCCGTGACGGGCCCGATCCAGGATTCGCGGGATCAGGTTTGTGTCACCCGGGCCCCACACGAGATGGGGCCGCAGCGCTACCGTCGCGAGCCCCGGCCCGTTGACAGCCAGGACCATTCCCTCCGCCTCCGCCTTCGTCGCCGCGTACGCCGTCAGGTGCGTCTTCGGGTACGGCTGCGATTCATCGACGCCGCAAAGCTCCATGCGTCCGAACACCACGCTCGGCGTGCTCGTGTAGATCAGCCGCGCCACACCCTCCGCGCGGCACGCGTCGATCACGTTCCGCGTTCCGTCGACGTTGACTGCCTGGTACTCGCGCCTTGGCCCCCAGATCCCGACCTTCGCCGCGACGTGGAACACCGCATCCGTCCCCACGCACGCATCTCGCACCGCCGCCGCATCGCACACGTCCGCCCGAACGCATCGCACCCCCTTCGCGGCAAGCCACGGATACGCCCGCCGCCCCAGCACCGTCACATCCTCCCCCCGCCCCCGAAGCGCCAGCGCCACATGGCTGCCCAAGAACCCTCCACCACCTGTCACCAGCGCCTTCACGCACTGTCTCCCGATTGTCCTGCCGAACCTGCGCGCCGACCGTCGTCAATAAGCGCTACGGAGCCGTGTCGGTTTGTCCAAGCAGATACCCGACGAGCCGGTAGACTTCAGTGCAGGCGTTAGCCTTCCGCAAGTCGGCGCAATTCCCGTGATGTTTTTCGTGTACCTCTCGAGCGACCGTCACCGCCTCATGGACCTTGGCTAACAAGGTAGCATACCGCCGAGTATCTCTGTTCAACTCCTCCTTGCCGCCTTTGGATTTCTTCTTCAACAACGCGTCGGCGTCTGACGGAGTCCAAAACACGCGCCTCAACTCGGACGCTTCAGCGACATGGCAGAGCAGCCACACTTCGAACGAGGGGTTCGAGAGCAAGACGCGCACCCCCTCCTTCTGAGCCAGTTGGAGCGCGTCACTGAGCGGCTGCGCCTTGCTTGCGTCATGCGGCTCCACGTCAAGGATCGCATACACGCGGTCGCCCTCGCTCGGCCGGAACTTGCCGTCACGCTCATCGGCGTCGCGTTTACGGCTCGCCCGCGTTACGACATCAACTGCCGTCCCGCCGGTATCAGCCACCGGAACGAGAGCAGCACGCAGGCGACCCGTGAAGCGCTGATTCAGCACGGAGAAGTAATTGTATTCGGTCTTGCGTCCTTCGCACGCGACGATGAATCGGGGGCTGAGTTTGCGGGGTCTTCGCTGCCGGGCTGATCGGGACCGCCTCGGCACTCACTCCGCCTCCGCGGCCTGAGGGGATGTCCACTCGACCTTCGTCGGTTCATCGCCCTGCGGGATATCCGCCAGCGCGGGTCCGAACGCCGGCACCCCGCCGAAGCGCCCTGCCAGGTAGTTCTTCGCCCACGCCGCATCCTTGCGCGGCATCCGTTCGAAATCCCACAAGGAGTACAGTTCGCTGGCGCCCTGGGCGTTCTTCTGCGTGATGAAGATCTGGTCCCGCCGCATCAACGCCGGATCCATCAACGTGGTGTCATGCGTCGAAAAGATGAACTGCGCCCCAGCGCTTCCGAGGATCGGGCTGTGAGCCAATTCTACCACCCGCCGCGCGAGCTGCGGATGCAAGCTCGCGTCCAACTCATCCACAACCATCAGGAAGCCGTCGCGCAGGTGCTCAACCATCTGCCCGACAAGGCGCAGATATTGGCGCGTCCCTTCGGATTCTTGCTCGAGTTCGAACCGAACCAGTTGCTCCGAGGCCCCCTGATGCAAAGTGTAGAACCGAAAACGACCAAGAATCTCCTGCAGAAGCTGCTCACGGGATTCAGACTCCTCGCGGTCCTTGCCCTCTGCCCCCCTCGACAACAGATGCCGCACGATTTCCGCCGTCCCCTCGGTTTGCAGGCCCGCGATTCCGGTGTCCGCATCACGAATCAACTCTGAGAGCAGCGTAGCAAATTCGTCATTCTTCGCGGCGAGCTCTGCGACGGTTCCCAGCGCGTATTCCCCGATGGGCCCACCCATGGAAGATGAAACCCGATCCTTGAACCACTGGAAGACCGGTATAACCGGGTCAACGCTCCGCTCGGCTGCCCGGGAGAGGACGAGCGCGTTCTCGCGGGTGTCGTCGATAATTTGATCGCGGCGGGCTTCGGAGCCGAGTCGGTAATGCAGGATGGCTCTACGAGTGTGTTCGCGCGTCTCGTCGCGGTCGATCAAGGTCAACCATCGCGAGCCCTCCGCAGCGTCCTGGTGCTCGAGTTTCTCGCGAATGACTCGACTGGCGGTAGCCTCGACACGATAGCGAAAAGCTGCACCGTCAAGCTCCACAAGCACCTCAAAGCACGACGGTTGCTCGCGCGTTTCCGGCGCCAATCGAAACGGATCGATCCCCGGGATCGGATCACCGACGGTCATCTTGGTCGCAGAGCCGGTGACGAACCTCTGTAGAACGCTGAGGGCCCGAAGCAGCGAGCTCTTTCCCGAAGCGTTCGGGCCGAAGATCGCCGCGCTCTTGAGTGCCTGATGTCTCTTGCCCGCCCAGATGTTCCCGCGCAGAGACCGGTCCTGCCCGGCCGGTACGAGGCTCAGCACCGCCTCGTCGCGGAAACACTGGAAGTTGGCGACCCTGAACTCTACAAGCACGATCGTTGACTCGGTACCGGTGGCGACATGCGGCCATGTACTCCATCCAACGTCAGCATTTTCGACATTATAGCCAATCTTGTGCAGAAAATATACATGAGAGGATGGCAATGTCGCACATTCGCAAGAAGGAACGCCTAAAGTGACACACGACGAGGGCTATCCGACCGCCCTTCGGCCCAGGTGGCTAGTTGCTCGCGGTTGATCTTGGCGTTGTGGCGGATGTCGACGGGAAGGCTCGGGTGGAAGAGGATCCGATCGATCGGGCGGGTCCGCTCGTGCTTGCGGGCCAGGGCGAGAAGCTCTTCGCGGAGGGCGGTGCGGCTGGCTCTCGATGACGGCGCGGCCCGGTCCAGTTCCACGATCAGCACGGGCCGCTGGCGGCCTTTCGGTCCCACGCCGACCAGGGCCGACCTCGCCACGGCCGGGTGCTCGTTGAAGATCGGCTCGCAGCATTCCGTAAACATCGTGCCATGCTCTGTCACCACGCGATGCGACTTGCGCCCGCAGAACCAGACTCGCCCCTCCGCGTCGCGATATCCGACGTCGCCGATCCGGTGCCACGTTGTGTCACCATGGGGGATCTTCGCCAGCCGCGTCGCCTCGGGCAGGCCGTAATACTCCTCGGTGACGACCGGCCCGGCCACGGTGATCTCCCCGAGCTCGCCGTCCGGAACGACCAGATCGTCCGACCACCGCTCGATCGCCTCATCGGAAATGCGAATCAGCCGCAGGTCGATGCCGGGCACGGGGCGACCGACGCAGGTACCGCCGCCTCGAGCGCTTAATGCACTTAGGGCCGGCCCGTCGCTGGCGCTCGGGGCTCTGACGGTCAGGAGTTCGCGCCCCGAAATCGACGCCACGGGCAGCGACTCCGTCGCCCCATACGGCGTATGAACCTCGCCGTCATCGGCGATTACCCGATGAAGCTGCTCGATCACCTGCCACGGCACCGGCGCCCCGGCGATCAACACCCGCCGCAACGTCGGCAGCTTTATCCCCTTTTCGATGCAATACGGGGCCACCTTCCGCCACACCGCGGGCGAGCCGAACGCACTCGTCGCCCGCTGATCCAGCACCGGCCGCACGATGTTCTCCGGCTCCACCCGCCCCGGCCGCGACGCATCCATGTCCGGAATCACCGCCGTCATCCCCATCGCCACGCTGAACAGCCCGAACAGCGGAAACGCCGCCAGATCGACCTCTCCCGGCTCGATCCCGTACTGCGATTGAATCATCCGAATCTGGGCGTCGAAGGTTCCGTGCTCATACACGACCCCCTTCGCCGGGCCGGTGCTCCCACTCGTGAACAGGATCGCCGCCGTATCGTCCGCGCGCGTATCCACCGCCTCGAATTCGTCGGCGGCGCCCTCCGCAAGCGCCCCGAGCGTCGTACCACCCCAGAACCACTTCCGCCCCACGGTCACGACGCACCGCACGCCCCGGAACGCCCCGGGCCGCAGCACCCGCATTACCTGCGCCAGCGGGATTCCCACAAACGCATCCAGCTCGATCCGCCGCACACAATCCAGCAGCCGCACGAGCCCCATCCCCGGATCGATCATCACCGGCACGGCCCCGAGCTTGAGCATCGCAAACACCAGCGCCACGAAATCGAACCCGGGCCGGACCATCAGCAGCACCCGCATCCCCCGCGCCAGCCCCGCCGCGCGCAAGCCCTCCGCATACCGGTTCGACAATCGTTCCAACTCCGCAAACGAGATCTGCCGATAGCGATGCCCGCGCCTCCGGGCCCGCGCCACGATCACCGCCGGTTCATCTGGCATGCGCGCCGCCATACGCGAAAGGTGCGATCCGATATTGCAGATCGCGCCGGTGCCTGTGGCCGCGCCCGGATCATGAAAGCGCGCAGGCTGCAGGTTGTTATACGTCGCGGTCGATGTCATGATGGAGTCTCGGCGCGCCAGGCTTCGAAACGACTGTCCAACGCCGGAACGTATCTTGGCAGGTAACGCGGCTTTGGCAAGGCCGGCGCGGCAACGGCGCCATGGAATTCTCCGAACGCATCGATCGTGATCTCGCCAATGGCAATCACTGGCTCGCGCGCCAGCGAATCGAGTCGCACGTCAACACCAAGGGCTACAATGCCGAGCTCCTCGCCCGCGCCGGCCAGATCGCCCACGACATGCACGACGACTACAACGCCGGACGGCTCTGGCTTATGTCGAGCGCCACCGGGCCGGACGTTGATCGTGCGATCGAGGTCTTCATGCGACATGCCGGAAACAACCTGCAACAAGCGGCCTGGCAGGTTCCGCGCGCGGCTCGGATTGTAGCGTCCGAGAACCTGCCGACGCTGATCCGCGATCGGTTAAAGCGACTCGAATTGGAGGACGCGATCGTCAAGGCTAGGCCGGGGGCGGGGATCCTCTGCCCCCCGGCCACTTGGGGGACGCGACTCATCGAGGGCGTCTTTGTAGCGGTGTTGGTGTTTGGCGCGCTCGTCGGGGTGCTCGGCGTATGGACGATCATCAACTGGTTCATCAGCGACTAACGCGACCTGCATCAACGACAAATAAGAGACGCCGTCGCGGTGCTGTTTCCCCGCCACCCGATTCGGTTGCGGTTCCGCAATACGCTTGATCGATAGACGGTCCTCCGTATGATTCGCACACGTATGAGGCTGTATACGCAAGGAGGCGATTGCAGAAAGCTCCCGACCGGCCCCAAGTCCAGGGTCTGCGCGCTCGGAATCGCGCTGCTCACCACGTTTCCACCCGCCCACGCCCAGCGGCCGCTCGACGTCGAGCTGCTTTCGACGCTTTCGTCACTGCCGCACTCACAGACCGCCGCCGCGGCTTGCGTTATCGACCTCCGCACGAAGCAAACCGTTTTCGACTTCCACGCCGACCGCCCGCTCATCCCGGCCAGCACATCCAAGCTCTTCACTATGGCCGCGGGCCTCGCCGAGCTCGGGCCCGAATTCACCTTCGAGACCCTCTTCGCCACCGACCGACAGAACCTCTACGTCATCGGCGACGGCGACCCGGGCCTCGGCGACGAACGCCTCGCCCGCCAGCGAAACGAAAACGTCGACACCGTCCTGCACCAATGGTCCGACGCCGCACTCGCCCATGGCGTCACAACCCTCCCCGGCGACCTCGTCATCGACGAGTCCATCTTCGACGACCAGCGAATCCACCCCTCGTGGGAGCCGGCCGACCTCGGCAAGTGGTACGCCGCCCCCGTCGGCGGCCTGAACTTCAACGACAACTGCGTCGATATCACCGTCCATCCCGGGCCGCGACCCGGCGACCCCGTCCTCGTTTCCGTCACGCCCGACGCCCCCATCGTCGAGATCATCAACGAATGCCGCACCGGCGACGGCACGCCGCTGCTGCATCACCCGCCGCTGACGACGACCTACAAGATCACGGGCCGCTGCAATAAGACCTGGCCCTTCGGCTCCGTCGCGTTCCCCGATCCGGGCGCGCTCTTCGCCGATGCGCTCCGTGCTATGCTGGCCCGCCGCGGCGTCATCCTCCAGGGCCACATCCGCCGGGCCCGCGTGCGTCAGGCGGGCGGCGAGCCACCGAGCGCACTCACCATCCTCGGCCGGCATCGCACGCCGATGACCGACGTCCTCGCCCGGATCGGCAAGAACAGCCAGAACCTCTTCGCCGAGTGCCTGCTGAAGCGGGCCGGCTATCGATGGGCCCGAAGGCACGGACATTCCGACCCCGCGGGCTCGTGGGCCGTCGGCGCCAACGCCGTGGCCGAAATGCTCAACCGGGCCGGCATCGTCCGTGACGGCCTCGTGGTCGCCGACGGATCGGGCCTCAGCCGCGACAACACCTGCACGGCCCGCCAGCTCGTCGAGCTGCTCACCTGGGCGAGCGCGCAGCGCTGGGCCGCCGTCTTTCACGACAGCCTCGCCGAGGCGGGCTCCGACGGCTCGTTGCAGAAGCGCCTCCGCGATGCTCCGGGCCACGTCTTCGCCAAGACCGGCACCATGCGCGGAGTCCGCGCCCTCGCCGGCTACGTCGACGACGACCGGGGGCCGCGCTACGCGTTCGCCATCCTCTTCAACAACTACCCCGGCCCGAGCACGCCGTACAAACGAATCCAGGACGACATCTGCCGCGCCCTGATCGATGTGGAACCGGCTTCCAACCGGTGAACCCGTGTAGCGCCGGTTTCCGACCCCCCAATCCATCCGGGTTCGCAACTGGTACTTCCAGCCCTTTCCCCGTTGACCCTTCGATGCCTCGATCCCTCGATGCCTCCCGCATTCCGCCGTACCGTGGCATGCTCAATTCGGGCCGGGGCGGTTGGATTCGTAGTCGGACCAGGTGTCAACGTCCTTGAGCGTCGCCGCGTCGGCCGTCTCTACGAGTGTCGTTCGGCCGGCGAGCGCGAGCAAGAAAGCGTCCAGTCCTGTGGGGTGCCTATCGACGTCCGGGCGCAACGACGCGGGGAAGATCACGGGATGCCCGCGACGGGCGAGATGGGTGGCGACGACGATGCGGGTCGGATCCTTGCGGAAGGCGTCGATGCAGCGGCGGCAGGTGTCGCTCGTGACACCGGGCATATCACCGGGCAGAACCAGCACGCCGGCCCGCCGCAGCGACTCGAGTCGCGGCGGCGGCTCCTCGCTTGCATCGCCGGGAAACGCCCCGAACAGCGAGGCAAGCCCCAGGCGAATCGAGTCGATCATCTGGCTTGTGTCGTTGTCGTTGATCACAACCGACACGCGCGCATCCGCCGGCAGGTCCAGCGTCCTAAGAAACTCTGTGCGCGTGACGACCATGACGCCGTCGAGCTCGGCCCCGAGCAACGTACGGACCACGGTCCCCAGCACGGTGCTGCCGCGATACGGCAGGATCTGCTTCGGGCGGCCCATGCGGCGGGAAAGGCCGGCAGCCGGGACGATGGCGTGCACGGGCACGGGCTCGTCCGTCGATTTCATGGCGTTGGGCCCGGCGTCATCGTCGGGCCCGTCACCGGTGGGACGCGTTCCGCGCGGCGGACGGACACCAGCTCCGCGGCGATGCTCAGGGCGATCTCCTCCGCGGTGACGGCCCCGATGTCCACGCCGATCGGGGCGTGGATTCGCGCGATGCGCTCCTCGGGTACGCCCGCGTGTCGCAGGTCGTCGAAGATGACCTTGATCTTCCTGTGGCTGCCGATCATGCCGATATACCGGGCCGGCGAGTTGACGACTGCAAGCAGCGCCGCCTCGTCGTGCTTGTGGCCGCGGGTGACGATGACGGCGTAGGTATTCCCGTCGATCGGCCAATGCCTGAGTGTCTCGGAGATGTCGCCGGTGACCGGCTCGATCGGGGCGGGGAACCGCTCGGGGTTGGCAAACTGGCGGCGGTCGTCGATGACGGTTACCGCGAATCCGAGGGGGACCATCATCTGGGCCAGGATTCGCCCGACGTGGCCGCCTCCTGCGATCAACAGCCGCGGCGCCGCCTCGACCCGGATGCGGTATTCCCCGCGGCCGTTCTCGAGGGCAACGCGGAGCGGGATTTCGGCCGGCCCGCCGCATCGGACCTTCTCGAGTGCCAAAATTATGTCACTCACGTTGTGGCCGTGGGTTTGAACGGCGATGGCGACGTCCACCTCGCCGCCGCAGAGCATCCCATCGTCGTAGCCGAAGTCATGGTCGAGGGCGAAGGTGACGACCCGCCCGGTGCCGTCGGCAAGGCACTGATGGGCCCGGCGGCGCACGTCGGCCTCCATGCACCCGCCACCGAGCGTCCCGGTCATCTGCCCGGCCTGATCCACGCAGACGATGGTGCCGGCCGGCTGGGGCGTCGAGCCGCGGGTGGCGACGATGGCGCACAGCGCGACCGGCCGGCCCGCCCGGACCTCGGCAATGGTGTGTTGAAGGACCTTCGAGACCATAACGGCCGTAGACTCTCCTCGGTGGTCGGGCCGGTCCTGACACGAAGCGCGTGACTACGTGTACGGTACCTGCCGGTGCCGGGCACGGTAGAACGCCGGAAGCAGCCGGTCGATCCGGGCCAGCCCTTCGCGCGTAACGCACACGCTTTCGGGGGCGAGGTCGAACCAACCCCGTTCGGCGAACCGCAGGAACGGCTCCATGAACCGCTCCATGATATTGACTTTGAACTTGTTTTCGAAGTAGGCGGCGTCGACCCGGCCCAGCTTGAGCTGGAGGACCAGTTCGCGGATCAGCCGTTCGTTCGAGCCGAGGCGGTGGGCGCGGCCGATCGGCAGCGTTCCGGCCCGGACGGACTGGATGTAGGTGTCGTAGTCGGTCAGGTTCTGATGGTGGACGCCGGCGAGGTAGGAGAAAGAGGACAGGCCGATGCCGAGTAGGTCGGCGCCTCGGTACTGGGCGTCCTGGTAGACGAAGCGGTGCCGCTGGGGGTCGCGTACGGCGGCGTAGGCGCTGCGTGTAGTGTAGCCGGCGGATTCGAGCTGCTCGAAGGCTCGGATGAGTCGGGCGCGTTTTGTCCGCCAGGAGGGGATCGTATCCGGCGGGTGGCCGCTCGCGGCGGCGCGATGCAGCGGCGTGTTGTGCGGAATCTCGAGCTGGTAGATCGTGACGCTGTCCGGGGTCAGCTCGATGACGCGGTCGAGCGTGCCTGCGACCGAGGCGTCGGTCTCGCCGGGCAGCCCGACGATCAGGTCGAGATTGACGACGTCGAAGCCGGTGTGGCGAACCAGGCCGTAAGCGTGTTCCACATCCGCTTGCAGGTGGACGCGGCCGTTGAGCTTCAGAACCTCGTCGTCGAGGGTCTGCACGCCCATGCTGAGGCGCGTGACCCCGGCCTGACGAAGCACGGCGAGCTTAGCCTCGTTCACGGTGCGTGGAGCGCATTCGAAGGTGACTTCTTCAACGGCCGTCCAGGGCACGGCGGCTTGCAGCCCGCGCAGCAGATGTTCGATCGACGCCTCGTCGAGCATCGAGGGGGTCCCGCCGCCGAGGTACACGAAACGCACGAGCCGGTCAGCCGTCAACGGGGCGTCGCGATAGAGCGCGAGTTCCTGAAGCAGCACCTCGACGTAGTCGCGCCGCTGCCTCCGGGTCTTGTCCGCATAGGAGAGGTAGAAGCAGTAGTCGCAGCGCTGGACGCAGAACGGAACGTGCACGTACAGGCCGAGGGGGACGTCGTGCCCCGCCGATCCGTTCGACAAAGCGAGGTGAACGCGAGGCACGTCCGCCGCGGACCACTGCGAGAACGGGGGGTACGTGGCCACGAAGTAATTGCCGGCCCACGGCTCCGGGCCGTCGGCAGCGGTGTTGCACGTGCAGACCGGCGCCGCCGGTGACGATTTCGACTGTGCACTACTTCCTTCCATGCGGGCGGCTCTGCTGGTTCCCACGCGCTATCGTTGGCGGTTCAACGAGTCATCGATTATAAGCACCTGCCCGCGATAATCGACAGTGAATACCATTTGCGACAACACGTCCGACCCCACGCCCACCAGAATCGGATTCGCGAGCCCGCGACTGATGCCGCTGAAGCTGACCTTCTTGGCGTGGGGGACCGCAAAGCTGCGCGGGCCGAGTTCCAGCCGGTCGATCCGGTAGCCGTGCCCGGTTGCGGGGAGCTTCGCCGCTTCGATCAACTTCGGGTCTACACACGTGCGTGTCTTGCCGGAATCGAGCTCCATGAGCACCTGGGTCCCATTCACCCGTCCCTCAGCGACGAGCAACCCCGGTAAGGCCTGCGAAGGTACAAGTGGAATCGCGGCGCCCCGCGTGTCGTTGGCGGGCGACGGCCGGTCGGTTACCGCGATAGTTCCGGTGGCATAGTCCACGGTGAAACGCCGGCCCTGGAGGAAACAGGGCCCGATAAGTCCCGGAAGGCGATCGTCGGCCGTTTCGTAGACCCGCACGTTGGTCCACGTGCGGCCGAAGGCGGCTACCGTATGCGCCGAGAAAACCTGGTGCCGCCCGCGGGCGCTTCCGGCGGAGTCGTACGAAGTCCATTCACCGGTGCTCGGGAGCCGGAGCCGTTGCGCCAACGCGGGGCTGATCGCCAAGCCGGTCATGTTGCCGAGATCAAGAACCAACTCAACATCTTCCCCGTTGATCCGTACGTGCACGAACGGGAGACCCGGCTTGCCGACCGCGAGCTTGAAGGTCTCGCCCGTGGCGTAGTCCATTCGCTGCGCCCAGCCGGGCGGTGGGCGAAAGGCCGAGCACCCTGGGCAAGAGAAACAGACGATCATCACCAGTCGAGGCCCACACGACTTCCTTTCCGCCGTCCGCGAAGACTGCGGCAAAGAGCGATGCGTCACTGTGAGGCGCGCTGGCATTCAGTCTCGACGGTGGCCCAGGCGGAAACGGTTTCTTCGACGCACTCCTTCTGGCGCAGCGCGTTGAGGATCTTCTCGGGGGTGATGGGCAGGTCTTTGATCCAGACGCCGGTGGCGTTGGCGACGGCGTGGGCGACGGCGCCGAGGACCGGCAGGGTGCTTCCCTCGCCGATCTCCTTGGCGCCGAACGGGCCGCGCGGCTCGTAGGAATCGACCAGTCCGCTGAAGATCTCGGGGGCGTCCTTGATGGTCATCATCAGGTAGCCGTGGAGGTTGGGGTTGAGCAGGCGGCCCTTGTCGTCGAACTGCACGTCCTCGAGGATGGTCTCGCTGGCCCCCATGACGACGGCGCCTTCGACCTGACCGTGGACGGCCTGTGGGTTGATCGGCGTGCCGCAGTCGTGGTAGTCGGTGAATCGCTCGATGCGGACCTTGCCGGTCTCCAGATCGACGGCCACCTCGCAGACGGCGCTGCCGAAGGAGTAGGCCGGGCTGGTGCCGACGGTGGAGCCCTTGTAGTCGCCGCCGAGGCCGTCCGGAGGCTTGTAGGCGCCGGTACCGACGAGCGGCCCGTGGTCATTGAAGTACTTCCGGGCCACCTCTTCCCAGGGCACCGACCGGCCGGAACCGTGATCCGACGCCAGGGCGTTGTGGAACTCGACCTGCGATTCGGCGCAGTCGAGCAGATTCGCGGCGTAGGGCCGCATCCTGTCCACGACGGCGGCGCCGGCCCGCGACACGGCGTGGCCCGCCATGAGCGTGACCCTCGACGAGTAGGCCCCGAGGTCCAGGGGGGAGATGTCGCTGTCCTCGCTGCGGACGCGCATCCGTGAGACGGGGATGCCCAGGGCTTCGGCGCACATTTGTGTCAGGACTGTGTCACTACCCTGGCCGATCTCGGCGGCGCCGATCATCAGCACTGCGGCCATGCCGTCCTCGCTGATCTTCACCACGGCGTTGGCATGGGGAAAGATGGACTTTTTCTGAAACGGCTCGCGTCCTTTTTCGTGGGATAGCTGGACCTGGCCGCGGTAGATGCAGTAGCCCGCCCCGGAGACGAAACCGCCGCAGCCCACGCCGATGCCCCGGCCCGGCGGCAGCTTGCCGTACTTGTCGTTCCATCTCGATTCTTCGCGTACCGCCTCGAGCGTGGCGCGGAACTCGCAGCTTCCGACGTCCATCTCGTTCACCGTCAGCGTGTTGGGGGTCATGCTGTTGCGGCGGCGGATCTCGATGGGGTCGATGCCGAGGTCGTCGGCAATCATGTTGAGCAGGCATTCAAACGCGAAGCGGGGCTGCGGCACGCCGTGGCCGCGCATGGCCCCGGCGGCCGGCTTGTTGGTCATCACGCGATAGCCGTCGTACTTGTAGTTGGGGATCACGTAGAGCGTCGGGATCACACTGCCCGCGTAATAGGCGGTGGCCACGCCGAAGGATGAGTAGGCGCCTCCGTCGAGGTGAATCCGGCTCTTGAACGCCGTGATTCGTCCCTCGGCGTCGACGCCGAGCTTGAACTTCATGTGTTGTTTGTGGCGGCCGCGGCCGTGATGGAACATCTCCTCGCGGGAGTAGACCATCTTGACCGGGCGGCCGAGCTTCCTGCTCAGGATCGCGGCACACAGATCGAGCGGCGTGGTCTCGGCCTTGCCGCCGAAGCCTCCGCCGACGGCGGGGCGGATGACGCGGATCCTACCCAGGGGCATGTGCAGCACGTGGGCCATCATGTACTGGACGTAGTGCGGCACCTGGGTCGCGGTGTAGAGCACCAGCGTGCCGTCGTGGTCCCAGGTGGCGATGGCGGCGTGCGGCTCGAGCGGCGACTGGTAGACGTGGTTGCCGGTGAAGGTCTCCTCGCGCACGTGGTGGGACTCGGCGAACGCCTTCTCCACGTCGCCGAAGCTCTGGTCCACGTGGGTGTTGATGTTGTTCTTGTAGCGCTCGTGGAGCTGCGGGGCGCCGTCGCGCACGGCTTCGATCGCGTCGAAGACGGCGGGAAGCTCCTCGTAGTCCACTTCGATGAGCGACAGCGCCTTCTCGGCGGTCCTTTCGTCGATGGCGGCGACGGCGGCCACTTCGTCACCGACGTGGCGGACTCTGTCCTTGGCGAGCACGTACTCGTCGTATCGGGCCGGGGAGACGCCGTACATCGTGTCGGGCACGTCTTTGCCGGTGATGACCGCGAGCACGCCTGCGAGGGCCTCGGCCTTGGAAGTGTCGATGCGCTTGATCCGGCCGTGGGCGATCGGCGAGCCGAGGATCTTGCCGTACACCATGTTGGGCAGGTGAATGTCGGCGGTATAGACAGCCCGCCCCGTGACCTTGTCCCGCGCGTCCACTCGCGGAATCGACGCGCCCACGCTGGTGAAACCACCCACCCCGGGCCGGTAGTCCGAGCGATCCTTCCCGTTGGCTCCGTTGCTTCCGGCGGGCGGCGTGACGGCGGCGCGCTCGTGCTTAGCGCAGGAGCCGTCGTCCCGGTAGTTGTGGCAGCGCTTCATGGCCCGCATGATGCCGGTGTAGCCGGTGCAGCGGCAGAGATTGCCGGAGAGGGCCTCCTTGATCTCGTCGTCCGTGGGACTGGGGTTCTCGTTGAGGAGGGCGGTGGCGGACATGATCATGCCGGGCGTACAGAAGCCGCATTGGATCGCGCCTTCGGCCACGAACGCCGTCTGAACCGCAGTAAGCTCGCCGTTTTCGGTGATGCCCTCGATAGTGGTGATTCGTTTGCCCTCCAGCTCGGCGGCGAGGAGCAGGCAACTGTTCATCGCCAGTCCGTCGACGAGGACGGTGCACGCCCCGCAGTCGCCCACGTTGCAGCCCTTCTTGGTGCCCGTGAGGCGGAGCTTGTCGCGGAGAACGTCGAGGAGGGTTTCGCCGCCGTCGATCGCGACGCGATAGGGTTGTCCGTTCACGGTGAGCGTGCGGGCGGTCATCACGGGCCTGCCTCCCTCGCTCGCGCCAAAGCCTTCGCCAGCGCACGGAACGTGAGAACCTCGACGAGGTCGCGGCGGAACTTCGCCGTCCCGCGCACGTCGGAGATCGGTTCCGCGGCGTCCTTGGCGATTCGCGCCGCTTCCTGGAACGCGTCCCCATCCGGTGTGTGTCCGACGAGCGCCTCGCAGGCCTCCTCGACCGATTTCGGGATCGGCGCGACGGCCCCGAGCACGAGCCGGGCGGCGGCGATTTCGTCGCCCTCGAGCCGGAGGCTGGCGGCGACCGACGCCACGGCGATCGCGTTCCCCTCGCGCAGGCCGAATCGTTCGTACGCGGCGCCGAAGCCGCCCGGCATACGGGGCACGAGGATCGCGGCGAGGATTTCGTCATTCTTCAGCGCGGTGGCGCGGGGCCCGTGGAAGAACCGCTCGATGGGCAGGCGGCGCGTTTCTGTGGGCGACCAGATTTCCACCTCGGCGTACAGGGCCATCAGGATCGGAGGCAGATCGGCGCAGGGGACGGCGCTGGCGATGTTGCCGCCGGCGGTCGCGACGTTGCGGATGGGCGGCGCGGCCATGCGCCGAGAGGCGTCGAGCAGCGGGGCGCAGCGCTTCTCGATGAGTGCCGAGCGGTTGAGCTCGGTGATGCTCGTCAAGGCGCCGATGCGAAGCGCTTCGGGGGTTTCGGAGATTCCGCGCAGCGACGCGATCCGGTTCAGGGAGACGAGGTGCTGCGTCGAGGCTCGCCCGGTCTTCAGGTCCACCAGGACGTCGGTACCGCCGGCCAGCAGGCGCGCTTGGGGCGCGAAGCGGCGCATCAACGATGCCGCCTCATGCAGCGTGGTACACTCGTGCACGTCGATGTCCGGGAGGTACATTCGGGTCAGACCTTCATGCCGTTCGCAGCCCTATGGTCCGCCTGCCCCAGGTGGTACACGCCGTGGAGGAACTCAGAGGCGATCTGATTGGCCACGACGGTTACCGACGGCCCGCGGCTCGGATCGTACCAGCGATAGAGCCAGTTGAGGGTGCCGAAGAGGGACATGGTCAGTACGTGACGATGGACCGGCGGCGGCGTGGCATGGCCGCTTGGCGGGCGGCCATAGCACCCGCTGTCCAGGAGGCGATCGATGATCGAGCGGGTGAGGGCGAAGTAGTCCCTGCGGATCTTCCGGGTCTCCTCGTAGGCGGGCCCGGTGAGCGTGTCGAGCTCGTGGGAACAGACTTTGAGGGCGTCCATGTTGGCGGCGAAGTAGGCGACGTGGGCGCGGATCATGGCCCGAAGCTGCTCCTCGGGGTCGGTGAGGCCGTGCAGCTTCTCGCGCAGGTTGCTGAGCAGTGCCCCGAAGGTGCGGAACTGGATGAGAAACAGCATTTTTTCCTTGCTGTCGAAGTAGTGGTAGAGGCCGGCGAGGCTGACGCCGGCGGCCTTGGCGACAGCCCGCATCGATGCCCGCTCATACCCCAGCCGGGCGATGGCGGCGGTTGCGGCCTGGAGGATGTGGTCGAGCCGCTGCTCGTATCCTTCTTTCACTTCGGAGGTTGCGCGCGACGGCGGGTCGGCTCTGCGACCGAACAACTGTTCAGATTTCTCAGAGATCACAGCTTATAGGACCTTTTGGTACCGAACGATCGATCGTTTTAAATATCGGCTACTGATCACCTGTTGTCAAGGGAAAAGTTCCGGAAAAAACACTTGACTAGGATAGACTGACGGCCATAATGGCCGATGCGCTAGGTACGAGGTGGAGGTCTTAGGCTTCCGTCTAATGTATACTTTTTTGTGATTCGATGCGATCGAACGTTCGTTCGAGTCACGTGTGTCGTCTTGGAGGCCCGAGATGAAGGCTTCGATGTTCCCGCCACGCGAACCCGGGTCCTTCGGCTTCACGGAGGTTCTTTACGAGAAGTCGGATTGGGTGGCGCGGATCACGATCAACCGCCCGCGCAGCCACAACGCGTACAGCACGCCGGCCCTGAAGGAACTGGCCACGGCCTTCGAGGATGCCTCGTTCGACGACAACGTGGCGGTGGTGGTGTTCAGCGGGTCGGGCGACCGGGCGTTCTGCACGGGCGGCGACGTGAAGGAGTACCAGGCGAACTACACGCAGAAGCCGCGCGACTACTGGAAGTACATGTCGTACTTCAAGGCGTACATCGAGTCGATCACGAACTGCGCCAAGCCGGTGATCGCCCGGATCAACGGGATGGCGGTGGGCGGCGGGAACGAGAGCCAGTTGGCGTGCGATCTCGGGGTGATGGGCGAGCACGCCTACATCGCCCAGGTCGGGACCAACGTCGGGTCCGTCGCCTGCGGCGGATCGACCCAGTGGTTGCCGGTGCATGTGGGTGACCGCAAGGCGCGGGGGATGCTGTTTCTCAACCAGCGATACCCGGCGTTCACGTCACTGTCGATGGGGCTGGTGAACACGGTGGTCCCCACGGTGAAGGGCCCGGACGGGGCGTTCCTAACGAAGTTCACGGGCGGCCGGGCCTACCTCGCGGACTGGAACACCGATCCGTGGGAGCAGCCGTTCGAGTCGCGGGCCGCGCCGGCGCAGATCAAGCAGGCGCAAAGCGGGGCGGACGGTTACGCGCTGGACCTCACCCGCATGGACGAGGTCATCGGCGAGCTTTGCGAGCAGGTGGTGAACAAGTTCTTCGAGTGCACCCGCTACACGAAAGCGCAGGTCAACTTCTGGAAGGACATGGCCTGGCACGCGACGACGGGTCACGCCCGCGACTGGCTGGCGGTCCATTACACGAGTCTGGAACCCTACGAGGGGATGACCGCGTTCGTCGAAAAGCGCGAGGCGGACTACGTCGGCATGCGCCGTCGAGCGGCCGATCCGAACGGTTCTAGCGAGTTTCTGTGGGGGCCGTATGACAAGCGGTGTCCCCGGTGTGAAGCCAAGGGAATCCCCGCGAACTTCACGTACTGCGGGAAGTGCGGCGCGAAACTGAGTTGACGCCGCGCGGCGGGGGCAAGGAAGAGATGATGACGCTGGAAGGCCAAAAGGCGATTGTCACCGGAGGGAGCCTGGGCATCGGGGCGGCGATCGCCCGCGAGCTGGCGCGTCAGGGCGCGAACGTGGCCATCAACTACCGCACGCACGACACGGAGGCGAGGCAGGTGGCGGCCGATGTCGAGGCGGCCGGGCAACGGTGCCTGGCGGTCAAGGCGGACGTCGCGAGCATGGCGGACGCCGAACGCATGGTCCACGAAGTGCGCGAGACGTTCGGCGGGTTGGACATCCTGGTCAACAACGCGGGCATCAACCGCGACGCGGTGATCTGGAAGATGACCGAGGAGCAATGGGACCAGGTCCTGGCGGTGAACCTGAAAGGCTACTTCAACTACGCTCGCGCCGTCACACCCATCTTCCGGGAGCAGGGATCCGGGCGGATCGTCAACGTGACCTCGATCAACGGGCTGCGCGGGAAGTTCGGGCAGACGAACTACTCAGCGTCGAAGGCGGGGATCATCGGCCTGACCAAGGCGCTGGCCCGCGAGCTGGGGCGGTCGAACGTCAATGTCAACGCCGTGGCGCCGGGGCTGATCGCGACGGACATGGTGCGGGAAGCGCCGCAGCAGGTTCGAGAGGCGGCGCTGGCGGAGATCGTGCTGGGCCGGCTGGGCACGCCGGAAGAGGTCGCCACCGTCGTGGCGTTCCTGTGCAGTGACGGGGCCCGACACATCACCGGGCAGGTGATTCAGGTGGATGGGGGCCAGTACATCTAGCGCGGAGGCGCCGCAGGCGGATGGCCATGAGCGACTTCGAGTTTCTCAGCTTAGAGACGGCCGACGGGGTGGCGGTGGTCACGATGAACCGGCCGCCGCTGAACGTGTTGAACAACCCGATGATGGATGCGCTCAACCGGCTCCTGGAGCCGGCCGCCGCGGACCGGGGACTGGCGGCGATCGTGATCCGGGGGGCGGGTAAGTCGTTCAGCGCGGGCGTGGACGTGAGCGATCACGCGGCGGACAAGGTGGCGGACATGATCCGGCTGTTTCACGGGATCTTCCGCAAGCTGGCGAGCACGGACGCGTTGACGATCGCGGCCGTGCAGGGGGCGGCGTTGGGCGGCGGGTGCGAGCTGGCGTGTTTCTGCGACATCGTGCTGGCCTCCGAGCGGGCGAAGTTCGGTCAGCCGGAGGTCCAGGTGGGCGTGTTCCCACCGGTGGCGGCATGCGTCTTTCCGCCGCAGGTGGGGATCAAGAAGGCGATCGAGCTGAACGCGCTGGGGGTGACGATCGACGCGGCGGAGGCGCATCGGATCGGCCTGGTCAACCAGGTGTTTCCCGCAGCGGACTTCGACACGCGGGTGGGCGAGTATCTCGGGGCGATCAAGAAGCTGTCGCGGCCCGTCGTGCGTTTGGCGAAGCGGGCCACGTTGCTGGCGGTTCGGGAGCAGCTTCTGGCGCGACTCGAAGCCGCCGAGGCGTTGTACCTGGATGAGCTGATGCCTCTTCACGACGCCAACGAAGGCATCGCGGCATTCGTCGAAAAGCGGCAGCCGGTCTGGAGGCACGCGTGAACGAGACGTCAGAACGTCGAAAGGTCGAAACGTCGGAAGGCCGACTGGGCGTCGCCGTTGACGTGCGGCGTCGAGGGCCTGCGGACGGGCGCCGGTAAGCGGCGGGAAGTCGAAACCGAGCACTCGTGATGGAGTTCATTCGCTACTCGACATTCGCTACTGAGGTAGGAACACCATGAAGGCGGCAGTGTTTCACGGACCCGAGAAGGGGCTGAAGATCGAGGACATCCCGGTCCCCAAGACCGGGCCCGATCAGATCCTGGTCAAGGTGGCGGCGTGCGGCGTCTGCCATACGGACCTGCATTACCTCGAGCACGGCGTGCCGACGTTCAAGAAGCCGCCGATCGTCTTGGGGCATGAGGCTTCGGGGACGATCGAGACGGTCGGGGCGGCGGTCACCAGGTTCCAGAAGGGTCAGCGGGTGCTGATACCGGCGGTGTTGACCTGCGGGCGTTGCGTCTTCTGCCGCATGGGCCGCGAGAACATCTGTAGCGACATGACCATGCTGGGCAACCACATCGACGGGGCGTACGCGGAGTATGTGGCGGTCCCGGCGAAGGACGTTCTGGAGCTGCCGGAGTCGATCCCGCTCGAGGAGGCCTCGATCATCGCGGATGCGATTTCCACGCCGTATCACGCGGTGAAGAACCGGGCGCGGGTCAAGGCGGGCGACACCGTGGTCGTGTTCGGGTGCGGCGGAGTGGGGATCAACGCGGTGCAGCTTGCCGCGGCGTCGGGCGGGTACGTGATCGCGGTGGATGTCAACGCCCGGAAACTCCAGTGGGCCCGGCAGTTCGGAGCTGCGGAGACGATCAATGCCCAGAACGTCGAGCGGGTGAGCAAAGTGGTCAAGAAGATGACCGGCGGTGGCGCGGATATTGCCATGGAGGTGATCGGGAACCCGCGGACGATTGAAGAGGCATTTGAATGCGTGCGGGTCGGCGGGCGGCTGTGCGTCGTCGGCTACACCCATGAAGCCATCTCGGTGGTGGCCGGGAAGATCATGTTCAAGGAACTGGAGGTGGTCGGCTCGCTGGGCTGCCGGCCGCTGGACTACCGGCCGCTGATTCGGCTGGTGGAGCAGGGGAAGGTCGACGTGAAGAACCAGGTGACGCACCGGTTCGGGTTAGACGAGCTGGACAAGGCATTCGCGGTGATGAAAGAGGGCGTGTCGCTGCGTTCGATTGTGGTGCCCTGAGGTGATGCGTTGAGCACGGCCGTCAAGCGAGTCGAGATCAAGTCGCAGAAGAAGCTGCGCGAGCTCCTTCGCGAGCACTTCGTCGATCTCGATGCGGCGGCGCGCGACCCGGACCGGAAGGTCGCGTGGTGCACGTCCGTCGGGCCGTGCGAGATCCTCACCGCGCTGGGCTTCGAGGTGTACTTTCCGGAGAACCACGGGGCGCTGCTCGGCGCGCGGAAGGTGAGCCACCGGTTGATCCCCCGGGCGGTGGGGCTGGGGTACAGCGCGGAGTCGTGCTCGTACATGACCAGCGACATCGGGGCCAGCCTGGCCGATGCGAGCCCGCTCAAGGAGGCATTCGGCATCTCGGGCCCGCCGAAGCCGGACCTGCTGGTCTACAACACCAACCAATGCCGGGAGGTGCAGGAGTGGTGGAGCTACTTCGGGCGACGCAGCGGGGCGCCGGTGATGGGCGTGACCCCGCCGCCGCATCTGGGGACGGTGACGGCCGAGCATGTAGGATTCGTTCGCGGCCTGCTCGTAAAGCTGATCGCGGACATCGAGGTGGCGTTCGGTCGCAAGCTGAGCGAGGATCGCCTGGAGGAGGTCGTAGCGCAGTCGAGCCGGGCCAGCAGGTTGTGGCGTGAGGTTCTGAATACGGCCCGGTCGCGGCCGGCGCCGATCTCCTTCTTCGACGGTGTCATTCACATGGCACCCGTGATTCTGCTTCGCGGCTCGCACCGGGCGATCGAGTATTACGAAGCGCTGCGCGCGGAGATGAAGGAGCGGGTGGCGCGGGGCATCGGGGCGGTGCCGGACGAGCGGTTCCGGGTCTACTGGGAGGGGATGCCGATCTGGCCCAAGGTCCGGGAGCTGTCGGAGAAGTTCTTCGATCTGTCGACGGCGGTGGCGGCGAGCACTTATTGCAACTCCTGGGCGTTCGAGGAATACGACGGGGGCGACCCGCTGGCGTGGATGGCCCGGATCAGCACGGAGGTCTTCATCAACCGGGACGAAGCCACGAAAGAGGCGTTCCTCGGCGAGATGTTCGAGCGGTTCTCGATCGACGGGGCGATCTTCCACAACGCGCGGACGTGTCCGAACAACACCAACTCGCGCTTCGGGATGCCGCAGCGGATCCGGGAGCGCTACGAGCTGCCGGTTCTCGTGATCGACGGAGACCTGAGCGATGTCCGCTTTTTCTCCACCGCCCAGACGATGACCAACATCGAGGCGTTCATCGAACAGTTGGAGGACCGGGCACGATGACCGGAGCCGTCTATGCCGGGATCGACGTGGGGTCGTCGGCGACGAAATGCGTGGTTCTCGACGAGAACGGCCTTCTGGTCGGACACCACGTAGCGGCGTCGGGGTTCGACTACGGCGAGGCCGCGGAGCGGGCGCTGGAGCACGCGTTGCTGCGGGCCGGTTCGCCGCGGGAGAGCATCGCCGGTTGCGTCTCGACCGGCTACGGGCGGCAGAGCGTCTCGACCGCGGACCGGCAGGTGACGGAGATCACGTGCCACGCCCGCGGGGCGCGGGAGTGGTATCCGCAGGTGCGGCAGGTGATCGACATCGGGGGGCAGGACACGAAGATCATCCGGCTCACCAGCGAGGGGAGGCTGGCGGAGTATCGGATGAACGCGAAGTGCGCCGCGGGCACGGGCACCTTCCTGGAGTCGATCGCGCTGAAGCTCGGTGTGACGATGCAGGAGCTCGATGAGCTGGCGATGAAGTCGCGGGGCGACACGGTGATGAACAGCTACTGCACCGTCTTCACCGGCACGGAGGTCATCGAGAGGGTGAAGGAGGGGCAAGCCTGCGAGGACATCTCGATGGGCCTGTTCCGATCGATCGCCATGCGGGTGTCGGAAATGCTGTCGGCAAGGACCGGCCCGGTCAGCGCGACGGGCGGAGTGGCGGCCCACTGCCGGGCGCTGATCCGGGCACTCGAGGAGGTGCTGGAGACGGAGGTCTTCCTGCCGCCGATGCCGCAGCATGCCGGGGCCTATGGGGCCGCGCTGATCGCGTGGGAATCGAAGGCAGAAGAAAGGAGCGCCGCGGGCCATGTTGCGCAAGGGTGAGCTGGGCATTCATCCTCCCGGGGCGCTGGGCGTGGCGTTCTTCGTACACGCGGGCGCCGAGTGTCTGATCGGCCGCGGCGGCGACGGCATCACCCAGCCGCTGAAGGAGGCGGGCACGCTGAAGCTCGAGGAGGCCGGTGAGCAGCGGGCGGTGTCACTCGTTGGGCGGGTGTTCGCGAATCTACTCGAAGCGGATGCGATGGGTCGGGTGCCCGAGCTGCTCCTGGTGTGCTGCAACCCCGATCAGTTGGGGTTGTTCACGCTCGATCTGACGCGGTTCCTGGAAAACCTCGCCGAGCGGGGCAAACTGTCGTCGGAGGAGGACATTCGGCGCCATGTGCCCATCCTGCTCGTGCCGCCCAACGGCATCCTCGCCGAACAGATGCTGCGGACCTACGAGGAGCAGATCAGCGAATCGATGCTCATGGGGCGTCAGCCGGGGCTGACCGAGGCGGTCGTGCCGGCCATCCTCGATCGCGTGGTGCGCGGAATCTCCCTTCAGGCCGGCGGGCGGCGGGGCAGCGGCCCGGACACGGTGTATCTCCTCGAACGGAAGGGCTCGCTCCTCTTCGCGGGAGGAGGCGACACGGAACGAGAGCGCATCGAAGCGATCCTGGCGAAGCACGGTTATCCGTTCAAGCATGCCCGGGGCGTGCCGGGGACGCGCATCGAGTTCGACAAGGCCATGATCTCGATCGTGCTCAACGTCGGCGGCCTGATTCATACGGTCAAGCCCAGCGGCGAACTCATCGACCTGCGAATGGGCGATCTGTGCAAGGACTCGTCGAAGGCTGAGTTTGTCCACCGGATCACGCGTGCGGTGTTCGATGTCGGTGTAGCGGCGGGGGCGTACCCGCCGGATGCCGACTACGAGGATCTCTGGGCGGGTCACCGGGCCACGATCATGGCCCACGCCGGGCACGTGACCAGCTCGCTGAAGACCTTCCGCGACGCCCTGGCTCGCGGCCTGAGCAGCGTGAAGCTCTTCTCCAACGAGGAGTGGCTCCTCACCCCGCTGTCGCGCTACGCGGCGAACGCGGGCATGGAGGCCGAGGCGGAGCTCTTCAAGTCCTTGAAGAGGGACGTGCAGGCGGCAATGGCGCGGGCGATTCGGTTTCACAGCGGCGGCGGCAACGGCAGTTACGACGGAGCAGGTTCCATGAATCTCACGGCACAACGCAACATCAGCGTCGAGCTCTTCGAGGCCGGTGAAGAGAACGTGATCGTGGTCGGGACGATGCTGGACAACGAGCACCTGATCAAGCTCGAAGTCAACATCTTCCTCCCCGACGAGCAAATCACGCGCAGCAAACTCAACATGATCCGCGTCCCGTTTCCGGTCTGTCGCGAGGTGGAGAACGTGGCCGAGAAGCTGGTGGGGCTGCGGATCGAGCGCGGCGTGCTCAGCCAGATCGTGCGGCGCGTCGGCGGGCGCGTGGGATGTTCGCACATCAAGGAGCTGGCGACGAACATCGTGTACTTCGTCGCCTCGCATCTTGTGCGGCGGCGGGCGGGCTTCGATCCGGTCGGGTTGGATTTCGTCCACAAACCGGCTGAGGAACGGTTCGCGCTGACCAAGGGCCTGCTGCGCGATTCCTGCCTGGCCTATTGCCAGACGACGGCGCAGGGGTTGGACGAGCAGATCGGCATCAAGCGGATGGGCAAGGAGCACGCCAGTCCGGTCCCGCTCGGCGATTTCGAGCCGTCACTGGGAGCGGTGCTCACGGATCGGGTCAGGCGCTACGGCGAGCGTACCTACCTGCGTGAACGCCGCGGCGACGAGTTTCGCTCTATGACGTGGAACGAGTTCGGAGACGACGTGTTTCGGATTGCGCGGCACTTGATCGCGGAGGGAATTCGCCCGGGCGATCGGATCGCGATGCTCTCCGAGAACCGCTCGGAGATGTTCCTGTTCGAGCTGGCGACGGTAGCCATCGGGGCGGTGACCGTTCCCATCTTCGCGGGCTACCTTCCAAGGCAGATCGTCTACGTGCTGACCCACGCCCGGCCCAAGTGGCTGGTGGTGTCCGGCAAACATCAACTCGGCAAGATCGAGAAGGATCGGCATCCGTGGGTGCGGCGTTATTTCGCGATGGACTTCGACCTCGACTGCGACATGTGGGGGGCGGAGGTTCTCGCCGCATTGCGGGCCGATGGCGGAGCCACGCAGCAGGAGCTCGAGCAGCGGATCCGGGCCGTGCAGCCGGACGATCTGTGCGTGGTGATGTACACCTCGGGGACGACGGGGATGCCCAAGGGCGTGCGGCTCATGCACCGCAACCTGCTGTCGCAGCAGAAGGCGGTCGCACACCTGTGGGACGTGACCGAGAAGGACGTGGTGATGGGATACCTGCCGTGGCATCACAGTTTCGGCGGGCTCTTCGAGCGCTTCCTGACGCTCTACCACGGGTGCGGCTACTGTCTGGACGACTCACGCGGGAAAGACATCGAGCGCCTGATCGAGAACTGGAGGGAATACAACCCGTCTCTGTTCTTCAGTGTGCCGCGGGTCCACGATCTGCTGTTGGCGCGGTGTCGCGAGGATCCCGAGGTCGATCGGACTGTCTTCGGCGGGCGCTTGCGGTTCGTGTTCACGGCCGGGGCGTCCCTCCCGGCCCCCGTGGAGGCGGGGTACCGCCAACGGAACATCCCGGTATTGGAAGGGTGGGGGCTGACGGAAACGTCGCCGTGCGTCACGCTCACACCGGTCGGCGGGGCGTGGAAGAGCGGCCTGGTCGGGTTCCCCATACCCGGTGTTCGGGTGCGGATCGATTCCGATCAGGAGATTCTGGTCAAGGGCCCGAACGTCATGGAGGGTTACCTCGACGACGAGGAGGCCACGGCCCATGTCATCGACGAGGACGGCTGGTTCCACAGCGGCGATCTGGGCGAGTTCACGAAAGAGGGGCTCCGCATCTTCGGCCGCAAGGACGGCGCGTTCAAGCTGACCACCGGCGAGAAGGTGCACCCGCAGCGGATCGAGAACGTGCTGGTCAACGAGTCGCCGTACATCAATCTGGCGCTGGTTCTGGGCAGTGGGAAGGATTACGTGGCGGCGGTCGTGTTCCCGGCCATGAGCCTCCTGCGGGAGTGGGCCGAGCAGCGCGGAGTCGCATCGAAGAACCTGGTCGAGGCGCCGGCGGTGAAGGAACTTCTCGCCGAGGAGCTGGCCCGGGTGAGTCGGCAGATCGAGGTGAAGTACCAGCGGGTGCGGCGGGCCGTGCTCATCGCCGAGGAGCCGTCGCTGACCAACGGCGAGCTGACGCCGTCGGGCAAGGTGGTGCGGCGGGCGGTCATGGACCATCACGCGGAGAAGATCGCGAAGTTATTCGCGACGCGGCCCGACGATGACGTGATCGAGGTTGTGGAACCCGAGTTGCAGAAGGCACGATCGGCATGAGCGTGAGCGGCTTTCCGGAAGTGGTCATCGTCGGTGCGGCGCGGACGCCCATCGGGGTCAAGTGCGGCACGCTGAGCGGGTTCGCGCCGGAGGACCTCGCCGCCCTGGCGTGCGAGGAGGCGATCCGGCGCAGCGGCATGGACCGCCAGCGGATCGACGCGGCGATCGGGGCGAACGTGTATCAGTACACTGCGCCCGGCGCGCAGGACATCTACTTTCCGCGGAACGTCGCGCTGCGATGCAAGCTCAAGACGGAGACGCCGGGGCTGATGGTGCAGCGGATATGCGGCTCGGGCTTGCAAACCATCGTGAACGGGTTTCAACAGATTGCGTTGCCCGACTCGGTGGACAGTGGCAAGGTCGTGCTCTGCTTCGGGGCCGAAACCATGTCACGAACGCCGCAGGTGATTCGTTCCCCGCGCCGGCGCAGCAACTTCTGGGAGTTCACCGAAGGCGGCGCGGTGGAGGACACGCTGCTCGCCGGGCTTCAGCACGACCTGGCCAACACCAGCATGATGCTCACCGCGGACGAGTACGGATCGCAGATGGGCGTCACCCGGGCCGAATGCGACGAGTTCGCCGCCCAGTCCCACACGCGGGCCCGGGCGGCTTATCGCGAGTCGCACCTCAACGGCGGCGAGGCGCTAAAGGGCATGTTCGCCCTGGACGCCACCGACCTGACCGGGCGGGAAGTGCATCTGGCCCGCGATGAGTGCGTTCGCAAGACCGGCGTGGAGGCGCTGGCCAAGCTGGCCGCACTGACCCCCCACGGCCTGGTGACGGCCGGCAACGCGAGTGAGATCTGCGATGGGGCCGCAGCGGTGGTGGTCGCTGACCGTAAGGTGGCGGAGGCGGCGGGCTGGCCGTTCCGGTACGCCGTCGCCGGCTACGGGGTGTGCGGCGTGGACCCGCGGGTGATGGGGCGGGGGCCGGTGCCGTCGGTCCAACAGGCGCTGGCGAAAGCCGGGCTGAAGCAGAGCGACGTGGGGTTGTGGGAGATCAACGAGGCGTTCGCGGCCCAATACCTGGGGGTCGAGAAGGAGCTGGGGCTCGATCGCGAGATCGTGAACGTCAACGGCGGGGCGGTGGCCATCGGCCACCCGCTCGCCGCCACGGGCCTGCGGATGACGGTCGATCTGATCTACGAGATGCAGCGGCGCGAGGTTCGCTTTGGCTGCGCGTCGGCGTGCATCGGCGGCGGGCAGGGTGTGGCGCTGATCGTTCGTGATCTGGAGAAGACGTAGACGATGAAGCGGGCATTTGCATTTGGCGACAAGTCGATCGAGCCGGCGGTGCGCCGGGTGAACGAGGTCCGTCGTGTGGCCGTGATCGGCGCGGGGACCATGGGGCAGGGGATCGCGATCGACCTGCTCCGCAAGACGGACTACGACCTGATTCTGCTCGATGTCGAAGCGGACGCGCTGGCCCGGGCGAAGGCACGGTTGTGCTCGATGTGGTCGGCCGACGTCGCGTCGTCGCGGATCCGCGAGGAGGACGCGGCCTTGCTGGAGTCGCGGGTCTCGTACACGCGATCCTACGACGCGTTGAAGGACGCCGACATCATCTGGGAGGCTGCCACGGAGCGCAGCGAGATCAAGGAGAAGATCTTCGCGTCGATCGAAGCCCACGTCGATCGGGAGCGGGTCGCCGCCGTCTTTTCCAACACCTCGTCGCACACCACGGGCGAGTTGGCCGTCCTGTTCCGGTCCGAGGCCCTGCGCGAGCGGTTCCTCACCGTGCACGGCTACTTCCCCTTCGAGGCGAACCGGCTGATCGACGTCATGAAGGGCAAGTACGCGTCGGCCGAGACGTTCAACTTCGGGGTGATCTTCGCCGACCAAATCCTCGAAAAGACGGTGATCGCCCTGCCCCAGGACCACCACGGGTATCTAACGGATCCCATCTTCCAGGCGATGGGGGCCGTGGTCTCGTGGGACATAAAGACCGCGCGGGACATCATCGAGCGCGGCGGGCTGTGGGAGCTGTTCACCGCAAACCCGTTTCAGGTGCTCGACCAGACCGGGCACATGCCCTACACGGAATCGTCACGTCACTTCGGTCAGCGGCTGCCCGAGCACGACCGCCTGCGCAGCCTGTATGCGCGCGGCGGGGCGCACTACCCCGAGTGGATTGCGAAGCTCGAGCGGGAGGGCCGCACGGGGGTCAACGCGAAGTCGGGCGAGGGATTCTTCCGATGGAGCGACGGCGGGCGGCCGAGGGTGCAACGGGTCCTCGATCCGGCCAGTGACGAGTACCTGCCCGTCACGGAAATCTCGCGCAAGGATTACTGGTCGTATTACCAGGCCGCGGAGCATGATCGCCGCAGTGGCAAGGTCAAGAGCGCCGAGTCACTCGTGCACGTTGCCTGCGCCAACGACATGGGTGGACGGGCGTTCCGCCGCTACGCCGTGCCGATCTGCCTCTACGCTCTCGATCTGATCCAGGACGGCATCGCCACGCCGGGACAGATCAACATCTCCACCCGGGCCGGGCTGCGGTTCAAGGTCGGACTGATCGAACTGATCGACGCGCTGATAGCCCATCTGACGATCGACGGGGTCATCGAGTTCGTCCGCCGGGCCCGCGATGAGAACGCGGACGACCCGCACATGATGGAGATGCTTGACGTGGACGGCGCCTGCGGTCCGCGGAAGGGCCGACCGTCACTGCTGCTGGAGATGAAGCAGAAGAACGTCGATCGGCTGCTCGGATACGGCAAATATTACGGCACGCCGGTCGCGGAGTTGGACCTGCAAACCGGCCTGTATCGCGGATGCTACCTCGATCTGAAGTTCTATGAGCCGGCATCGAAGGACCGTGTGGCCGGGATCGTCTTCAACTGCCCGCTCCGCGGCAACGTCTTCAACCGTGCCGTCATCGATCAGCTCGGTCATGCCTACAGCCGGGTGCTGAGGCTGCATCGCGAGGGGCGGTGCGGTGCGGTGCTGTTCAGCGCCGCGGGCGGCGGGATGCGGATGCTCGGGGCCGACGCCCGCGAGTTCAACCGCGGCTGGTTCGAGCGCGACCGCGGCTACGTACCGCTGAGCGAGGCGGACGCGGCGGCGTCGAGCCGCAACGCGGTCAAGCTCTTTCGGATGATTCAGCAGAGCCCGGTGGCGAGTCTCGGCGTGTTCGGTGAAAAGTGGGGCGGCGGGGCCGAGTTCACCTACTACCTCGATCTGCGCTATGACGTGCGGGCGTTCGGCTTCGTGTTCGACACACTCGAGCGGCAATCGAACTGGCAGCAGAAGAACAACTACAACCAGCCGGAGCTGGACTACGCGATCCTGCCCGGGTTCGGTGCGGCCGGCGAACTCAAACGCCTCGGCACCGGCGACTCGGCCTGCTTCGAGATCTTCGACCAGGGGATGACGGCCGACCGGGCCTTTCAGGTCGGGCTGAGCAACGGCGTGTTCGACGACGAGCTGGAGGCGCTTCGGCGCGGCTACGAACGCGCCCGCAACATGGCCAAGGACGCCCCCTATTCCCGCGCCCTGTTCAAGCGGGAGCTGGCCCGCGGCGCCGATGACGAGGCGCTGGCGAAAGAAACCGGCGAGACGTTCAACCCCAGGAAGAACCCGTTCGTCCGGACCGGGCTACTGGCCCTGCTCGACCGCGGACACCGTGGCCCGGCGATGGACTACGCATGCACCGATGTGGCGCTTCCGGGCTGGGCGTATCCCAACGAGAACGGGCTGGCCGACGCCGGTGCGAGCGTGGAACCACCGGCCCGGCGTTCGGATGGAAACCAGTGATTCCCGTTGGTGACGACAACGTGGAGCTGACGCTGAGCGTGCTCGCATCCCTGGTGCGATCGTTGGGTGGCATGGGCAAACTCGTTTGCCCGTGTCCTCGACCACGATCACGGGCAGGCTATCGCTTGCCCGTGCCCCCCAACAGCTTGGCTGTGATGAGGAGCTGACCGTCCATGCAAGAGATTCTTCAAGCGTGTCGGGCCCTGCTCGACTTGCTTCCCGCGGACGCGCTGGCCAAGGCACGGGAGAGGCACCCGGAAGTCGAAGGCTTCGGCGTGTTCCCCGTGTACGCTCCCGTGGAGGTGATTCACGCAGCCGGGCTGATGCCGGTCGGGCTGTTCGGCGCGGGCAACAAGATCGAACTATCGTTCGCAGAAGTGCGCTTCCAGTCGTTCATCTGCTCGATCGCCAAGAGCACGCTGGAGCTGTTTCTCAGAGACGAAATGAGGGGCTTTCGGGGAGCGGTGTTCAGCTCGATCTGCGACGTGGCCCGGAATCTGGCCAGTCTGGTCAAGCGCAACGCGCCCGGCATGTACATCGAGTACCTCCATCTTCCGCAGAACATGTACAGCGCACAGTCGGCGGCGTATGCCCGCGCGGAATTCGAGCGGTTTCGGACGAACCTCTCACGACACCTCGGGCGTCCGATTACGGACGAGGCGATCAAGCGGAGCCTGGGGTTGTACAACGAGATTCGCGCCGCGACCCGGGCCCTGTACGCCCATCGCAAGACGCACCCAAGCTCGATCTCGGCCGCCGACCTGCACGCCCTGATGTATGCCGGAACTCGCATGATGCCCGAGGATTACCTGCCGATGCTGGAAACCCTGTGCGCGCAGGTCGAGGTGGCCGAGGTGCATGAGCGCGACGGGGTCAAGATCGTCATCGAAGGCGCGTTCTGCGAGCAGCCTCCGGTGGGACTGCTGGAGGTCATCGAGGCCGGCGGCTGTCTGGTGCAGGACGACGACACGATGATCGGGTGGCGGCTGTTCGCCGACGACGTGCCGGCCGACGGCGATCCGCTGGCGGCGCTCTCGAATGCCTACCTTCGCGACAGCGTCTACACCTCCGTCCGGCACGACCGCGACCGCCCCCGGACCGAGGGGCTGATGCAGCGGATGAAGGACGCCGGGGCCGAGGCGGTGCTGTTCGCGCCGGCGAAGTTCTGCGAGCCGGCGCTGCTCGACTATGTGCTGTTCCGACGCAGGCTCGAGGAGGCGAACGTGCCCCATCTGAAGGTCGAGTTCGAGGAGAAGATGTGGACCTTCGAGGCGGCGCGCAATGAAGTGGAGACGTTTGCGGAGTCCATGCTGTTCGACTGAGAAAGACGCGTGGCAACGGCTCCCCCAGGGTGACAATGGCCCCCAGGGTGACATGCCCGTCGTAGGGTGCCATGGCCGCCGTAGGGTGACATAGCCGCCGTAGGGTGGCATAGCCGCCGTAGGGTGGCATGGCCGCCGTAGGGTGACATAGCCGTCGTAGGGTGGCATGGCCGCCCTGAAGGCGGCCATGAAACAGCGTCGGCAGTGACGAGCGGGTGACATGGCCGCCGTAGGGTGACATAGCCGTCGTAGGGTGGCATAGCGGCCGTAGGGTGACATAGCCGTCGTAGGGTGGCATGGCCGCCCTGAAGGCGGCCATGAAACAGCGTCGGCAGTGACGAGCGGGTGATATGGCCGCCATAGGGTGACATAGCCGCCGTAGGGTGGCATGGCCGCCCTGAAGGCGGCCATGAAACAGCGTCGGCAGTGACGGAAGACCGGAAAGGCTAACCATGACGACCGCAGAAGCATCGACGAGAGACTATCGCGGCCGGGTCCACACGCTTTCCCGCGATATCATGACCGACTGGATGACCCGGCTCAAGGAGGCGACGAAGTCGCCGGTCCCGTCGGCGTATCTGATGATCAGCGGGAACTGCGTCGAGATCCTGCGGTGCTTCGACATCCTCCCGGTGTTTCCGGAGATCAACGCGCTGCAACTCGCGATCCGGAAGAACTCGTTGCCCTACATCATCAAGAGCGAGGAGATCGGCTACGCTTCGGACAATTGCGCCTACGTCAAGGCCGATGTCGGATTCACCCTCTGCGGCGGCGTGGGCGAGAATGGGACGATCCCCAAACCATCGATCATCGTCTGCAACTTCGTCGGCTGCAATGTCTACATCAAGTGGTTCGAGCATTGTGCCAGCATGATGGATGTGCCCCTGATCATGCTGGATATTCCCTTCCTGCGCGAAAAGGAACCGTCAAAGGACGACATCAACTACGTCATGTGTCAGCTCGAGGAGCTGATTACCACCTGCGAGGAACTCACCGGCAGGAAATTCGACATCGATCGGTTGCGCGAGATCTGCGCCCATTCCGCCCGGGCGGAGCGCGGCTGGGCCAGGGCGAAGGAGCTGTGCAAGAAACGCCCCGCGCCGTTCGACGCCTACTTCGACAGTATCAACATGATGGGCCCGATCAACGCCCTCCGTGGGACGAAGGAGGCCGCCGACTTCTTCGATGCGGCCGTAGAGGAATACGAGCAGATGGTCAAGGAGGGCATCGGCGTTCTGGAGGAAGAGCAGTTCCGAACCGTGGTGGAGGGTCCGCCGCCGTATCCCTACTACCGCAACTTCCGCAATCTGTTCGAGCGCTGGGGGGCGGTGGCGGTGCAGAGCACCTACTCCACGGTCGGGGGGCTTTGGGAGTTCGGTTTCTTCCACGATCCGGATCGCCCGCTGGAGAGCATCGCGGAGCAGATGATCCTGCACAACCTGTGCAATCGCTCGATCGTCGAGCGCTACAAGCAGATTCGCCGGTACGTGGAGGAGTGGAACGCCGACGCCCTGATCATTCACAGCATCAAGAGCTGCCGGCTGTTTTCGGCCGGACAAGGCGACATGCGCGAATACTTCATTCGCGAGCTCAACGTGCCCACCCTCATGGTCGAGTCGGACCTGGAGGACCCGCGCTACTACGCCGAAGCGCAAATGAAGAACCGGATCGACGCGTTCTTCGAAGCGCTCAAGTACAAGCGGCTGCGAACCGGCGGCGAACGAAAGGCCACGGCGTAAGCAGCGAAAGGTGAGAGAATGGACTATGCCGTAGGGATCGACGTCGGAAGCACGCAGACCAAGGCCGTGGCGCTGGACACGGCCCGGGCGATTGTCACGCGAGTGCTCATCGACACCGGAGCCAACATTGTCCGCGCCGGGCAGCGCGCCCTCGACGAGATCCTCATGAGCGGTATCCCCCGCGAAGACGTCAAGTTCGTCGTGGGAACCGGATACGGACGGTACAAGATCGAGGCCGGCGACACGCAGGTGACCGAGATTTCCTGCCACGCCCGTGGGGCCCACATGCTCTATCCCGCAACGCGAACCGTGATCGACATGGGCGGGCAGGACACCAAGGCGATCAAAGTCGGCCCGGAGGGCGACGTCGTCGACTTCTGCATGAACGACAAGTGCGCCGCCGGCACAGGCCGATTCCTGGCCGGCGCAGCGGACGTGCTGGGGCTGTCCCTGGACGAGATCGGCGGGATCTCCCTCCGCGGCACCAAACCCATTCGTCTCACCAGCGTGTGTACGGTGTTCGTCGAGTCGGATATCCTGAGCCACCTCGCGCAGAACAAGAAAGTGGAGGACATTCTCGCCGGCGTGCACGAGGCGATTGCCACGCGGACGGTCGGACTCGTCCGCCGTGTGGGCATGGACCCGGAGATCACGTTCACCGGCGGCGTGGCCCGGAACGTCGGAATGGTCCGGGCGCTGGAGGGGAAGCTCAAGGCGCCCCTCAACGCCAGCCCCGAGGCGCATTTCTGCGGTGCGCTGGGCGCGGCCCTGTACGCCATGGACCACGTGTTGGCCGAGCACGCGGCCACGGCCGGTGTCGGCGCCGAGGCGACGGTGTGGGTGGACGAATGATGCATGTTGTGTGCGACTTGGGGCGAACGTCGGCCCGCCTCGCCGACCGGACTTAGGAGGTACGTGCAGTGGCCTACATTGCCGGGATCGATCTTGGCGCAGGGGCGACCAAGACCGTCATCCTCGACGATGACGGGACCGTCCGCGGGCGCGGGCTGGCCCGCACCCGCGCGGATTTCAACGCCGTGGCCAGGCAGTCGTTCGACGAGGCATGTGAGCAGGCCGGCGTTTTCTGCGACGACGTCGCGTACATCGCATCGACGGGGCTGGGGCGGTACAGTCTGGACATACGCGATATCCAGATCACCGACCTGACCTGCGGGGCGCGGGGGGCGCACGGGCTGTTCCCCGACGCATCGTTCGTTCTCGACATGGGCGCCCAGAGCACGCGGGCCATCGCCCTCCGCGACGGCGGCAAGGTCAAGACCTTTCGCACCAACGAGAAGTGTGCGGCCGGCAGCGGCGGCTTTCTGGAGCGCGTGTGCCGATACCTCGAAGTCAAGCTCGAGGACATCGGAACCATGTCGCTCCAGGCCACGGATCCCCAGCCGATCAGCAGTGTGTGTGCGGTCCTGGCCGAATCCGAGATTATCAACCACGTGTCTGAGGGGAAGACTGTTGCCGACATCATTCGCGGGGCACACGACTCGCTGGCGTCCCGGGCGTTCGGACAGCTTCGGATGGTCGGCTACGACGGCCCCGTCGTCTTCATCGGCGGCGTGGCGCTTCAGGAGGGCATGGTCGTCGCGTGCAGGAAGCACTGTGGCGGCGACGTGCTCATCCCGGACCATCCGGCGCACGTGGTCGCACACGGAGCGGCGATTCTGGGGTTGCAGCGGTACCTCAAGCGTGTGGTTTCGACAGCGGCGTAGGTGGCGAACACGGCTTTTGCGTGGACGGCCGATCCTGGTCCCGCAGGCTGCCTGACCGATGCGTACGACGGCACGGCGGCATCGCGGGATTCCGAGCGGCGTTCGGAGGGGAATATGAACGACAGCAACAAGGTGATCATCGACGCCCCAGCGGAATGGCGCCATCCCCTCACAGGCCTGACGCTGGGACTGCTGCTGTTCGAGACCCTGACCGGCCTCTCGATCTACGTGCTGCCCTTCTCGGAATTCAACCAGTTCAGTGTGTTGATCCATACCGCGCTCGGCCTGCTCATGCTCGCTCCGGTCTGCTGGTACGTCGGCGGGCATTGGTGGCGGCGGTCCCGCAGCAGGTTCAACCACTTTCAGCTTCTGGGATATGTCACCGCATGCGCCCTGGCCGCCCTGCTGGTCAGCGGGTTGATCCTCACCTGGCAGGCATTGTTCGGCATCCGGATTACCGCCGTCTGGGACCTGGTGCATATCGTGGCCACGTTCGTCTTCGTGGCCGCACTGGGGGCGCACCTGTCTACGTTGGTACTCCGCAGGAGCAACAACCTGGAGGTCCGAGCAGCGCTTCAGGGCGCGTATCGGCGCTGCGCGGGGCAGACGGCCTTGTGGCTCGGGGCCCCGGCCTCGCTCTGCGTCATCCTGGCCGCCGCCTACGAGCCGGTGTCGTTGAAAGAGGGCTTCGCGGGTTCGTACCGTTTCACCTACGGTGTGGACCGCCCGTTCGCCCCCAGCCTGGCAAGGAAGGACATGACGGCTGTGGAGCAGCGCATGAAGGAGGGCGTACGCGCCGTCCTGGCGAGCGATGGCGGAGACGCGATCGTCGGGCAGATTGCGGCCGACGTTCACGATCACATCGGCGTCGTCGAAGTGGCCGACAGGCTTTGCTCGGGGCTCGCGCTTTCCGAAGGACAGCGGGTGGAGCTCGAAAAGGTGCTTGCGGAGGCTCGAAGCGCGTTCCGCGAGCGAGGCCGAATCGACCCGCGGATGCTGTCCGGGTCGGCCGGGTGCGGCACGAGCGGCTGCCACAGCGAGATCCTGGACGAATGGGTCCCCAGCGCACATCGCTACTCGTCGATGGACTTCGTCTTCCAGGAGGTACAGGCCAACATGGCGTCGGAGCTGGCCCCCGAGGCGACGCGATACTGTGCCGGCTGCCACGATCCGATCGCCCTGTTCAGCGGCGCCAAGAACGTCGGCAACGTCACGCTCAGCGCCGAGGGCGCCGATGAGGGCACGTCGTGTCTCGTCTGCCACAGCATGGTCCAGACCGACGTGCGCGGCAACGCCGATTACACCATTCGCCCGGCCAAGCGGTACGTCTACGAGTTGGATGAGGGACCCTGGGCCAAGCTGGTGAGCGACTTCCTCATTCGCGCCTATCCCGGGCAACACATCGATTCCTATTCCCGCCCACTCTACAAGACGGCGGAAGCCTGCGGCGCGTGCCACAAGCAGTTCATCGACGAGGAACTCAACGAGATGGGCTGGGTCCAGGGGCAGAATCAGTACGACAGTTGGCGCAAGAGCCGCTGGCACAAAGAGGGCGATCTGACCGGGACCATAAGCTGCCGGGAGTGCCACATGCCCCTGGTCCAATCGGACGACCCGGCCGCCGGTGACCGGCACGACTTCAACCGCAGCCCCAACGATGGCAAGCACCGAAGCCATCGCTTCCTGGCTGCTAACCAGTTCATTCCGCGTCATCACGACCTCCCCGGCGCTGAAGAGCATTGCGAACTGACGGTCAAGTGGCTGCGCGGCGAGTACGCCATTCCGGAGATCACCGACCGCTGGACGTCCGGACCGGTGATTCGCGTCGATCTGAAGGTCCCGGAAGTCGTCCGGCCCGGCGAGCTGGTCAGGGTTCAGACCGTACTGACCAACAACAAGGCCGGCCATGATTTCCCCACCGGTCCCTTGGACATGATCGAGGCCTGGGTCGAGGTGACCGTCACGGACGAGGACGGGCGCATGATCTATTCGTCAGCCCGGCCCGACGAGCGCGATTATCTGGTGAATCCCAAGATCGTTTTCAAGGCCGAGCCGATTGACAAACTGGGGCGTTTGATCGGAAAGCACGAACTATGGCGGATGGTCGGGGCGCGGTTCAAGCGGGCGTTGTTTCCAGGATTCGCCGACACGACCGACTTCGCCTTCGCGTGCCCTGCCATGCCGTCGCCGCCCGACCAGCGTGTCAGGCTGCACGACCGAGATGAGACGTTCCCGTTGCCCGACGACTTTCCGGGAACCGAACTGAAGGTCACGGCCGTGGTCTGGTATTGCAAGTTCAGCGCGCCGTTTCTCGATCGGCTGTTCGGCCCGGAAGAGAGAATGCGAAGTGAGGTAACGGACATATCCCGCGCTCAGGCCGTTATTCGCGTGATGCCTTGATGCGAGCGGCTCAGAGTTCTTCACCCGGTGTCCTCGATGACGCGGCAAAAGGATAAACGGCGCCGATTACTCGCCCGCTGGGGGTGGATCAGCCTCGGGGCGACCATCGTGGTCGTCGTGTCGGTCGTCGGGCTGAGCCGCCCGCGGGTCGAGATCGTTCCGGCCGCCGGCGCCGACGTGGACGGGCTTACGAGCGTGCTGGGACAATCGGCCTGGCGCGAAGAGGTTCCGCTTCGATTCGAGGACGTCACTGAAGCGACGGGCTTGGAATTCCGCCACATGCCCGCGCCCCGGGCGTCGCTTCTGCCCGAGGATATGGGTTCAGGGGTTGCCTGTGGCGATTATGACCAGGACGGATTTCCCGATCTGTATTTCGTGAACTTCGCCGGTAATGCCCTGCCCGGTGCCACGCTGGATCACGTGGCAGGTCGATCACGCCTCTATCGCAACGTCGCCGGCAGGCGCTTCGAGGACGTCACCGACTCCGCAGGCGTCGGTTTCGTCGGATACGGCATGGGGGCCGTATGGGGCGACTACGACAGCGACGGCGATCTCGACCTTTACGTTACCGCATACGGCCCGAACGTGCTTTACGAGAACCGCGGCGACGGAACCTTCCTCGACGTAACCGAGTCCGCCGCGGTCCAGGACACGCGTTTCAGCGCCGGGGCCACCTGGGCCGACTTCGATCGGGACGGCGACCTCGACCTGTATGTGACCAACTACGTCGACTTCGTCTTCCGTGAAGAGGACCGCCGCGCGGTCGAGCGCCAATACGCCACGGAACAGCCGTACACGCTCAACCCCTCCTCCTATCCCGCCCTTCCCAACGCCCTGTTTCAAAACAGAGGGGACGGGACGTTCGAGGAGGTGGCGGAGCCGGCCGGTGTCGCCAACGCCGACGGCCGGAGTCTGTCCGCAAGCTGGGTGGACCTCAACAACGACGGCTGGCTCGACCTGTACGTGGCCAACGACGTCTCGAACAACGCCGTGTACCTCAACCGCTGTGCAGACGGGCGGCTGCATTTCGACGACGCGGGAGCGGCCAGCCTGGCCGGAGACTATCGTGGAGCGATGGGGATTGCCGTCGCGGACTTCGACAACGACCTCGATCAGGACCTGCTCATCACGCATTGGATCGCCCAGGAAAACGCGCTCTATCGAAACATGATCCGGGACGCCCTCCTGATCGACGCGCCCGATTCCCGGCTGTGGTTCATGGACGATGCCGACAGCGTCGGGTTGGGCCAGATCGCGCTGGACATGGTCGGGTGGGCGACGGGCTTCTGCGACTTTGACAACGACGGGTGGCAAGACCTGTGGCTTGTCAACGGCAGTACCATCGAGACAAGCCAGGATCATGCAAGGCTCGAGGCGCAACCGTCGTTCCTGTTCTGGAACCGAGGTGAGTCCGGTTTCGTGAGCATCGCGGACCTTGCCGCGCCGCCGTTGGCGGCGCCGGGGGTACGACGCGGCGGCGCGCACCTCGATTTCGACCGCGACGGGGCCGTGGATCTGGTGGTCATGGAACACGGCGGCCGACCCACGCTGCTGAGGAACGCCACCACGACAGGAAACCACTGGCTCCGCCTTCGCCTCTCGCAAACCGGCGGAAACACGGCGGCGATCGGCGCCCGGGCCTACGTGACCGCCGCGGGAAGGACCCAAATGCGGGAGCTGGGTGCGAGCTCATCCTATCTGTCACAGGACCAGCAGACCCTTCACTTCGGGCTGGGAGCAGCCACCCGTGTCGAGAGCGTGCGCATCGTCTGGCCCGACGGCGGGGAGGACACCCTCACGGGCGTCGCCGTTGATCAGGAACGGGCCCTCGTTCACGCTGGCGACTACCGTGCCGTCGAATCGGAGGCTGCGGAGTCGGCCGCCGTGCGTTCGGCCCGGCCCGCCACGCCGAGATAGCCGACCGGCACCCGGAGGTCGGGCAGTCCCGAACGCCGCCCCGATCCGGGACCGCCAGTACCCGGTGACACGCGGAACGACGACTTGGGGCCGCCGGGCGTCGGCGAGCGCTGTCCCGCCGTGGCGCCGAAACCGCTTCCTGACGAGCGCGGCTCCCCAAGGACCTTCCCACGCACGTTCTTACACGTTCGGCTCGGATTCGGCCGCGTGGAGGTTTTGCAGGATGCGGTCTCGGGCCTCGGCAGTGAGGACGGCTTCGCCCGCGGCGGTCCAGCCGCTTTCGTCGATGGCTCGCAACATGCGCCGCAGCTTCAGGATCTGTTTGCGGTATCGGCCGCATGCCCGGCAGTAGAGGGTATGGAGTCGCACCGCGAACCGGTCGGTGGGCGACACGTGGCCGTCCATCAACGCGGAAAGCAGCTCCATGTAACCTTCACAGGGCATGAACAACAGCCGAAAGAACCTCTTCATCCGCCCGTCCCTTCACGCCTGCGGCTGCTTCCGAACCAATTCCGCTCGAGGCAGCGCCGCAGGCCGAGCCGCGCGCGGTGCAATCGTTGCCACAGGGTCTGCGGCGAGACCTCGAGAATCGCGCAGACCTCGTCGCTGGACATCCGGTGAAGCTCGCGGAGCACGAGGGCGCTGGCGATCCCGTCCGGGAGCTTGCTCAGGCAGCGCATCAAGACCGGCCCGAACTCCTCGCGCTGTAGCGCCGCACTCGGGTCTTCAATCCATCGCTCGGGCCGCGACCGCCAGAAGCCGCGTTCGTCGAAGGGCGCCGGCCCTGCCACGGCGGCCTCCTCGCGACCGCGCTTACGCGAGGCGCGCCGGAGATGGTCGACTATCTTGTGTTTCAGGATGCCGATCAGCCAGGTGCGCTCCGCGGAGCGGTCAGCGAACGTCTGCACGTTGCGCAGCGCGGCGAGCAGACAGTCCTGCACCGCCTCTTCGGCATGACCGCGGTCTCGCAACCGCAGCAGCGCGAAGCGGAACAGCGCATCACCGTGTTTGGCGAGCCATCGCGCGGGGTCCGGGCCCGGCAGGCCGTGGTGCGCAGGGGCTGTTGTCGAACCCGTCGCCGCATCGATGGTGTCGCGCGCGACGTGCATCAAGTCACCAGCGCGTTCCGAGCCCGCCGCGGCGGATGCCTCATCGTTGCCATCGTCATCATAACGCTCATCGTAGGCGGGGCGAGAGGCGGCGACGGCCACCGGCTCGCGTCCCGACGTCGTGCCGACGGACGAGCGCTCTCTCGCAGTGGGCGCCAGGATACGGCACGATGAGGCCCGGCCGATCTCAGATCCTACCACAAACCGCATCGCTTGGCTCGATGCCGGCCTCCTTGGCACCATGCTGGACCCGAGGCTCCGAGAGTCGACCCGGCAGGTGATCGACCGCTCGGCGCGGACCGCGGCCCCGAGACCCGGAATGCGACGCGTGGACCACGTCCCACGAATGATCGGGGGCATCACCATCTCGGCTTCAAACGGTTGATCCGCTTCGGCACGGCGTCGTCGCTGTGCGTTTGACGATTAGTCGCCAACGGGGGCCCGGACCTGACGGGATTCATCGGTCTTCCCACCGCGTGAGAGCGTCAGGCATCCCACAGGCGGTACATGCCGGGCCTGCCGGGCGGGCGGGGGGTGAAGCCGAAGGGGGTGTAGAAGTCAACTACGCCCTCGGCGGCCATCAGGCCCACGAAGCTGTGTCGGCCCGCATGGTCGGCGATGTAGGCCATGAGCGACTCGGTAATGCGTCGGCCCAGACCCCGGCCCCGATGGTCGGGGTGGACGATCACGTCCTGAAGGTAGAAGTAGATCCCGCCGTCGCCGACGACCCGGCCGCAGCCGATCACCCGCTCGCCGACGAGGACGCAAACGGAGTACAGGGCGTGGTCGAGCCCGGCCGCCGTGGCCCGCTCATCCACCTCGGGCCAGCCGACGAGTCGGCGCAGAGCCTGGTACTCGGCCAACGTCGGTGGGCGCTGAATGAGGCGGTATTCGGGGACCATCGAGAGCCCAGATGGCGAACACGGGAAACGAAACCGCAGGCAGGCAAGGAGGACCGGCGCCGCCGTTCGTGGCTTCGGCTTCCGATCGCTCCCTCGGATCTTTCGACCCGGCCCACCCGGCCCTATCTCTTGGCGGCAACGGCATCCATCTTGTCGAGGATTTCCTTGTGCTCGGGGAAGCGGCCCACGTCGTGCTTGCTCCAGATCTGCGTGCCGTTGACGTGCACGTCAAACACGCCGCCGGAGCCCTCGATCAGCTCGGGCTCAACGTCGAACTTCTTCCTGATCGCGTCCGCCAGACCGGCGGCGGTGGGAAGATAGTTTCATTCCCCGCAGTACTTGATGGTGATGTTCATACACGACTCCGTCTTGAATGGCGAATGTCGAACAGCGATTGGAACGCCGGAACGTAAGTTGTTGCAAACAGTATGCCACATTGCTTGGCAGGACCGCCCGGTTATGCGACCAGGGGAACCCCAGGTCAAGTGCGGCGTCGACCGCGTGACATGCACTCGCGGAACAGCGTGATCGTGTCCCCGGCGGTCTTCACCGTAAGAGCGAGGATGTCCTCGTCGTCACCGTTTTGCGGCTTCTTGAGGACTGCGTCTGCCTGTTCGCGAAAGCACCGAATGACGTCGGCAGAGTTCGCCTTCCGTGTATAGAAGACGGCAGGCACGCCCGGGTACCGGTTCCGCACGTGCCGCAGGTTGGCGAACCCTCCTTCCGGCGTTTGTCCGATCTCACTGGCGAACGTCCGTAGAGAGGTCTCGGCCTCCTCAACGACGCGATAGAGCTCGCGCAGGAGTCGGTCACCATTTTGGACAGGATCGAGCACACGGCGCGCCACTCCCTCGATCAGCGTCAGAAGACCCAGCACCCGCGACAGCGTTCGCTCACGGATCTCGTTTCCCAGCAATTCGGGATGGGTCGCGAGATCGGCCCGATCGCGCGATGGGATGTACAAATCGAGTACGAACAGATCCACGGGCCGACCGCTATACTTGTCCGCGAGAAGCCCGTCCGCCTCTGTACAATCCCGGGCGATTACCAGATCGAATGCTCCGGCGAATGCGTCCTCAAAGACCCGTCGTTCAAACGGGCTGTCATCGATGAAACAGACCAGTTCTCGCTCCATGGCGTGCACTCCGCTGCCAACGCGTTTACGCCAGGTTCATGGTCATCAGGAACTCGGCGTTGGTTCGGACCTTGGCGAGTTGGGCGCGGAGCAGCTCGATCGACTCGACCGGGTTCATGTCCGACAGAACGCGGCGCAGGCGATAGACCAGCTCCAGCTCCTTCGGGTCAAGCAGCAGCTCTTCCTTGCGGGTGCCGGAGGCGGCGATGTCGATGGCCGGCCAGACCCGGCGGTCAACCAGGCGGCGGTCCAGATGCAGCTCGCTGTTGCCGGTGCCCTTGAACTCCTCGAAGATGACCTCATCCATCTTGGACCCGGTGTCGACCAGCGCCGTGCCGATGATCGTCAGCGACCCGCCCTCCTCGATGTTCCGGGCGGCCCCGAAGAACCGCTTGGGCGGCTGGAGCGCGTTGGCGTCGATACCGCCGGAGAGGATTTTGCCGGAATGCGGGGCCTCGGTGTTGTAGGCCCGGGCCAGCCGGGTGATGGAGTCGAGCAGGATCACCACGTCGCGGCCGTACTCGACGAGGCGTTTGGCCTTCTCGCTGACCATCTCGGCGACCTGGATGTGGCGCGAGGCGGGCTCGTCGAAGGTGGAGCTGATGACCTCGGCCTGGGTGGTCCGCTGCATCTCGGTGACCTCTTCGGGCCGCTCGTCGATGAGCAGGATGAACACGTAGGTGTCGGGATGGTTGTGGGAGATGGCGTTGGCCATCTTCTGGAGCAGGACCGTCTTGCCGGTCCGAGGGGGGGCGACGATGAGCATACGCTGCCCCTTGCCGATCGGTGTGACGATGTCGACGATCCGCATATTGAACTCGTCGGACTTGGTCTCGAGGATGAACCGCGCATCCGGGTGGAGCGGGGTGAGGTCCTCGAAGTTGGTCTTGTCGGTGACCGCGTTGGGGTCCTCGAGGTTGATCGCCTCCACTCGGAGGAGGGCGAAGTAGCGCTCGGACTCCTTGGGCGGCCGGATCTGCCCGGCGACAATGTGCCCGTTGCGCAGGCCGAATCGGCGAATCTGCGAGGGGCTGATGTAGATGTCGTCGGGACAGGGCAGGTAGTTGTATTCGGGGCTGCGGAGGAACCCGAAGCCGTCGGGCAGGATCTCGAGGACGCCCTCACCGTACATCATGCCCTCGCGGCTGATGCGCTCCTTCAGGATTTTGAAGATGAGGTCCTGCTTCTTGAGGCCGACGTAGTCCTCGAGTCCTTCCTGCTGAGCTACCTCGTGCAGCTCCTGCACGGTCATTTTCTGGAGCTCGGTAATGTGGATGTCGCCCCGTTTGATTTGCTCGTACTTGGCGTGGGTTTCGGCGTCGATGGGGGCCTCGGCGCCGTCGTCGACGTGCTCGGCGACGGATGTGGCTCGCTCGTCAGCGTCTGAGTCGCGGACGGCGCGGGGTCCGGACGGCTCCGCGTCTGCCGTCGCTCCGACTCTTTTCCTGGTGGTCCGCACCTTTCCGGTCGTGGCCTTAGCCATTACTCAATCCTCCTGCTTGGGATATGCGCTCAACACGCAGTGGAAACTCGGTCCTGGTTCGTCTACTCGATGTATTCACGAGAAAGCGCCGATGGACGGTATGCCGCCTTACGCGCTGCGTTCGGAAAAGGAAGCCAGTATCTTCGAGAATACTCGCTCAACCTGGGGTCGTAATTCTTCGATGCCGGCGTGGTTGGTGACCACATAATCGGCATTTTTTCTCTTTATGTCTAGTGCAATCTGCACTTTTTCGCGCCGCGCCAACTCGTCTTCGCTCCATCGTCTCGACTGCGCAACGCGGCGCACCCGGTCGGCGCGGTGAGCGTCGACGAAGACCACCACGTCACAGAGGCGGTCGACGCCCGCCTCGTAGAGCTTCGGCGCATCGATCACGACGGCCCGGACCGCCGGGTCGGCATCCAGCCGATCCAGCATCACGTCTCGGCGTGCCGCCAACCGCGGGTAGAGCAGCCCTTCCAGGCGGGCCAGTTGCGAACCGTCCTCGAAGACGATGGCCGCAACCCGTTTGTGATCCACGCTGCCGTCGGTGCGGCAGATCCCGTTCCCCCACCATTGCCGGAGCGTGCCGACGACATCCGGTTGCCGAAGCTCGTCATGAGCGAGCTTGTCGGAGTCGATCACCGCGGCCCCGAACTCTTCGCACAGCCGGGCAACCACGGATTTTCCGGCGCCAATCCCGCCGGAGAGGCCGATCACCGGTTTGGAACGCCGTGGGCGACCGTCGGTCACGGATTCGAGCCCCAACCGTCCGTCAGGAAGCGCCGCCGCATCTCAGCCGGGCCGACCGGTTTGCTCCGTGAAACCTGTGGCGTGCGGCAACACCCGCCCGGCCCCCGATTCTCGATCGTTCCGTGGGGGTACCCGACACCGACCGCTTGTCATCCCAAGCCGCGAGATTCTGCTTGGATCCAGCGATCTGACGCCGACAAAGACTCGGCCAGCGATGCGGATGAGCGGTCCGCCAAACGGCTGCCGCCCCAATGTAGCGCCAGTACTATACACCCGACGCCATGGGTTGTCACTACGCATTTTCGATTTTTCTTGCGAGACCAGGTCGTAGCGTGGGTGCTCGGTGCCACTTCAATAGCATCATAGCCCGGCCGGCGGCTGTCCGGGCCCGTCGCCCGCAACGACAGTGGCGGTGAACAGAAGTACGTCGGTCCCCGGCTGGCGCCAGGCGTCGTGCGGCAGGCCGGCCTTCATTGTGCAGCAGTTTGAGAGAAACTCCTCGGCGGTCCATGCCCGCTGCTCGGCGACTTTTGGAAGGAAGCAGCCGGATTGGTCACCGCGCCGAACGACGATGCCGTGCACCCCAGGCTTCAAAACGAGGTGCGGCTCGGTGGCCGGCATAAGCTCCGAGAGCAGTGAAAGCTCGATCCGCAGCGTTGGCAGGTCTGTCGCCGTGATGGGGCGGTCGGCGAACCGTGGATCGCCCATTGCCGCGATGGCGACGTCCTGAATGGCCTGCCAGAGATCGGTAGTGGGAACGAACGTACCGACGCAGCCGCGGAGCGTCGGCCCGGAGCAGTAGGTCACGAACAGCCCGCCAAAACAGCGTGGACCCGGGGGCCAACGATCCGGTATCTTGGCCCGGGCGAGGCCCAGATGGCGCTCGGCCGCGGCCCGAGCCAGTTCCAGATAGCGCCGCTGGAGTGCGGCGGAAAGGCCTGGCTCGAGGTTCAACATGCCGAAGGGTCTGCGTGAATCGGCTCGCCATGACGCCGGGCCGGGCCACGTGGGGCCGGCCCTACAGATCGTGATTGACATTGTAGTTGATCTCCCGCAACCGGCCAGTGCCGTAGAGGCGGGACGGCAGCACCATGCATGGTGTCAGCGCACGGCTTCGCGGAGCCTGGCTGTGAAATGCCGCAGGGTCGCCGGGGCATCGACAATCTCGAGCGGCTTCAGTTCGTCGCGGCGGGCAAGGAGTTCGAGGACCGCTTCAGCAACATAATCGACGTGGCTTTGCGTGTAGACCCGGCGGGGCAGGGCCAGCCGAACGAGTTCCATCTCCGGCGGCGGCTCCGCGCCGCCGAACATCAGGCTGCCGATCTCGACGGCCCGGATGCCTGCGTGGCGGTACAGGCCGCAGACGACGGCCTGAGCGGGGAAGTTCTGCCGCGGGATGTGCGGGCAGAAGGCGACGGCATCGATGTAGATCGCGTGGCCGCCGGGCGGCTCGACAATCTGCACCCCGCCGGCAAGCAGCTTCTCGCCAAGGTACTCGACGCTGCGCAGGCGGTACTGAAGGTAATCCTCGTGAAGGACCTCCTCGAAGCCCTGGGCCATGGCCTCGAGATCGCGGCCGGCCAGACCGCCGTAGGTCGGGAATCCCTCCGTGAGGATCAGCAGGTTACGCGCACGTTGCGCAAGCTCGGGGTCACGAAACAGAAGAAGCCCGCCTATGTTGACAAGTCCATCCTTCTTGGCGCTGATCGTGGCGCCGTCCGCGAGGTCGAACATCTCGTGCACGATGCTCGCGACGGATCGGTCCTCCTGGCCGGGCTCACGTTGCTTGATGAAATAGGCGTTCTCGGCAAACCGGCAGGCGTCGAGAAACAGCGGCCTATGGTGGGCGTCGCATACGTCGCGGACCTCGCGGATGTTGGCGAGGCTGACGGGCTGACCGCCGCCGCTGTTGTTGGTGACGGTCAGCATGACGAGGGGAATCCGGTCCGCGCCGACTTCGTCGAAAAGCGCCTTGAGCCGTCCGACATCCATGTTGCCCTTGAACGGATGTCGGGTGCGCGGGTCGTGGCCTTCGACGATCACGAGATCGACGGCTTTCGCCCCGGAGTGTTCGACGTTGGCTCTGGTCGTGTCGAAGTGGTTGTTGTTGGGCACAACCAGGTTCGGCCCGGCCATAACCTCGAAGAGAATTCGCTCGCTGGCACGGCCCTGGTGAGTGGGGAGAATCTCCGTGAAGCCGGTCATGTCGCGGACGCGGTCGTAGAGGCGGTGGAAGCTGACCGCGCCGGCATAGGATTCATCCCCGCGCATGATGCCGGCCCACTGCTCGCTGCTCATGGCCCCGGTGCCGCTGTCGGTGAGGAGGTCGATCAGGACATCCTGGGCATCGATGAGGAAGACATTGAAGCCCACGCGGCGGAGGACCTCCTCGCGGTACTCACGCGTGGTCATTCGGATGGGTTCGACGACCTTGATCCGAAACGGTTCAATGATCGTTTTCATGAGCGTGGATCGGGATGGGGCGCACCCCGGTCACGGAGGCGGGGCGTCGTCGACGGGCGGCGCGGGCCCTTCCTCCATCGGCTCCACGACAGCGTCGATCGGCTGGACCTCTCTGCGGATTTCGCCCAGCCGCCATCTGGCTTCCGGGTGATTGGGGATCAGCTTCAGCGTCTCCACGAACTCGGCCTCCGCCTCGACGAGGCTGCCGCTTTCCATCAATGCCTTCCCGAGGATGTTGTGAACGTCGCCCTGATCCGGGGCCAGCGCGACGGCGCGGCGCCCGGCAGCCACGGCGCCCTCGTAGTCGCCCGTCGCGGTGAGCACCACGCCCAGCCCGGCGTAAAACCGGAAGTCGTCGGGGGCGACCTCGAGGCCCTGGCGGAACACGCTGGCGGCCTCTTCCAGTTCGCCATTGACCCTCAGCGCCCAGCCCAGCTTCACGTAGGAGGCGGCGAGTTCCGGACGGAGCTCCACAGCCTTGCGGCACTGCTCGATCGCCTCATCGACCCGCCTCGAGTTGAGGTAGGCGGTCGCGAGGTCCACCCGCGACTCGGCATCGTCCGGCAGCAGCTCGACCACCTTCTCGAGCTCGGCTATGGCGCCACGGAAGTCGCCCGAGGCCATGCGCATGCGTCCGCGCTGGGTGGCGGTCGCGGCGGAGACGGAGAGCTTGTCGACCTCTTCGAGGACCGGGTCGGGCGGTTCGTGGATCGGTGTCTGAGCGGCCCCCTGCTTGGCGGCGATCTCGGCCCGTTCCCGGTCACCGACCCGATTGAACGCCTGAGCGAGGAGCGTCTTTGCCGCACCGTCCCTGGGTTGGAGCCCCACCGCCGACTGCAAATGGGTCACCGCCTTCTCCGCCTCGTCCTTGCCCAGCAACACCTGTCCCAGACCACGGTGGGCGAGTGCCAGATTCTCGTCAGCTTCGATGGCGCGTTCGTAGGCCCGTTGTGCTTCGTCCTGCCGTCCGGCCCGGGCGAGCGTCTCGCCGAGGTGGTACAGGGCCGGGGCGTAATCCGGGTCGAGCTCGGACGCGGCGCGGAGATCATCCACGAGCCGGTCGAGCTCGGCGTCGGTCTGCTTCCGGACGATGGCAAGGAGGTAGGCCCACTTGAACTCCGCCGGGGCAAGCTCGTGGGCTTTGGTGTAGCAGCGTTCGGCAACCTGGTTCAGAAAATGCGCATGGCACACCTGGCCGAAGTATCCCCAGGCTTCCGCGGAAGCTGGCTCGGCCACGACACTGCTGCGGGCCGTGCGGATCAGGTCCGCCACCTTCGGCTCGGCGTCGGACAGGTCCGGCGCCGGTATGCCCTCCGGTGCGGCGATCTCGTTGCGCTCGGCGGCATGTGCGGGCGCAGCCGGCGCGGCGGGCGTGTCGTTTTGCGCGGCGACATCCGGCTGAGACCCGAGCTCCGCGCGAGCCGTGGGCGCGGGCGCCGGATTGTCGGTCTTGTTGCAGGCTGAGGTCATGGCGAGCGTGACCACGACCACAGCGGCCGTCAGGCCCGCGACGAACACGGCATTTCGATGTTGTTGTTCAGGCTTCATGGTCAATCTTCAGATTGTAATTGCGGCTCTTCCCGAATGCCAGATGCGTCGACAGCACGGCCCGTACCGCGCTCGAGCCGAATGTCGCGATCTCCGGCCGTCGACGGGAACTCCTCGAGCAGGCCGTCGGGCCACCGAACCTGTATACCCGCCACCTCCGCCGCGGCGCCCAGCCCGAAATTGGCTACCGGCTCACTTGCCGAAAGATAGCTGAACCCGGCGGAAACCGTGCGGGCGATGCGCCGGTCCCCGGCCCGCAGTGTTATTCTTGCACCGATCGCATCGCGGTTCAACCGCGGATCCCACGCCCGCACGTTGAGCCAGTGCCCCCGAGCCGGTGCGTCGTTCCGATAAAGGCGGGCCGGGCCGTCGATGTTGGCGAGCAGCACGTCCAGGTCACCATCGGAATCGACATCGCCGACGGCGAGGCCACGACCTACTTCAATCGGACTACAAAACGCGCCGCCGCGGTCTGCCGCGAGCGTGAATCCTCCAGCGTCGTTGACATAGAACAAGTTCGGCTCGGCGAAGAAGCTCCATGGCGGCGGCACGCGCACGCCGGGTATCGGATCGCCGCGGAACGCTTTCCCGTTGGCGATGAGAAGATCCAGATCACCGTCGAGTTCGACGTCGAGGGCCACGGTGCCGAAGCCGGTGTAGCGGAGACACCCTTCGGCCAGGCCGATCCGCCCGGTCTCGTCGGCGAACCCCATGTTCGGGCCGAGATTGCGGTAGACGGTATTGGTTTGGCCCTGGAGGTGCGTCATGAAGAGGTCGGGTCTGAGGTCGCCGTCCAGATCGGCGGCGAGGACGCCCATGCCGGACTCGGCCTGGCCGTTGAGATCGAACGCTGCGCCGAGAATGACGGCGTCGTCGCGGAACGTCCCGTCGTGTTGGTTGAGCCAGAGCTGATTGGCCTCCATGTCGTTGGCTGCGTACACGTCGATCCACCCGTCGTCGTTGAGATCCTCGCACACGACGCCGAGGCCCGGGGCCCGGACGCCGGCGATGCCGGCCGGTTCGCTGACATCGGTAAACGTGCCGTCACCGTTGTTTCGCAGGAGGACGTCGCTGAGGTAGGGGAAACTGCGCGGGCCGCAGTAGTCGGGCCGGCCGATGCCGTCGAAGCATTGCCGCGTCGGGTCGTACTGCACATAGCGCGTGACGTACAAATCGAGGAACCCGTCACGATCGTAATCGAGGAAGGAGGCGGACGCCGACCAATACGGAACATCGACGCCGGCTTCCCGGGTCACGTCCTCGAACGTGCCGTTCCCGCGGTTTCGATAGAGTCGATCGGGCCCCTCGTTGGTCACGAAGACGTCCACGTCGCCGTCGTTATCGATGTCGCCGATGGCTACGCCCATTCCGTAGCCCGGATCGCCGAGGCCCGACTCATCGGTTGCGTCCATGAACCGACCCGCGGAATCCTGACGAAAAAAGCGGTTGACGGGCGGCGCCTTGCCGGGTTCGCCGCCCCCCCAGCGGTACGCCCCGTTGATGAAGTAGACATCGAGGCGCCCGTCGTTGTCCGCATCGAACAGCGCCGCTCCGCCACCCATGATCTCGGGCATGTGCCAGCGCCCAGTGTCGCCGGCCTCGTGGACGAACGCCGGACCCAGCCGGTCGGTGACATCGACGAACCAGGAGGCCCGGGCGGCGGGTTGTTGCGGCTCTTCCGGCGCCGCCGGGTCACTGCGTTTGCAGCCTCCGCCGGAAAGCCACAGGCCGAGCCCGGCGACGAGAGCGGCGGCACACCGAAGGCGGGACCGAACCGCCGGCGTTCGGGACCGGTTCGCCGCCGATGGGCCGGTGTGTGAGGCGGCCGGATTCCCGCCTATAATGCTTCGCGTTCGCATGACGCTCGGTCCTGTTCATCCGGAAACGGTTCTGAATCGATGCCATTGCCCGTTGTTACTATCGTCGGCCGGCCTAACGTGGGCAAGAGCAGCCTGTTCAACGCCCTGGCCGAGAGCCGCATCAGCATCGTCGATCCGACGGCGGGCGTGACTCGGGACCGGGTCGCGACGATCTGCCAGATCGAGGAATCCTACTTCGAGCTGGTCGACACCGGCGGACACGGGAACGTCGATCGCGACAATCTGACGGAACACGTCGAACGACAGATCGGCTACGCCGTGGATCGGGCTACGCTCATACTGCTGGTCGTCGACGTTCGCCAGGGCGTGACGCCCCTGGACCGGAAGACGGCGGAACTGCTCAGGGCCCGTGACTCACATGTGTTGCTGCTGGCCAACAAGGCCGACGAGCCCCACCTGGCCGACCAGGCGGGTGAGTTCTGCAAGCTTGGGTTCGGCGATCCGCTGGCGACCAGCGCGATGAACGGCTCGGGCCTGCGCGAGCTGCGCGAGCGGATCCTGGAACGGATCGTGGACCCGCAGAACGAACGACCCGCGGACGCGGTGATGAGAATCGCCGTGGTCGGGAAACGCAACGCGGGGAAAAGCACGTTCATCAACGCACTGGCGGGCGAAGAGCGGGTCATCGTGAGCGAGGTCCCGGGGACGACGCGGGACGCCATCGACGTGCGGTTCCAGTGGAACGGGCAGACGGTGGTGGCGATCGACACGGCCGGCGTCCGAAAGAAGAATAAGCTCGCTGACGACATCGAGTTTTACGCCTACTCGCGGGTCGCGCTGACGATCCGCCGCGCCGACGTCGTACTCTTCATCATCGACGCGGCGGTGCCGGTGGGCCAGGTGGACAAGCGGCTGGCACGGATCATTGCGGACGAGCTCAAGCCCGTGGTCCTGGTGGTCAACAAGTGGGATCTGGCCAAGGGGAGGGCCACCACGGAAGAGTACGGCGATTACCTGGTCGAAGTCATGCCCGCGACCGAGTTCGCTCCCGTGGCCTTCACCACCGCGAGCACGGGGAAGAACGTCGATGCCACGCTCGGCGTCGCGGCATCGCTGTTCAAGCAGGCGAAGACGCGCGTCGGGACCGGGAAGCTGAACCAGGCGTTGCAGGAAACGCTCTTAGGCCGGATGCCGCGGTCGCGGCGGAAGGGAAAGCGCCCCAAGTTCTTCTATGCCACGCAGGTTTCCACCCGCCCGCCGACGATCGTGGTGTTCGTGAATCATCCGGACCTGCTCAACGCGCAGCAGGAGCGCTTCCTGCTGAACCGGCTGCGCGAACGATTGCCGTTCGATGAGATCCCGATACGATTGTTTTTCCGCGCCCGGCGCGAGCAGCGCGACGACCTGCCGAAGCCCCGGAAGTCGGCCCGGGCCCGGCCCAACGCGCGTCGGAGAATGACGAATTACGGATGACGGGTTACGGATTGCCGGACCTCGTCAACGAGCGGCCATCGCGCGTCCGGCAGTTGAGCCTGCGATGAGGATCTGCCATGAGCATCGAGCTTCATTGTCCGCAGTGCAGTAAGCTGATCAAAGCGCCCGATAACGCCGGGGGACGGTACGGAAAATGCCCCTATTGCGAGCGGCGGGTGTACATTCCGGTTCCCCCCGAGGAGCGCGAGGAGATCGGCGTGGCCCCGATGGACGAGGCCGAGGAGGAGCGCGAACGGCGCCTGCGGCAGGAGGCGATCGCCTTGGAGAGTGCGCTCGCCCATGAATCGCCGCGTCCGCCGGCTGAAGGCGCCGCGCCGCGCCGCGGTGGACCGACGCGCGAGATTGCCGGCGACGTGGTCGACCTGGCAGGCGAAGTACAGCGGTACCTGGTCTCAATGCGGGACTCGAAGCTGGAGCAGGCCGACGCGGCGGCGGCGCGGCTGAAGCGCGGGGGCCAGCGGGCCCGCGACTACGTGCAGGGGATGATGGTCGACGAGATGCCGCTGGAGATCGACAAGGTCCCCCCGCCGGTGGTGAAGGGCCTGCTGAAGTCGTTGCTCTCCCGGCTCGAGGAGTAGTCAATCCGCGGAAACGACCTTGCGCTTTCGGAGGCTCAGTTCGGGGGCCTCGCGGACGCAGGTACAGAGGATCTTCGTGGCCAGACCGATGAGGTGTGCCGTGCCCCGCACAAGCCGGCCGTGGGTCTTGCCCACGTCCGGGTAGCCGCGGGCGTCGGGCGTGACGCGCTCCCAGTTGTGGAACAGGCGGCCCCAGGCGCTGGACATCACCGTGCGGACCCGTCCCCGGCCGAGGAAGGGATACCAGAACAGGTCGTGGTAAAGCACGCTGGCGATGTAGGCCCACGGCGCTAGCCAGGTCCTCAGTGACCATTCCATCCAGCGCTTGAGGGGTCCCCAGTAGATTTTGTGCTGCATCCTCGCGGCGAAGGTCATACGCTCAAACGGTCCAACGAAGTGCCAGTTCTCGTGTGCGGCCTCGGCGTCGCCGACGATCTCGATGTCCTTCGGATCGCCGCAGCCGAGGCCTTTCTCGTGGGCCAGGCGGATGAACTTCACGTCGCGCAGGGGATCGAAGCCCATGAGCTTGGCCGCGACGGTGTCGATGGCGACCTGATCGGCGGAGGCGAGCAGGACGTTCTTGACGTGCGGGATCATGCAGCGCGGTCCGGGCCCGTCGCCGGCGAACGTGCCGTCCATGACCGCGAACACGCCGCGATGAATGCGCTTCTGGATCAGCAACAGATCGACCAGGGTCTCGTGAATGACCGGATGGGTCCAGTGGCGATGCTCGTTGAGCAGACCGCCGAAAGCGTTCTTCATCGCGCCGGTCATGGTCGTGAAGACGTGCGTCTTGACCGTAGGCAAATGGATGATGTTCTCACCGATGAAGCGTTTGGGGATGCTGAAGCCCTTTGGGTAGACATCGTTGAGGCACAGGAACTCGTCGGCAAGGTCACCCACGGCGTCACGGATCGGCACCCATTCAACGCCTTCATCGTAGAGGTGGATGTTCCGGAGTCCGTGGGCGTTGACGACCTGGACCTGCTTGTTCTCGAACTCACCCAGGCGGGCGTCGATCACCACCGTGCGGTTGTGGCAGGCGTGGATGAGTTCCGCGCGGTAGCCGTCGCGCTTCATCGCGCGGATGACGCCTTCGAGTTGCCAGGGCGTCGTCGAGCTGGCGGGGTAGAAAAAGTGCCAACTGATGTTGACCTTCAGAGCAGTGTCGACGGACTTATCGACGACATTCTGATAACCCGCGAGTTCCATAACCCGTGCGTAATCCTCGAGCACGGTCTCCGGCGAGGTGCGAACGACGGCAACGGTGGTGCGGTCCATACCCGGCAAGTCCTACACGACGCTTCGCAAGAGCCCCTCGAGCCCATGCGCCCCGAAGAGACGAACCTGATAGGCGACGATCAACGCGCACAGGGCCCAAAGAAGGATCGTAAGGAGCATGGGCTTGTCTTTCAAAACGATCTCCGTCGGGCCGCTGTGGTTGCCGGCCTCGGTGAGCATGGCAAAACGGAAGATGCCGTAGACGACCAGAGGCAGCGTGTAGAAGAGATGCTGCTTCTGGAACGGCGCGGGATGGCCCGCCGTGTCGAGGGTGTAGAGAAGGAACGTGATCACGGCGATCCCGGCGGAGACGGTAATCAGGTGGGTCAGCAGGTGCGGCGTGTAGCGGACGAGCGTGCCGCGGTGCAGGCGTGCGTCATCCTCGTTGGAGAGCATGGCCAGCTCGCATCGCCGCTTGCCGAAGCCCATGAAGAGGCAAAGCGTGAACACGCAGGCGATCAGCCACGATGACGTGGGGACGCTGACCGCAACGGCCCCGCCCACCGCCCGAAACACGAACCCCAGGGCGATGATGATGACGTCCAGAATGACCCGTTCCTTGAGCCACGCCGAGTACGCAATGCTCATCAGCAAGTAACACAGCAGCACGAGTGTCGCCGGGCGGTTGACCCAGATCATGGCGGTCACGATCGCGGCGAGCATCAGCACGCCGGCGAGCGCGAAGACAGCCGGGAGGGAAACCGCGCCCCGGGCCAGCGGCCGGAAACGCTTGGTCGGATGTCGCCGGTCCGCGTCGCGGTCGACGGCGTCATTGATGGCGTAGGTGGCGCTGGATGCCAGGCAGAACGCGATGAACAACAGTCCGGCCTTGAGGGCGGGTTCCGCCTCGACGAGCTTCAACCCTGCGGCGGGCCCGGCGAAAACCACCACGTTCTTCACCCATTGCGTGGGACGCAGGACCTCCAGGTACGGATGCACCGCCGCCCACAACCCTCGCGAGTTGGCGTCGACATCGCGCAATGATGAGGCCTGTCGCGTCGTCATGGGATTCGCCCGGACCGCTGGGGCCGCAACCCGCCCGAGGTCATTATAGAGTCGTATCTGCCGCCGCGACACGCGACTGAAGGCTGAAGCCGCGCTTCCTTCCGATCGGCGCACCCCGGGGCCGGCGGAGGCTCGACGCGGTATTTACCGGTCCTGCATCCGTTGCCAGCAAGAAAACGGCCCGGCGGATGCTTGGTCGCGCTCCGCCGGGCCGGCTCCTGTCGCTCGCGGCGGCGGCGTGCGGCCGCTGCGCCGGACGATCGTTCGCTCTAGCTCTTGTACTTGACGGTGCAGCCGTACGGCTTGGTCTTGCTCGTCGCGACCGTCGAGCCGTTCAGCAGGGAGGTGACGGCCTCGGCCACATAGTTCCGCGCCTCGTCATCGCGGTCGTTGAGGGCGCCGGTGTAGGCCAGCGTGCCCTTCTGATCGATGACGAACATGTGCGGCGTGGTCTGGGCGCCGTACAGGTGGCCGACCTTGCCCTCCGGATCGAGTAGATAGGGGTACTCGATCTTCTGCGCCTCGACCCACTTGCCGACGCTCTCGGCCTTGTCCTTGCAGAAGTGGCTGGAGTCGATGGCGATCCAGACGACCGGCTTGTCCTTGAACTGCTTGATCGTCTCCGACATCAGGCCCTTCTTGTGACAGCCGTTGACCACCGGGCACTCGTGGTTGATCCACTCCAGGACAACGATCTTGTCCTTGAAGTCGGCGAGCTTGTACTCCTTCCCGTCGAGGCCCTCGAGCGTGAACTCCGGAGCCGGCTTGCCGATCTCCGCCTTTCCAGGCTCCTCGCCCGCCTCCTGCGGTCCCGCCCACACGGGCAGACCAACCGCCAACGAAAACGCCAACAACCAACCTGTTCGAGCTTTCATGAGACATTCTCCCCTTTCGTTTTGGTATGCGGCTGCCGGGTTACGGTACCGGCCCGAAACCGCTAAGATCCCTTACACCCGGTCCCGCAATCCGGTTCCGGAAGTTGCTCCAGCATGGCCACGTAGCGGCGTAAAGGGCAATGAGCCTTGCGCATTCGTTACCCGACGGTTACAGCGACCTTCAGAAAACCATGGCACAACGCGAGAAAACGGCGGTCGTCCTCCTCTCCGGAGGTCTCGATTCTGCAACAACCGCGGCCATCGCTCGGGAGCGGGGCCACGCGCTCGCCGCACTGACCGTCGATTACGGCCAGCGCCATTCGCGGGAGTTGGAAGCGGCCGGGCGCGTCGCGAGCGCACTCGGAGTGCGCAGGCATGTCTTCCAAACGGTTGATCTTCGGGCGTTCGGCGGGTCGGCCCTGACCGACGCGATCGAGGTGCCGAAATCGCGTAGCGCGGACCAGATGGCGCAGGGTATTCCGGTCACGTACGTTCCTGCACGCAACACGATCCTGCTGGCGCTGGCTCTGGGCTATGCGGAGACGCTCGGCTCGACCGACATCTTCATCGGCGTCAACGCGGTGGACTACTCCGGTTATCCCGACTGCCGGCCCGAGTTCATACGAGCATTCGAGCAGATGGCGAACCTGGCGACCAAGGCCGGTGTCGAAGGCGCGAAGTTCACCATCCACACACCGCTGATCGCCATGTCGAAGGCGCAGATCATCAAGACGGGCCTCCGCCTGGGCGTGGACTTCGGGCTCACGCATAGCTGCTACGACCCGACGCCGGAAGGCCTCGCCTGCGGGCAGTGCGACAGTTGCCTGCTGCGCCGCAAGGGCTTCGCCGAGGCCGGCGCCGAAGAAAAGGTGTCAGGATGATTTTCCTGCCCGGCTCCTTAGTGAATCTCCGGCACCGGCTGCCCGGCTCGAAAATTCATCCTGACACCTTTTCCGCCTCTTCGGAGGGCGACGCCAGCGACGGGAGCTCGCCGTAACGCACGTAGCATGTCTGCTCGTACCAGTCGGCCCCCCAGTGGTGACGTCCGTGCAGCAGCACGGCGGCCTCGGCCACAGGCGTGAGCTGCCGGGCCGGATCGAGAAACGCCAGAACCGTTTCCGGGTCGCCGTGCACGAACTCCACGGCCGTATGCTCGGCATCGGGGGCGTTCGCGTCGAACACGGCGCGGACCTCGTCGCGGGTGAACCGGATCGACAAGTCGAAGATGAGCTCCGGCTGGTGCAGCGCGCGGTCGCGTACGAGCCCGATGAGAACGACGTCACTGACTTCGTGCGGCTTCACGCCGAGCTCTTCCTGCGCTTCGCGGATGATCGATCCGAACACATCCATCGACACCCCACCGCCCTCGCCCAATTGCTCGACCATACCGCCGAAGGGGTGGAGGAAGCCGCCGTGATAGACGACGCGTTCGCTCCTTCGCCCCAGCGCCAGGTATCCATCAGCGGTCATCACAACGGCGCTGACCCCGATCGCGTGGGCCAGGCAATCCACGCCCGCGGCGAGCGCCTCCCCCGTGTTGTGCAGGTGCGTGCCGATGAACTCTCGGTAGCTCGTCGGGCCGAGCTCGAGCAGGACATCCTCCGCACGGGCCTCCGCGCGCACGAGACGCGCGAGGGGACCATCGTACAGCAGCCGGCCCGACTGCTGCGCGGCGCGCCGTTCCGTCTCCCACGCGCTGGTGATGAGCCGGTCCAACGCCGGCGTCGTCGGCCGTGGGCGTTGCGACCAACGCACATGCACCTGACCACGCGGAAACCGTCCCGCGAAGTCGATGAAAAACGGCGCGCCGTCGTTACGGGCGGATGTCGCCGGCACACCCGGTCCCCGACCGGCCGGCGTTGGCGCCGAACCGCCGGCATGACGAAACGTCACCAGCTTCATGATGAGCAGGGTCACCCCGGGCAACGTGTACAAGGTCGCGGCAAGCAGGAAGTCGAAGGCGTCACTGACCGGCACCCCGCGGACAAACCGCGCCCGCCCCGGCCCGCCGAGCAGCGACGTGGCCCCGATCACACCCGCCACGATGGAAAGCCAGGCCACGAACCCAATAATCGACCCCGGCTCCCGATCCCGCAGCGGCCAGTGCTGACGGCGCACAGTGAGTAGAACGGCCAGCGCTACGTGACCCAGCGCCGCGGCCAACACGCCCATGACCGCCACGCGGTCGGCAAGGTCCAGCCGTCCGGACTGCCGGGCCAGGGCCAGCACGGCCACCGACGACCCGACGCCCAGCACCAGACACGCAAGGATCGCGCCGACGCGCCGCCCCATCGTCCGCTCCGAGGCGGCGGCCGCGAGGGCGTCGATGTCGATCTCCCAACCGCACCAGGGACAGCGGTCACCAGTGGCGCCGGTCAGGTTGTAGTCGCACTCCGGACAGTGTAGGTCGAGGTCGTCGGGCTTTAGCGCTGGATCGCTCACCGTGTTGGTCTACTCGGCGGCATCGACGACCCTAACCCTCAGAACGTGACGCTGAGCACGAAGGAAAGGGCGAGCAGCAGCACCACAATCACCCAGACCCAGTGCTTCCACCTCGACTTGGGATAGGCCGGAACGATCCAGTCGCCGCAGCTCGGGCATTGCTGCGTATCCTCGTGAACCGACGCGCCGCACGACGGGCACATGAGGCAGTCGTCGGCGTCCTCCTCGTCGTCTTCGATGACCCAGTCGTCCGGAGTATTGTCCTCGAAGGTCATGACACGTCTGACGAGCCCCGCCCCGGCCGCCGGCCATCCGCTAATCCACCGGCGGATTCCGCTTGATCACTTCCAGCATCTGCTTGAACGTCGGCGTGTCGCACCGTTCGCACAACTCGAACAAAACGCTCTCGACGGTGGTCACGGCCGCGCCGCCGCGGCTCAAGCGCTGCAACGCCTGCTTATGATCCACTTTGCCACGTGAGCCCACGGCGTCGGCGCAGACGAAGACGTCATAATCCCGCGAAACGAGATCGAGCGCCGTTTGTTGCACACACACATGGGTCTCAATCCCGGTTATAATGATCTGCGGCCGGTCCAACTCGAGCAACGCCTCGCGGACCGGCGGGTGCGCCCACGCACTGAACGTCGGTTTCTCGAGCACGTCGGCGCCACCGTCGCCCCACGCCTCGCGAATCTCGAGCACGGTCGGGCCGAGACCCTTCGGATACTGTTCGGTCACGAGCAGCGGGAGACCGAACACCCGCGCCCCATCGAGCAGCTTTCGCCCGCCGCGAACCACACGCTCGTGTCCACGAATCAGGGGAATGAGCTTCTCCTGCACGTCGATCACGAGTACACAGGCGCGGTCGCGGCTTAACTGGTCGGCACGAAGCACGGCGCAGACTCCAGGTACTGAGTCAGTGTAGAAACCGGGCCGGCAACGGTCAAACGTACGCTCATGCAGTGTCGCGGCATTCCTCACTCCCAACGAGACGCGGACTTCAGTCCGCGCGGAGCCTCGAACGGCGATTCGGCTTCTGAATCCGGGTCACCATACGCTGGCACAACTCTGAGACAGTACACTATGGCGTCGGCGATCTGGCACCGGGCGAGTCGGACGGGCCGGCCCCGAGACGTCGCAGGTTCTGGCGGTACAGCTTGTCGAACTCGGCGGAGATCTCCGCGCCGCCAAGCTCAGGATCGAGAAACCGTTGCTGATCAATCACTTTGATCACGTCGGCCGGCGGCTGCTCGAGCATCGTGCGGCACTGCAAGTCGCGCAGCAGCGAGCGCCATCGAACCGGGTCCGCGGGAACCAGCGCCAACGCCAGACGGTTGAAGATCGGAAGAGCCTCGTCGTATCGTGCGAGGTGATACAGCGCCTCCGCATGACTGTACAGGATTCTGGCGTCGGCGCCGCCGCCGAGCTTGGCGGTCGCTTCCGGAAGCAACCCGGCGAGCAGCTCCACCGCCTTCTCGTAGCGGCCCGCGTTGATGTGCGCCTCGCCGCACTGGGCAAGCAGCATCCGGCGGTCCGCGTCCGTCGCCACCTCTGGGTAACGCTTGGCCCAGTCGTAGAGCTGCTCGGCCAGGATCAAAGCGACCTCCGCCTTCCGCCGGGCCGCCTCGAGGTCTCCTTTGGCCCGCAGCGACTGCACGTCCCGGCTGACGGATCGGTACAACGGTTGGAGCGTAGCCCCGGCATTGTCCGGATCCGCCCGGACATACTGCGGAATCGCCTCCGCCGCGTCGTCCAGCCGCCCGAGCTTCTCATAGCCCAACAGACGCACGCGCCACACGCGCCCCGCGAGGGCCTTGGATCCGGCGAACGAGCCGTCGATGCGCGAGAGTGTTTCCAGGGCCGACTCGGCCCGGCCGATCACCGGCAGCACCTGCACCTCTGCCACGTGCAGCCTGGCGCGGGCCAGGAGTTCCCGAAGCCGATCGGCGCGGCTTGGGTCCTTCGTCTGCGGTATCTCTTGGCTTGCCAGCACGAAGAACTGCCTCTCGACCTCGAACAGCTCGTCGGCCTGCCGCCGAAGCGCAACCGGATCGGGAAGGCCCTCCTCGGCCTCCCGCTCCAGGCGGCGGGCCAGGGCGCGGACGCGCAGAAACGCGCTCTCCAGGTAGTGTTCGTGTCCGGGGCCGACGCGCGCGAACTGTCGGGCCGCAGCCTCGAAGTCACCCATCTCGTCCAGCAACTGCCCATAGTAGAAGCCCCAATAGGCAGCCGCGTCCGAGTCCGGTTGAACGGCAAGTAGAGTCTCGAGCGCGTCGCGATAGAGCCCTTGCCACTGGGGCCGCTGCGGGGACGAGTCGTCGGCATAGAGTCCGGCGGCGATCCGGACCGCCGCTTCCGCCGCCCCGCCGGCCCGCGGGAACGCGGGATGGTCGGTGGCGACGCGTAGGAAACGCCGCGCCGCCGGTTCGAGCGAGCCGCGCCGGTAGTACGCCACCCCGAGGTTGTAGAGCACCTCCGGCAAGAGCGCCTCCGCGTCCGCCGCGGTATCGGCCAGGAACCGTTCACCAACCGCGATCGCCCCATCCAGAAGAACACTGTCCGGTGAGCCCCGGCCGTCGCCTTCGAGCAGCAGTCCCGCCAGCAGCGCACTCTGCTCGAACGGATCCAGTGATGCCGCGTCGGCGCCGCGCGGGATCAGGGCGTTGACGGCGGCGTAGATCCGATCGCCCTGCTCGGGCCGGGACCGCACGAGTTCCGCCAGGGCGGTCCACGCCTTGTGGCGATACGTCTTCACATCGACCGGGCGGTCGGCTGCCTCGGCCGCTTCGGCCGCGGCCCGGAAGATCGAACGCTCCAGGAGCGCCGCAGTGAGGCTGAGGTCGAACACCGGCCTGCCCGACGCCGCGACCCACCTCCGGAACTGCTCCAGCCCTTCCAGGGCCTCGCGATAGTGATCGTCGTCACGGTCACAGCGGATTCGCTCGATGCGGGCCAGTGCGGCGGCCCATTCTATCCGGGCGCGCTGCTCGGAGGTCGTGACCCGGTCGGCCACGAAGACGGCGCGGCCCAGGAAATCGCGGGCTTTGCTGTAGTTCTGGACCTGGCGGCTGGCCATGCCCGCCAGCAGCAGGCACTGAACCTGCACGTGGCCGACATCGTGGGGCGTCTGGAGCAACTGGCCGTTCCTCTCGAAGATGTCCAGTATCTGACTGAGATCGTGGATGCGCACGGCGTCGTCGGGCGCTCGCCAAAGCGCATCGTAGAACAGGCTCCACAGACGAAGGTACTGCGCCTTCGGCGCAAGGCGGTCGAGCTTGTCGATATAACCGGTACGCTCCAGCGCCTCGAACTGGGGAATCGCCAGTTGGTCGACGCGTTCGTACTCCACGTCGAGCGCCGCCCCGAGTGCGTCAGCAATCTCCACCGCGCGTCGGGCCAGATCGGACAGTGCCGCGCGGTCGTCGGCGCTTCCACCACGATACAAGATGCTCGACGAATACGGCTCCGCCTCGTCGTACAGCAGCGAATGCGCCAGCGCAAACTGCCATTCCGTCCGGCGGGAGTCCTCCGGGTACTGGTCGATCAACCGCTCGAGAATCGCGTTGGCTTCGGAGATGGCGGCCCGACGCTCAGCCGGCGCGCGGCTCGGGTCGGCGAACTCAGCGGTCTTGATCTGCCGGGCCATCAGCAGCTTCTCGACCGAGTCGGACGGCGGGAAGTCCCGAAGATGCAGCTCGAGCATGTCGGTCAGGCCGCGCTTCTTTAGCGCCGCCCGGAACACGCCGGTCGAAAACCGCTTCTCTTCCGCCGGCGCCTGCCCCGACAACACCGTCGGAGCCTGTTGCGACGGCTCCTGTGCGTCGAGCATCCCCCGCGATGCCAGGCAGAGTCCAAGGACGGCCGGCAATACGGCGGTAGATGCCGCCCAACACCTCCCGCGCACGAGTGGCCGGCCCCGGAGGGGCCGTGGCATGTAGCCACGGGTGGAGCGTCGCGCGGACGCAGCCCCGCGACGTGGAACCCGTGAAAGCGTCGTCGTCTTACGCACACCGCCCCACAGGGGCGGAGGAAGGCAACGGCACAAGTGCCTGGCCCAACCGGGACGAATCGGCGCGAACACACGCCAAGCCTCGCGCGCGGCTGTTCTAGGGCTCGCCAAAGGCCACCCTCGTACATTCAGCGCGGAGGGCCGCGTTCCACACTCCCACCACGTGATCCCACTGAACCGCGTCAGCCGCGATGATCACCACCGGCGTGTCGCGGTCGAAACCGGAGATCGCGTGAACCTGCTTCAAGAACCCCGGCAGCGCTGCGATCGTGGGCGGCGCGTCGGGGAACCGGTCCACGGTCAGAACGTACCCTTCCGGACCGTCGGCGGACGTCAATCGAATCACCACCGGGCTCACCGGAAGTGCCACGCCGGGACGCCCCTGCTCCCGCGGCATCTCGGACGAGAGAAGCCCCTCCGCACGCTCGAACGTCGTCGTCACGAGGAAAAAAATCAGGAAAAGAAACGTCATGTCGATCATCGGGGCGAGACTGACGGTCATCGTGCCGCCGCCGCGACGCGCGCGCCGCACACGCTGCCTCCGGCGCACCCGCTCGATCGCATCGCGGGCCGCCGGTTGCCTGACGGTCATGGCGGGACCGGCCATCGCGCTAGCGGTCCTCCGCAACGTGGGCGACGACATTGAGCATTTCGATCCCCTGCCGGGCGACCACGCGCATCACCGAGCGAACCTCGGCGTACGGGATACGGCGGTCCGCCCGCACGATGACTTTCAGTTCCGGGATCTGCGTCTTCATCGCCCCCAACCGGTCGGAGATCACGTACAGCGGCTCCGGGAGGTTCGGGCCGAGGCTGTAGAGGACGACCGATGCGTCGGGATGTCGTGGATCGTCGAGCCGGCAATTGATGATCACCCGCTCCCGTACGCGGGTCAGCTCCGCCTGGCTCGCATCCGGCTGCGGCAGCTCCATCGGGATCTGCTCGGCCGAGGAGAAGCGGGTCACCAGCATGTAGAAGATGGTGAGCATGAAGAACACGTCCACCAGCGGCGTCGCGTTGAACGCCAGCGTGGTCGCGGGCCGGCGTTGATGGTGGTGCATGCGCATGAGGTTCGTCTCGCGTCAGCCCGCGGCGGGGGTCGGCGTCGATACCGACTCCGGCATACGGATGTCCGCCGCCCCCGTTCGCGTGGGATTGAAGACCGCCAGAAGGTGTTCGGCGGTCACGGCACATTCGGCCGTCAGGACGTCGATCCGGTTGCGAAAAACCCCATAAATACTGAGGGCCGGTATGGCGACCGCGAGGCCCCAGAACGTCGTGATCAATGCAATGGCAATCCGGTCAGCCACGATCCGCGCACCGGGGAACGTATCGGCGGCGTGGATCTCCGCGAACAGCATGATCATCCCCACGACCGTCCCGAACAGCCCGATCATCGGCGATACGTTCCCGATGATGCTGAGGTACTCGATCTTGCGGAACAGCCGCGCCGAGCGCTCGTCCAGCGTGTCCTCGACCGCCCGCTGCATCGCGTCGAACCCATTCGGGGCCTCCAGAAGCCCGGCGTGCAGGACGTAGCCCATCATGCTCGGGTCCTCCCCCGTGAACTTGATCGCATCCAGGTATTTCTTCTCGTCGATGAGGTCCTTGATCTGCTTCCCCGCCTCGACCGGGGCGATCGTCGCGCGGCGGATCGATAGGCAGTGCTCGATCGTCAGCGCGATTGTAATGATCGACAGGGCGATCAGCCCGAACGCGATGTACCCCCCCTTGACCACGAAAAAATCGAAGTAGTTGATGTCGGCGGTCGGCGTCGCGGCCTCACCGCCCGGTGTCTGCGCCGCGGCCGGCCAGGCGAAGATCATCACCAGCACCAGGCCCATCAGCCCGCTGAGCTGAACGACTTTCAACAACGTGCCACCTCCTGATGATCCGTCACCCGGGTCCCCTGTCCCCGGATCGCAGCCGGTCCAGCAACCGGCTCGCCTCGGTACGCGTCTGAGCATCCACCGCCGCATGCGCGATACATTCGCGCAGGAGCGTGACGGCCTGCGCCTCGTTCCCGATCTGTTCGAGAATCCGAGCGGCTTCGTACGCCGCAACCGCCGCCCGCGGGTCGTCCGGCATGTGCGCCACCACGCGCATCAGCGCCCACCCGGCCCGCAGCTTGTCCTCCCGCGAGCGGGCCGTCCGCAACAGGACGTGCCCCTTGAGGATTAGAAAATCGGGAACCAGAACCTCGGGTGCGCGCTCGATCGCGCGGTCCAGCGCAGCCATCAGCGACCGGTCCACCGACGACGACAACGCCGCGTGCAGAGCCGAGTGCACGATCCCATACACCGCAACCGACCGGATCGACTCGGGCACCGCCAGTTGGGCCGCGCGAGACGCTTCAGCCTGCGCGTCCTTGTCGCCCGTCGCTCGGAGTATCGCGAATCGAAGAAGCATGAGCAAGGCCCGCTGGGCCTCGGTCGGGTCCTTCTGAAGGGCCACGTTCAGCTCGCCGAGCGCGCGATGCGTCTTCCCGTCACGGCGATCCGGGATCGACTTCGGCACGAGCCGAGCCGCCGTTGCCGGGGCGTTCACGCCGCAGGCGAGCTGAACGAACGCCGCAACCGCCTCATCGATCTTGCCCGCCCGGTCGTACGCGGTGGTGAGCCGCGCCTGCCCGAGTTCGATCCAGAAATCGTGCAACCCCCGCTGCCCCCGCCGGTATCGGACGGCGGCCTTCTCCGTCTGGCCGTCGGCGAGGTATCGTTCGCCCTCGTTGAAGTCCTCGAACGCGCCCTGTCGATCGACAAGGATCATGTCGATCTCGTCGATCCACGCGCTCTCGCCGCGGCCGTCGGGCAGTTCCAACCACAGGCGCCCATCCCGGAACCCGGTGATCCGGACCTGCCCGAACCGCTGCTGCCGCGTGACAACCAGGTCACCGCGCGCCGCACCGGCGTCATACGACGCGAGCGTCAGCACCGCCAGCGCCGCGGCGCCGCGAAGTTGTTCAGGGGAGGTCATATTCGGACACGAACTTGAACTCGCCGCCGTGCTCGCGGGCGATGATCTCCAGGATCTCGCGCCCCGTCCGGTCGAGGTAGGCGATGGTGAAGATCCTCGCCTTGCGGTCCCGGTTCCATTCGTTCAGCTTGGTCAGCAGGCCGGCCTCGAAGTCGATGCCGTCCGAAAGCAGGTAGATCAGGTCCGGTCGAAGTTGCAGCGCTCGGTTCAGCGCCGTCTCCGGCTCCGTGCCACCGGTCGGCACCACCTGGTCGAGGAATTCGAAGAACGGCTCCGTGTGCGCCTCGACCGCGTTCACCAGCCGCTTCGGCGGAGCCTCCAGCGGGGCACGGGAATTGAAGAAGATCACGTGGAACTTCTGGCTCCGACGCAACGAACCGATCGAACGCTTCAGCTCCCGCCGGACGAACTCGAACGTGTCGATCATCGAGCCGCTGCGGTCCACGACGTAGACGATGCGCCGTGCCCCGCGGGCCGCCTGCCCGACGCCGAAGAAGTCCGGCGCCGCGTCCCCGCCAAGACCGAGCCCGAAGTCGTCGAACTCGCCCCCACCCGTCCCGATTCCAATGATCGAAAGCTCCGGCTTCTGTGGGGGCGCCGCCGCTAGTGCCTCGGCAGCCGGCTTCGGCGCGAACTTGATCTCCCACGCATCCTCGCTCGGCGCCTGCTGAGACAGTTCTGATAGATCGGAGCGGATCTGCCCCGAGGCGTTGAGCGGACCGACGAGCTGGACCATCGGCGACAACGCCTCGGCCTCCGACTCCTGCCCCGTGAAGGGAAACACGAGGAAGAACATGCCCGCCAGGCCCGCGAGGTGCACCAGAAGCGAGATCAGCCATGCGCTGAGGAGCGCCCGCCCGCTCAGGCTCATCGAGGCCGAGCCGTCGTGCCCGCCGAGCTGCGTTGCCGACCATGCGGATTCGTTCATACCTCGAGGCCCGGCGGGCGAAATCAACACCTGCCACCCAACGTTGCCGACGTCATACATCAACACGTACGGGGAGGCGACGACTCGCCCGGTGCCGTGGGGCGTCAACCCGTTGGGGAGTCCACCCGAGTCTACGGCCGGAAATGACCCGGGTCAAATGCGGTGCCACCACGGCGCGCCCACGGCTCCTTCGACATAGCCGGAACCTGATGGATCGGGCCGCCAGTGTCGCGACGCGGTAACGCTCCGCACAGACTCCAGTTCCATCCGGAGCATCCGCGCGATACACTGCCCGCCCGATTCGGACTGATCGGTGAGGAGTTGCGAACGTGATGAACCCGCGTACTTCCGCTCACGGAACGACACTCGTTCTGCTGGTCGCTCTCGGCGCTTCGGGACCCCAACCGACGGGCAACGACGAGTCCGCCGTCGTCGCGGACCCGCTGGTGTCCGCAGGTCTCCCGTCGATCCCGGATACGCGGTTCACGCCCTTCGATGCCGCCAAGGACGACGCCAGGTTCCTCCGCGAAAACACCGACGCCGTCGCGGCCCTGGTCGCCGCGGCTCGAAGCGCAAACGCGCCGCTCGATCGCGCCGATCGCCTCCTGGCCGCAGCCAACCTGATCCTCGCGTACCGGTTGTCGCCGGCTTGCAGCCGTCGGTTCCTGAGAATCGAACAAGACCCGGCGGCGACCGCACGCCAAGCGCCGGCGGTCGACGCCCTCATGGAGGCCGATGCCCTTCTCAGGCAGGCGGGCAACGCCCTCGCACCCCCCGATGGCGCCGCGGATGCGGAGGAAGCCGATCTGGCCGACCGCCGCGCAACGCTCGACGTGCTGCGCGCATTCACAATAGCCCTCGGCGCCTATCTATCCGTTCCGGCCCCCGCCGACGTGGAGACGGACGCACGCAGCGCCGCCTCCGAACTGTCGCCGATTCTCGAACACCCCGATCCGCGGATCGCCGCCGCGGCCAGGTTCTGGCAGACGTGCCTGCGGGCACAGGAAGAGGATCCGTCGCCCGCGCTCGCCCGGCTCGAGCCGGCGCTTCTCGAGCCCGGGCGCGACGCCCGCCCCTATTCGTTCTTCGCCAGGCTCCTGCGATGCCAACTGCTCGCCCAGGAAGGCCATCCGGCGACGGCCCTCTCGCTGCTCGTGCAGATGGAGGAACTATGCCATCAGCGATGGTTCCCGGCCGAGTCGATCCAACCTGCGGCCGGAACCATCGCCCTGGTCCGTTTGCAGGTGCTCGCCGACTGGTACGGCCGCCTGTCGGGCGAAGCCCACGCCCACGAGCGCACCTGGTGCGTCGAGCGCATGCAGGAGATCATCAACGAGAGATTCGCCGGCGACGATCGCGACATCCTGCGGATCAGCCCGGTCGTGCCCATCATCGCCGTGGCGCCCGCCGAAATACCGCCCGCCACCGACGACTTGCCCGCCGACGCATTACCGCCGGGCACGGAGTGACGGACTCTCTCCCTGGTGTGACGCCGCGGCGCCCGAGATATGCGCCCAGTCGTCTTTCCGAAACGTCACCAGGAGCCAGATGAACGCCGGGACGATGTAGCCCATCGTCGCGTCCTGGACCAGCACTTTGTTGAGCGCCTCCACAACCCGCTGCGCGAACGGCCCGAACGAGTAAACCGCAAGAACCTCGCCGTGGCTGATCGACATCCCCGCGATCAGCAGCCACAGCCGAAGCCAAACGAACGCCGTCACCGTGACCGACCCCCACAACAACGCCCACCCGCGCCGACGCCACGGGATCGGTGAAGTGAGCACGAGGGCGGCCAGGAACACCGTCGGCCGGTAACCAACCAGGTTCGCGCGGAACTCCATGCTGCCCCGCGCGCCCGTCGCCCGGTCGCTCAGCCGCAACGTCGTGTCGGCGCTCTGCTTCGAGTCGCTGAACCGCTCGAACCGCGCCGATCCGCTTACCCCGACCGACCGGAACGCGACATTGCCCACGGCGCGGAGCCCGGACCGGTATACCGTCAACAGTCCGTGCGGGGGCACGATGAACAGACCGTAGATCACCAACGACCAGAACAGAAAGGCCAGTGCCCGCCTAGCCGGAGACATGGCTCGCTCGACTGGGATCCCGCGTCGCCCAAAGCGCCCACGCCACCCACAACGCCAGCGCAAGCACCACGAACGCCGGCTGCCAGACATCGACGTGCATCAGCTCGAAGCCGCGGGGCCAGTGGATGCCGGTGTAGAACAACGAGACGATCCGCACCAGATTGATCACCGCCAGCACCAGCGTGCCTGCAATGAGTCCGGGGATCTTCGCCAGAACCGAGCCGGGAAATGCGATCACCGCGGCAATGAACAACGCCGACGGCGCAATCGCGTCGCAACCGTGGCGAATGTCCACCGAATATCGCGGCGAAACCACGCTCGTCCCTTGCGCCTCCGCACCCTCGCCGAAGACGTTGAGGATCACCGTCGATACCCGGGCGTTGAACCGCATGTACGCCGGCAGGACCCCGTCACTCATCGCGGGTACGAACGACACCGCCGTGAACGCGCCCATCAGCAACACGAACAGGCCGACGAACCGAAACACGGGCCGCTTCCCCGCGAACCACCGCGGCCCGACGGGTGAACGCGCCGCCGCGCCCAATCGGCCACGCTTATCGAGTCGACCTGTCGATCCCTTTGTCATCTTGCCTGCGTGACCGACATTCTACGAACTGAGCGGAGCCGCCGCCACCTCCTGATTGGCCCGTCGGGGCCGGTTTGTATAATCGAACGCACGTCGATCGCGGCCCGGGCGGAGCGTGGATCGCAATACCGCGGGCCGCTCGGCCACAGCCGTGCATCACCGTGCCCAGACGACGTCGCGACAAACCCACGCCAACCTCGCGGGCCGCGCCGGATCGCCCGACGCCGGCCCCGGAGCCCCCAGTCTGGCGATGGCTCGCCCCGCTGCTGATTCTGGCGGCCGGCGTGGCGGTCTACGTCAACGGCTTCCCCGGCGTCTTCCTGTTCGACGACCACCGCCAGATCGTCGACAACCCGCGGATACGTGACATCTGGCCGCTCGGGCCGCTGCTCGCGCGCCGCCGCCCCGTCGTCGACCTCACGCTCGCGTTGAACTACGCCGTCCACGGCCTTAACGTCGGCGGCTACCATCTGCTCAACCTCACGATCCACGTCTTCGCGGGGCTCCTTTTGTACGGCGTCCTCCGCCGGACGATGAACCTGCCGCGAATCCGTGACCGGTACGGGGCCCTTGGCCGACCTCTCGCACTTCTGCCGGCGCTGCTCTGGGTGGTCCACCCGCTTCAGACCCAGAGCGTCACCTACATCATTCAGCGCGCCGAGTCGCTGATGGGACTCTGTTTCCTGGCCACCTTGTACTGCGTCGTCCGAGGCTACGACTCGTCGCGCAAAGCCGCGTGGTTCGCTCTGGCCGTCGCCGCGTGCGCCCTGGGCATGGGCACCAAAGCGGTCATGGTGACCGCGCCGCTCGTCGTGCTGCTGTATGACTACACCTTCCTATCCCGATCGCTCCGGGAACTCGCGCGCCGCCGTTGGGCGCTGTATGTCGGGTTCGTGACGACGCTGTTGATCCCGGCAGCAACCGGCGTGATCGGCGGCGTCCTCAGCCCTGCCCCGCGCCACGGCGCCACCGTCGGCTTCGCCTTCGATGACGTCACGCCGATGCAGTACCTGGCGACCCAGCCCGGCGTCATCGTTCAATACCTGCGCCTGTCCATCCTGCCCTACGCACAGTGCATCGATTACGCCTGGCGGCTGGCGAAGGACGTCTCGGACGTCGCCATCCCCGCCCTTACCGTGCTGGCCCTCGCGGCCGCCACTGTCGTCGCGCTGATCCGCCGCCATTGGCTCGGATTCGTCGGCGCATGGTTCCTCGTCATTCTCGCCCCGACGTCCTCCTTCATCCCGATCCTCGACCCCCTGGTAGAGCACCGCATGTACCTTCCGCTGGCGGCCGTTCTCGTGGCGGCGGTCATGGGCGGACGCTGGCTGCTGCGGCAGGTGTTCCGCGCGGCATCATCGAAGCAGCGGTCGGGCCGGATCGTCGGGGCCGTCGTGGCCTCGGCGTGCGTCATCACCCTCGGCGGCCTCACCGTCCGTCGCAACCTCGATTACCACAGCGAGCTCGCCATGTGGACCGACGCCGTCGCCACGCGGCCCCGCAACCCACGCGCCCACAACGCCCACGGCATCGCCCTCGCCCACCTCGACCGCCACCGCGACGCGATCACAAGCTATACCCGGGCCCTCGAGCTCAACCCCGTCTACACCGAGGCCCAATTCAACCTCGCCAGCGCGCTGTTCAAGACCGGTCAGGTCGACCCCACGATCGAGGCCTACCAGCGCACCATCCAACTCGACCCCACGCACGTGCGCGCCAGGGTCAACGTCTCCCAGGCCCTCTACATGGCGGGCCGCAGTGACGAGGCGCTGAAGGTCATCCGCGAAGCGCTGGCCATCGACCCCACGAACGCCCCGGCCCACGTCAACCACGGCAATCTGCTGTTCGCCATGGCCAAACCCGACGAGGCGATCCGCGCGTTCCACGAGGCCATTCGCCTCGACCCCGCCGAAGCCACCGCCCGCCACAACCTCGGCAACACACTCCAACAGCAGGGCCGCATAAACGAGGCCGCCGACGTACTCCGCGAAGCCGTCCGCATCATCCCCAACGACCCCCGCCTCCACTACAAGCTCGCCACCATCCTCCAGCAACTCGGCCGAACCGAAGAAGCCGCCCAGGCCCTACGAACCGCGTCGCGCCTTGGGCCCACGCCTGGACTGGAATGAGAGGCTGTAACACCCCCGCTCGCGCGATCGGCCGCTTCCAACACGCATACGGCACGACCTTACGCATCGGTCCTCGTCGCTGTCCACAAGCACTACGCCGGTACGGGCCGCCGGCGCAACACGATCGTCGCGGCTGTCAGCAGCACCAGGGTCAACGCGACCAAGCCCCATTCCGAAACAGCCGGAATGCTGTAGGTCCCGTGAGTCCAGACCAACAGCGTTGTGTACTCAAGGTCAAAGGCGAAGAGCACTTCGTCAATCGGCTCGAAAACGTTGTTTGACGCGGAAAAGCGGGTCACCACATCCTCCGCCGAAATGATCCCCGCATCGATGAGGGTTTCGACGGTGCCACTAAAGCCCTCCGGTATCACCGACGGATGCGCAAGAACCACTGCGAAATGGACCTGTGCATCCTCCCCGACAACGTGCCCGTACGCCCACACTTCGCCCGCCAGATGAAGCGCCCCCGGCTTGGGAGGCGACGTGGTCGCCTGACCGGTCAGATCGAGGGACGAGACCGTGTAGAGGCTGGCTGCGCCCCCTGCGCCGTACGATGCGCCCCCGCGACACGCATATCCCATTACGTAGATCCACATGCCGGGACCCCAGGCAAACTCCACAAACGCGTCGTTGCCGGCAGCGAAGCCAGACTCTCCACCCCCGGCGCTCATGAACGTCGAGGTCTGCGGCGCTTGCCCAGGGTCACGGATACGGATGGTAGCACCACCCTCACCCAGTCCGTTCGTCCACACCGTCGCGTCCCCGCGCACGGGCGGATTGAGCACGACCAGGAACACGGCTGTCGCGCAAAGCCGCGTCCCGGCCTTCGACGCTGACGTTCTCAAGCGGAAGCACCTCAAAACAGATGACCTATGCCGACGCGACACTCCTCCGCCGCAACACGATCGTCCCGGCCGCCAACAGCACCAGCGTCAACGCGACCAGCCCCCATTCCGAAACCGTTGGAATCCCGGCCTGACAGCCACCGACAGCTTGGAGTTCCGCACAGGTGACGTTGAGCGCAACGCCAACTTTGTCCACTGCACATGTTTGAGCAGTGATGCCCGCACAACTATTATCCGGCAAACAACATGCCGCTTCGGCGGGCGTAGGCGACACGCTTGGGTGGGGGCCGTCGTGCTGAACCTCACCTTGTACATAGAAATCGTTGTCCCACGGTGGGCCCACCTGATTTGTCTGGTCACCCGTGAGGCCCAGGACGACCATCTGGTCCGGATCCGGGGCATGAGTCCATGGTGCGGGTACCGCTGTTTCAAGCGGTGCGCAGTAAGGAGGGTCCAGTTCCGCAGCATCGAGTTGCAACTCGCCCGTTCCGTTGACCTGCCTGAAGGTAATCAGAGGGTACACGCACATGCTGGCGGTGTACGTACCGCCCGCCTCGTTGGCGTGGGTAATGGTCATCGTGCCGGTGGACGGCAGCGCCAGTGAAACGTCGATGGATAGGTCCCACGGCTCCGGATCCTGCCCACCGTTAAACGTGACGGTGATCGGGTTGATACTCTTGAGCGACAGTGCAACGAGTTCGATTGCGATAGTGTCGGACTCACCGGTGCCATCGGGAACCGCCGCCACCTCCGCCCGCTGCACAATCGTGTCCGTATTCCCAACCTCGAATCCTGAGAATAGCCCGAGCGGAGTCCCTTCCAAATTGACGAGGGCAGTAAACGGGTCAGACCCCGGTCCAAAGAAATCGTTCGGGATAGGCGTCTCCGAGAAATCGTGGGATGAACCGTCGCCGGTAACGAATAGATCATGCCCCGTCTTGACGTCGGTAGCCTCCGTCACCGCCGTTAGGAACAGGACACAGTATGCCGAAATACCCAGTATGCGCCATGGTTGATACAAACTCATCGTATTGAACTCCTTCTGACATTCGTCGTTAGCAAACCTGCTTCGCGTCACCTGAAAGCGCGCCCGCGCTCCGCTATCGCGCAACAACGAAACTACTCATTTCACAATACCAGGACGTCCGCACCACAGGTCGTCTGCGATGAAATGCATGTTAGGGCCGACAACACTATAGAAACCGAGCGATTTGCAGCGCCGGAGGAGCGCGCGGAAGCAGAGATCGCAAAACCGGTGGGATCAGCGCTACCAGCCAGGTGGCGACGCACAAACGCAAGTTGTCACTTTCCGTGCCGTGCCCGCGCTCAGCCGCGATCAGGCTGCAGGCGATGACAGCCGTAGTCGTCACGAGCAGCGCACAGACGTAAGCGCAAAGGAAGGCGACGAAGACATAGCCCACGGCGTGGGCAACAATGGGAAAGAAAGCAGCGTCTGATTGGGTCGAAGCCAGCAGGCCGAAACGAAGCCCCGTCGGCGCCAGAAGCAACTCGACAAGCAGCCAACCCGCGCCCATGACAAACGGACTGAAGCCGATGCGGTGCGTCAACCAGCTCGCGGCGCACGCGTACAGCCCCGTGATGGCGGTTAGAAACGCGGGGGTGAGGAGATCGGCAGCAAGAGCAACGCCCCCGTCAGTCGCGAGCTGGTGACGTAACAGGCTGTCATTGTGCAGAAAAACGCATAGGGAAAAACCCCATGCGACCCCCGCAACCGCCGCCCCACCCGGACGCAGCACCCGGATCGCAACGAACAACGGGAAAAGACAGAACCAACCCAGCCACGCGTGCCCCGGAGATGCCCGGGCCGCGGAAAGCAGAAACGCACCGGCCACCAGCGACACGGCCAGCAGTCCCTGCTCGACCGTGAACATCTGACGCACCCACGAGCGCACTGGATGCACCCCTTCCACCACGCGCGGACTCTCCGCAAACGCCCTTAACGCCAAGCGCGCTGCCGATCAGGGGGAGATGACTGGCCGGAAGGTGCCCCCGTGCTCCATGGCCCCTTCCCTCCGGACCGCACCACGCGCCGCAGTGCCGGCCCGAAACGCACTCGATACCCGTGAACAAGAAACACAAACATGCACGCCACCGACCGCACAAATGACGCGAATGATGGCATCGGCGGCAATTGAGAATGCAACATACCAAGGTCGGACTTGCACTTCAAGCTCTTTTTTCGATTTCCGTGACTCCGCGCCGGTTGCGAAAAGTACCAGTGAACTACCGGCCTGTTGAAAGACACCCAGCCGTGCGAGCGAATGGACCGTCACCCCTGGTGCGTGACGAGCAACGCGGCTCCGCACTAACCGCGACGAGCGACGCTCCACTTCTTCGACGGCCTGCGAGCCCCAAGACCTTGGTGTCCGTTACAGACACCATACCCCATCGTCTATCGCCGACCGTGTTAAAATGGGAAGTCTGGTGCGCCGCGCGAGGCGCCGAGCGGACACGCCGGCGCGGTGACCGGGCCCGGCCGGGAGAACTCACACTACCCGAGGCGGGTCGCCTCGGCGTTGAGCCAGCCGATCTTCCGACGCACCATTTGCAGAACCCGATACCCCGCCCACCGCCCTACCGAGCCCGTCGCCGCGATTGGCGACACACATTCCGCGATCAACGCCTCGATCATCAGCGGAACCAGGCATTCGCGTTCACTAGGGGAAAGCCCGGATATCGACTCGTAGCCCGCCAGAAACGCGGCGTATCGCTCGAGATCGAGCTCGTCGGGCCACGACGCCGGGTCGCCCTTGGCGATCATCGAAAACTGAAGGGCCCCGTTGGCCACGTCGATGATCCGCCGGGCGTAGCGCATCGAATCGTAGTCCACCACCGCAAAGACCCGGTTCTCCCGAAACAACAGGTTACCCGGGTGCCAGTCGGAGTGGATCACCTGTTCCGCGATGCTTGAAAGGTCCTGCCGGTTCACCGAGTCCGCGGCCCGGTTGTACGCGGATAGCAGAAACTCCACGAGCTGCGTCAGCTCCAGCTCGTCGCCGGTAAAACTGTCGTGCATGCTCAGCGCCGAGCCGATCGCCGCCATCCCCGTGCGAACCGCCGCCGCGTCGTGGTAGTCACCGCGAGGCTTGGTCAGCGACGCCGGCGGATCGAACGAACCCGTCGCCTCGTGGAACCGCGCCAGCACGACCCCTGCATCGCGCGCTTCCTCCGGCTTCTGCGCGAACGCGTGCCCGGGACGGAACTCGAACAGCTCGTAGATCTGGTCCCGAAGCTGAAGCAACGTGGCCTGATGCAACCGCGTGCGGATCAGTCTCGCCAATGGAAAGCCGGCCTGAATCAGATGATCCTGCACGCGATGCGCGAACCGCACGCGGTCCAGCCGGGCCCGCTCAGCCGGGCGCCGCTTCAGAAGGTACTTGCCCCCCTCGGTGACGATCCCCACCTTCGGGCTCTGCCGCGACCCTCGCGCAAACTCGGTAATCGATTCGATGATGCCGAGCTCGTAATGGCTCAGGACGATGGCCAACTCCTCGGCGTCGAACGTCGCGCGATGTCGCTGCTGCAAGGTGGCGTTCCCCGGCTCGTCGTTGGACAGTCCGCGGGCGACCGCTACGATGGCGGCGATCTTAGACCGTCTAAGCGAGAGCGTCAAAATGGACCGATCCCGGGCCTGGCAACTGCTCAACGAATACACGTCCAACCCGGCGCTGATTCGCCACGCCCGTTGTGTCGAAGCCGCCATGCGGCATTACGCCCGGATCAACGGGGCCGATGAAGACCTCTGGGGCGTCGTCGGCCTGCTCCACGACTTCGACTACGAACGCTGGCCCGAGCCGCCGCGACACACCCATGAGGGCGCCCGAATCCTGCGCGAGGCGGGCTGCGACGAGGAGATCGTCGCCGCCATCCTGTCGCATGCACCATGGAACCGCGAAGAACATCCGCTCGACCGCCCGCTGCGCAAGACGCTCTTCGCGGTGGACGAACTCTGCGGCTTCATTTACGCCATCGCCCTGATGCGCCCCGAAAAGCTGGAAGGAATGAAACCCAAGAGCGTCACCAAGAAGATGAAGCAACGCACTTTCGCCGCCTCGGTGTCACGCGATGACATCACCCAAGGCGCCGAACTGCTGGCGTTGCCCCTCGACGACCACATCAACCACTGCATCGAAGCCATCCGCGCCGTCGCCCCGGAAGTCGGACTCGCCGACAACGCGAACGGCGGGGCCGGATAGGCCGCCCCCTACGTGAACGGATCCTGCATGATCGCCTGACCGCAGTACATGCACTTGGCGAACCGCCGCGCGATCGCCCGGCCGCACGACGGACAGCTCACCGCCGAGCGGCTGACCTTGCCGTCCAGCCGCCCATCCGAAAGATCCAGCTCGTTGATCCGATGGATCAGCTCGTCGTCCGTCAGGCCCAGCCTGTCGCGAAACAGCGTCCACAGCGCCTCGCAGGCCAACAGCGCCCGATCCAGCTTCGCCTCGACGTTCTCGATGCTGCGCGCCCGGACCTGCGCTCCCGCCTGCTCCGAAGCCGCCATCACGTCGACGTGTCCATCAGCGTGGGTGAAGACCGGCATCTCCATTCCTCCATCAGCGTAACGATCATCTCCGAACGAAAATCGTCTGTCCGGACGCGTACCGGCACGCCGGCCGCGACAGCACGCAGACCATCTCGGCGACATCGGCCGGCTCCAGCGCTTCCTCCGCCGGAAACTCCGGAAACGCGTCACGCAGCATTTTCGTCTCCACCGCGCCCGGCGCGACGGCATACACGCGAATCCCGTGCGGCTTCCCCTCCGCCGCCAACCCCGTCGTCCACCCGTTCACCCAGGCCTTCGACGCGCCGTACGCGGCGAAACCCGGGAACGGATCGACCGACGAAACCGAAGAGACGTTCACAATCACCCCGCCGCCCCGCCCCCGCATCACGGGCCACACCGCCCGGCACGCGTGATAGACCGCCGTCACGTTCACCGAGAGGATCGTCTCGAACAATCGGTCATCGAGTTCCTCCACCGTGCTCAGCGGCGCCACCCCTGCACAATTCACCAGCACGTCCACGCCCCCGAACCGCTCCACCGCCGTCTCCACCAGGCCGGCAACGTCCTCCGCGTCGCACACATCGGTTACCTGGGCATGGCACGTGCCACCAGCCTGCTCCACGAGCCGCCCGGTCTCCGCCAGCTCCGCTGCCGTGCGCGACGCGGCAATCACCTGCGCCTGCTCCGCGCCAAAGCGTTGACACACCGCCCGCCCGATCCCCCGTCCGCCGCCCGTGACGATCACCACCGTTGCCGCCATGAACACCATCCCCGCCACCCGACGTCCTCGCACACCTCCTCGTGCGAGAATCCCTTCTCGCACCCACCCCCGCGGGAATCCCTTCCCGCCGTCCAACCTCCGCGATGCCCCGCCCTCAACCGTGAAGACAGTTCTCGCGATCGCCGGCCCGCACGATCATCCTATCGAAACCGCTGACGCAAGGTCCATTCAAATCCGGGCCGGTTTTTCGAACCCGGCACCGCGTCTATCGCTTAGATCGCGAAAACGGCAGGTCCACGACATGCGCCGCGCTCCTCTTCCCGTCACCCGACACCACTACGACGTCCTGACCGGCGGCCGCTGAGGACGACTTCACGTACCCTAGCCCGATCATCTCCTGAAGCACCAACGAAGTGCAAACGCTCGTCACGCGCCCCACCGGCTTATCCGCCGCGTCCCGAACCTCGTCACCGGGCCTCGCTCCACCACCGGGCCCCAGCCGCAGCCCGCACAGCCGCCGCGCCAACGAACCGCGCGAACGCATCCGCTCCACCACCTCCTGACCCAGGTAACATCCCTTATGGAAGCTGACCGCCCGTTCGAGCTGACCCGTCTCGGCCGGCAGCACCGCGTCCGTAATCTCGCAACCGGGCCACGGAATCCCCGACTCGACCCTCCGCACCTGCACCGCGTCGTCGCCCGCGGGGACCGCCGCCTTGCCCAACTCACCGCCGGTCGCCGCCCTCCACAACGCCACGGCCCGATCCGCCGGAACGAACAGCGCCACACCAAACGTCCCGCAAAAGTCATCCCGCATCAGCCGCAGCTCGACGCCTTGCCACGTCGCGACCGCCGTGCCAACGCTTGGCATCGCCCGCGCATTCCGGACGCCGAGGGCCGCCACCAGATCGACCGCCACGTCACCCGCCAGCCCGATCCGCACGAACTCATCCGACCGGTCGGCCACCGCCACGTCTTCGACGATCCGGTACTTCTCGAAGTGCGCCGTCGCCACGCCCAAGAACCGCCGATCCAGATCGACCCACAACCGGTCCGCGAGCGCCATCACGTTCAGATCGAACAGGATCCGCCCCTGCACGTTCGTGGCGAACGCGTAGCTCCCCTCCCCCGGACCCAGATTGCGGATCTCGTTCGTGGTCAGGTTGTGCAGCCACCCGGCCCGGTCCTTACCGGTCACCTCCAGCAGCCCCCGATACGACCGATCCACAACCGCCGGGCCGGCACCCAGCGCCGCATACTCCGCCGCCAGATCGCCATAGCAACCGACGACCGCACACTCCCCCTCCCGCGCCATCACCACCGCCCGCGACGACGCCATCAGCGCATCCACGAATTCGCGCCAAGCCTGTCCCAAGACCCCGTCCTTCCTCCGATCCGCCGGAATCCCATCAACCACATTCGCACCATAGTCGCCGAGACGTGAAAACGCGCCGGGGTGCGTGCGGCGGCGGGTCCGGTTGGCTTCGGATGGGTTCGTTTTCTTAACACAAACGGCGTTTTCGATAGCGCCAGGGCGGTTTTTGGCTTCGTTTCGGTCACTTTTCTTTTTGTGTTGGGCGGGTCTCCTTTCGTTCATGCGGGCGCGCAGCCGTCACGTTGCCGGCGACCGCAGCGTTTGGCGGCGGCCGGCCTGCATACCTAACATATACCAACCAGTTGTGGGTGTCAAGGACAAGTTGTCGTACGGGGCAAGGGTACAGAGGGCTCGAGGGGCGTGAAAAGCGGAACGTCGAAACGGGGACGGCGGAGCCGGGGGGTCGAAACGTTGGTACGTCGGGAATTCGGAACGTCCAACTGCGCGGTGGTTGGGTCGGTGCATGGTTGTGGTCCAGGCCTTTGCTCCCGACCTAGTAACACCAATCGGTGTAACGTTCCGGGGTGGGAAAAACGAGGCAACGCGTTGTAAGTCCTTGGTGGGCAGGAGGTTATGGCGGCGCGTTATTGTTCATGGGCGGCGGGGCCCGGCGTGGATGGCGGCGGGGCGGAGTTACACGTTACCGGTTACGAGTTACGAGTTAGTACTACTGCGCTAAGATCGGCGCTCCTCGACCGTGGCATCCCGGTTTCAGGCCGCTTGCAGCGGCCTTCCCCGCCGTGGGCGGGTTTCAGGCCGGCCCTTGCAGGGCCGGTTTACGTGACGCCCCATACCCCCTTTTTCCAGCCCGTTTCAACGGGCTTTTTCGAGTGGGCATTTCCGGCAAAGTAGCGTAGTAGTGCCGGACGGGATGCGGCGGCGGTGACGGGGCGCGCTGCCGCAGACCGCGTGGACTGTCGCTGGTTTGATGGCCGACTTACAGTAGAATGGGGCGGCAGGCGTACGTGCAGGGCGGGTTTTCCGGCACGGGCGGGGGTAGGCCATGAATGATCGAGGCGTGCTGGCGACCGGGATCTACAGCTTCTCCGAGGCGGCCCGGCTGATCGAGGTCAGCCCGCAGCGGGTCCGCGCCTGGTTTCGGGGCTGGCCCGGCGGGCAGGGCCCGGTTTTTCGAAGCTGCCTTGCCCGCGGCGGATCCCGCCCGTCCGTGATGGGCTTCCTGAATCTGGTGGAGGCGCTTGTGGCGTCGCAGTTGCGCGAGCACGGCGTGACGCTGCCGACGATCCGCAAGGCGCACCAGCACCTGGCCGGCATGCTGGGGAACCGGTATCCGTTCGCACATCAGAACCTGCTCACGGATGGGAAGACAGTTTTCGTTCACATCGCGGAGGAAGTCGGCGACGCGATGGTCATCGATGCGCTTGACCGGCAACACGTCTTCGAGAGAGTCGTGCTCCCGTATCTTCGCCGCATGAAGTATTCGGGCGCCAGCCACCTCGCGGAGGTGTGGGACATCTTTGACGACGTGGTGATCGATCCGCGCCGCCGCTTCGGAAAGCCGATCGTGGAGCGGTGCGGGATCGCGACGTCGATCCTGTCGGCTTCGTACGAGGCGAACGGGGCGGACGAGGAGGCGGTTGCCGACTGGTTCGGCATTGCTCCGCAGGACGTACGAGCGGCCGTCAAGTTCGAGGAACGGTATCGACGGACCGCGGCGTGAATTTCTTCTTCGATCGCAATGTTTCCGTGCGGCTTGCACGGATGCTGGAGGCGTACGACGGGGAGAACAAGATCGTTCATCAGGACGACGACGGTCGCTTCGCCCCGGATTCGCCGGATGCCGACATCATTGATGGGCTTTCGAACGACGACCCACGTCCGGTCTTGATCACGGCCGATGAGGCGATCAAGCGTCGCCCGCATGAGCGGATGGCGCTGGCCGCAAGCGGGCTGACGGTCGTCTTTCTTCGCCCCGGGTTCAGCAACCTCGCGCGTCATGCGCAGGCCGTCAAGCTACTGACGGTGTGGCCGGAAATCGTCACGGCCGTGTCGCGCTGCAAGGTTCCGACGGCGTTCGAGATCGGCCCCGGTGCACGCAAAGTGCAGACGCTTGGCCCAACGAGGGCGTTGGGCGGGAAGCGATAACGATGAGGCGAAGGGGCCTGCGTGCTGGGTCGGGCCAAGGCGGGCGCACGAGGGCCATGCCGTGGGTCAGGGGCGGATGCAGTCGGTGGTGACGAGGTCGGCGGGGTCGCCGTAGTCGGGGGGGACGCCGGGGGCGGTGACGGGCTTTTTCCGGTCGATGCGGTCGGCGACCTCGACGTTGAGGGCCAGCAACTGCTGCAACAGGTCCTCGCGCTGCGAGAAGCCGTAGGCCTCCATCACGGCGCGATCGAGGGCGACGTGCGCGTCTTTGAGCGGGTTCTTCCCGGGCAATTCGAGTGAACGGTAGAGCGCGCGCAAGCCACCTCGGATGTCCTTGAGTGCGTCGTTCCGCACTTGCCGGACTTCGATCGCTGCCTCGGCGACTGCCCGTATCTGCTTTTTCGTAGGCTCTTGGGGCCAAGGAAACGTGTCATAGACGGACTCGGGCGTATATCTGAACCTCTCGGTCAGCTTGGAGCATTTCGCTACAAACCACTGCCAGTGAGCAGATGATTGAAGTATTCCGAAGCTGTAGTCATCCTCGAAGGTGAAAGCATAGACCGCGTGATCAGGTAGAATGGATTTCGATACGAGCACAAAAATCGGTCGTTTCGTTACGCCAGAGCATACCACGAATCTTCGAACCCGCGCAATAGCGCGTTTCATTTGAGCGCGCGGTCGCCACATTTCCCACCACTTGTCGATATGTCCCTCGCGTCCGGTGACGTTCTTGGCGCTGGCACTCCGCGCTTTGGCAATGATCTCCGGCAGCACGTGCTTTTTCACGTAGTCCGCCGCGCCCTTGAACTTCAGGATTGAAACGGCGTCATGCCCGCCCAGATCGATGATGTAGCGGGTCGGACGGCCGCTGCCTGTTACGATATCTCGCCCGATAAGGAACGGGTGGATGACCTTCTTGCTGCGTGGATCGGCGCGGAGAATCCTTATGGCATCCTCGGGCATAAGAACAAATCCGTCATACCCTGCAATCACGCCCTGAAAACAGTGTTGCGGTTCGGTATTGCACGCGAGCACTCTCGCTCCGGTGACATCGACGCGGTCGGAGAGGGCGGGGTTGATCACGGGGCAGGTCCGTGATTCGAGGTCGTAGTCCTTGGCTGCGGGGCCTTCGCCGCGTTTGCGGATTCGTTCGGACTCGGGCGGAGGATCGAGCCTGGACCAGAGTCGGCGTTCTTTGGGCAACAGCCGGGCATCCTGGGTCTTGACCCAGTTGACGATGGAGACGTGGACGTTGGCCTCGCCCGACCACGGCTGGTTGTCGACGGCCTCGATGATCGTGCCGGTCTTGACGATGTGGTCGAGACCGCCGACGCGGGACTGGTTGTTGCGGATGTTCTGGGTGCCGACGAGGCCGGCGCGGCCCGCGACGGGGTCGGCGGCGGTGCAGGCGGGAAGTCGATCGTGGGCCAGGCGGAACCAGTACACGCAATAGTCGGCCATTCCGGGCACTTCGGGAAAGGTGCGGCGGATGGCGTTGACGTAGTCCGCGCCGCGTTCGGGCTTGAGTCGTTTCGCGCCGAGGAACGGAGGGTTTCCGATGATCACGTCGACCTTGGGCCACTCGGTCGGGACGATGCGCCCGACGGCCCAGGGATCCTGGTCGAGTTCCGCGAAGAGCATGGTGGGAAAGGGTTCGCCGTTCTGGAACGGGGTGATGAGGGCGTCGCCGGCGATGAAGTTGGCGTCGAGGTTGTCGAGGGGCAGGGGGCGCTCGTCGACGTGCAGCTCATCGATGGCGAGCTTGCGGGCGATCATCATGGTGACCTTGGCGATCTCGACGGCGAAGGGATTGATGTCCATGCCGAAGAACTGGGCGGCGGTGACGAAACCGAACTGGCGCTGGGCTTTCTCGCCCCTGCTCCGCTCGGCGATGCGCTCGAAGAGTCGGCTTTCGAGTCGCTTGAGTTCGCGGTAGGCGATGTAGAGGAAGTTGCCGGAGCCGCAGGCGGGGTCGAGGACGCGGTAGGTCTGCATGCGGCCGCGGAGCTTCTCGAACTGGGTGAGGGTCGAGGCGTTCTCGATGAGGTCGCGCCAGGGTTCGACGATGGTGGGTGCGACGATCTTCATGATGTCGGTCGGGTGCGTGAAATGCCCGCCGAAAGCGTGGCGCTCGCCCTGTTCGAGGGAGTGCTCGAAGAGGGTTCCGAAGATTTCGGGTCGGACGCTGGACCATTTGGACCTGGCGGCCTGTCGGAGCTGATTGAGTTCGTCGTCGTACAACTCGAGCCGGGCGGGTTCGTGGAAGAGTCCGCCGTCGAAGTACTGGACGCCCTTGTAGCGCCCGCCCTTGGCGCCGCCGGGGGTGTTCATGGCCTCGAATAGCCCGCCGAGCAGGTCGAAGCTATCGGCTTTGGACTTGCAGTCCTCGAGAAGGCGGGTGACGAGGTACTTGTCGAGCAAGCCGATGTCCTCGGCGAACAGCGCGACCAGGATTTGCAGGGTGAAGCGTTGGGCGAGGGGCCGCGGGACCTTGCGCTGGATGAGCTTGTTGAAGCAGACCGCGAGTAGATCGGCGGCCTTGCGAGTCACCTCCTCCTGATCGTTGCCGAAGACCGGGCGTTCCGGGACGGGGAGCAGGAAGGCCAGCGGCCCGACGCGGCTGGGGAGTTCGTCGAGCGGGAGCCGGTCGACCGGCTCGTCCATCTGGGTTTCGAAGTCGTAGACCCAGAACTCGTCGAAGTTGCAGAGGATGACGTAGCGCGGGCGGCCCGGGACGAGCCGGACCCAGTAGTCGAAGGCCTGGCGGTAGTGTCGGGTGAGGTCCTCTCCGCGCTTCTTCATCTCGATCAGGACGAAGGGCTTCCAGACGTAGTCGGCGAAGGCGACGCCGGCGCCGGCCTGCCGGCCCTTGACGCGGAACTCGAGGGTCCCGCCGACTTCGAGGCAGCCGGGGTGGCCGAGGGCCTGGAAGAGGCGGTCGAGGAAGATCTGGGCCTGGCCTTTTTCGTCGCCGGTGACGTGCTCGGAGGCCCAGGCGGTGAAGTCGGCCAGGCGGTCTCTGCGCTTTTGGGTCATCGGGGGTGATTATTGGCGAAAAGGGCGCGGCGTGGAAGAAGGGTCGGCGGCGTTGAGCGGGTCGGAGGTACCGGGCGGGTTGGAGGGGCTGAGCGAGTCGGATGTGCCGGGCGGGTTGGAGGTGCGGCCGTGCGGCGGGGCGGGGGTTACGTGGTGGATTCGCGGAACCAGTGGACGAAGCGGGACAGGCCGGTGGGGATTTCCGTGGTGGGGTGGTAGCCGAGGTCGCGGTTGGCGGCGGTGAGGTCGGCGTAGGTCTGGTCAACGTCACCGGGTTGCAGGGGTTGGCGGTCGAGGGTGGCTTTCTTGCCGAGGGCGTGTTCGATGTGGCGGATCAGGTCGGAGAGGGCGACGGGGCTGGACTCGCCGAGGTTGTAGACGTGGTAGCCGGCGCAGCGGTCGATGGCCCGGGTGACGCCGTCGAGGATGTCGTCGATGTAGGTGAAATCGCGCTTCATGGTGCCGTCGCCGAAGACGGGGATGGGGCGGCCCGCTTCGATGAGGCGGACGAACTTGTGGATGGCCAGGTCGGGGCGCTGCCGCGGCCCGTAGACGGTGAAGAAGCGGAGGCAGGTGAGCGGGAAGCCGTAGAGATGGTGATAGGTGTGGCACAGCAGTTCGCCGGCTTTCTTGGTGGCGGCGTAGGGCGAGATGGGGTGGTCAACCGGGTCGGTCTCGGCAAAGGGGACCTTCTTGTTGTTGCCGTAGACGCTGGAGCTGCTGCCGAAGATGAACTTGCACGTGGGGCGGTTCTTGCAGGCTTCGAGCAGGGCCACAGTGCCGCGGACGTTGACGTCCTGGTAGAGCAGCGGTTGCTCGATGGAGGGGCGGACGCCGGCGCGGGCCGCGAGGTGGACAATGCAGTCGACGCCGTCGTCGATCAGGGCGGCCATGCGTTTCTCGTCGCGGATGTCGGCTTCCACGAGGGTGAAGCGGCCGTGCTCGATGCAGGTGGCGATGTTGCGGCGTTTGACGGCGGGGTCGTAGAAGTCGTCGAAGATGTCGACGCCGACGACATCGTGGCCCGCGCGCAGGAGGGTCTCGCAGAGGTGGGAGCCGATGAAGCCCGCGGCGCCGGTTATGATGGTCTTAGGCATGGGGAGCAGTCAATAGCGAATAGCGAATGGCGAATAGCGAATGAAGATACGCCGGCCACTTTGCCTACTGCCCGTTGCCTGTTGCGTTCTGCCTGCATTCGCTATTCGACATTCATCATTGGCGCAGCGTCCCGTCCGCGACCGGGCGGCCGACGCAGATGTACTTGAAGCCGTGTTTGATCATGGCCGCGGGCTCGTAGAGGTTGCGGCCGTCGAAGATCGTCCGCGAGCGCAGCTTGCTCGCGATCAGATCGAAGTCCGGCGTACGGAAGGTGGGCCAGTCGGTGAAAATGACCAGGGCGTCGGCGCCGTCGAGGGCCTCGTGGGCGTCCTCGAACATCCGCACGCCGCTGCCGAGCTCGGCGGAGGCGTTGAGCATGGCCTCGGGGTCGTGGGCCCGGACCTTCATGCCGCGCTGGAGGAACATCTTGAGCGCGTCGATGGCCGGCGCTTCGCGGACGTCGTCGGTTTTGGCCTTGAACGCCAGGCCCCACACGGCGAGCGTGGTGCTCTTGCAGTCGTCGCCGAAGTGGGCGATGACGCGGTTGGCGAAGGTCTGGCGCTGCCGCAGGTTCACGTCCTGGACGGCGGCGGTGACGCTCATGGGCTCACCGACGGCCCGGCCCATTAAGACCAGGGCGCTGACGTCCTTGGGGAAGCAGGAGCCGCCGAAGCCGACGCCGGGAAAGAGGAAGGCGCTTCCGATGCGCGAGTCGGATCCGATGCCGCGGCGGACGAGCTCCACGTCGGCGCCGAGCTTGTCGCACAGTCCGGCGATCTCGTTCATGAAGGAGATGCGGCCGGCGAGCATGGCGTTGGCGGCGTATTTGGTCATCTCGGCGCTGGCCGGGTCCATCACGAGGATGCGGTCGCCGCGGCGCATGAACGGGCTGTAGAGCTCGCGCATGATCTCGACGACGGCCAGGTTGGTGGCCCCGATGACGACGCGGTCGGGCTTGGTGAAGTCCTCGACGGCGGCGCCTTCCTTCATGAACTCGGGGTTGCTGACGTAGTCGAAGGGGTGGTCGGTGTGGGCGGTGATGGCTTCGCTGACCCGGGCGTGGGTGCCCACGGGGACGGTGCTTTTCATCACCACGATGCGGTAGCCGTCCATCGACTTTCCGATCTGGGCGGCAACGTCGAGGACGGCAAAGAGGTCGGCGGAGCCGTCGGCGGCCGGGGGAGTGCCGATCGCCAGGAAGATGACGCGGCACTGCTTGACGGCCCTGGCGAGGTCGGTGGTGAACTCGATCCGGCCCGCTTTGGCGCCGGCGTGGACGATCTCGGCGAGGCCGGGCTCGTAGATGGGGATCTCGCCGCCGCGGAGCTTGCGGATCTTGTTGTCATCGCAATCGACGCAGACGACGCGGTGTCCGGTGTCGGCGAAGCAGGCGCCGGCCACCAGCCCGACGTAGCCTGTGCCCACGACGGATAGGTTCATTCGATGGTCTCCAGGAGTCGGGCGTTGCAGCGCCCTCGAACTCTGTAAGTTCGCGCGGCTGACGCCCGCGGCTCGGGTTCGGCGTTCGCGCGGGCTGAAGCCCGCGGCTCGCGTTCATTTCGTTCGCACCAGGATATCGACGATCCGCTCGGCGGCCTTTCCGTCCCAGAGCTCGGGCTGCCGGGGCGGAGCGGGCGGCGATCGGCGAATGTCTTGGTATGCGGAGAGGATGGCCCGCGTGTCGCTGCCGGTCAACCGGTTGGTGCCCTGTTCGATGGTGATGGGCCGCTCGGTGTTGTCGCGCAGGGTGAGGCAGGGGACGCCGAGGATGGTGGTTTCCTCCTGGATTCCGCCGGAATCGGTCAGGACGAGCGCCGCGTCGACGGTGAGCTTGAGAAAGTCGAGGTAGCCGAGGGGATCGATGAGGGCCAGGCGGTCGATTTTCTCGGCCCGCTCGGCGAGGCCTAAGGCGGCGAGGTTCTTGCGCGACCGGGGGTGGATGGGGAAGACGACGGGCATGTCCCTGGCGATCGCCTCGACGGCGGCCAGGATCGCGGTGAAGGTCCGTACGTCGTCGACGTTGCTGGGCCGGTGCAGGGTCAGGACAGCGTAGTTGCCCCTGGTCAGGGCGAGGGTGGTGAGGATCGGCGACTTGTCGGCCTGGTCGCGGTTGCGCAGCAGGGTGTCGATCATGACGTTGCCGACGAAGTGGATCTTGTCCTCGGCGATGCCTTCGCGCTTCAGGTTGGTCAGGCCGCTGGGCTCCGTGACGAAGAGCAGGTCGCTGATGGCGTCGGTGAGCAGGCGGTTGAGCTCCTCGGGCATGGTGCGGTCGAAGCTGCGCAGGCCCGCCTCGACGTGGGCGACCTTGATGCCGAGCTTGGCGGCGACCAGGGCGCAAGCGATGGTGCTGTTGACGTCGCCGACGACGACGACCCAATCGGGCCGGAACTCGATGCAAACGGGCTCGAAACGTTTCATGACCTCGGCGGTCTGGACGGCGTGGGAGCTGCTTCCGACCTCGAGGTTGATGTCGGGCTCGGGGATGCCGAGCTGGCCGAAGAAGAGCCTGCTCATGCGCTCGTCGTAATGCTGGCCGGTGTGGACGAGGATGGTCTTGACGTCCCTAACACGGCCGAGGGCGGCCATGATCGGGGCGATCTTCATGAAGTTCGGCCGGGCCCCGCAGATACAGCAGATTTTCGGCATACGATCCCTTTATCGCTGCGTGCTGCTCTATTATCGACCCTGACCGGGGGCGGCTCAAACAGGGGTCGGAGGCGGATCGCGGCGCGGAACGATGTCCGCGGGCCGAATCCGTCCCGCCCGCCCGGTACGGTGGGGCAGCCGGACGGCTTTGGGCGAGACTCAGAACAGCGGGTAGAGGAACGGGGCCAGGGGTGACGAGCCGGCCAGGACCATGAGGGTGCCGACGAGGAGGAGGACGGCGATGAGCGGCACGAGCCACCACTTCTTTTCCTGCTTGACGAAGAGGAAGAACTCTTTGATGAGCGATTGTTTGGCCATGGGTGTCTACGCCCTCGAAGGTTCGCGCGGGCTGAAGCCCGCGGGTCGCAAATGCACGTTCGCGCGGGCTGAAGCCCGCGGCTCGCTAGCGGATGGTTACGCTTTCTCCGGTTCGCAGGCCCGCTTCGAGCTTGACGCTGCGGCGCATGCCGGCGTCATAGTCGACCGGGTCGGGCTTTTGGGTCACGACGAAGTCGCCGATCACCAGGGCGTCGATCCCGGTGTGGACGAACGTATGATACGCGTCGTCCGGGGTGCAGACAATCGGCTCGCCGCGGACGTTGAACGACGTGTTGAGGACGACGGGCACGCCGGTGAGGCGGCCGAACTCGCGGATCAGGCGGTAGTAGCGGCCGTTGTCGGTTTCGGTAACGGTCTGGACACGGCCCGTGCCGTCCTGATGGGTCACGGCCGGAATGATCCGCCGCTTTTCCTCGCGGACCTTGGGCACCAGCAGCATGAAGGGGGCGTCCATGCCCGGGGGCATCTCGAAGTACTCGTGAGCGTTCTCCTTCAGCACGGCCGGGGCGAAGGGGCGGAAGGCTTCGCGGAACTTGACTTTGGCGTTGATGATCTCCTTCATCTTCGGGTTGCGGGGGTCGGCGAGGAGGGACCTTGCGCCGAGGGCCCGGGGCCCGAACTCGAGGCGGCCCTGGAACCAGCCGACGACCTTGCCGTCGGCGATCATCCGGGCGGTGCGTTCGAGGAGATCGTTCTCGTCGTCGATCGTGTCGTAGACGGCCTCGACGCGGTGGAGCGTGGCGCGGATTTCGTCGTTGGTGAAGCCCGGGCCCCAGAGGGCGTGTTTCATCTCGAAGGTCCGGGGGTTGTTCAAGACGGCGCTGTAGACGTAGAAGGCGGTGCCCAGGGCGCCGCCGGAGTCGCCAGCGGCGGGCTGGATGTAGATGTTCTTGAAGCCGGATTCGCGGAGGATTCGCCAGTTGGCGACGCAGTTGAGCCCGACGCCGCCGGCGACGCACACGTTGTCCAGGCCGGTTTCGCGGTGCACGTGGGTGGCCATCTTGACCATGATGTCCTCCACGACCTTCTGGCCCGAGGCGGCGATGTCGCGGTGGAAATCGTCCAGCTCGGCCTCGGGGCGGCGCTGCGGGCGGCCGAAGAGCTCTTCCCACCTGTGGTTGAAGGTCCGCGTGGTCGAGTAGGCGTGGGCGAAGTACCGGAGGTTCAGCCGGATGCTGCCATCGTCCTTGATGTCCACGACCTGGCGGAACTTGTCGACGTACTTCGGCTCGCCGTAGGGGGCGAGGCCCATGACCTTCCACTCGGCGTCGTTGACGCGGAAGCCGAGGTAGGCGGTGATGGCGCTGAAGAGGAGGCCGACGGAGTGGGGGAATCGGATCTCCTGCTTCATGTCCAGGGTCGTGCCCCGGCCCGTGCCCCAGGCGGTGGTGGTCCATTCGCCGACGCCGTCCGCGGTGATGATCGCCGCTTCCTTGAATGGTGACACGAGGAAGGCACTGGCGGCGTGTGCGAGGTGGTGCTGGCAGTAGAGGATGTCCTTGTCGGTGCCGAGCTTTTCCTGGATTTCGTGGCCGATCCGCAGGCGGTGGCCCAGCCACAGGGGGATGGCCTTGAGCCACGGGCGATAGGTCATGGGCCAGCAGGCCAGGATGGTCTCGAGGATGCGGTTGAACTTGACCAGGGGCTTCTCGTAGAACGCGATGTGATCGACGTGGTCGATCGTCACGCCGGCCTCGCGGAGGCAATAGGCGATGGCCCGCTCGGGGAAGTCGTTGTAGTGCTTCTGGCGGTTGAAGCGCTCCTCCTCGGCGGCGGCGACGAGCTGCCCGTCGCGCACGATCGCCGCGCCGGAGTCGTGGTAGTAGCAGGAGATGCCGAGAACCGTCGTCACGTATGACCTCGCACGCTATAGCGGCCCGTGGATTGCATTCGATCCCCTCGGCCTACCGGGCCTGTTGCCAGAACCGCAGGCGGGCGGCCAATCGCCGAACGAAGCCCCGGCCCGAAGGCGGCGTCGTATCAACGGGCCCGTTGGGCCCGCTATCCCTCGGCCCGCGCCGTAGCGTATCCCATGAGCGCTCGAAGACCCGGCGCTGGACGTCGGAAGCGAATTGCAGTTTCACGTGCGCGGTGAACGCATCCAGTCCGCAGTTTTCCTGGATTCTTCTCAGGAAGACATTGAAGTAGCTCGACGAAGCGCCTTGCAGTTCCTCGAGGTTCACCTCGACGGACCGGGCGCTGCCAAGCGATCGGAGCACCGCGTCAGCGAGATTCATCCCGCTCTGCACGACGGACCCGTTCGGGTCGAGCTGGTCTTTAGCCCGAATCAACACGATTGCATTCTGCCGGTCGGTCGATTCCATGATCTACCCGCCTATCGGGAGCGTGAAGAACACCGCCGTGCCCGCGAAGTGAGACGACAAACGCCCGAACCAGTTCTTCCCTCCGCGTCGCAGTTCCGCGGCGGAGCTTTCCGACAAAACCAGCAAGTCGCCCCCGCGGCGTTCGATTATACCCGCGAGATTGCTAAGGCCCAAGCCGAGGTTGTTCTCCCGGGAGCGCGCTGAGTACTCGCCCTCGAGCAGGACGCGCGACAGGGCGTTCTCCGCGGTCGTGTCGGGCCAACGTCGCTTCAGCGTGGTGCAGATTCCCAGTCCTCGATCGACGATCGCAACGCGAACCTCGCGATCCTTGGTCATAAACCGCGCCGTCATGACGCCGCCGATGGGCGAATCAGCATGTCCTGCATGTTCTGGATTACTTCGTTCGCGCAAATCCGCAGGTACTGGCACTTCTCGAGATCCAGGACGACCGAATCCGCCGCACGGACGTCCGCCAGAACCGCCAAGCGGTCCACTAGCGCCTTGACAGGCCTGCGACGATCATTGACGTTAAAGTCAATGCGGCAAGTGTATACACTCATTCCTGCAACGCCATCGAGCGTCCGCCGCATGGCCCGGAACTAAAACGGCCTTCGCATCCGCTCCAGCGTCGGTTCGTGGGGGCGGTATGGTTCCCAATACGTCGCGCCGCCGAGCTTCTTGCGCAACGGGTCGCCAAAGCGAACGATCAAAGAGAACAACGGTAGAAACGCCACGAAGAGCAGGGTCAACAGGATCGTCGAGAGGACAACGCCCATCCAGACGGTGACGGTCATCCAGCCGACGTAGACCGGCCGGGCCAGACCCGCGGGGGCAAAGCTGATGGCGAGGAGCAACACGCCGAGGGCCCACAAGACGAGGGCCGCGGTCTTGGCCCCATGGTTCGTCCAGCCGAGAAGCGCCGCCTCGCGTTGACCGAACCACGGTGAGAGCCAGGCGATGGCACCGATCACGCCGAAGCCGAGAAGCATGGCGAGGCCGAACTTGTGTAGGACCTTCGGGCTTGGATTTCGGTTGACGGTAAACATCGATCGGATGAAGCGGCGGCGCGGTCAGTCGCCGAATAGCTCCTTGGCGTCGAGCTTCTTGATGAGCAATTCAGGCGTTTTTAGCGTGTGGCCCGCCGGCAACTCGTCGGTGGCCGAGGACCAGGCTTCGAACCCGTCGCTGAGGTTCAACATCCCGGCGCATTTTTGGGCCGTAAACGGCAGGAACGGGGCGATGAGCGTGGTCAGCGTCCGGGCGGTCTGGAGGCAGACGTTGACGGCCCGGCCGCAGGCGTCCATGTCGGTTTTCCGGGTGAGAAACGGCTTGGTCGCATCGAAGTAGGCGTTTCCCGACCGGGCCAGGCCCATGACCTCGGCCAGGGCGGCCTTGAAGCGGCAGGCCTCGAGCTCTTCGGCGACGCGACCGACGGCGACCTTGCAGCGTTCCAACTGGGCCAGGTCGATTCCGTCGCGCCGGCCCGGGGCCGGGACCTTACCGGCGAAGTAGTTCTGCGCAAAGGTCATGGTTCGGTTGTAGAAGTTGCCGAGGGCGTTGAGCAATTCGCCGTTGTTGCGGGCGATGAAGTCGTCGACATCGAAGGTGGTCCGGGCTCCTTCGGGAGCGATCGCGGTCAGGTAATACCGCAGGGGATCGGGGTCGAGCCGTTTGAGGTAGTCCTCGATCCAGATCGCGGTGCCGCGGCTCTTGCTGATTTTCTCCTCGTCCTGGCCCGGGAACTTGATGTTGAGGAAGGAGTTGGCGACGACGTTGTGGGGGAGCTGGTACTCGCCGCGCACGCCCTGGAGGCTCTCGCTGTCGTGCGTGGCGAGCATCATGGCGGGCCAGGTGATGGCGTGGAAGACGATGTTGTCCTCGCCGATGAAATGGACGACGCGGCAGTCGGGGTCCTTCCACCAATGGGCGTAGACATCTTCGCCATCGCCGCGCTGCGCACACAAGGCGGCGGTGAACGACACGTAGCCGATGGGGGCATCGAACCAGACGTAGAGCGATTTGCCCTTGGCGTCCGGGTCATCGAGCGGCACGGGGACGCCCCACGTCAGGTCGCGGGTCATGGCCCGCTCGGGCAACCCCTCCGTCTCGATCCGGCCGAGCGACTGGTTGAGAACGATCGGTCGCCACACGGCGCCGCAGGCCTTCTCGTCTTTCTTTTTCGCGAGCCAGTTCGAGAGCTGCGCCTGGAGGCGGTCGAGCTGGAGGTACCAGTGGACGGTTTCGCGCAGCTCGGGCTTCGATCCGGTCATGACGCTGACCGGATCGATGAGCTCGACCTGGTCGAGGGACCGCGAGCAGTTTTCGCACTGATCGCCGAACGCCTTGTCGCTTCCGCAATGGGGGCACGTACCCTTGACGAAACGGTCGGGCAGAAACTGGCTGGCCTGGACATCGTAGAGCTGCCGGGTTTTCCGCTTGGTGAAGAGGCCCTTCCTGTGGATCGCGAGGAAGAAGTCCTGGCTGAAGCGTTCGTGCACTTCGACGTAGGCGGGTTGGTGGGTGCCGCCGTAGATGTCGAACCCGATGCCGAGCCCGGCGAAGTCGCGCTGCTGGGAGGCATTGAAGTGGGCGGTGAGTTCTTCGACGGTGCGGTTCTGCTCGCGGGCCGTTTTGAGGGCGGCGACGCCGTTGTCATCGCTGCCACAGATGAACCGCACGTCGGCGCCGGTGGCCCGAAGGTAACGAACGTAGGTATCGGCGGGGAGGTAGGCGCCCGCGATGTGTCCGACGTGGAGGCGGCCGTTGGAGTACGGTAACGCCGCGGTTACAAGGAATCGTCGCTGTGCCATCGAATGTCCTGACGAGGCTGGTGAACGCGCCCCACCGGCTCGAGGCGATTGTAGCCGCGCCCCCCGTGGTGACAAGCAGTCGCAGGGTCGGAGGCGGGCGGGGTTGAGCCGCGGGTCTTTGGCGTTTTCGGCCGGGGATCACTATAATGGGGTGTTCGGAATCTCAGGTGACTGCCGCCTTGGAGCCGATAGACACGAATCGAGAAGGGCAGCTCCCGGCCCGTCGAAGTGGATCGGCCGATCGGAGGACCACGTAGATGAGCGAAGCATTGCTAGCAATCGGCATGCCCGGCGGGTGGGAGTGGATCCTGATCCTGATTGTCGCGCTGCTCGTGTTCGGGCGTCGGCTTCCGGATGTTGCGCGGAGCGTCGGGCGGAGCATCGTCGAGTTCAAGCGGGGCATCAAGGATATCGAAACGGACATTGACCAGCAATCGAAGCTCGACCGCTCGAAGCCCGGGAAGCTCGATCACACGCCGGATGCAGAGAACGACGGGGTCGCGTCGTCGTCGAAGCAGGGCGCGGAAGCGGCCGGCGAGTCTTCGCGCAAGGCAGGGTAACGGCTCGATCGGGGCATCCGGGTCTCGGCGCCGCTATTCGTCCAAGTCTTCGTCCGTCAGATCGAGGTCACTGCGATCGTCGGAGTCGGTCGGCTCGGGCAGCGCGCCATTTAAGACGTCGTCGAAATCGAAGACGTTCTCGAAGTCCTCGAGCCGGTCGTCGGGCTGCTTGCGCATCATGTCGAAGTCGATGAACGCGAATACGATGCGGCCGAAGTCGCCGGTGCGGCGGACATTCCAGGTGTCGAATACGGCGCGGGCCATCAGCCCCCATCTCTGGAGCGCCAGGTCCCGCAGCGCCCAGCAGAGCTCGCGTCCGCTGACGTGACGGTTGAGTTTATCGCAACCGCCGGCCGCCCGAACGGCGTTGGCGACCGACTCGGGAAGCTGCCCGGCATGGTAACGTGCGGCGAGGTCAGGCCAGTCCAGGTCGTAGGTGGCGAGGTACTGCTGGAGGTGTCGGTGGGCGGGCGTTTCGGGCCCGTGGATCCGGTCGGCGGCATAACTGAGCCCCTCTCGGATGAACAGGAAGGCTTCTTCGGGGTACTGGCCGACGTGTCGGATCAGGTCCTGCAACGTTCTGGATGGCTGTTCCACCATCGTGTGCGACTCGGTTGTGCCGGCTTCGTCAGCCGGACTGTGGTCCTCCCGGTGGACGGCGGTGTCGCCGGCCGCGTCCTCGCCGCGGCCGGCGCCCACGGCGTCCCTTGAGCGGCTCGCGGCCGGTTGAGGGGCCCGAGTCTGCGGCAGCGGCGCCGCCGGGCGTCGCGTCCGGTGTTGCGTCGGGTGTTGCGTGGGGCGCGACGGACTCGTCGCGATCGTCCGGGCCCGGCGCGTCGGTCGTGTGGCGCGGCGGCTCGTTCTTGGTGTGGCGCGGTCGATAGTCCCTACCGCCCCGTCCATCGCGGCGTTGCGGCCGGCTCCGCCCGGTGGCCGACTCACGGGCCGTCGATGGATCTCCCGGTGCGGGCGGCGGTACGTTGACCTCGGCGATGTCTTCGGCGACGACCGTCAAAAGCGTATCATCGTCCTTGCGGATCTGGACGAGCTGCGTGAGGACCTGCCGGTTGACAACGACGCCGTCGCCGTGGCTGGTTCGGATGCGAATGCCGTTTCGCGGCAGGCGCTTGTCGAGCTCCTCGTACCCTACGTGCTCGTAGCGAAGGCAGCACTTCAGCCGCCCGCAGCGCCCGGAAACCTGGGACGGGTCGAGCGTGGCCTTCTGGAGCTTGGCCATGCGCATGCTGATGGGGCGGAGCGTCTTGAGGAAGACCTTGCAGCAGACCTCGCGTCCGCAGGTTTCGTAGTCCGCCAGGAGCCTGGCCTCGTCGCGAGCGCCGATCTGGCGCATCTCGATGCGGGTGCGGTACTCGCGGGCCAGCTCCTTGACGATGTCGCGAAAGTCGATGCGTTCCTCTGCGGTGAAGTAGAAAATGATGCGCTCACCGCCGAGCAGCGTTTCCGATTCGGCCACGCGCATGGGGAGGTCGTGGTGGACGCTGAGCTGCTGGCAGAAGTCGCGTCGTTCCCGGTTGCCCGACTGAATGTGGGTGTGCTCGGCGAGGTCGGCGGCGGTGGCCTCGCGGAGGATGCGGCCCGCGTCGAAAACGAAGGACTCGCTGCCGCAGGTATCGACCCAGGCCCGCATCTGGTCGCGGGTTACGGACTTGTCGCACCCGTGGCAGGTCAGGGAGACCTGTTCGCCGAGCTCGATTCCGCGCTTGGTCTGGATGACGACCTTGGCCCCGCAGGTGAATCTCATGTCCTGGGCGTGGGTGAACTCGCCGATGTAGCGCATGTAGCCGAAGCGGACGGCGGTGGTGGGGTAGATCTTCTCGAGCCCATTACCGCACTTGACCTGTGAGGCGAGTGCCTTGCCGGTGCCGCAGCCGGCGCAGCCGCCATGCCCGGTGTCCGCGGTGAGCTCCAGAAGGCGATCGTCGAGATTGATTCGCGATTCGACCATGCCGATCTGCACCTGCGATGTCTTCGCCCTTCGGGATGAAGACGACCGCTTTTCGCCCCTTCCGGTCGCCGAGCCGCCGGCGACCTACGCGCTGACCAGCTTGTTCAGGGTGTTCTGGTAGTCCTTCTTGCCGCGAAGGCCGACGAATTTTTCGACGATTTCGCCTCCCTTGAAGACGATGACCGTCGGAATCGCGCTGATGGAAAAACGGACCGAAATCTCCCGATTCGCGTCGGTATCGACCTTGCCGACCTTGACCTTCTCCCCGTACTCGTTCGCCAGGTCCTCGATCAGCGGTGCGAGCGCCTTGCACGGGCCGCACCATTCGGCCCAGAAATCGACCAGCACCGGCTTCTCCGCCTGAAGAACCTCCTGATCGAAGTTATCATCGGTTATGGTGACCGTGTTCGCGCCAGCCATGTTATCTCCTTCGCCTGGTAACTCCTGAAGTTCGGGTGGATTCTAAGAGGCTCGACAATGTGGGTCAACCGGCCGGAATCGTCGGGTCGGTCTGAGCGGCCCGCGCCGCAGACGCACGGGCACAGGCCGGCGGAGCTTCTCACGGGCCGTCCGTCAGCATGCGATCAGGCCGGGAATTCAAGCGCCAACTGCGGATCGTCGCGCGGCGGAGCGTTTTGGGGCGGCGTGCGCGGAACCGCGGTCACTTCCGACGAGTGCGCGAGGCCGTGTTGCCGGCGCGCAACGTCGAAGAGGTCGCGAATGCTCCGCCAGTATACGCCCTCGCCCCGGAAGCGAGCGCCGAAGGCTGACTCATCCAACTTCCCGCCCCGGATGTCGCGCAGGCGGCTCAGGATGCGGTCGGCTTTGAGCGGCATGACCTGCCGAAGCCGTGTGGTAAAGACGTATTCAACGCTTCCGGGCAGACGCAAGGCGGTCATCGCAGCCCATTGCGCGCCGGCGTCGGCGGCCTGTTCGAGAATCGACGGGATGTCGCGGTCGGTCAGGCCCGGAATAACCGGGGCGACGAAGACGCCTACGGGGACGCCGGCGTCTCGCAAGCGGCGGATCGCCTCGAAGCGTCGGGCCGGCGGCGGTGCCTGCGGTTCGATCAGGGCTGCCGCCTGCCGGTCGGCGAACGGGACGCTCACGTAGACGGAGGCGCCGGCGCGCTCGTCGAGGGCCCGCAGCAGGTCGGCGTCACGGACCACGAGGAAGCCCTTGGTCACGATCATCGCCGGGTTGGCGAAATCGAGGCATACTTGGAGGCATTGCCGGGTGATGGCGTAGGCGGCCTCGAGCGGTTGATAACAGTCGGTGATGCCGGAGAAGTTGACGAACTCGCCCCGCCAGCTCTTCCTGGAGAAGGCCTTGCGGAGCAGTTCCGCGGCGTTGAGCTTGACTACGAGCCGGGTCTCGAAATCCGTCCCGGCGCCGTAGCCGAGGTACTCGTGGTAGGTGCGTGCGTAACAGTACGCACACCCATGCTGACATCCGCGGTAGGGGTTGACGGACCAGGTGAAGGGCAGATCGGGACTGTCGTTTCTAGACAGGATGGAGCCAGAGGTTTCCTCGTAGACCTCGATTCGGGCCTCGGGGGCGGGCCCGAGCCAGTCCCGATGCTCCGTGTCGAAGGGGTTCGGCGGGTTGTCGATCCGTCTGAGATTCACAGGCAGCGTCCGGCAAGCGTCCCGCGGCGTCGGCCCTTTCGGCCCGATACGATCATACTATTCGGACTTTGTTAGGAATGCAAGGCCGGTAGTGGTCAAGTTTGAATCGGCTGTTATTTGCTCGGGTTCTTGCGGCGGGTCATCACGACGCGGAGGATAATGTCGTCAGGCACGTCAAACCAACCGTGCCTGCGCCTCACGTCGCTGCAAAACCGGAGTGCTTCGCTGGGATGGAGCAACAGCTCGTCAATCGTACAAGCGTCGCGATACGTCTCGGCGAACTGATCGACGATAGCTTCGTCGAACCTATCGCGATCCATCGCTACGCCAAAATCCTCCGGCTTGAACAGCTTGCGGGACATGAGAAACTCCCTATAGAACTCGATCTGAGAAACCGTCATCGTCATCGCTGATCCTTTCCGAAACAGAATCGAAACTCAGAGCAACGATGACACGCCTAGCACATCGCGCCCCATGGCGCAAGTAAAGTGCTACTCAATAGCCCCACCCCGGCCGACATGATACAATGCTTGCATGGGCAAGCAACGCAGGAAGACCCGCCAGGACGTGACCGAGATAGCCCGGTCCGTGGTCGAAAAGGCCATCGGCGAGAAGCTGACGCCCGGCAAGGACGACGAGAAGCAGCCGGAGCCTGAGAAGCCCGACACGCGGAACCCGGCGGCCGTCGCCCTCAGTAAGCTCGGGGCAAGCAAAGGCGGGAAGGCGCGTGCCGAGAGTTTAAGCCCCAGAAAACGCAGGGAGATTGCCAGGAAGGCTACGCGCGCACGATGGGGAAAAAAGCCCTAAGCCGGTTCGCCCCAAACATCAATAAGGTATTCCTCAGTCGTAGGTAAGTCATATGCGGCCATTCCGGCCTTCGTCGCAAGTTTACGACAGTTCCCGTCATGCGACCAGAACTGCTTCGCGCCGTGACTCTTCGCACTCGCGACTATTAGAACATCCGCCCTAAGCGTCACACGAGATCGTGCCATCCCTTTTTTTCTGCGCTTCTGTCCATCCAGCCATAGTTCCGCAGCGAGTCTCGCACACTTCACGTCGAACGGAGAGATGAAGAATCGTTGGCTAAGCTCAGCGACGACATTGCCGTGATCGTCGGGCCTGACGTAAGAAAGGTATTCGGATACAACAACGGATGGTATGACGATCCGTGCTTTTTGGCGATCAAGCTGCCTGAACAGAATCAGCGCTCGGTCGATAAGTTCTTGTCGCCCCTTTTTCTTAGTACCCCAGACTAGAATCATCGTGTCAAGCGCAACGGTGATGGCCTTAGGTGCAGTCACCGACCGCGCATCTCCGCGATTCTTGCCTCCGGATCGGTGACTTCATCCCATGCGTTACCGCCTGCATCTCTGATCTTCTTCAGAGCGGCTATAACCGATCCATCCTTTGGCTCCTCGAAGCCCGTAATGTTCATGGACTTGAGCCGCCAACTACGGCGTATCCATGTAGCTTCTCCAGACACAACGACGTCACGATAGATGCAGGCCCCAAGTCTCCGTACAAGTTCTGTACTTGCGACGTTGCAAAACACCATTCGCCGGGGCTGTTCCTGTAGGCGAATTCCGCATCGCATATCTCCTGCGCCACCTACTCTTTCAACGACGCCCATTACAGAGGTAAGTCCCGTCACAAACGCTGATCCCTCAATCTCGTTGTAAGTATCTGGGCCGATTTTCGCTAGGACAGCTCCGAACGGCCGCTTCTGGTCCATTTCCCGGAACTCGATAGAGCACCCGCACGACCGAGCAATTTCACTAAGGTCGGAAATTGCGGACAGGGTGTTTGACGGCCAGTCATGCGTAGTAGGGTGAGCTATTGACTTTCCAGTGTCGGAGAGTATCCTCAGGGCGTAATCACGGTCAGAACTTGCGACCCGATATGCCGCCGATGTGTTGCGAATACCAATCAAAGTCAACGATGCCGCTTCGGGACACTCTGTGTCCTCGCCCATTTCCGCTGTTACGATTTCATCATCCGGCTCATCTGTAGGGTCAAGTAGGCGTTGCACCGCCTGAAGTGTCCGCGCCAGTTTGCGGAATGGGACTTCCCATGGACGGATTCCGGGACCCACAAGCCTAATCACGAAATCGGGCTTGGGCTGCTTGTTGGCTATAGTCGGCTTCATGCCTTCGACCTTTCCAGATTCTATCGGCCGTTTATCAAAGTGCCAACACGCAAATTACTGCTATTACTGAACTTGCGCTTGATTTCGCGAGAAGTTCGACCAAAGTTGTTGACTATTCATGCACGAGCAGGTATAATTGTTAAGTATGAACCGGCTCAGCACAGAAAAGCGTGTCCGAGTAGTCGCAGCCCTGGTGGAGGGCAACTCGATCCGCGCCACCGTCCGGATGACGGGCGTCTCCAAGCCAACGATTCTGAAGCTCTTCCGGGACCTCGGTCCCGCCTGCGAGCGTGCGCACGATCGACTCATGGTCAATCTGCCCTGCAAGCGGCTCCAGTGCGACGAAATCTGGAGCTTCTGCTACGCGAAAAAGAAAAACGTGCCGTTCGACAAGTGTTTTGAGCGCGGGGTTGGCGACGTATGGACCTGGACAGCCATCTGCGCGGACAGCAAGGTCATCGCATCGTGGCTTGTCGGCGGGCGCGACGCAGGCTGCGCTCACAGGTTCCTGACCGATGTTGCCTCGCGGCTTGCCAACCGCGTGCAACTCACGACGGATTCGCATGGCGCGTATCTGAACGCCGTCCCACGCGCGTTCGCCAATCAGATCGACTACGCGGTGCTCGTAAAGCTCTACGGAAACGCAAGCGGCAAAGGTCCGGAAGCTCGCTATAGCCCCGGCGAAGTGAATGGGACGAAGCGTCGGGCGATGATCGGCCAACCAGACCCGGCCCACATCAGCACATCCTACGCCGAGCGCCACAACCTCACGATGCGGATGTCGATGCGGAGATTCACCCGCCCGACCAACGCCTTTTCCAAGAAGATCGAATACCATGAGCACTCGCTTGCGCTCTACTTTGCCTACTACAACCTGTGCCGTCCGCACCAGACACTCGGCGGGCGGACCCCGGCCCAGGCAGCGGGCGTGACTGATCGAAAGTGGACGATCGAAGACCTCATCGGGCTGCTGAATGAAACTTGACCACTACCTCAAGGCCGGTTTGCAGCCGGCGACGGATGAATGCCTCGGGCAGGTCGGTGTGCTGCCGCGAGGACTGTGAAATCGGCGGCGTCGACCGGGCTCGAGCGGCCCAGGTTGGCGCCGAATGTCCCGGCGTTTTGCGGCGGGCTTCGCCCGCTCGGCCTTGGGGCGGCGCGGGTTCGCTTGACGGCGCTTGGGGTGGGGGTAACATCGGGCCGATCGGCCCGTTTTCGGCAGGCCCGGAGGATGTTGCAGGGGAGACTGCGATGCGCACGGATGTGAAGCTCGGCGTGGCCTTTTCGATGGCGATCGTCCTGATCGCCGGTGCTTACTACTTCTACCGCGATTCGGAAAGCAAGCCCATTCCCCTGTCGGACCAGACGGTGGCCGACGGCAAGCGGGCTCAGCCTGCCACGAGGAAAGGCGAATCGCCGGTAGCGACCGACGACCGGCCCGCGACGACCAAGGCGCCGCGCGTAGTTCGGCCGGGCAGCGCGGCGGATCCCTCGAAACAGCCGCAGGTCGCGCGGCGGACGCCGGTTCGCAACGCGGGCCGGACTCCGCCACAGCCGAACGACCGGGCGGACGCCACAGAGCCCGGCATCACCCGCAGGACACCGGCGGGGAACGCACAGCCGGCCGCCCCGGGCGGCGCCAAACCGCAGGTCGTCGCCGGCCGCGACGTTGCCGGCAGTGCCGGCGGGGTCGATAGCCCTCCGATGGGGTCCAACGTCAACGTCCGACCGAGTGATGCCGCGCGCACAGCCGAAGCCACTCCGATCGTGCCGAGGCGGTCGCCCGCGTCGGCCGCTGCGGAAGGGTCGCCCAACGTGCCTGGGCAGGCCGCCGCAAATCGTCGGATCGAGCCCGGCGCGACCCAACGCGGCTCGACTTCGCCGACGCCGCCCGACGTGGCCGTGGACGTGCATCATGTCCAGCCGGGCGACTCGTTCGCTTCGCTGGCGCGGGCCTACTACGGCAGCGAACGGCTGACGCAATTCCTGATCGACAACAACCAGCAGATCAGCGACCCGACACACCTGCGGATCGGGATGAAGGTCAGCATTCCGCCTGCGCCCGCCGACGATGGTATCACCCTGGCGGCGCGGGCGCCGCGTCCAGGGGCGGCGGGCCGTGCGGACGGTACCGTCGAGGCCGGCCGTACCTACACCGTCAAGCCCGGCGACAGCTTCTACGTCATCGCCCGCGACGTGCTGGGTGACGCGACACGGTGGCAGGAGCTGTTGGCCCTGAACACCGGCCTGGTCAACGGCGACCCGACCAAGCTCAAACCGAATCAGATCGTGCGGCTTCCGCGGGAGTAGGTCGCCGGCGGCCCGGCTTGCGTGCCCGGCGCAGCTTCGGCCGTCTGGGCGGGTTACGCGAGCGGCATCGATCACACCGCGTAAGGCAAGTCTGCGTGTCGTGCTGCCGATGAACGTGCAGTCTGAGCGGACGAGGCCCGGTTGCGTTGGTCGAATGGCTGCGGCGGGGCTGCGGCCGATCTTCCCGGCGAAAGGCGCGGCGATGCGGCATCGAAAAACGGTCCTGACCACGGGTGAAGTCGCGAAAATCTGCAAGGTGGCGCCGCGGACCGTATCGAAGTGGTTCGACTCGGGCCAGCTTCGCGGATACCGAATCCCGGGGAGCAAGGACCGCCGCATTCCGCTCGAGCAACTCGTGCGGTTCATGCGAGCACACGGCATCCCGCTGGACGGTTTGGACACGGGGCAGAAGCGGCTGCTGATTCTGGATGCGGATCGCGACTGGCGCGAAGCGATGTGCTCCGCCCTGAACTCCGACGGCGGCTTCGAGGTCGCGACGGCGGATTCCGCGTTCGAGGCGGGCGTGATCGCGCGGCACTTCCGGCCGCACGTTCTCCTGGTGGATGTCACGATGCCCGACGTGACCCCAAAGGTGATGGGACACGTGGTCCGATCGGTTGCCGAACTTCAGGAGGTCCGTCTGATCGGGACGTCCCGCGGCCTGAGCGACGCGCAGGGCCAGTCACTGCTGCAAAACGGATTCGATGCCTTCCTGAGCAAGCCGTTCGACGTGCGGAGCCTGATCACGCTGCTGGACGGTTCGCGCGTTGAGGAGCTCGCGGCCCACTAGGTCTGCGCCCGCACCACGCCGAGCACGGACGAACGTGCCGCATCCGCACAACACACATCGGCGCAACACCCTCAGGCGGGCGGGTGGCCGTGTTGGGCGGTGATCACACTGCGAATTCCGCCGCGCACACTCCACCGCGACCGCACGACCATCCACTTCGGCGCGCACGCGGCGACCAGGTGGTCGAGAATCGCGTTGGTCACGTCTTCATAGAAGATGCCGTCCGAGCGGTAGCTTTGCATGTATAGTTTCAGGCTCTTGAGCTCGATGCATCGGTCCGCCGCGACGTAGCGGATTCTGAAGCGGGCGAAGTCGGGCTGGCCCGTCTTGGGGCAAAGGCTGGTGAAGTCGGCGACGGTGTGTTCGATGAGATAGTCGCGGCCCGGATGGGGGTTGGCGAAGGTCTCGAGCAGTGATGCGTCCGCCATGTCGGGCGTTCCCGGTGGATCAGAACAGGGTCAACTGCCGCTCATCGCGGCGGGCTTGTGTCCCCGCCCGCCGTTGCTGCGCCGGCGGTGCCAGGACCCGGCCCGTCCAGCGGCGATCGCGCGCCGCCGCGACGAATCCCTCGAGATTCTGAAAGTCCCATTCATCCGCCGGCACGACGACTCCCCTGGCGTCACGGACGGACAGGCCGAACCGCGACACGAGGTATCGGGCGGCGAAGCGGTCGCACATCGACTCCTTCTGTCGCGTGTTGCGGCGCGCGCGTTTGACGAGCAGATGATACAGCTCGTGGAGGAAGATGAACAGCGCCAACTCGCAGCCGTCGGCGAGTTCGATGGTGTAGACGGGGCGGTGCCAGTATCGTCCGGAAGTCCGCGCTCTGGCGAGATTGGTTCGCAGTCGATACGGGTAGTTGAGGTGGCGGCCGATGTTCACGAAGATGCGGTGGTCGGCGTAGAAACAGGTCCCGGAGAAATCCGCGCCGCGGCTGTATCGGATCCGCAGCGTGATTCGACCCATGGCCCAGGGCGCGGCCGCCGCCGCGCATTGCGGGCGGAGGCGTGCGTCAGGCAGGGCGGTGGAGTTGTGGAAGTCAACGACGGCCACGACGCGATCCGTTCGATCTCGCCATTGCGACGCGAGCGCGTGTCGGACTTGCCGACGCCGGGTTCATCGGTGCGGGCGTGCACGCTCGTGCGGCGTGGTCGACACGGCGCCTAGGGCCGGGGATGATACTGCCGGTGAACCTCCTGGAGTCGCGATTCATCGACGTGCGTATACACCTGCGTCGTGGTCACGTCAACGTGTCCGAGGAGTTCCTGGACGATGCGGAGGTCGGCGCCGCCGGCAAGCAGGTGCGTGGCGAAGCAGTGGCGAAGCGTGTGCGGTGAGACCTTGGTAGCGATGCCCGCCGACTCCGCGTACTTGCGGACCAGCCGCCAGACGTTGGTGCGATCGAGCGCTCTGCCGGTGCGCGACAGGAACAGCCCCTCGCCGTGCCGATCGCCGAGGATCCGCGGACGAAGCAGCTCCACGTACTTGTTGACCGCCTCGATGGCCACGCGGCCGATGGGCACGATCCGTTCCCTCCGACCCTTGCCGATACAGCGGAGGTAGCCGAGCTTGAGATTGACTTGCTGAAGCGTCAGGTCCACGGCCTCGCTGACGCGGAGGCCCGTGGCATACAGCAGCTCGAGCAGGGCCCGGTCGCGCAGGTAGAGGTCGTCCGCGGGGTCGGGGGCCATGAGCATCGCTTCGACCTGGTCGAAGCGAAGCGCACCGGGCAGGTTCCGCCAGCGCCTCGGCGATTCGATCAGCGAGGCGACGTCGCGCCGCAGCACGCGCTCGGCGTGAAGGTATCGCAGGAAGACCTTGATCGAGGCCAGGTGGCGGGCGATCGAGGCGAGCGAGAGGTTCCGCTGCTTCAGTTCGATGAGGTGGGCCTGAACCTCGTCGATGCTCAGTTCCGACGGGTCGACCCCGGCGCGCTCGACGGAGTCCCAGAATTCGTTCAGGTCCCGCTGATACGCGGTGACCGTGGTCCCGGCCAGTCCGCACTCGAGGAAGATGTAATCGAGGAACCGCTTGATCAGCGGAGCGGGCGCCGCCGGTATCCTGCGCGGGTGTACCGCCGTGGTCGGCGCCGCCATGGTGGTCGTCGGTGACTGCATTCGCTCCCCTCCCGAAGTGCCACGATGTGACACTTCCAGATCGCTGTGCCGGGCCATCCTTCCAGGCTCCCCATTGTAAACGATCGCGGGCGTTTGTCGAAGCCCCAGTCGGAGGTTATCGGTCAGCGTAGTGACGATACGGCAGCGAAAATATCGGACCGCACGGCGTGAACGTCCGGAATCCAGCGGTGGCGCCCGCAGCGCACGGCGCCGCCGCATGGCGCGGCTTGGCTCGCGATTCTCTGCCGCGCGGCGATGCGTGCCATTCGCATCAGCCGGTGCGGCGCGGATGGGCGGCGCGTCCCACCCGGCGCCGCGGTGCACCGGGGCGGGCGTATGCGGCGCGCTGCCGCGCATGCGATCCGGCGACCGTGTGCGATCCGGTCGGCGGGCGAAGGAGGCAGCGGCCGGGGCGAGCCGCCGGATGGTGGCCGTCCCATCGAGGCAAGTCGTGCCTCGCGGGGCCCAGCGCGGCGCGCGGGCTATTGTCAGGTAAGCCGCGATCCGTCATAATTCCCGGCGACGGGGCCATGGCGCAGTTGGGAGCGCGTCTGCATGGCATGCAGAAGGTCGGGGGTTCGAGTCCCCCTGGCTCCAGTGAACGTAAGTCACGCCGGTGTGCCGGGCCGCTCGGGTCGTAGTCCGGCCCCCAGTGATCAGCAGCTTCGCCCCGCGCGGCTTCTTGACGATCTCTTCTGGGGTAAGTCGCTTCCTGCCCATCACCGTGCCGGCTTGATCCACCGCCCGACCATGACCCCACGGGTGGATGAGGTTAAGCGCGAAGGGTCACGTTACCCAGCGAGGCCGAGGCCATCCGGCACCCCTCTTTGGCGTGAGAATCGGCCCGGCGAACTGCCCGTAACGGAACGCAGCGTTCGATCGTCCCAGCCGCAACCCCGCGCCTGCCTCCAACGCGGCCCCGCCGGGCACCGACCCGAACCGTCGCCGCCCGGCCCGACCCCATATCCGCTGCCCCGCAGGCTTTTGTGCAAGTTCGTGGGCGCTTCGCCGGTGGAATGCGATTAGTCCGAAGCGGGCCGGTCTGTCCGGTAAGCCCGGAGCGGCGGAACCGATCCCGCAAGACCGGTCAACTTGCTGACAGGGATGCGGAGAGTGTCTGCGCCGGGCCCCCGGACGCGGGATCCGGGGCGACGACGCAGGGCCGGGCGGCGGTCAGGCCGGAGCTTTCCGGTCAAACGGAGAAAACCATGAAGCGGCGACAGATGTGGGTGGCGTGTTGTGCGGCGTTGTTGTCCGTTTGCACGGCGGTGAAGGCCGCGCCGGTGGGAACGGCGATTACGTATCAGGGCAGCCTCGAAGACGGCGGCGGGCCGGTGACCAACACCTCGCCCGGCTGCCGCTTCGAGTTTAGGCTCTGGGATGATCCCGTGGCCGGATCGCCAATCGGCTTTACGCTGGGCCTTGGCAATGTCAGCGTCGACGGCGGCGTCTTCACCGTCGATCTCGACTTCGGCGCCGGGGCCTTCAACGGTCAGGCCCGCTGGCTGGAGATCAGCGTGTGCTGCCCGGGGCCAGTGTGTTTTCTTGAAACGCTCACCCCGCGCGTGGAGCTGACCCCGGTGCCCTATGCGCTCCATGCGCCAGGCGGCGGAAACACGCTCGATCAAGCCTACGACCAAGGCGGGCCCGGCGCAGGTCGCATCATCACCGCAGACAGCGGCCCGCTCCGCATCGAGGGCAATGACGGGCTCGAAGTTCTTCGCACGATCAGAAGTGGCAACTCGATCACGATCAATGGCGCAACCGGCAACGAGCAGATTTCCTCCAGCGCTTCGCTGAATCTGAATGTCGCATCGGGGCGAGCGCTGCGGCTTGAGGACAACGCCACGAGCCCGAATCTCATTGGGGGCTATTCGGGCAACACGGTGACGGCGGGCGTCAGAGGGGCGACCATCGGCGGCGGCGGCCTGGCAGGCAACATTAACCGAGTGACCGACGACCACGGTACCGTCGGTGGCGGGCGGAACAATCAGGCCGGCGACAATGCCGGGACGGCGTCGGATGCCGGTTGGGCTACCGTTAGCGGCGGATGGGGCAACACCGCCGGCGAGCAGTACGCCACCGTCGGTGGCGGGTTCGGTAACACGAGCGGCGGCTACGTATCCACCGTCGCAGGCGGACAGTCCAATCAGGCCATGGGCATCTTCTCCTCCGTGTGCGGCGGCAGTGGCAATGAGGCCACCGCTGCCGGGATCAACTCCACCATCGGCGGCGGGATAAATAACACGACTTTCGGCATTGGGTCTACCGTCAGCGGCGGGGGAGACAACTACGCCTACGGGAGCAGCTCCATCGTCGCCGGCGGGTTGTCAAACTTGTCCGGGGGAGACTACAGCTTCGCCGGCGGGAAGAGGGCCAAAGTGCGCGACGGAAACCCCCTTTCGCCGTTTTACGCCGGCACTTTCGAAGGCGACAAGGGAACCTTCATGTGGGCCGATTCGACCTTCGCCGACTTCGTCTCCACCGGCCCCAACCAGTTCCTCGTCCGTGCCGCAGGCGGGATGTACTTCGGGACCAATAGCACGGTCAGCATTCCTGCCGGGCGTTTCATCAACACCTCCACCGGCGGCTATCTCACCACCGGGGGAACCTGGACCAACGCTTCCGATCGCAACGAGAAGAAGAACCTTTCGCCCGTCGATCCACGAGAAGTCCTTGAGCGGGTCTCCGCCCTGGGAATCGCCCGCTGGAACTACAAGTCCGAGGCCGACTCGACGCAGCACGTCGGACCCATGGCACAAGACTTCCACGCCGCCTTCGGCCTCGGCGACTCCGACAAGTCCATCGCCACCATCGACGCCGACGGCGTGGCCCTGGCGGCCATTCAGGGGCTCTACCAGATCGTGCAGGAAAAGGACTGCGACATCGAAGAACTCCGCGCCGAGATCGATCGGCTCGAGGCGCTCGTCAGCACATTGGTTGAGCGAGAAGGAGGTGCGCAATGAAGAGTGGAGCGACGAAGCGACGGAGCGACGGAGCGACGAAGCTGGCACGGTGGCGGGGGCCGGCAAGCAAGGACCGGCTCGGCGCCGTTGCAGCGCGGACGCGTTCGCACGCTTCGTACCTGGCCTTAGCGGTGACGTTTTCGAGCAGCGCCGCGACCTTCGCCCAATCCGGAGCGACGTACTCGATCACGAAGAGTACGATTGCTGCCGGCGGCGGCATGAGCACGTCGGCCACGTACGCCGTTACCGGCACGGCCGGGCAGCATGACGCGGGCGATCCCACCGGGGCCACGTACAAGCTCCTTGGCGGCTTCTGGACGCCGGCGCCCGGTGGATCAACGACGACGCCCGATCCGCTTACCCCCGATCCATCGGGCCTGGGCAAGAACCGGTTCGTCTCGTTCGCTGCGCCGACACCGCCGGCCGCAGCCGGGGGCAGTCAGACGGCCATTCGGGTGACGCTCACTACTCTTTACGACGGGCCGGGCTGCCCGGCACGCGGGGGTACGCTCCCCGATCTCTCCGCCTTCGAGACTCAGGTCCGCTGGCTCGGGCCACCCGGCGCGTACCCGGCCGAGGTCGTACCCGCCGAGCCCGACATCATCGTCGCCGGCTTGCAGTGCGATCCGCACTTCCGTGACTGGTCCGCGGCCGGATTGGCGAGCGAATTCCCCGGCGCCGGCACCAGTCTCATCCACGCCTACGGCGCCGAGGTGTTTCCCTGCTCCACCTACGAACTCGAAGTGGTGGACATCAGTTGCCCGGACCTGGACAGCCCGAGCTGCTACTCGGCCGGGCTGACCGCCAACACGGCACCGTGGGGGGACCTCGTGGCCCCGTACGACCTGGTCAGCTTTCTGGACATCGGCGCGACGGTCAACTGCTACAAGTCGACCCCGATCGCGGGCGGGCAGAACAAGGTGCGCTGCCTGCTGTGGAACAACGTTCTGAATCCGTCGCAGAAGGTGAACTTCCTGGACATCGGTGCGGTGGTCAACGCCTACAAGACCATCCCCTACAGCCAGCTCGGGCCGGCGAACTGCCCGTGACGCAAGACGGAGGTTGATCGTTCTGGCGGGAACCGCGGCTGCCTCCAACGCGGCCGGGACGGGCGCCGGCGCACGCCGTCGGCGCCCGTCCTTCGCATCGTGACGAGAACGAACGCCGTGTGGATCATCTCACGACGTGAGCCGATTCGCGACGCTCACGGTGACACGGCCGAAAGTCGGCGGAATCACGCTTGAAACGACGGTTGCCGTTGCCAACGCGGACAAGACGTCCGCTCCGCTTGTGGGTGGCGGTTCCGAGCATCGCGGCGCAGTTGAGCGTGATCACGATGGCGAACATGCACGCGCACTGCGAATAGCGAATGGCGAATGGGGAGGCCGACAGGCACGAAGGGCCGGCCGAACGGGGCGGGGCGGAAGTGACGCGCTACAAGTTGCGAGTTGCGGAGGGGAACCGGCGCCCGGGCGCTCTCGAAATAGGATCATCACGCCCCCACCCGTCGGCGTTCTCCGTTCTTATGGCCGAGGGGCAGCGTTCTCCCGTTTTCGTTCTTCAAACAGAAGCGTGATCGACTACTCGATGGTATCATCTACGATGATGGCAGCGCCCATTGAACTTACGACTGCGGAGATCCGGCGAGTCGCGACTTCGATCAAAACGACGTTCGCGCGGCACCATGTCGAGATCGAAAGTGGCTCCGAGTTGGCTTACATGCTGGATGAGCTGGAATGGGCTGCGCAGTTTCGGGGGCTGTTCACGGATGCCGTGGTCGCAGACAGAGGCCGGGCCCTTGGTGCGTTTCTACTTGCCGACCAATTGACGCACATCGAGCGCTGGGTATCGGCGGCGGGCGAGATGGGGCGAGCGGGGCGGGCGAAACTACAGCACCTCCGCAAGAATTCCGTGAATTCCCTTCAGGTCGCGTCGGGGCCTGGGCTTGAGACATTGTTCGAACTTGAGACAGCTTGGCGGCTACGGCGCCCGTTTTGGAGCGTGTCGCTTGAGGAGCCGGACATCGTCTTGGAACACCGGAAGATCGGCCGGGTTGGAATCGCGTGTAAAAGGCCGCGCGGACGCCGCGGCGTAAAGCGCAGCATTCGGGCGGCGGCGCGCCAAATCGACGAAACCAAATTACCGGGATACATCGTGCTGAGTGTCGAGGGATTCGTGACGTCCTACTTGGATCGGGTCGACACGCAGGAGGACCTTGGCCGCCACGCTCAAGAGGCCGTGAACCGCATTCTGGAGCAAAACCCGTTGTCGATCGCGCAGGCGCTAGAGTGCGCCAACGTGGGTGGCGTGATTCTCTGCGGCCGCTTCGTTGGGATGGTGCAGGAGCCGTCCGCATGGTGCTGGGCGTTTCGGACTGGCGGTGTCGGCAATCACACGATTTCGGGTGCCTTTGCGGGGCTCCAAATGATAAAAAACGTGTTGCAAGGTGAGCTGGCCGAATCATGCACGGAGAACGCGCAACCATCCGGTACAGCGGATGGCCTTCGGCCACCGCGGATCGCAAACTCGTAACGCGACGTACGGTGTGGCAATGAGCACCAGGAGCAACGAGCACGGCTCGCGACTGTTTAACGGTCCACGTTTTGTCGAGGTCTATGTCTTCCCAAGGCTACCATCGCACCCCGATGACATCAAACGCGACTTGCCTCCCTGGCGCCCGCCCGTTGTGCGTTACATGGGCGTTGAGGCGAACTATTGGCTCGTATTGGATGAAGGCAAGATGCCGTATATGGGCGCCGAGAAGGTCTTCAGTCCTGAAGTGATGGATTGGCTTCGCCAGATCGAGCCCGACGTCGAAGCCGAGCTACGCGAATGACCCGTTCGCCAATGTGCCGGTCGCATAACCAGCCGGTCCAGTCGACCTTGGCCGCAAGTACGGGTCTTGTAGCTGGAAGTTCGCTCGGGCGCGGCTCCGGCCAGTCAACGGTCTCGGGTTACCGTCATGTTGCTCCAAACCCATCAGACCCAAGGTGAGCCATTTCGGACTCTTCGGCGGAAGCCGCACAACGAGCACGCCGTTAACGCGTGGCTTGGTCCGAACGCCACCGCCAAAGAGCCCTGCGTCCGGCCCGCATGATGACCACCGCCTTCCGTAATTCGTAATTCGAAATTCGTCATTCGTAATTTGCTTCGCCCCCGCGCCGTGCCCTGCTCGACGCTCCCGCGATTCGCCCGGGCCATCGAACCGAACAAACGCCGAAAGACTCCTTGACCCGGCTCAAGGTTTGGTGTAGGTTAGGTATGCCCGGCGGTCACGGAAGCGCCCCGGGGGCCTGTTCCGCCCACGTGGCGGGAAGGAGGAGCGTACGCGTGAAACCGGCCGGCGGGGCGACCTCGGCGGGCTCAAAAAAAGTTGACGAAACGAAGCCAAAAATCCGCCATGGCGCTATCGCCAGCCGCGATTTAAAGTGAAAAGGAACCCAAAGGAACCCAACGCCCGCCGCGCCTTCAAGCCAATGGTCTGGTCTGCCCGCCGACCGGACCCAGCGCGGCGGAGTCGCCCAACGATGGAACCATCGCCCCGCCGCCGGGCGTAGCGAGCGGCCCGCTTCTTCATGGGCGCGGCTCTGGTTACGCGGCGTTACAGGGCTTGCACCCGGCACCCGGATCGGTGGCCCGTCCGGGGGTCGGGCCTTAGAATCGCGGGCCATGGCGCGGGATCGATTACACGGGGCCGGCGACTACTTCGACGTCGTCGTGATCGGGTCGGGGCTGGCAGGCCTGACGGCCGCAAACTGCCTGGCGAAGTGCGGGCGTTCGGTCCTGCTGCTCGAGCAGCACTACAACTACGGCGGCATGGCCACGTGGTTCCGGCGGAAGGGCGGGTACCTGTTCGACATCTCGCTGCACGGGTTCCCGATCGGGATGATCAAGAGCTGCCGGAAGTACTGGACGAAGGAGATCGCCGACTCGATCGTGCAGCTCGAGGGCATCCGCTTCGACAACCCGCAGTTTGCGCTGGAGACGACGTTCGACCGGGCGGATTTTACGCGGATTCTGCTCGAGCGCTTCGGCGTGGCGGCGCAGACGGTCGAGGGCTTCTTCGACACCGTCCGGCGGATGGACTTCTACGACGACGACCGGCGGACGACCCGGGAGCTCTTCGAGGAGTTTTTTCCGGGGCAGACCGCGGTGTGGCGGCTGCTGATGGAGCCGATCGCGTACGCCAACGGCTCGACGTTGGACGACCCGGCCATCACCTACGGCATCGTCTTCTCGAACTTCATGAGCAAGGGGGTCTACATTTTTCAGGGCGGGACGGACCTGCTGATCCAGTTGATGAAGAAGGAGCTGAAGGCCAACGGGGTCGATCTTCGGGCGCAGGTGCTGGTGGAGCGGATCGTGATCGAGGGCGGCCGGGCCTGTGGGGTGGTGGCGAACGGGAGGCGGATCAACTGCCAGGCGGTGCTGTCGAACGCGAACCTGAAGACGACGCTCGGGAAGCTGATCGGATACGACAACCTGAAGCCGGAGTTCGCCGAGCAGGCGAAGGCGGTGCGGCTGAACAACAGCAGTTGCCAGGTGTACATGGGGATTCGGCCCGGCGAGACGCTGCCGTACATCGGGGACCTGATCTTCACCTCGGTCGATCCGGAGTTCGACTCGGTGCGGCTGTGCGCGAAGGAGGTTACCAGCCGGACGTTCTCGATGTACTACCCGGACATCCGGCCCGGCTCCGATCGGTACTCGGTGGTGTCGTCGACGAACGCGAACTGGTCGGACTGGGCGCACCTGAGCGAGGAGGAGTATCAGCGGGATAAGCAGCATCTGATCGACACGACGATAGACGCGCTGGAGAAGTACCTGCCGGGCGTGCGGCGCAAGATCACGCACGTGGAAGCGGCGACGCCGCGGACGTTCCACCACTATACGCAGCAGGCCCGGGGTGCGACGTTCGGGACGAAGTTCGAGGGGCTCACGGTGAGCATGGATCTGCCGAAGCAGTTGCCGGGGATGTTCCACGCGGGCTCGGTAGGGATCATCATGTCCGGCTGGCTGGGGACGATCAACTACGGCGTGATCGTCTCGAACGAGGTGGAGAGTTATCTGCTCTCCGAGTCGGCGGTGGGGCAGGAGGCGGGGGCGTGAGCGCGGCGGTTGACGTTTCGGCGATCCCGCATCGGGGGTCGTTTCTGTTTGTGGACGAGGTGGTGGAGGCCGCCGGATGGCCGATATAACCCTCACGCAGGCCGAGGCTGAGGCCTTGATTGCGATGGAGAAGCACCGCGCCAACGAGGAGCGGCATCAGTTCCCCATGGGCGGACAGGCGGTCATTGTTCCCCTGCATTCGTCCGACAAGCGCGAGCAGTTTCTACTGGACATCAGCCGTGGCAGGATCGACCTGGCTAAGGTGAAGATGCAGAACCGCGCCCGGCAGACCGTCGTGCTCGTCCGGCTCGACCTGGCCGGGGCTCCGCACCGCAACCCGGACGGCGAGGAAGTCCCGTGCCCCCACTTGCACCGTTACCGTGAAGGCTATGGCGACAAGTGGGCGCTGCCGTTGCCGGAGGATCGGTTTTCAAGCATCGGCGATGTGTGGGCCACCCTTGGAGATTTCATGGCGTACTGCAACATCACGCAGCCGCCGCACATTGAGCGAGGGCTGTACACATGATCGAGGAAGTCCAACGCTTGCTGGACCAGTACTTGGCGTGGCTCAAGGACAAGACTAGCCTGCGCCAAATCGAGGATTGGGTGGAGATCACGACGCCGTATCTCGACCGGCATAACGACTGCATCCAAATCTATGCCAAGCGGCACAACGGGGCTTTCGTACTCACCGACGACGGTTACACGATCAACGACTTGGAGCAATGCGGTTGCAAGCTGGACAGCCGAAAGCGTCAAGACCTGTTGAAAATGACCTTGAACGGCTTCGGAGTGCAACTCGTTGACAGCCGGTTGGAAGTACACGCTTCAAATGACAACTTCGCCTTGCGGAAACACAATCTGGTCCAGGCGATGCTGGCCGTAAACGACATGTTCTATCTGGCGGTGCCGATGGCTGCCAGCCTGTTCTATGAGGACGTGGTGGCATGGCTTGACCTGAACGAGGTCCGGTACACGCCGAATGTCAAGTTCACGGGCAAGAGCGGCTACGACCACGTTTTCGACTTCGTCATTCCCAAGTCGCGCCGGCAGCCAGAACGGATTCTCAAGTCCATCAACCGACCCAATCGAGACACCGCCCAAGTCGTGGCCTTCTCATGGATCGACACCAAGGAGGTGCGCCCCCCGAACTCCAAAGCGTATGCGTTTCTCAATGACTCAGAACAGCCAGTCTCGACGACCGTGATAGACGCCCTGAAGAGCTACGAGGTGCAGCCGATCGCCTGGAGTGGGCGTGAGCATGTTCGCCAGGAGTTAGCGGCGTGACCAGGTGCCTCGACGAGGCCCAGGCTGAGATCGTGACATGGATCACTTCCGCGCGCTTCGTCGATGGACGGACGCGAGGTCCGGAAGTGGCGCCGATGATGCTGACGCACGTGCATAGTGCCGAGAGAATGCAAGGAAGGCATGATGAGGCGACCGATCCGAGGTGAATCGTACGAGGTGCTGATCACCGGGCGGGAACTGGTCGAGCTTCAAAAGTTCACCTGGGCCATGGCCGAGGCGTTCGGGCTGGACCGGCGGATCGAGGCGTATCGGGGCAAGCGGCCACTGCGACTTGCCCGCTGGGACCTCGACTGCCTGGAGGACGTGACGGCCCTGGCACTCGACGACGACACGGAATACCCCGGGCGGAGCGGCAAGGGGTTCGCGGCCATACAAGCCTTGCACGAGCGTATCCGTCGGATTCGGGCGGGGGCCTACGCAGCATTGGGGAAGCGTAGACGGCCTGCCTCCAACGAGCCCCAGGGAGGCCCAGGTGGAGAGCATGGCCGTGGACTTTTTCCGCGAGCCGGGCTACGAGTATGTCCACGAACCGCAGATCGCGCCGGACGGCGAGAGCCGGGAGCGGCCGACTTCGAGGTTCGGAAACGGCAACTGTCGCCGTGTGCGGCGCGACAAGCTCCAGCCCTTCGGGGCTTGTGCTTCCAGGCTCGGGGTCTCGGTATCAGCAGGGTCGTCTGCCGCGAGCGGCACGTCGTTCAGGCCGGCCCGCGGGCGCGTTACGTGAATGGAACCAGTGTTCCGTGATGAGTGCAGGCGCACAAGAGTTGATCCCACATCGCGAGCCGTTTCTGTTTGTGGACGAGGTGGTGGACGTCGCGGAGGATCGGATCGTGACGCGAAAGCGGATCGATCCGGAGGCGGACTTCTTTCGCGGTCACTACCCGGGTCAGCCGGTGATGCCCGGGGTGCTCCTGTGCGAGTGCTGCTTTCAGGCCGGGGCCCTGCTGATCGCCCATCGGGAGGGGGCGTGTGACACGAAGCGGTCGATTCCGGTGATCACGCGGATCCAGGATGCGCGGTTCAGGCGGATCGTGCGGCCGGGGGAGACGGTCCGGGTCGAGGTGACACTGGATGATACTCTGGATAACGCCTATTACTTGAGCGGGAACGCGAGCGTGAACGGCGAGCCGGCGCTGCGGGTCACGTTCGCGTGCATGCTCGCCCCGGCGGAGGCGGCCCGGCCGTGAGCTTCCTGAACCTCGAAGGCAAGACCTTCCTCGTGCTGGGCGTGGCCAACAAGCGGAGCGTGGCGTACCACGTGGCCCGGGCGCTGGAGGCGGAGGGGGCGACCGTCACCTATTCGGTGCGGTCGGCGGAGCGGCGTCAGAGCGTCGAGGGACTACTGGCCGGAAAAGAGGTTCACGCCTGCGACGTCGAGCACGACGATCAGATCGCGGCGCTGGCGGAGGCGGTGCGGGCGGAGCATCCGACGATTCACGGGATCGTTCATTCGATCGCGTTCGCCGATTACGAAACGTTCTCGGGGAAGTTCGAGGAGGTTCGCCGGGAGGACTTCTTGCAGTGTGTGTCGGTGAGCTGCTATTCGCTGATCGCGATCGCCAACGCGTTCAAGAAGATGCTGGATCGGCGCGCGAGCGTGGTGACGATCTCGATCTCGACGACGCGGATGGCGGTCGAGAGCTACGGCTACATGGCCCCGGCGAAGGCGGCGCTCAATTCGGCGATTGCCTTTCTGGCCAAGTCCTTCAGCGGGTTTTCCGAGGTGCGGTTCAACGCCGTGTGCGCGGGGCTTTTGAAGACGAGTGCGTCGGCGGGGATCCCGGGATATATCGATCATTACATGTTCGCGGAGCAGGCGACGCTGCGTAAGCGGGCGCTGACGACTGAGGAGGTCGCCAGCGCGGCGGCGTTTCTGTTGAGTGAGCGGTCGAGCGGAATCAACGCCCAGGGGATCGTGCTGGACGCGGGGATGGGCGTGAACTATTTCGATTCGCAGATCGTCAAGCACACGGTGGGCGGGATCTGGCCCGCGGAGAAGTGATGATCGACGCCACTAACCGCTGGGCCGTGCATGTCTCGTTTGTCCCAGTCCATTCGCCATTCGCTATGCGCCATTCGCTATTCACGCAGCGACTGCGATGAGCCTCGTCGCTGCGGTCATTCTAGCGGTCGTGGCGTTTGCCACCTCGATCGTCTCCGCGATTCTGGGCATGGCCGGCGGCGTAATGCTGCTGGCTGTCATGCTCTGTTTCATGTCGCACGGGGAGGCGATTCCGACGCACGCGGCGGTGCAGATCGCCAGCAACGGGACGCGGGTGCTGGCGTTCATCCGCAACGTCGATGTCAACGCGTTCCTGCGGTTCTGTGGCGGCGTGATCCCGGGCGGGGCGATCGGGATCGGGTTGCTCTGGTGGCTGGGCCCGGCGCAAGACAGCGAGCCGTATCTGAAGATGCTGATCGGAGCCTATATTCTCGCGGCGACGTTCATCCCCAAGCCGAAGGGGGACGGTCGCGCGGGACGCTGGTGGGACTTTCCGCTGATGGGGCTGGCGGCGGGGACGGCGGCGCTGACCGTCGGGGCCGTCGGGCCGCTGATCGCGCCATTGTTCGCCCGGCGGGATTTCGTGAAGGAGCGGCTGATCGCGACCAAGGCCACGTGCCAGTTGGCGACGCACGTGATCAAGATCCCGGCGTTTCTGTTGATGCGAGATCTGCCCGTGGCCCGGCTGGGGGCGCTGGCGGTGGTCATGATCGTGGTGGTGATTCCCGGGACGCTGATAGGGAAGCGGATCCTGACCGGCGTGCCGGAGCGATGGTTCGTGATCGCGTACCGGGCGGCGTTGACGTTGGCGGGTTTGAAGGTGCTGCTGGTGGACGGCGTGTGGCGGCTTCCGATGTGGTCCGGTTAAAGGTGGCTGGGCGAGTCGGCGGCGGGAGTCGCCCCGGGTTCACAACGGCTGGAAACCGGTGCCACACCGGAAACCGGTGCCGTGCGGAGCCAGTCGTTGATCGTGCGGATGTAGGTGCGGTACCTGCGGGTCAGCGGGGCGAGGAGGTTGTAGTAGAGGATGTACCAGCCGGCGGCGAGGCCGTCGCGGACGCCGATCTTCTTTCCCTCCTCGTAGGTCCGGCCGTAGTAGGAGATGGGCACCTCGTACGTTCGGGCGTTGGTCTTGGAGACGATGGCGGTGATCTCGACCTCCATGCCGAAGCCGCGGCTGGTCAAAGGGAGCTTCTGGATGATCGGCGTGCGGAACGCCTTGTAGCAGGTCTCGATGTCGGTCATGTTGCGGTTGGTCAGCAGGTTGGAGCAGAAGGTCAGGCCCTTATTGGCGAGGAAGTGGTAGAAGTAGAGGACTCGGGCCGCCCGGCGCACGAGGAAGCGGCTGCCGTAGACGACGTCGGCCCGGCCGGCGAGGATCGGCTCGATGACGTAGGGAATCTCGTCGGCGTCGTACTCGAGGTCCGCGTCCTGGATGATGGTCAGGGGGCTGGTGACCTCGGCGACGCCGCGACGGATGGCGGCGGTCTTGCCGCGGTTCTCGTTCTGGCGGATCAGGCGAACGCGTTCGGAGCGGAAGTCCTCGACGTTCCTGGCGGTTCGGTCCTTCGAGCCGTCGTCGACGACGATGATCTCGCGCACGCAGCGCAGAGCATCCACGCGGCGGAGCACGTCGGCGATGGTCGCCGCCTCGTTGTAGGCCGGAATGACGACGGCGAGCATCCGCTCGCCGCTTGTGTCTGGTGGCGTCATATCAGGCTCTAGCCCCGCGACTACTCGGGATGCGTCGGGGTCACCGCACATCACTGGACCGCGGTTTCGTGCGGGTAGGGATTATTCCAGAGTTCGAGGCGGATGTCACTGATCCGCTGGTCGACGTAGATACGCTTTCCGCGGGGTGAGAGGGGGATGGCGTCGGTCGGCTCGATGCTGATGTCGAGGCGGCCGTCGAGCTTCCGGGTCAGGTGCTGCTGAATCCGGCGGCTTTCCGATTCGTCGAAGCCGTCGGCGGGGATGACACGGAGGCGGGCCCGCCCCGGCGTGTCCTGGTAGAACTGAAAGCGGCTGACGCGGCGGAAGGTGTCGTCGTGCATGTTGAGTGCGACCCAGGGGATCGCCGATCCGTCGCGAGCGACGAGGAACTCCTGGGTTCGGTGGCCGCGGATGTCGGCGATGACGGGGTGGTCGCGGCCGCAGGCGCCGCAGCGATCGGCCACGTAGGTGGCGAAGTCTCCGGTGCGGTAGCGGATGAAGGGCACGACGCGGTTGATGAAGCCGGTGCCGACGATCTCGCCTCGAACGCCCGGGGTGGTGACGGGGCGGCCGGCTTCATCGAGCAGTTCGAAGTAGCCGTAGGTCGGCCAGACGTGGTAGTTGCTCGTGTGTTCACATTCGGCGGCGAGGACGAGCTTCTCGGAGTGGCCGTAGCAGGAGAAGTACCTTCGGCCGAACACCTCTTCGGCGAGCTTCCTTTGTTGCGGGTAGACGATCTCGGACTCGGCGATAATGCCGAGCACGTTGGCGGGCGGGGTTGTGGCGGTTCGTTCGATGAACCGGGCGAGCATCGCGACGGCTGACGGATAGACGTGGAGGAAGCAGGGCCCGATCGTGCGGAGGTGCTCGAGGTAGTGCTGGATGCTGTCGTCGTCCATGTGGAAAGTGCTGTAATGATGTTGGCGGAGGACGGGGTCGTACTCATGGCGGAGGCCGTCACAGTCCTCGGCGACAGCGCTGCTGCGAAAGACGGCCAGCGGGATTTCGGGGCGGTATCCGATGCGCCGCCAGCTCGAGACGAGGTAGGCGAATTCGATGGGGGAGCGGTCGGCGCCGATGTAGAAAGTGAGCGGGCGGCCGTCGGTTCCGCCGGTGGAGATCCGGTCGACGCCGGGGCCGGTCGGCGATTGCGTGCACATGGCGTCGAGGTTCGCTTTGATGGTCTCGCGGTCGATGAGCGGCAACGCGCGGAGTTGCTCGAGCGATTCCAACTCCCGCGGATCGAAGCGAGCGGCCGCGAAATGGTGGCGGTAGAAAGCGGAGCGCCGGTAGGCGAGCTCGCAGATCCGGCGGAGTTGACCGAGCTGATAGGCCGCGGCTTCGGCGTGGTCCCAGCGTTCGGACCGGGCGACGAATGCGGTCCAGGCGCGGAACTGACCGCCCAGGAGCAGGTCGGGGTTCACGGCGTCGGCGACGGGCGCAAGCAGGTTGCGCAGCGGGCGAGGTGTCCTTTGCCAAAGGCGTTTCCGCAGACCCGTGGCATGGGCCTTGCGCTGCGGCGGGCCGTCGTTCACCGGTTCGCGCCGCGGAGTGGTTCGATCGACGGAGTTCACCGCGGCGCGTGTCGGCGGGGAGGCCACGGCGATAGCTCCACGGAGGTCGTTGAGCCGGTAGCTTCTGCCGTCGGCGACCTTGTCCTCGATGTACATGCGGTGCCAGGCCTCCAGAGCCATCAGGCTCCAGAGCTGAAGGGAGTAGTCACTCCGGCCGGTGAGGTGGTCCGCCCAGAGTGAACGCACCGCCTGGGGGTTGAGCAGGCCGGTGCGGCGGACCTGTTCGGGAGCCAGGAAGTGCTCCATGAACTCCCGAAGGTGCTGCTTGACCCACTGGCCGATGGGCGAGTCAAACCCGACCTTCCTACGCTCGACGATTTCCTTGGGAATCCACCGTTTGGCGACCTCCTTGAGGATGTGCTTGCTGCGTGTTCGGCGCAAGCGGTAGGCGTTGGGCAGGCCGGTGACGTACTCGACGAGGTGGTAGTCGCAAAGCGGCGACCGGACCTCCAGGCTGTTGGCCATGCTCATGCGGTCCATGTAGGTGAGCTGGTACTCGGGGAGGTAGCCGCCGATGTCCAGGTTCGCGGCGCGTTCGAGGACGCCGCCTCCCGCCGGGTCGCAAAGACAATGTCGTAGGAACGCCTCGCCGGCCGGGTCGTCGACCGCGGAGCGAACCTGTGGCGCGATGAGCGCTTCGCGGGTCGGCGCGCTGAGCAGGCTCACCCAGCTCAGATAGGCCTCGTCGGGCGGCAGACCGGCGCCCTTGACGAAGCGCTTGGCGCGTTTGGCGAAGCGGCGGCCGCGCGTGGATTCGGGCCAGCGCCGGATGACCCGTTCGAGCACCTGCTCGCGCAGCAGTCGAGGTACATGCCGGTAGTACTCGTGCATGCGTATTCCGGCGTGTCGCGGATAGCCGAAGAAGACCTCGTCGCCGCCGGTCCCGCCGACGGCGACCTTCACGCGCTGGCGGGTGAACTCGCAGAGGAGGTAGACGAGGACGGAGGTCGGCTCGCCGTGCGGCTCGTCGTAATGCCAGAGGATCTTGGGGAGCAGCTCGACGGTGGAGTGGGCGCCGAGGATGAGCTCGTGATGCTGCGTGCCGAGCTTTTCGGCGACGCGGCGGGCGTAGCCCAGCTCGTTGAAGCCGCTGGCCGTGCCCTCGTAGCCGACGGAGAACGTCTGCACCTTTGCGTTGCACTGCCGCATCAGAGCGACGAGAACGGACGAGTCGATGCCGCCGCTGAGGAAAGCGCCGACCTCGACGTCGCTCTTGAGGCAAAGCCGGGTCGATTCGCCGAGGAGGTCGGCGACGCGCTCGACGGCCTCGGGGTAGGGCACGGCGTGGCGGCAGCGGGTGTCGCGCTGCCAGTAGGTCTGAACTTCGACGCGGCCGTCCTCGCAGACGAGCCGCTGTCCCGGCCCGAGCTTCTTGACCTCGCCGTAGAAGGTGCGCGGGGCGGCCACGTAGCCCAGGGCGAGAAAGTCGCAGACCGCCTGGCGATCGGGCGTGCGCGACCATCCGGCCTGGAGGATGGCCTTGATCTCGGAGCCGAAGAGGAGCGTCGTGCCGCGCTGGGCGTAATAGAGCGGTTTCTCGCCGAGGCGGTCGCGGGCGAGAACGAGGCGGCGGCGTGTGGCATCCCAGACGGCAATGGCGAACATGCCGCGGAGATCGTCGACGAAGTCCAGGCCGTGCTCTTCGTACAGGTGGACGATGGTCTCGGTGTCGGAGCTGGTGACGAAGGTGTGCCCGCTGCGGCGCAGGCGGTCGGTCAACTCCTGGTAGTTGTAGATTTCGCCGTTGAAGACGACGTGGACGTCCCCGGTCTCGTTGGTGATGGGCTGGTGGCCCGATTTCAGGTCGATGATGGCGAGGCGGCGCATGGCCAGGCCGACCCCGGGGGCGGTGAAGTAGCCTTCGTCGTCGGGCCCGCGGTGCTCGAGGCAGGCACACATCGACCGCAGCAACGGCTGGTCATCGAGGCCGAGATATCCTGCGATTCCGCACATGGTTCAGGTTGTGGCCGCCCGCGCGCCGTCGGCGCGAAGCTCGACGTGGTCCTTCCATCCGAAGTGGGGTCGGAAGGCGAGCATCGGGCCGTCGAAGTCAACGAGCCGTCCGTTGAACCGGTAATCGTCGGAATGAGCCTCGACCTCGTCGTACGAGAACGAGGTCAGAGGGAGCCGTGACGCGTCGAACGCCCGGCAGAGGAGCGGAATGCGTGCGTAATCGAAGCCCATGATCCGGCCCGCGGCGAGGTCGACGGCGAGCGGATCGGCACCGGCGAGGACGAGTCCGGCGGGTTTGGGATCGGCGTCGAGCGGCCCGTTGCCCTCGCCGGCAATGATTCCGTCCACGATGCTGAAGAACCGTCGAGCGGGCCGGTCGGCGAGCCGGCCGTCGCGGTCCGCGTAACGCAGGATGCGGTTCAAGTCGAGAACCATGCGCCAAGCGGTGTCGTTGCCGTACCAATTTCCGGAGCGGACGGTGCCGTTGTCGGTGTCCCCGAAAAGGCGCTTGCCGAGGGCTTTGGTGGGGCGGGCGACGATCGGGCGGAGGGGCCCGAGGAGAGGGAAGAGCCGCTTGAACTGGGCGACGGTGCCGCGTTCGAGGCGGCGTTTGAACCGGTCGTCGGCGAACTGGTCGCCACCCTGGGCGGGGGTGCCCTCGCGATGGTGGGGCAGCCAGTTCTTGTTTCCGTTGATGCCGACGAGGTTCTTCAGGTTGACGGTCAGACCGACCTTCTTGTGGGTCTTGAGCTTGGGCAGGCCGATGACGATGTCGGCTTCCAGGATGGTTCGCGAGATCAGGTATTCGTGCACGTCGCCGTGCTGGTGGCGGTGCAGCTCGTCGGTGTCGTACTCGGCGCCGTAGAGAAGTCGGCAGAGGTCGCCGATTTCGCAGAAGGCCGAGTCGCGCCCGAGATCCACGCGGACGTAGCCCGCCGGGTCGCCGGCAAGCGGCTCGTGGCCGATGATGACGCCGTCGATCTTGCGGGCGCGCTCGGGGCGCAGGTCGTAGACTTCGACTTCGAAGCCGAGCCGGTCGCGGTAGTGCCGCTGAATCTCGTCGAGTCCGGTGATGCGGCGGATGGCGGTGAAGTCGGCGTCGTTCTGCGGTGCGTCGGCGATGATGATCCGGCCCGTGCCGTTTAAGGCGAGGTACACGTAATCGAGTGCGGCGCGGATGACGGCCCCGTGGGTGATAAGGCACTCGCCGTGGCCGGGATGTCTCTCGCGGAACTCGCGGACGAAGTTGGGCTTGAGGACAACGGTGTCGCCGGGGCGTACGGTCTTGCCGAACGGGTTCCAGGCGGGAGTCTCGACGTTGGCGGCGTCGAGGTCGAGCAGACGCAGGGCATCCCGAACGGCGGTGTAGGCGGGGTTGGGTTCATTTCCGGCCTCGATGCCGGCGGGAGCGACTTCGGGAAAGAGCCTGTCCGGCGCGTATGGTGGGGCCGCCGGGTATCGCGGCTGCGCGGTTGCGATGGCGACATGGACGGTCATGGCTGAACGTCGCTCGACGGATTGCGCGGTTTTCGTGACTCCATCGTCTTCGTCGCTCGGGCGGTCCGGGCCAGCGATCGGTAGAGCTCGGCGAAGTCGGCGGCGACGTGGCGGCGGTCGAACCGCCGGGCGAGTTCGGGGCCGTTGGTGCGCATCTGCGCTCGGAGGATGTCGTCGTCGAGAAGCGTGTTGATCGCCTCGGCGAGCCGTACCGGGTCGCGCGGGGGGACGAAGAGGGCGTGGCGGCGCTCTTGAAGCCAGTCGGCGGCGGCGCGGATTCGGGTGGTGATGATGGGCAGGCCGCAGGCGAGCGAGTGCCAGATGACCATGGGCATTCCTTCCTCGTGGTACGAGGGGAAGACCAGGAGGTCGCTTGCGCAGTAGGCGCCGACGGTTTCGTCCTCGGGGACGTAACCGGTGAAGGTGACGTGGCCTGTGAGGCCGAGCTGTTCGGCCAGACGGCGGTTTTCGTCGAGAGCGGGTCCGTCGCCGAGTAGCAGGGCGTGGGCATTATGCCGCTTGCGTACGATCGGCAGCGCTTCGATGACTTCCTTCAGGCCCTTCGAGTGAATGAACCGGGCGACAAAGAGCAGGAGCCGTTTGTCCGCCGGGATGCCGTATCGTGTTCGGTAGTCCGCGCCGTCATTATAGCGGCTGAGATCGAGGGCGTTCTTGACGACGGAGACGTTCTGTCGCGGGAACCGCGCTCGGAAGGCGTCGGCCTCCTGTTGCGACAGCACACAAATGACGTTGGAGCCGCGAACGACCAGCCAGGTCAGGGTCCGCCAGAGGCGGCTCGAGTTTGCGAGAAGTTGCAGGTCGCTTCCGTGGAACTTGGTGACCACGGTCCGGCCGAGGAGGCGCGCGGTGGGGACGAAGAACACGTCGCGCAGTACGCCCTTGCGATCGTACGCGGAATTGAGGTGGACGATGTTCGGCCGGTGCTGGGCGATCACGAGGGGGAAGCGGATCAGGTCAGCCAGCCGCCCGAGCACCTTTCGGGCCTTGCTTTCGTTGTGGGTCCGGCCGCCGTAGATGAAGGAGCGCATGTCCAGGCCGAGCTGCTGCAACGAATCGTGGAGGAGGTAGAGGTGCGAGGGCGGCCCGCCGCGGACGCGTTTGTCCGGCAGGGACATCAGCACCCGGATTCGCGGCCCGGGCTGGTGACCGGGACCCGGCGCGCCGGCCGGGGGAGCCGAGGCTTGACGTTTCTTCTCCGCAGCGGCGGCGGCGCGGTCGGGATGGTCCAGGCCCGTCGGGTTTTCGGCGGCGGCTTGTTGCAGCATGCTATTCGTCGAGCGGTCGGCGGTTGGGGCGAAGGCGTTCCTCGTCCCACCCTTCGTGGATGACGAGTTGGTTCTTCCAGTTCGCGAGCATCTTCTCGAAGCGTTCGACGGGGGTGCCGTTGTGTCCGACGAGGTTGTCATTCTCGCCGGGGTCCTGCTTCATGTCGAAGAGGTATCTCGGGCCTTTGGAGGTCCAGACGAACTTGTATTGATCGTCGCGGAGGGCGATGACGTGGCCCAGCTCGTATCGGTCCCAGTCGCCGTGGGGGTACTTCCGGCGGACGCGGTCGAGCTCGCCGCGGCGGTTCATCCAGCGCTGGTTGACGACGAATTCGTGGCGGCGGGCGGGGTCCAGGAGGGGAATGCCGTTCATCTCGTCGCTCTGGACGGGGCAGCCGGCGAGCTCGGCGATCGTGGGGGTGATGTCGATGGTGCTGGTGAGCCGGTCATTGGGGCCGGGCGGAGGCGCGGCGTCCCGCGGGTACTTGACGATCAGCGGCAGGTGCATGGATTCCTCGTAGGGGAAGGGTCCGTGGCCGAAGAGGTCGCGTTCGCCGAGGCACTCGCCGTGGTCGCTGGTGACGACGATCATGGTGGAATCGAAGAGGCTCCGCGCGCGGAGCGACGAGACGAGCTCATGGATCTGCCCGTCGGTCTTGTACCACGATGCATCGTACATGGACTGAAAGACCGAACGGAGCCGCTCCTTCCTGGGAGACTGCATGTCCGTGGGGTTCGTGTAGAGGTAGAGCTGGCGCTGCATGATCTCGACGTCGCGGATCTCCCGCTCGGTGATGCCAGGCTCGAGGAACGGTCGCAGGTAGCGGCGATCGGAGATGAAGGGCACGTGGACGTCGAGGTGGATGTAGACGAAGAACGGCGCGTCGCCCCGGCGATGGCGGCGGATCGAACGCGCCGCCGCGGTCACGAGGATCTCGACCGGGCATTTGAACGTGCGGTTCCTGTAGAGCCGGGAGAGCAGGACGCTGCGGCTGTGCTTGATGAGCTGCCCGGGATACCGAAACGACGCTACCGACCAGGGTTTGATGTAGACGACGTGGCTGAAGCCGCGGTCGAGGCCAGTGTCGGAGCTGACGCACGGATCGCTGGAGAAGAGGAAAGTGTCGTACCCGACATCGCGAAGGCGCTGAGCGAGCGTGGTATGGTCGGGCGAGGGGAGCTTGCCCGTGGAGAACCCGAACGCCTCGGGGTACTGGCCCAGGAAGATCGAACTGGTCGAGAAGCGGGTGGCCCCGGCGGGGGCGTTGGCGTTGGTATAATCCGTGGACAGCGCGGACAGTTCCGCCAGATGCGGCGTAGTGGCCCGCGGATAGCCGTGGAACATCAGCCGGTCGAACCGGCCGCTGTCGACGACGATCATCAGGATGTTCGGCTTCGTGCCCTTCATGGGCGTTCGCTCCTCGTCCCAGGATTCCTGTCGTGTGCTGGTGCCGCCTCCGCGGAGCTGCCCGGTCCCGCGGCCCGGCGGGCGCCGTCAAGTCGTGGCGCGACTGGCGAGAAGCTCGTCATAGACGTCCTGGGTGCGTTGTGCAAGCCGTTTCGTGGAGAACTCACGGACGACCCACTCCCGCGCGGCGGCGGCGATGTCGGCCCGCCGGGCGCGGTCGTTTCGCAGCGTCAATAGTTGATCGGCCATGGTCCGGTCGTCGTCGAGTGTCACAAGGAAGCCGAGCTTGTCATGCGGGACAATTCGGGCGTTATCGGCCAAGTTCGTCGCGACCACCGGGACTCCGCAGGCCATGGATTCGAGGAGGACGTTCGGCGTTCCCTCGTGGCGCGAGGGGAGCACGGTGACGTCGCAGGCGCCGTAGAAGCGCCGCACGTCGTCTTGGTTTCCGGCGACGACGCACTGGCCGCCGAGGCCGAGTCGGTCGATGAGTTCCGCCATCCGTTCTTTGTACGCGCTGGAGCCGTGAAGGCCGCGGTGGAGCTCATCGCCGACGAGCAGGAGCTTGAAGTCGGTGATTCTCCGGCGTAGGAGGCCCGCGGCCCGGAACAACATTGCGTGGTTCTTCTGGGGCTTGAAGCTGGCGAACATGCCGATCACGAAGTCACCGGTGGGAATCCCGAGCTCGCCACGGACGGCTGACCCGTCGGCAGGCGCGAAGTGCTCGGTGTCGACACCGTTGGGTACGACCCGGTAGCGCGCGGGGTCGTGCCCCAGGGTCCGCTGGTGGAACCGCGCTCCGGCGTGCGAGTTGGCGATGATCGCGTGGACGTACCGGCGGGTAAGCCGGTCGGCGATCTTCTGCCGGCGTTTCAGATGATAGTCCGTGTTGCGTTCGGAGCCGATGACGACCTTCGTCCGGGCGCGGCGGGCGGCAAGGCGCGCTGCGATGTCCGCGTCGAAGAGGAACCCGTGCACGACGTCGGCTTTCACGTTGCGCAGCAGCCTGGCAAGGCGCGACACGACGCTGAAGTCGAACTTGAAGCGTTTGTGGAGCACGTGGAGCCGGCGGCCCCGGTCCTGGAGCCTGTCGGCCAGCGGCACGTAGGGCGACAGAGAGCAGACGTGCACGTGGTATCGGCTCGCGTCCATATTGTTGGCGAGCTCGACGACCTGCCGCTGTGTGCCACCGAACTCGAGATTGCTCACCACGAGGACGACGCACGGGCGGGTCCCGGTATCGGCGGCCGGGCCGGGTCGCGTTGATGATGAGCGCTCCGCGACGGTCTGCACGTCAGATTCCAAAGGTGCGGCACCATTGCTCGAACCAGAGCACGGCCCAGACGCGGCGGCTGAGGTCGCGCAGGCCACGCTGGTGGCCGTCGAGCAGTCGGCGTACGGCGTCGGGCCGAAAGAACCTCTGCGAACGGTTGGAGGGTGAGAGAAGCAGATCGCGGGCGAAACCGTCCAGGTCACCGCGGAACCAGTGCTTGATGGGCATGCCAAAGCCGCGTTTGCCACGGTCGAGCACCTCGGCGGGGAGCAGGTCCCTCAACACCTGCTTGAGAACGTACTTGCGGCGATTGCCGCGGAGCTTCATGTCCGTGGGCATTGCGTTGACCCATTCGACGACGGTGTGGTCGAGAAACGGCACCCGCACCTCCAGCGAGTTTTTCATCGCGGTGCGGTCCACCTTGACCAGGATGTCCTCGGGCAGGTAGGTCATCTGATCGGCGAACTGCCGCGTCGCGACCGGATCCCGCCCGTTGGCGTGGAAATAGTCGGCAAACAGCCACGGCTCGAGCCGGGCATGGGCCAGCGCGTCGGGTTGCAGAAGGTCGCGGCGCTGCCGGGCGTCGAAGATGCCCATCTCCCGTTGATAACGCTCCGCGCCGGAGACGGACATTCGCCGCAGCCAGCCCGCGCCCTTCATCGCGTCGGGCCAGAGGCGGGCGGCGGAGCGGAGAACGGGTCCGCGCAGGCCGGCCGGAACCATGTCCATCCACCGTCGCTTTCGGCAGTTGGCGTACTGGTCGTACCCGGCGAACAGCTCGTCCCCGGCGTCGCCGGAGAGGCACACCTTGACGAAGCGCCGTGCCTCGCGGGCAACGTAATAGGTCGGCACGGCCGAGGGGTCGGCGAAGGGCTCGTCGAAATAGGCGACGAGCTCGGGGAAGATGGAGATGTCCAGATCATCGACGCGGAGTTCGTGGTGCCGGGTCCGGTACCGCTTGGCGACGATTCTCGCGAACGGCGACTCGTCGAAGTCCTGAAACGCGAAGCCGACGGAGAAAGTCTCGAGCGGGCGGTCCATCTGGAGGCTGGCGAGGGCGACGATGGCGCTGGAATCGATGCCCCCGCTGAGAAACGCGCCGAGCGGCACGTCGCTGCGCAGCCGGATGCGAATGGACTCGTCGAGGCGCCGGCGCAGCTCGCGGACGTATTCCACCTCGTCGAGCCGGCCGGTTGGGGACACCTCGGTCCGCCAGTACCGGTAGGTCCGCAGGCGTCCGTTCTCCCAGATCAGGGCGTGGGCGGCCGGGAGCTTGTGGACGCCCTCGAAGATCGTCCACGGGGCCGGGATGTAACCGTAGGCCAGGTAGTGATCCAGGCTCTCGAGGCAGATCCGCGGCTCGAAGCCCGGATACCTGGCGAACGCTTTGAGCTCACTGGCGAAGGCCAGCCGGCCGTCTTTCACGAAGTAATAAAGCGGCTTCTCGCCGAGGCGGTCGCGGGCGGCGAAGAGGCGGCCGTTGTTCTGATCCCAAAGGGCGAACGCGAACATGCCGTTGAGGGCGTGGAGGCATTCCTCCTGCCGCTGTTCGTACAGGTGGATGATGACTTCGGTGTCGCTGTCCGTCCTGAGCCGGCGCCCGGAAGCGATGAGCTCCTGACGCAGCTCGACGTAGTTGTAAATCTCACCGTTGAAGACGATGGCGACGGTGCCGTCAGCGCTGAACATCGGCTGCGCCCCGTGAGCCAGATCGATGATGGACAGACGACGGTGTCCCAAGGCGACGCGGCCGTTGACGTGCAGGCCCTTACCGTCGGGCCCGCGATGGGCCAGCGTGGCCGCCATGGCCTCGACGACCGCGGGGTCGATGCGTGCCTGGGGATCGGTGGCGCAGATTCCACAAATACCGCACATAACTATCCAATCGCCTCGCGTCTGGCCTTCTTACCCGGCGTCGATTCGTGGCGAACTGCTTCGGCGCTCGTGCGCGCGGCTTCCTGGGGGCACGATGCAGGTTCCTTGAACGTCGCTTCAAACAACGGCATCACGGCATCGGGCGTGTGATGGTCCAGGAAGTAGGTGCGGGCGCTTCGCGAGATGGACTGCCATAGGTCGACGTGGTCGTGCAGGCTGAGGAGGCCCGCGGCGACTTCGTCACTCGTCGTAGCGTTGAGTCCCAGGCCCTTCTCGGCGATCCGGCCGTCGGGGTCGAACGTCGAGACCACGGGCAGGCCGTGGGCCCAGGCCTCGAGGAACGTATTGGGGAAGCCCTCGTACGCGGACGTGCAGCAGAGGGCCATGCTGCGACCGTAGAAGCTCAGCACCTTCTCCCAGGGGAGGCGGCCGTGGAGGGTGACGTTGGGCAGCGCCTGGGCCCGGTCCACGAGGTCCCTTGCATACGGCGTCCGCACGTTGGCGTCACCGAGGACGTCGAAGTGCAGCACGGAACACCGGGGTGCCACGTCGAGGAGCCACTCGAGGCGTTTCTCCTTGCTGAAGCGGCCGATCCAGAGGACTCGGGTCGTGCCCCCGGCCCGAGGCTGCTCGGCGGTGGTCGAGAGAAAGTCGGCCGCGAAGCAGGGCATGGGAATGACGGTCGAGCGCAGGCCGAAGCCGTCGTTCAACATGCCTTGTTGTCGCATTGATTGTACGACGATGCGGTCCGCGTGACGCAGCCCGTAGCGATATAGAATACGCTCGCGCCAGGGCCTGAGGACGGGGAGCCGTGCGTCGCAGTCCGGGTCGCTGGCCACGGAGTAGACGCATCTCCGGCTGTTGCGGCGGCACCACAGGGCGACCTGTCCGAGGCCCATGTCGCCGAGGTTGTAGTAATAGACGTCGGCGTCGGCTCGGGCCATGGCGCGACACAGCCCGGTCCATCGCGGGTGAAAGAACCGCAACCCCGGCACGCCAGCGTCACGGCGGCAGACGGTAAAGACCGCCACGTCGTGGACTCGTGCCCCGTCCGCCTGTCCCTCGTCCCACGTAATCATGCTGACTCGATGCCCGCGACGGGCGAGCCAGCGTGCCATCATGGCCTGCTGTCGCTCGACGCCGCCGGCATGGCCGTTATCGACGCCGGACAGTGCGCCATAGGCGCGGTGTGCGACGAAGCAGATCGAGACCGAACCGGAGATGGCAGTGGTTCCTGAGCTCACAGCAGTTTCCGTTGAGGCTACTCCATGCGTCCGGAGGTCGGCACGGTCTGGAGACGCCGCAGACCTGCAATCCGCGCGACTTTCGCCCGAAGCGACGGCGGCACGACCCACACCCAATACACTGCCGCCAGCACAACGCCGCCGGCGCCGACGCCATACATCAGCGCGCGGAACGCCGAGTCGGGCCAGGCCCACCGGGCGATGAGCAGGGCTACGACGAACGGCAGCACCGCCAGAACCGGTGCTACCATTGCCGCACGGGCATAGCGCCACACGCTGAGCCGAAGCAGGCGGCAGGCGTACCACGGGGCGACGAGACCGCCGGCCACGGTGACGGGGATCGCAACCGCGAGGGCGGCGCTGAGCATGCCTCCGCCCAAAGCTCCAAGAGCGACGGCGCAAAGGCCGACCCCGCACACCGCTGCCACAAGTTCGATCAGCGACGGATAGCCGTGGCGACCCATGCCGACGAGGATCGAGTAGGCGCTTTCCTGCGGCAGTGCCAGAGTATGGCCGAGCGCCAGGACGGCCAGGATCCATGGCGCTTTGTAGACCGGCCCCATCCAGACCTCGAGCAATGGGCCCCCCATCACCAGAAAGAGCGCTATGATCGGCAGGGCGATATGGAAGCCGTACCGGCTGGTCGTCATCAGGAGATCCTGGAGCCCCGCGGTGTCGCCCTTGGCGTCGAGCCGACCGCTCGTCGGGACGAAGACGAGGGAGTACTTCTTCAGGAATCTCACCGCGTGGAGCACAAGCGCCCGCTGGCGCGAGTAGACCGCGAGCACGATCGGACCGAGGAAGTAGGCGACGAGAATTGTGTTGAGCTGGTACAGGCCCGTACGCGCGAACCCCTGAAGCAGCGTCTTGCCGCCGAAGCCCAACATCTCGACCAGCATGGCGCGACGGACCCAGGACGGTGCGAACCGCAATTCCGGACAGATGCGTCGGACGACGGCGACTTTGACGCCGCCGGCGGCGATCTCGGCAACGAGGTGGAGGGCCGCGATGGCCTCGAGTCCGAAGCCGTTGATCAGCAGCCACGACATGGCGACGACCGAGGTGATCTCCCGCCCGGCGCGGACCATGTTGAGCAGGTCGTAGCGCTCGTGGCCGGTGAGCACGCCCTCGATCGCTCCGATGGGGAGCTTCATGCTCGCGGCCAGGGTCAGGAGCAGGATCGTCCAGCGGGCCACGGAGATGTTCGCCGGGTCGGCCTGGTGGAGCAAGACCGGAACAAGTGCGACGAAAACGAGCGAAAGGAGCACACCGATCCCAAAGCTGCCCAGGAAAAGTGCGAGGGCGGAGTTGACCGCCGTGTTGAGTCCTTCCCAATCCTGAACCGCCGTGTAGCGGGCCACGTAGCGGTTCACGGCGGAGACGACGCCCAGCGACAGCAGCGCGACGTAGGCAACCAGCGACCAGCCGAAGTCCCAGACGCCCAGCAGCTCCTGGCCTTCCTTGATGTCGATCAGGCGGGGAATGACCAGGCCGGTCACGAGGACGACGAAATAGACGATCCAGTTCGTGCCGACGTTGCGCAGCACTGAGGAGCGATGCGTCGGGCGGTCGGGGGGAATGCCCGCGCCTCCTGATGTCGGTCCCTTGGTCTGCGCCGGATTACTCATAGCCGTAGCGGCGGTTCATCTCGCCCGCGACCCGATCGAACGCCGCGAGATCCTGCGCGGTCCAGGTTGATCGCCATTTCTCGTTCAACTGCACCTGGCCGTTGGTCCGCAGGCGCATGGCGTGGCCGAGGACGTGGTGCTCGACGGACAGGAAATCGCTCGTCGCGGCTTTCGGGTCGACCCCAAGAAACCGGAAGATCCGGGCCAGGGTGCCTTCCACGTCGCGGCACAGCTTCTCGTACCCGACCGTCAGCAATCCCGAGGCCGGCAGCTCGACCGCGATGCGTTCGCATTCCTCTTGCACGTGGCGCCATTCGCGGGCCGCCTCGGGGAGCGAGAGCTTGTGGATCCTCATGTACGAGGTCGTGCTCCCGCGCCCGTCACGGATCAAGCGGATGACCTTGACGTTCCACAGGCCCGAATCGAGCAGATACCGAAGCCGGACGGCGTCCTTCGAGTCATCGAGGAACAAATCGCCGCCTTGCAGGGCCATGATCGTCTCGATCAGGGCCCGGTTCCGCTCGACGATGCCCCGGAAGCGGCGCTGCCACGTCGGCACGGTGTGCAGCGCCGCGCGCCGCACGTGCTCGATCGCACCGCCGCGGTAGGTGGACCGTAGCACCTTGTCGCCGAGCCCGCCGTCTTGGAACACGAAATGAGTTCCGAAGTCGTGGAGGTCCAGATCGACGCCACGGCGGGACAGCTCCTGCCTCACGCGGAGCCAGAACGGACAGTCGAGCATACGGGCCCCGCACGAACACTGGTAGGTGTCCATGTCGCCGCGCGCCGTGGCCTTCAGCTCGCCGATCGTCGCGATCTGGGGATGGGTGCCGAGCAGGAACGTCAGGAGCGTCGAGCCGGAGTAGCTCGGCGAGAGGATGTAGGCGAGCTCAGTCAATACGTGCTCCCCGACGTTACGGCGTCGTGCCTTGGCGAATACGGTTCGACGTACTCTTCGGTGTACACGGCTGCGGCGGCGCTCTGGCGGACGGAAACGTACGCCCGGACCAGCAGACCGATCGCGCACCACATCGCGAACATGCTGACGGTCGGAAACAAGCTCTGTGAGGACAAGCCGCTGACCAGCAACGCGGTGATCGTCGCCATCGCCATACCGCCGACCGCCACGCACAACGGATCGCCGCGATAGCGAAGCAGTCGCACGGCCATGATGCTCAGCGTTCCGTAGAAGGCCAGCATGATGGCGAGTCCGACCAGACCGGCGTCGATCAGCACCTCGAGGTAGGCGTTGTGTGGGTGGCCGACCGGTTCACCCTCGGCGGAGAGGATGTCGTAGACGCCGGTCCGGACCGTCGCCCGCCGGCCGTAACCCAGCAACGGCGAGTCGCTGATGTATTCGATGACCGGCGGCCAGATCGTGGTCATACGCCCCGAGGTGATCTCGTTGAGGTCGCTCGCATCCTGACTGACCGCGGTGCCCGTGCCGATCCCCATGCCGAGCCGCGCCGGAATGCTGGGAATGGCGACGCAGACGAGCAGTCCCACGATGGGGAGAATGGCCAGCAGCGGCCGCCAGACAAACAGGCCGAACAGCAGGCCGACGGCGACGAAGCTCACGTATCCGGCCCGCGAGAAGCACAGGGCCATGGCCAGAAAGACGATCGCGGCGGCGCCGGCCATGCCGAACCGCCAGAGCTTCGTCCTGTAGAGCGCGTACGCCGCGACCAGCGACCAGAACGCCCCCACGAGCAGCATGGCCATGTCGTTGGCGTGCAGCCCCGTGTCGCGGTTGATGCGGTACCGGAACAGCATGAAGTCGGAGGAGCCGGCGAGTTCTCCGAACGGCATCGTCTTGAGGACGAGGAGGGCGTATCCGACGCCGAGCAGCAGGACGCAACAGACCGCCATGAGCATACGTTTCCGTGTCCGGCAGCCGTCGAAGAGCATCAGGCCCGGAACGATCAGCTTCAACGGGTTGATGATCTCGTCGCTGGTGAAACTGAAGAACGTCTCTCGGTATTCCTCGGGCAACGAGCCGAGATCCATGGCGCCGCGGACGTAGGTGATGCCGGTCAGCACGAGATACAGTCCGAACAGCGCGGTCACGAATCCGGGCATGTCCCAGGGCGACCCGTCGAGTCGCCGGGTGGTCAGCCAGGCGACGACAATCACGGCCAGGACGATGTTCCAGGGGTTCAGGCCCTGAATGCCCATCACCGTATGGGGCATCTCGGGATGTTCGAGCAGCACGGTAAGCAGGATCAGGCCGCACAGGGCGAGGAACCAGTCCTTCCAGGCGTAGATCGCGAGGGCGATGATGTAGCCGTACAGACCGATCAGGCGAAGGGAGAACATGTTTGTCCTATAGTGTCGTCACCGCCGCACCTCGCCGGCTCAGCCGACGCGCCGCCGAGGACAGGGAGTCGAAACGGCACCTGCCGCTTTCCGCTGCGAGCGTCAGCAGCAATTCGATGCGCCGGAAGACGCCTTCCACCGCCTCTTCGGTCCGTGTGCTCGGGGATCCGCCGAGCATCAGTTCCGATGAATGAAACGCCATGTTGATATGCGCCACCGGACGCGAGATGGCGACGCGCATCATGCGCCGAAGCCGATCCGCGGGCTGCTCCGCCGGGTTGCACCAGACCGGACGGAGCATTTCGGACTTGCGAAGGACGCGATGGGCCAGGACCGGCAGCCGACCGTAGTTCCGCCTGACGAACCGAGGCACGGCCCGCGTGAAGGCGACGGTCACGGGAAGCTCCGTGATCGCGGCCCCGCCTGGAACGGTCGGGTTCGCGTAATCGGGATGATAGGGCTCCTGCGGCGCGAAACGATAATCCGGACCGCCACGTCCGCCGTCGGCTGCGGGGATGCCGAAGGTCGTGCCCCAGTTGATCAGCGGTATGACGGACGTGTCCACGGTGTACCCCAACTCCTCGAGCACCGGCAGGTGCTCGGCGGCCAGCCCCCAGCGCCCGGCCCGGTAGGATGTGGGCGCGTCGGCGCGCTTCATGATCGCCTGCGTCAGGCATTCCATCTTGTCCCGGAAGCTCGAGCCGGGGAGCTCATGAGGGAACGTCGGGAACTTCACGTCGAGGCCGGACTCGAGGTAGGGCGGGTTCTCCCACGGGTGCAGATGGCTGCCGATTTCCGCGCCGGATCCGTCGGCGAGTTCGCGGACGACGGCCCATGCGTCGTCGTTCTGTACGACCGTGTGCGTGCAGAGGAGCGTGGCCTTGGCGCCGAAGCCGTCGAGCAGCGTCTGGAGTCGCCGCAGCTCGCAGATGTTGGCCAGGCTCCGGTTACGATGGTCGCTCCAGGCGTCATCCGGTTCGACGTCGACGGTGATGACAAACGGAATGGCTTCGCCGCGCGCGTTCTGATCATGGACGTGACGCGGCGATCGGCTGTCCAGGGTCTGCCGGGGCATCGTGTTTTCGTGGCTGCGGGATCGCTATACCGGCTGGTTTTTCTCGAATCGCTTCTCAGGGAGGATGGCGTTGAGCAGCCTTCGCGGAACGAGCGGCTTGAGGAACTTCGCGTGTCGGAGCCACCCGGCGTCGAGACTCATCCGCAGTCGGGCCGCCAACCGGCCGCGACCGGTGCTGTGGTTCAGTTCGGGACGGACGTTGAGATTCGCGGGGTCGAACGTCGTGCCCGTGAATTCCGTCAGGTGTCGCGAGACGGCCTCGGGGTCCTCTGTGCATTCTGCATACTCGACGGCGATGTGCGGGATGTCGAGCCGCTGTATCGTCTCCTGGGCGGCCTGCAAGTGTCGCTCGATCCGCTCTTCGAGTGCCGCACGGACTGCTTCGCCCTCCCTGCACCAGCCACGACGGCGGAAGCTGGTGTAGATCTGGTCGAAGTCGCGGCGCACGAGCACGACGCCGGTTCGAGCCGGATCCACGATCTTCCACCAATATCCGAGCGTGAAGCAGAGCCTCGGATCCTTCCACACCCAGGGCGCATGGGTGTCGTAAAGCGCCATGAGCTTCCGGTGTTCTCCGCGGGGCTCCAGTTCGTCGATCCGGCGGATGGCGTCCTCGCCGATCTCGTCGAAGAGCCAGGTGTTGTGATGGGGGAAGCCCGCGGCCTCGAACAGTTCTACGTTGGCGTCGATCACGTCGTCGGCCTCGAAGTAACCGAACGGGTTGCCCGCGTCGCCCTCGCGCATGTGTTCTTCTTCGATACGACCAATGAAGTAGCCGTGCCGCGCGAACGCGCCCGCGGTGAGGCTGGTGCCGGAGCGCGGGGCGCCGACGATCAGGATGTTGCGGACGGTTCGGCTCATCGACTCGCCGTGTACGCGCAGCTCAAGCGGGCTTGGTGCCGGTTACCAGGAGCGAATGGGCCCGCAAGACGGACCAGGGGAACCAGGCGAAAACCGGCTCCATACAGCTCATCCAGCCGGGAAGGCGCAGGGTGATTCGGCGGGGCAAGGAAAGGAACCCCCGGACACGCACGTTGGCATAGCCCGCCTGCTCCAGCAACTTTCGGGCCTCCTCCACGGTTGACGCAAAGTAGTAAATCTGCGACTGGTGCATGCCCTCCTTGGGCATCGGCGGGCGAATGTTCCCGCCCCACCGGTAGATCAGGATCGCCACCCGCCCGCCCGGCTTGAGCGCCCCGAGGATCCGCCGCATCGCCTCCACGCGCAGCTCGGCGGCGGGGATGTGGTGAATGACGCCCGGAGCAATGGCCCGGTCGAACGAGTTCTGGGGCAGTTCGATCGTCGTCAAATCCCCGACCTGCGAGTCGACGTTGGTGACGTTGTCCCGTTTCAGCTCGCGGTCGAGGACCTCGATGCTCTTGGCCGAGAAGTCGACGGCCAGGATGTACTTCGTTCGTTTGGCGGCCGGAATGGTGAACCGGCCCACGCCGCAGCCCGCGTCTAGAACGCGGTGCTCGGGTCGAAGCCGCGCCGCACCCAGGACCAGGCGGACCTGCCCCTGATCACCGTAGGGCCCGAGCGACCGTCGGCAATAGTCGAAGTAATCCTCCGCGTCCTTGTCGCGGGCGGCGACCTCTCTTTGCTTCCACTCGGTCGGATCCGGTGCCACGTGTAGGTCAGCGGTCATCTGCGCTCTCCGAGAAAGTCATCGCTCGAGATCCTGGTTTTCGTAGTCGTGCCCGGGTTTCGCGGCATCGTTGACGCGTGGTCCGGGCCGCGCGTGGTCGTATCTCGTGGTGAGGGATCGAGTGATGCGGTTTTTCCGTTCTGTCGATAGCCGCGCAGACCGCGGCCACATCTCTCCGCCTGTGCCGAAGGCAGCGGGACCAGGTGGCGGCTCCAGCGGAGGTCCCGTTGCGGATAGGCTCGCAAGTCCACGAACGTCTCCTTCGGCAGCCAATCGGTCAGCGGCGGGTTGTAGATGTTCTCGATTCGTAGGCGTTCCGTCCGCCACAGGTGGGCGACCACGCCATCGCGGTCGTCGAACAGGGCCGGCACGGCAAGGAGGCACGCGTGGGCGGAATCGACCACTCGGGCCCCGGCCTCACTCGCGGCCGCGCGAAGGCGGGCGCCGGAGGCTCGTAGTTCGTCGGCCAATCGGTCCCAGCCGGCGACCTTCGCCGCCAACCGCTCCAGTTGCGCCGGGGGCGGGAAGGTCCGATAGGCGGGGTCGTCCATGCTCAGGGCTTCATGCATGCCTTCTACCGGATCGTCTGATTGAAGGGCGGATAGTAGCTGCTGCCGGGACAGGGCGACGCGTGTATTCTGCGGCGTAGGTGCGTCGGCGACCGTGCGGGGGGCACTAGCCCCGCGCAGCGAGGATTCGAGTCTGCCGAGTCCGGCGCCTCGGGCCAACTTCAGGATACGTGCCCGGGCCCGCGCTTTGACTCCTGTACGCTCCGTGCGCTGTGCGAGGAACGTGTCGATCGCGACTTGCCGGTCCGGCTTTCGGCAAAGGACTGCGCCGCATGCCTCATCGAAGTATTTCTTGAAACTGATCACGGTCGCGTCGCCGAACGTTCCGACGCAGCGGTCTCCCGCCCGCGAGTCCAGAATCTGTGCGGCGTCCTCGATCAGCGTCCACCCGCGGCGGTCACAGAGTTCGCGCAGGTCGACCAGGGCCTCGGGGAGTCCGTACAAGTTCGTGGCGAGCACGCCGCGGATGCCGTCGGGTTCGAGGCCTTGGAGGGCATCGACATCGATCGTCGGTGACGTGTCTTGCGAGTCGACGAAAACCGGCGTCAGCCCCGCCGCAAGCGTCGACAGCCCGACGACTTCGCACAACGGCGAGATCATCGCCAATCGGTCGCCGGGCTCGAAGAACGCCCGCAGCGCCGCAATCAGCCCGAGCCGACAGGAGGGTGTGAGTCGGGCCGTTCCGCCGAACCGCTGCTCGAGCGCGGTTTCGAGGATCCTGGTAGCCTCAGTCGTCATTTGATTCGTCGGCACTGCGGGGGTGACCACGCGTCGCCGCTTCGTTCTTGGGGAACCGCAGGTACTTGCCGGTCGGCCAGGCGTTCGATCGGAAAAGAACGCGGTTCATGATCGACGGCCGGACGATGAGCACGTCACGCCCACACACCCGCTGGGCCCCGGCCCGGTTCTTGTCCTCGGCGAACCCGCCGAGAAAGTCGTAGGTGCGAATGCCCTCCTCACAGCATCGCTGGAGCACAATGGAACGGAGAGCGGCCCCGAGCCCGGCGGGAATGTTCGGGAACCCCGGATCGAACCCGCGCTGGAGTTCGTAGAACACGTCGCCGTAGGCAAAGCCGATTTGCGCTGCGACTGCGCGTCCATCGACGCATGCCCGGTCGAGCCGAAACCATCCGCGATCGGTCATGCGTTGACCCAACGCCCGGTAGAACGGTCGAAGGGACGAATCGGCAAACACGCCGCGCTCGCCACGTCGAGACCAGCGGGCGGCGTGCAGGCGGAACAGCTCCGTCAGCGCATCGTCGAGCCCTGCCGTGCCGGTGCACGTGGCCAGCGTCGCGCGGTGGCCCTCCCGAAGTCGCTCCACGCCCTTGCGCATCTGGTAACGGATTTTGCCCGGCAGGCCGCCGAGGTACTCGTCGAACGTCGGCGGCAGGCTGATCCGCGAGAACTCCGCCTCGCGCGAACGGCTGTACATGCCGAGCCGCGCTGCCGTCCCCATGAGCGCGTCGGCTCGGTCGGGCGTGGGTCCCATGTTCGCAAGCCAGATGGCATCCCACAGCCGACGGTTCCGCGCGAGGAAGCCGAGCACCGCCTCCGAAGCAGCCTCGGCAACGTCCGATCGGGCGATGATGTTGCCGTACTCGGAGCCGCTGGCGGCGTCTCCGAGCACCCGCAGGCAGCGGTAAGGCATCATTCGCAGCAGTGTGAGCCGGGTGGCGTAGAACGGGCCGATCGCGGCGAGTTCGTTCCGCGCGTCGCGGATCACCACGATGCGAAGCCGGACGTCGGGCCCAACCGCATCGAGCCACGCCTGAATCCACTCCCAGGTCAGGAAGATCGAGCGGACCGGGCTCTCCTCCAGCAGACGGTTCCACTCCGACGACAACTGCTCGAGGGCCGCGCGCGAGGTGATCAGTTCCACGTTGAACTCCGCTGCGCGCCGTGGCGCGGGCGCCGCATGCCCGTCGGGTGCTCCCGGCGACCGGGGCCGCACCAACTGCGACAGGACCATGCCGCAAAACAGCGAGTTCGTGACCAAGTATCGCTTCCAAAGCCGCCGGGGCTCCTGCAAGACGCGATAAAGCCACTCCAGGCCGAGCCGCTGCCAGATCGCAGGTGCGCGCTGGACCTTGCCGGCCACGACGTCGAACGCCCCGCCCACGCCGTGACAGACGGGTACATTCAGTGTCGGCCACCAACGGGCCAGGAAGAGCTCCTTCTTCGGCGAGCTCATGGCCGCCAGGAGGATGTCGGCCCGCGACCGCCGAATATCCTCGGCCACCGTCTCCTCGTCGTCCGGTCCGAAGTACCCGTGGTGCTTTCCGGCAACGATCACGCCGGGGTAAAGCTCATTGACGTGCTCGACCGTTGCCTGAAGCACTTCATCCGTAGCACCGAGGAAGTAGATGCGATACCCGCGCTGTTGACCCCGCCGGAGCATCTCCGTCATCAGATCGATGCCGGTCACGCGCTCCGGGAGCCGCTTGCGCAGCACGCGCGACGCCCAGACCACCGACATCCCGTCCGCCAGAATCATGTGCGCGCCGAGGACCGCCCGGCGCAGTTGTTCGTCCCGACGCATGTTGACCAGTTTGGCCGCGTTGACCACGCCGATCAGCAGCGGTACGCGGGTCCGGACGGCATCGTCCACCGCGCTGAGGGCCTCCTCCCTGCGCAGCGCACAGATTGGAGCCCCGAACAGCTCGTGGACGGGCCGGGCCACCGCTCGCCCGCCGGGGTTAGCCATTTCCGGGCTCATGAGTCGGGTTTGTGGTCGGACCAGGCATAAAGGAGCCAGCCGAGGTGATATGGCCGGCACTCGAAGTCAATGCGCTGCGGCGGCATCAGCGTGTTAACTCCCGGCATTCGTGCCGCCGGATGGATTCGGCTGGCAAGCGCCTGCATGGAGCGGGCCAGCTTGTTCGGCTCCCGCCGCGAGACCTTGCGCCAGATGAGGCTCGCACGGTCGTCGACCAGCGCCGCGTCCGCTCCGCCGGAACGGTCCGCCAGCTCGGGTGGATCGAGGAGCCATTGCACCCCGCGTGCGATCGCTCGCGAGTAGTCCCGTCCCGACGCGCCCTGCACCGCGAGAAGCGCCATCGGCGCCATCGCGTCCTGGTGCACCGAGTAGACCGGGTACCCCTCCACGACTCGGCCGGTGCGAACATCGAAGTGCCACCACCATTGTCCGCCGGGCCCCTGATGCCCCACTGCATGATCGGCACACGTTTGTGCCGCAGCCAGGGCCTGATCGTCGCTCGTCCGGGCGAAGTAGTGGGATAAGGCCTGGGTCGGGTAGACCACGTCGGCGAAGCAGGCCACGTGCCCACGCAGCCATGAGCGGCCCGCGCCCACAGGCCAATGGGGAAAGAGCCCGGAATCGGGCGAGAAGGACGCGAGCAACCGGTCCGCGATCCGGCGGGCCAAGCCCTCGTGTTGGGCATGGAAGTCGGTATCTACCGTAAGCGCCGTCAGCGCCCACGCCACTTCGACCGTCGGATGCGATCCGCCGACCGGGTCGAGATGCGTCAGTCGTCGCACGATGCCGTCGAGGTGCGTGCACCCCAGGGCGACCCCGGACCAGAGTGTCAACGCTACGTCACCCAGGTTCGTGTCGTCGTCGGCCCCGGCTGCGAGCCCGTCCCAGACGGCTCGAGGTTTGGCCCCGGCCAGAATGCCGGCCGCCGCGCCGGCGTCGTCGCGTGCGAGCCCGATCAGCGTGATAGCGGTGTAGCGCCTGCTGACGCCCTCGAGTTCGTTGCGGTCGCCGCGACGCCGGACCGTGAAGCCGAACAGGCGCCGATCCCGGCGGTACATGGAGGCCAGCCCGCGCCGTGACAGCGCGCGCAGACGCTCCACCGTTTTGGCAATCGGATCGCTCCGCACGTCGCGGCTAACTGCGAGTTCCGTCAAGGGTTGTTAGTGTGCTCCACACGCGTCGTGCCCGGTGAGGACCATTCCCACGGGTGCGAACAGGGTCGAAGCACCGTCGGCGAAGCGGGCATCATTAGAGGTCAGGCGCACTCTACGGAGGCGGCGCCGGCTGCGACAGTTGTTGCAGGGCCGAGTTGCGCAGGAGCGCCCCGTACGGGTCGAACGTCTGCTCGAGATTGCTCCCGACGGCTTGACGCTCGGCGTTGCTGTTCAGGAAGTCCGCGGCGGTCGCGGTGTAGGTGACCGACGCACCCGCCCGCAGGAAGAAGTTGCGGTTCACGAACTCCAGGATGCGGGTTTCGAGCGTATGGGGAACCCACAGGATGTCGCCCGCGGCGAGCTCGATGTTCGGGTCGGCGCCCATGGCGATCCGGTCCAGGTCGAGCCGGACGTGAACGTCGTGGCCGTCCGGCATCCGGCGGATCAGCGTGCCCTCGCCCGGTGAAAGGTCCGGCCGAACGCCGCCGGAGGCCGCAATGGCCTGAAGGACGTTCAGCTTGACGCCCTGGCCGTAGGACTGCGGCCGCGGGAAGTTGACCAGGCCGCCGACAAAGACGGTGTTCGGTGTCGCCGCTTGCACGGTGACGATGTCGCCGTCCTGTAGCGGATCGAGCGTGACCGCGGCGCGCAACTGCGTCGGGTCGGTCAGGTCGAGCGTGATTTCCTCGTGCGGACGGCGAATCCGCCGGAGCGTGGCCTTGCCCGATGCGGCCTGCGACACGCCGCCGGCGCCGACAATGGCATGGAGCAGATCGCGGTCGCTGCGCCGAAGCTGGACCAACCCCGGTGCGGACACGGCCCCGATCACCAGCACGTTGGTCGTCTGAGCTTGGAACAACTCCACGTAGACGGATACGTCGCGCAACACCGCTGGAACGTACGCGGCGCGAACCGCGTCCTCGGCCTCTTGCAGCGTCAGGCCCGCGACGTGGATCGCCCCGACGATGGGAAGATCGATTTCGCCCGCGTCGTCGATGCGCACCGGGAACGGTGGTCGCTGATCCGCGACCGCGTCGGTATTCAGCGTGATGGCGACGACGTCGTCCGGGCCGAGCCGCAACGCCCCGAGCTGCCGATCCAGAACCGCCGCCGAGTCCTCCGCGAACTGCGGGGCCGCGTCCGGCGGAAGTGCTTCGTACATCCGCTGTTGTTCGGCGATGAACTGATCGAGGCTGATGCGGTGATCAGCGGCGCAGCCGGCGATGACGCTCACCACCGCCGGGATGAGTCCTACGAGCATTGCCCTGTGCTGCCTTGCCATGCAGGTGTCCTCCCTGACGGATTCGTGGACCGGGGTTGGACGTACGAACACCCACTTATCGGACACCAGCGGATGGACACTTTTGTCATTGCTTTGCTGGATTCGCAGCGCCCCGCCGGGATCGCGCCCGGAGGCTGGTATGCCGGATGCAATGCCGCCTAGGCACGGACGGCAGCGAGGCGGCCCGCCCCAAGCGACTCCTGCTCGCCGTAATAACCGTACCCAGTTCCCACCGCCGCCCCGACGAGCACCGCGCCGAGCAGCCGGCCGCCGGATGCCGAGATGTCGGCACAGGCCTGCATTACCTCGTTTCGTCGGCAGAAGGCCGACCGGAGCACCATGATGGTTCCATCCGCCTGGCCGGCCAGGATGCGTGCGTCGGCCACCGGAAGCACCGGCGGACTGTCCAGAACGACGAAATCGTATTCCTCCTTCCAACGGCTTAGGCAGCGGGTTAAAACGCCGTTGGCGAGCAGTTCCGCCGTGAAGGTCGCGGGCAACGCTCCGGCGGTCAGTACGTCGAGCTTGGCGACGCTGCTGGGCACGATGGCCGCATCATCGTCTGCCTCGCCGACCAGCAGGGCCGCGAGCCCCGCCTGCCGGTCCACCTGAAGCCGTTCCGCCAGCGACGGGCGGCGCAGGTCGGCCTCGACCAGCAGCGTACGTTTGCCGAGCAGCGCAAGGCTCCGGGCCAGCAGGATGGAGAGGCTGGTCTTGCCGGTCCGGCTCGATGAGCTGGTCACCAGGACAACGCTCGCGCCGATCTGGCCCACGCGCTCCATCATCGCGGTCCGGACCATTCGCACGCTCTCCATCAGGGCCGGGTCGGTTGTGGTCATCAGGTTGGTGAACGGCGAGATGGCGGGAAGCTGCCCCAGGAACGGCGCGCGGACCGTATGACGCACTTCGCCGGCCTCACGGATTTTCGAGTCGAGGGTGATGCGAAGGTAGCCGAGCCCGAGCGATGCCATCAGCGCCATGCCCACGGCCATGACGGTCAGGAGCATCCGCCGGTCACGGGTAGCCTTGGACGGTTTGACGGCGTGGGCGGCGACCGAGACGCGAGCCGGCGCGTTGCTCTCCAGTTCGAGCTGGGCGATGCGCGAACGAACGGTATCGTACAGCTCACGTTTGTAGCGAATCTCTTCGTCGAATTGCGCGATCTGTTTGGCAACCTCGCCCGCCTCGGCGACTTTTTTCCGCTGGTCGTCGATCTCCTTGGCGAGGAGTTCGACCTGACGCTCGAGACGCCTGATCTGCTGCGGCAGCGGGACGCCCGATTCACCGTTGACCGACACCGCGGCGTTCGTCACCGACAGGGACGCGAAGGACGGATCCGACCATTGAGCAGTCAACTGGCCCTCGCGCTGTGCCACGAGTCGTGTCGTGTACTCGACGGTGGACTGGAGCTGCTGGATCCGCGGGTGGGCGTCGCCGTACTGCTGGCGGGCCAGCAAGAGCTGGTGTTGGGCGTTCTCCAGGTCCAGATTCAACCGTCGCCATTCGGGGTCGTCGGAATAACGGCGGTCCACGGTTTGCACTTCGCCGGGGACCGGCCCGTCATTCGTCCCGTCGGCCTGGAGCGGGGCATCGGCTTCACGCGCTCGCATCTCCCAGCGGGCGAGGGCGAGCCGCCGTTGCAGGGCCGCAAGATCCGATTCGAGCGTATTCAGATGAGCGCTGAGTTGGAGACGAAGTTCCTCGGGCCCCGTCGTCCCCAGCCGCTTGGAGAGCTCGAACTTCGTCTCGACCAGGGCATCGATCTCGCGCTGCAACCCGAGCTGCTCGTTTCGCAGGGTCTCGAATCGGCGGACATTCGTGTCCCGCGCCGACTCGTCGAGCATCCGCTTATACTCGTCCACGACGGCGTCCACCAGCACCTTCGCGTCGTTGGCCTTCTCGGTTTCGATGGAAACGTCGATCAACTCCGTGTTGCGCCGCGGGCGAACCGACAACGTGTCCTGCAATCTCTCCAGAGGATCGAGCGGTTCCACACCGGGAATCGGGGCCTGCGTCCCCGCCAGCCAGCTTGTCCCCCGCACGTCCTCGCGATCGAGCACCCGCTCGAGCACCTGCGGGCTCTTGATGATGGACACCTGGGTGTTCAGATAGCTCTGGTAGAGCGGGACGATCCCGTTGTCTTCGGTCTTGAAAACGATGCGCGAAACGACGGGCGAGACGCGGACGATCGCCCGCGCGCTGTAGGTCGGGTGGACGAAGAGCCAGATGTACGGGACGGCCGCGCCGCACGTCAGCAGGAAGGTCGCCAGCATCAGCCATTTGGCCCGGAGCAGCGTCCAAGGGGAGAAGGCGGGTCCATGCGCACCCGGGGCCCCGAGCCCAAGGTAGCCCTCTGCCGTTGGGCCGACAGGCTGTGCGCGCACCGGTTGCGCTGCCCCGGTACGAGTAATCGCTCCGGATGATCTCACGTTATCGTGGCTCGTTGTCAGATGGTCTTCGATCGGTGTCAGGCCTCCATGGGCTAGCTGACGCAACGCGTTTCGTTTCCGGGCTGGGTTGATTCCCGGAAGTCATGGCAGACTCCGTCCCCGTCGAGTGCGCAGCGCCGAGTGCGCAACCCGTTGTCCGGCAATAGGTTATAGCGTTCCATTGCCATGCGAGATGCCGTGTGCCGAGCCATCGGGTCCGCACCTCGCATCGCGCGTGGCCGACGCCCGCATTACTTGCAACGGCATAAGCCGGCAGCCGGAAACGCGCCAATGCCGCCCATACCGCAGCGGATGTCACAACGGAGCCGCAACCGCCTTGCGCCCGCATCCCTGCTACCGAGGATTATAGAATTCGTCCCCGTCCGGCCGTGTCGTTTCCGTACGGGCGGCAACACGCCGCGTTTTTTGGACGTACTTCGCGAGCCTCTGTGATTCTGGTACTTCCGGGAACAATGGGGAACGCAAGGCGGCGGGGCCGCGTCCGCAAGCCACTTATTGGCGCCAGACATGGATCATAATCAGGCATAGGCGGTGCAGCCGCCGCGATTTGTACCGCGGCCGGCGCGCCTCCTCAACATCCCCCAACGGCCACCGGCACTGCGCGCGTGCTCCGTAAACCGGTCCCGGACGGGCCACAACCTAAATTGCCGGAACACGACATTCTATCCCCCGTTCCACTAGCCGCAAGATCGGGGCGGCAAGGCTGCTCCACGGTCGCACCGGACCGGGTGTCATTTGGCTCGGTTTTCGGACGTCCGGAAGCGAATCCGAGTGAGAAACTGGGCGGTCTGGCATTGGCAGGCTCCGTAAGCCGTCGCAATCGGCACGCGGCTGTGGTATCCGCCGCTGCGCCACCCAAGGCGTGAAGTCTCCGAGCCCGTCTCGAGATGCACCGTGAGGGCCGGGTCGAGCTCCATGATCGCCTCGCCACCGGGGAACTGGGCTCGGATCTCGTGCTCGCCCAGCTTTGTCACCTCGCAGTTCTCGGAGAAATGCCAGCACTGGGCGATCGAGTGAGTCGCCACGGCCCGGACCTCGTCACGCAGCGTGATACAGTCGTCGTCGGGATCCAGCGAAACCGAACGGCGGTGGTTAACGGGGTCGGCGAGGCGGGCGTAGCCGTCGTGTTCGCCCACGACCGTGCCGCCGCCGGGCCGGGGCTCCCAACGGAGAAGGCGGGGGACGGCCTGCCGACCCCACATGAACGGCCCGACCATCTCGGACTGGTCCTGCCCGTCGACGGCGATCGTATTGTGCGCCCTCGTGCTTCGGAAGTACTCCCGCCACTTTGGGTGCGTGAAATAGTCGTACGTGCCGGGGTCGACGAGCACATCCATGCCGCCGATCCGGAGGATGACGCTCAACGCGTCGGCATGTCCGTGTGCGGCGATCGAAAGGAACCCGAGTTGGCCGCAATCGAAGATGAGGCTGACGCTGTCCGGACTGCCGCGGGCGCCGCGTTGCAAGAGGTAATAGCCCGAGGCCGGAAGCGGCCTGGATCGCAGTTCGATCGGCGGCTCTCGGGTCGACGCTCGCGTGGACAAGGACGCGCTCTCGGGGGCGAAGAGCCAGAATCCCGGCTCGACCGGCGTCCGTTCATTACGCTCGAACTCGGGACGGGCGAAGAGGACCGCACCGATGTGGAGGAGTGAGCCGACCGGATCGTGCCGTCCGCCGAGATCCAACACGTAGCCGTCGTCGCCATCCCCGATGGCCGGCAGGACCGAACCGCCCTCCGTCATCGCCGCAGCGAACTCGAACATTCGTTCGAGTGTTCGCCAGTATTCCGCCGGAAAGTCGTCCTCGAGATTCCGGGCGACGATCCCGCACAGCACGTAGAACCACATCACGAAAAGCTGATAACCCATGGCCTGCTCACGGGTGCCCCCGTCGACATGGGTCTGCCGCTGGATTTCCCGGGACAGGATCCCGCGGGCCTCATCGCGCCATCGCGCGGATCGGGGAAGGCCGTCGAAGAAACCGGCGGCGATGAAGACCCCGGCCGCTTCGCCGACGAGGTGGTTGTTGGCCGACGAAAAGCGCGAGTAGTTCCCGGAGATTCTCGAGATGTGCTGCTCCACTGAGGCCAGAATTCGGCTGCGGAGCTCGCGGGTCAGGGCCGCAGCGCCCTCGAGCAATGCCCACGTCCAGGTCCAGTTGATCAGCCGTATGCCGAGCTCCAGTCCGCTGCGCCACTGCATCCCGATGCCGAACGGACATTGGTCCATCCAGCTCGCAAGCTGGCGGCATGCCTCGGTGGCGTAGCGTTCCTCACCGGTCAAGCGGTAGGCTCGCCCGAGCACCGGGAGTTGGTAATGCCGGCTCGGTTCCCATGCCAGTTTGCAATCGCCGACGACGCGGTAATCTCGATAGTCGATCTTCTCTGACGGAATGAGCGGCGTCGCGAGCCCGGCTTCGTACTCGTGATTCCAGTTGATCTCGGCGCCCAGATCGTGACGCTTCAGGTTGAATAGATCGATGCGGTGATCGCAGATGAGCTCCGCTCGTTCCCGCAACGCATCGATCCACTCGCCCGAGCGCGGCTGCCCTCGTACCCACTGCGCCGCCTCAACCAGATGTGATCCCACGGCCTTTGGGTTGACCCATTCCTCAGGGCGCGCGAACTCGCCGCTTGAGTCGCGGGCTGAGGCGTGAATGCCCGCTGAGCGCAGGCGTCGGCCGATTAACGAGCGGACCTTTGTATGCACCCGCCAGCCGATCTCACGGGTCGACATGGACGTCAATCGTCGCCAATACCAGCGGATTGTTTGCATCGCTACCTGAACGAGCGCTGCGGATCGACGATCCCGCGATCCTGTGAAATCACTATTGCTATGTTGGAACTTCGGTTGCGCCGTTACCGGTGTGTACGGGCGGGTTGCCGGGCACCGGGACTTTCCCGATTGAACGCGCGCCGATTTGGCCCTATAATCCGGGTTGCACGGGCGTGGGATCAACCCATTGCCCCCGCACAAAGCGGCCGGCCGGAAGAAGTTTGGCGCTGCTCCCGGCCGGTCCGTCTTTTTTTCACCGTCGCGCCGAGCCCTGAAATGGGCCAACTCCGTTTCGCGAATACCCCAACGCAAGTTGCGTGGTCAGTCCGCGAACGACGGTGGTTTCGGCAAGCGTCCGTTCCAGCCGGTGACGCCCCGCGCTTGGCCCGGATTGTAATGGAACCTGCACCTGTGGCAAGCCGTTGTTCGGCCGGATCCTGGTGGCAACTCATAGGTAGTTCGTGCGCCAGACCGTGTCCGGCCCGTTGGCCGTCCGGCAGTCCCGCACCAGTACGTTTGCCCCCCCGGAACGTGTCTGCGGTGAATACGACGTGTGAACGGCAAGACGGCGACCGGGGAGGAGTCAGCCGTGGACCGCTGACCACGCTGATGCGGATGGGCACCCTTGTGCCGGAACACGCGTCGGGACCCCAGTTTGCCCAGTTTATCGCCGCCGCGGGTCGGTCTCGGCCGCGAGGGAACCAGCGGTAGGGCCGCTGCACGGCTTCAACCCCTGAACGGGGCCAACGTCAAGGCCCACCTTACCGGTCTTGACGAAAAACGGGGGTGTTCTCCGTTGACTCCGGTGGAGGATCGGATACACTGGCATGTCTTGAAAATCGCGTGCCGGCCCGAGAGCGGCGCCAGCAGATCGGATGGAACGAGGGCTGAACGCGATCGAGGATATGCGGGGGCAAGACGTCTGTGTACACGTCGAGGGAATCGGTTTCGGTACGGGATGACAGTGCCGGCAGTGATCCGCGAACCAATCATGACCGGATCAACGCCATCGTTCTAGCCGGCGCGGTCGGGCAGGAGCACTCATGGACCGGCGGGTTGCCGCGTCCGTTGTTGCCGCTGCCCGGTGGATCGCTCGTTGAGGCCCTGTTGGGCAGATTGACGACCGGGCTCGACGGCGGACGCGCCATCTGTGCAAACGGCCATACCGCGCTCCTTTCCGAGTCGATCGGCGGCCGGACGTCGGGGCGAATCCACTACTACGAAGATCGGCTTCCGCGCGGAACAGCAGGCTGCCTCAAGGACTGTGCCTGTCGGTTCGACGGCGATACGTTTCTCGTGGCGGGCGGCGCAGTGTGGCTCGAGGACGACCCGGCGCACATCGTCGCGGAACATCGTCGACAGGGTAACGCATTGACCGTCTGCTGTTCGGGAACCCGGGACGCCGTTCAGTTTGGTCGCCACCGTGCGCTGCCGCCGGCCGGGGTCTATTGTTGCGAACGTTCGGCTCTGGAACACGTCCGCGACGCCGGGTTCCAGGACATCAAAGAGCAGTTGATCCCGGCGCTTCGCGAAGCGGGCGAGAGGGTCGGCGTGGTCGTGCTTTCCGAACGCACGCGTGAGGTTCGCACGTGGTCTGCGTATCTCAGTGTTCTGGCTCGCAGCCTCGAGGCGGAGTTGTTCGCCAAGCACCACTGTGACCGGCTTGCACCCGGCATCTGGGTCGGTCGGGATGTAGAAATCGCCGCAAATGCGAGGCTGTTCGGCCCGGTGTTCCTCGGCGACGGCTGCCGGGTTGGTGATGGATCGGTCATCGTCGGTCCGGCGGTCTTCGGCCGGAACTGTCGCATCGGGGCCGACTCGATGCTGCTGCGCGTCGTGGGCCACGACAACATCTGCCTGCCAGCAGGCGTCCACGTCGCCAATCAACTCCTGCGCGATTCGATGGCGCAGCGCGGCGGCGCCCAAGCGCCCCGCCAGATTCGAGTCCCGGCGGCGCAAGCACCGGCGCCGGGGCCGCTGGCCCGGGCGGGTCAACCGGGCCCCGTGACGCATGGCACCGTGGCCAGCATCTTCCGAGGTCTGGCCATGTTGGTCTGATTCCGCGATCGGGTTCGACTGGATAGGGTCAGGGAGCGAACCCTGGGGAGGAGGCGTTCGATCAGGGCTGGAGGCGGGGAAAACGTGGTTCTTATCCACGCTGAGGGGCTGTTTGCGCCCCGATCGGACGTGGCCCGGACCGCCGTGCCGCGGGAGGATGGGGGCGATCTGCGCTCGCTGGAGTGGTACTGCCACTGGGTGTCACAGCGCGTCTCGTCTGTGTACCTGCTGGTGCCGGAGGAAGCACGCCCGCAGGTCGAGGCGGCTGGTGAGAAGTTCGGCAGCGCGGACTTGATCTTCTACGGTCACAACTGCCGTTTCCGCTGCCCGCGGGTCGGCAAGCGGGCTCGTGTCTGGCTGATCAACGGGGAACAGATGCCGATGGTCGACTGGACCTCGGCACTCGCGTCGACGCGCCGCCTGAGCAGTGACGTCGTGCTCTTCGGCACCGCCACGACGTCCGGCACCGATTGTTATTCCGAGGCGGTCCTCGTGTCGGATGGAGGCGAAGTCGTCGCCTTCAGCCGCCACTACGATGATTCCACCCAATTCGCCGATCTTTCCGCGGACGCGCCGACGTTCCTGGTGACCTCCGGCGCGTTCGCAGCCAGCGTCGTTTCGCACCTGCTCGTACGCGGATGGGGGTTGGAGAGCGTCGGTGCCATGACGCGGCGGTTTTTCGTCGCCTGGGCCAAGCGGCCGTGTCTGTTTTTGGAACCGGATGGGGCCGCCGTGGCCTGCCCCAGCCGGGTGGGGCGAATGTGCGCGGCCGATCCGACAGACGAATCCACGTTCGACCGAGGCGGTTGGGCGCCAGCGCAGACCATCGGCACGCACAACGGCGCGCCGGAACACCGGCCGGCCCCGGCCGCTGCGGGGACGACCTTAAGCAGCGGTGCATTCTCGCCTGGCCTACGACACGGCGACGGTTCGACGTCGTCGTCGGTCGCCCCGGCCGGCGGACGTTGGTACTTGTGCGCCAAGCGATGCCTCGATGCCGGCGCCGCGGCGATCGGCCTCATCCTGCTGTCGCCCATCCTGCTGATCGTCGCCGTGCTCGTGAAGGTGACGTCCGCCGGCCCGGTGTTCTTCGGCCATCGACGACAGGGCTTGGGCGGCAGGGAGTTCAACTGCCTGAAGTTCCGTTCGATGCGTGCCGACGCCGACGCCTTGCAGGCAATGCTGCGGGAGCAGAACGAGGTGGACGGCCCGCAGTTCAAGATCGCAAACGACCCGCGGCTCTCGCCGATCGGGTACTTCCTCCGTGAGTCGAACCTCGACGAGCTACCACAATTGATCAACGTGCTGTTGGGGCAGATGAGCCTGGTCGGGCCGCGCCCCTCGCCGGACGATGAAAATCAGTTCTGCCCGTCCTGGCGGCGGACGCGTCTTTCCGTGAAGCCGGGCATCACCGGCCTGTGGCAGGTGCTCCGTTCCCGCAAGTTCCCCGAAACCGACTTCCAGCAGTGGATTTACTACGATGTGGCCTACGCCCGTCACCGCTCGTTCTGGCTCGATCTTCAGATACTCGCTTTCACTCCGTTGTCGATGATCTCGTCGAAATACGTCAAGCGTCTGGCCGCCCGCCTGGAGCGCAGACGCATCTGTAGCCCAGTGACCGCCCTGACCACCGCCAACGTGTTCCACGAGTAACGGCGCAGCTCGCACCCGAGGCACGACCCCGCACTACAAATCACCCGCTCGCGCGGCTATGATCGAGCGTTATGGACCTCATTGTGGTGATGAAATCGACCGCCGCGGACGAGGACGTCCGCCGGGTCGTCGACCGCGTGGCGCAGCTCGGCCTGACCCCGCATCTTTCCAAGGGTGAGTACCGCACGATCGTCGGGGCCATCGGCGACCGGTCCCCCGAAGCCCAGGAGCAGTTCGAGCAACTGGCCGGCGTCGATCACGTGCTCGTCATCACCCAGCCCTACAAGCTGGCCTCGCGCGAATTCCACGAGGCCGATACGGTCTTCGAGGTCGGGGGCGTCAAGGTCGGCGGGCCTTACGTGAACATCATCGCCGGGCCGTGTGCCGTCGAGGGGCGCGAGGTTCTCCTGGATGTCGGCCGGTGCGTGAAAGAGGCGGGTGCGACCATTCTCCGAGGTGGGGCGTTCAAACCGCGAAGTTCACCCTACGCCTTTCAGGGCCTCGGCCGTGAGGGGCTTGAACTGCTGCGCGAGGCCGGCCGAGCACTCGAGATGCCGACCATCACGGAAGTCCTGGATCCGCGCGATGTCGAGATGGTTGCCGAATACGCCGACATCCTCCAGATCGGCGCCCGCAACATGCACAACTACAACCTGCTCATCGAGGCGGGACGGACCAACAAGCCGGTCCTGATCAAGCGCGGCTGGGCCGCGTCGATCAACGAGTTGCTGCTGGCGGCGGAGTACGTCCTCAGCAAGGGCAACCACCGCGTCATGCTCTGCGAGCGGGGCATTCGGACGTTCGCCGACGAGACCCGCTTCACCCTGGACGTCTCGGCGGTGCCGGTCATTCACGAGCGGTCGCATCTGCCCATCTTCGTCGATCCGTCGCATGCGGCGGGGAAGCGGGATCTGGTCCCGCCGCTGGCACTGGCCGGCATCGCCGCCGGCGCCGCCGGTGCGATCATCGAGGTTCACAGCTCGCCGGGCCGCGCATTGTGTGACGGTCCCCAGGCCGTGATGCCGGACCGGTTCCGGTCGCTCATGGGCCAGATCCGTCAGATTTCGGAGACCATCGGTCGCCGGCTCCAGACTCCCGCTTAGGTGCTCACGCCCAGGTCGACGGCGCCGTGTGCCCCCCGCGTCCCCACACAGGCAGAGTTGCCGGAGCGTTCGGCCTCGGTGGACGCACAGCTCGACGGAGTTTGACAATCAAACGGTCACCCAGTTCGTTCTACCATCGGACGCCAACGGCTCGATGGGCGGGACGGACCTGTGATGGCCCCGGCGTGGGCGACGGGTGGTCGGCCGCGCGGATCGGAGAAGGCCGATGGCCACCCAGGAACCCTTGATGGGGCCGGTGTCGAATGAGTTCCGCGACCTCGTCCAGCGGGGCTATCGGTTCGCGCTCTCGCTGACGCATGACGCGGAACGGGCGGAAGAGCTCGTCCAGGATGCGTGGTTTGCGGTCCTCCGGCGGCAGGGACCCTGGAACCGCGGCTACTTGTTCACCACGATCCGCAATCGGTTCATCGACCGGTATCGCCGTAGCGGCGTATTCTCGCCCGGGCCGCTCGATGCGGAGGCAGTGGAGGCGCCGGTACAGCCAGAACGGGACTTGCTCGTAGCAGACCGCATCGAGCTGAGCAATGGCGCCCTCGGCCCGGCATTGGGGAACCTCTCGGCGGAGGAGCGAGCGGTGTTGTACCTGGCGGGGGTCGAGGACTTCTCCGCCCAGGGCATCGCCGATCTGTTGCACTGGCCCCGGGGCACGGTGCTCGGTGTGATGCGGCGGGCGAAAACCAAGCTCAGACGAACCATCGAAAACGGCTCGAAGCCATGAGCACGCGGACCCTCAAAGATCACCTGGTTGAGCATTACGGCGGCATGGACCTGCCGCCGCAAGTGGTACGTCGGCTGGGCGCGCTGGCCGATGCCGAAGGCGAGGCCGACGTGAGCCATAAGCTGGCGCTGCGCTCGCGTTGGACGCCGGTGGGCGTGGCCGTGTGCATCGTGCTCCTGGCGACCTCGGTCGGCCTTCAGGTCTACCAGATGGCGCGCCGGCCCGCAGCGTTGCTTGTCCAGCGGCCCGCCGAGCCGGTCTCTGGGTGGCGGGCGGAGCCGGTGGATTCGGGCGGCGCGCCGCGACTCGTGGCCGTGAAGTTCCACATTGACGGCTGTCCCTATGCGGCCGAGACCGCACCGCTCTTTGCGGCGTTGATCGATAAGTACGCCGAAAAGCCGGTGGTGTTCGCAAAGTACGACATGACCACGCCGGCCCGAATGGCTCAGTCGAAGAACCTCGCCAGAGCGTTGGGTGTGGAGTGGCTCTATGAAGGGGCGTATCAGTCGGGCATGATCGAGCTGGTCGATCGCGAGTCGGGCCAAGTGCTGGCGAAGGTAACGAAACGGAACGAACTGGAGACGATCGAACAGGCCTTGGATCAAGCGCTGCCGTGACGCATCCCGTGCGATGAAGCCGGATTGGGCCCGAACTCTGCCGCAGGAGTGACGCGCCCGGGGTGCGCGCCGGACCGGTGACACGACGGGGAATGGAAGAAGACCGGAACACTTGCTCGCCGCCGTTCGGCGCATCGGGCGCTGCACGGGTACAAGCGAGGTTATCACGCGAAAGGAGTTCTGAGAGATGTTGCGCAAGGCACTCATGGTACTGATGGTGGCGGGGGCGGCCGGGTTTGGCATCCGTGCGGTGGCGGGCGACGGCTATGACGAAGCCGCCAAGACGGCGAAGGCCGGCGCAAACGCGTCGGCGGAGGCCGTCACCGTCTTCGGCGTCGAAGTGACGTCCGACAAGCTCCGTGCGGCCCTCGCCGGGTTCGAGATGAATGAGAAGTCGGTCCGCTGTCCCGGCTGTCGAGCGGCTCTAAAGAACGACGGGACTTGTGAACATTGCCATGTCAGCATGGCCCACGGCAAGGCGTACCGGTCGCCGGTCGCCTACGCCCTCGCGAAAGGGACGCCGATGCCGGCCGAGCTGGTGGCGGCCTGCCCCAAGCGGTGCGACCAGTGCAAGACCATGCACAAGGAAAACGGGTTCTGCACGGCCTGCAACGTCGGCTTCGTTGCCGATCGCATGTACTCGAACGAGGAGGACTATCGGGCCGCCGTCGCAGCGCACGAAACCCTGGCCAAAGCGGCCAAGGCGGCCGAGTCCTGCGAGGCGTGCGCGGTTGCCCTGGTGACTGACGGCACCTGCGATCAATGCAAGGTGCAGTTCAAGGACGGCAAGGTGGCGAAACACACCGGCTGATACGCCGCACACCTCCGCACGTCGTACCGTCGCACGCGAGCCGGGGGCGGCGCGTCCGATCCCCGACGGGTGGTGATGGCTTCGATAAACCCTCCCGGAACCGGCTCCGCGACGTGGCCCGACGCGGCCAGCCGGTTCGGGAGGTTTTTCATGCGCGCCTCGTTCACGAGTGTTGCGGTGCCTGGATCCCCGCGTTAGGTTGGCCGGCGCGTAGCCGGAGGTTCCCAGGTCCCGACCCACGGACAGGTGCATGCGTACCCCGCTGATCGCCGGCAACTGGAAGATGCACAAGACCCTCGCCGAGGCCCGCGAGCTGGTCGCGGGGATTCGCGCCGGGATCGACAAGATGCCCGCCGATGCCGATGTTCAGGTACTAATCTGTCCGCCCTTCCAGCACCTGTTTCCGATGGCCAAGGCCGTGGCCGGGTCGCGCATCATGCTCGGCGCACAGAACGCCCACGAAGAACCGCAGGGCGCGTTCACGGGTGAGGTGTCCGTACCCATGATCAAGGACACCGGGGCGACCCACGTGATCATCGGGCACAGCGAGCGCCGCCAACTCTTCGGCGAGAAGGGTGACCGGCTGGCCCGAAAGGTCCGGACCGTCGTTGACAGTCACCTGACGGCGATCTACTGCGTGGGCGAGACCCTGGAGCAGCGCGAGGCCGGGCAGACCGAGCAGGTCGTGCGCAAGCAGATCGACGAGGTGATCAACCGTGAGGTCCGGGCCGATCGGCTGGCGGTGGCCTACGAGCCCGTCTGGGCGATCGGCACCGGCCGGACCGCCACCCCCGAACAGGCCCAGGACGCCCACGCCTTCATCCGGAAACGGCTCGCCGCCACCCTCGACCCGGCCTCGGCCGACTCGATCCGGATTCTCTACGGCGGCAGTGTGAAGCCGGGCAACGCGGCGGGGCTGCTTGGCCGGCCCGACATCGACGGTGCCCTGGTGGGCGGCGCCTGCTTGGTCGCCGAGGACTTCCTGGCTATCATATCCGCAGCGAGCGGGTGATCGGGGCGGCCGATGCCGACCGGCCCAGCGCAATGGGGCTCACCCCGGTAAGTGAGAAGCCCAATCGAACACGGCGGGCCGCTCCCGCCCATGAACGGAACCCTGCCGATGAGTTTTCTGGCCCAGATGACTTGGCCTCAGTGGATCCTGGCGTTCCTGCTGATCGCCGTGTGCTGTCTGCTGATGATCGTGATCCTGCTGCAACGAGGTCGCGGCGGTGGTCTGACCGGAGCGTTCGGCGGCGCTGGCGGGACGGCGGCGTTCGGCGCCAAGACGGGGGACGTCTTCACCTGGATAACGGTTGTCGTGGCCGCGGTCTTCGTGCTCTTGGCCGTGGTAGCGAATTACGCGTTCGACCAGGCTGCCACGGCGGCCGTGGTGGCGCCGGTCCCTGACGAGATCCCCGGCGTAGAAACCGTGATCCCGCCGTCCACGCGACCGGTTGCAGTGCCGCCGCCGTCCGGGGGAGGCGAGTTGCCGCCCACGGGCGACGATACCACGGCCCCCAGCGCGCCGGGCGAACGCGACGAGTCTGAGCCGTCGAACGACGGGGCGAAACCGCCGGGCACGACTCCCGGTTAGCCGGGCACGACCGCAACGAAAGACCGACTTCGCACATGCTCCAATCGATGACCGGCTATGGCTCGGCCCAGCACGTCGCCAACGGGACGAGCTACGCGCTGGAGCTACGCAGCGTGAACCATCGGTATCTCAAACTGCACATCCGGTTGCCAGAGCATCTGCAAGCCCTCGAGTCGGTGGTCGAAAAGCTGATCCAATCGAGAATCTCACGGGGCAGCGTGGCCTGCGGCCTCGCGTTCCGCAGTGAGCAGCAGGCGGCCCTGCGAAACATCAACGTCGCCGCACTTCAGCAATACGTCGAGCGCCTTACCGCGGCCCGCTTGCCGGGCGGTGTGCAGCCGACGATCGACCTCGCGGCCCTGGCGCTTTTGCCCGGCGTGTGTGAGCCGATCGTGCTGGATGACGAGGCGCGCGAGGCGCAGATCGAGATCCTGACCGCACTCGTCGAAAAGGCGACCGGCGAGCTCATCGAAATGCGACGGCAGGAGGGCCAGGCGCTTCGCGCCGACCTGCTCCAGCACACGGCGGCGATTCGTGCGGCGGCCGACCGGATCGAAGCCCGGGCCCCACGTGTGCTGGACGAGTACCACGAGCGCCTAAAGGCGCGGGTCGCGAGCCTGATGCGCGAGAGCAAGGTCGAGCTGGAGGCCGACGGGCTGGCGCGGGAGGTCGCCATTTACGCGGAGCGCTCCGATATCGGGGAGGAACTGGCCCGCCTGCGCTCCCACCTGGACCAGTTCGCGACGGTCTGCGACGGGGACGCCCAGGCGGGCCGGACCCTCGAGTTCCTCGCTCAGGAGATGCTCCGCGAGGTCAACACCATCGGCTCGAAGAGCAACGACGCCGACATCGCCCGAAACGTCGTCACGCTCAAGGGGCTGATCGATCGGATCAAGGAACAGGTGCAGAACGTCGAGTAGCCGCGATGAAGCACACCGGCTCGGGTGGTGAGGTGCACGCGGATCGCGGTGACGGTTCGGCAGACGTGCCGACTCGCGGGACGATACATCGGGCCGGAAGGCTCGTCGTGATCAGCGGCCCCTCCGGGGCCGGGAAGACTTCGATCTGCAACGCACTGTTGGAACAACTGCCGGGCGCGACCTGGAGCGTTTCGGTGACGACTCGGCCGCCCCGCGACGGCGAGGTGGGCGGCGCGAGTTACGACTTCGTCAGCCCCGAGGAATTCGCCCGCCGCGAGTCGGCCGGTGAGTTCCTGGAATGGGCCGAGTATCTCGGGAACCGCTACGGCACGCCGCGGGCGCCCGTCGAGCGGGCTCTGGCCGCAGGCCGGGACGTGATTATGGAGATTGACGTCGCCGGCGGAACGCAGGTGGCGCGGAAGATGCCGGCATCGGTGCGGATCTTCGTCTTGCCGCCCAACGCCGAGTCGCTGCGCGCCCGCCTCGAAGGGCGCCGGACCGAGGCGCAGGAGCAACTGGCCCGGCGACTGGCCAACGCGGACGGTGAGATCGCCGCCGCCCGCGACAGCGGGTGCTACGCCCACTTTGTAGTCAACGACGTGCTCGACGATACCGTGGAAGAGGTCAAGCGAATCATACAGCAGGAGCAGTGAAGGAATGATCGAGTCCCTGAAGCACGATGACGTGGTCGACAAGGTCGGTGGGCGGTTCAAGCTGACCGCCCTCGTCCAGCGCCGCTGGCTGCAACTCATGCAGGGCGCCCGCCCGATGGTCGACCCCAAAGGCCTGACCGAACTCGAAGTCGTCCTCCGCGAGATCGAAGAGGGCAAGATCGACTTCGAGTTGCCCGAACCCGTGGAAGAGGATGAAGAGCAGACCTGAGAAGTCCGGGACCGGGCCGCTTGACGGCTACGAGGTCCTCGTGGCGGTTACCGGCGGGATCGCGGCCTACAAGGTGTGCCACGTCGTGTCACACCTCGTCCAGCGCGGGGCGGGCGTGACCGTGGCGATGACCCGGTCGGCCCGCAAGTTCGTCGGGCCCACCACGTTCCAGGCCCTGACCGGCCGTCGCGTGCTGACCGGCGTCTGGACCGACGAGGAGCCCGGCGACGTCCAGCACATCGCCATGTCCGGCGCCGCCGACCTGATGCTGGTGGCCCCGGCCACGGCCAACATCATCGGGAAAGTCGCCGCCGGCATCGCCGACGACATCGTCACCACCCTGGTCATCAGCCAGGACTCGCCGGTGCTGCTGGCCCCGGCCATGAACACCCGGATGTGGCAAAACCGCGTGGTCCAGCGCAACCTGACGACGCTTAGAGAGTTGGGCTACGGCATCATCGATCCGGGAGAAGGGTGGCTGGCGTGTCGCACGGTGGGCCCCGGACGCATGGCCGAGCCGGACGAAATCCTCGACGCGGTCGTCCGCCTGCTCGAGGCGGGCAAGCCGAAGGCGGAGTTGCAGGGCACCAAGGCACGAGGGCACGGAGGCACGAAGTGAACGTGCCGTTCCCGTCGCGTCCATTCGCTATTCGCTATCCGACATTCTGAATTCATTAACCATGCGTCTGCTCGTCACTGCCGGTCCCACGCGTGAGTACTTCGACACCGTTCGGTTCATCTCGAACCCCTCGAGCGGCAAGATGGGCTACGCCATCGCGATCGAGGGTGTGCGCCGCGGCCACGAAGTGGTGCTCGTCTCCGGGCCCGTCGAGCTCCCCGAGCCGACCGGCGTCAAGGTCATCCACGTTGTCTCGGCCGAGGGGATGCTCGAGGTCTGCGAGTCGGTCTTCGAAGACTGTGACGCGCTGGTCATGACCGCGGCGGTCTGCGATTACCGCCCGCGGCGCACGCTCGATCACAAGCTCAAGAAGCACAACCGCGTGCGACCGATCCAACTACAGCCGACCACCGACATCCTCGCCCGCCTCGGGGAATGCAAGGGCGAGCGCATCACCATCGGCTTCGCCATGGAGGACCACGACGAGCGCGAACACGCCGAGGCCAAGCTGAAACGGAAGAAGTGTAACGCCATCGTATTGAACGGCCTCGCCAACGTCGCCGGCGACACCGCCGAGGTCCAGATCTTCCGCCCCGACACCGGATGGGGTGAGCCCGTCGTCGGGTCGAAAACGCAGGTCGCGGCCGTCATCGTCGATCTCGCCGAGTCGCTCCGGGCCGGGCGACGGGCCGCCGGATGAGCCCGGGAATCCGCGCTTTCCAATGCGAATCTCGCATTCTCGGCTGCCCGAACCGAGGTCATCGCGAACTGGCCGCTGGGACGCGCTGGGGCCTCTTTCGAGGAACGACGCAAGACAAGCGCAAGCTCATGTTTTTCAATAAGTTAAGTGTCCGCCAGCAGACAACGAACACGGCCAGGTGGCCTTGGTAGCGTAACCAGGGCGTAGCGGCCACGTGAAAACGCGGGCAAAGGCTCAAGTGGCGGCGCAACGCGGGCCGATGAGCAGGCAGCAACCGTGATAAGGGCGATAATGCCCGCTCCCAAGCGGTCGGGAGGGCCAACGGCGTGCTGGGCGGTCGGAAATCTTTGGAAATTCCCGGTTGACTTGCTTTGGCCAACCCCTACAATTCGCCCGCTGTGGAGATCGATGTCGCGCCTTGCCCGATCGGGAGGCGCGGATTTGGCAGGGAGGCTCACAGCTTCCGCAATTGCCGACGGAGGCGGGCGTTCTGATAAGGCGCGTTGTCAGAGCGGCTCGGTGCCTCCATACCGCGAAGAAAGGCTGACGAATTGGCAACCGCTTTAGTGCGGGTCGCTACTTGGGCGGCGCATCCTTTTGGCCGGCCCCCGGGCCTGCGGGGGCACGGCTTGTACACAACCGGAATCCCGGCGGTTGCAGTATGCACCGTCCGGGCCATGACTTTTGTTTTTGGGGTTGAGAGTAACGAGTGACGTGCTGCTGAATGAACGAGCGTGGACGACGGGGCACGCCACGGTTCAAGAAACTGGAGGTAAACGGTAATGCGAGGTTGGAATTCTCTTTCGGAAACGATGCTTCAGACGGCGCGGCGCTGCGTGCTGCGCGGAGGCATGCTCTGTAGCGTGCTCGCCCTGCTCGTGTTCGTCACCGGCTGTCCGCAGACGACGCCCTGCACCGCCGACGCGGACTGCGACAACGACACCTTCTGCGACGGCGCCGAAACCTGCGTCGACATGGTCTGCACCGACGGCGCGGCCCCCTGCGCCGCGGGCGAAACCTGCAACGAGGACGCCGACCGCTGCGACGTGTGCGATGCCGACGCGGATTGTGATGACGGCCTGTTCTGCAACGGCGACGAGACATGCAGCAACGGCCAGTGCGCCGACGGGGCCAACCCCTGCGACGACGACGGCGTGTTCTGCAACGGCGCCGAAAGCTGCGACGAGACCGCCGACGCCTGCGACTCCTCCGGCGACCCCTGCGACCCGGTGACCGAGCAGTGCAACGAGACGACCGATGCCTGCGACACGGTCTGTGCCTCCGACGGCGAATGCGACGACGGCCTGTTCTGCAACGGTGCCGAGACCTGCGGGGCCGACAACCTGTGCGACGCGGGCACCAATCCCTGCCCGGACGACGGCACGTTCTGCAACGGCACCGAGAGCTGCTCCGAGGCCACGGATGCGTGCGTCTCGTCCGGCGACCCGTGCTCCGACCCGACGCCGAACTGCAATGAGGGCACCAACATGTGCGAGAGCGGCGTTGCGTGCACGACCGACGCGGACTGCGCCGACGACGGTACCTTCTGCAACGGCACGGAAAGCTGCGGAGCCAACAATTTCTGCGGATCGAGCGGCGACCCATGTGTCGCACCCGAGATGTGCGACGAGGCACTGAACGCATGCGTCGAGGAAGTCGGGGACACCTTCGACTTCACGCTGGGCACCGACGCGCTGAGCGGCTCCGGTGGTGCCGACACGTTCAGGGCGAATCTGCTGTTCAACGCTCCGACGGGCACGAATGTCCCGTCACTCCAGACGGGTGACAGCGCGCTCGGCGGCGATGCCACTGACGTGCTCAATCCCGCACAGTTCAACTTCGGCGCCGCGACCACGGTCTCACCGACGCTGTCGGGGATCGAGACGATCAGTGTCACCGACTTTGGCACGGCGGCGACCACGCTCGCCGGCGTCGGGATCACCGGCGCGACGACGTTCAATTTCGTGAACAGCACGAATGCGAACGCGTTCACGGTCACTAACCTGCCGACTCTGGCGAATGTCGGCATTACGAACCAGGCGGTCGGTGCCACGCTGACCTTTGCGACGGCAGCAACCAACGGCGCGGCCGATGCGGCCACGATGACCTTCAACGGAATGACCGCCGGTACGCTGACGTACACTACCGGCACTACCAATGGCCTCGAGACCCTCAACATCGTCTCCAACACCAACGCCAGCACCGTGGCCGACATCGCCATGAACGGTACCACGCTGACGACGGTGAACGCCTCCGGCGGTGCGAACTTCACGCATACCGCGTCGCTGGACGCGAACGTGGCCACCCTGGACGCCAGCGGGGCGACGGGTGACACGACCTTCACCCAGACCAACGCCGGTGCCTTCACCTACACCGGTGGCGGTGGAAACGACACGATCATCCTCGGCGGCACCTTCGGCACCACGGACACGCTCAACGGCGGGGCCGGCAGCGACACCCTCGGCGGCACCAGCGCCGTGCTCGCCGGTACGACGTCGAACCAGACGAACGTGACCAACTTCGAGGGCCTGCGGGTCAGTAACGAGCTCGCCGGGGCGGTCAACCCGACCCACTTCGGCTCGATCGTCTCTCTCACCCTCGACGACGGGTCGAACGGCGGAAGCGTGACCGACGCCAGCAACGGCTTCGCCGTGGCCAACGGCCTGAGCGGCGGCGCCGTCTGCGTCGGTACGAGCACCTTCGCTCTGACCGTCAGCGGGGCCGCGACGACGGATGCCGTCACCTACACCCTCAACGACTGTGAGCAGGCCGGCAACGTCACCTTCACCGGTGTCGAAACCCTCAACCTGGTGTCCAACCTCGACCTCGACGGTTCGGCGGCGGACTCCGGAACAGCCGGACAGAATACACTGACCGGCACACTGGTGCTGACGCCAGGACCGGGTGCCACCCAGGAGGTCGTTCTCATCACCGGCAGTGAGCAGCTTAACATCAACGGCGCGATCACGGCCGACGTGATCGACGGCAGTGGGTCCACCCAGCCGTTCGTGATGGGCGTGGCGACGACCACCTCCAGCGTCACCGTGCGAGGTGGTTCAGGCGCCGACACGCTGTTCGGATCGAGCGGCAACGACACGATCGAGGGCGGCGACGGGGCCGACATCATCGATGCCGAGGACGGCGACGACAGCATCTCCGGTGGCGCCGGGGCGGACACGTTCCGCTTCACCACAGGTGACCTGAGTGCCGCTCCGTCGGCGTCGGTTTTCGACACCATCACCGACTTTGGTGTCAATTCCGACATCTTCGATGACACGGTCAACGCCCTGTCGATCGTTTCGGGCAGCACCGCAGCAGCGGGTACCGCGGCGATCAACGGTGAGGGTATCTGCACCTTCAACGCCGCTGACGACACGCTCGCTGAGCGAATCGTGGCGGCCGAGGCTGGCATCAACGCCAGCGGCGTGGCCGCCGCCGGGCAGATCGCCGTGTTCGAGCACAGCACGAACAGCTACCTGTTCGTCTCCGACGGGGTCGACGGCGTCGGCGCTGCGGATGTCCTGTTCCAGCTCACCGGTGTGACCGGCCTGAGCGACACTACGATCACCGGTGGCAACCTGACGATCCAGTAACGTGTAGCACCCAATGCCGGGCCACAGACCCGGCATCGTGAGACCTCCAGCGGCCCGGCGGGTTGGCAACGACCCGCCGGGCTTTCTTTCGCGCGGTAACGCGCTGCGGCCCGGCGATCCGAACCGCGAGTGGTAACGAGCGGTCCTTCGCCCGGTACGCATCGGCGGCCTGCCGCTCCATACCTGTCGCGGTTCTGATCGGGCCGGCGACGCGGCGGATCGAGTGAGCGCTCAACGGCCCGCCCGGTCGGCAACGACCCGCCGGGCTTTCTTTTCGTACGGGAGAAGGATAGAATTCCCGCGGCCGACGATGGGAGAATCGTCCGATGACGTACAGAGGTGTCGTGAAAAACGGCGTGGTGGTGCTGGAGGATGGGGAGGGCCTGTCCGACGGCACAGTGGTCCGGGTTGAACCACTTGCCACCGCTGACGCCGACGGACGCCCAAGCGTTTATGAGCGGTTGGAAGCGCTGGCGGGCCGGGCCCGGGATCTACCCCACGATCTGGCCCGGCGACACGACCATTACCTTCATGGGCGAGCCGATTCTTGAATGCCTGTTTTGCCGACAGCTACTTTTATCTGGCGCTGTTGAATCCAGGCGACGAGGCCCATGAACGAGCGCGGGCGCTGAACCGGACCATGGCCGTGCCGCTCGTGACCACCGAGTGGGTCCTTACCGAGGTCGGCGATGCGTTGGCCGCGCCCGTGAACCGGGGGCTGTTTTTGGAGCTTCTTGCCGCGCTTCGTGCCGATGCGACGGTTACGATTCTCCCGGCTAGTTCGGCGCTATTCGAGCGCGGTGTACAACTCTACGGCGACCGCCTGGACAAGGGTTGGTCGTTGACCGATTGCGTATCGTTCGTGGTTATGCGGCAAAACAACATAGCCGACGCGCTGACCGCGGACCACCATTTCGAACAAGCCGGCTTCGTGGCGCTGCTCAAGTAATGCAGCTCGCGTCCTCGACCCGACATGGCTGCAACCTGAAGTGGGCCCGGCGGGTTGGCAACGACGCGCCGGGCTTTCTTTCGCGCGGTAACGCGCTGCGGCCCGGCCATCCGAACCGCGAGTGGTAACGAGCGGTCCTTCGCCCGGCATGCACCAGCAGATTGCCGCTCCATCCCTGTTGCCGCTCCATACCTGTCGCGGTTCTGATCGGGCCGGCGAGGGGGCGGATCGAGTGAGAGCGCAACGGCCCGGCCAGTCGGCAACGACCCGCCGGGCCTTTCTTTCGCGCCTTGGGGGCCGAGGCGGTTACAGGAGATCGAGGAAATCCTGGACGCTCAGGTCGGCACCATCGAGGATGGTCGCCAGTGTGCCCGGGGCGATGGCGCGGTGGGCCGGCACGATAACCTGGGAATAGGGCTCTTCGCGGACGAGGATAATATGGCTGCCACGCTGACGATGAACGCGAAAGCCGGCCCGGCGAAGCGCGGAAATCACTTTGCGCTAGGAGAGCTGTCGCGGGAGCTTGCTCACCGTCCGACGACGCTCAGTTCAACGACCTCCCGCCCCGCCTCAATGGGGACGGGTTGGCCGTGTTCGATCAGCGTTTCGATGTAGAGGCCGATGGCTTCACGGATGTTCTTCAAGGCCTCGCGCTTGCTGCGCCCCTGGGACACACAACCACGAAGCGCTGGAACGTGGGCGACCAGCGTTGCGGAGGGATCGCGTTCGAGTATGACCGTATAGCGCATGTCAGGGTTCCCTTCCGCGGTCCATTATAGCACCCCGCTCCCTCCGGACCAGCAGCCATCGGTCGGGTCCTCGACCCGACATGGTTAGAACCCAAAGCGGCCCGGCTGGTCGGCAACGACCCGCCGGGCCTTTCTTTTCGTGTCGAAGCGAGGTATGATCTCTGTAGAGGTGCGCGATGCGTTATACGGTCGTTTTCGAGCGAGAGCCTGACGGGGGGTACGTGGTGACGGTTCCTGCGCTGCCCGGATGCGTGTCGCAGGGGGATTCCCGGGAAGAGGCGCTGGGGAACATCCGCGACGCCATTCTGGCCTACGTAGAGGCGTTGCGAAAAGTCGGCGACCCGATTCCCGAGGATGTCGGCTGCGAGACGGTCGACCTCGAGCGATAGGGGCGAATGGGCAAGCTCCCTCGGGACATCAGCGGGCGGCGGGTTGTGAGTGCGCTCGAGCGAATCGGCTTCTATGTCCTGCACCAGCGCGCGAGCCACATCATTCTTCGACGGGAGTCTCCCAAGACGACGATCAGCGTGCCCGATCATCGTGTACTGCGCGTCGGAACGCTTCGCAGCATTCTGACCCAAGCTGGACTCGACGTGCAGGACTTCCTCCAGTTGCTGTAGCCTCGCCGCTCGGGCCCTCGACCCGACATGGTTAAAACCCAAAGCGGCGCGGCGATCCGAACCGCGAGTGATAACGAGCGGTCCTACGCCCGGCATGCACCAGTTGCTTGCCGCTCCATACCTGTCGCGGTTCTGATCGGGCCAGCGACGCGGCGGATCGAGTGAGCGCTCAACGGCCCGGCGATCCGAACCGCGAGTGGTAACGAGCGGTCTTTCGCCCGGCATGCATCGGCGGCGTGCCGCTTAATACCTGTCGCGGTTCTGATCGGGCCAGCGACGCGGCGGATCGAGTGAGAGCTCAATAGCCAGGCGGGTTGGACTCCCGAACGGGCGCGGCTTCCCACCCGGTTCGGAAGGCGTCACCGTCCGGGCTCGGTTGGGACAGCCACGTCCGCGGTGGTACAATCCGGGCTATGGCCGATCGGTCCGTCGACTGGATGACGCAGGCAGGCCGCAACCTGGAGCAGGCTCGGGAGAGCGCTGCGGGCGGTCGGCACGAATGGGCGTGCTTCGCCGCACAGCAGGCCGCGGAGGCCGCCGTTAAGGCGCTTCACCTTCATCTGAAACAGGAGGCCTGGGGGCATGTAATCCGTCGGCTGCTCGAGGCTCTGCCGGAAAGCACCCGGGCTTCGGAGGGGCTGCTGGAAGCCGGGCGCGTGCTGGACGGTTACTACATCCCTACTCGTTATCCCAACGGCCATCCGGAAGGCGCACCAGGCGAACACTACGGCCCGCTCCAGAGCGGCCAGGCGATCCATCATGCCGGTCAGATCGTTGAATTCTGCCGTACTCAAATGGCCCGACCGTGAGCGGGTTCTCGAAGCCGCGTGCCGTTGGGCTGACGGTCTCCGCGCCCGTGACCGGCAGGTGCGCGAGGTCTTCTGCGTCGGCTCCTACGCCCGAGGAGATTGGGGGGTGGGCAGCGACCTGGATGTCATTGTGGTTATTGCTGACACCGTGATGTCACTGATCGAGCGCCGCCGAAACTACGAGCCGGGTACCTTCCCGGTCGACGTGGACATCTCCGTCTACACGCAGCGCGAGTGGGACCTCGTTCAGTCGCGTAGCCCCATCCTATGGAACCGGCTCAAGCGCGAGCGGATCGACCTCATTCCGCCCCGGGTTGCCCCGGGTTCGTGACGGGCGTCTCCGGTCGTGCCCGCCCGTCAGCGCCCGTTCGGTATGTGACGCTCGAGGATGCGTTCCACCAGGCGCCGGGCGATCTCGGCTGTCTTCGGGTTGCCGGTGACCTGCTGGGTGACGTAGGCGCCTTCCATCACCATCGACATCTCTTGAGCCAGCGCCAGGGCATCGTCGGCCCCGGCGTAGCCGGCGATCTCGCGGATGATGTCCTCCATGGCCTTCTTGTGCGCCACCGCCGCTTCGTGCGCCGGGTCGTGCGGAAGAGGGCATTGAACGGCCACGTTGACGAAGTAGCAGCCGTTGAAGTCGCCGGGCTCGAACAGCTCGTTGAGCGCGTCGGGCACGGCGCGGAGCTGGCCGCGCGGCGAGTCGCCGCCGTGCTTGCGGAGCATCTGGCGGAACGTGTCCTGCCACCAGCGGTCGTGCCACTGGAGCGTCTCGCGGAGCAGGTCGTCTTTGCTCTGGAAGTGGTTGTAGAAGGTCGTCTTGGTCACGCCGGCCTCGGCGAGGATGCCATCGAGGCCGACGGTGTGGAAGCCGGCCCGGTAGAACATGTCGTGGGCCGTGTGGATGATCCTGTCACGCGCCGACTGAGCCATGTGGTCATCTCTCGCGAAAGGCCGGGTTCATTCGCCTTCCGGTGCCGCCGCATCTTCCCGCAGAGGTTGACCGCTAGTCAACCGAAACGGTACCGGCAGTCAATTGTCGCCGGCCTGAGCGTGTTTCATACTTCCATAGACCGCGGTGAGTGGTCCGGGGCCGGAGAGACTCGTCCTCGGACGGGTGTTTCACGAGCGAAACCAAGAACAAAGGAGCGACGGGATGAGAGCGGTACAGACCAACGTGAACGGGCTGGACACCGAGGCGTTGAAGCAGACCATGGCGGCGGTGACCGAGAACCCTTCGGCCGGGGTGTGCAAGTTTCAGGTTGCCACGTCCTGGATGGGCGGGACGCAGTCCCAGACCCGCGTGGACTCGGTCGAGATCGGCGGGAAGCAGAAGGACAGGGAGTTCACGATCCGGACGGACGAGCCGTGCGAGCTGCTGGGCACAAACCGGGCGCCGAATCCGCAGGAGGTGCTGATGGCCGGTCTGAACGCCTGCATGACCGTCGGCTACGTGGCCGGCTGTTCCGTGCGGGGCATCGAGCTGGAGTCGCTGTCCATCGAGACGGAAGGATCGCTGGATCTTCGGGGGTTTCTCGGGATCGACAAGAACGTGCCGCCGGGCTACGAGGAGATCCGCTACACGGTCCGGATCAAGGGCAACGGGACGCCGGAGCAGTTCGAGGAGATCCACAAGACGGTGATGGCGACGTCGCCGAACTACTGGAACCTCTCGCGGCCGATCAGGCTGACGCCGACGCTGGTCGTCGAGTAGCGATCGGACAAGACCCTCGTGAGCGTCGGGTGGTACGGATGGTTGCATGCATCCGTGCCGCTCGATGGCACTTGTCCTCACGTCGGCCTTCAGGATTCCTCGCCGTCTTCCTCGGCGCCGACGGGCACGGGCTGCGGCGTTCTCCGCCCGGGCCGCGGCTCGGCGATGCCGAGCAGGCCGAGGGCGTCGCGCTCGACGATGCCGCGGAGCTGTTCGCGGGGGATGGTCGGCAGGCTGGTTCCGTGGACGAGGTGGTTGATGCTATAAAGCGACTCGATGCACTGCGAGGCGGCCGCGAAGGGGAAGCCGCTTCCGAAGAGCAGCTTGTCCATCACGCCGTATTGGTGCGCGTGATGCAGTGCCTGGTAGGCCTGCCAGGGTTGCTGGAGGAGCCAGCTTATCTCGGCGTAGACGTTGGGGTGCTTGCCGAGAAGCACAATCGTTTCGTGCGTCCAGGGGTAGCCCATGTGGGCGATGACGATCCGCAGGCCGGGGAGCTCGCGGGCGATTTCGTCCAGCAAAACCGGCTGGGCGTACTCGAGCTTGGAGGCCGGGGCGATGTGGACGCCGCTGGTGAAGACGATGGGCATCGATCGTTGGGCCACTTCGGCGAAGACGAGCATGGCCTGGCTGTTGCTGGGGTGGAAGCCCTGTGCGGCGGGGGAGACGACGACGCCGCGCATGCCGAGTTCGTCCCGGGCCCGGGCCAGTTCGGCCGAGGCGGCCTTGGGGTCACTGGGATCGATGCTCGCGAACCCGACGAGGCGATCCGGGTGTTGGCTGACGTAGGCGGCGATTCGGTCGTTGGGGATCTCCGCGTCCAGGTACTGGCTGGTGAATCCCAGAACGCACGTGGTTTGCACGGGGGCGGCGGCGGACCAATGGCGCGTCGGCCCGGCCGCCTGTGGGTCAGCCGTGACTCTGGCCTGGGCCACGTCGAGCCCCTCCGGCGGCACGCACCGGCCGAGCTGTTCGATCGAATCCCAGGTATGCGTGTAGCAGTCGACGATCATCTGTGATTAGCAGACCGCGCTCGCCCATTCCCACACCTTGAAGATGGGGAGGATGGTAAGGTCGGCGCCAAGTTCAGTCAAGGTTTCTGCTCCTGATTTGCCGCGTGCCGGCCGTTGGACTTCGATCGCTGCTCCGTTCGTTTGTAGAGCATGTCAGGTCGGCCGGGCGGTTGGTGCGATGAGGCCCTCGGTCGGGGATGATGCGGCGGCGAAGGGCCGTTTCGGGATGCGGCCCGCGAGGTGGGCCAGGCGCCCGGCCTCGATGGCGTGGGCCATAGCTGCGGCCATCTTGATGGGGTTCTTCGCGCCGGCGATGCCGGTGTTGAGAAGGACTCCGTCGGCGCCGAGTTCCATGGCGATGGTGACGTCGGAGGCGGTGCCGACGCCTGCGTCGACGATGACGGGGTAGTTGGGGTCGCCGTCCTTGAGCACCTCGATGCAGATGGCGATGTTGTTGGGGTTGAGAATGCCGAGGCCGCTTCCGATGAGTGAACCGAGCGGCATGACGCTGGTTGCGCCGGCGTCCTTGATCCGCCGGGCCATGACCGGGTCGTCACTTGTGTAGGCGAGCACCTCGAAGCCGGCATCGACGAGCGTCCTGGTCGCGTCGATGGTGCCGACAGGATCTGGTAGCAGCGTTTTCTTGTCTGCGAGGACCTCGAGCTTGACCCACCTCGCACCCGGGTTGTCGCGCCCCTCGAGCAGCTCGCGGCTGAGCCTGGCGGCGCGGACGGCGTCCTTGGCGCTGAAACAGCCGGCGGTGTTGGGCAGGATTGTGTACCGGGTCAAATCGAGGTGATCGAGAATATTGTCGGGCCTGGTTCCGCCCTCGGGGGCCAGGACATCGCGGCGGATGGCGACGGTGACGACCTCGCATTGCGAGGCGGCGAGGGCGTCCTTCATCACGTCGAAGTTCGCGTACTTACCGGTTCCGACGAACAAACGTGACGTAAACGCGAACGATCCGACGCGGTAACGATCGGCGGACATTTATCCTCCCCCGACAAAGGTGACAATCTCGATCCGGTCGCCGTCGCGGATGGTCGTTTCGGGGAACCGGGCCCGGGGCACGAGGTCCTCGTTGATCTCGACGGCCACGCGCTTGGGTTCGAGCCGGAGCCGGTTGAGCAGGTCGGCGAGGGTCGCGGCGCCGTCGGCGGTCTCGGTTTTGCCGTTGATCGTGATTTTCACAATGCTTCCGGTCAGGAAAACGACGTTCTCACTCGGATTATAAAGCCGGTTGCGGGCCGTACAACGCGGGTAGGGGCGACCACCGATGACGGAAAGCCGGGCGGTTCGGCCCTGACGGCCGCCGGTTGATTTGGGTTCGATCGGGTTTGTTTTTTTAACACAAACGGCGTTTTTGATAGCGCCAGGCGGGTTTGGTGGCTTCGTTTCGCAAAACAAAAACAAGAGGCAACAAGCCCTGGGCCACTGAAAGCTGGCAGGATCAGCGACGGCGCGACGGGGCGACAAGCGGGCGGCGGGGCGGAGCCGGTCCGTCGGGGCAGGCGTGGCGTCTCGAGCGGTCATGACATCTCCTAACATACACCGAATATACGGGGGAGGCAAGGAGGGATTCGGATTCCTCGCGGGGCTGGCCGTGAGTCGCGCGCGGGCCGGGCGTTATGGCCGATGGGGTTGAGCGGCCGGAGCGTCGGTTGCACAGGTGTTTACGGCTTGGGGCGTCAGGTGGGGCCGATGCGGTCGCTGAGGGCGACGAGGGCGTAGACGATGGCGGCGGCGAGGATGGCGAGGGTGATGGCGATCTTGGATTGGCGGCGGCGGCCTGCTACGCCGGAGTCGCCGGGGCGGTCGTTACGGTGGGCCCAGAGCGTCAGGCCGGCGAGACAGATCGCGCCGGGGGCGCCGAAGTAGACTACGAGCATGACCGTCAGGTCGGTGAAGGCCGGCCGGTAGAACAGCATCGCGAGCGACAGGAACAGCGTCGCGGTGGCGATCCATACGCTGGCGAGGGCTAACATGAGGCCTTGAGGCTAAGCGCGTGTCGAAGAGCGTGTTTCGTAAGTGCTGTCTCCGAGCCGCGCCGGTAAGGAAACGGACCGTTTCCCCGGACAAACCGCTTCCTTACGGGCGCGGCTCTGTTCAGTCGGACGGCTTTTCAGGCACGCTCTAAGAAGGCCCAAGACGAACGGAGGCGCGACCGCCGCGGAGCGGTCGGCAGGGCGGAAACCGTACCCGCTTCCATACGGGCTGATAGAGCTAATTGTACACGCCCTAACACACCTACGCCAAGTCGTCTCATGGTCCGGGCACAGAAGCCGGTTAAGACGGGCTATCCTCGAGGAGGTTGCAGGCGACCGTCAGCAAGACGTAAAACGCCTGGCCTGCACGCCGGCTTCGCCGGCCCAAGGCCGGTAAACCGGCCTGAAATGCAGCTTGCTCCGACCCAAGCCTCGCGAAAGTCGGCGTAGTAGCGCTAGCCGACGAAGTCGATATCGCCGACGGGCGGTACGAGGCCGATCTGTGCTCCGCGGCGCAAGAGTTCGGCGACGGCCCGGCGGCCGACTTCGCCGTAATCGAGCGTCCATTGGTTAACGTACATTCCGATGAAGCGATCCGCCAAGAAGCGGTCGAGGTCGCGGGCGTAGCGAAGGGCGTAGTCCACGGCCTCGTTGCGATGGGTGAGGCCGTATTCGATGCTTCGCTGGAGGATCGCGGTTATCTGCCGGATGTTGTCGCCGCCGAGGTCGCGGCGGATGCAGTTGCCGCCGAGGGGGAGCGGCAGGCCGGTCTGATCGTACCACCACGCGCCAAGGTCCACGACCTGGTGGAGTGCGTGCGTTGCGAAAGTGAGCTGTCCCTCGTGGATGATGAGGCCCGCGTCGGCGCGGCCCGCGGCGACCTCGTCGAGGATGCGGTCGAACATGACCACGCGATGCCTGAACCGGCCCGGCCCGAGCAGGAGGTTGAGGGTCAGGAAGGCCGAGGTTCTCTCGCCCGGGACGGCGATGAGCTTGCCGCGAAGGTCGTCGATGGCCGTGGGCTCACGGGCGACGACGAGGGGCCCGTAGCCGTCGCCCATGCTGCTGCCGCAGGCGGTCAGCGCGTACTTCCGGGCGACGAAGGGATAAGCGTGAATGCTGATGGCGGTGATTTCGAGTTCGCCCCGCGTCGCTCGGTCATTGAGGGTTTGAATGTCCTCGAGCACGTGCCGGAACGACCAGCCGTGGGTTTCGACTTTCCCGGCCGCGAGGGCGTAGAACATGAAGGCGTCGTCGGGGTCGGGGCTGTGGCCAAGTGCGACGCGTCGGGAGGAACGCGCGTCCGGCGTGCGGACGGCGGCGGTGGTTGTGGGCTCCTGGGACATCGTGACGTTCCGCGAAGGTGCGCGACTGCATTACACAGGGGCGCCGGGGGCCGGACAAGGGCGAGGCCCCGATTCCGCAAACCCCGTACCGGCAGGCTACCGGAGCGGCTTCAAGTTATCCGGCGTTCGCGCCGATCTAGGGTAGACGAGCAAGATGGCCCCCGGGGTGCGATTTTTTGGCTGCAATAGTTGCAGTGAAAATCGAACCTGATAGGTCGTTGTTGTTCGGCGCCTGTGGAAACGGTAGAATTGGCGTGGCTGCGCGCAGCAGCCTGAGCGAGGGAACGGTTTGAAGCGACGGCGTTTTGTACTCCTATTGCCGCTGACGGTTGCGGCCGCGTTGACCTCCGGCTGCTTTTCGGCGGAGGACTTCGGGGCCAAGGGCGCTGAGGCGGCGCGTTGCCAGGCGGCCGATGACGACCAGCAGCTTACCGACCAGGTACTTCAGTTGGTGAACCTGGAGCGGGCGGAGGCGGGTTTGCCGCCGGTGGTGATGAACGCTGCGTTGAAGCGGGTAGCGTCCGAGTACGCCTGCCGCATGGTGGACGAGGGGTTCTTCGGTCATCGCGATCCGGTTTCGGGCTACGGCCCGGGTGAGCGTGCGGCTCTGGGCCGGTACTCGTTCTTCGCGGTTGGGGAGAACCTGGCGGCGGGTCAGGAGACTCCGGCGGACGTGATGCGGATCTGGATGGAGAGCGCGTCGCACAAGGCGATCATTCTCGACGAGCGTTGGCGCGAGGTCGGGATTGCCGTACGCTTCGGCGGTGAGTATTCCGTGTACTGGGTGCAGGAGTTCGGCGACCCGGCGGACTTCTAGCCACAGCGGCTTTGGTGAGTCAATTCGTGGTCACGCCTTCGCATGACGGAGCGACCCTCTGTACGCCTGCCGTTTGAGCGCACGCGCCGGTCGCGGCATTCGGGGCTCCGGGTGCTGGTGACGGGTCAGGTCGGTCTCGACAAGAAGCTGTTTCTCGAGGAAGTCGTCTCGCTCGCGGCGCGACCGGGTCACGAGGTGCGGCTCTTCAACGTCGGGGAATTGATGTGCGCCGAGGCGCCGGACATCGTTCCGAATCGGATTCTGGACCTTCCCCGGCAGCGTCTGACGGCGCTGCGGCGGAGCGTTTTCAAGGACATCCTGTCGGTGGCGGCGAGCGGGGCGAACGTGATCGTGAACACGCACGCGACGTTCCGGTGGAAGCACGGGCTGTTCCATGCCTTCGACCACCATCAGATGGCGGAGTTCGACGCGGACCTTTACGTGACGCTGGTTGACAACGTCGATGCGGTGCACGAGCGGCTGGCCCGCGAGCATGAAATCCGCCACAGCCTGAAGGACATCCTCGTGTGGCGGGAGGAGGAGATGGTGGTGACGGAGGCGATGGCGGAGGCGATCGCCGGCTATGGGCACGCGCTGGTGATTTCGCGGAGCAATCCGCGAATCAACGCCCAGGCGATGTACCGGTTGATGTTCGAGCCGGACCGGCGGCGGGTGTATCCGTCGTTTCCGATGACGCACGTGTTCGACGTGCCGCAGGTGCTGGCGGAGATCGAGGAGTTCCGCGACCTTCTGGCGGAGCATTTCATCACGTTCGATCCGGGCGACGTGGACGAGAAGCGCCTGTTGTACGAGGCGGGCGAGGCGACCAAGCGCGGGCAGGAAGAGGTGTCGCTGCACGTTCACGGGCGGGAGATTCGGCTCAGCGTGCACGAGATCACGCAGGTGGCGCATGACATCGACGCCCAGATCTACGCCCGGGACTTCAAACTGATCGAGCAGTCGGACATGATCGTGAGCTACATTCCGGCCATGCCGGACGGGCGGCCGGCGATTTCGTCGGGCGTCGAGCGCGAGCTGCAACACGCGTTCGAGTGCACGAAGGACGTGTTCGTCATCTGGAAGCCGGGCGGCGAGCCGTCGCCATTCGTGACCGAGACGGCGACCCGGGTCTTCCGGTCGCTGGAGGAACTGCTGGCGTTCTGCCAGCGGCGCGGGGACCTGGGGGCGTACCAGCTTCCCATGAAGTGACGGGCATGCGGCTCGGGCGAATGCCCCAACTCGAAACGGCACACGCACGATGGAACGGAGCGTCCCGCAACGACGCGAGCTGTGCTGCGAGACGGTCGCGTTGTGCACGTCGCACGACTCGATCGACCTGACGTTGCTTCGACAGCGGTTTTCCGAGCTTTTCGACCGGGCGGCCTCGCGGGTGCAGCGGGCCGGGTACGACCTTGACGATGTCCTCGTGGACCGCTTCCTGGTTTGTGTCGGCGGGGAAGGGCGCGAGATCGAGGCGCCGATCGAGTTCGTTTCGAGCGTCGATTCCGTGCTGTTGCAGGTGGGGCGGGCGGCGGGGTCGGGCGTGTCGGGCGTCGCGGTCATCCGGGCCGGGGTACGGGTCTGGCTGGACCGGGGCGATTAGACCGGGCGAGCGTGCCACTGCCATTTACGACCGCGCCACAATGGCAGGGTGGCCGGGCGGCCGTAGGTTCGTCATGTCGTAAGTTCTTTATTTTCAACACGTTACGGCAGGTTGTTCCGGCCCGGCGGTTTGGCACGGGGTTTGCAGCGTCCGGATTGGCGGGTTGCGGCGTGGTGGGCTGCGGCCCGTTCGATGATGATCGGACGTTCGGCACGAGTGACGACGTGGACGCTGGCAGAAGGAGGTGCTGACGATGTTCGGACAAACGATGTTTCCAATGGGTACGTTCGAGGATCTGCGACGGGAGATGAACCGGCTGTTCGACGCCCGCTTTCGCGGGTTCAACGGCGGAGCGTTTCCGCGGGCGCGGGTGTTCCCGCCGCTGAACGTCTGGGAGGACGGCGAGCGGCTCATGGTCGAGGCGGAGGCGCCGGGCCTGGACATGAACGATGTCGAGGTTCAGGTGGTCGGCAACGAGCTGACCATCAAGGGCGAGCGCAAGCCGGTGGAAGGCCGGGAGCTGACGTATCACCGGCAGGAGCGCGGCACAGGCTCGTTCACGCGGACGGTGACGCTGCCGATCGAGGTGAACGCGGAGAAGGTCGAGGCGGTACTCAAGGACGGGGTCCTGACCATTGCGCTGCCCAAGGCCGAGGCGGCCAAGGCGCGGAAGATCACGGTCAAGACGGTGTAGGACGCGGGACCCGCACGCGGCATCGCGGGATCGTTGAAGACGACAGGTACCAACCGAAGGGAGGTTGATTGACGATGAGCGCCGAGATGGCAACAAAGGAACCGCACGCGAACGTGGAACGTGTCGAGCGGGCCCGATCGGGCTGGACGTTCGTTCCGTGCGTGGACATTATCGAGAAGAAGGACGAGCTGCTGCTGGTGGCGGATCTGCCCGGTGCGAAGCCGGAGGCGATCGACGTGAACTACGAGCGGGGCGTGCTGACGATCGACGCCCCGGCGCCCCCGCGGCAGGACGAGCAGCAGGTGAGCTTCCTGCTCCGCGAGTACGGCGTGGGGGACTATCACCGGTCGTTCCAGATCGGTGAGGGGATCGACGCGGGTCGGATCCACGCGGAGTTTCGAAGCGGCGTATTGAACCTCCATCTGCCGAAGGCGGAGTCGTTCAAGCCGCGGAAGATCGAGGTGAAGACGAGGTAGCGGCGGTCGTGACCGATGCAGGGTGGCGCTACATGGGGTGAGACGGCCGTATATGGTGTTTTGGATTGTCGGGAGGAGGTGAGTCTCCATGTCATTGATTCCATGGAAAGGCAAGCGAGAGTCGCCTGCGACGGCGGATGAGCCGATGACCCTGTTCCGTGACGAGATGGACTCGCTGTTCGATCGGTTTTTCCGGGACCCGTGGGGCGGCGTGTTCGAGCGGTTCCCGCCGGCGAGGGCATTCGGCGGCGGGCTGCGGCTGGACGTGTCGGAGACGGAGGAGGAAGTGACGGTCACCGCCGAGGTGCCGGGCGTGGAGCCGAAGGACCTCGAGATCAGCGTGACCGGCAACGTCCTGACCATTCAGGGTGAGAAGAGAGCAGGCCGCGAGGAGAAGAAGCGGAACTTCCACATGATCGAGCGGCAGTACGGCAGCTTCACGCGGAGCGTACAGCTACCGGGTTACGTGGACTCGTCGAATGTCGACGCGAGCTTCCGCAACGGGGTGCTGACGGTCAAGCTGCCCAAGCGGCCCGAGGCGAAGGCGAAGCGGATCGAGGTCAAGAGGGCGTAGGGCCTCGCGACCCTCGTTCGATCACGTGCGATGACGAGTTGGCGCGCGACGGCGGGCCTGTGAGGGCTCGCCGTTTTCGTGCGCGGTGCCTGTCAATCGGGGTCCGTGCTGCATTCGTTGCCGCAGCTGTCGAAGCCAGTGTCGGGGTCGCAGGGGCCGTCTTCGTTGTAGGGGATTTTCTTGTAGCTTTCGACGGTCTTGCCGATGTCGAGGAATCCGACCTTGGTGACGGTGCTGAGGTCGTAACCGGCCACGACGTTTCCGCGTGAAAGCGCGTGCCACTCCGGGGCGCCGCCGGCGGGCGTCGGGCCCGGCGAGAAGGGAATGCCCTTGTACTTGTTCACGGCTGCGCCGATGTCGGTGAAGCTCGGCTGTCCGGGCGCGGGATCGAAGGGCGGCCAGTCGTCGCCGAGCAGGCCGGTGCGGAGCAGCACCGGATCGCCACACGTGCCTTCGTCGAGCGGGTCGTCGCAGTGTGATACTTCGTAGACGGAGCAGGGCACGAGCTCCGAACCGAAGAAGAACACGCGCGTCGGGTTCGTAGTCGGGAAGCCGGCGGCCAGCGAATCCAGGCCCCAGTCGCGAAGCTCGGCTTCGGCGCCGGTGCAGACCAGGGGCGCCACGATGTAGTCCGCCGGGGCCGGCGTCGCCTCATCGGCGGCAGATGTCGGCGCGCCGAGCCAGCGGGTGTGCCCGTCGAACTGGCTGAGACTGGGGGCGGTTCGGCCGGCGGGGCAGACGTTGGCGCCGTCGGGGTTGCCGGCGCTGGTGTTGTACATGGTCTTGAGCGTCACGCGGACGGCCGTAGCGGGTACGCCGGCGACCGCGGCGGACGCGATCGCGGGCAGGCAGCCGAAGCGGCCGAGGCGGTCGCCGCCTGCGCCGCCGGTCGGCGACGTGGTGGCGGCGGCGAAGTCGTTGGCACATCCGCCGGGGAGGGAGGCGAGCGCGTTAACGTGACCCCAACCGTAATCCGTGTCGTAGCCGGCGCTGCCGAGATCGACGGCGCCCTGCTGCATGCGCTCTTCAACCTGAACGGCGGTGAGGGTCGGATCGGCGGAGAGTATGAGGCCCGCGACGCCGGCGGAGTAGGGTGAGGCGAAGGAAGTGCCGTTGGCGTAGACGTAGTCGCCGGCGGCCCATCCGGCGGGCCCGGTGCGGTCGGTGGTGCCGATGTTCTCGCCCGGGGCGGTGAATGCCAGGCCGGTGCCCCAGTTACTGAAGCCTGCGCGGTTTCCGAATCGGTTGGACGCTGCGACGGCGTTGACCGACGCCAAGCTGGATGGGTAACCGAGGCTGGGGGACGAGTCGTTCATGGCGCTGGCGAAGTGGATGATGCCATCGTTGCGCATGTTGTCGTACTTGCTGGCGATGGCGGCTGAGGTGAAGCCGTAACCGTTGCTGTTGTTGGTTACACGGACCCCGATCGACTCACCCCACGCCAGTGCGTCGACCGTCCAGCTTCCGGTCGCGCTCCAACTGTTGTCGCAGGTCAGGTTGCTGATGAACGGTCTGGCGGACGCGACGCGGCAGTTCGGGCACGCCCCCACAACGCCGAGACTGTTGTTGATCCGGGCCGAAATGCAGCCGGCCACGGCCGTGCCGTGGTTGTCGCAGGCGTTGACGGGTCCGCCGTCGCCGAAGTCGGTGGTCGTGTCGATTCCAGGCGTGATCTGGTTGATGTCGGGGTGGTCCTGCTGGACGCCGGTGTCGAGGACGAGGACGATGATCGACGCGTTGCCGGTGGTTATGTTCCAGGCCTCGAGGACGTCCATGTCGAAGTCGTCGAGTCCTCCGCTCTGGCCGGTGTTGTGCAGGCCCCAAAGCTGGGGGAAGTGCGGATCGTCGGGTGTGAGCGATCCGCGGCCGGTGAAGAGCATGTCGGGCTCGGCGAAGATGACTTCGGGCAGTTGGGCGAGGCGGTTTGCGGTGTCCAGGACCTCGATGCCGTTGGCGCTGGTCGAGCGCAGCTTGTAGGCGTTGGGCATGTTGGCCCAGTCGCGCTGGAGGACGTGGCCGGCGCCGTGGGCGGTGAGGATCTCCTCCGCTCGCTGCTTGCTGACCGAGCGAACAAAGCGCACGAGAATGGCCGGTGTGACAATGACGGGGCCACCGTCGTCGCCGATGAACACCGGCGACACGAAGTCGACCACGCCGTCGGCGCTGAGCTGGGTGACGGTTCTGCGGATGGACTCGGGCGACTGCCGGGCCTTGGCGGGGCGGGCGGTGCGCCAGGGCGACACGGGAAGTACTTCGGTGGTCGCCTCGTCGATCCCATACCGCGCGAGGTCGGGCCGTGCCGCGGCCGCGGCCGGCGGCTGCTGAAAGGCGATCCGGGTCACATCAAGCTGGAGCGGCCGCTTCTGCTTGAAGTAGTAGCGGTGGAAGTCTGCGCCGTTTGCGGCCGACGCGAGCGTGGCGAGAACGATTCCCGCGACGACAGAACGAACGGGTTCAAATCTCCGTGTCATCCTTCCTCCTCCCATTCCAATCGCGTTGCGGCGGGACGCTACCCGCGCGACGAAGTGCCTCCCTGTGCGTTCAGGATGTTCGCTGGCGGTTTTGTCGCGAACTCAGTGGCGCCGCCGGTCTGTGGTCGCGACCTGCCAATGAATCCGAACGATATCGCCCCGACCAGACTCGTGGATACAGAAATCGAGCCTGCCGTGCAAGCTTTTTTTCATTTTTTCGTGGACGGCTGGCGCGGTACGGCCTGCACGGCAGGTGGTGCCGGGCGAGTTCGTCTGCCGCTTGCGACCGACGGCGCATTGACCGCGGTTGGACCGGAACGGTCAGGGGGCTGGGTCGCAGGGGTTGCCGCAGTTGTCGATGGCGGTGGCGGGGTCGCAGGGGCCCTGCTGGTTGTAGGCGATGTTCTTGTAGCTGTTGACGATCAAGCCGATGTCGAGGAAGCCGACCTTGGCGATCGTGCTCAGGTCGTAGCCACCGACGACGTTGCCGTGGAGGAGCGCGTGCCACTCGGGTGGCCCGCCGACGGGCGTTCCTGCGGGCACGAATGGGTCGCTCTTGTACTTGTGCACGGAGGCGTCAATGTCCTTGAACGAGGGCTGACCCGGGTCCGGCGCGAATGGGGGCCAGCAGTCGCCGAGTTTGCTGGTCTGGATGAGCGTCTCGGTTGGTGAGCAGATCACGTCGCTCAAGACATCGGCGCAGTAGCGGAGGGCGTAGACGGAGCAGGGCACGACCTCGGCGCCGTAGAAGAAGATGCGCGAGGGGTCGGCGGTGGGGAAGGCGGCGGCGAGCGCGGTGACGGTCCAGTCGCGCACGGCGGCTTCTTCCGGCGTGCAGACCAGCGGGGCGACGATGTAGTCGGGTTGTGCGGGGACGGTGTCGTCGACGGCGATCTGTGGTGGCCCGAGCCAGCGGACCTGATCCTCGAATTGGTCCAATGCGGGCATGGTGCGGCCGGCGGCAGAGCAGACCAGGGGTGTGTCGGGGTGGCCCGGCTTGGTGTTGTACATGGTGTGGAGTCGGACCTCGACGGCGGTGGTGTTGTCGCCGGCCGTGGCCGGGGCGGTGGGGGATGCGAAGCATCCGAAGCGGCTGAGGCGTTCGCCGCCCGCGCCGTTGGTGGCGGCGGCGAAGAGGTTGTCGCAGGGCGTGACGTCGACCGGTGGGATTCGCCATTGGCGGAGGGTCAGGAAGCCCAGGCCCGGGATGGTGGATGTCGGGCCCCAGGCGCCCACCTGGATGAGGTAGCACGTGTTGCCCTGGATCTGGCGTTCGGTGCGGCCCGCGCCGCCGATGATCTGATGAGCGCAGCCTTCGTCGGAGGCAATGGCGCCATGGCCGTCGGGAAAGGCCGCGGCGTTGCAGGATGCGAGGTCGGTGATGACCGGGCAGGCGTTGCCGGTTCCGTCGTCGGCGCCGTCGGGCCCCTTGTAGACGGCGAAGAGGGAGTCCCACTCGGTTCCGGTGGAGCACATGTCGATTTCGAGGAGGCCGCGGTCGGGTGCGATGTATCGGTACCACAGGTCCTGCCCAACGTAGTCGCCGTCGCTGCCGGGTCCCTCGCAAGGTGCGTTGCAGTTGGCGGGCGGTGTGAAGTCGGTGCAAAGCAGCGCGTTCGGCAGTGAGGTCGTTGCGCAGTAGTGATGGGTCGGGATCACGACCGTTGCTGCCAGCGGGTCGCCGAACGTGGTCACGTCGATCGGGGTGTCGCTGGTGTCGTTGGGGGGCAGCGCGGCGGAGCAGGTGACGGCGTCGGGGCCGGTGCACTCGCCACGGGCGGTCCACTCGCCTTCCAGGTAGGTGCACTGCTGGAGGGTGAGGTTGCCGGTGCATACTCCGTCGGCGCAGGTGCAGCAGGCGCCGGTCGGGGCGGTGGAGTCGTCGAAGGAGAAGTTGAGGCAGAAGGTCAGGTCGACCGGCTTGGGGCCGAAAAACATGCCGCCGGCGCCGGGCGCGGCGTAGTCGTTGCCTTCGTAGGAGTGGTTGATGAACCAGATGCAGGATGGCTCGCCCTCGTAGAGCGGCGACAGGTCCATGTTGTTCATGATCTCGATCCAGTACCGCCGGCCGTCGAGGACCAGGCCGGTGATGGGATCGTCGCTGAAGTCGATCTGGTATTCCTCGTCGGTCAGGTCATCCGGACCGAACAAAAGGGTGTTCGGCCCGTTCAGGTCCACCAGGCGGGCTACGAGGCCTTCGACGCGCGGGGGGGAAACGCCCCACGCCTCGCCGGTGGACGAGGCGAATCGCTCGGCGACGAGCGCGCCGGGCAGGTCGGGCGGAGTGGTCGGGTCGGTGTCGTCGGCGCCGTCTTCGTAGACGCGGATGCGGAACTTGTCGATCGGGTCCTCCATGGGGAGTTGCGACCGGAACCTGCAACCGGTTGCGGGATCGACGCTGTAGGGCACCGTGCTGATATAGACGCCTCGCGTGCACAGAGTGGTCAGCGTGTCGCCGGTCGGGATGAAATCATCGGCGATCGTGAGCTCGCCCAGCGTGTACTCGGAGATGTCGAAGTTCACCGAGATGGCTGTCGGCTCGTGGCAGTTGTTGGGTCCCTCGATCTCGCACAGCGGGCAGGGCGTTGGTTGGCTCAATTGCATCGGGGTACCGATGCAAAAGGCGCTGCCGCATGTGAAGTCACTTGACGAATTGCAGGACCGCGCGAGGTTGTTACTGCAGTGTCCACCTTTGCAGTGCACGCCACCGGTGAACGTCCCGCCCGCGGCGTTGCAGGCCGGTTCCGACATCAGGACCACACCGGCCTGATCGTCGCACGTGCCCGGGCCGGTAGCGGTCGGTCCGCAGCAGGAGCCCGTCTGGCATGTCCCGCATCCCGCGCCCGGGGTGAGCCCACCCAGCTCGCAGCAGTCCGGCGAACCCGTCGGGCAGAAGTTCGGATTGTTCGGGACGCACGCCGGCTCCAGCGGGAACTTGTTGGGCGGGCCCAGGTAGAAGCCGCCGCCCGCCTCGCAGTCGAGGATGTTGGCCACGGAGCATTCGGTCCCGTTGCAGCAGGCGGCGACCGGGCAGGCCTCGGCGGTGATGTGGAGCTGGTACTGTCCAAGGTGGCCCTGGGGGCTGGAGTAGATCGGGTAGTAGTAGGTGCCGGGCGCGAGCGGGCCGAAGCGGGCCCAGAGGTTTCCTTCGTCGCAATATGGCCCGCCCTCCCCGGAGGCCGCTTCGTGCTCCGGGTCCCAATAGGGGTAGGGCTCCCTGAGGATCGGCGGGCCGCAGGGGCAATCGGCGAAGAGGATGGTGTAGGCAGGCTCGTGGATGGGCTGTGTGCAGCACAGGTCCACGAGGACGGAAGCGCATTCGTCGATATGGAACGCCTCCCACCAGCCTGGGTCGTCGAACGGGTCGTAGGGCTGACCGAAGCAGCTATCGGGGTTCTCCGCGGTGCTGGAGGCGCCGGTGTTGTCGCCGGTGGCGGTGACGGATCGGCTTCGGATGCAGATGCCCGGTGATGCGCAGTCGGCTGAGGAGAGGCAGGTCAGTCCGTCGTCGTCGCCGTCACGGCAGAGACCCTGGGCGGGGATGGTGAGGGTGTGAACGACGGCGTCGAGGCAATCGTCGGCGCCGGTGTAGGCGGTCACGGGGCGGACACAGCAGTCCGGGTTGCAGTCGGTGCCGTAGCCCAACCACTCGCCGCCGAGCATGGTGCACGATTCGAGCGTGCTGTCCTCGATGCAGGTGCCGTCGGGCAGGCAGCAGGCGGCGTTGTCGCAGCGTGGGACGCACTCCCCGCCTCCGCAATCGTCGGAGGTCGTGCACGGCCCGAGCGGGTTGTCGGGAGCGTCGTCGACGCAGCGATTGCAAGAGACCTGGTCGCCGAGGTAGATGCCGCTGTCGCATAAGCCGCCCGGACAGTATCCGTCGTTGGCGCACGGCCGGCAGTCGTTGGTTCCTCCGACGCAGTGGCCCGAGGTGCACTCCCACGAGTGCTTCTGCTCGCAGGTCTGGGCCGTCCGGTTGCAGCAGGGGCCGAGGGGCGCCTCGTCTTCGGGGACCTCGGTTCCCACCAGCTCGAACGCCAGGACGCCGGGGTTGGGTCCGAGGAAGTTGGTGCAATCGCTCGGGTCGCAGTCGGCCTGGCAGTCGTTGAAGGCGAGAACATTCGGGTCGTTGGTGCCCACGTCGGGCTCGTCGGTGGAGAGCCAGTACACGCGCAGGTTCGGCGTGGGATAGTTGCCGACGCGAATGGTCACGAAGCCGTCGGCGGGGATGACGATCGGCGGGTCGAGAATGACCGGCCGGACGGCGATCTGCGGGGCGACGTCGGCGAGGAAGTCATCGATGAGGCGACCCTGGGCGTCGTGGAACTGGACGTGGACCTTGCCGATTCCGTCAGCGCCGCCGACCCAGCGGAAGGCTTCGAGATAGAGCAGGCCCGGCTCGTCCAGGTGGTAGTCGTCGCCGAGGCTGAAGAAAGGCGCTCCCGGGCCGTCGGGCGGGTCGATGGAAAGGGGCGAGCCGGACACCGGCCCGACGGTGACGAGGAAGCCGCCGGAGGGGGCGATGCCGCCGCTGTACTGGGGGCAACTCTGGCCGGGGAATGCACAGGTCGTTCCAGCGTAGGGGTTGGGTCGGCCGGTGTCGGTGGCGTACCAGATGCCGCCTTTCTCCTTGCATTGGTCGGCCGTGTCTTGTGACGGGCCCTGAGCGGAAGTGCGGCGGAGGATGTCGATGCACTCGCGGCAGGTCCCCGGAGGCACGTCGCAAATGCCGCCGATGCACTGGTTGTTGGCGGTGCAGGACGGCGGCTGGTTGACAAATGTGAAGCAGCAACGGCCGCCGAAGCAGCCGGGGCCGGGGAGCGAACAGGTCTGGGTCGAGGGACATTCGGCGTCGCGCGAGCAGGGCCTCAACGTGGCGGTGCAGACATTCTCCTGACAAACGGCGCCGGTACCGCATGGGTTGGTGCCGGGTTGGCAGACGTTGTCCGGGCCGCAAAGCTCAGTGCCGTTGCAGTGGAGCCCGTCGTCACAGCCGGCGTCGGTGGTGCAGGGGTCGGCGCAGGTGTCCTGGAACTCGTCGCAGGCCTGGCCCGCGGCTGTGCAGTCGGGCACGTTTCGGGTCTCGCAATCGCCGGCTGCGTTGCAGACTTCGTGGCCGTTGCAAAAAAGTGCGTCGTCACAATCGCCCGCGTCGCCATCGGCGAGTTGGTCGTGGACGCACGTGCCGTTGCCCGGCGGCGTGCCGGGCGTCAGATCGCAGGAGTCGAACGTGCAGGGGTCGCCGTCGTCGCACTCGATGTGGTAGGTGCATCCCGTACCGGCGACGCCGCCCGCGGCATGGCCGACCGGTGCATCAAGCCGAACGCGGGTGTCGACGATGACCGGTCCGGCGATGGGAATCTCGGCGGGGATGTGGCGGATGCGCACGATTCGGCGGTCGTTGCGCGCGTGGCGACGCAGTCGGGAGGTGCTGGCGTCCGGCCGTGGCACGGTCGCCGGCGGGATTGAAGCGAGTGCGACCTTTCGCCTCACCGCGTCTTCTGGTCCGGTTTGTACGCGGTGGAGGGCGCGCGGGCCTTCGGCGTCCGAGATCATCACCGCGAGCAGGAGGATCGATGCGGAAATGAGGAACACCAGCAGCCGACGTGGCCGTGATGCGCGAGCCCGGCCGCCTGTTCGTTTGCTTGACCCCGATGCGACGTCCACCCCCGACGATGCAGTGCGCTCCGCCATGGCGCTGACTCCAGCAAGTGTACGACGCGGACCGGGAGACGGGAGGGGCACCGCGGCCCCTCACTGTTCTCCGGGGCCGCGAACGCAGACCACGTTAGCAGAGTTTCGGGGCGGTCGCAAGGGGTCGAGAACGGCCGCAGGGCGGGCCCCGGGGGCGGCGCTGGCGGGCGCTGGCGAGATCGGTGATACTGAGCGGGGGTGAGGTTCAACGAGGCCGCCGGGCCCGCCGGCGTGGGCGGGGGTGGCGGCCAACGGGGTTTACACCGTAGCGATCGATGGAGGAAACCATGGCAGACTCGAAAAGACCGGTTTTGACGACGGCGGACGGTGCTCCGATCGGGATGCAGCAGGCGTTGACGGCGGGCCCGCGGGGCCCGGTGCTGATGCAGGACGTGCAGTTGCTGGAGCAGATGCAGCACTTCAACCGGGAGCGGATTCCGGAGCGGGTGGTGCATGCGAAGGGTTCGGGCGCCCACGGCACGCTGACCGTGACCCAAGACGTGACGAAGTACACGAAGGCGAAGTTTCTTAACAAGGTCGGGAAGAAGACCGACCTTTTCATCCGGTTTTCGACGGTGGCGGGGGAGCGCGGTGCGGCGGACGCGGAGCGGGACGTGCGCGGGTTCGCGATGAAGTTCTACACGGAAGAGGGCAACTGGGACCTGGTCGGCAACAACACGCCGGTGTTCTTCGTGCGCGATCCGTACAAGTTCCAGAACTTCATCCACACGCAGAAGCGGGACCCGAAGACGAACATGCGGGACATGGACATGCAGTGGGACTTCTGGTCGCTTTGTCCGGAGTCGCTGCACCAGGTGACGATCCTGTTCAGCGACCGCGGCATTCCGGCGGGTTTTCGGTTCATGAACGGCTACGGCAGCCACACCTACTCGCTGATCGACGCCAAGGGCGAGCGGGTTTGGTGCAAGTTCCATTTCAAGACGGTGCAGGGGATCAAGTGCATCGACGACCCGGAGGCGGAGACGCTCATCGGTAAGGACCGCGAGAGCCATCAGCGGGACTTGTTCACCGCGATCGAGAAGGGCGACTTCCCGAAGTGGCGGTTTTGCATCCAGGTGATGACGCAGAAGCAGGCGGAGCAGTTCCCGTGGAACCCGTTCGATTTGACCAAGGTCTGGCCGCACGGCGACTTCCCGCTGATCGAGGTGGGCACGGTCGAGCTCAACCGCAATCCGGAGAACTACTTTGCCGAGGTCGAGCAGGCGGCGTTCAACCCCAGCTCGCTGGTTCCGGGGATCGGCCCGAGCCCGGACAAGATGCTCCAGGCGCGGCTGATGAGCTACGCCGACACGCACCTGTACCGGCTGGGGGTCAACTACCGCGAGCTGCCGGTGAACAAGCCGCGGTGCGCAGTGAACAACTATGAGCGCGACGGGGCGATGGCGACGGCGCAGCATTACGGCGGTATGGCGAACTACTGGCCTAACAGCCGGGCCGGCACGCCGGAGGCCGATCCGCGGTTCAAGGACCCGGCGTGGGCGCTGGGGCAGGTGATCGTGGACCGCTACGATTCGACGGTGGATCACGACGATTACACGCAGGTGGCGAACCTGTACAACCTGTTCGACGACGCGCACAAGGACCGGCTGGCGCGGCGGATCGCGGGCGTCTTGGGGCAGGCCCGCAAGGAGGTGCAGATGCGGCAGCTCGGCCACTTATTCAAGGTGGACGAGGACTACGGCCGGCGGGTGGCGGAGCAGCTCGGTGTGGACGCGAGCGCGTTCATGGAGGCGGCGCACGCGTAGGTGCGACTGTCGATATGTGTCAAGCGAACGGCATGGCGTCGGCCCTGGGATCCAGGGCAATCGCATCTAAACCGGCGGGTGGGGGCCCAGCGTGGAGGCCGTGGTTTTCGAGGCCTCGCGGGCGGTTTTGGTCGATAACATGAACCGGCTTTTTTCGGTGAGG
>Ga0214472_10000018_pt1 | contig 247845 bp, 253 predicted proteins | sample RVTome_6_FD_207662 | JGI IMG/M metagenome (GOLD analysis project Ga0214472, IMG submission 207662) | Soil microbial communities from uranium-contaminated site in the Upper Colorado River Basin, Wyoming, United States - RVT140D175 | ecosystem: Environmental > Terrestrial > Soil > Contaminated... | reverse complement strand
AATACTCGCCATAGATTCCCTTCCCCGCCCCTTGGGCCGGATCGAGGTACCGTTTGACCAGCGCCTCGTAGAGCTCCTTGGGCGAGGCGGAGCGATCAATCTTCAGTGCCTCAAAGGTCTCCTTGGGCACCGTCGGAAAGTCTGCCTGGGCTGGCGCGGCGAGGAAGACGCCCGTTAGAAAGGGAAGAGTCATCAGCATGAGCTTCCGCATAGTGAACGCTCCTTCTCTGAATGTGCACTGCCCACCTGGTTGATCAACCGATAGCTTTCTGTCCAACAGCTCGACATAGCCTCTTGTTATCGACCGCCTTCCCCTTGCCCCGCGTTTCTTTCACTTGCACGACGGCGAATCCTGCGGCGATCGATCGCCGCAGGACCTGCCTTTTCGCATCGGACTGTACAGGGGGGAGGGCCTGTGGTCGTAGCGTCGCTGGCTGCGAACGAAGCACGCACGACGTTCCCCGGCCTGGTACTTGCTGGGCGGCAGTAGCAAGTCCCGTACTCTGGTCGTGGATCAAGAGCCAGATCCACTGGAACGAAAAACACCCATGGGAAATCAATACATTCCGCACAAGCGTGAGTCGCACCGTGCAACAACGCATTGTCTGTATCGGCTGGGCGTATCAGTATGGACTGAAAGGGAACCGATTCAGTGAATCAGATCTGATTCACCGTGCAGTAACAAAAAACAGAAACAAGTAATGGAGGGTTTTCTCCGCGCTGTGTTAGAGTGGCGGCCCCGTCATGTTGGAAATCCTTCAATGGAGCCACTATGACGCGATCCCGCCCCGCTGTTTCATTTATCGCCGCTGTGTTCCTCATCGCACCGGCCGGCTGGTGGAGCGAGACTTGCTTCGCAGAAGAGTCTCTTCCGTTACCGGAGCTACGCGCGGAAGTAAAAGAGGAACGGGAACAGGAACTGCTCTATCTCAAAGAGGAAATTGTGTCGATCGCAGTGCGCCATGAACAGCCGATCTCCCAGGCGCCGTCGAACGTGTACGTCATCACGGACGAAGACATCCGCCAGTCTGGCGCGCCGGATTTACCGACAGTCCTCCGGCGGATTCCGGGGATGGAGGTGATGCAGGTCACGGGAGCGGACTTCAACGTCAGCGTGCATGGGGACAACCAACTCCAAGCCAACAAACTGCTCGTCATGGTAGATGGGCGATCAATCTTGCTGGATATCCAGTCCACTGTCCATTGGAAGCTGGTGCCGATCACACTGCCCGAGATCAAGCGCATCGAGGTGCTCAAGGGACCCGCATCCGCCGTGTACGGATTCAACGCGTTCGACGGGATCATAAACATCATTACGAAATCACCGGAAGAGATAAAGGGTACTACGTTTCAGTTCGGCGGCGGAGAATTTGGGACGATCTCCAGCGCGGCCATCCAGGCTGGGACGGTTGGGAACTTTGGCTATCGCCTGTCCGGAGGCTGGGATCAGAATCAACAGTGGCGGAACCGCGATTCGTTGGCTTTTCGAGCCTACAAATTCAACCTGCACACGGACTATACGCTGTCGAACAACTCCAAACTAGCGCTCTCTGGAGGCCTTGTCGATTCGAGCCGGTACGAGGGACCCCTCACTCCCACATCCCTCCCTCACCTCAATCCAACACAAGCCTATGCGAACTTGACCTACGAGCGACCAGGTTTCTATGCCCGCGGTTGGTGGTTCGGCCACCGATCAACCGACCAGCTAATCACCCAGCCGCCTCTCAGCGGATTTTTGCAGCCGGCCGATCGTACATTGAGACCGGTCAGTGAAGTCACTGCCGATTCTTACAATCTGGAAGCCCAGCAGGCTCTGGAGGTCGGCCGTACACATCGCCTGACGTTCGGAATCAATTTCCGGCACAATGCCCTGTCCAGTAATCTCCTCCCGAAATACGGGCAGGAAGATCGTTTGGGGTTCTATCTCCAAGACGAGTGGTCGACTCTTGCCAGACTAAGGGTGATAGGCAGTATCCGGTACGACCTCGACACGTTCATTAACCCGACCACCAGTCCGCGCTTGTCTGTTTTGTTTAATCCCACGACGGAACACACGTTTCGAGCAACCGTCTCTGTAGCCTATCGTCCACCGACGCTGATCGAGACATTCTTGGACTTTCGATCAGTGACCACCCTCCCCCCCCCTTTCCCATCGCCCCCGCCCCAGCCCATCACGGGCTCGCCCAACCTCGACCCTGAACAGATAGTTTCCTATGAGGCTGGCTATCAAGGCTGGTTTGTCGGCCACCGGCTGCGGGTCCGAGCCGATATTTTTTTCAAGCATCTTTCCAACATACTCAATTTTCGGGGACTCGGTACGATTAGCAACGGGGCAGAGGGCGATATTTATGGTGGAGATGCGGGGGTAGACTTTTTGGCCGCCCGTTGGCTCAGCGGCTTTGCGAACTTTTCCTACCAGGAAATCGGACAAACGTTTACCAGTAGTGACCTACGAGGCGCGCCGCGCTTCAAATACAATGCCGGCCTCCGCGGACAATGGGAGAACGGGCTCAGCGGCGAGATCGCCTATCACTATGTCGGCGCCGCGACGTACCCGATTTCCCCAGCCTTTGCCGCTTTCTCAGCCTTCGGCGTGGTCCCGCCCGATCCGCACGTTGGGAGCTACAACCTCTTGAATCTGCGCGGCGCCTATCGATTCTGGCAGCAGGAAGTCGCCGCCGGTTACAGGCGCGAGGCGGAGGTGGCGGTCTCGGTGTTCAACGCGCTCAATGACAAACACAAGGAACATCCGCTGGGCGATGTGATCGGCAGCCGCGTGATGGGGGGGCTGACGGTGCGCTACTGACGAACAGGTGCTGAATGCTGAGGTACGAGAGAACTCCTTACCGGCGCATCTTTGCTGTGGTAGAATGCAGAGCCTCGATGTCGGGTTCCACGGTGACGCCATGACCGGTCGGGCGACTCCGCTACATCGAATCGATCCGGCTGCCTCTTCGAAGAGGGCAGCCTCCCGCCACCGCTTCATCGTTCTGCCACTCCTTGTTCTCTTACTCGTGGCCCTGGTCCCGACTTCTCCCCTTGTCCATGGGGCAGAAGTGGCGATTCTGAAGTCGGCCGACGTGACCTATTACAATCAAGCAGTCCAGGCCTTTCGTGCGACGCTGTCGCCGGACACGACGGTCACCGAATACAATCTCGCAGGCAACCTGGCGCGAGGGCGTGAAATCGCCACCTCGCTGCGCGGGGGGCCGCCTGATCTGGTGCTGGCCGTTGGTCTGAAGGCTGCGCTCGCGGCAAAATTGGACCTGGTCGATACGCCGACGGTGTTCTGCTTGGTGCTAAATCCGGAGTCGCACAACCTGCCCGCTCCGAACATGACCGGAATTCTGATGCGCGTTTCCCCAGCCGTCCAGCTCGCGTCGATCCGTGCCGTGGCGCCCCACATCAAACGGATCGGGCTCTTGTACGATCCGGACCGGACCGGAGCCCTGGTGGATGAAGCCACGCGTGCCGCACGCAAGCTGGGTCTCTCGGTGACCGCCGTCACCGTGGGCAACTCGTCCGACATAGACCACGCGCTGCGCAGCCTGTTGCCGAAGATTGATCTCTTTTGGCTGCTGCAGGACCAAACAGTGGTGACGCAGGATTCGCTCGACTTTATTTTGCGGACGACGCTGGAGTGGAAAGTACCGGTGTTCGGATTCTCGCCGACACTGGTACAACAAGGGGCACTCGCCGCCCTGGTCATCGACGCACGGGACATCGGTCGGCAAGCCGGCACGCTCGCTCATACCATCCTGCAGGGCCGAGTCTCATCTCATCGACCGTCTCAGGATCCTCTTCATCCGCAGTTAGCCATCAACCTCGCCTCCGCCGAATATTTTGGGATGAGCCCCACCAGGGATGTGTTACGCCTGGCTACGTTGCTGTACGGCGGACTGGGAGCCGTGGCCCAAATTGAGGGAGCGATGCCTCTCGTTCCGTAGGACCCGGTCACCGCGTCCTCGGCGGTGCAACAAGGAGTTCCCCCTTGACGGCCAGGACCCCCTCAGCCTCCACGTCGTTTCGCATGACCCTCTGGACCAAGCTGGTCGTTTTCACGACGCTCATCGTACTCGCAACCTGCTCCACGCAGGGCTGGTTCTTTCTCCAAGAGCAAGCCGCCCTCGTGACTGGTGGACTCATCAACAACGGCACGTTCCTGGCACAGCATCTCGCCGTCAGCAACCGGTACAGCATCCTCGTCAACGATTCGGTGCGGATCCGCGAACGGATTGCAGGAGTGCTCACCATCGAGCATGTCGCCTACGTGATAGTCCGCTCCGCAGACGGCCAGCTCCTTATTGCCGACGGCAAAGAGGGCTGGGGAAAGTTGTTCGCCGACAAACGCGGCGCCGATCTCCTGTCATCGCTCGCCGTTCCGCCACCGGTCTCCGATGCACCGGACAATCCGACAGTGCGCTCTGTCCTCATCGAGAATGGAGCCTTGCGGTTCGTGGAATCCTCCTCCTCGCTGTTGGATCGGTTGCTCGGTCTGGCACTCACCTCTTCGAGGCTCCAGCCATGGTACTTTGATATCGCGGTACCGGTGCTCAGTCCATCCGCTGCCTACGACGACGACCCTGCTTTGAGTCTGACCTTGCGAGAGGCTCCTGCTCCGATCGCGCAGGAGAAGGTTCCCTCGTCGGCGCGCTACGGCACGGTCCATGTCGGTCTGTCCGACGCCCACACGCTGAACCTGCTCCGAACCTCGATTCGTCAAGCGCTACTCCTCACTGGACTTACCATCGCGATCGGTCTCGTGGGCGTTCTCTACCTCGCCCGCCGGATCAGCGCCCCCATTAGGTCACTGACGGCTACGGCATCTCGCCTCGAAGGCGGAGATTTCTCGGTCCGCGCGACGCCTGCCTCATCCGATGAAATCGGGGACCTGGCCCGCACGTTCAACGACATGGTCCATTCGCTCCAGAATCACGAGCGCGACCTTCAGGAGCTGAATCGCACCCTTGAAGCACGGGTTGAGGAGCGCACGGAAGAATTACACCGGACGAATCGCCGGTTGGAGGAGTCCAACCATCTCAAAACCGCCTTGGTCGCTAACGCCTCGCATGAACTCCGGACGCCCCTCACCGCCATGACTGTACACCTGTCGAATATGCTAAACGGCATCAGCGGGCCGCTTACGCCAAGCCAAGAGGAGACGCTGCGCCGCGTCTGCGAGAACACGGATCGTCTGCGGCGGATGATCGACGACCTGCTGGATCTCTCCCGCCTCCAAGGCCACCGGCTCGCCTTCAAACCTGTGCCGATACGGCTCGACGAGATCATTCAGGACGTGCTCTTCACATTCCACCAGTACCGCACACAAAAGCATTTGTCCGTTCACGCCGACTTTCCTGGGTCGTTGGACTGTGTATGGGGCGACGCCGATAAACTTCGCCAAGTGTTCGCGAACCTGATTCACAACGCCATGAAGTTTGCGCCCGCTGGGGGCACGATCCGGCTGACCGCCGAGCAGTCCGGCTCCGCCGTTGTGACCGTGAGCGTGGCTGACAGCGGGTGCGGGATTCCCGCCGGCGAGTTCGACAAGATCTTCTTGCCCTTCTACCGGTTTCCCACTGGAACTGAAACACCGGGATCGGGGCTTGGCCTCACGATCGTGAAGGAACTTGTGGAGCTACACGGTGGGGCGGTGCGCCTCGAGAGCACGGTGGGACAAGGCAGTCGGTTCTTTGTGGATCTCCCCCTCGCAGCCCAGTCGCACCCCGAGGCCCCCGCGGATGCACTTCAGTAGCTTGCGGTGGCGCCGGACTCCAACGACTGCCTCGCGCGTCACTCCTCAGCAGACTTTACCGATGCTCCCTGCCGCTTCAGCAATTTTGTGAAATAGGTACGTTGCAGTCTCAAGAGTGCTGCGGCTCTTGTGCGGTTCCCTCCCGCCCTCCGCAATGCTTCACGAATCAGCCATCGGCTGTGCGCCTTCATCGAGTGATGATAGGGCAGGAGTGTGGTTTCCACGCCGCTCGTAGGCGGAGACGGCTCGGCCTCGACCGGTAGTCCGAGGTGTTCGACTCGAATCTCCTGGCCATCCGACAGGATCAGCGAGCGGGCGATGACGTTTTCCATTTCACGCACGTTGCCCGGCCATTGGTAGCGGCAGAGGGCCTCATCCGCAGCCGAGCTGAGCCGTTTCCGCCCCGTCTTCTGCTGAGCCCCTTCGCGCTCGATAATGTGCTCGGCAAGGCGGGGAATGTCTTGTTGCCGCTCCCGCAGCGGCGGGAGGGTCATGGGGAATACATGAAGCCGATAATACAGGTCCGTCCGAAACGTGCCTTGCTTGACCGCGTGAGCAAGATCGGCGTTCGTCGCCGCAATAAATCGCACGTCCACCCGGACGTGCTGGGTGCCGCCGACTCGATAAAACTCCTTGTCCTGCAACACCCGGAGGAACCGGCTTTGCACCGCCAGCGGTATATCGCCGATTTCATCGAGAAACACCGTGCCTCCGTCGGCGGCTTCGAGCTTGCCTTCCTGCATCTGCGTTGCGCCGGTAAACGCTCCCCGCTCATGCCCGAACAGCTCATTCTCCAGCAGTTGCTCAGGAAGCGCGGCGCAATTAATGGCCATGAATGGGCGACGGGCCCTGGTACTCCAGCTGTGGATCGCCCGGGCCAGCAGCTCCTTCCCCGTCCCAGTCTCCCCTTGCAGCAGGACAACGGCCTCTGTCGACGCCGCTCGCTTGGCGACCTTCAAGATGTCTTGCATCGGTTGGCTCTCAGCGATGATCGTGGCGTACCGCGACTCGACCTGGGAGCGCAGGTGTGCGACTTCTTTCTTAAGCGATTCCCGCTCAAGCACCTGTTCAATCAGACATTCCAGGTATTCAGGGTCGAACGGCTTGGTGAGGAAGTCAGAGGCGCCCAGCTTCATCGCCTCGACGGCCCGGTTGATGGTGCCGAACGCGGTCAGCATGATGATCGGCGGAATGGTCTGGCAGCGCGCCGACGACGCGACGATGCCCTGCTGTGCATCGAGCGGAGCTTCACTCTTCAGGCGCTTGAGCACCTCGATTCCGGACAAAACGGGCAATTCAATATCGAGCAGGACTAGGGAAGGCGCGTCTCGCTGAATGACCGACAGCGCTTCCGCGCCGTCCTTCGCCGTGCGGGCTTCATGCCCCAGCCACTCGATCCGTTCTTTCAAGCCGGAGCGAATGTCGGGATCGTCGTCAACGATAAGAATACGCGCAAGCATGGCTGGATCCTTGAAAGGATTGGCACTGCCTTGACGGTATAATCCGCTCTTGCCTGGTATCGATATCGGTGAACGAGATGACGGTGATGGAGGCCGGATCTAGAATGGACCGCTAGAGCTTCAGCTGACCACAGCAGACATCGCGCCTCAACGCAAGCTGATGGTAATCCGGTTGTGAAGTCTGACAACTGGTTCACGGCCGACCTCAAGGAAATGGTGGGATTATCTGTCCCTCCCCAGCGCCGGCGCAAGTGGATCATTCGGGCCTGGAAATTCTATGTAAGGTACTTCATCTGCTTCTAAACGGGTCAGGTTTCGATGGCTCCGGCCTCAGGGGAGTTCCGTAGTACTGAAAGCCGATCAGCCGGCTTCGCGGTACCCACACTCCTCGTTGCGGCATTGCACACTTCGCCCAGCCTGCTTGCTGACTTTCTCGACCAGGAACGGAGCCTGACAGGTTGGACAGGTCTTTGGCACCGGGCGGTCCCAGAGGGCGAATTCACACTGCGGATACTTGCTGCAGGCAAAGAATGAGCGGCCTTTGCGGGTCCGTTTCTGCACAAGGTCGCCCCCACAGCCCGGCTGCGGACATTTGACACCCAACGCCAGCGGTTTGGTTGTTTTGCACTGCGGGTAGGCGGAACAGGCGATGAACTTGCCGAATCGACCGGTCTTGACGACCATCGGGCTTCCGCATTTCTCACAGACCTGATCGGTTGTGAGTTCCAACTTCGGCACAATCTTGATGGAGCCATCCGGCAACTTCTCAAAGTTCTGGGTATTTTTGCAAGGAGGATCGTCCTTATATCCGGGACAGGCGAGGAATTTTCCGTTCCTTCCCCATTTGATCTCCATCATCTTGCCGCATTTCTCACACGGGATATCCGTAGGTGGCTCCACGGTATCCTTCGGCCCTGGAATAGTCTTGGCTCGCTCCAGCTCCTTTGTAAACGGCGTGTAGAAGTCGCGCACGGCCGTGACCCAAGGCTTACTTCCTTCTTCCACTTCATCAAGCTGTTCCTCAAGATGCGACGTGAAATCGACATTAATGAGTTCGGGGAATCCCTTCATCAAGAAGTCGTTGACGGTTCTTCCCGTTTCCGTCGGGACCAATCGCCCCTCGGTCTTTTCCACATACTTGCGGTCTTGGATCGTAGAGATAATCGCGGCGTACGTAGACGGGCGCCCGATCCCTTTTTCCTCCAACTCCTTGATCAACAGCGCCTCGTTGTACCGAGGCGCTGGTTGCGTGAAATGCTGCTTCGACGTCAGACCCATCACCGATTGCCCCTCATGCTCGACTAACCGCAGCTGCTCTCCTTCAGAGAGAGCCGGCAGTTGACGCTCGTGCTCGTCCTCCCCTTCCTGATCGGCTTTCGGCTTCTGCGAGGGTAACTCTTTGTCGACGCCCTCCAGATAGACAATCGTATGTCCTGGAAATTTCACAACCGTCCCAGTGGAACGGAAGATGTATTTATCCTTGGCACCGACCGGCGTCGAATCGATCCGCGTCACATCCAAAATAGCCGGCACCATCTGTGAGGCGATGAATCGATTCCAGATCAACTTATAGAGATTGTACTGATCGTGATCAAGGTATTGGCGGATCGCTTCGGGATCGCGCGCGGCCGATGTCGGCCTCACAGCCTCGTGAGCCTCTTGCGCAGCTTTCTGCGTCTTGTAGACATTCGGCGTCGCAGGGAGATACTCCGTTCCAAACCGCGACTGAATCAGCTCCCGCGCTTCAGTCATCGCCTCATTTGAAATTCGAGGAGAGTCGGTTCTCATATAGGTAATGAGACCGGTCGCTCCTTCGGCGCCGATTTCGATGCCTTCGTAGAGCTGCTGTGCCAGCGTCATCGTTTTCTTGGGCGAGAAATGCAACTTGCGCGCCGCCTCTTGCTGCAATCGACTCGTAATGAACGGCGCAACGGGGTTTCGCTTCTTTTCTCTGCGCTCGATCGATTCGACGACAAATGTCTTGCCTTGGATTGCCTCAACCACGCGGCCGGCCTGTTCGCTGTTTTCAATCGACGCCTCTTCACCATTGATACTGTGAAGCTTGGCTTCAAACGACGGAGGAGTAGCGCCGGATAGCAGTGCGGTCAGCGACCAGTACTCTTCGGCCCTGAAAGCCTCCCGCTCCGCCTCGCGTTCGCAAATCAATCGCATCGCAACAGACTGCACCCGCCCCATGCTGAGTCCCCGGCGCACCTTGGCCCAGAGCAATTGGCTGCCTTGGTATCCGACAATCCGGTCAAGCACCCGGCGGGCCTGCTGCGCATTCACCAATTTCATATCGACCTGTCCCGGCGATTGCAGCGCGCGCTTGATGGCCGATTCGGTGATCTCGTTGAACAGGACCCGGAAGATTTTCCCGTTTTTCTTCTTTTTCGATTTCCCCAGCAACTCTTGCTCGATGTGCCAGGCAATAGCCTCGCCTTCACGATCAGGGTCCGGCGCCAGGAAGACCTTGTCGGCTTCCTCGGCTTTCTTCTTAATCTCAGCCAGGACTTTCGACTTGCCTTTGATGGTGACATAGTGCGGTTCGAAATCATGGTCGAGATCGACGCCTAACTTGCTGGTCGGCAGATCCTTGATATGGCCGACCGACGCCATGACTGTATAGCCACGGCCCAGGTATTTGGTGATCGTTTTCGCCTTGGTCGGCGACTCAACGATGATCAGAGATTTCGCCATGACAACTCCATCTGCGCATGATCAACTCTATCATCCGTACCAAATATCACGGATTCCTGCAACTAGAATGGTGGACGGCGCCGACTAGAGGCGAATGTACTGCTGGCCCGGAAGCTGACGAACACGGCCATACAATTCCAGCGAAAGCAAGGTGGCCGCCACTTGTGCAGCACTCAGTCCCGTGCGTTCGATCACTGCATCAACGGATTGCGCCTCATATGAAAGCGTCTCGTACACCAACGCGCCTTCTTTTCCCAATGGCTCGCGTGAGCCTGCCGGTGCCCCATCGACAGACAATGCAGCCCGCAGGCGCGTATCCACTTGCGGCAAGATTTCATCGAGAATGTCTCGAGCTCGTTCGATCAGCTTTGCTCCCTCTTTGATGAGTCCGTTCGACCCCCGGCACGCCTCTTCCCTCACAGAACCCGGTACGGCAAACACCTCGCGTCCCTGTTCCAAGGCCAGCTTCGCCGTAATGAGCGATCCGCTGTGTGTCGCGGCTTCACTGACCAAGACGCCTAACGACAGCCCGCTGATGATACGATTTCTTCGTGGAAAGTGATGGCTCTGCGGGGAAGAGCCGACCGGCAATTCGGAAATCACAGCTCCGTGTGATTCAATGCTCAGCCGCAGTGCGTCATGTTCGGGCGGATAGGTCCGATCGATTCCACACCCCAGCACGGCAATTGTCCGGCCCTTCCCGGCCAGCGCCCCTCGATGCGCCGCCGCATCGATCCCGCGTGCAAGACCACTCACAATCGTCACGCCCCCTTCGGCAAGTTCTTTGGCAATCTCCTCGGTGACAATCCGCCCGGACGGCGTGGCCCGCCGCCCTCCCACAATCGCCACCGCCACCTCGTCCTGCGGTCGCAACGTCCCGCTCGCATACAATAACGGAGGCGGATCAGGGATTGTTCTGAGCCGAGCGGGGTACGAGTGGTCCAATATGCTGATGATTCTGATTTTGAGACGTTCGACGACCTTCAACTGCCGATCGATCTGTTGGCGAATCTTCAACTCAGGACCGCGCCTCACCAATTCGGCCAGATCAGGGCTGCAACCGGCCCGAATCAGATCATCCTGTGCGGCTGCTAGCACGGCATTCGGCGAGCCAAACGCTTGAATCAGCTTCAAAAGCGTGCGATCGCCCACACCGTCGATTGTTTGGAGCACCAACCAAGAGGTCAGCGAAGCCGCATCCATTACAGACACCAATGAAGGGCAGGAAGTTCTCCACACCGGCAGGAATACCGCGATACGCGAACCGTATGGATGACGGAATGCAACGGCACGTCGCGCACAGTTCTATAGGACAACGAGGTCGTACTGTTCAAGATGCAACTGGCTGTCAGGCGTGATGATTATTTTCGCCGAACAATCTCGTTCCAAGATTTCGACACCGTGGCGCTCTTCGTCTTGCAACAGCTCAGCCACTGTGGGATGGGCTCCAATGACAATCCGCTGATGTTCCGCCGACGGTCCAATCCGGCGAATCTCGCGAAAGATTTCGTACGCCACGGACGTCGGAGACTTCGTATACCCGCGGCCTTCACAATAGTGACACGGCTCAGAGAGCGAGCGGAGCAGATCTTCACGAACACGTTCGCGCGAGATTTCAATCAAGCCAAGATCTGAAATCCTCGAGATCCTGGTTCGCGCCTTATCGGATGCCATGGCATCGAGCAGCGCATGGTAGACCTTCTCACGATTCTTCTCACGCTCCATATCGATGAAGTCGACGATGATGATGCCGCCGATCCCGCGCAATTTCAGCTGATAGGCAACTTCCTTCGCCGCCTCCAGATTGTTCCGGAGAATCGTCTCTTCCTGATCCCGTTTCCCGACAAACCGCCCCGTATTGACATCGATGACCGTCATCGCTTCCGTGTGATCGATCACCAGGGACCCGCCTGACTTTAACCACACTTTCCGACTCATCGCACGCGCAATCTCTTGCTCCACCCCGAGGTGGTCGAACAAAGACTCATCCTTGTCGTAGAAGTGAATGCGCGAAGTCTGTTCGGGAGAAAACCGTTGCACGAAGTCCCGAATGGCTTCGTACTCCCCCCGCGAATCGATCCAGAGCCGATCCACTTTCTTCCCAAAAAGGTCCCGCACGACGCGGAAGCTGAGGCTCAAATCCGTATGCAGCAACGCCGGAGCGCTCAGCTGCTCCCGATTCGTCAAAATGTCCTGCCACAGGACGTGCAAAAAATCGACGTCGGACTTGAGCTCGTCTTCCTTAACACCTTCACTCACCGTCCGCACGATGTAGCCGCAGCCCTGCCGGCGGACGCGGCGCATGATGTCTTTCAGCCTCGCCCGTTCTTCATCGCGCGGAATCCGTCGAGACACTCCGATATGCTCGACGTTTGGCATAAACACCAGATATCGACCCGGCAACGATACATAGGTCGTCACCCGCGACCCCTTCGTACCGATCGGCCCTTTCGAAATCTGCACCATCAACTCCTGGCCTTCGCTCAACAGCTGTTCAATCGGCTTCGCACTCTGGCGCTTCGGCCGGAGCAGGTCTGAATCTTTGTCGTCTTCCTCCGCATCGACCAGCAGATCCCCCGGCTCCGCATCCATCGAGAGATCGGACACATGCATGAATGCGGCCTTCTCCAAACCGATGTCCACGAACGCGGCTTGCATGCCTGGCAAGACCTTGGCCACCCTTCCCTTATAGATGTTTCCGACAAAGTCCTTGTGTTTTGCGCGGTCCCCGAACAGATCGGTGACCACTCCGCCATCAATGACTGCCACACGGGTTTCTTCCCGCGTGACCGTTATCGCAATCTCAATTCCCATAGAAACTCCTTTTGGCTGAGAACCCCAGAGGCTCGCAGGGAGCAACGGACGCAGGCACCCTGCCCAGGTCCGACACTCATAATCACCCGCGACTACTCCACCGGCTCTCGATAGTATCCACTCTCCTGACCGCCGGCACCGAGATGTACCGCCGGTTCAATACTCAACTCAATAAAACAAACTCAACCGCCTTCGTTTGACATTCAGCAGCAATCCCAATGACGCCATAGTCATCACTGTGGCGCTTCCGCCATAACTCACCAGCGGCAAGGGAATACCCACGATCGGGAACATCCCTGCCGTCATTCCGATATTGACCACGACGCAGAAACAGAGCATGGCCACAATCCCCACGGCAAGCAGCGCCCCGAGCTCATCTTTCGCCTTGGACGCAATTTCAAGCGACAACCAGATGAGTGCAACAAACAGCACCAGCAGTATGAGCACGCCAAGAAATCCCCATTCTTCTGCATAGACCGCGAAGACGAAATCGGTATGTCCTTCCGGCAGAAACTTCAGCTGGCTTTGAGTGCCGCCGTAGAGCCCTTTGCCTATCAGTTCTCCTGAACCGATCGCAATTCTCGATTGCAACGCATGATAGCCCTTTCCACTCGGATCATAGTCTGAATCGACGAACGCCATAATGCGCTGTCGCTGATAATCATGCAAGGACCCCCACACCCCTTCCCAGACAAAGGGAAACAGCATGACTGAGAAGAGGAGTATCACGCCCAACGCCTGAGACCGGACTCCGACCATCAAGAGCATCGCGGCATAGACGGCGACGAAACTCAGCCCGCTCCCCAAATCCGGCTGTTTTAGAATCAGGACAAGTCCGGGCAACATCAACATTCCCGGCACAATCACGCGCTGCAGCCACCCCACGCGAGGCGCCTTCGAATAGTAATGAGCCAGCACGAGAATGAGCACGAGCTTGGCGAATTCCGAGGGCTGAAAACTGAACGGCCCCAACGCAATCCATCGCTGCGCGCCTTTGCTCGTGCGCCCTTCGAGCAGAACAAATGTCAACATCAGCAGCACGAGCATATACGCCGGATACGCCAACCGCGCTATGCGATGATAGTCCGACACCCACATTACGACGAATGCAACCGCTCCCAAGAATATCCACACCAACTGCTTGAGATAATACGGCGCAATCCCGCCCTGTTGAGCATGGGTGACGCTATGAATTGAGAACACTCCAATTCCAAGAATGGCGAGGATCAATCCTAGGTATCGGAGATCGAAGCTATCGAGACCGCGATTATCCGTCAATCGATCGATCATGATTGTCCCATCGACCGTCGAGCATGGCCCGTCTTGGAGGAATCCGAGGTCACCAGCGGGACCTGCGGAGCTAGCTTGATGTAGGTTTCAATGACTTCCTTGGCCAGAGGAGCCGCAGCGGACCCTCCATGCCCCATATGCTCGGCCAGGACGACGACCGCGATCTTCGGCGACTCCACCGGAGCGAACGCGATGAACCACGCATGGTCGCGGAACTTCTTGGGGATGTCTTTCTCCGGCCCCGTTCGAAGGGCCGTCACCTGAGCCGTTCCCGTTTTTCCACCAATCGTCACCAGAGACGACTTCGCCCTGGTCGCCGTTCCAACATTGACAACATCGGCCAGCGCTTCTTTGATCACGCGGAACGTGTCAGGCTTTGCCTTGACCTTTCCACGCGGGACCGCCGGCAACTCCTGCAGATTTCCCGTCGTTCGATCCATCACGGCCTGCACCAAACGAGGGCGGTAATTGACCCCGTTATTGGCGACCGTCCCGATCAAACTCGCCATCTGTAACGGCGTCACCGTCACATAACCTTGTCCGATCGCCGCTGAAATGGTCTCGCCCGGTAGCCAGGGTTCGTTCTTCGCCTTCTGCTTCCAGGCGCTGGACGGCATGATGCCAGATCGTTCCGACGGCAATTCCACGCCCGTTCCTTGCCCAAGCCCAAAATCCTTGCCGAAGTCAGCCATGACTTCGATCCCCATTCTTTGACCTACTGTATAAAAATACACGTCGCAGGAGTGCACCAAGGCCGTATGCAGGTTGACGGAGCCATGCCCGCCGGCCTTCCAGTCACGATAGCGCCGCCTGCCGAACTGATAGCCCCCGTTACAGTGCACGGTGCTGGAAGGCGACATGGTATTCGTTTCCAGCGCGGCAACCGCCATGGGAACTTTAAACGTGGAACCCGGAGGGTATTGTCCCTGAGAAGCACGATTGTTCAACGGTCGCCCCTCGTCCTGTACGATCTCGACCCATTGTTTGGGGGTGAGTTCTCGCGAGAGAACATTCGGGTCGAACGCCGGACGGCTGGCCATAGCCAGTACATCGCCATTGGTTGGATCCAACGCGACGATCGCGCCAAACTCCTCACCCAAAAGCTCCTCTGCAACTTTCTGCAGTCGAATGTCGATGGTGAGATAGAGGTCGTTCCCCGCTTGCGGCTTCTCGACGACCGCTGTCTTCTTTTCATGACCGAGTGCATCGACTTCAACGCTCTTCTGGCCCGCCGCCCCTCGTACGTGCCGATCATAGGATTTTTCAACCCCATACTGGCCGACGACGCTGCCCTGGTGCAGATCCGCGAATTCCGGTTTCTCCAGTTGATCGGCCGAAACTTCTCCGACATAGCCCAGGAGATGGGCGGCCGTGACACCTCCTGGATAATTGCGTTGCGACTCGACTTGGACCATGACACCCGGGAGATCCAAGCGATGAGATTCAATGACTGTCGCATCGCGGAGCGTCATTCGATCCTTGATTTTGCGTGGAAGCAGCTTGCTTCCCTTCCCTGCCAGCTTTTTCCGGATGAGGGCCGGATCCAAGCCGAGCAAGTCAGTCAACTTTTGAATCAAGCCTTCGCGATCCTTCACATCTTCCAGCGTCACATAAAGGCTGAAACTCGGTACATTATTCGCCAAAAGCACGCCATGCCGGTCATAGATGAGTCCACGGGCCGGCTCAAGCAGTACGAGCCTGGTTCGATTATTTTCCGAGAGGTCACGGTAGTAGGGGCCTTCACGGATCTGCAGATGCCACAGGCGGAGGCCGAGCAACGCCACGACCAGTAAGAGTCCCACTCGTAGAATGATGAGCCGGCGTTGGAGTTCATCGAATTCTGCTTCTGGGTAATTCGCCGACGCCATGTGGTCTCCTACGCTCGATAGTCCGATACCCACCGCTCAATGTTCAATCGGCTCCACACCATCCAATAGAGCGTTCCGCCTACCACAGCATCAAACAAGGCCTGCGGGAGCACGACAGCACGGATCGCCCACCAGAGATCCTGCGCTTCGTTGAGCGTGAGCGAAAAAGCTGTGAGCAGCCCGGCCAGACACGAGGTGACGAGAAGCCCCATGACGAGGACCACCGGAGTGAGATACACCACTTGTCTGCCGACGAGACCGGCCACATATCCCACGCCACCCTTCGTCACCATGCTAAAGATCAGATCTTCGGCAGAAAAAAGGCTCATGACCCATCCCATGGCGAGACCGACGAGCAGCCCTTCGAGTTCTCCTCCAAGCAGGCCAACCAGACACACCACAATGAAGCCGATATCCGGCTTCACCGCCCACACACTGACATGGGGCAGCAGGACGGATTGAATCGGAACAAGGCAGGCGATGAGGATCGCGTACCACAGCGCTTTCATGATTTGGGCTTCACACTCGGAGCGTCAAGGCGCTCCCCTTCGTTCGGGGCATACGGAGACTGAATCACCAGAACTTCTTCCACACGGTTCACATCAACCTCCGGAGTGAGTTCCGCGGACTGGAACAGCGCCTCTTCTGCCTTGTCGATCTTCGTAATCGTTCCGATGGCGAGGCCGCGAGGAAAGCCTCCTACCAATCCAGACGTCACCACTCGATCACCGGTCCGCGCGTTCGACAACAACGGAATGTATTTGAGCCGGGCCAGCCCCTGAGTGGTCCCTTCAACAATTCCTTCGTCTCTGGTTCGTTGGATCAACCCCGCGATCGCGTTGTTCGGGTCCGTGGCCAACAACACCACCGAGGTCGCGGCCGTCGTCTTTACAATACGACCGACCACACCGGCAGAGGTAATTACACCCATGTCAGACTGGAGTCCGTCCGACTCGCCCTTGTTCAGGATAATCGTTCGATACCAGTTCCCGGTATCGCGGCCGATCACTTGCGCGGCAATCATTGAGGGAAGCGCTTGCGCCTTAAATTCCAACAGCGCCGTAAGCCGCTCCGTTGCCACCGCCGCTTCGCGGAGCTGGCTATTCTGCCCTTTGAGGTGTTCCAGTTCCTTACGCAACAGCTTATTTTCTTCTTCTACCCCCTGTAGCACCACAAAACCGGTCCAGAGATCGGCGATCCCATCATGGACGCTGGCCATCGCTCGGAGGGGCCAACTCAAGACCCACCCAACCGGGCTACCCAACTGCTGAAACACACCTTGGAGTTGGCTGGGCAAGAGAAGAAAGCCGAGCACGAGAATGACGGCGAGGGCGAGGGCAAGACGCCTCGCGTTGTAGGACGCGCGTAAATTGACCATCCGCATGAGGGATGGAACCTTACCGGAGGTTGTTGGCCTGAGACATGACCGACACTTTCCGGAGGAGATCCAGTTCGTCCAAAATCTTCCCCACTCCCAAGACGACGGAGGTGAGTGGATCATCAACCGTAATGATTGGCAAGTTTGTTTCTTCGCGGAATCGAGTGTCCATCCCTTTCAGGAGGGACCCCCCACCGGTTAAGACAATTCCGCGGTCAATAATATCCCCCGCCAATTCCGGCGGAGTATTTTCCAATGCGATCTTGATCGCATTCACAATGGTCCCAATGGGTTCCTGCAAGGCTTCTCGAATCTCGGCGTCATCCACGACCAGTGTCCGCGGAATGCCCGAGATCAGATCGCGGCCCTTGATCATCATGGTTTTCCGCTCCTCGAACGGATACGCAGATCCGATTTCAAACTTGATCCGTTCCGCCATATGTTCGCCGATGAGCAAGTTATACTTCTTCTTGATGTAGTTCATGATCGCTTCGTCCATCCGGTCGCCGGCGACCTTCACAGATTCGCTGTACACGATCCCGCCGAGCGAAATGACCGCAATATCCGTCGTCCCACCCCCCACGTCGACGACCATGTTGCCGGACGGCTCCGTGATCGGCAGTCCGGCCCCGATCGCCGCGGCAACCGGTTCTTCAATCAGATAGACCTCGCGCGCTCCGGCCAATTCCGCCGAATCCCGCACGGCCCGCTGCTCGACCTGCGTGATGCGGGACGGCACCCCGATGATAATCCTCGGCCGAACGAAGGCGCTGCGGTTATGGGCCTTGCGGATGAAATGCTTCAGCATCTGCTCTGCCATCTCGAAGTCGGCGATCACGCCTTCTTTCATGGGCCGAACGGCCACGATATTGCCGGGCGTGCGTCCGAGCATTTTCTTCGCATCCGCTCCGACAGCCAACACCTTTTCGCTTTTCTTTTCAACCGCCACCACGGACGGCTCATTGAGGACAATGCCCTTGCCATGGACATACACCAGCGTTGTGGCTGTGCCCAAATCAATCGCAAGGTCGTCGGAGAACCACCCAAACACATCTCCCGGGAACCCCACGGCATCTCTCCCTTCATCTTGGCCAGGCGATCCGGCGCCGAGCCTGTGCGCTTTCCTTGTCTCTTAATCTGGAACCGCGAGCTGACCGGCGTCTAACACATGCGTCCTGGCAACTTCATCACCAAGCCGCCGACCTTGCTCATTCCCGATGATCAGAAAACCCTCAAACGCGAGAATCGCCAGCGATACCAGCCATCCGACATATGGAACCGCAAAGGCGATCTGCGCGCCGCCCAGCGGCAGATTACGGATGATCGATTCCCGGAACCCCGCAGCATCCCGACCATCCGCTCGCATGGTCTGGAGACCAACCAACCGCTTTCCGATACTTCTCCCGCCCGCAAATCCGTCTGCAATCAAAATGTAAGCCAGACCGGAAAGAAACCCGACCGGAGGAGCAATTTCGTCTGCAGCAACAACGATGAACAGATCGATCAGCTTTGCAATAAACCGATTCAGGACATGGGCCTTCGGGTAGACCGTTCTTTCCAGCAACTTCGCGGTTTGCCCCTCCCCTGTCAAGGGATCTCCTTCTAATTAGTGGCAAAGTATAACAAAATCGAACATCTTGCACAAACAAAGACCATTCTTTTTTCACGGCCTTCTTTTCAGGACCTCCATGGACCAAGAGCCACCTCTGCATCGAGACAGATGCGCCCTCCTAAACCTCGCCTACCCTCGATCCTCTCTGCCACAGGGCGGCCGATGCGCCAAGTCACCCAGTCCTGATCCACATGATCTTGCCTTCAGGCCTGGCCCCAAGTAGAATCACCGCACACTTGAACAGCTGAGAGGGCTTCATGATCAAAGTCATGCGAGATGCAGCGCACAAATATCCCTGGTTGCTCAAATCCATTATAGGCATCTTAGCTATTGCCTTCGTAATCACGATGGGATGGTGGGGATTCGGCGAACAAGCGGGTAACGCTGTGGCGAATGTCGGAGATCTCACGGTCTCGCGCGATGAGTTCCGACGAGTCTATGAAAACATGTACCGCATCTACAAAGAGAAAGTCCCCGGCGAATTCAAAGATGAAGCCTTCAAACAATTCGTGATCGAACAACTCGTCGACAATCGCGTCTGGCTCATTGCCGCAAAAGACATGGGCGTGACGGTCTCCGATGCGGACTTGCGTGAGATGATCGTTCAAATTCCTGATTTTCAAAAGAACGGGGCCTTCGATCCCGAACTCTATCAGCGCCTGCTTGCGGCCAACCACTTGACACCGGCTGTCTTTGAAGCCGCCCAGTACCAGGAGGTCCTTGTAAACAAAGCGCGGATGATCATTCGTGATTCTGTGGCCCTCACCCCTTCAGAGATCTCTGAAGGACAAGCCCTCATGACGAGGCCTCAGGACTCTGATCCTGCTAAAGCCGCGACGGCCAAAGATCGCGTTCTGCAAGACATGCTCTTTCAGAAACAGCAACGCGCTTTGGGCGCGTATCAAGAATCCCTGAAGATCAAGATTCCGATTAAGATCCACCGGGAACTGCTCTAAGAGTGTTCCGCTCACACGAGACTGTTCGACGCCCATTCAGAGCCTGACCGGCTAGAGAATCAGCATCGCGTCGCCGTAGCTGTACAGGCGATATCGCTCCGTGACCGCCCTTTCATAGGCCCTCCGTACCATCTCGGGACCAGCAAAGGCCGACACTAGCATCAACAATGTGGTCCGCGGAAAGTGGAAGTTCGTCATCAGGGCATTGACGACCGCGAATTGAAATCCTGGCGTAACGAACAGACGGCTCTCACCGGACATCGGAACAATCCGGCCATTTTCCTTCGCGACGGTTTCAAGCACGCGAACTACCGTCGTTCCGATGGCAACGACCCGCCGACCGGCATGTTTTGTCTGAACGATCGCCTTGGCAGCCTCCTCGTTGAGTTCAAATATTTCTTCCCCCATCTGATGGTCCTCGATACGCTCCGTCACGACCGGCTTAAACGTTCCTGGACCGACATGAAGAGTCACGGTGGCAATTCTGATCGCTGACGCCTCCAGCCGCGAGACAAGTTCTGTTGTAAAGTGGAGCCCCGCTGTCGGCGCGGCAATGGCCCCCTCGTGTTTCGCAAAAAGCGTTTGATACCAGCAGTGGTCCTCCTGGATCGACGCACGCTTGATGTACGGCGGAAGCGGCATGGCCCCTCGTCTTCGGAGTAATTGCGCGACCGATAGAGGGCTTTCTACTTTCACCTGCGTGCCCGTGGCATCCCGTTTCAGAATCGTCGCGCGAGACTGACTATCGAATTCGATGACCTGACCCACATGGAATGTGCCTTTGACCATGATCTCCCACACACTATTGCCGAGATCCTTGACAAACAACACCTCGACCGGATTCCCCGTCGGCTTTTTTGTTCCCGACACCCGTGCAGCCACTACCCTCGTATCATTCACGACAAGGAGATCACCGGGGTCAAGCAATTCAGGAAGATCAGAAACACGGTGATGGGCAAGTTGATCCATTTCCCGATCTACGAGTAGCAATCGCGCACGATCGCGAGGGATGACGGGCTGCGAGGCGATGAGGACAGGATCGAACGGAAAGTCAAAGTCGGAGAGGTGCATTAGGACGCAGGAACCAGGGGTGCCTGTGTCAGCGAGGCATTCTGAAGTTCCGTCCCTGGATAGTAATAGCGAAGAATACTGGAAAAAGAGTAGCCCAACTCCGCCAGCTCTTTGGCGCCCCATTGGCATAAGCCGACTGCATGGCCTGCCCCATATCCAGAGAGCACGACCTCCTGGCCGAACGATTCAATCGTAAATTGCGTACTGAGCACTATCGTATAGCCCACCGCTTTGCGAAGTTCTTCCCCCCGTAAGATTAACTCTCCTTTGGAATGTAAGATACGCAGTGTAGCTACACGACCCGCACGGCTATGGGCCAGTGGCGTGAGCGTCGCAATCGTCCCGACCGCAAATCCCTGCTGCCGCAGGTTCTTCTCCAGCATGTCGATCTTGAAGGAGGCTTTCCATTGATAATACGGGGAGTCCACGTCGAATGGACACTCGACGCCTTTCAAATACGGCAAGTCTTTCGACCAGACGATCACGGCATCTTCAGTAATACCAGCGGCCGTCGACGAGAACGCTGCATAGATCGGCGCACCTTGATGGGTGACCACCAATCCCCTCGTTGACTCTACCGCCTGTTCCACCTGCGCATCGACACCCTGGCGGCCACGATAGACCTGATCCTGGATGCTGGCGGCAACATCATAGTCACGCGACACACTGAGCATATGCTGATACAACGCGTAGGTCCTGGCCGCAATGGCCTGGACCTTGAGCATCTCGGGATGCCAGGCAGAATTGATTTCAGCCGGAACCACCCCTTTCACGTACTCTTCCAGATCGACGTGATTGATGACCAGGACGCCTTTCCCACGGCGGACCAACTGGATCAAACCACTGACTTGCAGCGCCGCTTTCTCATCCCCAGTCTGAAGCAATGTTCCATTCCCGTTCCCATTCTGACGCAACAACCAAAGCTTTAAGTCCTGATCTCCTGCCCGCAACGTCATCTGATCACCCACGACACGTGTTCCGTTCAGGAGCATGGCCTGGCCTCGGACTTCGATCCGAAGGGAGGACCGATAGGAATGCGCCCGATCCTGCGCATCCGTTACCCAAATGATGTTTTCAGCCTGCAGCTCCAATTGCTGCACATCGGACGCCAGCAGGACACGAATCGATTGAGCCGCCTGGGCCGGAGGCGCCACCAGGCCACCCAATCCCATCGCGAATCCAGCCACACCGGCACAGAGTTGTCGTGACATCATCGGCGGAAGAGCCATCCTAGAATATAGAATAGCAGACTAAGAACGATACTGAGGAGAAGACTGGTGGCAATGGGAAAATAAAAGCTGGCGTTGCCGCGCTTGAAGGACAAATCTCCAGGAAGCTTCCCCAACCAACTCAAGGCGCTCCCAAGCCCAGAAACACGATCTGCTGCAACTAACAGCACCCCGAGCACAACAATCCAAGCTCCGACTCCAATCAAGACCTTGCCGAGCGCGGTCCATTCAGGCATCAGCCCTTCACCAGATATTCGGCAATCTGGACTGCATTCAACGCAGCCCCTTTGCGGAGATTATCGGCGACCACCCAGAGGTTGAGCCCATTGGCAATCGATTCATCTTCGCGCACACGGCCGACATAGACCTCGTCCTTGCCAACCACATCCAGCGGCATGGGATAAATCTTGTGTGCGGGATCGTCGAACACGAGCACCCCAGGGGCTTCAGAGAGGATGGCCCGTGCTTCGTTGGCGGTCAACTTCTGCTCCATCTCGATGTTCACCGCTTCAGAGTGGCCGACATACACAGGGACTCGCACGGTGGTCGCGGTGACCTGAATGGACCGATCTCCCATGATCTTGCGGGTCTCATTGAGCATCTTCATTTCTTCCTTTGTATAGCCGCTCGGAAGAAAATCGTCGATCTGCGGGAGACAATTGAAAGCAATCTGATGCGGGTAGACCTTAGGATTCGCTTCCTTGAAGCTGAGCAAGTCCTGAGTCTCCGTCATCAATTCGTCCATGGCTTCCTTGCCGGTCCCCGAGACCGACTGAAACGTGGTCACGACAATCCGCCGTATCTTCGCCCGGTCATGCAATGGCTTCAGCGCCACGACCATTTGAATGGTGGAGCAGTTAGGATTAGCGATGATGCCTTTGTGATTCGCAATGTCGTGCGCATTCACTTCCGGCACCACAAGCGGGACATCCGGTTCCATCCGCCACGCTGCACTGTTGTCAATCACGACGGCTCCCGCCTTGGCAGCAATCGGTGCAAATTCTCGACTGATATCCGCTCCTGCGGAAAACAGCGCGATATCGACCCCTGCAAACGAATCCTTTGTCAACACCTGTACTGGAATCGCTTCTCCTCGAAACGTGACGGTCCCACCGGCAGAACGGGATGAGGCTAAGGGAATGAGTGTCCCAACCGGAAATGTACGCTCTTCGAGTACGTCGATCATTTCGGTACCCACGGCCCCTGTCGCGCCGACTACCGCAACGGTATAGGCAGACTTTTTCTTCATGTGCATCGTTCCTACTCCAACGACAACCGACGAATCCGATGATTAAACGTATCCGCCACTAACAACGCGCCGTCCAGATCGACTGCGATACCGAACGGATACCTCAGACCGGCATCGAGAGCCGTTCCTTTGTCCCCAGCAAAGGACGCGATCCCGGTTCCGGCAACCCGCACAATGACCCTCGTTTCACGATCCCAATATCGGACCAAATGGTTGTCGGAATCCGTGACAAACAGATTACCACACGAATCAACCGCAACTCCTGATGGCCGAGAGAGGCTGGTAGAGGGCCGTTCATTCGGCGATTGGTATCGATACTCCCCCCCGTCCCCGGCCGCCGTCGAAATCAATCCAGTCGAGAGATCGACGGCTCTGATTCGATCATTAAATGTGTCCGCAATATAGAGCACCCCGTCTCGTACCACAATTCCACTTGGACCGGCCAAGCTTGCGCCGATGGATGGAACACCATCTCCATCGTAAGCGGCTGATCCCGTACCCGCAAAGGTAGAGATACGCCCCGTGTTCAAATCAACTACCCGCACACGATTGTTCGTCTGGTCCGCGATGAAGAGACGTCCTTGCCCATCCAGTGCAAGCGCCGCTGGTTCATTGAGCGCCGCTTGGTCAGCCGGGCCTCCATCACCGGAGAATCGTGCCTGCCCGGTTCCGGCCAGCGTCGTGATGACTCCAGTTGCCGCATCCACACGACGAACCCGGTGATTCATCGTATCGGCAATAAAGAGAAGGCCCCTCTGGTCGACGACAAGAGCCGTAGGGAAATTAAGGCGCGCCTGAGTCGCCAGCCTTCCGTCCCCACCGAACCGCTTCGGTACAGATGCGCCATTGATGAGATATCGAACCGTCCCGCTCAAATCCGCTTGCTGAATAGACTTCTGCGCGCCAGCTTGGCTCGAGTCGGCAAAGGGATCCTCTTCCGGAGACTGTCGTGTCTCTACCTCCTGATGAACAGCTGGCCGCACGCTTTCGTCGCCTGGCACACCCGCAACGGTCGAGATCACTCCGGTTGCCCGATCGATTCTCCGAATGACATGATTTTCAGAGTCGGCCACATACACATGGCCGTGAGAATCAATCCCCAATCCTTTCGGTTCATTCAGACGTGCTTGGCCAGAAGGTCCGCCGTCTCCTGAAAATCCAGGCTCGTCACTTCCGGCGAGGGTGACGATTGTCCAGGAGCGAAGAGTGGTTGCCATGTTGATGCACCAGGCAGCTAGTTCAAGTTTCGAAGGATCGCATCCCCCATCTCTGTCGTCCCAACAACCCGGGCACCGGAGCTCTGAATATCTTTCGTCCGATAGCCGAGATCGAGCGTTTTCACAATGGCCTGTTCGATCGCCGCCGCTTCTTTGTCGAGCCGAAACGCATAGGACAACATCATGGCAGCCGAGGCTATCGTGGCGATGGGATTGGCAACGTTCTTTCCAGCAATGTCCGGCGCACTGCCGTGGATAGGCTCAAACAGTCCGACTTTCGCCCCGACGCTCGCGGACGGCAACATCCCAATCGAGCCGGTCAGCATCGCGGCCTCGTCGCTGAGAATGTCTCCAAACATGTTGTTGCACACCAGTACGTCGAACTGCCTCGGGTTTCGCACCAATTGCATCGCGGCGTTGTCCACGTAAATGTGCCCCAATTCGACATCCGGGTAGGACTTATGGACGTCTATCACGACCTTCCGCCAAAGTTCAGACGACTCCAGTACATTCGCTTTATCCACTGATGTGACCTTCTTGCGCCGCTTCCGTGCGGCTTCGAACGCCACCTTGGCAATCCGCCGAACTTCCTCTGTCGTGTAAACCTCGGTGTTGACACCCCGTTCTTCACCATTCGGCAATTGTTCAATACCCTTGGGTTTGCCGAAATAGATGCCGCCGGTAAGTTCTCGGATCACAAGGATGTCGATCCCTTCAATGACCTCACGCTTCAACGTGGAGGCATCGACGAGATTGGCGTAGACTTTTGCCGGACGGAGATTGGCATAGAGTCCCAAGGCTTCTCGGATTCCGAGCAGCGCGCGCTCCGGCCTGAGACTGTACTCCAAACCTTCCCACTTGGGACCTCCCACTGCGCCTAACAAGACCGCATCGCTTTGCTTTGCGAGTGCCAACGTCTCCTGAGGAAGCGGCACTCCCACTTTGTCGATCGCCTGCCCCCCGATGTCAGCTGAGACAAACTCAAACGAATGGTGATACTTCTCCCCAATCGCTTTCAGGATCTTTACTGCCTCCGGAACGATCTCACGTCCCACTCCGTCTCCGGCCAGCACCGCAATTTTCGCGTTCACGTCACGCTCTCCTTCCCATCACACAATCGGTCAATCGCTTATTCCAACACCCTTTCGTCTTCGACCCGCCACGCCGGATCGACGAGACACAGAAATTCGATCTCCTTCGACCCAGTATTCTCCAACGACTGCTTTCCACCCGGCGGAACATACAGCACCGTGCCGGCTTCGACCGACACGACCTTATCGTCCAGCATGAAGCGCCCGTGGCCGGCAATAAAGTAATAGACCTCCGAAGAAGCCAGCACGTGCCACTTAGACCGCTGGCCAGGCCCCAATGTCCCATGCGCGAGGCTATAGCCCAATTTCAGCTGGTGCTTGGCCGGATGGAAGATCTCGCGCAGGTTGGTGTGGTCCCCGGCAAGAAACACTGGGCGATCCGCTGGCGTCACCTTGAACACGGGAAGGTCCTCTTCCGACACTCATACAGCCGGTATGAAGCTGTGACTGTACAGTGGCCCCGCTCGTCAAATCAAGTTGACCTTTTGCTCCCCCTGCGCGTGCTTAACCGCCAAATAAGCCAGTTTATTCAATGCACTCAGATAGGCGCGCGCCGATGCCGTGATGATGTCGGTATCGGCCCCGTGGCCCGAGACCGTCCGGCCGTCTTCCTGTACCCGCACGGAGACCTCGCCTTGCGCATCTGTCCCGCCGGTGATGGCCTTCACAACGTACATGAGTAACTTGCTCTTGGTCTGGGTGATCGCCGCAATGGTGCGATAAACGGCGTCCACCGGCCCGTCGCCAGTCCCCGTCTGCGTGATGGGCTTGCCGTCGATTTCCAGCTCGACCGTGGCCGTCGGGACCTGATCCGTTCCGCTCGCGACGTGAAACGATTTCAAGGTGATACGGTCGGCCATCTTGGCCAATTCCTCCGATACGATGACTTCGAGATCTTCTTCAAAAATCTCTTTCTTTTGGTCGGCGAGTTTTTTGAACCGCTCGAAGGCATGGTTCATCTCTTCTTCCGCGAGCTTGTAGCCCAATTCCTCCAACCGCTGCCGGAATGCATGGCGGCCGGACAATTTTCCCATGACCATCTTGCTCTCGACGAGGCCAATTGATTCCGGTCGCATGATTTCGTACGTCGTCTTCTCTTTTAGCAAACCATCCTGATGAATCCCCGACGTGTGGGCAAAGGCGTTCGCCCCGACGATGGCTTTGTTGGGTTGCACCACCATCCCCGTGATTTTGCTGACCAGGCGGCTCGTCTTCGCAATTTCTTCGGTTCGGATCTGTGTATCGGCCTGATAGAAATCTTTTCTGGTCCGGAGTCCCATAACGATTTCTTCCAGCGACGTATTTCCCGCACGCTCACCGATCCCGTTGATTGTGCACTCCACTTGACCTGCCCCATTAATAATGGCCGCCAAGCTGTTCGCCACCGCAACGCCTAAATCGTTGTGGCAATGGACCGAGATCACCTCTTGTTTGGAGTTGGGCACCTTGTCACAAATCCCCTTGATCAACGCGCCGAATTCTTGTGGCACCGCGTAGCCCACCGTATCGGGAATGTTGACAGTACCCGCACCGGCTGCGATGACGGCTTCTATGACCTCGTACAGATACGCCGGATCTGAACGGCTGGCATCCATTGGCGAGAACTCTACGTCGTTGACGTAGTTCCGTGCGCGCTGGACCATTTCAACTGCGCGCTTCTTGGCCTCTTCACGCGTCATCCGAAACTGATGCTTTAAGTGGATGTCAGAGGTCGAGAGGAACGTATGGATCCGGACCTTCGGCGCCCCTTTCAAGGCCTCCCAGGCCCGATCGATATCTTCGGCACGCGCCCGCGCCAGGCTACAAATAGTCGGCCCTTCAACCTCCTGGGCAATTCGCCGCACCGCTTCGAAATCCCCAGGGGAGCTATAGGCAAACCCTGCCTCAATAATGTCGACTCCGAGCCGAGCCAGCTGCTTGGCGACCATAACCTTCTCTTCCACATTCATGCTGGCTCCGGGTGACTGCTCGCCGTCCCGTAACGTCGTATCGAAAATCTTGATCATGCGTGTCATCTCGTCACCTCCTCTGCTTTATTCAGGCTGATCAAAACGGTCGTTCAGCAAGGCCATAGTTTTTGAGATTAGGCTGAGGTCGAGGTCAAGGTTGAGTGTGAAGACCTGACTTTCTTCATCGGAGACTGAACCCGAGCCTTAACCTCAGCCTTTTCTAAAATGGTGGTTGTTATCAGCAATCTCAAAATAAAAAGCCTCCATCCCTTGGCCCAGGGACGGAGGCTTCAACAGCTCCGTGGTACCACCCTGATTCGACCCGAACAACGGACGCGTCGTTCAGAGTCCTTCATTACGCCCACTCACGAGGGCGACGCGGAATCCCCTACTCCTTGTTCAGGGATTCGGCTCAGAGGCGAGTTCCGCGACGTACAGGCTGGTTTGCACCATCCACCAGCTCTCTCAGATCTGTGCAGTTCGCGTACTACTCCTCGTCACAGCCACTACAGCTTCGATTCGAACGGCGGAAGCTCCACCTTTCCGGCGCCTTTTTTCCCAACCGCTCGTGCAACCAGCCAGAACATTCGTTCGACTGGACCCATCAACGCATAACCGGCAAAGATTACAAATAACATAACCTGAGGCCACGCTGCGACCATCATCAAGGCAAGAATCCCCCACACAAGATAGGTAATCTGCCGGTGGCCCTTAAACTTCAGTTCTTTAAAACTGCGATACTTGATCGTACTGACCATCAGAAAAGACAGTGTGAGGGTGATGATCAACACGAAAATCGGCTTCACCTCCGCCCCCATCCGAACGATGTGATGATCGAACACGACCATTGAGGCAACGACTCCCGCCGCTGCCGGAATAGCAAGGCCGGTAAAGTACTTGCCGTCAGATACGGCCACGGTTGAGTTGAACCGAGCCAACCGCACCGCGCCCATGGCCACGTAGGCGAACATGACGGCCACCCCGAACGTGCCCTGCCCGCTCAACGCCCAAGAATAAATCAGGAGCCCTGGCGCAACGCCGAACGAGACGACATCGGACAGCGAGTCATACTCCAGACCGAAATGACTCGTGCTGTTCGTCAGCCTGGCCGACTTCCCATCAAGGACGTCGAAAATCATCGCGACGAGAATCGCAATGGCCGCCGCCATATAGTTGGCATTGAAGACCGAGAGAATTGCAAACACTCCACAGAACAAATTGCCGGTCGTGAAGAGGTTGGGAATCAGATGCATGGCCGCCTTGCGCCGCTTCCCATCTTTCCCAAACGAGTTTTTGAAACCGGTGGTTTTCATTGCAGCTCTCCCAGAATGGTTTCTCCGCCTTTCACCCGATCTCCCACGGACACCCGAAGGCATGTCCCGATTGGAAGAAAGGTGTCCATTCGTGACCCAAAGCGGATCAATCCAAACCGCTCACCTCGTACCGCCTGATTCCCCGACGAGATCCAACAGACAATGCGCCGGGCGATCAGACCCGCGACTTGCACACACAACACCTTCGCACCCTCAGACGTCCGAATCATCACGGCATTCTGTTCATTCCTCAAAGTTGCATCCGGCCTGCTGGCAACTAAGAACAGCCCCGGTTGATACTGCACATCTTCAACGACCCCATCGCAGGGAATCCGATTAATGTGCACATCGAACACATTTAAGAAAATCGTGAGTCTAACACTGCGATCCTTCAGAAACTTGGGCTCAAACTCTTCTTCAATGGCGATAACTTTGCCATCACCAGGGGCCACCACGAGACGCGGAGCCTGTGGCACCACTCTAGCTGGATTACGGAAGAACCACGCGACAAACAGCGTCAGGAGCGCAGCTCCGATCGCCACGATAGGCCGGCCCACCCACCCTGCCAACAGTGTAACGCCGGCAGGAGCCGCAATGAAGGGAATTCCCTCTTTGGCAAACGGAACGCCGACCGCACGATCTGTCACGTAATGCACGCCTCAGTTCTTGGTTTTGTCGACGAGTTGATCCTTCTTCAGCCAGGGCATCATCGCTCGTAGCTTGGCTCCCACCGCCTCGATTGGATGTGCTTCGCCTTTGGCAAGGAGCGCATTGTAGACGGGACGATTGGCTTGATTCTCCAACACCCATTCTTTGGCGAATTGGCCGGCCTGAATTTCACCAAGAATCTTCTTCATCTCCTGCTTGGTCTGTTCAGTCACCACCCTGGGACCGCGTGTGATGTCTCCGTACTTGGCCGTCGTACTGATCGAGTACCGCATATTGGCGATGCCGCCTTGATAGATGAGGTCGACGATGAGTTTCACTTCATGCAAACACTCGAAATAGGCCATCTCCGGAGAATAACCGGCCTCGACCAACGTCTCATATCCGGCCTGAATCAAGGACGTGAGCCCCCCGCACAACACCACCTGTTCACCGAACAGATCGGTCTCGGTTTCTTCACGAAAATTCGTTTCGATGACGCCGGCCCGGCCACCGCCGATGGCGCTGGCGTAGGCGAGCCCCACCTCCCTGGTGGTGCCGCTGGGATCTTGATGAATCGCGAGCAGACACGGCACGCCGCTCCCTTTGGTATATTCCGACCGCACCAAATGGCCGGGCCCCTTCGGCGCTACCATGAATACGTTGATGGAGGCCGGCGGAACAATCTGACCAAAATGAATATTGAAGCCATGGCCAAAGGCCAAGTAGGACCCGGATTTGAGATTCGGTGCGACTTCTTGACGATAGATGGCTGCTTGGGCTTCATCGGGCGCGAGAATCATCACCACATCGGATGCCTTAACCGCATCGGCTACCGGCATGACTTTGAGGCCGCTCTGCTCCGCCTTTTTCCAGGATGCCCCTTCGCGCAGGCCGATCACCACGCTTACGCCGCTCTCTTTCATATTCAGCGCATGCGCATGGCCTTGGCTTCCATAGCCGATGACGGCCACGTTCTTATTACGAATCTGCTGAATGTCCGCGTCCTTATCGTAGTAAATCTTCATACTGTACTCCTTCAACAGCGTGTATCTTTTGACGATGGCCGACGTGCGTACTCGGCGGGAAACTACTCGCGGGCAATCCTCTTGGCTTGCACGGTCGCCGGACGAATTGGTTCCCGAGCTACAGCCACCCGACCGGTGCGGACCAAATCTTTGATCCCAAGGGGCTGCAACAAGTTGATGATCGCTTCAATTTTCTTGGGATCTCCGGACACTTCGATCGTGTAGGTGCCCGGCGTGGAGTCGATCACGTTCGCCCGGAAAATATCCACGATCCTGAGCGCCTCTGCCCGATCCTCATTCTTCGTATGAACCTTAATAATCGCCGTCTCCCGTGAGACAAATTCTGTCTCATTCAGATCGACCACTTTGATCACATCGATCAGCTTATTGAGCTGTTTGACGATCTGCTCAATGATTCGCTCATCACCTGACGTCACAATGGTCATCTGAGACATAGAGGGATCAAGCGTGGGTGCGACCGAAAGACTCTCAATGTTAAACCCACGGCCGCTGAATAACCCTGCGACTCTGGAGAGCACGCCAAACTTATTCTCAACTGTCACCGAAATAATATGTTCCATGGACATACAACGAGCGTATGGCTCAAACAAAGGAGCCGATACCTTCAAGTTTGTGTCATCAGCAATACGCTATACGCTCTTTTCCTCTCATGCCGTCAGCACGGTGTCCTTGTCCTCCGGCGTCACCTTCTGTGCGCCGGATTGTTTTTTCTTCAACTCCGGCGGATCCTCAAGAATCATCTCATGATTACAGCCGCCGGCCGGAATCATCGGATAGCAGTTCTCGTACGGATAGGTCGGAACATCCACAATGACGGGTTTATCCGTGGCCATGGCCTCTTTCAGCACGCTATCGAGATCCCCCGCCTTGCTGGCTCGCAATCCAACTGCACCATAAGCATCCGCTAGCTTCACGAAATCTGGCGTCGTATTCAGATAGCTCGACGCATAGCGCCCTTCGTAGAAAAGATCCTGCCACTGACGCACCATGCCGTGGAATCGGTTATTCAGAATAATGATCTTGACCGGCAGCTTGCTCACCACCGCCGTCGCCATCTCCTGCATGTTCATCTGAATGCTGCCGTCTCCGGCGATGCAGAGGACCAGACGATCCCGGAATGCGGCTTGCGCACCCATGGCCGCGGGGAATCCAAAGCCCATCGTACCAAGCCCCCCCGAAGTCAGCCATCGGTTCGGCTTCGCCAGTTTGAAGTACTGTGCAGCCCACATTTGGTGCTGCCCGACGTCCGTCGAGACGATTGGGTCTCGATCCTTCGTGAGCTCATACAGCCGCTTCACCACCTGCTGCGGCTTGATCGGTCCATCCGTTTCCTGGTGATATGTCAGCGGGTGTGCCTGCTGCCATTCGCGAATCTGATCCCACCAGGGTTTCCGGAGTTCCTTCTGCTCGCCGTTCACCGTTGCACGCAGAATCTGATTCAGTTCGCGGAGCACGGCCTTGCAATCGCCGACGATTGGAACGTCGACGTTGATGTTTTTTCGGATCGACGTCGGATCGATATCGATGTGAATGACCTTGGCGTGTGGACAGAACTCCGATACTTTGCCGGTCACCCGATCGTCGAACCGCGCCCCGATCGCAATCACGAGATCAGAGTAATGCACCGCCATATTTGCCTGATAGGTGCCGTGCATCCCCATCATCCCCATGGACAGGGGATGCTCGCCGGGAAATGCGCCGAGGCCCATAAGCGTCATGTCGACCGGAATCTGTGTCATCTCGGCCAATTCGAGCAATTCCTGCGAGGCGCCGGAGAACACCACGCCACCGCCCACATAGAGAATCGGCTTCTTGGCCTTGGTAATCGCTTCAGCTGCTTGCTTAATCTGCCACTTATTGCCCTCGTATGTTGGATTGTACCCGCGGATCGACACAGAACTTGGATAGCTGAACTCCGCTCTTGCCATCGACACATCTTTCGGGATATCGACGAGCACCGGTCCGGGACGGCCGGTCGTCGCAATATAGAACGCCTCTTTGATCGTCACAGCCAAATCATTCACGTCTTTGACAAGGAAGTTGTACTTCGTGCAGGGCCGGCTTAAGCCCACGTTGTCCGCTTCCTGAAACGCATCATTTCCGATCAAGTTGGTCGGCACCTGACCACTGAAACAGACCAGCGGCACGGAGTCCATGTACGCATCGGCCAAAGCGGTAATCACGTTGGTCATACCGGGACCGGATGTCACGAGGCACACGCCCGCCTTGCCAGTGGCCTTGGCATAGCCTTCGGCCATATGGCCAGCCCCCTGTTCATGGCGTGTCAAAATAATCTCGAGGTCCTTCTGCTGGTGGAGCATATCGAAAATCTTCAAGACCACCCCACCAGGAAGCGCAAAGACGGTCTTGACCCCTTCCCGCTTGAGGCATTCGATGAAGATCTCAGCACCGGTGAGTTTCATGACAGACCCTCCCTCCAACCACGAGATAGGGCACGACAGCAGGAATTATCTACCCCTTTAAATATCAGAAATGCTACGCCATACAGAAATGACACAACCCCGTGATCATTCAGAAATTTCTGAAAAATCAAAGGGAAAGATGCGAGATCCTATCATCCTAGTTTGGAAGCGTCAATAGGACCCACTGAAGGCAGAGTGAGAATGAGACGAAGAGAATCGCATCCTGAATCTGTTCTCGATTAAAGGTATTCACCGAAAATAACGCACACCGTCGGAAGAACATTAGTTACCCTCCGGATAAAAGAGCGCAGGTGCGAAGACCTGTAAGCCGGATTCTGTCCCGCGAAGAAGTTTCCTACTCCGCATGGATGATCATTTCTCTGGGATTCGAGTCACCTCGAACCTCAAGCGACCTACCCGAAGACCTCGACCGGGCCAGTCGGTTTGCAGGACTCGCGAAGAGCCCTACACGCGTCTTCCTATTTGGCCTTGCACCGGGCGACGCTTACCGTGCCGGTGATGTCACCATCACCGCGGTGGGCTCTTACTCCACCGTTTCACCCTTACCTGAGCCGTAGCGACCAGATGGGATCCCGTCGCCTTGGCCATCGGCGGTTTGATTTCTGTGGTGCTGGTGTCGGATTGCTCCGCCTGGGAGTTACCCAGCGCCCTGCCCATGGAGTCCGGACTTTCCTCCCAATGCTAAACGCATCGAGCGATCACCCAATCTTCACACCCACGCACGTTCACTATAAAGTATGACGGTAGGTTGTGACAAGAACATGGACGGGAAGAACTACCTCCTCCCTAATCCCTGGGAGTAATCGACTCTCGGTTCCGCCATCCCATAATCGACAACGTTAGCGGCCGCCCACTGCCGGTAAGGCAGCGGCGGGAACCGCAGTTTTAGTCTTGTAGATAGCCAAGGCTTCAGGCATCCAGGCCTTCAGCTGCTCGATTCTGGTCCCGTGACTTGGATGGGTCGACAGAAACTCTGCCGGCCCTCCACCACTCGATAACTGGGCCATTCTCTCCCAAAGGGCAACAGACTCCCGCGGGTCATACCCGGCATCGGCCGCTAAGAGAATCCCCACGTAGTCGGCTTCTGATTCATGTTTGCGACTAAAGGGAAGCAGGACGCCGACCTGCGCCCCTACGCCAAGCGCCGCCATGGCAGCTTGCGACATCAATCCTCCGCCTCCGCTGGCTCCTGCCGCCGCCCCAGCCACTTGCAACGCCGCATTCGTCAACTGCCCTTGGCTCATACGCTCTGCTCCATGGCGGGCCAACGCGTGCACAACCTCATGCCCCATCACAGCAGCCAACCCAGCCTCTGTTTTCGCAACGGGGAAGATGCCGGTATACACAGCCATCTTCCCACCAGGAAGTGCAAAAGCATTAGCCGTCTTATCATCCTTGATGACTGCCACATCCCACTGGAACTGCTGGGCCATCTCGGCATACTTTGAGCGTTTCGCCGCTTCGATGATCCGCGCCGCAACCCGTTTGACCGGTTCGATCTCTCGAGGATCTTGAGATGGTTTCATCTTCGGATCGCTCTTGATCTGATCATATGCCTGTGCCCCCATCTGCATTTCTTCAGCGACCGATGACATCAGCAGCTGCTGGCGTCCTGTGTAGGGATTCGTCTCACATCCTGCCAGGTGGAAAACCCCTATCGATAGGCTGAGCACTGCAATATGGCGTATCATAGGCGCTTGGGTCTTCACATCAATCCTCCTGCGAACTCCCTTCCAGACACATCAGCCATGATAAATTGACCGCCCGGTATCCAATTGAGTAGATTACCGCGCCCGAGGAAAATTTTCTATGGAGAGCGCAGACCCATGACGGCACAACACTCACAGCGCACAATCGAACGCATCGGCATCGACGAGTCCGGGAAAGGGGACTACTTCGGCCCACTCGTGATCGCTGCCGTGTTTGTGGATGCGACGACCCAACACGAACTCGCCCTGATGCAGGTACGTGACAGCAAGAAGATTTCTGACGGACGCATTCTCGAAATGGCACCGGATATCAAGACAATCTGCCCTCACAGCGTCATTGCAATTGGCCCACACAAATACAACGAACTCTATGCAAAAATCCGCAACCTCAACCGGTTGCTTGCATGGGGCCATGCCAAAGCGCTCGAGACGCTACTCGAACGGGTTTCGTGCGAGCGCGCGATTTCGGATCAGTTCGGAGACAAGCGGCTGATTCTCAATGCGCTGCAGGAGCAGGGGCGGAAGATCATCTTGGAACAGCGAACCAAAGCGGAGTCTGATATGGCCGTAGCCGCCGCCTCCATCCTCGCGCGCGCAGAATTTCTGCTCCGGCTCAAACGGCTCTCCGAAGAGGTAGGCACCACACTCCCCAAAGGCGCAGCACCGGCAGTCGAGCTCGCCGCCCGGATGGTCATTAAGAAACATGGCCAGGACCGACTGGACTCGGTGGCCAAACTGCACTTCAAAACCACCCAAGCTGTGCTGGCTGGACTGAGCTAAACTGATTCCCCGACTTCAAGATCCGCGGACTTATTTCCAGGCACGGAGGGAGCTTCAACAACCGGCTCTCCTTCCCAATACAACATCCGGCGGCAGTAGGGACATACATGCAGATCCTCGGAACGTTTCACTTGCGCAATGAGCTGCGGAGGAATTTGGAGACGGCAGCCAACGCAAATTCCATCGCGAACCGCCGCAAGAGCCTGATCTTTTCGCGCCGCCTTGATCTGGTTATACCGTTCGAGGAGGCTCTTCTCCACCCGCGCCGAGGCCTCGCGTTGCTGTGCTTCTAATTGAGCCAGTTCGGCAGCCAGTGTGCGATCCTGTTCGTCCAGCATCTTTTCTTCCTGTACAAACACCGCCTCAAAGGCCTTGACCTTTTCCTGGGTTTCCTTCGCCATTCGCTGCAATTGATCGGTCTTTTCCATGCAGACGAGAATCTTCTCTTCAAAATCCCCGCGTTTCTTGTTCGACAGTTCGATCTCAAATAGATGGGCTTGATATTCCTTGTTGGTCTTCAACTCGGACAGGCGCGACTTCATCTTGTCCGTCTGCGCCTCGTGCGCCTCCAGATCCTTTTCATGCGAACGCCGCTCTTTGACCGCCACTTCGACGGCGATCATTGTGTCCTTCAGAATCTGTGTGGCGTCTCGAAGAGGGGCTTCGGCAGAATGAAGACGTTCGGGGATTTTTCTGCGGATCTCATGTATCTCCATGATACGGAGATCAAGTTTTTGCAACTCGACGAGTGGAGAAATGTTTTGATTCAACGTGCCCTTTCTATCCGTGCGAAGCAGCGCCACCGGAGAGGCCCCTGGCACATACTCTGCCTGGTGGGCCCACTAGGACTTGAACCTAGGACCAGCTGATTATGAGTCAGCCGCTCTAACCACCTGAGCTATGGGCCCGATCAGGCGTGTTCGATGCACCCGTTCTGCCCGCGCATGAGGCCAATCGGGAGGTCGATTTTAGGCCGACCTCAGAGTGGAGTCAAATCGGGCCCGTTCTTCAAGAACCTACAGACCCTCGACAAAACTTCTGAGCTTCTTGCTGCGGCTCGGATGCCGCAACTTTCTCAACGCCTTCGCCTCAATCTGCCTGATGCGTTCGCGCGTCACTTCAAAGTCCTGCCCCACTTCTTCCAGTGTATGGTCGGTGGCTTCTCCGATGCCGAATCGCTTGCGCAACACCTTCTCCTCGCGCGGGGTCAATGTCTCCAACGCGCTATTGATCTGCCGTTGCAGGTCATAGCGGATGGCGGCTTCCAGCGGAGACACGGCTTTCTTGTCTTCAATGAAATCGCCCAAATGGCTGTCTTCTTCCTCGCCGATGGGGGTTTCGAGCGAAATCGGCTCGCGCGCGATCTTGAGAATCTTCCGCACCTTGTCCAACGGCAAGTCCATGCGCTCGGCAATTTCTTCCGGCAGCGGTTCACGGCCCAATTTCTGAACGAGATGCCTGGAGGTACGAATGAGCTTATTGATCGTCTCAATCATATGGACCGGAATCCGGATCGTTCGCGCCTGGTCGGCAATGGCCCGTGTAATCGCCTGCCGGATCCACCACGTGGCGTAGGTGCTGAATTTGTAGCCACGCTTGTATTCGAATTTATCCACGGCTTTCATCAATCCGATGTTGCCTTCCTGAATCAAATCAAGGAATTGCAAACCCCGGTTTGTGTACTTCTTGGCGATGCTGACCACGAGGCGCAGGTTCGCTTCGACCAGTTCGGCCTTGCCACGCTTTACTTTCTCCTCAGCGACATCGAGATGCTTGACCGCATCCTTGATCTCCTCAGCGGGGACCAGCGCCTCTTCGCTCTCCAATTGGCGTATTTTGGCTCTGGCGGCTTGATAGACCTTTCTGATTTCCAACAAGCCCTCTTCCGAGACTCCTGTTTTCCGCTTGACCGCCAAGAAGTCCTGCCTGGTCCGGCACATCTTCCTGAGCAATTCGGCGCCCGTTTCCCCCCCGACCCCGATTCGCCGCTGGCAACTCACAGCCTCGCGTTCAGCGCCCCGAATCTGGATGGCCAGGTCACGAACACGCTGCACCATCCGATCCTTGAGCACCCCGTGGAGATTCACTGACTCGATCTTGTCCACGATTTGCTGACGCACGATGTCGAACTGTTTCTTGAACTTCTTCTGCTTCACCGGATCGTGGCCGATGTACTTGCTCTTCTCCGTCAGCGTTTTCAACGTCAGCGACACCTTCCGAACCGCGTTCAGGGCATCCAACGTCTTGACGCGCAGCTCCTCATAATCCCGCTCGATCGGCTGCTGTTCTTCCTCGAATTCCTCTTCGGTCTCCTGCACCGGCACGATCTCACGCACATCGATCTTGGCGTTCTTGAGCTGATCCCGCAGGGCCAGGACAAACTCGATCGTCATCGGCATGCCGTAGATCACCGAGGCAATATCTTTTTTGCCCTCTTCGATTCGCTTCGCGATCTCGATTTCGCCTTCGCGGCTGAGCAGCGCCACGCTACCCATTTCTTTGAGATAGAGACGCACAGGATCATCTGTACGGCTCAACGCACCCGGAGTCAGATCAATTGGCTTTTCGTTCTCTTCTTCCGACTCCGCCTCCGCATCTTCGGCATCTTCGCTGGCCTCACCGCCTTCAGAACGTTTCCGGAGCCGCTCCCCTTCCGGCGCGTCGACAATTTCGATGTCCATCTCACCGAACATCGTCATGATGCTGCCAAATTGGTCCGAAGACACCACCTCAGCCGGCAAGGTGTTGTTCAGTTCGTCATAAGTCAGGAAGCCTTTTTCCTTCCCGATCGTAATCAGCTTCTTCACCTCACCGAGCAATTCTTGTTTCGGCATGACTACTCCTTCACCAATGAAACCACACCGGCGGTTGGCGTGCCGGCTTTCCGCATTCGCAATTCGTTGACTTGCATGTTGAGCGTGCGCGCATCTTCCACCCGTCCCTCACGTTCAGCCGTCTTCAGTTGGGCAATGAGGTCACGCAGGATTTGTTCTGCCCGTTTTCGGTCGAGACATTCCAAACAGGCCTTGATGTGTGCCTGCACGTCGTCGAAATGATCGTCCCGAAGCGACAACTCCGTCGCGAGTGCACCGCAGTCAGGATCGTCCACCGCCACATCCAACAATGGTCTGACACCAATGCGCCCGTCCCGATCCAGATGGGTCAGCGCCAGCTCCACAAGCTTGCGACACGCCGCAACGGTAAATGCTTCCGGCCTCAGACGCCGGACATCGGCGGGCGACAACTTGCCGTGCAACAGCAGCAGGACAAGATCCCGTTCCTCCGGCAACCCTTTGAATACGGAGATAGGAAGCCTCTTCGCGGCCTGAGCTCGAGGCGCTCTCGCCCCGTGCTTCTGCTGAATCAGGAGCGCCGGGTACCGCTCGATCAAACGAGATTGATTAATCCCCAACCGCTCCGCCACGACTCTGATGCGCTCTTCCCTCTCAATCGGATGCTCGCTCTTCTGAAGAATACGCAGCACTTCATCCACGCTTTGAATCCGACTCTCCAACGAGCCGGCTTCAGCCTGCTTTACACTGTGGTCGAGCGCATAGTCCAGGAGGCTTGGGGCGACTGCTTCTATCCGCGCAAACGCGCCAGGCCCTTCTTTCCGCACGAAGGTATCGGGGTCGTCTCCAGCCGGCAGGGTGATGACTTTGACACCCAGTCCACTATTTACAAAGAGATCCAATCCTCTCAGTGCGGCCCGCACGCCCGCCGCATCAGGATCGAACAGCAATACCACATTGGTCGCAAACCTCCGCAGGATCTGAATATGCTCGGGAGTCAACGCAGTGCCCAGCGTGGCAACTGTGTGAGTAATCCCCGCCTGATGAAGCGCAATCGCGTCAAAATATCCTTCGACGACAATCACCGTCTTGGTCCGGGCGATCGCCTCACGCGCGTGATCAAACGCAAACAGCGTTTGCCCCTTCTTAAACAAGGGCGTATCGGGAGAGTTGAGATACTTGGGCATACCTTCGCCCAGAACGCGGCCACCGAATCCCACCACACGCTTGCGCAGATCGGTGATCGTGAACATCACTCGCGCACGAAACCGATCGTAGAACCCGGACCCACTGTCGCGAGCAACCACGAGACCAGCTGTTGCCAGGTCGCCATGGGTAAACCCCTGTTTGGCAAGTGTCTTCAGCAAGCCATCCCATTCAGCCGGTGCGACCCCGATTCCAAACTGATCGATCGTGGCTTGCTGAATCCCACGGCTTTCCAGATACGCACGAGCACCGACGCCGGTTCGATCATCGCGTAGATTCTGCTGGAACCAGGCAGCGGCGGCCTGGTTAAGCTGCTCAACCCGGTTGGTCTGCGCCGCCCGAGGCCCAACATGAGCGGCAGTTTCTTCAACCTCGATACCAACCTTTCGCCCGAGATCGCGTACAACTTCCGGAAAACTTCCTCCCGTGATTCGCATAAGAAACGTGAATACGTTTCCGTTGGCACTGCACCCGAAACAATGGAAGATCTGTTTGGAGGGACTGACGGTGAAAGACGGGCTTTTTTCCTGGTGGAACGGGCACAGTCCCTTGAGATTCTGGCCGGCCTTGGTCAAGGACACGTGTTGGCGCACGATGTCGGCAATATCAATCCGATCTCTGATCTGATTGATGATGTTGTCAGAAATCAAACCCTGACCCACGAGAGTCGCAGCTCCTACATCCCCGTCGCGCACGACCGGACGAGTCGGTTACTAAGTGATGGGATTAATTGACCGGTCAGGGTAACAGACGGCTTGAAAAGCTGTCAATTCTGAAGAATTCCATCAGCCGGGAGGCCAATTCATATGCCGGCCGCCCATCACATGGAAATGCAGATGGAAAACCGTTTGACCTCCGTCTCGTCCAGTGTTTGCAACGAGACGAAACCCGGGCTCAGAAAGACCTTTGTCTTTTGCGATTCTCGTGCAGGCCAGCAACAGCCGAGCCAGTAGCGCCTGGTCTGATTCACCCAGGTCTTGCACGGACGTCACATGCTGTTTGGGAATGACCAAGGTATGGACGGGAGCTTGCGGGTTGACATCGTCAAACGCCAGGGTGTGCTCGTCTTGATACACGATTGTGGCAGGAATACTTCCTTCGACAATTCGGCAGAAAATACAGGCACTCACAGCATACTCCTTCACTTACGTTTCTGGCCTGAGCCCGGATTTGCCGAACCGCTTGCCTAGCTCCTGATAAATCTCCTGAAGCGCCACATCGTGATAGCCCAAAACCATGAGCGTATGGAAAAAGAGATCGGCTATTTCATAGACAATCTCTTCCTTCTTGCCGCCTTTTGATGCCAACAACACTTCACCGGCTTCTTCCGCGACTTTCTTAAGAATCTTGTCGTGGCCCCCGTCGAACAACTTGGATGTATAGGAGCCGGCTATTGGATTTGCACGGCGATCCCGAATCGTCCGCAGGACTCCTTCGAGAACCCCGCCAAACGCATCCTGCGTCTTCTGCTCAACGAGCCTTCCCTGTTCGTCGAGCTTCGAAAAGAAGCAGGCGCGCTCCCCCGTGTGGCACGTTGGCCCGATCGGCTGGACCTTTACCAGGATGGTGTCTTGATCGCAGTCAAGGAAGAGTTCCTTCACCTGAAGCTTATGGCCGGACGTTTCACCTTTTTCCCAGAGTGCCTTGCGCGACCGACTCCAAAAGTGCACGGTCTTCGTGGCGAGCGTTTTCGCAATCGCGTCCTGATTCATATAGCCAACCATGAGCACCGTCCCATCCAGCCAATCCTGAATGACGGCCGGAAGAAGGCCTTGCTCATCGAACTTAAACTGATTCGTCGGTGCCTGGCTCATACTGCTCATGCCACCTGTGTCGCACACTCCGATCGTACGGGGATGCCGCGCTCCCTCAAATAGGCTTTCGCCTGCGAGATCGTAAAGGTCCGGAAGTGAAAAATCGAGGCGGCTAACACGGCATCAGCTTTCCCTTTGGCAAACCCGTCATAGAGATGCTCCAGCGTCCCGACTCCGCCTGACGCAATCACTGGAATCGAAACTGTTTGGGAAACGGCTGCCGTTAGGCCAAGATCATAACCGTTTTGCTGGCCATCCTGATCCATGCTGGTCAACAAGATCTCGCCCGCGCCATAGTGTTCCATCCGCTTCGCCCACTCGATGGTGTCGAGTCCAGTCGATTGCCGCCCACCATGTGTGAAGACGTCCCACCGGCCGGCAGTGGCACTCCGCTTGGCATCGATCGCGACCACAATGCACTGGGTACCGAATCGTTGGGCTGCCTCTTTCACAAACTCGGGCCGCTGTACCGCCGCCGTGTTGATACTCACCTTATCCGCTCCAGCATTCAACAGAGCTCGAATGTCGTCGAGGGTTCGCACGCCGCCACCGACCGTCACCGGCATAAATACGCGCGCCGCCGTCTTTTCGACCACGTCGATGATCGTCTTCCGGTTCTCATGTGATGCCGCAATATCGAGAAAGCATAGTTCGTCAGCCTCCTCGCGATCATAGGCCGCCGCGACTTCAACCGGATCACCCGCATCACGAAGGTTCGCAAAGCTCACACCTTTGACCACGCGGCCATCTTTGACATCCAGACAGGGAATGATGCGTTTCGTCAGCATAACAACTCGCGAAACGAAAATGTCAGCAAAGGATTGCTTACGCCAGGCCTTTACTCAGTATCAAGGGCTGCAAGAGCGGCCCGATAGTCCAATTTGCCATCGTAGAGCGCTTTGCCCACGATGGCCCCTTCGATCCTCGGACCGAGGGACCGCACGGCTCGCAGGTCTTCCACGCGAGTGATCCCGCCGGAAGCAATCACCGGGAAGGGCGAGAGTTCGGCGACTTCCTTCAGAGCCACAATATTCGGCCCACTCAACATGCCATCGCGTGAAATGTCTGTGTAAATCACTGCCCCAATGTCATAACCAGACACTTCTTTCAGCAAATCGATCGCTCTGGTCTCCGACACCGCTGTCCAACCCTTCACCACCACCTTGCCGCCACGTGCATCGAGACCAAGCAAAATCCGACGCGGGAATTCTTTGCACGCCTGTTCAAGAAACGCTCGATCCGTGAGTGCGGCCGTGCCAAGCACGACACGAGCGACTCCTGCATTGAGATACCGACGAACAGTCTGGATATTGCGGATGCCGCCTCCGACCTGGATGTTCACACTCACCGTTTTCATCACCGCCTCGATCTGCGGCAAATTCCGAGGCGCGCCATCGACGGCCCCGTTCAAATCGACCACGTGAATCACGCTCGCCCCGCTCTGTTGCCACTTCCGCGCAACCGCCGGCACATCTTCCGAATAGACCGTTTCCGCCGCCATATCGCCTTGGCGCAACCGGACACAGCGGCCGTCTTTCAGATCAATCGCAGGAATCACAAGCACGTTGCTTCTTTCCTCCCACGCCAAACGGAAACTCTTTCAACACCTCATCGACACCGTACTGCGCCAGCTCTTCCGCTGTCACGAACGCCCATCGTTGCAAAAATCCTATGAAGTCCTCGGTCATGGGCCGCTGACGCTCATAATAATTCCCGACCCAGAGCACCTGCCCGTCCGCTGCCACAACCATGACCTTGAAACCAACGGACGCCGGGGGGCTTGCTCCCAATCGGCTGCCAACCCGCTCCTGGAACACCGACACGAGCCCGATCAATGCCGCATCCGCCTTCAGCCGTTTCGCCACCGTGGCAGCGGCTGCTTCCGGCGTAGTCTTGGCGAGTTCTCCGTTGGCTGATGAGACTTTGGTCGAATCGCCGAGAGGTAACACATGAACGCCCTCGCGCGACTGCAGGCGCTTCCAAAACAATTCGGTCACCTTCTCCGCCGCATAGTCTGGGACTGCGACGGCATTCCTGGATCGCGGCTCCACATCCGACAGAACGGCCAAGGACATATCGGACTGACGAACACTCTGCGGTATCGAGAAAAATGGATCACTCTGATCACGCACTTGCGGTGTCGTAATCGACGTGAACGGCACCAAGGCAATGGATCGGATGTTGTAGCGAGGCAATTCATCCGATGATTTTGTCGTGACTTTCGATCCGCTGCAGCCGGAGCTGATCACGGCTGCCAGGACGACGCAGTTCACCATCGCGCGGGTAAAGACAGCATCCAACATCATTTCCAAGCTCCAAAATTCTTCATCAATCGCAACCCCGCCGCCTGACTTTTCTCCGGATGAAACTGGCAGGCCACGATATTGTCCTTCCAAACACTGGACACAAACGGAATGCCATAGGTCGTTGTGGTCGCCGCGATCTGTCGATCGGTTGGATCCACAAAATAGGAATGTACGAAATACCAATTGGACGCGTTTGCAATCCCTTCGAACAGCGGACATTTTCTCTGGACATTGACCTGATTCCACCCCATGTGTGGAACCTTCAGCGTCTGATCGGTCGCAAATCGCCGGACCCGACCTGGGATGATCCCGAGTCCCATATGCGTACCGAACTCCTCACTTTCTGTAAACAGCAGCTGAAGCCCGAGACAAATTCCCAGAAACGGTTTGCCCGATTGGATTGTCGCTCGGACGGGTTCGATCAATCTATAGCGATCCAGATTCGCCATGCAATCGCCGAAGGCGCCCACGCCAGGCAGCACGACATGGCTGGCATGCTTGATCGATGCCGCATCACGCGTGACGATCGCCTGGTGCCCCACGGCCTCAAAGGCTTTGGAGACACTGCGCAAATTGCCCATACCGTAGTCGATGATGGCGATCATGTAATTATTCCACCTGGGAAGAGATAACAATACCCCAACTGGAACCATCCTGCCACTGCCATCTGTCGTGCTCGCCAAGAACGAGGACGCCAGCCTAAGACAGCGATGTCTATAGCAGTAAACTGACCTATCATGATAAAGTCATATTAATGATAATCGTGCACGGAGGGCTTTATGCCGATCATCAAACCGATTTCCGACCTGAGAAACAAGGCCAACAGCATTTCCGAGTTGGTCCACAAAAGTGATGAACCTGTCTTCATTACAAAAAACGGGGAAGGCGATATGGTACTCATGTCGCTGGCGCATTACGGAAAGTTAGAGCGGCGTCTCGAATTGTATGAAAAGCTTGCCGTCGCCGAGTCACAGGTGGCCACCGGCGATCGCGGGCGCTCGCTCAGCCGTGTCATGAAGGACCTACGGGATCGCCTTCGTGCGAACAAATGAGTTCGCCCTTCGGCTCCTCTCCATCGCCGAGAAGGATTTACTTGACATTATCGAATATCTCGCAGCCCAAAGTCCGTCGGCGGCGCACACCGTTGCGGATCAGGTTGAAACGCAATTGCGGGCATTACAGAGACATCCGTTTCTCGGAAGAGTGCCGTACGATACCAAGCTTGCGAGAATGAGCTATCGGGTGCTGGTTGTGGGAGACTATCTGATTTTCTATAAAGTGCGGCGAAAGGCAGTGCTGGTTTACAGCATCATCCACGGAGCGCGAGACATTCTGCCGCTTCTCGATGAACTATAGGCTTGTTGACACCGAAAAAGTTGGACCTCATTCGAGCGGGACTGAGCCTAATTGAATGAAAAGAATCTGTACCCCCCTCAAATCGATCTTTCCCAGGCAAGGAGGTCTCTAATGCAAAGGTGTGACATTTGCAATCACTACGAGGACATGGGAAAGAAACATCCAGTTGGTAGAGATGACAACAACCATCCAGTCACACATCACGAGTGTCCGGCTAAACACATGTGGCACATTGTGTATGCTGGGAATGAGACTCAACGATTCTCATGTAACTGCCAAAATTATTAGGACACACCACAGAACAGACGAGGCTTGCAAAGTAGTCGACTGAGGCTTAGATTTCTGAATCTTATGTTGTTCCGACTGTACGTCTTGTCCGCTCTTGGCGCCGCCTTTCTCTCGTTCAACACCTTCGTACTTGTTTGCTTTGTGGAAGCGCTGGCAGGTGAGAGCCATAAATCGCTACGCGAGCTTTTTAAGGAAATCGAGGTGCCCACAAATGTTTCGTCAATCCAAGTAAAGACGGTGATCACTGAAGCAACTTACAACATGGGTGACAATGAAACTCCGCTGAACGCGGAAGCACGCGCACTTGCTCAAGCGAAACGCGCGGCCTTGGAACAAACGGGCATCTATGTTCAGAGTTACACAAGAGTGCGAGACACAGACCTCACTGCCGATGAAATAGAAGCGGTCACGGCGGGATTCATGGAGGTGGAAGTCCTCGAAAAGAAGCGTACCATCGTGCGCGAGGGAGTTCAGGTCTATGTGAAGGTGCGATGCGCTATACGACCGGACAGAGCGGATACGTTCCTGCGTCGCCTAGTTGAGACAAGCGGCATTCAGCGCAATGTTCTTGCTGAGAGCCAGCAACGCCTCCAACAGGACCAGGCTCGACTCGCCAAGGAAATCGAGAAGCTGAAAGGCCAACTTGCCCGCAGCGATGCTGGCGCAAAGGACAGCCTGGCATCAGACGTTGCTATCCGCGAGCGCCGCTTGGAAGCGCGAGAACTGCGAGAGAAAGCCTATAAGGCAAGAGCGAACTTTGAAATGAGTCCCGAAGTGCGAGCGGAGCTTCTTTCTGCAGCTATCGCACTTGATCCTCTCTACGGCGAGGCGTGGTATGACCGAGGGGTAGAGTATTGGGCGTTCGAGAATTACAAGCTTGCGGTGCGGGATTTGAGCGAAGCGCTGAAGCTAGGCGGGACCTTCCCAAGCGACCCGCGGTATTTGCGCGGCAAATCACTGGTGAAAATCGGGAAGCCAAGGGAAGCTATCGAGGACTTGACGCTATGTTTAAGGTCCTGTGATCTGTCGGTTGCTGGCAAGATCAATGTCTACGATGCTCTTGGTAAAGCCCATTTTTACCTCGAACAATTCGATCGGGTCATCATGGATTACACTGAGATAATTGACCGATTGTTTCCATCATATTGCCCTGCTCCCTGTCGTACTCCTTTCAGCGCTGACTCGTATTACCAATATCGAGGCCTTGCCTATTTCCAATTGAAAAAGCTGCCTCAAGCAATCAGAGATTTAACAGAGGCAATCGAGCGAGCCCGTACACTTCGATCGAGTCCACATGACCAAGAAATTGAGGTGGCAAGTCTCTTTTTCCGTGTGCTGGCTTATGCACGGATAGATAAGAAAGAAGATGCCATCGCCGATCTTGATTACATGAAGGAACTGTGTCAGTCGTCAGAGCATCGACGGCGCAATGAGTCAGGTCTTCTCGACGACATATGCATGCTGCCGCCCTCGAAATTCTCAGATTTCGTTACTGCCGCAAGAACCGATGATGGGCTGGAAAGATTTGTTGCCGATCTAAATCGAAGTCCCAGAGAGAAGTAGAGAAACTCATCTGATCACAAACTCTTGCGGGCCAGATCTTGCACTTATTCATTTTCCCCACGACCTGAAGAAACACAAAGAGCAGGTTCCCTGTCAGGAACCTGCCCCCTGAAATACCCACGCTATTCCCATATCTCTTGGCCTGTTACAACATCCCCTTCGTCGACAGCACTTTCCCGGCCAACCGCTCTTCCAGCATCGTCGCCTGATCGAGGGCCTTGGCAAGCGCCTTGAAGATGGATTCCATAATGTGGTGTGGATTGCGGCCGTACAGGAGATTCACGTGGAGATTGAGCCCGCCGTGGGTGACAAAGGCCTGAAAGAAATCTTCGAACAGACCGAGATCAAACGCCTTGATCTTCCGATCCGGCAACGCCACGTTGTAGACGAGATAGGGCCGGCCACTGAGATCCACCGTGACCTGCGCCAGCGTTTCATCGAGCGGGGCTGAGGCAAATCCGAATCGCTTGATCCCAGCCTTTTCGCCCAGCGCCTGATGCAGGGCCTTGCCCATGACGATGCCGACGTCCTCGACCGTGTGGTGTTCGTCGATATCGATGTCGCCTTTGGCCTGAACCGTCAGATCGAAAAACCCGTGTTTGGATAGCAGCTCCAGCATGTGGTCGAAGAAGCGAATCCCGGTGTCGACCTTTCCCTGCCCGCTGCCGTCCAGCGTCCATTCGACACGGATGTCGGTTTCTTTTGTGGCACGTTGAATGCTCGCCTGTCGCGGAGCTGATCCGTTCTTCTTCATGAGAACCTGCTCTGGGCCGACTTCGCATGCGCGTCAAACCCTTCGATGTGGGCCAATCGAATCAGCGGATCTTTCACCTTGGCCAGTTCCTGTTTCGTATAGTGGACGATGTTGCTAACCTTCACATAATCATTCACGGAGAGCGGCGAGAAGAAGCGCGCGGTCCCGCCTGTCGGCAGCACGTGATTCGGGCCTGCCAAGTAATCCGCGACTGCCGGCGGCGTATAGCGGCCCAAGAAAAGCGCTCCGGCATGCCGAACTTTCTCCAGATAGTCGAATGGATTATCCACGGAGAGCGTCAAGTGCTCGGCGGCGATTTCATTCGCTACGCCGATGGCTTCCTCCATGGTCGCGACGACAAACGCGACGGAGTGACGCGCGATCGCCTTCGAGGCAATCTTTTCCCGTTGAAGCCCCTTCAACTGGCTTTCGATGAGCTTCGACACGTCTTTAGCCAATCGTTCGGATGTCGTCACGAGGAAGACCTGCGCAGCTTCGTCATGCTCGGCTTCACAGAGTAAGTCGGCTGCGACATGAGCCGGCGTGGCATCATCATCGGCCACTACCAACAGCTCGCTTGGGCCGGCAATCATGTCGATGCCGACCGTCCCATAGAGCAGGCGCTTGGCTGTCGCCACGTAAATATTCCCCGGCCCAACAATCTTGTCGACCTTGGCGATGGTCTTCGTGCCATACGCGAGGGCAGCAACGGCCTGGACTCCACCGACACGATAGATTTCGGTGACGCCCGCAATATCGGCAGCCACGAGTAGGTAGGGATTAATGGCGCCCTTTTGCGGCGGCGTGACTATCACGACGCGCGGCACACCAGCAACCTTGGCCGGGATCGCACACATCAGCACTGACGAGGGATAGACAGCCTTCCCGCCCGGCACGTAGACGCCGACGGCATCGACCGGCGTGACAGCCTGCCCCAGAGTGGCATCGTTGTCCTGATACATCCAGGTCTTCGTACGCTGGCGTTCATGAAACGCGGTAATCCGTTGCGCCGCGAGCCGGAGCGCATCACCTTCATCCTTGCGGATATGGAAATAGGCGTTTTTGATCTCCTCCGGTGTGACGCGCAGTGCTTCGGTTTTGAGTGAGACTTTGTCGAATTGTTTGGTGTAGCGCAGAACGGCTTTGTCGCCCCCACGCTCGACGGCCTGCAGGATCGTGCGGACGGTCTTTTCCACCGCGGCGCCGGCCACCTGGCCCCGGAGGGCGGCTTTCTTCAGGCTGGGAAGGAAGCTGCGATCTGCTTGCGTGACGATCTTCATGTGCGCGCCGCTCTTTTCTTGCCCTTGCGTGCGGCCGATCGACGACCGTTGCTGGACATCGAAACCCGGTTCGCTAGTGCCGCCCGGAGCCTGCGGATCAACTCCATGAGCGGTTCGTGTTTCAGTCGGAGACTCGCCCGATTGACGACGAAGCGCGCCGTCGATTGGGCAATCACTTCCACTTCTACGAGATCATGGGCCTTGAGCGTACCGCCGGTTTCAACGAGATCGACGATCCGATCGGCCAAACCCACCACAGGAGCCAACTCGATCGAGCCATACAATTTAATGATCTCGACCGGGATGCCCCGCTGATTGAAAAACCGCTCGGTGATCTTGGGGTATTTGGTGGCGACGCGGACCTTGGACGACAATCGATCGCGCGATCCCTCTCCCCGGAGTGCGGCAACCGAGATTCTACACGCTCCGAATCCTAAATCCAATGGCTCATATACGTCGCTTTCCTGCTCCATGAGGACGTCTTTGCCGACGATTCCGGCATCGGCCCCCCCGTATTCCACATAGGTCGGCACATCGCTGGACCGAACGATCAGAAACGTCATCTCGATCTCGGGGCAGACGAACACAAGGCGGCGGCCTTCGCCGGACAACCCAGCGCTTTCATACCCAGCTCGGCGGAATAAGTCCAACGCATCCTCAATGAGTTTTCCCTTTGACAAGGCAATCGTCAGCATGGCGTCCCTATTGTGCCTGTGTGATCGCGGCCGTCTTTCGACGCTCCACAACCGCACCTAGAGCACGTAACTTCTCCTCGATTCGCTCATACCCCCGGTCAAGATGGTAGACGCGTTGTATCTCCGTCACGCCCTCGGCGGCCAGACCGGCGACGATGAGGCCTGCGCTGGCACGAAGATCCGAAGCCATGACCGGAGCTCCGGTGAGGCTCTGCCGTCCCGTGACGACCAATCGATTGCCTTCTACCCGGATATCGGCCCCCATCCTTCGCAATTCTTCAACGTGCATGAAGCGGCTTTCAAAGACTGTTTCAGTCACGACACTCGTGCCTTCAGCCAGAGTCATCAACGCCACCATTTGCGCCTGCATATCGGTGGGGAAGCCCGGAAATGGCAAGGTCCTCACATCGGTCCCTTTGAGCTTGCCCGGCACCGTCAGTCGAATGCGGTCTTTCTCCGTCTGCACTTCGGCCCCGGCTTCACGCAACTTCATCAGCACAGCTTCTATGTGGACAGGCCGGCAATGGGTAATCGTGACATCCCCTCTCGTCATGACCGCGGCAGCCAGATACGTACCGGCCTCGATGCGATCGGGAATCACCTCGTGATCCCCGCCCTGGAGTTCCCGCACCCCTTCAATCGTCATAACATCCGTCCCGGCACCCTCGATGCGCGCACCGCGCTTGGTCAGAAAATCAGCCAGGTCCGCGATCTCCGGTTCCCTCGCCGCGTTCTCCAGAACGGTCGTCCCCTCGGCAAGCGATGCCGCCATCATCAAATTCTCGGTTCCAGTCACCGTCGGGGCATCGCAGTAGATCCGAGCGCCTCTCAGACGTTTAGCCTTGGCGGTGATATACCCATGCTCGATGGAAATGTCAGCCCCTAATTTTGCCAATCCGGCAAGATGAAGATTGACGGGACGCGACCCGATCGCGCATCCACCAGGAAGCGACACCTTGGCCTCCCCCCAACGGGCCACCAACGGACCCAACGCCAGGACGGACGCCCGCATGGTTTTCACGAGATCATAGGGCGCCTCGGTGGAATGAATCACATCTGCCTTGATGACCGCCCGATTACCTTCATGGGAGACCTTCGCCCCAAGGATGCCCAATAACTTGCCCATCGTAAGAACATCGACCACGCGCGGGACATTCGTAATGACACATTCGCCGCCACCCAGTATGGTCGAAGCCAAAATCGGGAGAGCGGAGTTTTTCGCCCCACTGATCCGGATTTCTCCGCACAATCGATTCCCACCTGTAATGACAATCTTATCCATCGCCGTTTCGATTCCTATCCCAGCCGCTGGGCGATGACAACACGCTCTATGCCGGCGGTATCCTCCACCACTTGAAGTGCTGCGTAGCCTCCAACCTGTTCTGCCGTCTGTCGTAGAGCAGCCGCCTGGCCCTGACCGATCTCCATCACGAGCAATCCCCCAGGAACAAGAAACGCCCTGGAATCTCGAAACAATCGCTCATGAAACTCGGTTCCCTTGTGTCCACCGATCAACGCCAGTCGCGGCTCAAACAATCGCACCTCGGGCTGCAAACCGGCCCAGTCCGCTTCGGCAATATACGGAGGATTCGATACGATGACATCCACCGCCCCAACCATTCCTCTTTCTCGCAGTGGAGACAAGAGATCCCCTTCTATCCAGTCGATCCTGTCGCCGACCGCATGCCGCTCCGCATTATTCTTCGCAACCGCCAATGCCTCCGGAGAACGGTCCATTGCGAGAATGCGCGTCCCGTTGAGGATGGTCGCCAACGTGATCGCCACACAGCCAGACCCTGTCCCTACATCGACAAGTACCGCATCCTTGTTGAGACCACCCCCTCTGACCACTTCTTGGACTAAGAGCTCACTCTCTGGCCGAGGAATCAAGACTGCCGGGCTTACGTGAAATTCAAGGCCGCAAAATTCCTGCGTGCCCAAAATGTACTGCAGCGGTTCGCGCGCGACCCGTCTCGACACCAGCGACCGGGCACGAACCCACGCCTCGGGTGAGACCGGCTGCTCCGCTTTGCTCGCCAGGTAGTGGCTCTCTAGGCCAAGCCCGTGCGCCAATAACCACAAAGTTTCTTGAGCCGCATTTTCCGTTCTGGCCTGGTCCAAGGACCGCCGTGCCCATGCGACAAGTGCACCTATCGTCTTCGACTCTGCCGTGAGGGGAGTTGTCATCTTTTACACTTTGGCCGTGTCAGCGTGCTGCTGCTGCGCTTTCAGTGCCTGGACGATTTCGTCGAGATCGCCCTCCATCACCAATTCGAGTTTGTGTAATGTGACACCGACCCGATGATCCGTCACCCGGTTCTGCGGGAAGTTATATGTTCGAATCTTTTCGCTCCGCTCGCCGGTCCCAACCTGCGATTTTCTATGCTGAGCAATCTCCGCCTCTTGCTTTTCCCGCTCCGCCTCGACGATCCTGGCTCGCAAGGTCCGCATGGCCTTGTTGCGGTTCTTCAACTGCGACCGCTCGTCCTGGCAGCTCACCACCACTCCGGTCGGGATGTGGGTGATGCGGACCGCTGATTTGGTGGTATTGACGCTCTGACCGCCGGCTCCGGATGAACAGAATGTATCGATCCGAAGGTCCATGGGGTCGATTCGCACGTCGATTTCATCCACTTCGGGCATAACCGCCACCGTGACAGTTGACGTGTGAATCCGGCCAGCCGCTTCTGTAGCCGGTACCCGCTGTACGCGATGCACGCCAGCCTCGTACTTGAAATGGCTGTAGGCCCCTTTGCCTTCGATCAACGCGACAATGTTCTTGTATCCCCCGATGCCGGTTTCGGAGGCCTCAACCGTATCGACTTTGAATCCTTTCTTCTCCGCATATCTCGCGTAGAGACGAAACAGATCCCCGGCAAACAAGGCTGCTTCGTCACCACCGGTGCCTGCTCGGATTTCCAAGACCAGACTCTTGTCATCCCGCGGATCTTTCGGCATCAGGAGTTCTTTCGCCTGGTCTTCTAGCTCGTTCCGTTGACGCGCTAATTCAGCTGTTTCTTCGGACGCCATCTTGTGCAACTCGCTGCCGGCGGAAGGGTCGGCGAGAATCTGTGCCGCTTCTCCAAGCTGCTTCTCGTAGTCACGATAGATCTCAAAGAGTTTGGCCGCAGGTTCAAGCTCCGTCCGTTCCTTGCTTAGCTTGTGGATCTGGGTCGGATGGCTGGTGACAGACGGGTCCATGAGCTGATCAGTCAACTCCTGGAATCGTGATGCGACGGATTCCCATTTCTTGAGTAATGCGACTTCCATCTTCCTCGTCCCCCTGCCCCTGTCACGATCTAGGCCACAAAAACAAAGAGACCCTGCTTCGGAGCGAAGCAGGGTCTCTTCTTATGACCGTTGGTGTCGCTACTTGCCCTTCTTCGCGTACTTCTTCTTAAACCGCTCGACACGGCCTTCGGTATCGACGATCTTCTGCGTGCCGGTAAAGAACGGGTGGCAATTGGAGCAGATGTCGACACTGATGTCACCGATTGTGGTGCGTGTCTTGAACGAATTCCCACAGGCACAATGGACTGTGGCTTCCCGATACATTGGATGGATGCCCTTCTGCATGATCTACGACTCCTTACCGAGTATTCATTCCGTCTCTTGTCCTTACGCCAAAAAGAGTACACTGTATCCGAATCGCAGGGCAAGAAACAAGCATCACTTATCGATTCATCGATTGCAGAAACTCCTGATTGGTTTTGGTGCCGCCAATCTTATCCATCAGGAATTCCATCGCTTCCATCGTGCCCAAGGGGCTCAGGACCTTGCGCAGAATCCACATCTTGTTGAGGCGATCCTTGTCCACCAGTAATTCTTCCTTTCTCGTCCCGGATTGACTGATATCGATTGCCGGGAAGAGACGCTTATCAGCCAGCCGGCGATCCAAGTGGACTTCCATGTTGCCGGTCCCTTTGAATTCTTCAAAGATCACGTCGTCCATGCGGCTGCCGGTATCGACAAGAGCGGTCGCCATGATGGTCAAGCTTCCGCCGTTTTCGATGTTGCGCGCCGCGCCAAAAAAACGCTTCGGCCGTTGAAGCGCATTGGAATCGAGACCGCCGGAAAGCACCTTCCCGCTCGGCGGCGCGATCGTGTTATAGGCACGCGCAAGACGCGTGATGCTGTCCAGCAGGATGACGACATCCTTCTTGTGCTCGACGAGCCGTTTCGCTTTCTCCAGCACCATTTCTGCAACTTGCGCGTGACGCTGGGCGGGCTCATCGAATGTCGAGCTGATGACTTCCGCCTTCACCTGCCGCTGCCAATCGGTGACTTCTTCCGGCCGCTCGTCGATCAGCAGGACGATGAGCGTCACTTCCTTATGGTTCTTGAGAATCGCCCGGGCGATCGCCTGAAGCAGCATGGTCTTTCCAGTGCGAGGAGCGGCCACGATCAATCCGCGCTGGCCTTTGCCGATCGGAGTCGTCAAATCCATCACACGGGTGCAGTATTCTTCGCGGTCGAATTCCAGGTTGAGCCGCTCTTCGGGATAGAGCGGGGTCAGGTTATCGAAGAGAATCTTGTCCCGTGCGACTTCCGGATCTTCGTAGTTAACCTTCTCAACCTTGAGCAGTGCGAAGTAGCGTTCACTCTCCTTCGGAGGCCGAATCTGCCCTGAGACAATGTCGCCGGTACGGAGATTGAACCGGCGAATCTGTGACGGTGAAATGTAGATGTCGTCGGGGCCGGGAAGGTAGTTGGAGTCCGGGGCACGCAGAAAGCCAAAGCCGTCGGGGAGGGTCTCGAGCACACCTTCTCCAAAGACCACGCCGTTTTTCTCGGTCTGAGCTTGGAGGATCGCAAAGATCAACTCCTGTTTTCTCAGATTGGCAGCGCCTTCGATTTTCAGTTCGCGGGCCACATCATTGAGGTCAGCAATCGACTTTTGTTTCAATTCTGCGAGATGCATCACTTCCCCCTTAGCTACTGACATACAACTCCTCTCGAGCCCTTGGCTCGTTTATGGGTCACAACCACTCGCTCAAACTGACTGGCCATGCGAAACGTGCTTATATTTTTTATCGTAGTGATGGCTATTATGTCGGTATGTTTTGGATGGAACAGCTTGTGGAGGACGTCCGCCTTACCTAATGGAGAATAGGATATGGTCTCCGAGATCACAGGAGAAATAGGACACAAACAAAATCTTCGGCTGGCCTACGACTCCCTCACTCACGCCCTTGCAAGATTTGGTTCGAGACAGGTTCCGGAGTTGAGTTCTTTGATGGTGAGAATACGTCCACGCTGGAATGTTATGGTTGATGATACCCAGGCTCTGACTCGTTGTCAACTAACATCTCTGTTTTTCGTCTTCCCGCTACCAGTGACACCCGGCCCCATCCTTTTGCCCTCGAATCCATTTTTCAGCCGGTTGTTCTGCGAATTTGAAGTGTGATACACAAACAGGAGGAGTTTTAATGGCACAGGACGAGAACGAAACCGGCCCAGACCATGTCTTCTCTCTCTTCGAAGCCAACCAGCTGATCCCTCAGCTCCAGTCGCATCTGTCAACTGTGCAACAAGGGAAGGCGGTTCTCCTTCGAACACGCGAGGAGGTGCGGAAAGCATCGGCCAATGCCGGCCTTGGGGGCGGTACGTTGGTTGGTATCCATTACGTCAAAAGCCTCCAGGACATCAGCACCAACCTCCAGGCGATCCATGAACTGGGAGTCGTCGTCAAAGACATCGATCTTGGGTTGTGCGATTTTCCGCATGTCCGTAACGGTCGCGTCGTGTATTTATGTTGGAAACTCGGTGAGAGAGAAATACGTTGGTGGCATGAAATCACGACCGGATATAAGGATCGTTGCCCACTCGAGGATTCTGCCTAGCCGACCCTGTACACCGAAACGTGGTCATCTGCCCAGGCAGACGGAAAGATTACGAACATGAAATTTGTCATCATCGGCTACGACGGCCCCCGGGGGAGGACAAACGAAAGATCCACCGGCCTGCCCATCTCACCAATCTAGAGCCTCTCGACAAACAAGGGCGAGTCATCCTCGCCGGTCCTCTCGTGGATAAGGTCGGGAGCTTGTTGGTGTTAGAGTTCGAAACTCAGGATGAGGCTGAACAGTTCGTCCACAATGACCCTTACACAGTTCATGGCATCTTCGAACGCGTTGAAATTCATCCATTTATGCAGGTCCTTCTCAGACCAAGCTAACTTGCCCCTTCCTCCCCTCCATGCCTCCGCTTAAGACCCTTTGCACCTCCCAACCAGTACCTTGGAAGCATTGTCCGGCACCGTTTTGAGCGGTATAGTTATCACATGCATTTCAGCTACACCCTGGTTCTGTTGGTCACCGTGATTGCACTATTTCCCTCGCCTCAACAAGCAACTGCGCTTGACACTACCATTATCACAGAAGGTCGCTACCTGATGGCGGACGGCGATACGCTGGCTCTCGCTGAGGAGAAAGTTCTCCAGCGAGCCAAACGCAGAGCAGTTGAAGAAGCAGGGATGTACCTTGAATCCACCTTCCACGACGCAGAGAAAATCACAAACGGCAGGAGTCTCCAGGCCAGTTCTCTGGAAATACGCACCATCGCTGCGGCAATCACAAAAACCGAGATTCTCGAATCGCAGCGTTCCTTCGAGAACGATCGCCCAAGTTTTTTCGTACGTATTCGCGCAGTCGTCGATCTCGACAATCTTCAAGACGCCATTCGTCGTCGGCATTCCGAACAACAATTGGCTGAACACTTTCGCCGGCTCCAGAAAGAGAATGCCGAACTGAAGGCACAGCTCCACGAATTGAAAATCGTTCCTGCCGGCGTACGTACGCTCACTATCGAGCCGCCTGGCCGCAATGGAGCTCGCGGGCAAGCCCGCACATTGGTCGACAAAGCGATCCTGACTCAAAATCTCCGACAGAAACTCGATATGACGTCTCAGGCGGCAACCTTGGATCCTTCGTCTGTCGACCCCCTGATTGTGCGTGGCCAGACGTATCTGCGGCTCATATCTGCCTCTTACTCCAACAAATCCAGGCCAAGTGAATATTCAGAGTACATCGACAATGCCCGAATGGATTTTGACCGGGCGCTCATGATTGATCCGAAAAATACGTGGGCACTCCTTGGACAGGGCGACGTGAGCACCTGGTTGCACCGACCGGACGACGCCGCTCACTCGTACGAACAAGCGCTCGCGTTGGATCCGTTCTTCGACGTTGCACACCATCGCTTGATCAATCTCTATACCACCCAAGCCCGCAAACTCACGACCGCGAAGCAGTGGCAGTCCGCACTCACAGTTCTCCAGAAGTTTTTGAGTCCCCACGCGCCGGACAGCTGGATCCCCTACCACAAGGAAGCCTATTCTCTCCGGAGCGACATCTATAAGAAGTTAAACCAGCCGACTCAGGCCATTGATGACTTGAGCGTGGTTCTCCGAGTTGACCCCACAGATGTGCAAGCACTCCTCGCCAGAGCCGAGCTCTATCAGAAACAACTCCAGGGACACCTGGCAAAGGATGATTTCGAACGAGCTTGCATTCTCGGATCAGCAGAGGCTTGTGAGCAGCTGCCCTAGCTACTCCTTAACCTGCGGCTTTTCCTTGTGCTTTTGATAATCTGTCCCGACGCAACACCTCACCGTACTGATTTGACAACTCCGAAGACCGACACCTATAATGCGCGACTCTGCAAGAAGAGATGCTACGCAACTCCCATGGGCACAGTTAGTTCAAAAGGCCTAAACCCGCACTACTTTAGTGGCCCAAAAGCTCCCCTAGGTGGGCCTTCTGCGAGGTTGCGGAAAGGGCATGAAAAAGCTTAGAGTGTCTGGAGAATCAAGTCCGTGAAAAATCGTCATTCTTTGGGTCAACTCAACCTTTTACTCGGAGTATAGGCCGTAATGAGTGAGTACCGCGTGCTTCCAGGACCAGAACACTTTCTTCCCCCAGCTGCTGCCAGCATGGGCATCCGGTTGCCAAACCCGGGCGAAGCCCATATCAACGGCGTGATCGTCCCGGAAGAAAAAGCCTATGAGGAAGCCGCACGTCAATTCTTGATGGCAAAGGTGCCGACGATTTTTCCAGGCCCGCTTGTCCTCTGGGCCTGGAACGAAAAAGCGGCGAAGAAGGCCACGGCGATTCGCCACCTTTACAACACACTGAAGGAATGCGTACAGCCGGGGCAGACTGCGATGTTGATTCCCATGCCGGACTACCGGCCGAAATATCCGAAGATCAATCCTGAAGTTGAGATCAATCCGAACCACCCGAATCTGACGATCTGGCACAACAAGATCGATTGCTGCATGTTCGTTGGGGTGCATTGTCATCAGGCAAACCTGTCGCTCAAGATCATCCGGGGTGGAACCTCGTGTTACACGATTGCGATGTGCGCCCAAGCCGGCCACGAAGACGCGATGCTCTCCTTCCGCGACGCGTCCGTCGAAAAGATTATGAAATTGGCCGACTGGGTGAGAAAGTTGAAAGGGACAGTCCAACCACGGCTGACGTCAGCCAAAAGCGGGGCCTCGAACTAAGCCGTTTGAAGCACCGCGCGCAGTGAAAGGAGGCTGGGTCCATGGCAGATACACACTCAGTCATCGGTACAAAAAATAAAAAGGGCCAGACGTATACAGACACCTGGAAAATGATGAACGAGGCGGTACGCACGCCCTCGTTCTTTACAGGCAGCGAAGTCATCAAGGAAGCGGTTCGCCGGGCCAGCTGCGATGTCATGATCGCTTATCCGATCACCCCGCAGAGCGAAGCCGCGGCACTCATTGGAGAGCTGTTTGCCGAAGGCTACATCGGCGACTACTTCAGAGGCGAGAGCGAGTTTGCCGTCATGTCGCAATGCGCGGGTGCCGCGTTTGGGGGAGCCCGTGTGTTCACCACGACTGCCGGACCCGGTACGATGCGTGCCATGGAAAACTTTCCGATGTGGGCCGGTGCGCGTTTACCAATTCAGATGATCGTCACATGTCGAGGCATTAATTCGCCGCTCTCGATTCAGCCAGATACACTTGAGATTGCCTATCTGTTAAACACCGGCATGCTCGTCTGGCATGCGGAAACCGCGCAAGACTTCTTCGATTGGATTCTCAAAGGCTACATGGTCTCGGAAGAGCCGGATGTGCATCTCCCCCTCGCGCTCTGCTGCGACGGGTTCTTCGTGACGCACACCAAGGACGTCGTGAATCTCACACCAGCGGACATGTGCCTGCCGCCCTATGACCCTTATCGCTCACCGGTTCCTTGTATGGACATGGAGTGTCCACCGGTACGGATGATGCGCGATCCGTTCGTCATGAAGAGCAACTACATCAGCTACGCCACGCATGCCAGCTGGCAGCAGGAAATCTGGGCCGCCATTGAACGTTCCCGCAAGCACTCGATCCAGTGGTTGAACGGCTTGATCGATACCGAGAACACCGACGCGGATATCTTGATCGTGGCGTCCGGCACGGCCGTGTCACAGGGACGCGAAGCGATTCGCCTGTTGGAAGACGAAGGCATTCGTTGCGGACTCGTGAAAGTCAAAACGCTCCGACCGTGGCCGGAGGAAGAAATTCGGGAGGCCACCAAGAACGCCAAGCACATCTTCGTGCCGGAATTTAACGTGACCGGCTGGCTGGCAAAAGAGATCAAGGCAACAATTCCCAATCATCAGCGGGTCCATGCGGGGCCGCATGTCTGCGGAGGCATGACAATGCCACCGGAAATTATCGTGTCTGAAATCAAGACGGCCCTCGGAATGAAGACCTTCTCCCTGGCCGGTCGTGGAAGCTGAGCAGTAAACATCCAGAACCAGTTCGCGAGGCACTCGTGAATCTGAGGAGGAATACATGAGCAAAGAGAAAATCAAGATTTCCGAAGACCTCTACGACATCATGCCGTCGGACTATCAAGATCTCGTCAAGAGTGCGACCTACGGCAAAGAAGATCGTGGCTGGAAGGACATCGGTAATTCCAAGGAACTCATCGAGCAGCACTCGCTCTGCGCAGGCTGCCCGGAGTCCATGGCGTTCCGCTACATCCTGGCCTCGCTTCCGAACCCGGAAGACACCGTCATGGTCGGATCCACCGGCTGCACCAGCTTGGTGTTTCCGATGGTGGCCGTACACAACATTCACTCCCTGTTTGGAAACCAAAACGCCATCGCGTCCGGATTGAAGCGCGCCCTCAGTGTCCGCTTCCCCAACAGGACGAAAGATGTGGTTGTACTGGCCGGAGACGGTGCCACCGTCGATATCGGTCTCGACATGACCCTTCAGGCCTGGTTCCGCCAAGAAAAATTCACGACCATCTGTTTCGACAACGAACTCTACGCCAACACCGGCGGCCAAGAGAGCGGGCTCATGCAGAAGGGGTTCGTCGCGAAGATGGCTCCGGTCGGCAAGCTATTCGAAAAGGTCCGGTTACCGGAGATCGCCCGGGAATCCGGCTGCCACTACGTCGTGAATTGTACGGTCAGCAAGCCGTCGCTGGTTGAAAAAGTCATTCGCAACGCGGTACACATCGCCCGTGAGATCGGCCCGACCTATCTCCAACTCTATACCCCTTGCATTCTCGAAATCGGGAAGAACAGCATGGAAGGGTTGCAGGAAATGCGTGACTCGGAGAAGCCGACCGAGCGATTCGCATACAAGGAATACGTCAGCGAACCGGCCAAGCAGCTCTTGGCGGAACTCGCAGCAAAGGATAAGGAACGGAAAGCCGCGGCAAAGCAATTGGCTGGCCAGGCCTAACGAAACCGGAGGCTTCTCATGATTAAGAAACGACTCAATGTCCGGATGTCGGGCTTGGGCGGACAGGGTGCCGTCACGGCGGCGCACGTCTTGGCCATGGCCGCCAACCGAGACGGTAAGTTTTCCATTTCCAACCCGTTCTTCGGAGCCGAGAAGCGCATGGCGCCGGCGGAGAGTTATTGTCGGATCGGTATCGAACGGATCTACGACCGTGGCGAGTTGGTATTTCCCGATGTCATCCAAGTCTTTCACCCCCAGGTCATCACCATGGGAAAAAGCTACACCATGCCCTTCTATTCCGGCGTGAAGGAAGGTGGCCTCGTCATCATCAACTCCGACCAAGAGCTTCTGTCAAAAGATGACATTGAACGGCTCAAGGATCTGAATGTGAAGGTGTTTTACATTGCGGGAACCGAACTCGCAATCGAGGTGGCCGGCACTGAGTTATCGACGAATATGTCAATGATCGGATCGGTCTCAGGCATTACCAAGTGCGTCTCAATGGAAGCGCTGGACGGCGCCTTGCAGGAACGATTCGGAAAGAAGTTCGTCGCCTCTGGTGGAACCGCCTCCTTGGACGAAGCGATCAAGAAAAAATTCGCCAAGAAGGAAATGTTGCTGGCCAAGAATCTGGCAACCGTGAAGGCGGCCTACGAAATCGCCAGTGAATGGGCCGAGAAGAATCAGTATGAGCTGCGAGTCGGCAATCCTGCCGTTGCGGCTTAACGAGAGAAGGAACCAGTTCGCATGTATAACGTAGCGCAAGTCATCGAAGAAAAATGCGTGGCCAAAAAAGGGTGCCGGCTGTGCATCATGTATTGTCCTGAGGCCAACTGCCTCGACCTCAATTCAAACAGGATGGTGGCCGAAGTGGTGATTGACCGCTGTAAAGGCTGTGAACTCTGCGTGATCGTCTGCGACGCGGCCAAGCATAATGCCATCACCATGCAGGCCGTCAGCTCCACTGGGCAACTGATGTCCAAAAAAGGTGAGTCCGCTGCGCTGGGGCAGGCCTACCAAGGCTGACCGTTTCGTATAGCGGGTCTCCCCGCGCAAGACCCCATGGCGCCTGCGCTATGGGGTTTTTTGTTAGTGCCGCCGTGGAGGGAACAGATGGAAACCGAAGACAATGTGATCAATGAGCTCCTCGGTGAAATTGCAGGCTTGATTAATCAATACCCCAAGGCCATCGAACGGCGAGCCGCCATGATCCAGGCCACCGGAAAGGACCCGGAACTGGTGGAGAAACTCGTGAAGGCAGCCGATACCATGCGCGACAGCGGCAATCTGTATCTCACCTGGGCCAAGCACTACGCAGCCATGGCAGAAGGCAATACGGACGCCTCTTCCGATGAGGATGAAACAGAGGATTTTGACGTCTAAAAAAGACCCCCCTTTCCCAAGGGAGTTTTGCTAGAATGCACCCCTCTTCCGATTGAACCTTTGTTCCCCGGTAGCTCAGTTGGTAGAGCAGCCGGCTGTTAACCGGCTGGTCGCAGGTTCGAGTCCTGCCCGGGGAGCCAATCTAGACCAAAAGTGGGCACTGCCCCCTGCGGCGTGCCCACTTTGCGTTCTCCAGCCACACGTGCCACCGCTGCATGGCTGCCTTTCATCACTAGAGGTGTTTAACGGCGGGAGGGGTGAGGTAATAGGCGCACTGGACGGTATCAATGCCGTGTAGAAGCAGCTTCGGTGATTCTACCCCCATGACATGTGCTACTTCCTTCGACCCTTCGGTGGAGACATCACCACTCCTAACTCCTTGAGGGCCTCTCCGGTGAGTTTCTGTAATCCTTTGGTCACCTGTTCCTTATGCCCTACCTTGGCTTGTTCGAAGGTTGTGGCCATCACATCGAGGATTGACTGTTGTTCGACCAGCAGTTCCCGGATCACCTCTGCACGGGGTTTCTCCATGGCCCGAGCTAATCGCGTGACCGTGTCATACAGCTCCGTGTGCAGGGACAACAGGACCCGATGGGGTGCACTCTTGGGTTTAGGGCTCATGTATATCCCTCAGTTATAGATATATTTTTATATCTGTACGCTATACGTATTGTCAAGACCTTCGAGCCATACCGAGAGCAAGCGTACGTATTCCCAGGCCCCCGTGTTACTAGGACGGGGAACCTCCTGCGCGCGGCCAGCTGTCGCTGCCCCGCGCGCCGAATGGACCGGCACTGTTAGAAATTCAGACAGATGGATTCAGCTAGCGGCTTGATTTCGCGAAGGTTTCCCCACTTTTCCCTTGGAATTCGCCTGATTTGCGCCGTTCTATGGAATCAATTACTTCCGGTCACTTCGATGAGTTCCGACCAACGCGGCAGACGTTCTTCCTTGCGGTCTAACCGCACAGCGGATCTGGACCCGCTTAGGGGGATGGATCTTCAACCTTAGTGAGGCGGTCTTGGCCTTTAACGAGGGCCTCCACGGCCTGCAAAAATTTTTTTGGGTGAAAAAGACTCCCGGTACATTTTGTTGGGACAAGCTGCATGATTCCTGGGATTTGAATAGGAGAAATCGAAGGGAATTTCAGGACACCCTGGTTTCCAAAGATTCAGATTTCCGCTGACGATCTAGGGCAACGTGTACGTAAGATTCGGCCAGGTTGCATATCCGACGGCTCGCGCCTTCTCGCCCTCCAGCTTCTCAAAAATAATTCTGTTGAACATGGGCGTTATTCCCGATATTCCGGCCCACCCACCGATCCCATGGGTGAACGTAAACTCACCCTCGCACTCGCTCAAGCCGCCGTCGCACTTGAACTGGCCATAACCCACATCTTTGCCGCCATGCGCGATCACCGTGCACAGTCCAAATTGCGTTCTGTGGATATTCTTTGTGTTGACGGCCACGCGAATCGAGCATACGAGTTGCGCGGTGTGAACATGTTTTTCGCTCTCGCCTTTGTAATGCCGAACGATCAAGACACCCTTCACGATTCCATGGATGACCTGTTCCCCATCCGGAAGGTCATGAATCTCTCCGGTGCCGATCCAACTTGTGCTCACATCCCCAGCCTCGACAGTCTTGGCCGAAGCTAGCGAACTGGTTCCCGCCCATGCACTCAAGACAATGCCTATCAAGAAGTAGAAAGCCAGTCTCATCGTGCCCTCCTTAGAAAGTCGTCCATAGGCTGTCCGATCTCGTGGTCAGGGCATTTGTAGAACAATCCGCAAGGCCTGACAAGGGCGAATTGGCCTTGACAGCTGGGTTTCTCCGCTGACCGAACTCCCACCTGATTCGGAGACTGGGACTACGCGTGTTAGCTTCGCTGGCGGTAAGACATCCAGATGGTGCTGGCCGGAATAGACCTGTACAAGGTACAACGCCTGCTTGGGCATAAATCGCCGATCATCACTCAACGCTACGCGCATCATTCGCCGGAGAGTCTAAGAGACGGGGTGACCGTGTTGGATGGGTCTCGGCAGGACCGAGTTAGCACACCCATGGGGAGGACTACGTAGGATGCGTCAGAGGCGAGAATCCAAGTTCTTGATTTATTTGGTGATCCGGCTGGGACTCGAACCCGGGGCCCTCGCCTTAAAAGTTCAAAAGAACGGATTTTAGCGGCGGCTTGATTTCGCGAAAGTTTCCCCACTTTTCCTTTGGAATTCGCCTGATTTGCGCCGTTCTATGGAATCAATTATTTCCGGTCAGTTCGATGAGTTCCGACAGCGGGTCTCGACCCCTTTAAGGGAGGGATAGATCGGCAACCTTGGTGGGGCGGTCTGGCGTTTAAAGAGGGCGTCCACGGCCTGCAAAATTTTTTTGTGCGGGGGCTTGACATGGTGGTCAGAAGCATGTATATACATACACCATGAGCACCACGATGCAGATTCCTCAAGAGCAATTGGCCCAGTTTCGAGCGTGCGCTTGCTTCAACGTGCGGAAAGCGGCGCGCCTGGTGACCCAGCAGTATGACGAGATGCTGCAGGGCACGGGCCTCCGCGCGACCCAGTTATCGATCCTCGTGGTCATCGCGCTTAAGGGACCAATCACCATGTCGGAACTTGCGAAGGTCTTGGTGATGGACCAGACCACCTTGACGCGGAACCTCACGCCGCTGGAGAAGCAGGGCCTGGTGCAACGGGTCCCTGGCACTGACCGACGTACTCGCAGGGTATCGCTGACGCCCAAGGGCGTCACAACCGTGGTCAATGCTCTCCCGTTGTGGAAACAGGCACAGACCAAGGTCTTGCGAACGTTCGGCCAGACGCGGTTTGAGCGACTGTTGAGCGACCTGCGGATGTTTCAGGAGACAGCAGTGCCACAGAATGAGGCAGGACAGGGGATTGCGTAGCACCCCTTTTTTACCGCATTCCATGTATATGCATAGAAAGGAGACCCTGACCATGAAAGCCACCCCTCACATCACCCCCATCAGCCGCTTCGTGCAGCAGCTCACGACCTATCCCCGAGTCCTTGCCGCGCTCGGGTTGCTCGTGCTTGTGACCTTGGGCGCCATGGGGTCCCACCTGCAGTCCGGGGGACCGACCCAGAGCTTTCATCCTGTGAAGCATCCGGCTCTTGTCTATCGGGAGCAGGTCAAGGAAGCCTTCGACGTGCAGGATCCCATTATCATTGCGGTGATGAATGAGGGCCGACAGGGCGTGTTTACCCCGCACACGCTGGCTCTGGTTCAGTGGCTCACGGACCAGATGGCAGAACTGGGTCATGACACACATCCGCATATCTGGGATCCCGATCACATCGTGAGCCTGGCCACCGTGGATGTCCCCCTGCAGGGCACCGTCACGTTCGTGCGGGCACCATTCTTTAACGAGCCACCACAAGTCCACGCTCAGGCGGATCGGGTGCGCGCGGCCGTCATGGACGGGCCGCGGGTCTTCCGCAGCCTGGTGACTTCCGATGGCAGCGCTACATTTATCGTCACAGAACTGTTGGAGCCCGCGCAGGCGGCGGTGTATGACGCCCTGGTGGCGTTGCTCTACGCGGCGCCAGTGATGGAGGAAACCCTCCAACTCAAGGTCCCGGGGCAGCCCCTCGTCACAACCACGCCGGATCCCCTGCGGCATGCCGTGACACGACAGGCTCCTGCAACAGGGAATAGCGGTGTGATGGCATCGGGGCATCCCCATCAGCCCCTTTTTTAGGTTATTACATGCATATACATGCATAAAGGAGGAGAGACCATGCACGCTTCAGCACGCAACATCTCTTTTGGCCGATTCGTTGTGACCAGAGAAAGTGGGCTTCACGCTGCAATGCAGGCGGGTTTCGCAATGCGTGCTTTCGCGCCACGAGCAGACCTCTGGAGGCTCCCATTGATTGGAGACAGACCCCTAGCATCCATCGTGGAAGTGGGGGGGGCATTCCTTGCCTGCCTACTGCTGGCCCTCACAGTCTTTCCTGGATGCACCTCTTCAGACAGGCCACCCGAGCCGGTTTTACGGCCTGTGAAGGTGGCCCGAATCGTGGATCAGGCCGCCAGTTTTATGAGTTTCGCCGGAGAGGTTCGGCCACGGTACGAAACGCTCTTATCCTTCCGCGTGGCTGGCAAGTTGTTGACTCGAGAAATCGACGTTGGCGATCGTGTACGCAAGGGACAGGTGCTGGTAAAGCTGGATCCGACTGATTATGGCCTTGTCGTGCAGGACCTTAAAGCACAGCTTGGATCCGCAGTAGTCGATCGGGATTTCTTGCGAGATGATTTGCGTAGATACCGTGAGCTGTTGGATCAGCATCTCATCAGCCCACCTGAATTCGATCGTCACCAGACTGCCTACACCAAGGCGCGAGAACGGGCGACTGCGCTCGGAGCCCAACTGAGCCAGGCGGTCAATCAGCTGGCTTACACCGAGTTGTTGGCCGACCGGGATGGCGTCGTGACGGCATTGGAAGTCGAGGCTGGGCAGGTCGTCAGCGCCGGACAGCCTGTCGTGAAGCTCGCTCAACTTGACCAGAAGGACATCCACTTCGATGTGCCTGAGCATCGCCTGCAGGATCTCGTACTTCGCCAAGAAGTCAGTATCACCTTGTGGGCCAAGCATGAACGGAGTCTGAAGGCTCAAATCAGGGAGATCGCCTCGGCCGCCGACCCAGCCAGCCGCACGTATCGTGTCAAGGCGGCACTTCTTGAGGGCCAGGACGCCGCACACCTCGGCATGACGGCGACCGTCGAGATTCCTTCGAACACAGCCTCTCGAATGATCGTCCCGCTCTCGGCCGTGTTTACCCCGCAGAGCAAGCCGGGACAACCGCATGTGTGGCTGATGGATGAGCAGACCGGCACGGTCAGGTCCGTGCCGGTTCAGGTAGGGGAACCCCTGGATGGGGAGCGCATCGCCGTCACGGGACTCGCGTCCGGACAGTTACTGGTTAGCGCCGGCGTCCAGCGCTTGGCGGAAGGACAGGCCGTACGCTTACCGGAAGCGATCGCCTTGGCGATGAATGGAGAGAGCGCTGAACATGGAGGGCGTCAGCCATGAAAGACTTCAACCTGAGCGAGTGGGCGCTCATACACCACTCCTTTACCGGGTTTTTGATGGTGCTGGTGCTGCTGGGCGGAATTTTTGCCTATTTCCAGCTGGGACAGCGAGAAGATCCGGAATTCACGTTTCGTGTAATGGTCGTCAAAACCATGTACCCCGGCGCGACCGCGCTGGAAGTGGAACAGCAGGTGACCGACCGGCTGGAAAAGAAAATCCAGGAACTGCCGAACCTGGACTTCCTGCGCAGCTACTCGAAACCTGGCGAGTCGGTCATTTTTGTCACTCCCCGTGAAGATACACCGCCCAAAGACATTCCCGATCTCTGGTATCAAGTGCGCAAGAAAGTTGGCGACATCCGCATGGCGCTGCCACCCGGCATCGTCGGGCCTTTTTTCAATGACGAGTTCGGCGATACCTACAGCCTTCTTTATGCCTTTTCTGGCGAAGGCTACAGTTACGCCGAGCTGAAACAGGCGGCCGATTCGGCCCGTCAGCAACTCCTGCGCATGAAGTATGTCGAGAAAGTCGATCTCATCGGCGTCCAGGATGAAAAGATTTATGTCGAGTTTTCCGACAAGAAGCTGGCCGAACTAGGACTGGACCCTTCGGCGGTTGCCGAGGCATTGCAGGCACAAAACGGCATGGCTCCGGCCGGAACGGTGATTTCCGCACAGCGCAATCTGCCCATACGACTCACCGGCTCATTCGACTCGGTGGATAGCGTGGTGAACCTTGCCGTGCGGGTCGAGGGCCGAACCTTGCGTGTCGGCGATTTCGCCAAGGTCACTCGGGGCTACACCGATCCTGCGGAATTCAAGATGCGCTTTAACGGCAAAGACGTCATCGGTCTCGGCGTTACGATGAACAAGAAAGGCGACATCCTGGAACTGGGGAAAACGTTGCAAGCCGCTATGACTCGAATCGAGGGAGAGCTGCCGATCGGCATTGAGGTCGAGCAGGTCGCTGATCAATCGCGGGTGGTGAAAACCGCTATCGGCGAATTCACGCGCACCTTCTTCGAGGCCTTGGCTGCGGTGCTCGTCGTCAGCTTCCTGAGCCTGGGATTTCGCACCGGCTCCGTGGTCGCGCTCACGGTGCCCCTGGTTCTATCCGGCACACTGCTGTGTATGCTGCTGTTTGGCATGGATATCCATCGCATCTCGCTGGGTGCTTTGATTCTCGCCCTTGGCCTCCTTGTAGACGACGCGATGATCGCCATCGAGATGATGGCGCGCAAGCTGGAAGAGGGCTGGGATCGGATGCGCGCTGCAACCTATGCCTACCGCGCTACGGCGTTTCCCATGCTGACTGGAACCTTGATCACCATTGCGGGTTTCCTGCCGGTCGGCCTGGCGAAGTCCGCAGCCGGTGAATACACGGTGGCGATTTTCCAGGTGGTGGGTATTTCGCTGTTGCTGTCGTGGATCGGCGCGGTGGTCTTCACGCCCTACTTGGGCTTTCTGATGCTGAAAGTGAAGACGAACAGCGGTAAGGTCGGCCACGATTTGTTCGATACACCGTTCTATAACCGTCTGCGCCGTTGGGTGGATGCGTGTGTTGAACATCGCAAGAGAGTCATCATCGGGACGGTGGCGTTGTTCGGCGTTGGTGTCGCGACTCTGGCCCGCGTGCCCGAGCAGTTTTTCCCGCTCTCTAACCGACCAGAAGTCATTATCGATCTCTGGTTGCCGGAGGGCAGCTCCTTCGCGCAAACCGAAGCAGCCGCTAAACGCATGGAGGCTCTTCTCGCGAAGGACGAGGACGTAGTGAATTATGCGGCCTATGTCGGTGGCGGTAGTCCGCGGTTTTTTCTGCTCATCGTGCAGCAATTGGCGAACACCAATTTGGCCGAATTTGTGGCGATGACCAAGGACAACGGAGCCCGCGAACGGGTGATGCAACGCATCAGAGACGCTTTCGCCACGGATTTCCCCGAAGTGCGTGGACGTGTCATGCGCCTCAACGTTGGGCCACCCATGGACTATCCGTTGGTGTTCAGGGTGTTGGGCGAAGATCCTACGCTGCTTCGACAAATCGCCGACCGGGTGGCCGAGGTCATGCGCGCCAACCCCCATACGGTGGATGTCAACGACGACTGGCATGAGCGCATGCCTTCGTTCCGTCTCGTGCTCGATCAGGAGAAGGCGCGGGCACTCGGTGTCTCAACGTCAAGCCTGTCGCAAGTGTTGCAAGCTCACTACATGGGAATCCCCGTCGGGCAGTTCCGCGAGGACGACAAGCTCATCGACATCGTCTGGCGAGCGCAAGAAAACCTGCGCGTCGCCGCCAACGGATTACCCGATGTCACGGTTCGGACGGCCAACGGTCGATCGGCACCGCTGTCGCAGTTCGTCAAGTTCGAAACCGTGTTCGAGGACGGCGTACGCTGGCACCGCAACCGCTTTCCGGCTATTTCGGTACGAGCCGACGTGGTGGATGGGAAGCTCGCACCCGACGTGGCGGCACAAATCATTCCTCAGCTCAAATCCATCGACGAACAACTGCCGGCCGGTTATTTCATCGAAACCGGCGCGGCCAAAGAAGACGCCTGGATCGCCCAGAAGTCGATCCTGATTTGGATACCACTGGTGGTGATCACTACGCTCGTTCTGCTGATGGTGCAGTTGCAGAATCTGTCCCGGACCTTCTTGGTGTTCGTCACGGCGCCCTTGGGCGTAATCGGCGCGGCATTCGCTCTATTGCTGTTCGGCGCTCCCTTCGGCTTTGTGGCTCTGCTCGGCATCATCGCGCTGGCCGGCATGATCATGCGTAACTCGGTGATCCTGGTAGATCAGATCGAACAGGACGAAAAGGCTGGACGCGATACCTGGTCTGCAATCGTCGAATCGACGGTGCGGCGTTTCCGACCCATCCTATTGACGGCGGCGGCGGCCATCCTGGCCATGATACCGCTGTCGCGCAACGACTTCTTTGGGCCCCAGGCGATCGCCATCATGGGCGGACTGACGGTGGCGACCGCGCTCACGATCTTCTTTTTCCCGGCCCTCTATGCCGCGTGGTTCAAGGTCGAACGTGCGCCACAGGCCAGTGGCCAAGAGACTGCGCTTCCGTTTTATCCAACGCATAACGGTACGTCAGAGGAACAGCCGGTTGCTGTTCCGGGAGGTGTCGCATGAAAGCTTGGTATTCCGCGGTGGTGGTATTTCTGGCCCTGATGGGACTGAACGGCTGCACGCCGACGCGCGTCGGCGACCGCGTGCCGCTCGTAGTTCCGGAGCGCTGGCATAACGCCCCTGATGCTCAACCCGTCTCGGCGCCCAAGGACCTCAGCCAATGGTGGAAGGGGTTCGGCGATCCCGTGCTGAACGATCTCATCGGTAGGGCACTCGCGGCTAATCAGGATCTTAAGATTGCCTCCTCCCGCGTCCGCGAAGCTGCGGCCTTGGTTACGGTGGCGGAGGCGGCTTTCTATCCGACCCTCGACTTCTCGGTCGGCGGAGGCCGCGAAAAACGTATCGATCGTGTCCTTCCGGTCCCGGGGAACGGAGGCATTACGCTGACAACGCCCCGTGCGGATGTATTCACTGCGGGGCTCATTGCCCGTTGGGAACTCGACGTGTTCGGCAGCAGACACCTGGAAGCGGAAGCTGCCGCGGCAAAGGCGCTCGGAAGCGAAGAGGCTCGCCGTGCCGTTCAGGTTGGACTGCTGGCTCAGCTGGCGACCAGTTATCTCGAACTGCGCGGCGTGCAGAAGCAAACGGCCATCCTGCGAGAGAACATCTCCGTGCAACACAAGCGCCTGCAGGTCCTACAGTCGTTCTACCGATCGGGACTGGCCAACAGGTTGGATGTCACTCGTCAGGAAGGACTTTTACGTGGAAGCGAAGCCATGCTCCCCGTGCTCCTGCAAAGGGCGGCGGCGCTCATCCATCGGCTTGGTGTGCTGCTGGGTGAACCACCAGCAAGCCTGCATACGCGCCTGGGCGAATCAGCACCGCTACCGGAGGCTGTGCCGAAAATTCCGGAGCTGTTGCCAGCCGACCTATTGCTACAAAGACCCGACCTCCGTCTGGCTCAAACGGAAGTCAGCGCCGCCGCTGCCCACCTGGGAATGGCCAAGGCGGAGTTATTGCCTAAAATCATCCTTGCAGGAAGCGGCGGTTTTGGCGCACTTGCACTAGGTGGATTTCCGACTCTTACGGAAAGCGTCTACACACTCGGCTCAGGTCTTACTGCCCCTTTGTTCAATGCCGGCCGCATTCGAGCGCAGATCTCTGCAGGCGATGCGCGTCTCGATCAAGCCGCAGCAAATTACGAAAAGACTTTCCTCATCGCGCTGGAAGACGTTGAAAACGCCTATGTCGCGCATGCCTCGGCCCTGGAGCGCCGCAATCAGTTGATCCGGGCCGAGAGCGCAGCGGATCGTTCCCACACCTACGCTGAAGCTTTCTATCAACGGGGTGCCACGGATTTCCTGTCGGTGCTCGACGCTCAGCGGACAAGGCTTTCAACCAGCGACGAGCGCACCAAGGCCGAGACTGCGGTGCGCGTATCCCTGGTCTCGATCTACAGGGCTTTTGGCGGTGGTTGGTCTGGCAAATCCTTAGTGAGTCAGGTCGATAAGGCTACAGATGGCGGAGATAATTTTCTACTCCCCGTTGCGGCAGACAGGGATAAAGCCACTAGATGATCGAGGTGGAACAGGCAAAGCTGCGCGAACGACTCGGGTTGAGTCAGACAGAGTTGGCGAAGCTCACAGGGATGAAGTAGCCGCAGATTGCCCGCTTAGAAAGCGGCGCCCGTTTCCCTGCCTTCACGATGCTGCAAAAGCTTCTCGGGGTGCTCGGTGGCAAATTGGAACTGACTGCGGACACATGCCATCTCACTCCGACGCGAACGAAAGTAGCCAGCGCTCGGCGGTAGGCCGCCCTGAAGAATCCATATTTCATGAGTCATCCGACATCGCCTTCCTAACTCCTGCCCTCCTGTGCCATCACTTTCTGAGGGAGAAGTCGTTGAAAAGGGAAGCCCCAGGAGGGCCGGAGGCTTCCCAAGAAAAACCGCTCAGCGCTTCAAGGCATGAGCGGCTATCCACTCTTTGGCCTCACGGGCCACCGTGAGTAACGCTTCCAGGTCGTTGAGACCGAACGAGGTGCCGTTGCGCCATTCTATTGAACATGAATAATCCCCATCCAATGCCCATTTTTGTCTCCTTTGGGGAGCCACCAGGATAGAGGGCTGTTGGCCAAGCAGCGCCAACAACCCTCTCTATGTTTTGCACATACCCCATTACGCAGCACGGGATATGCCCTGTTGAACCATCGCCCGCGCTACCACACCGCTCTTCAGGACGATTTCACAGACATGGTCAAGCCGTTCGATATGTTCGTAGGCGGCCCAGGGATCCTGCGCAACGGCGCAGACACCGTGTAGGAGAAATGGTGTCAGGAACCATTGATTGCGGCGGTGGCGGTCGAACCGGGGGTACGCAGGGGATCGGTTTTACGGGAATGCGTTACGGGTATGTGTGTGAAACAATGGTTCCTGACACCATTTCATGTTCCAAAGGAATCCGCGTTAAAATCCCGTTCGGGTAGCGAGTAGTCAAAACACCAATCGACTCGGGAGAGAGACTCCGGTTGTTCAATATCGCACCCGACTCCGGTGGCCCAATGCAGAAACCTTTCATGGAGGACCGAAGCCGAGTACCGCCAAAGAGCTTGGCTTCGAAACGTAACAAAGAAAGAAGGACTGTTGAACTCGCCACACTCGATTTTGAAGTCCTCGTTCGTGAGCACGAAAGGGTAGCCAGAACTGCTGCCATAGGGGTGAAGAAAGAACTCTGTGCCGCCTAGAGATAAAGCGCGAGGTTCCCGGCTTTTATCCATGCGAAGTTGCTCTTTGGCAATGGCGAGCTTTGCAAAGTTAAAGTGTTTTGCAGCGGGAGGAGTCAAATAATAGGCGCATTGGATGGTATCGATACCATGCAACAGCAGTTTTGGTGCTTCAATCGGCATCGTGCGCCCTACTTTCTCCGCTTCTTTGCTGGTGCCATGACTTCCCCTAACCCCTTTAAGGCTTCCCCTGTGAGTTTCTGCAATCCCCTGGCTGCTTGTTCTTTATGCCCCGCCTTCGCTTGCTCAAAGGTCATGGCCATCATGTCCAGGATGGGCTGTTGATCAGCCAAGAGTTCCCGAATCACTTCCGCACGCGGTTTGTCCATGGCCCGTGCCAATCGCGTGACGGTCTCGTACAACTCTGTAGGCAGTGACAACAGCACCCGATGGGGCGCACTTTTTGGTTTTGGACTCATCTCTATCCCTCCGCTATAGATATGCTCTTATATCTGTACGCTATACATCGTGTCAAGGCCTTCGTGCCGCGACCAGAGACACTCTATGTATCCCTAGGCCCCCGTGTTACTGAGACGGGGCTGCATTCCGCCCGTCCGGCTAGCGCCGGATCGGGCGGTCTGTGCTAAAGCCGCTGGCGTAGTTCGCGCATGCCATGAGCCCCACGATAGCCGCCTTGTACTGTGCGCTAGGACCTGAAGGGTCACGAAGGTGGTTGAATCGGGATGACACCGCTGGAAGGTGCGCCATTATCAGCTGATGAAAGTACAGAAACCCAGACACCCATATCCGTTGAAGGCAACATGAACCGGACTGGATCGGGCGTGATTCTCTGTTCCATATCTGCAGGCAGGTACGCGCACCAGTGGGGGACAGAGAGGGGTCGTACGACTCCCCCTGAACTTCTAAGAACTCGATGTCTCAAAGTCGCATGTCCATAAAACCCTCTAAGAACTAGGGGGACCAACTTCGCGAGACATGGATCTCGGAAGTCTAGTGGTTGGCTGTCCATGCATCCACCAGATGATTGAGGGACGGCGGAATTCAATCAGCCGCTTGCTCGTCTAATCTCGCAAGCTCGGTCGTGAATGTTACGATGTCGTTCTCAATCCCTAACTCGAACAATGTATTGAGAAATGCCATGGCCGTGATAAGAATGCGCGCTGCTTCAAGCAATTCCGGACGCAGGTTTTCGTTTAGATCAGGCCCGAACCTTATGTCTTGTAGTTCACCCACGTCACTCAAGTCGACATATCGTTCAAGGCTGCGGGGCCGTGAATGAACTTCAGATGAGAAAAGCCGGTACTGTCCGTCGTACAAAGCCGAAAGGCCAATATCTTGCGACCACTGTTGGACCGTCTCATCCTTAGCGTCGCCAATGAGGTCAACAATATGCTCGATCAGATTGTCGGTCAGATCGCCCCTGATCACATCAAAGGCCTCTGCGGGATTACTCCGCATTGCTCTGACTATCCGAAGCCGTTGCCGCTCTCCAATACGAATAAATGCTTCTACGAACCCATTGGACTGGCAGACTTTTCCCAATATGATCAACGCCTCTAGCCCAATCCGCAGTAATGATGCCGCCTGCGAGACAAGCCCTCGTTCAAGTAGAAGCACACCTGCTTCAACATCCTGCATTACCTTTATGAAAAGACCTACCGCAAAGATCTCCTGTCCATCCCGACTGTGAGCCTTAATCTTGAATTTAGTCTGATGGCAAAAGTGGCTGACACGATCAACAAAATCAAAGTACGGAACATGAGACTCGCGAAATCTCGCTCGGTACCCTTCGATTTCAGGCGAAAGAAACCCCTGGTCATTGATGCTCATGACTAGCTCGCTTCCTGCACATGACGATCATCAAAAGCAACGAGTACAGCAACGGGATGGACTAGGATACGATGACCCAAGCTCAGGTAATCCTAAGCTGAACAGTAAAGAAGTAGATGAGGAGATGGTCCCCTTTCACATTCCATCTGTTTCAGGCACCTTAAACAGGAGATGGATCTTCTTTCTGAGTGCCTCATCGCAAGCTCCACGATCGTCAACCATCTTAATGATCCGGTCTATCTGCTCGACCGATCGTTCCGGCAACTGAGAAACCTCTGACAGTTCCTGAGGCGTCAAATACTGCGTTAAGTACGAATAGGGATCGAGACCTTGCTTAAATCCGATCTCGACCAAGAGATTCCAAGTGCTCCTACTTCCTAATCGATCTAGCAAACCTAAGTACCGGCAGTATTCAGACAGTGCGGGTTGTGCCGCCTGTGCGAATGCCTCGTGATACCATTCATGAAATGCATCTACGCGAGTTCGATACAATTCAAAAAGTTCTTCCGGATCAACCCCATTAGGATTTTGCTCGATGTACACTCTGGCCTGGCTGGGCCACTCATCATAAGCAAGCAAATCCTCGCGTTGAAGAAGGAATCGCACTTCTTCAGGACCTTCGGAAGGTCTCCGCACCTCCCACTGTGCTTCGAACACCCGTCGATGAGAGATGTAGATTCTCAGGCCGTGGATGAAACGGCTGACTCCCCAAGTGGTAAATGAATCCTTTACGTGATCTTTGTAGTCCGCAATGGCGACATGCTTGATGGTGGCATGGCACGTATCAACCAAGGCTTGCGAAGCACAGACCGCCGCGAACAACGCAAGGCGAATTGCTCGAACCCGGCACTCGAACTCAGCCTTATTGGCACGCCACCAAAATGCTTCCGTGACCGCATCTGCTCTAAATAAATGGCAAGCTGTCTTAAGTGCGTCAATGGCTTCGTGCAGAAGCTCTAAGCCTCTTCCGAGATCTTCTAGATCCCTGTAAAATACGTACCCTGGGTGCGTGCGAATGATTTCTCTGGTTCTTGTGAAATTTCTAAAGTAGGCAGCAGTTAGAGCTTCGTCGCTCCAAGGTGGTGGACCAATCGTAATGTTGTTAATCTGAGACAGAATTTCTGACAACTTGGTTTGTGACATCCCTACACCACCCATCCCCTGTTGACGAGCGCACCGCTTAAGCGCTGCCGAACCATCATATGACTTCTCTGGTTGGGAACAATTGATTAATAAAATCAGCTGCTATCTGCATGGATGATACAGCCGGAGCTGTAGAGCCTCAAGGCCCATCATCATAGTGCATCAAGAGAGGAATTTTACCGAATGAAGCCGAAAAGACTTTTCGACGAGTTCGCGCGGACCGAAACAAGAACGAGGAACCGGAATGAGCCTATGTTTGCGTATCTCAATACATCTTCCAGGAACCCCGTTGTGTCGATTAGGACGACCCTTGAGGAATGGTTTTCAGAAATCCAAGGAGTTAATCAGAAAGACCTACGTTCACGATTTCGTTCGTTTGATGATGAAACACACCTTGCGGCTCTATTCGAGCTGTATGTTTATAGCTCCTAAGCTCTATGGGATTTCATCTAAGCACCCCTCCTCCTCATATAACGAAGAAGAGGACTAGGCCTGACTTTTTGGTTTCGGATACGCGAGGGAAACCACTGTGCGTCATTGAGTGCACCTCAGATTGTCTACCCAAAGAGGCTCTTAGCTGCAACAGACGTTTAAATAACCTGCTTCTCGCAATCGGCAAATCAAGATCTCCTAATTTCTTTCTGGACATAGTGCATGATGGCACTCTGAACAATCCCGCTCCTGGCGCAAAGATACGAAAGGAATTGGAAAGGTGGATGGCTGCCCTTGACCCCGATGACCTTATGCAGAAGATTGTTTCTAGTGGATTAGATGATTTGCCGAAATATTCTTGGAAAAGCGATGATTTTATTCTCACAATAACACCAATCCCGAAAAATCCTGATCGGAGAAATTTTGGACTGGGCACTGCTATCGGAGCTCTGAGCCCAAGGGAGATGTCAGAAGTGAAGACATCCGTTGGAATAAAGAAAGCATTAATGAACAAGGGCTACTACTACGGCAATCTAGACCTTCCGTTCATCATTGCCATCAATGTCATAGGGAATGAATTCGCTCGCCGAGAGCATTGCCTTGAAGCATTCTTCGGACAGGAATGCGTCAGTGTTTCTAGGACGAAAGATGGATCAATTCAGCAGCGACATGAAAGACGACCAAATGGGGCATGGAGTGGGCCGGCTGGTTTCAGAATGAAGGGTGTTAGTGGTGCTATGATAGCTTTTGGGTTGAGCGCCTTTACAATCCACAAGCAGGGCCCCATTCTCTATCATCATCCTTGTCCATCAAATCCTTTCTCATTCGACCTATGGCCTCTTGATCAGTACGTAGTTAGAGAGAACAGAATGGTCAAGCTGGAAGGCAGACCAGCCAGCGATCTATTGGGGCTCTCACCTCTGCCGGTTGATTAATGATTGAAATATTTTCACTGTCATGGCTCCCCTGTTTCTCGTCACGGTTTTGGTTAAAGTTCGGTTACAGTTTTGAACTGGATTTCCCATGATATTCCCAAGGATGGCCCAAATAGGCCTGCAAAACTAGCTGATGCCTTACCTACCGTCATTTTTTAAGGCGTTCTGAGCTAGCTGAAAATCGTTCAAGAGTTCTCTTTCCTCCTTGGAATTTGAACAGTATATCGCCAGTGCTCAGATGTGCTCTTGTCGGGGAGCCACCGATAGAGAGGGCTGTTGCCAAGCAGCACTGACAGCCCTCTCTGCGTTCCACGTACTCGATTAGGCGGCACGGGATGTGGGTCGTTGAACCGTCGCACGCGCTACCACACCGCTCTTCAGAACAATTTCACAGACATGCTCAAGCCGTTCGATATGTTCGTAGGCGCCCCAGGGGTCCTGTGCAACGGCGCAGACACCGTGGTTTGACTGCCCCACAATATCGAACATCAATGTTCCGTCTTTCCGCAGGCCCAGACATTCAGCCGTCATGTCGGCCAACTCCCGTGAAAGGGCCGGCACCGTCGGCACCGTCGGCCCCACACGAGTATACCGGGCAATTTCCGGGAACTCCGCACTGATCGCCTGTAAGTCAACCCCGGCATAGATCGCCGCAACAATGTGCGTGGCATGAACATGCACCACCGTACGCGTCTTCCTTGTGTCGCGCTGCAGATTCCAATGCATCCACAGCTCGCCCGAGGGCTGCTGCCCGTCACGAACCTTAGGAATCGTCTTCTGTGTCAGCGGGTCCCCTACGATCTCCAGCCGCACGACATGCTCCGGATGGACGATAGTTTTCCGCCATCCGGAAGGCGTAATGTAGAGGTACCTGCCCGCCCGCTTCCGCATGCTGATATTGCCGTCTCTGGTGGTGATCCACCCCCGCTCATACACACGCCGCATGACATCACCGATTGCTGTCAGCATGATTCCTCCACGTAAGGGTCTTCCAAGAATCGTTATCGGCTCTTCTCTCCAAGGCCTTGAGGCCCCACGGAGGTGAGGCGAGAGAGCCGGAATATCCACACGTCCGAACTACGCACTGAACCTCGTTTTGCGTTATGATCGGGCGATGAGTGAGACTGCATCACCTTTTCAGCCGCCACCGCTCCTCCGAAACGCCCATCTGATGACTCTGCTGCCTCGCTTCTGGCCACGAAACACCTCATTGGCGGGACTTCCGCAAGAGTCCCGTCTCTTCACCGTCGGACCGGACACGCAATTGCGAGGCTTCTGTCATTGGCAAGACAATCGGATGTCGTCTCCCACAGCGATAGTGGTCCACGGTCTTGAAGGCTGCAGCGAATCTCCTTATATGCGCGGGATCGCGGGAAAAGCCTATCGCTCAGGCTTCAATGTCATCCGCATGAACCAGCGAACCTGTGGCGGAACCGAGCACCTGACACCGACCCTCTACAACAGCGGTTTGAGTGCGGACTACCGCGCGATCGTGGGCGAACTTGCTCACCGCGATAGACTCAATCGGATCTGGCTGATCGGCTATTCAATGGGCGGGAATCTCGTCCTCAAGGCGGCCGGCGAGCTGCGCACATCGGAGCCGGCACTCTCAGGCACCGTTGCCGTCTGTCCGAATATAGATCCTACACAATGCGCCGAAGCCTTGGAGCAGCCGCGCAACTGGATCTATCACAGACATTTTCTCGTGAGACTGAAGGCCCGACTGCGCCGAAAAGCCGCCCTCTTACCCGGCAAGTGGGATCTTACAGAACTCGATCGCATCGCCTGGATCAGCGAATTCGACGACCGCTACACGGCTCCGGACGGCGGCTATCGGAACGGAGCCGACTATTACGATCGCGCCGGCGCACGCCATGTCCTTCATTCCATCACAGTTCCGACCCTCATCATCACGGCGCAAGACGATCCCTTTATTCCCTACTCGATGTTCACCGCCTCCCTGATTCAACGACACGCTCAGATTCGGGTGGTCGCGCCCCGCCACGGAGGCCATTGCGGGTTCTTTCACTGGGGTCACAAGGGAGAAGATTCCTACTGGGCAGAGAATCGGATCGTGGACTTCTTGCGAGAAGGAGCGTAAGGAAGGCCGGCTGCGCCGGGCTCGACGCAGCCGGTGAACTTGGATCTAGGCTGCTTTTCGCAACCTGCGTGAATCCATGGCAGCAACGAGCGGCGCGCATTTCTGCACCCAGCTCACAATGAGCCAGATACTGCTGGCGACAATAGCCGCGATGAACACCCAGTTGTACGCCGCCTTGCCGGACTTTGCGAGGAACGGTTCCACAGGAAAGAGCAGCACCCCGTAACAGATGCTGACCGTCAGTAATGTGGCGAGCGGCAGAATCATCCCTTGAAATGGGAATACCCATTTCCATTGTTCAGGCGGATTCCTGGCCAGCTCGCGAGCGCCCAGCCACGCGATCACCAACGCTCCACCGTAACCGACGAATTGGACCAGGTCAGACGCATGGAGTTTTCCAACGGCCGTTCCCCGAAATAACGGGAGCTGTCCAAAAATTACGGCGAAGAGAAACGCCAAGACCATGGCCACACCATATTCCATCATCCATTTGCGAGCTTTCATTGCGTACCTCCTGGACGGCACAGTTCGAGGCCACCGTCCGACACTAGAACAGAAGCATAGCACGGGTCCAATTCGTGTCTAGAAACAAGATGTTAGAGGCTGAATAGATGATTACGCGATCACACTCTGCAGATGGGCTCGAACTTCCTGGACATAGGTTTTGAACGGGTCCGGCATGGGGAAGGGAGCCCGGCCTCGTACCTGGAAAATCGACCAGTTGATGACGTAGGCCGGAAAGAACCGCTCATCGGACTGGGGGTTCTCCAGATCTACAGGAGAACCGGAGAGTAGCAGATGTTTGACCAGTTCGCTCCGGCCATAGGCGCGCGTGTTTTTGGGCCCATGATCCATGGCCAGATGAATCACGCTATCTGTCGTCAAGCGGGGCACCCGGCCTTCCTGGAGCAATCCATAATAGAGACTCTTCTCTGGATGTAGGTTGTGGTACTCCAGGTCGAGACTCTTCAGCATAGGATCGTCCCAGTCCACCTGCTCGGATTCGCGGTACGATTCGAGCAGCCAGAGCTTTGACGCCCAATCGACACGCCCCACCAGTTTGGCATAATCACCGCGCAAGTCTTGCAGGACGGTTTCCCATTGCACCAGCACCCAGTCCGTCTCGTCGTCCTGCCCCTTACAATGTTCCTGTGCAGCGGCCAAGAATCGCTCCTGAATATCAATGGCCGAAATCGTCTTACCGGATTGCAGCCGGACAAGCCACTGGCGGTCCTGATCTTGAGAAATCTCCTGCAAGCTCTCCACCGGTTCGTTGATGTCAAGGTCACGCGGCGCGTGGCCCTCTTCAATCAGTTGCAGCATCAGACCGGTCGTACCCAGTTTCAACGCCGTTGCAAACTCCGCCATGTTCGAATCGCCCAGCAGCAAATGGATGCGCCGGTACTGATTCGGATCCGCCAGTGGCTCATCTCTGGTGTTGATGATGGCCCGGTTCTGTTGCACCCATTCGAAGAAGTCGTTCACAATATGATCGGCACGCTGCGAAATTTGAAAAGGGAGCCGGCCGACATCCCGACTATGCCCCGCAGCTGCGCGCGGGACGATCAGTCGATCGACTTGTATCCAGGCATCCTGCGGGCTTGCCGATCCGACACGGCCGGATCCGGTAAAAATCTGCCTGGTCACGAGAAAGGTCACGAGCGGGTTCAGCCCCCGCCGCGTGAAGGGAAACTGTCTGGTCACCAGATAGTTTTCATGAGAGCCGAATGTCGCGTCGGTCTCATGATCGATATTGTTCTTGATCAAGGACACCGTATCGGCCCACCCCAATTCGTCGATCGCCTGCTGTAACACGTGGTCGCCGGCACGGTCCGACGCCACCACATCCGTGAGGCTTTCGCATTCGGGTGAGGCATACTCTATGTGTCCCATGTCGAGGTAGATCCGTCCGGCGTTGGTCAGAAACCCGCCGTTTCCCGGCGGTTCATCGTGACCTCGATGGTGGAGATCCAGCACCCCACGACGCTGAGCATGAAAGATCTGATCACGAAGTTTGTGCGCGAACCAGGTGGGAGAATGGTCAGGCCGTTCCTGTTGAACGAGAAGGCCGTACTCCGTCTCAAGTCCAAAAATACGGTTCAGCATGTCAGGACACGAGCGCAGCCTGTAGGCCAGCCGGCAACAGCCGCCTGAGTTCGTCCGAAGCCAGCGCCCGATACTTGGACGACCCCGGTTGATTTCGATCCAGTACGGCACACTCAACGGTTTTTTCTGCGATGTACTCCCGCAGATACGCAGAAAGTGCGGCGGTATCGGTGGGAGACACCTTGGAGCCAGCAGTCTCTGTGTCGTTGCTTCGTTCACTGTCCGCACTGGCCAGCCGCTGGGCTCGATCACCCAACGCCCATGCGAGCAGAGCCGTGGCCACAGCCTGGCCAAGCGACAGGTTCGATGATGTTTCGTGACGGATGTACGTCATCATCTCTTTCTGCACCGCGGATGTGGCTGCTATGACCACACAACCCGTTGTTTCCTCGAATGTGCCGTCATAGTTGATCGTGAGGAGCACATCCTTCGCAGGCTTCTGTCCAAGCTCAGCAAGAAGAATCTTCACGATGAACGGCGCCTTATACACCTCTTCAAACGCCTGCTTGATCGCCGGCGCCACGCCATACTTCACCAGTCGCGCACCTGTCACATCGGAAGGGGAACGATTGAACCCTTCTGTATGAGACATTTCCAATAAGCTGAACCGGAGCTTCTCCAGGTCAGCCGGGTGGCCCATTCCGCCCAATGCAATCCGATCGTAGATTTCGTACAGCTTGGGAGTACCTTTGCTGATGGTCGCCAACACAATGCCGCCATCATAGGCGATGGCCACCACAGGGCTCCCCTGCTTGAACTGTTCGTCCAGATACGTTCGGCGATTGCCGACGGCTTCGACCCACCGATACGGTTCTTCATACATGGCGCACCACCTTTGACTCGAAGAGCGGTTTCAATCGATCATCAGGCACGACGCGAACTCCATCCTGTGTAATCAATTTGATGATTGGATACAGGTTGGCCTCACGATTCACTCCCCCGGTCGCCGAATCGAACTCAGCCGCACTCGTCAAAAGGCGCAGCGCCTGAATGGTGGCTTCTTCTTCCGTCAACGCGACGAGGGGACGTTCGCCCCACGTGTTGATGTAATGGAGAATGCCACGAATGGTCGGAGAACCTGAGCCGGATACGGCATACTCGACGCCTTCGAACTCCGCACCAAGAATGTCGTAGAAGAAAATCTTGGCCATGCCCTGCTCGAAATCATAGCCCGCAAATACCGGTACGACCGCGCCGGTGCCGGCCAGCGCAGCGGCGACATTCTCCTTCAAGAGCTTGGACACGGCGCGCAGCTTCCCTTCAAAGCTCAGCTCTTGGAGCTGCGTGCGCCGGTAGTATTTGAAGGAATGTTCCAGGACCCGCACCATCTCATACGCAGTCGCGGGCACCCCGGCGATTGCCATGACACTGTAGCGATCGATTTCCAGGACCTTGTCCGTCCGGTCGTACATCACCATGTTGCCGGCTGTAGCCCGCCGATCGCCGGCCACCAAGACCCCGTCGCGGTACTTAAACGCGAGAATCGTGGTCGCGTTGGTCATCTCCTGCCCATGGCCTGCGGCAGCCGAACTGCCAAGCTGATAGCCCTGTTCTTTGAGTAGCTGATAAAAATCGCCTTGCATCCCCATAGGTCGCTCCGCTCCGTAAGAGGTACAGGGTGAAGAGTGAGAGGCAGGGACAACGTTTCCCCACCTTACTCTTCACCCTTTATCCCTCGCTGTTATTGTCCTGTTCGCTGCCGGTATCGCTCCGCTTGTTTCGGATCGACCTTGCGCATTCGCTTGAGCAAATTGTCCTTGTCCGGTGAGCCGGTCTCCGGTCGTTTCGGACCACCACCTTCTTCAGACGGTCCGGGCGACTTGGGCATCGGATCGACAGGCCTCTCGCGGCGCTCTGGCATCGAGATATCATTCATGATGTCAAATCCTTTCGTTGCTTCCATGTCGCGACTGCCTCAGCTGGGGACAGAGCCGTTTCAAAGATCGCCGCACAGTTCTTCACGTCTTCGGGGTCGAAGAGATCCCCCATCTCCAAGGTCTTCGAAACCAACCCGCCGGCAAACTGAATTCGCTCCCACTGCATGGATTTGATCTGGTCAGGAAATCGCCGCACGCACAGACCCCGCAACCCGCCTCGCGTGTCCTGGGGCCCGGCTGAGAGCGCCTGCTCAACATCCGCGTCAGTCGTCATCCGCCAGGCCTTCCCCTCCGCTTCCAACCCGAGAAACAGCCCGCGCTCCGTATTCATATTATGATATTCCAGATCCAAACTGGCCAACCAGGGATCGTCCCAGCCGATCTGCTCTTCACGAACAAAGGTCTCGAGCAGCCACAGCTTCGTGACCCAATCGAGCTTGCCGATGAGCGGCATCCGATCCTGTGTGAGCAGACGCAACGTGTCACCCCATTCCCGCAAGATCCAATCGGACTCAGCATGAGAACCGGCCAGGGTTCGTTGAGCCGCCGCGTAGTACTGCTCTTGGATCTCCAACCCTGAGAGCGTGCGACCGTTCGTTTGGCGTACCGTCGCCTTGAGATCGGCGTCGCGTGACACTTGCTTGACCGCGGCGACCGGCTGCTCCAGTTCAAGAGTCGGCGCCGCGCCGCGCTCGATCAGATCCAGCACCAGCTGCGTCGTGCCGGCTTTCAGCGCCGTCGCGTACTCGCACATGTTGGCATCGCCGATGATCAAGTGCAGCCGGCGGTATTTGTTGCGATCGGCGTGGGGCTCGTCGCGCGTGTTCACGATGGGCCGGTTGTGCATCGTATCGACACTCAACTCGGTTTCCATGAAATCGGCCCGCTGCGAGAGCTGGAATGCCCCCGGCACACATCCGGATTCTTGCGCTTCGATCCCCACCTTGCCGGCCCCGGCAATCACTTGCCGGCTCACGAGAAACGGCAACAGGCCCGCAACCAACTTCGCAAATGGGATCGAACGCGGCACCAGGTAGTTGTCGTGGCAGCCGTAGCTGTGTCCATGGAAGTCGGTGTTGTTCTTATAGAGCTGGACATGGGCGCCACCCAGGCGCTTATTGCGACGGTCTGCCGCCCGCTGGACGATCCGCTCCCCGGCACGATCGTGCGCCAAGAGATCTTTGAGGCTCCGGCACTCCGGCGTCGAATACTCGGGATGTGTGTGGTCGTTGTAGAAGCGTGCGCCGTTCGGCAGAACCAGGTCGCTTTTCATCTCGTGGAAGGAGAACGGTCGATGGGCATCGACCTTCGCAAACTCATCTTCTTCCTTGTCCTGCGCCAGGCCGGACACGCGGAACCCGCGCGCATCTTCGTGAGGATCTTCCCCGGCATAGTCCCAACGTCGTTCGAAAGAGGCGGTGAGATGCGCCCGCACCAGTTCCATCGATTCGACAACGGAATCGACTTCTCCAAAATCGTCGCGCGTGATGCCGTACTCGGTTTCAATGCCAAACAGACGCATATGTTCCCGGTCACATGCTAACAAGTTGACAGGCTGACACGTTTGAATTCCCGTGCACCTTGTCAGCTTGTCAGCTTGTCCTTTGCCAGCTCGTGCTTAAATGATTGGGCTCACCAGCCGCTCTTCTGCTTGTCGGCCTCGACGGAACGACGATACCCCGACGACTTGTTCAGGATGGTGATCCAGCAGTTTCAGCCATTCTTCAGACGCATCGTCCGGCGGCAGCATCTCGCCTTCTCGGAATTCTTCCGCCACCGCATCCAGCAGATCCTTCGCCGCCAATCCGGCCGGCGTGCCTGCTTGGATCGTGCGATCGATGGCCTTTTCTTTCGCTCGTTGAACGATCGACGACAGAATCGCGCCGCTCACGAGATCGCCGCGGTACAATACCTTGGCTTGCCCGCTGCGGAGCCGGATGGAGAGAAGCCGGTTTTCATCCACCCGTTTAAAAATGGCGTCGAGCACTTCGTCCACAAGCCATCCGAAGGCTTTCGTCTTCTCCCCGCCTCGCTCGGCCACGACGGTAGGATCGAGCGGCAAGTCTTCCGTCAGATACACTTTCAGGATCTCTGCGGCAGCCCCGCGATCGGGCCGACTGACTTTGATCTTCCGGTCAATCCGGCCGGGCCGCAGCACCGCCGGGTCGATGAGATCAGGACGGTTCGAGGCCAGGATGATCACGACGTCGCGCAACGACTCGATCCCGTCCATTTCGCTGCAGAACATCGGCACGAGCGTATTGGAGATATTGAACGAACGCATCGCGCGCCGCGTTCCCAGAATCGATTCCGCTTCGTCGATGAAGATAAACGGCAGCGCCCCTTCTTTCCGGCGTGCCCGTGCCTGGGCGAACAGATCGCGGACCATCCGCTCAGACTCCCCCAACCACATATTGAGGATCTCAGGTCCCTTAATATGGAGAAACGCCCCGCCGGTGACGGGCGGGCGTTGATCCAGTCCCTTCGCACCCTCAGACTTGGACTCGCTGACCAGCTTCGAAAGGCTGCCGGCAGCCGCTTGACCGATCAACGTCTTCCCACAACCGGGCGGGCCATGGAGCAAGAAACCCTTCGGCTGGGAGAACTTGAATTGTTCGAAAGTTCCGGCATGGAGAAGCGGATACTCGATCGCTTTGCGAATTGCGGTGATCGCTTCGCTCTGTCCTCCGATCTGTTTCCAGGTGACTGTCGGCACTTCGTCGAGCACGTGCTTGCTCGCCTGACGATCTTCCAATTTCTCGATTGCAATCCGATGGCTCGGATCGATACGGATTTCGTCGCCGGCCTTCAGGTCGGCTCCGACGAGATCACTGGATCGCTGCAAAATAAGCGCCTGCCGTCCCATCTCCTGCTCAAATCGCAACCGGCCGTCCGCCATTGCTTCACTCAGTTTCAGAATGGGCCCGTTTCGGTCATAACCCAGCGCCTTGATCACGGCATAGGCGTCATTGACCAAGATCTGCGTCCCGGTCTTGAGATCAGCCCGGGGGACACGCGGATCGACGTTGGCGTAATACTCGGCCCCGCCGACCAGAATGCGAGCAAGCCCCTCCCCTGGAATCTCCAACAGCGTGCCGATGCGATTCGCCGGCGCCGTCAGCTTGGCCACGACTTCACTGATCTTCTTAAACTCCGCGTCGCGCTGTTGATTCGACGCGGCGCTCAGCATCACGGCATGGCGAAGTTTATAGAGGATCTTCTGGCGCGGGTCGTCTTCGGAAAATGACGCCAGACACTGTTCGATCAATTCGAGCGGGTCCGTCCCGGTTTGCGCCTCACGCTTGCCGGCCTCACGGCCACTCCCCTCACCAGGCAGCTGGCTGCTGATCTCTGTGGAGCGATGATCGCTCATGGATAGTCCCTCTTCCCAGGCCGGGAACGATGAAGGAAACTTCTGAACTGGTAAGGCATCTTAGCACAGACTCTTTGCCGTCTGCCCAGACCTGTCTTGTGCTAATTCACCGCTTGGAGAGTGACCTCGACGGACTGCCGTTTGTTATTTCTGATCACGTCTACCCGCACTCGATCGCCAACCTTATATTTCTCCATAATGTCCATCAGACCATCGATCGTCTCGATCGGCTTGCCATCGATTGCGACCACAATGTCGCCGAGATCGACGCGACCGGTCGTGGTCTCGCGTGCGCCCTGCAGCCCGGCACGATCGGCACCACCCCCGCGCGACACCTTGCCGATGATCAGTCCTTTAATGCCCCAACGCTTGGCTATCGCGTCCGGAACCAGCGACACACCGAGGCCGGGCCGGATCAGTTTTCCGTGCTTGATCAACTCCGGCACGATGCGATTCACCGTGTCCACCGGGACAGCGAATCCGATCCCAGCATACGCGCCGCTGGGACTGACGATTTGGGTGTTGACGCCGATCAAGCGCCCGCTGCTGTCGAGCAATGGCCCGCCGGAGTTCCCGGGATTGATCGCGGCGTCGGTTTGAATGACTCCTTCGATCGTCCGATTCGACATCGACTTGATCGTCCGCCCCAATGCGCTCACGACACCGGTCGTCAGCGTGTGGTCCAACCCGAATGGATTGCCGATCGCCAAGACTTTTTGCCCAACCCGCAAATCGTGCGACGCCCCGACCGCCAGCGGCTCCAACAAATTTTCGGACGTCCGGATCTGCAACACAGCCAGGTCATGATCCGGATCGGCGCCGACCAGCTTGGCCTGGTACTCACTCCGGTCGGCCAACGTGACTTTGATCGTATTGGCGCCATAGATGACGTGAAAATTCGTCACGATGTGTCCTTGCTTGTTCCAGACAAAACCGGAGCCGGACCCTCGCGGGACTTCCATCATGTCGAAAGACCAGGCGTCGCGTTGAACGGCCGTGTTCGCGATGAAGACGACGGACTTGGTCGCCCGCTCGAACACCGCCATGGTCGCCCGTTCGTCAGGACTCAATTCAGCCGGCGCAGGCATGACAGGGCGGGGCTTCCCTTCGAGGCCATCATACGCACCGCCCAACGGTTTACCCCACTCGGCGGCATCAACGCACGCGGCGGAGAGAATCACGACAAGGCCTGCGGTCGCGGCTTCGGTCAAGATAACCCGTGGCCAGTTCATACCCGCTACTCACCAATGAGTTGGATGATGAGTTCGCGTGTGCGGGAGCGTGTGTCGAAATCGACTACGACAATCTGCTGCCATGTTCCCAGCAACAACACGCAATCCGCGAAAGGAATCGTCACTGAAGGCCCCTGCAGTTGGCCCCGCAGGTGGCTGTGCCCATTGTCTTCACCTGGATTTTTGGTGTTGTGTTGCCAGCGAGGATCGGCCGGCACGATGCGATCCCAAAATGATTTGGTGTCGGCGCGAATCCCGGGCTCGTCTTCTATGATCATGATCGAGGCCGTCGTGTGTTTCACAAAGACCGTCACGGTGCCGGCATGCAATCCCGCATCGGCAACGGCCGTCGAGACCGTCTTCGTAATATTTTCGATCTGCGTGTCCCCGGTCATCTCAATCCGGAACGGAACCGTCTTGACGGCCATCACCCACCTCCCGATACAAGCCCGCGCAAATATTGCCGCTCTGGCTTGGCCAACGGACCGTCTCGGGCCTCTTCGAGAATGGCATCGAAGGCCCCTTCACCGGCGAGCCCGCGAAGCGCCCCCATCACGTCGGCGCTTACGATCCCCTTCTGCGCCAACATGTCGAGATAGGCAAAGGCTTCCGCCAGCGTTTCTTGCTTCCGTCTGTAGTAGTCGCGTCCGCGCTGCCGATTGCTATAGGCCTCGAACTGCTCGCAGGCAACCAGAATCTCAGCCAGCTGTTTCACCCAGGGCTTTGCGGCAGCCAATCGCTCAGGATAATAGTAATAGAGCATCACCGCCTGCATCCATGGAGACCATTTGATCCCCATCTTTTTCATCGCAGGACGGACCGCACGCAGCCGCCGTGCCAGGCGGCGCGCGTAACCCAGGCGCATTTCCACCTGTTCAGCCGCCCACGGGTCCATCTCGATGCCGGCTGCTTCCAAATCTCGGCGGTACAAAGACAGGAACGCCTCGGTCTCCCGGCCGTACTTGGTGTCCGGATGAATGGCTCGCCATTCACGAGGCCTGGTCGGAATGCCATGCTCCTTGGCCCAGGACCAGATCGTTCCAAACAGTTTGCGATCAAGTCCAGCCCGGCCCAGGTCATGCAGAAGACACGCAATCTGATACGAACGTACTCGTTCGCCGGAATGCCCCAACCGCGTAGCGACCGCTGCACACATACGAGCCGTTCGCACGGCATGAGAGCGATCGTACCCGCGAATCAGCCGCCCGCGTCGTTTGGGGTGGGGATAGTCGTAGAGACGCATCAGTCCAGCCACAAGTGGGCGCGAGACTAAGAGCGGTGCCGATGAATCATGGATTGGCATACATGGAGCCGCGGAGGAATTCACGTGAGCCGCACAAGCCCGGCAAGCAGAATATCGTCGGCTGAAACAGAGTGTCAAGGCGGCAAAACCGGCGCGGCGCTCGCTCAATCTCGACAACTTTGCTATGCTGCGAATGACCGAGCCATCTCGCACCACACCCATCCCCGAGGCCTCTGTGACCAGGTCGCTCTTCATTCCACTCATCCTGCTTAGCGTCCTCCTCGTCACCAAACCAACCACGACGTTGGCCGAATCGTTCGATCATCTCACCGAGCTGACCGGGAAGGCGAACGCCATCGTGACGCTCAAAGGCCGCGACAACTTTACCAGCGAATATCGCTACGATGTGAGTGTCAGAAACCACTCGCCCGATGTGATCGTCGCCGACTCACTGATCATCGTGCTCGACAAGATCACCAACCTCGCCGGCGAAGACCATGAAGGGTTGACAGGCGAATCCTTCCTCAAACGGTTCGACGTCCTGGGACAGGATGGCGAAACCGACGAGGGCAAACCGTTCTTCCGCATCCCCGTGGGATCGGCTCCAGATTTGGGGCCACAGACCGATAGTTTGCCTGCCTCGGTCCACATTCGCAACAGGGACTACGTAGCCGTCTTTACGCCGGCGTTCAGAATCTATGGGGCGAAGCGAATGCCTCCTGAACCGCCGCGACGCATCGATACACCCACACCATCAACACCCACTCCGGTGCCACCCGCTGCGACTAACCGCCATGAGGTTGATCGACTGATTCAACTGTTGATCAAAAAAGGGGTGCTGACGGAAGAAGAGTGGCGCCAAACCAATCAACCATGACCGACCGCTCGTGCACAGCCTGCTCAGGTGCCTGGCCTCGGGCCGACCATTTCATTGCCGACCTCGGACTGTCAAAAGCCTATCTCCATGACGATCAATTTTTCCCCGGCTGGACTGTGCTGGTGTTTTCTCGCCACGCAACAGAGCTGTTTCACCTCGCTCCGACCGAACGATTTCAGTTAATGGAAGAAGTGAACCTGGTCGCCAAAGTTGTCGCGCAGGTCTTTGAGGCCGGGAAGGTCAATTACGAACTCCTGGGCAACCAGCTCCCCCATATCCACTGGCACATCATTCCGCGCCTCGCGAACGACCCTGCCCCACTCGAACCCGTGTGGCAGGTGCAGCATGACCCCATGCGCTGGTCAGGATCTGAGCTCCGGAGCGCGGTCCAGCGCCTTCGGCAAGCTATTCAGAACGCCTGCTGAATCGCGAATCGCCCTTCCCTACAACGCATTCCACCCAACTCCTCGGCACCGATTCGGTGCTATAATAACGTCCATATTTGCCAACAGATCGGGAGGTTCACACGTTTCCGATGCGTCGCCGAGTGGTGCTCGTGACTCTCTTGTTTGCGCCATTCATTGCACAGTCCCCCGTTCATGTATCGTTCGCACAGACGCCTGAAAACGTTCCGATCTCGGCGATCGAGTCCCCACCGTCTTCTCCCGAACTCTTGCCTGCCTCAGAACAGACGGATGAACACCGGCGTTCCGATTTCTTGCCGCACGCACATGAGGATGTAGTGACGGCACTCGGGGAATTGCGCAGTGCAGTTCGTGCGTCGCCGAGCAGTGCTGACGAGCGGCTCAAGCTGGCTGAGGGTCTCTACCGAATTGGCGATCTCGATGCCGCACTCGACGAATGCCGCGTGGCGCTCAAGTTGGAACCCAACAATGTCAACGCGCATCTGCAACTCGGCGTCACCCTGATGGCGAAACAGGATGGTCGTGCAGCAGCCACCGCCTTGATGGAAACCATCCTGCTCGATCCTGCATTGACGCATGCACATTACAGCCTCGGCAGCGTCCAGTACTCGCTGGGCAATCTCACCGCCGCAATCCAATCCTATCGCCGCGCCTTGGAACTGCACCCGGACTTTCTCGACGCCCGCTATCGTCTTGCGCTGGTCTTGAAACTGGCGAATCGGCATCAGGAATCGGCGCCGCTCATGGAAGAGGCGGCCATCGGCGGGATTCCGCAAGCGCAGTATTTCATCGGGAACGCCTATCGCAACGGACAAGGCGTCGACAAGAATCCGTCCTTGGCGATCCGTTGGTGGGCCAAAGCTGCCGAGTTCGGCCATCAGCGCGCGGCGGAATCCCTCTCACAGCTTCGCCGCCAAGCGCTATCCCCCGACCAGTCTGAGCGCCGTCGAAAGGATGCGCTCGAGGCCTTCAGACAGTTCCGCAACGCACTCTGGGCCGACTACCCGGACGCGATCAGGAACGACCCGAACGAATCATTGGGCATCACCCTCCTCAAGGACAGCCAGGACTCCAACGGAGTCACAGTTCTGTTTGACGAAGCGTTTGCGCTGAGCGAGACCGCACACGACGAACTGGCACGCCTGTATGAGCGCGGTCTCGATACCCACCTCGATCAATTCGACACGCGCATCCTGACGTGTTTCGAAACCACTGCTGCCGATGGCTTCGTCCCGGCTAAGAAGGCGCTGGCACGCATCTATGGCAAAGGCCTCGGTGTCACAGCCGATCGGCACAAGGCCAAGGCGATATTGAAGGGGCTGTCTAAGCAGGAGATGACCGCGGTCCTGGATGAGATTGCGGGACGCTAGGGACACAGGGAAATAGTCATGCTCGATGCTTCGCGCCTGTGGCGACAATTTCTCACCTCCTCCTGGCTCCAAGCAGGCGCCATGGGGTTGCTGGCGACCGTCCTAGCGATCGGTCTGTGGCCCGCAGCTCCGGCCGCATTCACAGCGCTGGACTGGGCAGCGTACGATTTCTGGTTGACCCATCGCGCACCGATTCCTGTAAGCCCGTCCCTGCTTATCATCACGCGGGATCAGGCCAGCGAAGAAGAGTTCGGCGCCGGATCATGGGATCGGGCCATTCTCGCACGACTCCTGACCAGCGCCCATGAAGCCGGGGCCCTGGCCATTGGCCTCGATCATCGCCTCGATTATGCGAGCCCAACGCAACTCGGCGGAGCAGCGAGCGATGCCCTGCTCCTGGAAACCCTGAACACGGCCGGCCCCATCGTCGTGGTGCAGAACCCCGATGCGACGCTGGCCTCGGAAACAACGATTGGGAGCCATCTATTGGTCACCACCCATTCAGATCATGTCGCACGAACGATACCAGTATCGGCAACCTACGATGCGCAGTCTGTGCCGGCCTTTGGAATTGCGCTGTACGAGGCATTTCAACAGCAGCCCTCACCAACGAAGCCGTCGCTTTCCGAAGAAAACCAGGACACGCTCTTGATCAACTATGCGGGCAATGGAACGATCAGCGCCTTCCCAACGACGGTTCCTATTTCATCCGTGTGGAACGCCATCGAACATCACGACCGCGATCGGCTCACCGAGTGGTTCAAGGGCAAGGTCGTCGTGTTTCTTCCAAACCCTATGGCGGCGGAAAGCTCGCTCTTGCCCACGGGAGCGACGGTCACCGGTCCGGTGGTGCACCTCCATGTCCTAAACATGTTGCTGACCGACAACCGGCCCTGCCAACTCGGCGCAGCCAGCCGCTCTTTGATGACGCTACTTATAGCCGGGTTGGTCGGCTGGCTCCTGCTTCAGTTCCGAGGCACGACCAGCCTGCTTCTTGCCGGGACGGCCGGTGCCACATATGGAGCCCTCATTCTTCTCGCGCTCGTGACGGCCCACTTGGTACTTCCTCTGGCCTTGCCGCTGACAGCCGCAATGTTGGTGCTCGTCGGAACGACTATCTGGAGCCACCTGACATCGCACCAACGCCTGCTCCTCTTGGAACAAGACATGCTCCGGCTGCAGCAGGAAGCCGCCGCCGTGCGCGAAGCACTGGTCCTGCGCGAGACCCGCGCGGAGACATTGCGGGAAGATCTCGCCGCCGCACGAGCCGCTACCACGCACTCGACCGGCCAACAGGAAGAACTGATTAGATCCGCCGAGACCCTCCGCTCTCAGCTCGCCGATGCCCAGACACAGGAAGAAGAAGCGCGGAGGAAACTAGAGGAACTCGAACAGCACTTACACAGTCTGCGCGCTGCCGCGAACGAGCCCATTGCGATAGGCGACGCGGAACTCGATCGCCTCCGCGGCGAATGCCGGCAACTGGGCATCGTCACCCAGGATACCGGGCTCTTGCGCCTCTATCGCGATCTGAAGAAAGGGGCCAAGTCGCCGCTGACAGTCCTCTTGCTCGGAGAACCGGGAACCGGGAAAGAACTCTTTGCCCGCGCCGTACATCGCCTCAGTCCGAGAACGAGTAACACGCTCATCGCCGTCAACATGGCCGCCATTTCGCCGGAGCTCTTCGAAAGCGAACTCTTCGGCCACACCAAAGGCAGCTTCACCGGCGCCACGGCAGACCGGCGCGGCTATTTCGAGCTGGCGAATCACGGGACGATCTTCCTGGATGAAATCGGCGACCTGCGCGTGGATCATCAGAGCAAGCTGCTGCGTGTACTTCAAGAACGGTCGTTCTATCGCCTCGGTGCGACAATCCCGACGACAGTGGATGTGCGCATCGTCGCCGCGACGAATCGCGATCTGCAGCGCGGCGTTTCCGAAGGTTGGTTCCGTGAGGATCTGTATTTCAGGCTGACAGGTCTGGTGTTCCGTCTGCCACCGTTGAGAGAGCGCACCGGCGATGTGCCGCTCCTCGCAGAGATCTTCCTGACTGAGATCGCCACTCAGATGGGAAAGCCGGTCCCGAAGTTGTCGAACGACGCGCTTCGTTCTCTCGTTGAGCATGAGTGGAAAGGAAATGTGCGGGAGTTCCGGCATTGCCTTGAACAGGCCATCGCCCTCAGCGATGGGCCATTGTTGACGAAAGAATCTTTGCGACTCAGGGGGGACAGCGCACTGTCCCACGGTCGTGCCAAGCAGAATCAGATTCTGCCGGACCCGGCCAGCGATGCAGCCGTCTTGAATTGCTTGCGGCAACAGAGCTTCGACATGCAGGCGACGGCGAAAACCCTAGGCTGGGACCGCAGCACCGTCACGCAACGATTGAAGGGCCTCTGCTTCCAAGCCCTGGTGGAATCCAACGGCGACCAGGCCAACGCGGCGCTGGCTATCGCCGGTGATCCCAGTCATCTGAGAACAGTCGAGCTGAAGCTCATGGACTACCACAGCCACCTCTTGTCGGTGATCGGGCTCTTCGCCACTGCCGATGAAGCCCTCCTCGACTGCAAACGGCGGTTCAAGAACCTGCCGGATCGACATTTCTCTTCGGTCGAATTGCTGGTTCGGCAGTATTTTCGTCAGAACCCAGATCTGAAAACCGGCATCACAAGAGATCTCAAACGTACCTGACCTACCCCTCGTCGCTGAGTCCATCGATTCGCCGGGCTGCTTTACCCGCATGATCGGATTTCGGCAAGAGATGGGTCGGAACAAAGAACAGGCCTGCAATGAGCGTGGGCACCACGGCACTCGCGATGACCGCCGCCACGAGAAAGGAATATTGCTCCTGCGTCACCAACCCGTGCGACAGACCGTAGAGAGAAGAAATGGTCCCGAACGTTAAGCCGGTGGACATCAGAAGCGTGTAGTACCAGCGTTCATTTCTGTCCTGACGGAAGAGGCTGACAAAAGGATAGAGGCCAAAAATCTTTGACACCACCTTGCCCATGAGCAATGCGAGGAAGACCAACGGAGCCCCGAGCAGGGCCGGCAGGGAGACGAGCGTTCCGGCTCGCAAAAAATAAAAGGGCGTGAGAAATCCCACGGTCAGCGTTCGCAACCGGCGAATCCAGTGCGCGTCTCTCGCTGCGCTTCCCGCAAGCACCATGCCGGCGAGATACGCCGGCAGCACCGCTTCGCTCCCCGACCACAGGGCCAGCGCGCCCAATCCAAAGAGCGTCAGCATGACCCATTTCGTTCTGATCGCAGCAGTACGATGCGCATAATGTCGCGTCAGCCACGCGGTCATAGAAGGCAAGGCCATCAGCGCCGCCATACTACCCACGATGAATACAAGGGTCTTAGAGGTAAACGGCGCAAAGAGCAAACCGAGTGCGATCACAGTTCCTAGATCAGTGACAAAGCACGACGCGAGAATCCCTTTCCCGAATCCCGTCTTGTTGAATCCGGTCTCCAACATGACTGCGTAGACAACTGCCATGGACGTCGTTGAGAGGGCCACGCCACAGAGCCAACTCGCATTCGCATCCCATCCCAATACGTAATACGCGAGGGCGGCACAGCCGAGAAACGGCGCCAGGAATCCCACCAATCCGACGACACTCACCTCCGCCAATTTTTTGCTGACGATGTCGGGATCGAGTTCAGCCCCAGCCAGGAATGTGAGCACCACGGCCCCGGAGGCCGCGAGGAACCGCACCCACTCCGAGTTGGCGGCGAGGACATCGCCGAGGCCAAAGAAATCCGTCGCCGCAGCAGCGCCAACTCCCACACAGATTTCAACGAGTGCGATCGAAAGACGCAAGGAGGAAGCAAGGAGGGCGGAGACAACGGCGAGCGCAAGCCACAGGGTGGCTGTGAGAAAGATCGATTCCATCGAGGAGTCCTCCGTTCCGGCCAGTGATTCAGACTGCTTCAGGCCGGGTGTCGCCACGCCAGCGACACTCCTACGGCTACGGCAGTGGTAGCGTAGGAGTCATCAGCCTGGCCGAGGCGGTTATACGGGGGACTCCATCCCCTGTTGTCGGACAGTATAGCTTAAAGTGCCAGGGCGCGTGCCAGATTATTATTGTGAATGGTCAAACACTGGACAGGATGCCATTCCCGACGAAACCTTCTCCGGTGCACACGGCGCTTCAAGAACCTGCCCGATAGGCGTTTCTCATCAGTTGAGGCACTCGTGCGGTAGTACTTTCGTGCCAACCCAACAGCCAAATTGGGCAAGCGAAAGGTTCTTAGCCTCCTCGATTGAGAGCATTCTGCCCGAAGAGAGTTCGCATCCTGCACAGTTGATCCCAAGTTGGGATCATGCTAGAGTAGTCTCGTGCGCATCATTGCCAAACGGACTCTTCGCACATTCTGGAAACGGCATCCAAAAACGAAAGGCCCTTTGGAATCGTGGCATCAGGAAGTGGCACGGGCCGATTGGTCAACGCCTTCGGAAGTCAAAGATCAGTTTCGGGCAGCGAGCGTGCTTCAGGGCAACCGAGTGGTGTTCAACATTGCGGGAAATCAATACCGTCTGATCGTGAAGATCAACTACCCATATCGAATCGTCTATATTCGTTTCATCGGGACTCACACAGACTATGACGCGATCGATGCAACAAACATCTGACACTCCGGAGACGCCATGATGATTGCCCCCATTAAAACAAAGCGGGACTATGACCGCACTCTGCATCGCATCGAGCAACTGATGGATGCAAAGCCAGGCACTAAGAACGGAGACGAGCTGGACGTGTTAACCACGCTGGTTGAAGCCTACGAAGCGAAACATCATGCCATTTGTCCGCCAGATCCCATCGAAGCCGTCAAATTTCGAATGGATCAACTCGGCATGACGCGCAAAGACCTCGAAGCGATGCTCGGTGGGCGCGGGCGTGTGTCTGAAATTCTGACTAAGAAGCGGGGCCTCTCCCTGGAAATGATCCGCCGCCTTCACCGCAAACTCCACATTCCACTGGAAAGTCTCGTAGGTTCAGCCGCTTAGCGAACCCTTCGCCACCGCGACGAAGCCCTCCTCAACTGCACATGGCGGTTCAAGAACCTGCCAAACCGCCACTTCAAATCTTGTCGAAGGATTGATGAAAGAGACCTATACGCAAACAGCCACATGACCAAACAGTGGTACACTTTAAGCGGTCCATCGAAGACTGTGTACTGCTCCATGACTGGTAACCCACATGTATGTCCTGTTCCTCCTGATTTTCTTGGCAACACCCAGAGAGTCCGCTGCTGAGATCTACGCCTGCCCAAACATCGACGGTGAGACCTATACAGAAAACCCGCAGAGATCCGACTGCCACCTTCTCGAAATTCAACCACCGGCGTTAGTCTACGAACGACAACATGCGGGGGCTGGCGTCGCAGTGAGCGCAAGCGGACCATGGCCTCAGGGATCAGCGGAGGCTCAGGCTGAAATCTGTGGGCTGTATCGGGAATGGGCGGCGTTGAGCACGAAGAGGAATGTGTACTTCTATGAGTTCCCAGCTCATGGCCTTACCCCTCAAGAATTGAATCGGCTGTACAATCTAGACCTGCTATTCTCCCATCGCGGCGAGCCGAACTGCGGCAAGAAATAAACAACTGCTGCCAAACCTCGATGCCGACGAGGCCCTCCTCGAACTCACGCGCCGCTCCAAAAACCTGCCGGATCGAAACTTTGCTGGACTTGCGGGGCTACCCCCGCATCACATGATGGTTCCATCCTCCCCGCACTCTCTTATGGTCAAATCCCTTCTCTGAACCCCTGAATATTCCTCATGTCTCGGTCAATTCATTCACCTTCCCCTCACCGGCATTCCGGTTGCTCAAGTACCTCACCGTCGGCGCACGGAACCAACGGCTGGAAAGGAGGTGACTCGGGACCGAAGCCGCTTGGAACCTGTCAGCGTGTCAGCCTGAAACAGTCACATTTTTACTTTTAGGAGGATCGCCATCATGCACAAAGGTCCATCGCAGGTTTCATCAGGTGCCATCGCCCCCACCGTGGTGGGGCCGCACAAGGAGACAAAAGATGTGATGATCCTGGCCACGCTCGTCCTGTTTTTGGCCGGGCTCATTGCCGCCGCCTGGTACTATGGCCAGTCTGGCGACCAGGTGAAGCTGACCTCAGCCACGGAGAAGGTTGAGAACGGCAACGTGTCGGAAATTTTGAAGAACGCCAGTGTCTTGAACCAGGCCGAGGCTTCGACCACGAACTCCACTCCGGTCACAGCCCCGGGGGTATCCATGCCCGATATCATTCATTCGGACGTCTACTTCGAGGCGGGCCGGAAGGGATTGACCGATGAAGGGAAGGCGCAGATCTTGGCTCAAGCCGATTTGCTGAAGCAACACCACGATTACGGCGTGCTGATCCAGGGCCACACTGACCAACAGGGCTCGGCCAGCTACAACATGAAGCTGGGATTGAAGCGGGCGGAAACGGTGAAGGCCGAATTGCTGAACGCCGGCGTAGCCGAGCACCAGATGAAGGTGGTGAGCCTCGGTGAAGAAGGCGTACTGTGCATCGACAACAGCGACCCCTGCCGGCACATGAATCGCCGGGTGCATCTCGAAATCCGCAAGATCGGCCAGGAACACATGGCCACTCCCGCCGTGGCCGCCACCTCCTCCGATCCATCCGAGACCGGCATCGACGCTTCGACCAAGACTGAGGAAGCCGGTTCCCCAAACGAACGCCTCACGCCTCTGAACCCCGAACCAACTCCCGGCAGCTAGCCCGATGTCGGGTTCCGCTTCTGCGTGAGGCACCCAGTCTCACGCAGGGGTCGGCCCGCATCGAGTCAACGTCGATCAATACGATGCGGGTCGTTGCACTTTGTGGTGATGGCAGATGTGGAGGGAACGGGAGATCGCCGGTATGTGCGGAGGGAGGAAAGATGGGGCTAATTCGAATACTTCCGGCCGGTCTTCTTCGAAGCTTTCCACTTCCACGGCGGCACTGGATGAGGCTCAGACCACAGTCCCTTGCCTTCGGCCCTGGCCAACTCTTCAAGATTCCCGAGACTGGGATCACTCGAACTGGACTTTTTCCACCAGGCTAGTCCTTCCTTGATCAATTCATGCGCCACGTTACGTCCATCATGGAGCACAACATCGCCAGTGGTCCGACCTTGGCGGTCCCGCTTCAGGGCTCGAACCACAACATCACGGTTGCCCACATAGGCGGCCATCGCACGCTTGGCCTGTTTCCCATACGGCTGCTTGAGTTCGGGACAATCGACATCTTTGAGATAAATCGTTTCCTTTCGCCCGTCGTGATAGATCGTGAGGCGATCCCCTTCATGAACCGTGATGACTCGCGCGACAAAGTCGGCCCATGAGAGAGCCGGACAGGCCGCCACCAAGGCGAACACAAGACCCGTCATGATGTGATACTTCGACATGATACCGTATGCTAACTTCTCCGGGCCATCCGGCCAACTCTTTCTCGTTTTTCAGACATCGCGATACCTCACGGTGAGTGAGGAATCAAACAGATTCCTGAGAAGGAATGGCGTGAGGCGCTTCTGCAGGGGCACGCCGGATGTCATGCCCTCCATCGCATTCTCTCGGCGGCTTCGTAGAGGGACATGGTCTCGCTCCTTCAGCCGCTCTTATGACTCGTGCTTTCGATTCAATTGACAGGCAATCACAAAATCACGGTCATAGGGATAGGCGGCGGCCATTTCATAGCCGACGCGATTACGTTCAGCCTGGCATTCCTGCGACGTGCCATAGGTCTGCAGCACCGTGATGGTATGGAGTCCCGGCACACCATTGAGTAGTACAATAATTGAGTAGTACAATAATTAAGAACCACATGCGACTCCTTTCAGCCGCTCCGGCAGGCCATAGGCCCGACTTCACTTCGATCCTTCCCGCTCCGCTCAACCAAAACGTTCACTTCTTTCTTGGCCCTCCTCAGCGCAACCCTTAGGTCGCCGTACTGCACCGCCCGAGGGAGCACTGAGGAGGGACAGGACGCTGCCCTCCTCAGGCGGCTCCCTCGACACATCAATGGCTCATCGGCATGGTGTACGGGTGCTCGTACGGGACGGACACCTTGCCATCTTTATGCTCGGTGAGGAGATGGATGTTCCCTTTGGAGTCCACCACCTGCCAACGCCCTCCAGGCGTCACCTGAATCTTAAAGTCGTCCGATACAGCTACCGTGGCCACAGTCGCTTCACGCGCATCGGCCGCAAAGCCGTTCGACGCGGCGAATAATCCTGTCGCGGCAATCATGGACAGGAATCCTATCTTGAACATGCTCGTTGCACTCATGACGCCCTCCATATGGTTATGAAGTGAACTGCGCTGCGGATCATCCCGCGCGCTTATCAGTAAGCTAACCGGCCATTGTTAATAAGTCTAATTGATAGTTTAGTTTCTATTGATAAATTATATTTATAGCTAATACGAACCGATACCGCTCAGGGAGCGGCAGTCGCTCGTTGCCGGGGCGCACGCGCGCCATTTCTGGCGTGCCGCTGAATGGGTCTTCGTGACGCAGTCGGCCTTGAGCCTCGTCATTATGAAGCTGGAGGAGGAATCGGGCGCAGCAATCCTCCGATCGGCACCAGAGCCACATTTCACTGATTGATTAGCCTGGGGGCCTCTGCAGCAGGGATCTAGGGGAAGGTCGAATGCACGGGCAGGTCAGATGCTCTGCGCTCGTCGTCGCTTTCTCTCAGTGGCTTTGTAGAGGGGTAGGCCGTACTCCTTCAACCGCACTCACGAGTCGTGCTTTTGATTCAATTGACAGGCAATCACAAAATCACGGTCATAGGGATACGCGGCGGCCATTTCATAGCCGACGCGATTGCGTTCAACTTGGCATTCCTGCGAGGTGGCATACGTATGCAGCACCGTGATGGTATGGAGTCCCGGCACATCATTCAGCAGAACCATGAGTAAGAACCACATGCGACTCCTTTCAGCCGCTCCGGCAGGCCTTGGGCCAGGCCTCGTGCAATTCCTTCCTGCGGCCGCTCAACAATGACGCTCACTTCCTTCTCGGCCTCCTTCAGTCCAACCTTGAGGTCGTCGAGCCGGACGACCCACGCCGTTCACATCGTTCGTCTCAGCGTTCATAGGCAGTATCAGCGCGAAACAGGCACAATTTCTTCATTCTTCACTAAAAGATTTCCACGTTACTACGTAGAGATCATAGCCCACTGCGACGCAAGCACAAGAAGTTTTCATTTTCGCCCAGTCTTGAAGAGGACGGCGCGGCTGCTCAGACTTGCTCCGATTCAACCACCTGGAAACGTTCTTGATCGCCACCGTTCCATTCCCATGTGAACAGCATTCAGGATGACCCGCGCACGACCTAAGATGACTGGTACGGTTACGAAGGAAGAATGGTGACGGCTGTGCCGGTTTCCAACAAACTGCCGATGGAAACCGTGAAAGCTGGTTCTTTGGAGAGCGACGCGGTGTCGAAGCGGCTGAAGAATGGAGCCGGCGATCCGGATTGAACGGACGACCTGCGGTTTACGAATGAAAGAAAGATATTTTTGAAAAGGCTCGGTGTTTCAAATGGTTCCCCGTTTTTCTCTTTGTATCGGGCTCTTAGGTAGTTTTCACTGCCTCCACTGATTCTGATGAGTTTTGGCCTTTAGGGGAATTTTCAGCACAAATTTAACACAAGCTCTGCCTGATGCTTTAAGTCCTGATCGGCTCCCCAAGAACAACAAAAGTGAGTACTGGACAAAAAGATTGCGCGTTTCATGGTCATAATCGTTGAGCGCCGCCTCCGGCCCATACAGGTGTTTGAGGGCATGCTAGAGCACCAACACGTCGTGGTCCCGACCCAATTCGGGGTATGCTCGCTCAATGTGCGACTCGACACACGAGTGTAGCGATCACCTCTAGTACTGATCGGTCAATTCGGCGACTGACCGCATCCCAGGGGGCTATCCATAGAGGACGTCCGGCCGCGACGTCTCTCGCTGCCGCCAGGTTTACAAATCTGGGGAGAGCGCCTGCTCCTACTCCCACTTCGTAGATCGCCAGCGGTCGATGCTGCAACCTGCACCCCGCCAGATCAAGTGACCCATGAACCGTATCGGAGCGCTCTGACGGGATAGCGCGATGTCTGTCCAACGGCGGATCCGCATGACAATCCGTCGTGCAGATCAAACGCGTCGAGACTCCCAAGGCGTGATGCCGATTTTATGGGCAATGTGCGAGCCTGCTCGCATCCATCTCGATCTTTCCGTGACTCAGATGAGACTATGGGACTGGACACTCGTACAGTAATACTGTACATACAGTGCCGATCAGACTTCATTAGAAACGCGCGACACGCCCGTGCCGATACGGAATCTTCGGAGTCATGGTTCTTAGATTGAGCCAAAAATGACTGCCTGCATGAACATTTTGATGACGGAGTCGTCGGCATCCATCGGGGGGCAAGAGTTGGCTGTTGTGCTATATGCGGGAGGCTTGCGAGCTCGGGGACACGAACTTCGTTTGATCGTTGAGCCGGGAAGTCCGATTCACAAGATGGCTGTCCGTCAGAATATCCCGGTGGTCGAGATTCCGATGCGTCGGGTCAACTACAGCGCCGTCATGGCCATCCGAGGCCTCTTGCGTCAGCACAGACCCGATATCATACATGTCAATAGTTCCCGTGATAGTTGGATGGCGTCAGTGGCTGCACGGCTGGTCCGTCCTAGACCCAAGGTTGTTCGAAGCCGTCATATCTCCGTTCCGCTCAATAGGAACTTTTTCACGCGCTTGCTCTATCGTCGATTGTGCGATTTCGTGATCGTCACCGGAGGGGAGCTGACACGAAGAGCGTTGATCGAGCGAGACGGCCTGAATCCTCATCGCGTTGATGCCTTTCCCATCGGCATCGACGTGACTCGCTTTCGGCCCGGCATGCCCACGCGAGATCTGAAACAGGAGTTTGGCATCCCAGGCGATCATCGGCTCGTTGGAATCGTCTCCTATCTTCGGGCCTACAAAGGGCATCGGTACTTTGTCGAGGCAGCAGGTCAGGTCCTTTCGCGGGTTAAGAATGTGACTTTTGTGATCGTTGGGGAGGGACCGGAGGAGCACAATCTCCGGACGCAGATTGCGGAACTGGGATTGACGGACCGTGTATTGCTTTTGGGATTTCGCGAGGACCAAATGGATGCATTGCGGTCGCTCGACGTCTTCGTGCTGCCATCTGTGGAGGCGGACACCATCCCGCAAGCGCTCATGCAGGCCTTAGCGGTCGGACTGCCCGTGATTTCTACCTCATTCGGGTCGATTCCAGATGTAGTGAAACATGGAGAAACGGGCCTGTTGGCTGTGCCGCGAGATTCCACGTCTTTGGCGGAGCAAATTTTCGCCATGCTGCAGGATGATGCCCTCCGAAAACAACTCGGTATAAATGGCCGTCGGCTTATTGAAAGCCACTACTCCCTGGAGAGGATGCTGGAGCGACTCGAAGTGGTGTACCGGCGGGTCCTTAAGGGTCATTGAGTGAGACTGTCTATGAACTTCTTCGATTGACAGGAGAGCAAAGAGGAGACTGCCTGATGGGGAAGCTTGTGAGAAACGCATCCCAACAAAAAGCGGTCAGCAGGACGAGCCAGAGAATGGGTGGTCGGATCGAGCAATCCGTCGGGGAAGCGATTCGCCGGCTTCGAGACGGCCAGCGACTCTCCGTACGGACTCTGGCCAGCAAGTGCGGATTTTCAGCGAGTTTTATTTCACAAGTCGAACTGAATCAGGCGTCCCCATCACTCTCCTCTCTGGAGCGTATTTCCGCGGGACTAGGCCTTACGGTAGGCCAATTATTTGTGATGACGGCGCCCGCGTCACCCGTTCCCATCAAGGCCGCACAACGTCCGATGCTCCAAAGCCAATGGTCTCGTGCACAGATCGAGTCGTTGAGCCATCCAAGCGCCGATCACAAGTTGGAGGCTCTGATGATCACCCTGCATCCCGGCGGCAGCAGCGGCGGACAGTTGCATTCACGCGAGACGGAGTTCCTTGCGATCGTCTTTTCCGGAGAGGTCCGGCTGCAGTTGGGGGAGACCACACAGGTACTTCGGCGAGGCGATGCCATCACGATTCCTCCCGGCACCGCCCACCGCTGGGAGAACAAGGCCGACAGGGCCGTACAGCTCCTCAAGGTGATCGCTCGCTCGGTGCTTTGAGCAATTTGGGGATGGACGATGTGACTGCAATTCAAATGGCGTCGTTGAACAGCTGTCATCTTAGGATTGACGGCGAGTAAGGACCTGCAAACCCTGCACCAACACGATACCGAGACATACATCGACGGACCATGGCGGAAGTATCTCTCAACGAGCGAAAAGGTGAGAGGCCTATACCCTGTTGGGTTAACTGTTTATCACAAAGAGGCGCATCGTGCGGGTATTGGTGACGGGAGTAACCGGATTTGTCGGCGCACACGTCGCGCGTGTCCTCGTCGAGCAGGGTCACGATGTGGCTGCGCTGGTCAGGCCGACGAGCAATCTCGACGTCTTGTCGGATCTTCGCCTCAAGCCGATTCCTGGAAACCTCACCGATCACGCCTCACTGGAGCGCGCTGTGCGGGGCATGGACCTGCTGTTTCATGTGGCGGCAGACTACCGCTTCTGGGTGCCCGATCCGCACACCATGCACGACATCAATGTCGGCGGGACGCAGCGTCTCTTGGGGGCGGCCTGGAACGCGGGTGTCAGACGTATTGTCTACACCTCCAGTGCCGTGACGGTCAAATGTTCTGCAGGCCGGCTCGGCACGGAAGCGGACTTTCTGCCGCTCGACGCCTGTCGGAGCATGTACCAACGGACAAAAGTACTCGCCGAGCAAGAGGTGTGGCATCTGATCCGAAAAGGGGCGCCGATCACGATTGTAAATCCGTCTACTCCCATTGGTGCCTTGGATCGGCGTCCCACTCCCACAGGCCGCTTGATTGTCGACTTTCTGAATGGCCGCCTGCCGGCGTTTCTGGATGCCATCTTCAACTTTGTGCATGTCGGTGATGTGGCTAAGGGACACTGGTTGGCTGCGGACAAAGGGCGTGTCGGCGAACGCTATATCTTAGGGCATCTCAATATGTCGCTGGGCGAATTCTTAGAGACCTTGGCTGGTGTCAGTGAACAGTCGGCCCCGTGGGTAAAGATCCCCTACACTGCCGCGTACCTGGCGGGAGTATTCGGAGAGCTGTCGGGCTGGCTGACTGGTCATGAACCTCGTGCATCGCTCGACGGGGTCCGGATGGCCGGACATCCCATGCAATACGACAGCCGGAAAGCGGTGGAAGAGCTAGGACTTCAGCACACACCAGTGGAGGTAGCGATCGAAGAGGCTGTGCAATGGTTTCGTAAGCGCGGGTATGTCACGCGCGGAGGGAAAGGATGAAGATAGGATTGGTGGCAGAGGTCAAATGGGAAGTGCGTGAGGTGTGCCGGCAACTGAAGCTCCGGTTGCTCGACGCACATGATGAAATCTGGGGGGCCGAACTGAACGGGCATGTGATCCGGCTGTGCCTTTCCGGAATGGTGCCCGCCATGTCCAAGGAGCGTGTGGACCGATTCCTGGACTCGCAGAAATTGGATCTGATGCTCTGCAGCGGACTCGCAGGAGCCCTCCTGGCGAATATCAAGATCGGCGACATCATCGTGCAATCGACCGATCATTCGCTGGTGAATACCGCCGAATCGGCCCTGACGGAGCGTGGCATTCCGTTTCATTCCGGTCCACTCGTCACCGTGGCCAGCCCAGTGTTGACGCCAGAGGCGCGCCGGGAGTTGGCGGCGAAGAGCGGCGCGATCGCAGTGGATATGGAAAGTCAAACCATCGCGGGCCTCTGCCGAGATCGGGGAATTCCCTGTCTCGCGATGAAGGGTGTGTCCGACGACCTCGCCGACGATCTCTCGCCGATACTGGGTGGATTCGAGATCATTAACATTCCACGCATTGCGCTCGGCGTCATGACGAAGCCCTGGACCTGGCCGCTGGCCGCCCGCTTAGCCCGCCACAGCTATATCGCCGCCGACCGCTTGGGCAAAGGTGTGTGGGCGACGCTCACTCGGTTGAAATGACATGACGGATCTGACAGACCAACAAGGGAACGAGCTTCACCAGCTACTGCTGGATCAGCGTCTTGCCCTGGAAGCGCGCCTGCAAGCGGCAGCGCAGGACAGAGAACCCGTGAGCCTAGATCAGCCGATCGGTCGCCTGACTCGGATGGGCGCAATTCAGCAACAGCAGATGGCGCTGGGTCAACTCCAACGGGCCGAGCAAGAACTGCGACAAATCGACGCCGCACTGCGCCGGCTCGAAGACCATCGATATGGAAACTGTCTTCGTTGCCACGACGCGATCCCTTATGCGCGTCTCAAGATACGGCCCACCACGACGCTTTGCTACGAATGCCAATGTGAGTCGGAAAGCAACATCAAGAAACATTGATCACGCTAGCACTCTTTAGGGAGCTCGATCGCCATGCCGTCGATGAATCGCACGCTTCCGAACCTCCTTAGAAAGGGAACTTGATGCCAAAGATAGGGACGGGACTCCACGACGCCGTGTTGAATAGGCTTGCGCCGGCCACCCATGGCCGTGTGCTCGATGTAGGGACTGGATCCGGAGAACTGGCGAAGCGACTCTCCAAACGTGGGTTCCACTCGATGCCTGTGATTGCTTTCCCGCGGCAGACTGGCAATCGAAAGACCATGTGGCCTATCGTGAATGCGATATTAACGTGGCCTTGCCTTACGAGAATGAGAGTTTTGACTATGTTGTTTGTCTGGAAATCATCGAACACGTCGACGATCCGTTTGCCCTCAGTCGAGAGTGTCGTCGGGAGCTGCGGAAGAACGGAAGCTTGTATATCTCAACACCGAACATTCTCAACATGAGGAGCCGGATGAAGTTCCTCCTGGATGGTAGCTTTCTCTTTTTCAACTTGCCTCCGATGGAATGGGAAGAACGAGACGGAAGGCCGAGTGTCCATGTGCACCCCATTTGCTATCATGAACTGGAGTACTACTTGTTTCGAGCCGGGCTCAATGTCGTAGAGGCCTTCACCAACGAGCGATCCACAAGTTGGAAGTGAGCGCTGCCCTTGATCTGGCTGATCCGCTCCTACGCCCACCACATGACCAGGCGCTCGCGGAAGTCGGACCGTATTGACTTGCAGAGAATGTACGAACGCATCTTGACCGAAGATCTTCTGTACGGAACCCACTTAGTGATCAAAGCGACTCCCACGTGACCGCAGCGTCGGATTTGTTGCAAGGCCGCTGCGGTGACATTGTTCACTATGTGACCAGTCATCGACAAAGCCTGCGGGACGCGACATCGAGAGTTCGCGGGACCAGTCGTTGGTTTTGAATTCGGTTTCGCAATATCTTAGAGCAGATTGGGTGCGGCTCGGCCTTCAGGCTATCCTGCCTCACAGGCGAATGGTGTGTTTATGTCTTTTCCGCCTGCTCGACAGCGGCGAACACAAAACAGTTCACCCCGAAAATTATAACTCAACCCAGCACGATACGCATCGGCGACATGGGCCCGGCTTGTCGGCGGAGCCATGGTTATCTCCGTCTCGTTCGTCGCGTACTTAGCCTTGAGTCTGGGCGGGATGACCTGGGCTGCTGAGGCCCTCACTGCTCAGATCTGGGCTGATGATGTCCCCGACAAGAGCACATCTAAGCACTGGCGTTGCAGGGTTCTGATAAAATGCGAGAAAGGGACTAGCTGAAATGGCTCAAGGATCGGCTTGGGGACGCACTGCGGTAACTATCTGCTGATCCGATTTGTCCCCGTACTTCCGATTACGACAGTCGCCTGTGTTCTCCGTTGGTGTCTGTCCAACGTCGAAGTTCAGGGGCGCGCCGCTTGCTGCGTGTCCCCTGCACAGCCTGGTTGGGCGGCAGGCCGCAAGAAAAGCTGAAGATCGTGATTCCCTTTGCTTGATGTGTAGACGCAACCGGACTTGACGAAGCCAAACTTACCGAGGGTGGCATGCATATAGACATTGTTCGTGCGCGACGTAGCGAACACTCCTTTACCCTCCGCTGCCGAGAGGGCCGCCCTCGTAAGATCAACTGAGATTCTTTGGTGTCGAGCGCTCGGTAGGACAAAAATGTATCCAAGCTCAAAAGGAAACTCGGAATGTCCAACCAGCACTCCGGTTTGCTTACTGATCTTTTGCCGGTAGCTCGGCAAAGGGTTCTTTAATGCGGCTATCCCACTCGAGCAATCTCCTTGGCGTAGAAAGACAAGGAACTTAGCATTACGCACGTTCCTTTCAAGAACAGCATCACAGACTTCGCCACCAGCACGAACGAAGGCCATAAAATCCTGTAATTCGTCTTCGGTGAACAAACACGGCTGTTGCGCAACGATGGTCTTGTTGTCGTTCATCTATGACGCCCTGTTCAGTATGAATTACTTGCCGACGATCGCATCACGAAGTTCTCGTATGCGCCGAAGCAAGAAGTACCATGCGTAAGGTATTGCGGAAAGAACGAGTACGCCAATGGCAATAACAGTCGCTTGTTCAAGCCATCTTTCGCCTTGCCGTTGATAATCAATCATCTGTGCTTGGATGCCGACAGGGGGGGGAGTTGCGCGATGTCTTCCGAAGTATTTCAGGGTCACAAATAAGAGGGGCAACTATCCAGCCACCTTGGCTCTTTGGTGTCGTTGCTCGTGCATTTTCGGCTTCGCACTGCGTGACCAAATCGGAGACATGTGAGTACATTCTTATAGAAGCCACATAGCCAATTCCGATCACCAACACTGCTATGACAACACCTGCAAACAGGATTTTTGTAAATCTGTCCATGTGTTTGTCCACCATTCAAGGTTTTTTACGCCCAACTATGGAGTAGGCCGAGCGCTATCTCAGCATCAGCGGGTGGGCCGTGCGGCAGTTCATTCGGTCGGGTCAGCTGCCAGAGGTTCGACAAGGCCGCCGCGTCTTGGTCGATATTCTGGATCTGAACCAGTTCATTGACGCCAACAAAAGGGAGGGACAGCATGGGCATGATTTATCGTCGGAAAAAACGCGATCCCACGACTCACGAATTGAAAGAGCAGGGCCCGTACTGGATGAAGTATTACCTTGAGGGCCGACCGATTCAGGAAAGCACCAAGGTCTTCGATCGGGAAGAAGCCAAGCGGCTGCTGAAAGAACGAGAGGGTGATATCGCGAAAGGGATGTATCGGGGGCCTAAGGTCGATCAGACCCGGTTCGAAGAGCTTGCGGCCCTCGTGAAGCAAGACTATGAGATGAATAAGCGGAAGACGATCCGGCGGTTGGACGAATACCTGGTGCATCTTGAGCCCTTCTTTCGGAAGATGCGTGCCGTCAGAATCACGACCGAGCGGATCAAAGCGTACATCGTCAAACGTCAGGAGCAGGGGGCGGCCAATGGCACCATCAATCGAGAGATCGGACTCTTAAAGCGCATGTTCCGCTTGGCCTATCAACAGACCCCGCAACTCGTGGCACGTATTCCCCACATTCCGCAACTGAAAGAGCACAACATCCGATCCGGATTCTTTGAGCACGAGGATTTTCTTGCTCTCCGAGGGGCCCTCCCGGACTATGCCCAGGTGGCCACTACCCTGGCGTACTACAGCGGGATGAGAATGGGTGAAGTCTGCTCACTCCAGTGGCGACAGATCAATTGGACGGAGGGGAAACTCTATCTGAAGGCCCAAGATACGAAGACGAATACGCCACGAGTGCTCTTCCTCACGGGTGATCTTTACCGGGTTCTGCAAACCTGGAAAGCCCGGTGTGACCAGAAGTGGCCCGAGTGTCCGTGGATCTGCCATCGTGGAGGGATCCGCTTGCAACATCTGAAGCGCTCGTGGCGCACGGCCTGCAAACGAGTGGGGCTGGGCCGGATGGTGAAGGATGGAAAGAAACAACGTGAAGTGTGGGAGGGGAAAATCCCGCACGACTTTCGGCGAACTGCGGTGAGGAATATGGTTCGTGCCGGAGTACCCGAGAAAGTCGTGATGGCGATCTCAGGTCACAAGACGCGTAGCGTGTTCGACCGGTACAACATCGTGGATGAGCGAAACCTGGAACACGCCGCGCGGTCGCTCTCGGCGTACTTTCAGCGTGAGACGGTTACACTCACGGGTACACTGGCTGAATTGAGGGGTGGGATCAGCCGTATCGCAAACCGCCAACAGGTTGAATCGTCGGAGGAATTTGTGGAGCCGGCGATCCGGATTGAACGGACGACCTGCGGTTTACGAAACCGCTGCTCTACCAACTGAGCTACGCCGGCATCCTCGATGAGCGGGAGGGGGGAGAACGGGCTTTGCTGAATTCGCTCAATATTTTAGAGCGCCATGATACCGGCCACGGTCCGGGCTGTCAACGAAGGAGGGTGCGACGGAATTGTCTCGGTCACGCTACGGTCCGGGCCTCATGTTCATCGACTTCGGAATCTGTGGAGATGAATCTGTGACAGGCTCTGCTTTTTTCGTCTCGGCAACTGGCTTGGGATTATTTCCCTTCGTCAAGGGATGAATTCTGACTGTCGCTCCCTGTCCAGGCGGTGGAAAACAGAGCGGGTCCTGCCCGTTGCCGAATTCTCCTCTGGCCACTCTGGCCACCTGACCTCGTGCGTACATGCAGAGTTCCCATGCCACCACCGTCCCATCCCGATCGGCATCGGCTACGCCCTGCAAACCTCTCAGTAGGTAATAGGTAAACAGTCCGTGCTTCCCCTGTTCGTACGCATGGGCCTCCTGCAGAACTCTGTTTCCCACCATCCACATCACCTGATCTTTCCGATCGTCTCCGCCAAGCTCCCAATTGGGCGGCGGAGTGGCGGCAGGGTCTGCGCCTGGCGATGGATCCAGCGACACATCGAAAATCATGATGGCCCGCTGAATCGGCAGCCGGGCGAGAGATTCTTGCAGCTGCCGAACGGGGTAGAGCCGGTTCGTCGCCGCGGTGGTCCCATCAAACGGCACCAGAGACACTGCGCCGGTCGCGCCATCCACCAACGCGCGCCCCGCGAAAAATACGTAGACGACGGTGGCGGCATCCACTCGTTTAGGAAGCCATTCATCGAACGTGTCGGCGAGATCCTGCTTCAATGCATGGATGCCGACCAACACTCGAACCCGATCGTGCGGGATGCTGCCGATCGCGCGCAGATAGCCGGCCATCACTTCTGCATCGCGGTCGGCATAGTTGACAGACGGCACGTGCTTGTTACGAAATTCCCCGACACCGATGGCAATGACAACGGCCTTCGGCTGCTTGAAGGCCGCAATAGACTTTGGCAATTGATCGACATCGGGAATGACCGCAACCGCACCGGCATCCTCAGGCTTGACCACGAGCGTGAACTTCTTGTCCGGCGGAAGGGAAGCACCCGGCGTTGCACTACGCAAACTCAGCACGAGTTCCCCGTAGAGCGCCTCGCTGAACGCTGTCACCCGTTTGATAATCGACGTGCGCTTGACTTCTCCAGGCTGCAGGTCTCCAATCGGCACCACCGGTGGAAAATACTCCGTCAACTCGGCCATCCCTCCAATCACTACTTCCACACCTTTTGCCTCCAGCACCCCCTCATTGATCACTTCGATCTCGATCGTCAGGGATTCATCCTGTTGGAGAATCTGGTCCCGACTTTCGTCTCTCATGATAGCGTGGAAGGTGAGAGCCGCTGTCAGTGGTGCCTCCTGGATATTGGCAGTCTGATGCTCCGTCAAAGTCATCCCGTTCCCGTGCGTCTCCCCGGCTGCCGGCCCTGCCGCCACTGCCGGTGGAATACGCCTCCTCGGCTGAGTCATCGCGCCGGCCACCGCTGGAGTCCCAACCTTGCTCCGCCCGGCATATTCTCTGACTCGGACGGATTCTGCGACCTGTCGAGCCATGCCTTCAGTTACCGATTCAACGGCTTCGTGGATGATTGGATCCAACCCTTTCACGTCGCAGGACTGATCCGTCACCTCTACCTCGCCCCGGCCGGAACTCTGCAGTTTCTTGCTAAAGAGGTGAGTGCCGTCCTCGGCGAGGAACGCCACTTCAACTCCCAGCGTGACTGTGACCGGATAGTTTCCTTTGACTTGCTGCGGGATCATGAGATCGATCCGTCGCAGCCCCAGCCCTACCTGAATGACCCCATCGGAGACGATTGTCTGCCCAGCCCCAGTTTGAGCCGTGACGCCGGTGAAGACTCTGCCAAGTTTCTGCGGTACAGCGTCAACGAGCGGGCCGGCTATTGAAACCGATGCCGGCTGGCCACAGGCATTCTGGTAGGGAATAGCCGCGGTGATGAGGCTGGGTGAGAACCAGAGCGCCGGTGTCAGCGGAATCACGGAAGCGGTGGCCGGCCCTTCACTGCGCTTGAACCAGGAACAGCCGGCGCACAACAGTGCGAGCGTCAAGAACGCGCAGGTAGCCACATGCTGCCGCGGTCGTAAATGTTGGACTCGCACTAGACAAGAGCCTCGCACATGCTGGTTATACCGAAATCACGGCAGCAAGCACAACCACCGCGGTGAATTGACAGGTTTCAGACCCTACGCTAAGGTCTCGCCCATGCCGACTTCCTCTGCATCCTCTCCTTCACCGCCGTCGAGGATTCCCTGGTCCGCACTCGCGAGACTGATTCGACTGCATAACCAAACCGGCACCTACTTGTTGTTGCTCCCGACTTTGTGGGCTCTCGTGCTGGCAACACGAGGTTTTCCTCCGCCCTATCTCCTCGCCATCTTTATCGGCGGATCGTTCTTGATGCGAAGTGCAGGCGTCATCCTTAACGATCTGGCTGATCAATCGTTCGATCGGCAGGTCAGCCGGACCAAGACTCGCCCCCTGGCGTCCGGTGAATTGCCTCGCCGTCATGCGTTCGCACTGCTCAGCCTGCTGTTGCTCATGGCCGGGAGCCTCGTGTTGTTTCTCAACCCTCTCGTCTTCCGGCTCGCCCCCATTGCCGTCTTGCTCGCGGCCCTGTACCCTTTCTCAAAGCGGTGGATCCACATACCCCAAACTATGCTGGGCCTAGCCTTCGGATGGGGAACGGTCATGGCCTGGGCTGCAGTGCGAGGACAGCTTGATGCGCCTGTCTGGTGTCTCTTCGGAGCAACAGCCGCCTGGGCAGTCGCGTACGATACGATTTATGCTATCCAGGACCGGGACGATGATCGGCGCATCGGAGTAAAATCCGCGGCCCTGTTTTTCGGGTCCTCCATGCATCTTGGAGTCGGAGCAGCCTTCAGTGCCATGCTGGTTCTCCTGAGTGCAGCGGGATGGATGGCGCAGATTGGCTGGGCCTACTATGCGACGTTGCTTGGATTGGGGCTATTTTTCACAGTCCAACTCGGACAACTACAAAGACCGGTGGGGCCTTCCCAAGCGTTCGTCATGTTCCACGCACACGTCTGGGTCGGTGTGGCTGTGCTTGCCGGACTACTGGCAGGCTTTTTAATCTAGCAGGTTGCTGAAAAAGTCTGCCTGCTTTGTTCTCACTTCGTTCAGAGGCTCACTGTACGGGAAAAGGTGGTGTTCGCCTCTTCGCTCACTACGCCCGCGCAAGCCGGCCATTTTGAGCAGCCCGTTGCGACTCAGCTTTCCGGCTTGTCAGTCGGCGGCGGGTCAGCGTTCGGAGCACGCAAGGTCCCCAAATACAGGGTCACAGCCTTGGCATCTGTATCGCTCAAACCCAACGCCGGCATGCGTGTTTCAGAGTTCATGGCCTGCGGATTCTTCACCCAGCGATAGATCCAGGTTCCGTTGAGACGGAACCCCGCTCGATCCAGCGCCGGACCGACCTTGCCGCCTTCCCCATCGAGGCTATGGCAACCGTTACACCCGTACTTGTTTTCGTACAGTCTTTTCCCGACTTCAGCCTGCTCGGCCGCTTGCTCAGGTGTGATGGTGAGATCCGGCCTGGGAATGCTGACACCTTTGCCAGGTCTCGCGGAGAAATTGTTCACGGCTACCTGGGCGGCATCGAGCTCTTTTTTCGCCTCGGCCAACGCTTCTTGTTCCGCGGCATAGGCGGACTCATCGACATCGACGTCCTTATTGAGTTCCTCACTCTTTCGTTCCGCTTCCTCGCCGGCCTTCTGCTCCGCTTCCTCATAGGCCTTGGTGGCCTGCTCGAACTTCGCCTGCGCGGCCTTCAGGCTTTCCTCCAGCTGAGCCTTTCGTTCCTCGACATTGAACTCCAGCTTCATGCCGTGCAACGTTCGGACGTAGCCGACGACGGCCCAGATCTCATCTTCGGACAGGGTGTACTTGAAGGTCGGCATCGTCGGCACGCCGAAGTCGTCGTCGCCGATCTCGTCTCCACCTTCATCGGGGTCGGTTGTATCCAGCATATCGCGCGACAGCACGGCGAAGATTTCCTGATCGGACCAGGTGCCCATCTCGGGGCGGTTTGAGAGGTCTTTAGGCTTTGGATCCGGCATAGATGACCAATTGAAACCCTCGTTCTGCTTGCCGCTCTCGCCGTGACAGTGCATGCAGTAGTGCGCATAGAGCTCATGCCCTTTTCTCTCTTGCTCGTTGGCACAACCCCCGGTGAACACAGCCACTACGCCAACCAGGCCGGCCACCATTCCCATAACATGCCGCCTTACCGCCTTCATGCTGACTGCCCTTTCTTGAGTTTGCGGATCAGGACGAACTGAAACCCCACAGCCAATGCGATGGCCATCGCCGCATACATATAGCCGGAATAATCCGGCGGTGCTTCCGCTCGGAAATACCACCAGGAGGACACAGCTTTTTGAGACCCTTTCTCGACAAGATCTCCTGCACCGTCTTTCCTCCCATCCCACACGGCAAAGGCGATATTGATGAATTCGCCCGGTGTGACCTGCGCGTCCTCATCGGGATGCTCGGTCGAAAGACTGCGCGAAAAGACGACTTTCCAGGTGCCGTTCGAATATGCGCCTGTCGCCTTCACATCCTGATGCTCTTGCGGCTTCAAGGTCCCGAAGCCTTTTGCGCTCATATCGACTGCCTTGTTCTCTTTATTCTTCCAGAACCAGATGTTGACCGGACCGCCTTCGACCTGCGCCATCGGCTGGCCATGGGCAAAGTGCGCTTTCTTATCTCCCACCATGAATTCGAGTGCCGCCCCGTCGTCCGGATCTTGGGTGGGGTCGGCATATTCCAAAAGGAACGCCACTTGCGTGCCGTCGTGCAAGGCGCGCACGGTTAGATCTTTGACCGTCGCCTCCTGAATGCGATCCTGCCAGTGGACTTGGGGTGACATCGGAAATGTCGCAGGCGTCGCGCTGCTCCAGACTCCCGCATTCGGATCATCGACAGGCAGAGCGCCCTTTACCAGAGGGGCGCGAACCGCCACGCTCTCCTGCGCCATACCCAGTGGCGCTCCACCGAGGACCAAGGCGGTCACAACCGCCGCTCCTCCCCGTACGACCCACTGCCTCATTTGATTCGCCGGTTTCATGCTGGCCTCGTTTTCAATGCACAACTAGATCGCCACACGCTGTCCAACCTCATTCTTCATTATTCCCATGTTCTCGGGGATTGATGAGCTCCGTCATATTCGCCCATGATGATCTTCCAGATCCATTCGTCCGGCAATTCCACTTCCCAGCGAGGCATCGCCGACTTCCAGGGCATGCCTTCGATCGGAAGACCGACACCACCCTTTTTGATGCGCCAGAAGAGATAGCTCTCCTGCAACATGGCGATGGTCGTTGGATCCGAGAAATTGGCAGGAGGTGGATTGAAGCCGCGAGCCGCAGGGCCCTTTCCGTCAAAGTTTCCGCCATGACAGGGCGAACAGAAGGCCGCGTAGAACCCCTTCCCCTGCATGATATTGTCCGGTGTCTTTGCGACAGGATTCGACAGCCCGGTGTATTCACCGGGCGGCGCCGGGTGAATCGTCCTGTTTTCGCCCGGAGGTGCATCGCTCACAGCCGTGCTGCCATACGTCTGCCACCCCACCATGAGCGGGAACAGAATGAGGATGCCGTAGCGAAGTATCTGCAAGCCGCCAATGTTTTCCCCGGTCAGAAACCGCTGGATGGGCCCCCAGAACGCATCCTTGGACTCCCCGCTCAGCGTCGCGAAGATCACGATCCCGGCCACGGTCAGTATCAGGTACAGAAAGATGAGGCTGGACGGAAGCGGCGCTGAGCCGGGAATATTGGGCACGACCAACTTCAAGAGCGCATAGATAATTCCGACGAGAATGATTGGTTTGACCAACGAGCCCCCCATACGTTCCTCCTCAGTGCACTTGTGCGACAGCTAACGGAGCGGACTCGGCCGCTTTCACCGGGGCGGCAGGAGCCTGGCCCGGCACTTCGAGTTCAGACGGATCCACCGAGATCGGCTCTCCGCTCATCTGCTGCAGGAATGCGATCACGGACAAGATCTCATTCTTCGACAGGCCGATCGGGTTCTTATTGATATAGGGCATCTTGGCCGGATACTCCTTCGGAATGCCTTCATGGCGATAGTCGAGATAGATATAGGCCTGCGGCTGCGTCAAACTTTCATAAATAAACTCACGGCTCAACTTGGCTCCGATTCCCTTGAGATCCGGGCAACGGGCCGATTCGCTCGGGCCGATTGTGTGACAAAGTGCGCATTGGCCCTTACTAAAAAAAATCTTCTGCCCGATGGTCGCCATGTCGGTCGGCGTTTTCACCGTGGCAATATCGAACTTTTCCTCAACGGGCGGCAACGACGCCATTTGCGGCACCGCGAGTGCCGTGAGCGCAAAGAGCCCGAGGACGATCGCGACAAACCCTATGACGCGGACAAATTGAGCTCGGACGAAGAGGAGAATCAGGATTCCGCTCCCCACGATTGAAAGACCGATCAATTGTAGCTGGGCAACTTCACTCATAGTCCCTCGTTAGAAATTCAAGGTTGAGATCGAGGTTACGGTCCAGAAACATCCGTGTCGTCAATGTACAGCCCTCAGTCTCAACCTTGGCCTTAGCCTTTCTGGTTGTCCAACGCGTGTGAACCACCAGCCATCGCAGGGATGGTTCCATGTCCTACCTCCCCTTTGCCCGACCCGCCATGAGCGGCCTTGGCTTTGTCACCCATTGTGGCCACCCAGAAGATAAATGCGACGAGCATACAAAAGAAAAACGTATTCAGCGCCATCAAGATGGCGGCGGAGCCGAGGGCCGGAGAAAAGGCATATGGCGACGAATCGCGCATCACGCCATAGATGTGCCAATGCACGCGGGATGATGAGCGGGCATACCCCATCAAGGTCATCAGGAGGATCACCATGACGGCATTGAGCACCAGTGCATACCCGGCGCGTGGAGGCATGCGGCCCCATACCATCTCCGTCGTGGTCTTGGCGCTCTTGAGCAGCAGTGCCGTCAACGGTGTAATTGCCAGCATCACGAAGAGGACGATCAACACTTGCGAGGTGGAGAAATAGTTGATGCGGATGATGGCTGGGACAAAGTAGCCCCAGACGCCAAGGACCACGACTGCGATGCTGGCCAGAACCAACAAGGCGCTCATGAGCGCTCTCGCAGCCTTGGCCCATCCGGCCGTTTCTGCCTTGCCCGCGCGCCAGTACATGATGAAGCTCATAAAGGTCACGAGAATCATCAGATTCGCGACGGTCATTTTCGCCGACATGACGCCGAACACGCCAAGAAGGGGATGGTGGGTGCCGCCCATCTTTCTGGCCTCTTCCAAGCTGGCCACGAGGGAATGCGGGGTCATCCAAACCGCGAGGCAGAGCAACAAAATCACCAGCATCCATAATATTGGTTTTCGATATTTCATCTCGGAGCCGGGAATACGATAGGTGATCCCGAGCCAAAAATAGTAGTTCGACCCAAGAAAGAGCACCCCTATCAGCATGGCTTGGATAATGAAGAGCCAGGATAGGAATCCGCCCATCAGAGTGATGCCCATCTGCTGGTTATACTGGTAAATTTCGCGCATGAGCCAATAGCCGGCGAACGGCAGGGGCAACAGGCCGAACACCCCGATGAAGTTCCCGACATAGCCCATCCAGTCGTAATGGTCCCGCTCTTCCGTATTTCTCGCCGATAAGTACCGGATCCCGGCGTAGGCTCCGCAGATGTATCCGCCGAGCACGACGTTGGCAATAAGTCGATGGATGTTGACCGGCCACCAGGTCGGATTCCAGGTCGCAGCCCAGGCCCGCTGAATGTCCGTGCCCTCGGCAATCACGACTGGGCTGGCTTGGAACGTGGCCCAGGAGTTGGGCACGATCATGATGAAAAAGGCGAAAAAGTTCAGCAGAAAACCCAGAAACACATGGAACGTCTTTGCTTTGCCCTCCTGCATGGCATCCCAGCCATACCAGTAGAGATAGAGCGTTGCAGTTTCGAATAAGAACAGCAGGCAATAGACGAGAAATGACGGGAAGAAAATGTCCGTCAGATAGTTCATAAGCTTGGGATAGAACGCGATCAGGAGGAACAGAAGAATGCCGCCGAACAGAGCGGTGGTCGCATAGGCCGAGGTCAGGAGCTTGGTGAATTCCTTGGCTAATTTGTCGTAGCGTTTTTCACCACTCTTCCAGGCGACGATTTCGCATAACCAGGCGAAGATCGGCACACCCAACACAAAACCGGCGAGCAGGAGGTGCAATTGCGCGACAATCCAGACAAGGTTCCGGCTGCCGATGTACGGAATATCACGATACTCGGTTGGACCCGCCGCGGTCCCTTCCGCTGCAATCCCGATCGAAGGAAGACCCAGACAACCTGCCGCCAGCAACAGGCCAGGGAGCCATCCGCCATGATTACCGACGGCCTGGAAAATCCGTTGAATCAATCCGCCCCGTTGACGCATGACACTCACCTCATCATCTCGCAGATTACGGTTTCTTCACAGCAGAGGAGGCCGCATCTTTGCCGGTCTGGGCTTTCCTCTTGCCCTTATCCTTCTCAGATTCTGCTTCAGCTTTTTGTTGTTCAAGCATCGCAAGTTGCGCTGTCATCTGCGCGATTTGCTGTTCGTTCTTATTCAAGGTATCGAGCGGCTTGAACATCGGCTGAGCTTTTACGTCCGGTTTCTTACAACATTCGTGCGGGTGCGTCGTCGTCACAGGGAGGACGGCCCAGAAGAGCAGTGACAAGACAACCCCAGCCCCTGTCACCGCCGTGAGCATCAACCCCTGATCGGCCGGCACACGCATGAGGTCCCAACGAGTAATCAGCCGTTGATAATTTTCCGTTGCCGGCTGGGCCGCTTCTGCAGTACCGCGAATGATCCAGCCAATCAAGGACACTCCTATTAGTAAGAGCGCTATCAGGACCACTGAGGCCACGGTTCCCCATAAGGCAAGTTCAATACTGATCCTCTCAGCAACGGGAAGGCCCGTACCGAATACGTGTCTCAAACTCTCCATCTCCACCAGCGAGCGCGAGGTGGAGATCGCGGTTTCGGTCACGGTGCTGACGGTGAACCATAGCATCGGCAGGAAGAGAGCGCCGGCTAACGCCGACTTCCACCACAGGGTCAACCCCAACCCATCTGGTGGTTCTTTTCTGAGGTTTTCGAGAAAGAACGTTCGGCCGACGACGCCGAATGCCCAAATGTCGATAGGAATGGAAATGAGAAACAGGAGCGGAATCCCGACGCCTTCACCAAGGTGCGATTCTAACCCCATTGTGATGGTCGGCACTGCGAAGACCGTGACCGGACTGGTGAGCAGCATCAGAAACGCGATGCCCAGCCTGCCTTCAAACTGCGCCATGCCCATCGCAAGTATCAGCACCGCAAAGACCAGCTTGATCGGAAGTCCGGTCCAACAGACTGGCCACAGGACACCGAGCCCTATTTTTACCGGAGACAGGGATTCACGTTCGTCTGCCATAGTCAGTTCGTGCGGCTGAAAGACGCCGGACTTAATCCAAGAACTCTCTGTTAATAACCGCGGCTACTGTGAACAGGAGCATCGTCACCATCACCACAATCCAGCTGACCAAAGCAATCGGCCGCTTGAAAATGTTTCGCTCCGGATCTTTGTCGATAAACGGCAGCGCCACGAGCAATACCATGAACGCGACGGGCAAAGCAACGGCGCCCAATAATTGCCCGAACTCCCCGGAAAAGATCTTCAACCTCAGCAATTGGAAATAAAACAGGAAGTACCACTCCGGCTCCGGATGATAATCGCCCGGATCAGGGGTCGCCTCTTCCAACAACACGACCGGCTCCCAGAAGGCTAATGCGCAGATGGTTGCGAACACGGCAGCCATCCCGACGATGTCTTTCCAAATCTGACGAGGGAAGAAATAGTCGGTTTTGGCCTTGATTTCGTCCGATGTGCCTCTGAATGGTCCGGCCGGCCCCGCCACTCGAAACAGGAAGAGGTGCAACCCAGCCAAGCCCATGAGCGCTGCTGGCAGAATCATGACGTGAATGACGAAGAACCGGCTCAACGTCATCTGTCCAGGCGTCGGCCCCCCCTTGAGAAACCTCGCCATGAAATCGCCGAGGACGGGGGTTTTGTCTAAGATCTCGACACCGACCGTCGTTGCCCAATAGGCGCGCTGGTCCCACGGCAGCAAGTAGCCTGTAAAACCGAATCCTATGACGATACCGAAGAGCGCCAAGCCGACGATCCAGAGCAGTTCGCGCGGCTTCTTGTAGGCGCCCCAGAGAAAGACTTGCGACATGTGGGCGATGACACAAACTGCCATTGCGGACGATCCCCAGAAGTGATAGCCCAACAAAAACCATCCGTAATCCACTTCGTGAATGATGTACTGGGTACTGGCGTACGCATGGTCGGCCGTCGGCACGTAGTAGAACATCAGCAAAATGCCGGTCAGCGCCTGCATCAGAAAAAGGAACAGCAGAACGGAGCCGAATACATAGGCCCAACGGGAGCCACCGGGAACCGGCTCGTTGAGCATTTTGGCCTGCATCTGCTTCAGTCCGACGCGGTCGTCGAGGAAAGCGATGACTTTTTCGGTGGCCGTCGATTGTGCGCCAGGGATAGACGACTGTTCCATTCAGATGATCCGAACTTGAGATTTTGTTCCGGCCTTGAATTCCATCTCGATGATTTCGAGGTCCCCGCCGACCGACACCCTCACCGGCAGCACATCGAGGGGACGCGGCGCCGGGCCGTCAAGCACTTTCCCTGAAGCATCGAAAATGCTCAAGTGGCAGGGGCAGAGAAACACCCGGCCGAGCACCTTGTGCTTCCGCCACTTAAACCCGCACCCCAGATGGGGGCACTTACCTGAAAATGCGACGAATGGAATCTCTTTCTTATTCGTCCAGAGGGCCGTGCCCGTTGCATCACGAAATTCCAGATCCTTGCCCTGATACACCTTGTCGAGCAGAGCGGAAGTTGCTTTTACAACCCAGACGTTCTTCTCGATCTCGTATTCGGGCATGTAGACTTCTTTGACTTTCTTCTTATACTCGAACTGCACCCCGATATCGTCTTCCTTGATCTTGCCGATATTGCCGACCTTGAGCCATGCATTATCAAACGGCGCATACATCGGCTTCATGAGATAACGCATGATTGGGTAGGCAAGCGGCAACCCGATCAAAAACGTGATGACATTCGTGAAGTTCATGAAAAACGTCCGGCGTTTGACGTTTTTCTCCAGTTCCGGATAGGGCACGAGCACTTCACCCGGCGTCACATGAATCTTCTCTTCGAGGTGCGAGATTTCAACCTCATGCGTGGTCACATAGTCGTCACGCTTGAACGGCGGCAATACCAGGATCTCTGAGGAGGGGACGCGTAGCTCCACGAGACTCTCGGTGACAGACTGCACATGACCCATGGCGACCTGCCGCTCGCCGCTTCCGTTCATGGACACGACGATGTGGCTGATCTCGTGCGAGAGTGGATCGACGACGACTTTCGTCACTTCACCGATTTCACGGTCTGCACAGCGGACCCTGGATTTCAGCTTCGGCTGCATGATTACTTCTTCTTGATCGGCTTCGGTGTATCGACCGAGGCGTTCTTAAAGGTGCCCAGCCAAACAGCAAGCGCCACGATGTCCTTGTCTTCCATGAGATCCTTGTACTTATCCGGCATCTTGCCTTTTTCAAAATCCTTCTCATACCCTTCCGCCATCCAGCTTTTAGGATCGACGATCTTCAGCTTGATGTCGTCCACACTGAGCAAGTTTCCGATGTTGTCGAGCTCAGGCCCGCGCTTTTTCCCGCCCTCGCCCTTCAACTTATGGCAGTTGTAGCACTCTTGAAGCTGCCACTGTTCCTCGCCGACTTTGAGAATATCTCCGTCAGCTGCGGTTGATGACGTGGCCCCGGGGGGTCCTCCCACCTGGGCCACAGGAGCCTGATCCCCACCCAACGCCTTAATCCGCTCGGCCAAGGCCTTGGCTTGCTCGTCAAGGGCTTTGGCACGGGCAATCAATTCGTCGGCTTTACCCTGCTCGGTCGCAGCTCGCTTCGACTTGAGAATCTTTTCAATCTTTCCCTTCTCGTCTTCAGGATCGTACTGCGGCAAAAGTGAGGCTCCCGCAATGTAGACGACGCAGAGAACGATATAGAAGATGATTACCGAGCCGAGTGCTTTACCGCCGCTCATCGGCTTCATACTTGGAGCGTCCAAGGCAAGAAACACCACCGTTCCGAGAATCGCATACACAAAGAACATCCATCGGAAGACCGGCGGAAAGTCCAACGCCATTGTCCCAAACCAAAGACCGGCGCCGATCGCTACGCCGATGATGATCTTAAAGATTGCTTTCCCCATAAGAACTCCTCGTACTTGGCTCTAAAAGGCTGAGAAAACATACTGTTTAAATGACCCGAATGAGCCACAGATTGAGATAACCGGCCGGAAAGGGCCTCTTCTACTGGAGGTGGCGCCCTGTATCGAGCGTCCACTGCGAGCGGCTGAGGTCACGGCAAGGCCTTGATGGGCCATGCGGCTGTTTCCAACAAACAGTCCAGATTCTTGGTAAAGACTGGCACGTCTCGCACCGACACATCCAAACCGAGACTGACACGCCACTGAACAGCACGTCCTTCAACTCCTCCGTACGGTTTGCCGGAATCCTGACCCCGCCACCTGCCCCTCATAGAATAGGCACTCAACAGCTGCACCCGCCTACCCCAGGGGACATGAGAATGTGTCTGCAGCCTGGCAGACCGTACATCGGTAACAGACCGCCCCTTATTTCGCTCCAGCGGGAACAGGACTCCCTTCAGGAGCATGGTCTTTCGGTTGGGATGCCCGCAACGTCACAATGATCGCAAAACTCACGACCAAAAAGAAGACGACGGTAATCCCGGTAATCCACCAGGCCGAATAGGACAACGTCGGCGTAAATGACTCCGCCGTGAAGTCCGGCACCAGATTATAGGTATGAAAGTACTTCCGCAGCAGAGAACGAACCGCCCCCATCAAGCCCATGGTCCAAATGGCGCTGAATGCCAAGAAGATCAGGACGAACTGCGAGACAAAATCGATCCGCCCCCACATGATCGTGCCTTGACTGATCGCGCGGTTATAGATCACATAGTTCACGACCGTGACGAATACCAAGGTGAAGGCGGCGGAGTTCTTCGCCGGCATCAACGCCAGGAAATTCCAATCCGACGGCAATTCCAACTCAGCCACCAGCTTGGCGCCGGTCGGGACAAACCCGTGCGGAGTCATCCAGATCGCGTCGCCGACGACGATCATCAAGAATCCAACCTTGATCACGGTTCGTGCGGATACGGTGATCGGGATGAATCGACCTAAGATCACAGGAGACAGCAGCAGCGGCAGCAAGAACATCAGGGACTTGGGATCGGGAACCGGATAGTCCGTCATCACTTTGGTCATGACCAGCGGCAGCGCGATCATCACGATCGGCGCCAGTATGGTCATGCGCACCTTCTCGACGCCTTGGATGCGCTTCATGCTCAGCCAGATGTAATAATTGCTGGCCAGAAAAATCAGCCCGATCATCGCGCCTTGCATTTCAAAGAACATCGACAGCTGGTCTGCCATCATGTAGGGACAGATCGACGCATCATAGTCACAGAGTTCGTAGGACAGAAGATACCCCATGAACGGGAGGAACAGCAGTGCGCCGACTCCGATAAGATTCCCGACGAATCCCATCCAGTCATAATACGAACGCTCTTCATCTTTATCTTTTGCCGCACCCATGTACATGTACGCGGCGATCATACCGGCGATGAACCCGCCGAATGTCACGTTGCCCACCAGGCGATGGATGTTCAGCGGCATCCAGCTGTAGTTGAACATCTTGTCCCAGAGGGTGGCGGTTTCGAGGAATTCCGCTGGGGAGATACCCTCGGCCTTGACAGGCGTATTCATGAAGGAGGTCGGGCCATCGATCACAAACAAGGTAATGGTCCCGATCAGATTCAGCAGGACTCCCAATGCAATATGGCGAGCCTTCTTGTTCCCCTTCCAGGCATCCCAGGTATAGAAATACAGGTACAGGACGAACGTCTCGCCGATGAACAGCAGGGGATAGATGACGGCAAACACTAAAAAGAAGTGATTGATCAACCAGGTTGTAAACTGCGGATAGGTTGCGAGCAAAACGAAGATGAACAGTCCGCCCGTGAGCGCCGTCATGCTGTAGAGAATGATGGTGACCTTCGTAACCTCTTTGGCGAGACGATCATAGCGAGGATCCTGCTTCCGATAGCCCAGCCATTCTGAGATGACGACGAAGATCGGAGCGCCCAGAATGAACCCTGCAAATAGAATGTGGAGTTGGGCAACGATCCACACCGCGGTCCGATTGCCGGTGTAGGGAAACTCTATAGGAGGCGCACCCGACATCTGCGCATAGGACACGCCTCCAAACAGCGTCAACAGCGCAAAGAGAGTTAAGAGACCGCGCGACCATATTTTCACGATATCTCGACGCCCCCCTCCACTAATAAAGCGACGCTCGACAGGTGTTCGTCGCCCTGTTTACTTGGTATCAGCCTCGGCCACTGCGATGTTGGCCGCATCGACCCACTGCTTCTTTTCCTCATCCCAGGCTTTCCCGGCTATTGCGTAATTCCGCTCATAGAGCACCAGCTTCCATCGATCCTCATCGGAGAGCTTGCTCTTCCACGCCTTCATCTTGGTGTTCGGCACGCCTTCGGAAATCCGCCAGAACCAGACCGAATCGGAATAAAGCTTCATACGCTCACTGTTACGGAAGTCACGTGCGCCTGCCTTGACCGGCTTCCCATCCTTGCCGTGGCAGCTGGCACAATTGACATCGATATTTGTTTCACCGATGTACAGCTTCCGCCCTTCTTCGAGCATATTTGCATCGGTCCACCATTCGGCAGGCATGTGCTTGTCTGCATAGTCAGCAGGGGCTGGAGGCGGTGGAACGATTGGGCCTTCTCCGACGTCTCCGCTGCAGCTGACCAAGATTAATCCGACACCCATGAGAAAAGCTATTTGAACCGACTTGATGTCCATGACAATCCCTCGCTCCTTGTTGTAAGGATGCTCCTCGCAGCAAGCTGCGGGGCATCCTGTAAAATTCTCCTCGCCCTCACCCTCCGAAGCCAGCTTCAGAGCATTTGTGAAGGAGATTCAAAGACGAAAAAAAAACGCTTTCACCGAGGTGCCTACACCTCTGCAAAAGCGCCGACCACTACAGTCCTCGAAGACACGCGCACTGACCCTCGCCCCATCTATCGACCGATCCGGCGAGGTGCACATCAGCCCCCACGGACCGTCATCGGTGATTATTGCTTCCGTTTCCCTTGTGACTTCCTTCGCGTCTGTTCCTGTTTTCGCTGCGAGCGGACTACCTTCAGTCCCACGACGCCCCCCACAGCCGCTGCGATCACCCCGATCCCCCACCATAGCCATATGGGCGGGGCACTCACATCACAACCTGTCCCAAAGTTGATCAGAATCTTTCGTTCTGACTCTAGGTCTTTTGGATCGAACTGAATCTTATGATTCTGCTGCTCTCCCTTCGCTTCTACCAGAAGCGGATCCCCAAGATTGTCGTTGTGCAGATGAAAGATCGCCTTGTAGTAACCATCTCCGTCGGTCTTGACGACCTGCCCGTATGAGTTCTTCGTATCTTTGACGAGAACGTCGGCGTTCGCGATTCCCTTCCCGTCCGCACCGCAGACAAACCCTTCAACGGTGAAGCGATGATCGGCTTCGTGTGTGGCTGCAACCACGGCAGGAAACGCAACACCCATCACGAGACAGCCTGCTGCGGCGATCAGTCCTGCCCCGTTCCGTCTCACATGCTTCAAACTCAGCTGCGTTCTCGTCGATCGTTTGCGGGTTTTACCTTCGGGCAACAAAACGCCTCGCCACGACGAGCGCCCCCGTTTTTAAGGCCCGTTTTTTTAGCATAGGCCCCCCTGTTTGTCAACGACGAGACTGTCTCATCCGAGAACAGAAAATAGATTCTTTCCAAGGAGCTTGACTGGGTCCAGACCGGTGCGGATGGAAGAACGGACAGAAAAAACGACGCGGCGCTGAGCTGGCAGCAAACCTAAAGATATCCACGTATGCGTGCGGCCGCCTCAATCCGTTCCGTTTCGGCCAGGCGCTCGGATTCTTTCTTGGACACCCAGGCCTCCCAGGACTTGCCATTCGCCGTGTCTTCACCGGTAAACGCGATCGTTGCGATAGCGTCGTAGGGAATGCGTCGAGAGGCTGGATTGTCGGCAGGGAAGATTTCGATGTAAGAATCCGTGCCGGCCACCTGTCGGTTGAAGAGATACCCCACGATCGATTCGCCGGATGTTAAAGAAAGGGTCACATCGCCACGGTAGTCGAAGGCCAGCTCAATGGCTTCGGCTACTTCCGACGAGGATGCAGGCCGAAAGACCCGCCCTTCGAGCGAGCCAGCAGCACCGATCGTGTGATTCTTGGTATCCGTCATCAGAAGGCCGTCGTTCGTGAAGCGTATTTCGTGAGGCGCGTGAGGGCCTTGCGAACGACGAGAGACGAACGACGTTTGACGGGCATTTTCATCGTGAGGTCGGCAGGAACGTCAGCTTGGCAGTCCGTGCAAATCCCGAGACCGTACCAAACGTATCTTCGACGGCCGAGGCTTCGTAGCCGCAATGCACCATGCAGTCGGCGCACTTTTCGTTCCGGCCCGTGCCGTAGTTATCCCACTCCGTCAACTCCATCAGTTCACGAAACGTCTTTGTATAGCCTTCCTGCAAGAGATAGCAGGGTTTCTGCCAGCCGAACACGTTATAGGTCGGATTCCCCCACGGTGTACATTGATACTCGCGCCGGCCCATCAGAAAATCAAGGAACAGCGGCGACTGATTGAACTGCCACCCCCGTTTCGGATTGCCGAGAATTTTGGAGAAGAGCTCCCGAGTCCGTTCGCGCTTCAAGAAATGCTGCTGATCTGGGGCCTTTTGATAACTATAGCCCGGGGAGATCATCATGCCCTCGACACCAAGCACCATCATTTCGTCGAAAAACTTCCGTACGCGCTCCGGATTGGCGTCGTCGAACAATGTGGTATTGGTCGTCACACGGTGGCCCCGTTTGAGCGCCGCCTTGATGGCTTTCACCGCCACATCATAGATCCCGTCGCGACACACTGCCAAATCATGTTCATCCTTTAACCCATCCATGTGGACGCTGAACGTCAGGTACTTTGATGGCTTGTATTCATCGAGCTTGCGCTCCATGAGAATCGCGTTCGTGCAGAGATAGATATACCGCTTCTGGTCCACAAGTCCCCGCACAATGGCCGCCATTTCCGGATGAATGAGCGGTTCCCCTCCTGGGATACTGACGATCGGCGCGCCGCATTCCTCCGCTGCTGCCCAACATTGTTCGGGAGTCAACCGTTTATCGAGCACGTGGTCCGGATATTGGATCTTCCCGCAGCCGGCACAGGCCAGATTGCACCGGAACAGGGGTTCCAGCATCAGAACCAACGGATAACGCTTCACACCAGTGAACTTCTGGGTGAGCACATACTTCGATACCGTCAACATCTGGGAAATCGGAACGGCCATCCCGCTCTCCTTCCTGACTATTCTATTTGTCTATCCGGTATATATCGAGCGGCTATGAGACATAGCCGTACTTGGAAGCGCAAAAAATCGATGGATTTTAACATCCCTCTTACAACGCGTCAATTTTGTAAGAGCTGTGCGGCTTCCAGCACAACTGCCGAAGACGCCTCTTTATGAAAGTCGTCCTCTAAACCTCGGTGGCATCACTGACAGATACACAGTGCCGCGTGGAGGCGCCGAGCGGGTTCGAACCGCTGCATCGCAGTTTTGCAGACTGCTCCCTTACCACTTGGGTACGGCGCCTCACGAGGGCGGCATTATACGGGCCTTGTTCCCGCATCTCAACTTCAGGTATTTGAGCGGAACGAGAAGATGAGAGGCACCACGTGACTAGCGGTTGGGCAAGACGGGAATTTCTCTCCCAAGTGTCGAGGGCTGCTCGGATTGCGGCACGAGCGGTTCCCAGCCATCTGTCATCGCATGGGCGACGGCTTCCCCGCTCTCTTCGGCTTCTTTCTCCTTGGCGAGTTGCTCAACTTCCTGAAGGAGTGTATCCATCAGTTCTTCCATGGGGACTTTGCGGACGAGCTTGCCCTTCTTGAACAAAATTCCCTTGCCTTCACCGCCGGCGATGCCGATGTCGGCCTCTTTGCCTTCTCCAATCCCGTTCACAACGCAGCCGAGCACCGACACGTTCAACGGGGTTTTGATATGACTCAGCTTCTTTTCAAGTTCATTCGCCATACGCACCACATCGATTTCAACCCGTCCGCACGTCGGACAGGCAATCACGTTGATGCCGCGATGGCGCAGTTCAAGCGATTTCAGAATTTCAAACCCGACTTTGACCTCTTCAACAGGATCGGCAGCCAGTGATACGCGCAACGTGTCCCCGATGCCCTGCGAGAGCAAGTAACCGAGACCGATCGCAGACTTGACCGCCCCGGTCATAGCGGTCCCCGCCTCTGTGATACCGATATGGATGGGATAATTCGACTGATGGGCAAACAGCCAATACGCATCGATCGCATGATGCACATCCGACGCCTTGAGCGATACCTTCATGTTGGTAAAGCCGACATCTTCCAGTGCATGCACCGCATTGAGCGCCGACTCCGACAAGGCTTCAGGCGAAGGCCAGCCGTACTTGTCGAGCAACGGACGTTCGAGCGACCCACCGTTCACACCTACACGAATCGGAATCCCTCGATCATTGACGGCCTTGATCACTTCTTCAACTTTCCACCAGGCGCCGATATTGCCGGGGTTGATGCGGACACAATCCACGATCTCGGCAGCTTTCAAGGCGAGACGGTAATCGAAGTGAATATCGGCGATGAGCGGGACTGTCATAGCCGCTTTGATTTGAGGCAACACCTTGGCGGCTTCCTCATCCGGCACAGCGACACGAATGATTTCGCACCCAGCGGCTTCAAGCTGGCGAATCTGCTCGACCGTCGCCGCCACATCGCGCGTATCGGTCGAACACATCGACTGCACAGACACCGGGGCGTCACCACCGATCTTGACCTTGCCAACCGAAATCTGTTTCGTTTTTCGTCTTGCGATATGCATGGTGATTTACGCTTAGCTGCCCTGTTCGTCTCCGTGCGGAAGATGGCTCCCCAGCGTAGCACCGGCAAGCCGGTTTGTGGTCGCCGGCGCTTTGCCGATGAGTTCCTTTACGCTCTGATAGATCCCTTCGGCAGTCAACCCGTATCGCTCGCGAAGCAAATCTTGTGGGCCCTGCTCGATATACCAATCCGGCAGACCGAGCATCTTCGTCGTCACATCGTTCACGCCGGCCTCAGACAGCGCCTCGAGGACCGCGGAACCGAACCCACCCATCTTACAACCTTCTTCTACAGTGACGACGTAGCGAACGCGTTTTGCCACATCCGTGATGAGCTTCTGATCGAGCGGTTTCGCAAAGCGGGCATTCACCACAGCCGTGGAGACTCCTTCATGGCTAAGACGCTTTGCGGCCTCAACGGCTTGCCAAACCGACACGCCGATCGCAATAATCGCGATGTCCGTTCCATCCTTCAGCAACTCACCCTTTCCGATAGGCAATGCCTTGGGACTGGGGTCCATCTTCACACCGAGGCTGACGCCGCGCGGATACCGCACCGAAATCGGGCCGTTGTGCTGCAGACAGGTTTTCATCATGTGCTGCAATTCGTTTTCATCTTTCGGGGCCATCACAACCATGTTGGGGACATGGCGCAGATAGGCATAGTCAAACGCACCATGGTGCGTCGTCCCATCTTCGGCGACGAGGCCGCCACGGTCAATGCAGAATGCGACTGGAAGATTTTGCGTCGCCACATCGTGCACCACCTGATCGTAGGCTCGCTGGAGAAATGTCGCATACATGGCGACAACCGGTTTCATCCCCTGCGTCGCAAGCCCTGCCGCAAAAGTCACTGCATGCTGCTCGGCAATACCCACGTCATAAATGCGATCCGGAAATTCCTTTTCAAACGCTGTCAACCCTGTGCCCTCGCACATTGCCGCCGTAATAGCGACAACGCGCTTGTCCTCACGAGCCAACTTGACCAGCGTATCCATGGCGATCGTTGTATACGAAGGGCGAGCGGCCTTCTTGGCTGGTGCGCCGGTCTCCCGTACAAACGGCGGGCAGGCATGAAACCAAACCGGATTCTTCACGGCCGGCTCGTAGCCAAGTCCTTTTTTGGTAATGACGTGGAGCAATACCGGCCCCTTCATCTTCAGCACGTTTTCGATCGTCGGAAGGAGATGCTCAAAATTGTGTCCATCGATGGGACCGCTGTATTGGAATCCCAATTCTTCAAACAGCAATCCGGGAAGGATCGCGCCTTTCGCAAGTTCTTCCGCTCGGCGAGCCAGCTTTTGCATGTCGTAGCCGATGTGGGGAATCTTGCGCAGCAGCTGGCCGGTCTCTTCCCGCATCTTGCCGTAGAATTCCCCTGTAATCGTCCGACTGAGATACGCTGAAATAGCCCCCACATTTTTGGATATCGACATTTGGTTGTCGTTCAAGATCACGAGAAAGTCTTTTCCTAGTCCGCCGGCATGATGGAGCCCTTCCAGCGTCATCCCGGCCGTCATCGCACCATCCCCGACGACACAGACAATCTTATGCCTGTGGCCCAACTGTTCACGGGCTGCGACCATGCCGAATGCAGCCGATACCCCGGTGCCGGCATGTCCGGCATTGAACGTATCGTATTCACTTTCTTCACGCTTGCAGAACCCACTCAATCCGCCATACTGCCGAAGCGTATGGAATTGCTCACGTCGACCGGTGAGGAGCTTGTGCGCATAGGACTGGTTACTGGTGTCCCAGACAATCTTGTCTGCAGGCGTATCCAATAAATACTGCAATGCGACCGTGAGTTCCACCACACCGAGATTCGAAGCCAAGTGCCCGCCAACGCTAGAGACCGCACCAATAATTTGCTCCCGAATTTCCTGGCACAATGCTGGAAATTGGTCAGGAGACACGCGCTTCAAGTCGGCTGGACTGTGGATGCTCTTCAGAATCGACATAGAGTACTCTCCTTCTTTATCTACTCACTCGGCTGTGTAGAATAAATGAACTTCCGAGAGGCAACGTGTTGAGCAGTAGCATGACCTGCGTCTAGCTCATGGGAGTCTCACACAAGAGTCCTATGATGTCAAGCGCTTAGGAAAGAACGGCCCCTGCGGACTGCTCCCTCACACGCACGATGCCATGTCTGAAGTGGTAGGATCACCCCGAGTCCCCTACTGACTGTTTCCTGCAGCAAGAGTTAGGCGACGCATGGGCATCCGGTTTTTGATTCTCCTGTTCTGCGTTCCCTCTCACCCTGAACTCCTCATACTCTGGCGGCACAACTGCGTATCACTAGTCTAGTAGGGGAAATCAAGCCCAGCAAAAACGGCGCCCCCTTCTCGACTATAGCCGTAGTCGATCCGCCCTACGACGTTGGGCCGAATGATTCCGCGGAACCCCACACCCGGCGTGATGCGATAGTCTTTAAAACTCACATCCTTGAAGGAATTGAACACCTGCCCAGTGTCGAGGAATGGGGCGATTTCAAAATCAGCCGTCACCCCGGCAAGGCGGGTGCGGAGCACATGAATCCGCTCCTCGATACTCAGGGCCACAAGTTGCTTGTCAATGTACCGGTCCACTCCATACCCGCGTAGGTTGTTCTGCCCGCCCAAGGAACTCAGTTCATAAAACGGGACGTCCGTGCCGATCGTGGCCTGCAGATCGCCACGGATGACCAAAATGGCTCGTTTCGACTCACTGGCAAACATCTTCTTGATTTCGATCTCATATCTCGAGTAGAGCGGCTCCGCACCCTGGCGAAAGTTGTGGTTCATCTCAGCGTAAGCCATGATCGACATCCCATCAGTCGGTGTGACTAGGCTATTCCGGGTGTCATAAAAGAAACTGATCCGTTCACCAAGAATCGTCGCGCCTTGTGCTCCTGAGACCGTAGGGAACATGCTCCCGGTAAAGGGAAGATCCGTGGCCCCACGCTGGATACCTTCCATATGTCGAAGCCGCTGACTGACAGCGATTTGCGTGACTTCATTGGCGTGGACTCCGAATTTCCAGTTTGCCCTGGTCTCAGAGGCCGTGTAATTTGTTTCGTCATTTTGGCCGGTGGTGGGACCAAGACCAAAAAACCGCACCGTCGCATTCTTGAAATGGGCGGCACTCACAGCCACGCTGTAGCGGCCGTTACTAAAACCGGGGTCGACGTAGTTAAACTGAAATCTGCGCTCGATCGTCTCGGACCAGGACGCAACGGCTCTGAGCTCTCTACCGCCCGGGTCATAACGAAACAGATTCAGCGTTCCACGAGTCCCCACAATCGAGTTGTAGATGATCATCGGCGCGACGAGATATTTCAAGTCTCCGTCCGGCCCCGTGATGAGAGCCGGCACGATCAGTCCAATGTCGTTGCCGTCGTTCTTGCTAGAACTCACCGCGGGGATGGGAAAGTATCGGGTATCCGCGTGAGCCACGTCCGGGGAGAGAGGGCATAGGATCCCCAGCAGCACGAGCACAAGTATGGCGGCAAGGCGATGCACAATCGTCCTGGTGCTCTTTCGCAGCAACGCTATGGGGATTTGAGCTTATCGGACTTTTTGCGGAGTTGATCGACGAGATCGGAATAGGAAGACGCCCTGAGGATTTTCGTAAACTGTCCGCGATAATTATTTACCAGGCTGACGCCATCAACCACGACGTCATACACACGCCAATCATCCGCTTTGTTGATCAAACGATAATCGAGCGGGATCTCCGTCTTTCCCGACAGCACCTTGGTCCTGACTTCAGCGTACCCTTTCTCCGTGCGTTCATTCAAATACTGCACGCCTTCACCGGAGTACGTTTCAATTTTATCTGCATAGGAATTCGTCAGCAACGTTCGAAAGAGGCCGACAAATTCCTGCTTCTCCTGATCGGACAGTGTATTCCAGGGAGCACCGAGCGCGCGCCGCGACATTTCCTGATAATCGAATCGAGCCCCGACCACCTGTTCGAGCTGCAGCCGGCGCTCTTCGGTCTTGCCCGGTTGTTTCAATTCCTTTTCCCGTATGATACGAAGAACTTCATCGATCGTGGTCTTCATGGAGTCTGTAGGAGCTCCGGCATACCCAGGAACTACCGTCAGCGCCACGCATGTACCGGCCAATACCACGCTGAGAACCAACCTGCGATACGCCTGTGCGCGCATCGCCCTATTCCAGCTACTCACGATCGCCATCATCATGTCTTCCCCCTCTACGAGTACGCAGCTCGTTGGTTGCTACCCAAACCAGGGCCAGCTAATTGACCTTGCCATGAACGTACTGGCTCACCAATTCCTCGAGATCCAGCCCCGATTCAGTATCCCGGATCATGTCGCCGGTATTCAAAGGATCGCCTCCCCCACCCGGAGACAACGCGAGGAACTTCTCCCCGATGATCCCTCTGGTCTTGATCGATGCGATGGTATCGGAATAGAGTTTGGTCCCGTTTTGAACCGCCAGCCTCACCATGGCCCGATCCTCTTTGAGGATGATCGATCTGACTCGCCCCACTTCCACGCCGGCAATTTCTACGGTCGCGCCAGGTTTCAGCCCTGAGGCCGAGTTGAACTGGGCATCGACTTCAAAAAAATCTCCGCCGATGACCTCGAGTTTCCCCAGCTTGATCGAGAGATATCCCAAACAAACGATCCCGACCAATACGAACGCACCGACGACTAATTCCAACTTTGTTTTTTCCATCGCGGCACTCCCCCTAACAACCTGACGGTGCAGCCGAAAGCACCACCGTCCCACCCACGGATATGAATTCTTTGATATCAGGATCCGTCGTCTGTTGAAATTCCCCCGGAGACGCCATCAAAGCAATTCGCCCCTGTTTCAGCATGGCAACATAGTCGGAGATCCCAAAAATTTCAGGGATCTCGTGACTCACCATCACAGCCGTAAAGCCGAACTTTCGCTGCGTGCTCGTAATAAGGTCGTGAATTGATTTGGCCATGAAGGGATCGAGTCCCGTCGTGGGCTCATCGAAGAGCATGATTTCAGGACGCATGACCAGGGCGCGTGCAAGGCCGGCTCGTTTGCGCATCCCCCCGCTGAGTTCGGCGGGAAACTTGTGCCCCATCCCGGCCAGCCCAACTTGTTCCAGTACCTCGTCCACCCGCGTGGTCACATCAGCCCCCTTCATCCTGAGCTTCTCTCGTAATGGAAAGGCCGCATTTTCCGACACGGTCAGAGAGTCGAACAACGCCGCCCCCTGAAAGAGCATCGCGAACCGCTTTCGGACCTCGTTGAGCGCCTGCCCCCGAAGACGAGAAATCTCTACGCCACCGACCCACACTTCCCCGGAGTCCGGCTGGAGCAAGCCGATCATGTGTTTCAGCAGAACACTCTTGCCTTCCCCGCTTCGTCCGATGATCGTCGTCAGCTTGCCCTGCGGAATGTCGAGATCGACGCCTCGCAACACCGGCTGCCCTCCCAGCGTCTTCGTCACGCCCATAAGCTTCAGCATGGTCACAGCAAAACCGACGTCAAGAAATAGTCCCACACGAGAATCAGGACTGACGACAACACCACTGCCTCTGTCGTCGCCGTACCCAACCCTTCCGCGCTCATCCGAGTATGAAATCCCTTATAGCAACACACCCAACTCACAATGAGGCCAAAGCTGATGGATTTCAGAATGCCGCCATACACGTCTTTCCATTCGACGGCAGACTCGATCGAGTTCCAGTATGAACCGGCATTGACCCCTAAAAGATCCACGCCGACGAGATATCCGCCATAGATCCCCACCACATCGAAAATCGCGACCAACAACGGAACACCGATCAACCCCGCCACCAACTTGGGGGCGATGAGATACTGCAGGGGATTGATCGCCATGGTATCGAGTGCATCAATTTGTTCGGTAATCCTCATGATCCCGATCTCCGCCGTCATGGCCGAGCCGGCCCTGGCAGTCACCATCAAGGCCGCAAGGACTGGACCCAGCTCGCGGATCATGCTGAGCGCCACCGCCGACCCCAGCAGACCTTCGGAGCCAAACTTACGGAGCGAATAATACCCTTGTAGGGCGAGTACCATACCTGTGAAGCCCGCCGTCAGGACCACCACAAACGTCGACTTATAGCCGATGAAGTGCAGCTGTTTCACAATCTGGATGACTCGAAGCGGAGGACGCAGAAGCCAGGCAAAGGACGACAACACAAAGATAAGCATCCGGCCCATTTCGGCTACGTAAGTCAGGGCCCAATGGCCAATTCGTTCTAGTGTCTTCATAGTGTACCGGAGGGAGATCTCTCCCCTGCCTCATCAGTCGCCATCACTGCAGCATATCGCTGGAAGAACGCGGTCAAAGTCTTTGCTGCCGCCAGACTCTGTCGTCGAAGCCGGCGAAGGCCCCAGAGGCTCGAAGGGGCACTCAGCACCGCTGCGACGCCCTTGAGCCACCCAGTGGGCCTGAGAAATAGATTGAAGTCAAGTGGGAGATCTTCATCCAGAAGATCGGATGCCGCACGCACAACTACAAACGGCACCTGGGCCCGCCGCGCTTCGATCGCCAAGGCCGCGCTCTCCATGTCAAGACCGATCGCACCGGTGCTGTGCGCAAACCGTCCTTTCTCCAACGCGCCGCCAATAATCCGATCGGTGGATACAAACCGTCCCACATGGGCAGATTGGACCGAGCCGTCTGCCAGTGCCAACACCGCATCCCGCTCAACCCCGGGCAGATCGATCGCACTTGACTGTTCTGAGCCGTGCTCCCCAACAAACACCACATCGCGTCCGAGCAAGAGCGCTCCTATTTCCGCAGTGATCAACGCACACGCAAATCCCGTCGACAGCACGAGACTAAACGGCTGGTGAGCCAGCAACTGAAAGGCGACCTGACTCGCTTTTTCAAGACCCACTCCGGTTCGAGCCAGCCAATACTCTCTACGGCCTGCTGCGCACACAACCACGCGCACGCTGCCGACTTGCCGCTCGACACCTGAGGCAAAGGCAGCCCGAACCGCCCCCAGTTCCCATGAGGTTGCGGCAAAAACTGCAATCCGCTTCGGTGGCACAGTACCCGGTGGAGGAGGAGAAACGACCGGAGGAAGAGAACTCGCGGCGGTCAACGCTCAGACCGGTAAGACCCAGCCCCCTGGACTTGGTGGCGTAACTCATCTGCCCGCATTTTCCCACGGGAGCGGAGATTGCGATACATGGCAAGGGCCCACAGCGGAAAATACTGACAATACCAGTGGTAGCGGAGGTAAAACACGCCGGGGAACCCTGTCCCCGTATGACGAACCTCCTCCCACGATCCATCTTTCATTTGATGACGAAGGAGAAACTGCACTCCACGCGCGACACCAAACGAATCCGTCACGCCGGCAGACATTAAAGCCATCAACGCCCATGCGGTTTGCGAGGGGGTGCTTTCTCCCTTGCCGCTGTGAGCGGCATCCCCGTAGGACAGGCATGACTCACCCCAGCCGCCATCGGGGTTCTGCTTCGACTCCAACCAGGAGACGGCCCGGCGGATGTAGGGAGCCGACAGGTCTTCTCCAATCGCACGAAGCCCTGCCAAGACAGACCAGGTTCCATAGAGATAGTTGACACCCCACCGTCCGTACCAACTCCCATCCTGCTCTTGTTCCTTCTTAAGAAAATCCAGGGCTGGCGCGACGGCCGAGTGCGTGCTGTCGTACCCCAATGCTGCAAGCATCTCCAGACATCGGCCGGCAAGATCGGAAGTACTGGGATCGAGCAATGCGCGGTGGTCGGCAAACGGGATATAGTTGAAGACAACCCGGTTGTTATCCTTATCATACGCGCCCCATCCACCATCAGATCCCTGCATCGCCACGACCCACTGCATGCCGCGACGAATTGACTCTTGCAGCTCGGCCTTTTGGGGCATCTTCAATTTCGAGAGCGCCATGAGCACAACGGCGGAGTCGTCAACATCCGGATAGAGCTCATTCTCAAACTGGAAATACCACCCGCCCGGCTCGGCCTTCGGCGAGGAAATGATCCAATCACCCACTACCTTCGTTTGCCTGGACATGAGATAGGCTCCCGCTTTTTGCAGCGCAGGATGGTCCTGTGGCACCCCCGCTTCAATCAGCGCATTCATGAGCAACGCGGTATCCCAAATAGGAGAGAAACAGGGCTGAAGATGGACGGCAGGAACGCGTTGGCCGTTGAGCGACACGGAGCCATAGACTTCCAAGTCCTCAATTTCACGCAGCGCCTTCACCACTAAGGGATCGTCCGCATCATAGCCCAGGCACTGCAGCGCCATAATGGAATTCGCCATCGCCGGATAGATCGCGCCGAGCCCGCCTGCCCCCTTGAGATGTTCCACCATCCAGGACGCTGCCTTATGCAGCGCCTTCTCTCGCAACACCCGCATGGGCATCCGGTCGTACAATTTCAGCATCGCATCCAGTGCGACAAAGAAGTTATGCGGAGTGAACCACTTTTGATCCTTATTGAATGGCGGGAACTTCCAGTAGCGAATCTCTCTACGCGGCATGGGATACAATTCTTCAATGCCTTGCTCACGAGGAATTCGACAAACCGGCCGGTGTGCGAACACGATCAGCAATGGAATCAACACGGCACGCGACCAATACGAGATGGCATAGATGCTGAAATAGAAGCGCTTCGGCAACAGCATGATCTCGACGGGCATGTGCGGAACGCCTTCCCAATCGTACTGATCGAACAACGCCAGCGCGATTTTCGTAAACACGTTGGCTTGAACGACTCCGCCCATCGCGAGGATTCGTTCCTTCGCCCAGACCATGAATGGTTCGTCCGCAGATACCCCGCTCAATTTCAGTGCAAAATACGCTTTGACTGACGCGCTGATCTCTGCCGGTCCTCCGTAATGAATGGGCCATCCGCCATCGGGCAATTGCATGGCCTTCAGGTAACACACGGCCTTCTCCTCTCGATCAGGATCCACGCGATCGAGAAATCGGCGGAGCATCAAGTATTCGGACGTCAACGTCGTGTCTGCTTCGAGCTCAGCAACCCAATAGCCTTCGGCATGTTGCTGGTTGAGAAACCAGGCTTGGCTCCGCCTGATTGCATCATCAACCGCGTCCGGCTGGCTGACGGCATGACCGATAGGTCGGCGTGTGGAGATATCCAACGAGGGCAACCCCGTCGGCTTGTCCGAGACAAGCCGGAGCGGGGAAGCGGAAGAAAACTCCGTTGCAGGGCTGAGCTTCTCCTGAACGTTTAAGAGCAGGCTCTCAGAGAGGCGGTTAAATAACGTCTTGATGAGTTTCATGAATCTCTACGGCTCGAAAGATTCGAATGAGCTGGGTGAAATGACGGGCATATACCAACGCCTTCCGTAGCAGAAACTCATCGTTACACAGTCGGGCAGCAGTCTATCGGACGGCTTATAACAGACGCCCTAAGATGAGTCAAGCAACAGAGGTGTGAAGTCCTCTAAACTATTCAGCTTTTTTGACGGTCTTACGCCGGCTGAAGATCACCGAGCCTGACAGACACGAGCTTGGACATCCCCGGCTCTTCCATGGTAACTCCGAAGAGCGAATCGGCAATGCCCATCGTCCGCTTGTTATGGGTAATGACCAGGAACTGGGCGTTCTGCGCCAACTCCCTCAAGACACCGGTAAAACGTCCAATGTTTTCCTCGTCCAATGGCGCATCAATCTCGTCCAAGAGACAGAATGGCGTCGGCCTGATGAGGAAACTCGCAAACAACAACGCCATCGCCGTGAGCGTCTTTTCTCCACCTGACAACATCGTAATGCTTTTCAGCCTTTTCCCAGGCGGTTGAGCCACGATTTCAATTCCAGGCTCCTGACTCCCGAGGCTTTCGCCATTTTCAGAAGGTGGTTCATCGACCAACTGAAGCTCGGCCCGTCCGCCGGGAAAGAACTGGCCGAACACCTCGGTAAACTTCTGCTGCAATTCATTGAACGTGGACACAAACATTTCCTTCGTCGTCCGCTGGATCCGTTGAATAATCTCCTTCAGTGAACTGATCGAGTTCGACAGATCCAGCTCCTGCGCGGAAAGGAACTTGTGCCGTTCATCGAGCTCTTGGTGCTCGCTGATGGCGGCCAGGTTGATCGGCCCCATTCGATCCAGCCGTTCCCGCAGTTTCTGCAACTGCTCCTTCAGCTCGTCATCGGAACGTTGGATGGCTTCCTCAGCAGGCGTATCTTCACTCCCCAACACCAACTCGGCTGATTCTACTGTCCCACCGAGCAGCGTGAGTGGATCCATCTGATAGGTTCCGGACAACGTCCCCTCGACGGTTCCCAATTGCGTCCGAATCTCCGCACGACGAACTTCAACCGTCATCCGCGCATCCCGAATTGCCGACATCCCACGGCGAAGGTCGTCCAGGCCGGCCTCCAGCGCTTGGCTGGCCGCCATCTGTTGAGTCTGTTGTTCTTGCGCCGCCACCAGCTCCCCTTTCACACGCCCAACCGTCACGCCGAACGTTTGACAGAGGGTTTCCTGATGAGCTTGCTCGGTCCGGCTCTGCTCGATCGAAATCTTCAAACTCTCGAGATGTTCCCCCAGCATACCGCGACGATGGTCCGTCTCCTGAACCTGTTGCATCACTCGGGCGCGATTGGCATGCTCATGTTCCCGTTTCGCGCGGAGTCCTTCTGCGGTCAGTCTCGCTTCCGTCACACGTTCTTGGAGATCTCTGACGCTGTGATCGATCTGCTCAAGTCGCTCCCGTACTCGCCCCAACCCAGCTTCTTGCCCGCTCTTCTCGGCCATCCATTGACCCAACTGCGCCTGAACCGAACGAGACTCTTGCTCCAAATGCTGCCGCTCATCGAGACCTTTCTGAATCTCTGCCGCCATCCCGCCCAGCCTAGAATCAAGATCGGCAAGAAATTGCTGGAGCTTCTCTTCATCCTTACGAAGCGAGAGATCCTGCATTTCGGCGCCACGGAGCGAATCAGCGAGTTGTCTATCCCGCTGTGTAAGTGACTGGGCCTGCGTGAGCAGGACTTCACGATGCTGCTTGTCCTGTTCGAGCGTCACAACGAGTGATTGCCGTTTGGTTTCAAGCTCGATCACTTCCCGACGGCGCTCAAGAAGACCTTGCCTCCCTTGCACCTGTCCTCCGGTCACAACCCCCGATGCGTCCAACACCTCTCCGGCCAAGGTCACGAGAACCGGGCCCTCCGGAGCGCTCCAAGACTGCCGCTCCCACACCCGAATCGCTTGTTCTAACGATTCCACGATGACCACGCGATCAAATAAACAGTCACGAGCCGCGGTACGAGCCTCATCTGTTTGAATGAGATCTACAGCACGCCCCACGATACCCGACTGATCGGCGATCGCCGACCACCATGCATTGGAACTTCCACTGCCCCATCGCGGATATTGAGGGATAAAGCTGCCTCGGCCGAGGGCCTTCTCTTGCAGAAAGCCGATCACACGACGTGCCACCGACGGCCCGTCCACGAACCACCCGCGAACACGCTCACCCAACACTGCCTCAACCGCACGATCCAGCCCGGGCGGGATCACCAACCATTCGGCGACAGCATCCTGCACACCTTCACAAGACTTGAGCGCGGTGCTTTCATCGGCTCCTTGCCGGCCATAGCCCATTTCCTCGCGAACCATCCCCTGCAGCGCTTCAAGACGCGAGTCCACTCCCGCCAGCTCTTCCGACCGTCGCAGAATCAGTTGGTCCAGCGCTTGGACGTCACTCACGACTCGCGTAACATCTTCCTGTACGGATTTTTGTTCAGCTCGAAGGCTGGTGACCAGCCGATCGGCCTCTCCATACTCTTGCCGCAACACATCATGGCGACCGACAGCAGCCTCGCGTTGAGCCTGAAGCTCCTCCCGCTCAAGGGACAGCCGATCTCCCCGATCGGCGAGGTCTTTCATGCGCCCCGCCAACTGTGAGATCCCCTGCTCCGTATTCGCGACAAGCACTGCCAGCTGCAATACGTCTCCGCGTCCTCGTTCTTCTTCCGCTACGGCCGAGGCCCGCTGATGAAGCATTCGCTCCATCGCGTGATCGAGTTCGCCAAGCGTGCGTTCCCTAGCCACCATCTCTTTTTCTACAGACGCCAATACGGACTCGATGGCTTGAAGGGCTGCGGCCAAATCATCTTGCGATCGGATGAGGTCTTCCAGCTCAGCCGCCTCTTGAATCTGTTGCTGGTCGAACAATTGGCTCCGATTGCGCTCGACCTCTGCCGCCGTAAGCGCCTGCGCTTGCTGTTGTTCCACACGCGCCAGCTCTTCTCGAATCTTCCCAATCACGTCACCCATCGCAATCGCATTGAGACGAACCTGTTCGAGGTCCGTCGTGAGCCGAGCCTGCTCCGCCGCTTTGGCGGCTTCTTGCCGATCTAAGCTCAAGATTTCAACCTCAACCGCTTGCAACCCCTTTCGAAGCGCCTTGAATTCTCTCGTCAGCAATGCAATCTCAATCTCGCGCGCCTCCCGCTGCAATGTCTGGTAGGTCCGCGCCTGACGAGCTTGCCGATCGAGAGAATTGAGCTGTTTCTTCACTTCCGCCACGATGTCGCGGACACGGAGGAGGTTGTGCTGCGTGGCTTCGAGCTTCCGCAGTGCCTCGGCTTTTTGTTTCTTATAGCGGATGATACCGGCAGTTTCCTCGATGAGTTCGCGCCTATCTCCTGGAGAGGCGTTCAGAATTTGATCGATCTGGCCTTGCGCAATCACCGTGTGCCCTTTGCTCCCTGCGCGGGTATCGAGCAACAAACTGCGGATGTCCTTGAGCCTGCACGCCGTCTTATTGATCAGGTACTCGCTATCCCCATTCCGATACAATCGGCGCGTGATCATCACTTCCTGAAACTCTGTCAGTTGGCTGGGTAGTCCGGCGCCGCCCTCAAGCTTCATCGTCGCCTGATCGAGCCCACCGATCGTCAGCGACACTTCCGTCATGCCCAACGGCTTGCGAAGTTCTGTGCCGTTAAAAATGACATCTTCCATTTTTTCGCTTCTGAGCGTTTTGGTGCTTTGCTCCCCCAGCACCCAGAGAATGGCATCCACCACGTTGCTCTTCCCGCTCCCGTTGGGACCGACAATTGCCGTCACCCCCTCTGGGAATTCGATCTTCGCCTCTGCAAAAGATTTGAAGCCCAACATGTCCAATGATTTCAAATGCATCTGTTCACCCTCGCGCGATTTACACAATGATTTCATGAAACGAAAAATCCCTGGACCTTGTAGCATAGGGGCCCAGAGAAATCAAAACAAAATACATCATGCAGGGTGACTGTAGACTGATCCCTACAAGATGTAGGGAGTCCATGAGGTTGGATCGGCAGGAAGCTAGCCGGCGATGCTAGCCGCTGGCTTGCTCGGTGACTCGATCTGCACAAGTTCCTTAGGCAAGAGAAATTCGACATCCTCCTCGATCACGGTGAGCTCTTCGACTTCTGATGGGCTCGAAGCCTGCAAGAACGCCACCACTTCCGTGACAAGGACCTCCGGGGCGGAAGCACCGGCGGCAATCCCAACCGCTTTGGCCCATTGCAGCCAAGCCGGATTGATGTCGCTGGCTGAGTCAATGAGATAGGACGGAATCCCACATTGCTCTCCCAATTCGCGAAGGCGATTGGAGTTGGAGCTGTTCGGCGAACCGATGACCAGAATGACATCGACCAAGCGGGATAATTCCTTGACGGCATTCTGCCGGTTCTGGGTCGCGTAACAAATATCTTCCTGATGCGGGCCTTTGATGTTCGGAAATCGCCGATGCAACGCACCGACAATGTCCCGGCATTCATCCACGCTCAGCGTCGTCTGTGTGACGTACGAGAGGTTGATGGTGTTTTCCACCTGCAGCGTTTCAACATCCTCAACCGAGGAAACCAAGTGAAACTTGTCAGGAATCTGGCCCAGCGTCCCGATCACTTCAGGGTGGCCTGCGTGGCCAATGAGGATCAGGTCGTATCCCTGGGTATAGTCGCGGTTGACTTCGTTGTGGACTTTGATCACAAGCGGGCATGTCGCATCGATCACATGCAGACGGCGGCGATTCGCTTCTTCCCACACAGATTTGGCCACTCCATGCGCGCTGAAGATGACGACCGACCCTTCGGGCACTTCACTCAACTCTTCTACAAACACAGCTCCTTTTTGTCGGAGCGAATTCACGACATGGCGGCTATGGACAATCTCGTGGCGGACATAAATAGGTGCGCCATACTTCTTGAGGGAGAGGTCCACTATATCGATGGCACGGTCGACGCCGGCACAAAACCCTCGAGGATTGGCGAGATATATCTTCATGATATGAGATGCTCCTTCAGACTGCATTAGCCGATGCCGGATGCCAGAACATCGTCGCTCACCTTACGTCAGATCAACCGGCCTCGTCAACAAAATTGCCCTCTGCCTTACACGTGCCACCCCAGTGATAGTCGGCTTGACACCACCTCCCCTCCTCCGTACGCTGTGGATGCTCTATGGGAGCCACCGGCCACAAGAAAATTCTCGTCGTTGAAGATGAGCAGGATATTCTCCAGCTTGTCAAACTCTATCTGGAGAAAGAAGGGTTTCGGACGGTCACGGCCATGACCGGTCCAGAGGGCCTCCAGCAAGTCAGAGAGGAAAAGCCTGATCTCATCGTGCTCGATCTGATGTTACCAGAACTGGACGGGCTCGAAGTCTGCAAACGTCTGCGCTCCGTACCAGATACCGCCATGCTGCCCATCATCATGCTGACGGCAAGAGCCGAGGAATCGGACACCATCGTTGGCCTTGAATTGGGAGCCGATGATTATGTGACCAAGCCTTTCAGCCCCAAAGCGCTCGTCGCCCGCGTCAAAGCTCTGCTTCGTCGGCTGGAGCATACGCCCGCTAACGGAGCGAATCTCTACCGCTATGGTTCTCTCACCATGGATCTTGCGCGGCACGAGGTCCTCCTCGGGAAACACGATGTCCCCCTGACCGCAAAGGAATTCGGGTTGCTGAAGCATCTTCTCCGGCATCCAGGTCGCGTCCTCACCCGTGACGTCCTCCTCAATGCCGTGTGGGGCTATGACTACTACGGAACGACCAGAACGGTCGACGTGCATATCCGCCGACTCAAACAGAAACTTCCACTCCTCGAAGAGGCCATCGTCTCCGTGAAGTCACTGGGGTATAAGCTCAAGGATCCGGACGGATCAGGATGACGCTACCGATCCGATGGAAAGTGACGCTCGGTACGCTCCTGGCGGTCGCCTGTGGTCTCCTGATCGCCGGTGTGATGGCTATTCAATCTCTCGAACGGCAGTACCTCGCTCAGCTGAGCGAGGTACTGGAAGCAAAAACCAAACTTGTCGAATACGGGCTCCACCCTCTGTTTCGCTCGCCCGGCCTAAGCCCGACCCAAGCCCGACTCCAAGAGATGGCGCGCGACCTCGGTAGCCGAGCCTCGGCCCGTGTCACGCTGGTAGCCGCAGATGGAACCGTTATCGCCGATAGCGCCGTGCAAGATGCCGACTTGTCCGCCGTCGAGAATCATCGGTCGCGGCCCGAAATTCAACAGGCCCTTGCCACGGGATATGGGCAGGACGTTCGGGCCAGTCATACCACCGGTGAGCGCACGATGTATCGGACCATGGTCCTGATGCAGCCTCAGGACGCTCAGCCGATCGTCGTTCGCGTGGGCCTCCCGATGGTGTTGCTCGATCGCGAAATCTCCAAATTACAACAGAATCTCATTCTCGCCCTTGGCGTCGCCTTCTTCGTTGCCGTATCACTGAGCATCTGGCTGGCTCACAGCATCACGAAGCCGCTCTCGGATATCGCACTGGCTGCAGAACAATTGGCCTCCGGCCGCGAGACCGCCCCCATCAAGACAACCGCGCAAGATGAAGTCGGTCTCTTGGCCGCCACGCTCAACCACATGGCCGACCAGCTTCACGCCAAGATCGATGAACTCTCAGAAGATCGAGCCCAGCTTCTCGCTATGCTGACCTCAATGGTCGAAGGCGTTATGGTGCTGGACTATCGCAGCCATGTTCTACAAGTAAACCCGGCGCTGGAGCGAATGTTCGGCGTCTCACGCACGGAAGCGCGTGGACGACCCTGTGCGGAGCTGTTCCGTCATCAACAGCTGAACGACCTTGTCACAGCCATTCTGCGCTCTCGGGCGAATCACGAAGATGAAATCGTGCTGGCCCTCACAGGCCGGTGCCTGCACATCGAAGCCTCTGTCGCAGGGGGAGAACGAGAAAATGAGGCCTGTGTCGTGTTGGTATTTCACGACATTACGGAACTGCGGCGCCTCGAAAAGATTCGGAAGGACTTCGTGGCGAATGTCTCCCACGAACTTCGCACTCCGCTCACGTCCATCAAAGGATACGTCGAGGCTCTCCTGGACGGCGCCAAGGACGATCCCGCCGCCTTGGCAAAATACCTGGATATCATCCTCAAGCAGAGCGACCGGCTCAACCTGATCATCGAAGATTTGCTTGAACTCTCAAAAATCGAATCAGGCCGCGTCTTGTTGAAAGCAGAACCGCTTGATCTTCGCCCCATCATCGACCGCACGCTCTCGATGATGAAACCCATCGCGGACAAAAACGACCACCGGCTCCTCTCATCGATTGACGACACGTTGCCCCCCATGGAAGGCGATGACGATCGGCTCGTGCAGGTGCTGACCAACCTGCTGGATAACGCGGTCAAATACACACCGGCGGGGGGAACCATCACCGTCGGCGCCAAGCTGGTTTCCGACAGTGGGAGTGCGGAGCAACCGGGTCGAATGATCGAATTGAGCGTCGCTGACACAGGAATCGGCATTCCAGAGCAGGACCGGCCGCGCGTCTTCGAACGTTTCTATCGTGTCGACAAAGCCCGGTCGCGTGAACTAGGCGGGACGGGACTCGGCCTGGCGATCGTCAAACACATTGTGGAAGGGCATGGGGGCCAGGTGTGGGTGGAGGGAAATCACCCACAGGGAAGTCGGGTCGTCGTTCGCCTCCCGGTCAGCGCCAGAGTTCGGCTGCCGACTCAGGTCAGTGAAGCCAGTAGGGCGTAGACTCCGGCTCCCAGCAAACCTGCCCCGGGCAACGTGAACACCCAGGCGGAAAGGATCTTGTATGTAATCCCCCATCGAACCGCAGAGAGTCGCTTGGTTGATCCGACACCCAGGATCGACGACGTAATCGTATGAGTCGTACTCACGGGGAGACCGAAATGGGCCGTGAACAGTAACACACTCGCCGCTCCCGTTTCGGCCGCGAATCCGTGAACCGGCTCAAGCTTGACGATTTTCATCCCCAGTGTCCTGATAATCCGCCACCCGCCGACTGTCGTCCCAAGCCCCATCGCCAACGCACAGGCCACGATCACCCAGGTCGGCACTTCCGATGAGGTCAACTGTCCGGATGCCACCAGAGCCAGAGTAATCACACCCATCACTTTTTGGGCATCGTTTGCCCCATGGCTGAATGCCATGAAGCTCGCCGAAAGGAGCTGCAACCGGCTGAACACCTTCGTCGCAATGCCTCGCGGAACCCTGAAAAAAACCCAACTGACTGTCACCATGATGAAGAACCCCATGCCGAACCCAAAGAGCGGGGAGAGCACCATGGCTTCGAGAATGGCCCGCAGCCCTTTGAACTGGATGACCGCCCATCCACCATGGGCCACCGCCGATCCGACGAGCCCGCCGATCAGCGCGTGCGAGGAACTCGTCGGCAATCCGAGCAGCAGGGTGAAAAGATTCCACAAGATCGCCCCTCCCATCGCGCCGGCAACCACCGTATTCGTAATCGCATCGGCGTAGACAATTCCCCCGCCGATCATTTTTGCCACCGCGGTCGAAAAGAAGGCCCCCGCGACATTCAACGCGCCGGCCAGCAGCACCGCAGCCAGCGGACTCAGCACGCGGGTCGAGACCACCGTCGCCACTGCGTTCGCGCAATCGTGCCAGCCGTTCGAAAAGTCGAACAGGAGCGCCAGGAACACCGTGAGCAACAGTACCCCGGTCAGTTCAGACATGTTGGGTCCAGATTGTCATCGGGGAAGAAATGCGCTTGGTCTAACAGGTTGCAGATACACTGTTCGTTCGCCCTGTGAGAGCCTCAGGACAACGGCGGCAGCATTGAAAATCAAGGAATGTTCCGTTCGTGGTGAGTCTGTCGAACCACAACGTACGTTTTCCGCAGCGTGTTAGGTCTGTTTGAGGACAATGCGCTCGATGACGTTCGCGACGTCCTCACAACGGTCGGTCCCTTCCTCAAAAGTTTCGTAGATCTCTTTCCATTTGATGACGGAGATCGGATCTATTTCCTTCTCAAACAGTTCTGAAATGGCGTCCCGCGACACACGGTCGGCCTCGTTCTCCAGACTGTTCACTTGCACACCGTATTCCTTGACCTGCGTGTGGGACATGCCGATCCGATCCACCCCGCAACCCACCGCCACGGAGGCCCGATAGAGAATGTCGGCCAACCGAATCGCCGATTCGGTCGGCCGCGCGATCTTGTAGATCACAAATCGATCCGCGACCGCTTCCACCGCATCGAGGATGTCATCCAGCGCACTGGCCAAATCATGAATGTCTTCACGATCGATCGGCGTGATGAACGTCTGATTGAGACGCACCGCAATGTCGTGCGTAATTCCGTCTCCGACATGCTCCACTTCCTTGATCTTCTTGGCCTTGCCGTGAAGATCACGATAGTCTTCCATCATCTCCTTGAGCAGGCGGCTGCCTTCGATCACGTTGTGGGCCGCCTGCTTGAACAAATCAAAAAAAGCTTCTTCTTTGGGAATCAGGCCGAAGATCATGATCGATGCTCCTGGGTCGTGAGGTAACCCTCGTCTCCACTCATCGCTGTGTGACACACTGACTGCGGGCCTGCCGACATCGTCGACCCCGGCTCCTACCACCGCACGAGACTCGCCGCCCAGGTCAGACCTCCGCCAAAGCTGCCCAGCAGCACGAGGTCACCCGTCGTGATTTTTCCGTTCCGCACCGCAGCGTCAAGTGCAATGGGGAGAGAGGCCGACGACGTGTTGCCGTACCGTTCGATCACCGAGGAAAGTCTGTCCCGTGGAATCTCCAGACGATCGGCGAGCTGTGTCAGAATGCGGCCATTGGCTTGGTGGAGGACCACCTGCTTAATATCGCCAAGGCGGACCCCGAACTCCTTGACGATGTCCTGCACCGCCTGCTCAATCCGTCGAATCGCCACGCGAAAGAGCGAAGCCCCCTGCATACGAAGCACATGCTCCTGCCTTGCAAGCGTATCGAGAGACAATGGAGTCCGCGACCCGCCGGCGGAAACACGAATCAGCCCGTGCCGTGACCCATCCGCGTACAGCCTCACCCCCAGGACCCCACGCCACTCCGGGCTTTGGTCTTCCTCACCGCGCAGAATGACGGCACCCGCCCCATCACCAAACAACATCGCTGTCGCTTCATCCTTGGGATCGAGAAAGCGAGACTTGACTTCCGATGCCGCCACGAGACACATCCTGACCTGTCCGCTGCGAATCATGGCCTGGGCCATGGAGAGTCCATAGAGAAATCCTGAACAGGAGGCGGAGACATCAAACGCGCCTACGTTTTTGCACCCCAACCCTCGTTGGACATAACAAGCGGTTGAGGGAAAGGCCATATCGGGGGATGTTGTGGAAAGAATGATGGCATCAAGGGCGGACGCCTCGCAGCCGGCGGCATCGAGAGCCCGACGTCCAGCCTCAATTGCCATATCGGAAGGGGCTTCGTGTTCAGCCGCCCAGCGTCGTTCCAGAATACCGGTCAGCCGCTGAATCTGGGCCGGAAGTAGTCCCAGTGGCAAGGCAACTTCCTCATTCGTGACGACACGGTCCGGGAGGTAGCTACCTGTTCCAATCACCCTCGTTCGAATCATCACTCCCGTCCATGGTCAATCGAGAAGAGATCGCTCATGCTTCAAGCGTGCGCGGGATTATAGGGAGCGGGATGGAGCGGGTCAACCGAACTCTCCCGATCATTGATTTTTGCCGATATTCTTGCTATGAATCTGCCCCATGTCGGCCTCAACAAACCCAGTCCATGCTGAAATGGCTCGGCCATCTTGGCCGTCCCTAGTAGCTCTGCTGGGCTACCTCGTGGTCGGCCCCGCGTTCATGGTCGCTTGCTCCAGCACCCCCAAAGAGCAACCAACGGCTGCGAAGAAAACACTCGACGGCACAGACGAGCAAATCTTTGTTGAAGATACCACTGAGAAGCACTACCACCCTAATGTCATTATGAAGCGTGGCGAAGCGTTTTTCGAGAAGCAGGACTATGCAGAAGCCTTAGTCGAGTACAACCGCTTCCTGGATCTCCACCGAAGCCATGTCCTGGCCCCTTATGCGGCGTTCAGAATCGGTGAACTCTACTTCAAGATGGCAAAAACCATCGATCGAGATCCTGATCCCATGCAAAAGGCAATCGCCGCACTCGAACGGATGAGGAAAGACTTCCCTGGAAGCCGCTATGAGGCGCAGGCTCAACAGAAACTCCAAGAATGCCACGACTGGCTCGCGCAAATGCACCTGTTTGTGGGGCAATTCTACTACCGCCGTGGCTCATACCTTGCCGCCGCGCATCGATTTGAACAGATTATGAAGAACTATCCGGACAAGCCGATCGCCCCCGACGCCCTGTACTTTCTTGCCATGGCCTACCATGAACTGGGCGCCGACGATTGGGCACGAGATAACCTCGTTCTGCTGGCAGAAAAATATCCGGACAGTAAAGTGTCCGGTAGCGGAAAGAGCCTGCTGGCAAAAATCGGAGGAGCGCAGCCTGACAACCTTCTCGCCAAACAATCCGACTCGGTTGCCTTTTCCGACATTGGACCGACGGCAGGCCGGAGTGCCAGACCGGAAGCACCCGGTCGGCCTTCCATTCCCTCACCCTCTCAACTTGGCTCGCTTCGCGTTCCCTCGGCTAACGCGCTAGGACAGGCCTTCACGGCGTGCCGCCTCGGCGCCTGGTGCTAGCTGGCTCCGCGACATACCCCAAAAGGTCGTGACCTGCCGGCTTGGGCAGCCCCCACGAAGTTCCCACTGTGGGGGATACAAGAGAGAAACCGCGATGCTCAAAATGGCTATCCAGCAAGGCCGCAGGCGAGACTTAACCGGAGGCTACCCCTGGGGTACGTTGAGGATTATGGCAAGCCGAGAACGCCGCTGGGAGCTATTTTCAGCACTGCATTACTGACCGAGGTACCAGCCAATACCATACCGCTCCAGGAAACTCGTAATCATCGTGAGTGAATTGGCATAAATCATCACACCGACGACCACCAGCAAGACGCCACTCACGGTGGACACGCCCCACAGATACGCCCGCACTTCCTTGAAATAGGCCAGAAACCGATCCACGCCCAACGCCGTGAGAAACAGCGGCAAGCCCAGTCCTAACGAGTAGAAGGTCAGCAAGACGACCCCGTTCAAGAGGGAGTCTGTTGTGCTGGCATAGAGGAGGATCGATCCTAAAACAGGTCCCACGCAGGGCGTCCAGCCTGCAGCAAATGCAATGCCGATCAAGAACGACCCCAGATAACCTGCCGGCCGATTACGGAACTGATAGCGATGCTCCATCTTCAAGAACTTCAGATTCAGGATGCCGAGAAGATACAGCCCAAACACGATAATCAGAACCCCGCCGAGGCGGCGAATGTGGTCCTGATAGGTAATGAGTATTTGCCCCAGGAAGCTGGCCGACGCTCCAAACGCAATGAAGACCGACGAAAACCCGGCGATGAACAGCAACGAGTTCAGCACGATCGCCTTCTTGAATTTCACCCGCTCAGACGCGTCCGTCAGCTGTTCGACAGAGAGTCCCGTGATGTAGGAAATGTAGGACGGCACCAAGGGCAACACGCAAGGGGAGACAAACGAGAGCAGGCCGGCCGAGAAGGCGGCGATCAGTGAAATCTGCGGGATCGATTGTGTCATGGCTACGATTTCATCAGCGTGTGGATCAACTCACGCGCCTCAGGTGAGGCCCAATCACGAGCGCCAAAAATTTTCTGCCGAATGACGCCCTCGCGATCGACCATGAAGGTAATCGGGAGCGTTCTTGCGCCATAGGTGAGGCCTACGCGATACTCGGAATCATGAAGAATTGGGAATGTAAACCCCATTTCCTGCTGGAATGGACGGGTCACCGCCGCACCTAGCGGATCGGTGGATATCGCCAGGATCTCGAACTCCCTTCTCGGTAAGGTCCGATACAACTGTTCCATTGCCGGCATTTCGACGCGGCAGGGTCCACACCAGGTCGCCCAGAAATTCAGCAAGACGACTTTCCCTCTGAGTTGGGACAGGCTCACCACGTTGCCGGCAAGATCACGCAAGTGAAAGTTCGGCGCTTCGTCGCCAACCTTGACCATGCCACGCTCAGCAATCGGTGTGGTTCTGAACGCCGGCGACTCCGCCTTCAGCATGGGGACAAACAGCGCGTACTGAGCGGCAACAAGCCCAACGAGAAGCCATGCCGGCAGAAAAGGGCTCATGAGCGATCCTTGGTTGCATATTCGGCCTGCCCCCTACCTCGGGCAGGCCACAGCATTTTGGGCATGCTATTGAGGACACTCTTGGACATAAACTTTGAAATAAACTCCACGGCACCCACTCCATGCTCTCAGTGAGAGGGCTGTAGCCGTCTCAAGCGAGCCCTCCCTTCCTACACTACATTGCCTCATGAGTTCTGGATTGTGGGGAATATCTAAGCCAGCGGAAATGTAATCATCTTACAAGTGCCTGAAAACTAGTGTCAAGCAAACGGCGGCGCACCGCCCCCTACGATCGAAGTGATGGACAAAGCCAGCAATCTCCTCTAGAATTCACGCTGTTCTGTCCTACAGCCATGTCGCTCGGAACTCGTCAAGCCCACATTCTGACCGCCGGCGACTTTCAACAACCAGAACCCAGAGGGAACGCATGAGAAATAACTATCTGTTTACCTCCGAATCCGTCACTGAAGGGCATCCGGACAAGATCGCAGACCAGATCTCCGACGGGATTCTGGATGCGATCATCGCCAAAGATAAATATTCCCGTGTCGCCTGCGAAACGATCCTCACCACCGGCATTGCCTTTGTCGCCGGTGAAATCTCCACCAAGGCCTACGTCGAGATTCCCGATATTATCCGCGACGTCATCAAAGACGTCGGCTATTGCGATGCCTCCTGGGGATTCGACTACCACACCTGCTCGGTCCTGACCGCCATCCACCAGCAATCAGGCGATATCGCCATGGGGGTGGATTCAGGCGGAGCCGGCGACCAGGGCTTGATGTTCGGCTATGCCACTAACGAAACGACCGAACTGATGCCGATGCCGATCGTCTTGGCTCATCGACTGACCAAGCGCCTGGCAGACGTGCGAAAGAAGAATATTCTCGGCTGGGTGCGACCGGATGGCAAATCTCAGGTGACTGTCGAATACAAAAACGGGAAGCCGGTGCGTATCGACACCATCGTCGTATCCACACAGCACAGCCCCGATGTGACCACGAAGCAGATCGAGCGCGACATCATGGAACAGGTTATCAAGCCCGTGATGCCGAAAAGCCTCTATGACCCCACCAGCGTGAAGCACCACATCAATCCGACCGGTCGCTTCGTCGTCGGCGGCCCGATGGGCGATACCGGTCTAACCGGTCGGAAAATCATCGTCGATACCTACGGCGGCCACGGCAGCCATGGTGGCGGCGCTTTCTCCGGCAAAGACCCCACAAAGGTAGACCGCTCAGCCTCCTATATGGCCCGCTATATCGCCAAGAATATCGTCGCAGCCGGATTGGCCGACAAATGCGAAGTCCAGCTGGCCTACGCAATCGGTGTGGCCGATCCCGTCTCCGTACTCGTCGATACCAAGAACACAGAGAAGGTATCCGTCGACAATCTCGACAAGCTTGTGCGCAAACATTTCCCGATGACTCCGCGCGGCATCATCGATTACCTCAAGCTCCGCCGTCCGATCTTTCGTAAGACCGCCTCTTATGGACACTTCGGCCGCAGCGAACCGGAGTTCACCTGGGAAAAGGCCGACAAAGCCAAGGCCCTGCGGAAAGATGCGGGCCTGTAAGAGAAGGTCGAGGCCAAGGATAAGGTTAAGGATAAGCAAACTGAGGCTCAGGTTCAGGAGCGAGGTTGGGTTCTTCACTCACCCTCGACCTTAACCTGAGCCTTCTTTTCGACGAGGAGGATTCCGTGGATTACGATGTGAGAGACATTAAGCTGGCAGACCAGGGCAAACTCAAGATCGAATGGGCCGAGGCCACCATGCCGGTGCTGCGGCTGATCCGTAAGCGATTTAAGCGGCAACAGCCGCTCAAGGGTGTGCGGGTTACCGCCTGCCTCCACGTCACCACGGAAACGGCGAATCTGGCCATCACATTGAAAGCCGGCGGAGCCGATGTTCGTCTCTGCGCGTCGAATCCGCTCAGCACGCAGGACGACGTCGCCGCAGCCCTCGTCCAGCATGAAGGGATTCCGACCTTTGCCATTAAGGGCGAGGACAACGCGACCTACTATCGTCACATCGAATCGGCCATCGCCCATCGGCCACATCTGTCGATGGACGACGGCGCAGACGTCGTCTCGCATCTCCACTCCAAGCGCAAAGATTTGTTGGGGAATGTCATCGGCGGTACCGAAGAAACCACGACCGGTGTGATTCGCCTGCGCAGCATGGCCGAAAAGAAAGTCCTCAAGTTCCCCGTCATTTCCGTCAACGACGCCGACACCAAGCACATGTTCGATAACCGCTACGGCACCGGCCAATCCACGATGGACGGCATCGTGCGCGCGACAAACCGGTTGGTCTGCGGCTCCGTCTTCATCGTTGCCGGCTACGGCTGGTGCGGGCGCGGCATTGCAATGCGGGCCAAGGGCATGGGCGCGGACGTGGTCGTGACCGAAGTCGATCCGTTAAAAGGTCTCGAGGCGATGATGGATGGCTACCGCGTCATGCCGATGGAACTCGCCGCCCCCATCGGCGACTTCTTTGTCACCGTAACGGGTAATTTGAAAGTTATTCGCGGCGAGCACTTCGCCAAGATGAAAGATGGGGCCATCGTCTGCAACAGCGGGCACTTCAACGTGGAGCTGGATATTCCGGCGCTGGAAAAGATGTCCAAGAAACGGAAGGTGATCCGTACCGGAGTCGAACAATTCACGCTCAAGAGCGGCAATCGCGTGAGCCTGCTCGGCGAAGGCCGGCTGGTCAATCTCGCGACCGCGGAAGGCCATCCCTCCAGCGTCATGGACATGAGTTTCGCCAATCAGGCACTCGGCGCGGAATACATCGTGAAGAACTACAAGCTGCTCGAGAAGAAAGTCTATCCGGTACCGGCGGCGATTGACAAGGAAATTGCGCGGCTAAAGCTGGCGGGGATGGGAGTAGAGATCGATACGCTGACACCGGAACAGAAAAAGTACTTGGCCAGTTGGGAGATGGGAACATAGTAGGATACTGAAAATGACCCCCAGCGTCGTTCTCAGTCGCCCGTCTCCCTGCAACGTACCCCCCGGTGTCGGAAGCTGTCTCGGCAGTTCGGGGTGGGCGGGTAAACCATGAATACGCTTCGGTCGCCGCGTTCCCTGGGCCTTGTCGGCATGCCATTTTAAGCATCTTGCATTTGGACAGTGCTCGGTGCATGCGCACAATTGAGAGCGCCCGCACCGCACCTGCAAGAGAGTACCCCCTCCACCTGTCCAGCGATTACAAATCTACCTGTGCACCTTTGTATGTGGGAGCATACGGGCCTTAGGGCCTGGTCGTTTCCGCTGATTTTGATATACTCTTTTGCCATATGCCTTCTGATACACCAACTTCGTCGTCCTCCTTCGAAGATCGCCGCGATTATTATCGAATCAACGTCGTTTTGCCCATCAGCATTCAAACCGAGACGGATACCACAGAGGGTGAGCTCAGAGAGAAATCCATTAATATTAGTGGCGGGGGCATTGGCGTTCCGGTGAACGTTCGCTACAATCCCAATGAGGTTCTATCGCTCACACTGCTCCTTCCCGGCCAGGTCATCTTCAAAGCCTACATCGAGGTTTTGCGGCTGGAACCCATCACGCATCACGTCCATACCTACCGCCTCCACGCCCGCTTCGTCAGGATGACCACACAGAACCGGGAATTATTGATCAGATACATCATGCGTTTTCAGCGTGACCACCTCGAAAGACACTATTCCGCATGAATATGTGTAATGCCCACGGGACGACAGCTTTTGCATTCCTTATTCCGATCCCTCCGCTTCACTTCTTTCTCCGGTGAAGATCAAGACGCCGATAGGCCAACAGGGACATTCTGAATTTCCTGCGTGGGCTGGCAGTCTATAAGATAGACCGCTCATCTGATTCGCCGCCATTCTTTCTCAGTCACTGACCCAACTTGCCCTCTACGTCCTCGATGGGCTAGGCTTTCTCTACTCTCTTTTTATCCAACCCAAGGAGGCCGGTCATGGCCCAGATGACTGCCGTGCAAGTGAGTGGTCCTGGCGGTGTGTTCGCTATCGTGAAACGAGCGGTGCCGGAGCCGGGACCGAATACCGTCCGCATCAAGATCCAGGCTTGTGGTGTCTGCCATAGCGACGCCTTCGTGAAGGAGGGTCATTGGCCGGGGCTGCAGTATCCTCGCGTGACGGGCCATGAGGTCGCGGGTGTAATCGATGTTGTCGGACCTGGCGTGACGATCTGGAAGAAAGGCCAGCGAGTCGGGATCGGCTGGCATGGCGGACATTGCAGCCAGTGTGCCTCTTGTCGTCGTGGGGATTTCATGGGCTGTCAGAGCTTCCAGGTTACAGGATTCCAGGAGGACGGTGGGTATGCTCAATATATGATCGCCCGAAGCGAAGCCGTAGCAGCCATTCCGGACGCCCTCTCGCCGGTGGAGGCAGCGCCGATCCTCTGCGCAGGCATCACGACCTTCAACAGTTTGCGTCACAGCGGAGCGAAGGCGGGCGATCTGGTAGCAGTGCAGGGGCTGGGCGGGTTAGGACATCTCGGCGTGCAGTTCGCCAGCAAGATGGGCTATCACACGGTGGCAATCGGCCGTGGCCAAGATAAGGAAACATTGGCGTTGAAACTCGGTGCTGTCCGCTATCTCGACACGGAGAAGATCAATGCCGCCAAAGAATTGACCAAGATGGGCGGGGCTTCGGTCATTCTAGCCACCGCTCCGAACAGTAAATCGATGTCGGAGTTGATCGACGGGCTCGGTGTCGGTGGCAAACTGCTGGTGGTGGGCGCATCAGCCGATCCCATCATCGTGACTCCCATTCAACTCATCGGCGCGCGCCGGTCGATTCAAGGCTGGCCGTCCGGAACCGCCCGAGACTCGGAAGACACGCTCAGCTTCTGTGCGCTCACCGGCGTTCGCCCCATGGTCGAAACGTTCCCGCTCGTACAGGCCGCGGACGCCTACGAACGCATGAGGAGCGGCAAGGCGCGCTTCCGCGTGGTACTCACGATGAATTGAGGTGCGGCAGGCCTGCCGAGGTTTGGCCAGGGAGGCAAGCGGGGTCACCTCCCTCCCGGTGGCCTGAGCACGGCTCAACGGGGTGTTGAGGTGATGGCTGGTTTGGAGATGTGACTCACGGGAATGTAGTCACGATAGACCTGCATCAACGTCAGATCCTCGTCCTTCTGTTCGTCGACCGGAACCATGGCCAAGTCCACTGCTTCAGGCTGCTGCGGTTGCATTTGCGCCCGCTGGCAAATTTGGTAGAACCTCCAGACCAAGCGAATCCATCGGACACTTGTCACCAAGATCTCCCAGCACCTGCGCGGGTAAAATAGCAAGGGATGCTCGACCGGCATGCCAGACCGGCGGATCGCCCGGACTTTGCGCCGGAACATGCCGGCTTCCAGCGGGTGAATCCCTTCGATCGCGATGCTCCCGCCTAAACACAACAACAAGAACATGACCTTGTATATATCCTGGTCTTTCGACGCCGCACGACGAAGCACGCGTTCGATATGATCCTCCGTGTAGTATTGCTTCCAGGCGCGACGGTAGGTCTGTTGCCACTTTTCCTTGGACATGAAGGGATGTTCCATCGTGACGTGCTCCAGGTCGTACTTATTCATATCCGGCTCGATCCACGCGTCCCTTTCGCAGTGGTTTCGGTGATCTTCTGAACCCGGCAGCGGCGTGAGACAGAAGAATTCAAGACCGTCCAACGGAAGCTCTTTCTTGATAATCTCGATGTCGCGCGCGATGGATTCCGGCGTGTCCATGGGGAAGCCCAGAATATACCCGGCGACAGTCGTGCAGCCATGGTCTTTCCACACCTGAAGCATCTTGCGGTACTGCCAGATCTTATTTTGATGCTTCTTCGCTCCGGCCAGAGAGTCGGGATTGAGGCTTTCGAGCCCGATGAAAATGTTTGTGCACCCGGCTCTGGCGCATTTTTCTACAAACCGCGGGATCTTGTAGGCACCGACATCGACCTGGGCAGTGAAGGAGATGATCAGCCCTTCCTTCTCTCGAAGTGTAATGCATCGGTCGAGAATCGCCTCCCAATTGCTATTCCGGGCGAAATCATCATCGGTGATGAAAAACCGCCCGACCCCCTGAGCCAAATTGGCTCGAATGATGTGCTCAATGTCATCCGCCGAGCGGTAGCGAGACTTTCGTCCCTGCACGTTAATGATCGTACAGAAACTGCATTGGAAGGGACACCCTCTTCCTGCATCGAAGCTGGACAGTCGCCGGAATGTGTTCTTGACAATATCGGCAGGCAGAAACGGCGGGGAGGCATTCTCCAGGCTCCGGCCCTCATTCAAAAAATTGTATATAGGCTTTAAACTCCCTGCGCATGCATCACGCAAGACCTCCTCGAGATGCCCTTCCGCCTCCCCGGCAAAAAGACTAATGCCCTTATCGCTGGCGGCTTGAATCTCCCGGGGAAGCCTGGGCAGCATGGCGAGGCATCCACTCACATGAAACCCGCCGATGACGACCGGGATGTTGGCGTTGAGAAAGTGATCCGCCAGATCGACCGCGCGCGGGAACTGATTCGTCTGCACGCCAACGAGGCCGATCATGCCGGCGGCATGGCCTCTCATCTTTCGAATAATGGACTTGACCGGAATGACCGTGTTCGTTTCGTCATAGACGTCTATGTTAAGCGTGACGTGTTCTCCCAACACCTTGCGTCTCGCGCAGTCGAGGGCAAGACCGTTCAGGACCGCCAGTGTATTGGATGGAATGGCTGACCTGATCCATTGAATCACGTACCCATTATCATCGTAATGAGATGGTTTAATAAGAACGAGAAGAAAGCTCTTGACTGGCCCCATTGAGTTCCCACCAGGACGGCGGCTCCAAAGCCGAAAGGTATCAACTCAGACGGAATAATCAAGCAGAGTCTGCACTTCCTGAGCGAGTCCGAGCATACCAACTTGAGCGATCAGGGCTTCCTGATCGGTGGAACTTGGTGTTCGCATAGCCACAATACTCCTGGTTTCCTGCAAATCAACCGGTCCTCCGGCATAGAGCTCTGTCACGCCGACACAGGAAAACCGCTGGCCAGCGCGTGCGTTTGCAGCAGGCGTTTCTCATGTGCTTGATCCGGGCGTCCATTGATCTGGGTGAAAGCTTCGGGGATCACGCGCGGCTCGGCTCCTGGGAGAAATGAGACAAGTGCAACGCCACCGTCAAGCGCCCCGCCAGCGTCATGCGCCGGGCCTGCTCAATTTTCTCGTTTAAAAGGCACTGGCACAATGTGCTGGGTCGCCGTCGGAGGCTCTGCGAAATCGCCGATCGTTGAGGGGTCATACGAGACAAGTATACATAGGTTGCTGAAAGCCTGCACCTGTTCTGCCACAGTTTCTCATTTCTCAGGTCTGCTACAATCGGCAGGGGAAGAAAACTGCGATGGCCAAGAATGCACCCCTGGTCGTTGTCGGTATCGATCTTGCTGGGTCGCCGCAACGGCCGACCGGTCTGTGTTTTCTCAGCGAGTTGAAGGCTCATACCTGCATTGCGTTCAGTGACGACGACATCTTGGACTTTGTCCGAGATGCACGGCCCGCTCTCGTCCCCATTGACGCTCCGCTCAGCCTGCCGAAAGGACGGCGGACGATCCACGACCGCTCAGGCGAGCACCTGCGCGATTGCGATCGCGCCTTGCTCCGCCGTGGAATCCGCTTTTTCCCCGTCACGCTCGGTCCAATGCGCATGTTGACGGAGCGCGGTCTCGCGTTGAAAGGGAAACTTGCGGCATTGGGGTATCGGGCCGTCGAGTGTTACCCGGGTGCCGCGCAAGATCTCTGGGGGCTTCCACGACAACACAAGGACCGGCTGGGCCTCCTCACTGGGCTGAGGAACATGGGTTTGCGCGGCTTGAAACGAATCGCGACGAGCGATGAATTGGATGCCGCGACCGCTGCCCTCGTCGGCCGATGGTCTCTCTCCGGTCGAGGAACAATGCTGGGTGGAGACAACGGCATCCTGATCCCAGCCGTGAGTCAGAGCTGCGCGGGCGTCTGAAGAGGCATGATTCGGCGAGGAGCCGGAGGAATTTGTGTGTCGCTCAGTGTGCGAGCGGCAGGACTGCGACGATGCGCAGCGGGCCGCCGGTGCCGCCCGCGATTTTCATCGGCAGGGCAATCACATCAAACCCTGTCGCGGGAAGGCTGCGGAGATCGGCCAGGTTTTCGAATACCGGCACGTTGTGCGAGAGCAGCGCGACGTGCGTTTCAAACTTGGTCGATTGGCCGTAGTCGATGGAGGCGGTGTCGATACCCATCGCCTTGACCTGCCGTTCACGCACCAGCCAAACCGCCGCGTTGGGATGCAAGCCGGGGAAATGGAGCGCTTGCATCCCCTCCTGCCCTCTCAACTCAGTCCCCAGATAATCCTGCCGTGACGGCCAGAACCGGGCAAAGCCCGTATCGACCAGCACGATCGCGCGATCCGGAATTCGTCCGTGCGCTGTTTCCCATTGCTCAAAATCTTGGATGGTGACACGGTAATCCCGATCACGGGCGCATGGGGATGTGACGTCGATTCGGACGCTGGTCCCAACCAATCGTTCGATCGGAACCTGATCGAGCGTCTGCCCATCCCTGGAAAAATGAACGGGCGCATCGATGTGCGTCCCGCCATGTTCGGCCATTTCCAGACGATTCGAGGCGTAGTAGTACCCGCCCGCCGTTTCTCCTGCCTGCTGGATGACCAACCGAAAATCCTGCTCAGTCGGCCAGACAATTGTATCCGGACCAAAGGCATGGGTCAGATCGACGATCCGCGCATGTTCCCAATCCAGAAGTTGACTGTGGTGGTATCCGGGTGCGCATCCTGTGATCAATACTAGGAAGTGGGCCGCAATCAGTGCGTACATTGTATGAGTTCGCTTCATCAGCAACCTGGACTCCTGCGTCGCTCTCCACTCCCCCACAAAGGCCGAGAGGCGAAAAAACCTGTCCGGCCGTTACCGGAAAGGGCGGGTACTCCTTCACCACCCCGAAGCAGGGCATTTCTGCTGGTCTCACTGCGCCCGTCGAGCGAGCACCGACCGCAATTGTGGATTGTGATTGCTCCCGCGTGCGCGCTCGGGGAGCACAAGACGAGCAGGGATACCCTGCTTACTTTCCAAACGCCTTTTTCAGCAGCGGCTCGATTTCGCCCTTGGCGGCCATCGGGTCAAGGATGTCGGTATCTCCGTAGAAGGTCCCGTCGATGAAGACCTTGGGCAGCGTCGGCCAGTTGGTCATTTTCGAGAGGGCCTCCCGCTTCACCGGCTGCGAGAGGACATCGATCAATTCGTACGGATACCCGTACTTGTCGAAAAACTGCATTGTCTCCCGTGTGAACCCGCACATCGGCATGGTCTTGGTCCCCTTGCCGTAGATCAGAATCTTATGCGTCTTCACTTCCTTCTGAATTTCTTCTTCGATCGGTTCGGCCATTGTCAGTTCCTCCCTCCAAACTCTCAGCTATGAGCCATCGGCTATACGCTCTCGTCTGCGGTTTTTGCCGTCAACTCCAGCGCATGAATGCGCCCATCCTTCATGGGAGCATCCAGCGCCTGATACACCAGCCGATGCCGGTCCAGCAAATTTTTCCCTTGGAACAATTCTGAGACAATCATGACCTTGAGATGATCCATCGTCCCCGTGCGATCAGTCACTGTTACGACAGCGTCCGGCATGCTCTTGCGGATGTAGTCGGTCAACACATCTGGTGTAATCACAAGCCCTCTCCCCCTCTTCCCTCCGGATACCCTAGCCGAAATTGGATCGGAAAGGCAATGCGCTCCATATGATAGACCTAGAGACACGCCCTTACCTGCCAGGACAGCCTCAGAAAAGACAGTATCTCTTCTAGGAGATCTATTATGCTTTTCATCATGTTGTGCTGGACTGCCTATCGTTCCGTCACGATCGCCTTCATGCGTCGCCTATGGTGACTCATCGCCATGCGCATCAAATTCCTCTCGGCGCATCGCAGGCTGGTGGATTTCACCACCTGGTGGTGCCTTTGAGCCAGAATGCTGAGCGCCGTTACATGCGACATCACTAACCTATTGAAATTCAATTGTACACGCTCCGGCATAAGCCTTGCGCTTCCCTATGCAAACGACAGTGAACAGCGCCACCATCACCCACTGCCCTTCACCAGGAGGTCATTATGAGCGAGTTCACATCAGGATTCTTTGTCGGAGGTGAAAGCTCCAACGGTCGGGTGCTCATCGTGGACGACGAGCCGGATATCCGCAAGGTCGTCCGGATGACGCTTCAAAAAGCCGGGTATCATGTCCTTGAAGCCGAGAATGGGGCAAAGGCCATCGAGACGATCAACACCGGCGAGAATCGTCTGCTGCTCGACGTCATCGTGTGCGACATCCGGATGCCGAAAGTCAACGGTATTGAAGCGATCGCCTACTTCCGCCAGAATTATCCCCGCGTGCCGTTGATCGTCCTGACCGGATTCCCGGATACCGACATGGCCACGTCTCTCCTGCGACAGGGTGTCGTCGATTACCTGGTGAAACCGGTCGAAGGCGAAACGCTGAAGGCCGCTGTGGCCCGCGCGATGGAACAGCGGGAATTGGCCCATCTGTGATGATCTCGAACCCGACGAGATCGGAGGGAAAGAGTGCCCCCTCCTCTTCCCTGCCCACTGCAGCCGACCACCGGTCTGGCAGGGAAAGGAGTGGGCCCATGGCCTCCCAACTCCCAACGAAGGTCGCGATCCTCGGCGCGGGCCGCGGCGGCACCGCGCTGCTGGATCTGTTCCACCAGATTCGCACGATTGAGATCGTCGGCATCACCGACCAAAACCCGACCGCCCCGGGACTGCAACGAGCCCGTGAACTCAATGTGCCGGTCTACGAGCGCGCCGCCGATCTGATTGGAAACCATGGGGTCACCCTCATGCTGGACGTCACGGGCGATCCGAGCATGGAGCGGATGCTTCACGAACAGGCCCCCGCGGGAACGGACATTCTCAGCGGGTCGGCCTCGCGTCTTCTCTGGGAACTTGTGCAACATGAATCCGCGCTCCAAGCCGAACTGCTCCATGCGGAAAAGCTCGCCGGGATCGGCTCCTTTGCCGCCGGCATCGCCCATGATATGAACAATCCGCTCCAGCTTATTTTGGGGCTTGCCGAAAACCTTGCTGAAGAGCGCGACCTCGACGCGGTGCATCTCCAGGCCCGCGACATTATCGAGGCCGTGAAACGCACGACAGCCATTTGCCGGGACCTCACGTCCTATTCTCGCCGCGCCTCCTCGCTGCAAGACAGCATGATTGCGATCAACACCAAGCTCGACGAGGCCCTCAAGATCGCCCGATATGCGGCGGGGCTTCAAGACATCGAAATCCGCAAATCGTACCAACCTGACGCGGCCGTGAAAGGAAACCCCGATGAACTCCTCCATGTGTTGGTCAATCTCATCACCAACGCCGTCCAGGCGATGGAGCACACGGGAACCTTGACGCTGGAAACCGCCACGATCGACGGCGCGCCGCAGATTCGCGTCTCGGACACCGGCGCCGGTATCGCTCCAGAGCTGCTCGGCCGGATCTTCGAACCTTTTTTCACCACGAAGCCCCCTGGAAAAGGAACGGGATTGGGGCTGTACAACATCAAGAACGTGATCTACCGCATGCACGGGACGATCGGCGTCGAGAGTCAGGTCGGTCGAGGCTCAACCTTTACCATCACCTTTCCCCGTGAGACCGTCCCAGGCGACAGGAGTACCCGCCCGTGAGCGAGAGACCATCCTCATCGCCGCCAGGCACGCGTTGGGGGCTCAAGACCAAGCTGATGCTCTCGATGCTCTTTGTCGGAATCGTCCCGCTTGTCGTCGGCCTCGGCATGGCGTTCTGGCAAGGGTCGCAAGAAATCCGTGATGTCAGTGGAGAAAGCTTCAAGGCGCTGGCGACAGAAGGTGCCCGCAAGCTCGATCTCCTCGTCGCCGAAGAAATCGCGCACACTGCCCGCATCGCCAACGATCCGACGATCATCCGTGAGCTGGAGCGTCGGCGGGATGCGTCGCGCGCTCAAGATCCCAAGCCCCTGGCCGCTGCCCTGACGGAACTGGAGCAACGTTGGAAGGCGCAAGAGCCGGCCGCAGTCAAAGCCATCACGGAAAATCCTCTGAGCGCGCTGCTCCGCGAATACTATACCGGCGGCCATAGCGCACCGGAGCAACTGCTCACGCAAGTTGTCCGCGCGTCCACGAAGATGCTGTTCCTCACCGATCGACAAGGCACCCTCGTCGCTGCCATGGCAACGAACCCGAGCTTTCGGCATCAGGACACCAGTTGGTGGCAGGGCGCATTCAACAAGGCGGTAGGCAAGCTCTATATTGAAGATGTCCATTTCGACCAGCAGGTGGATGCCTATGTCTTCACCATCTCGCTCCCCGTCATGGATAGCCTGCGGTACGAAGTCGTCGGCGTGCTCCACCGCGTCATCGATGCCAAAGAATTCCTTTCCCCCTCGACGCACGTGATCCGATTCGGAAAAACCGGCCACGTCATGCTGATCGACAGCCGCGGCATCGTCATGAGCTGCCCCATTCTGCCCACAGGCGTGTCGTTGTCGGATCAGAGCCTCATTCCGCTCATTACGCCCCCGCACCCCGGCTGGGTGCAAGCTGCAAGCGATGGCCATGGCGGACAATCCACCTCCGTCATCGGGTTCGCCCCCTTGCCGGAAACAAGCCGCGCCACGAATGGATCCTGGCATACGTTCGTCTGGCAGTCATCCGATGAACTCTTCGCTCCGATCCGGCATCTGTTCATGTGGGTGACGGTGTTTGGAACCGTCGCCATCGCGTTACTGGCCTCTCTGGGCTACGTCGCCGCCGGGCGCATCGTGACCCCGGTTCGGCAGCTTCAACAAGCGGCACAATCGATCGGGCACGGTGAACTGCGGACGCCCATTCAGATTCAAACGGGGGATGAGCTGGAAGATTTGGCCGATGAATTCAATCGCATGAACAAGCAGCTGGAAGCCGCCTTCGCCGGACTGACCGACCAGGTCAAGTTGAAAACCCAGGAGGTCCAGGTCCTGCAACAATCTACGGACCAAATCCTTGATGCCGTCCCCACTCCCATTCTGCTGATCGATGCCGATGAAGTCGTGCGGTACATCAACCGGGCGGCGCGCGAATCCTTCAACCTCCAGCATGAGCCGACATCGGCCGTGCCGCTCTTCACCATCCTCCCCATGGATTCGGCCGCTCAGAAAAAGCTCCGACAAGAATTTCATGCCGATGGAGACGGATCCCCCGCACAAGACACTGTGGAACGCAGCGACCCGCCGAGGGATCCGCTCGCTCCCGCGACGGAACACGCATCGTCCCGCGGCCGTTCGGAACTACACATCGGACCGCGGGTCTACCACTATCAATGGTTCCGGTTGCCTGCCAGACCTGGGGAACAAGACAGCATCGGGCTGGTCCTCCGGGACACGACGGACGAGAGCCAGCTCCAAGATCAGCTGGTTCAGGCTGAAAAAACCGGCAGCCTCGGGGTGTTGACCGCCGGGATCGGCCATGAACTCAATAACCCGTTGTTCGGCATTGTCGGGTTAGGCGAGGCGATTGAAGAAGAGCAGGACCTGCAACGTGTGAAGACCTATGCCCGCGATATCGTGGCTCAAGGCCGCCGCATGGCCACCATCATTCGAGACTTCACCGGTGTGACAAACCGAGAGGCCTCGGACCAGCGGGTGCCGGTCCATCTGGAACAGGAGCTGGATCAGGCGTTGGCCGCCGCACAGGCGGCTGCCGAAACGAAGGGCCTTGAGGTCCAGAAAACCTATGCGGGGAATACACGCGTGCTGGCACTCCCGGACCAGCTCCGTCAAGCCTTGACAAACCTTGTCACCAACGCGGTACAAGCCATGAATGGCACCGGCACGCTCATGTTGACCACGGCCCTGTCGAACCACACCGTCACGGCGACAATCGCCGACTCCGGTCCCGGCATCTCCAAACCACACTTATCAAAAATCTTCGACCCATTTTTTACGACCAAGGAGCAGGGCGAAGGATCGGGCCTCGGACTGACCGTGGCAAGGCGCATTATCCGAAAATTCGGCGGCGACGTCCGCATCGAGAGTCTCGAAGGCCAGGGCACCACCTGCATTGTGACCTTGCCGATCTTTGCCGCGCCTCCAGAGGAGGGCTCATGGGCTACATCCGCTTCACGCTCCAAGCCGCAACCCTCGCACTCCTCATAGGCTGGCTCTGGAACAACGCCTCGCTCCCATTCGCCAAGGAAAGCCTTGGTACCAACGGTATTCCGCCTGAAAAGGTGGCTGATTATGTCCATGCCGTCCTGGAAGCCGACCGCACGATTTATACCACCAGCATCGTCGATCGCATGCAGGAGAAAGGAATTGTGGCGGCGACTGAACATTGGGAACAGGACAATGCGCTCCCGTTGCCGGCGCAATTCCTCCAACACTCCGGCCGTCTCGTCGCAGAAAGCGGCCGCGGCATCCGATACCGCCTCATTGGACTCTCACCGATCTATCAGCGTAATGCGCCTGCCACCGATTTCGAACGCAAGGCGCTTGAAACCCTCCGCCGTCAGCCGGAACGGCCGGTCACCGGTCAGGTGGCCAGCGGCAAGAAGCAATACTTCCAGGCGATCTATTCAGACCGTGCCGTCTCAGCCGCCTGCGTGACATGCCACAACAGCCATCCCTTGAGTCCGAAGCGGGACTTTAAATTGAACGAAGTGATGGGCGGAATCACGATTACGATTCCTCTGGAGTGACGAAGGCAGTCACACACTCATGACCTGGACGAGAATGTCGCGGTGGAAGAATTCAGGAAGTAGAGGGGATGTTCTCGGCTGGGCTCGCGAAAGCGCATGCATGTTGGTACTGCTAATCACCGTCCGCAACCAACCTCCAATGAGCGGGATCGTCGCTACGTGATCCGGCAGCTGTTGAAGCCCGCCAGCGGCGATCCATGTTCGGATCGCCTGTTCCGCCACTCCAGCTTCCCGCACCAGCATGCCCCCATGACAGCCAACGGCACGACGACCATGCCCAACACGCCGACTGTCAGCGTTGCCACCGAACAGTTTCGGGAGCCAGAAATGCAGCGGGAACGCCCAGTGGACCAACAGCCCCGCCCACAGGGCTGGGAACAAGAAAGGCCGGAGCATGAGTCCGATCTGGTAGAACAACAACACCAGGAGGGCAAAGAACACGATGGAGAAGATCTGTTGTCGAGTCATGGAATCTTAGATGCGCGTGGAGAGGCGGCTTGTTGATAGCAGATCCAGCGGCGCCTGGCACTGGCACGAACGTCTGGGGGGATCCGTAAAAACGCGAAGGATGCCGGAACGGCTCAGGCGCTGAGAGAAGAGATTACGATTACAGGTCAGGCTCTTTCCCGATCAATGCGACGGCTTTCCCGCGATGCGCGTTCATGTCGCGAATGTTGCCAGACAATCGGGGGACTTCTTCAGGCCAGGCCGTGACGCCCATGTCGCTCACGCCCTGAAATTTGGCCCCCTCCTCCATCGACATGACGGGGCAATGCACTTCACCGATCAGAATCGCCGTCTTGAGCAGCTGTACCCGTCCGGTCGCCGTCACTGTGGCCTTGATACGTCCACTGCTGATGAGAGAACCGGCATAGATCGCTCCTTTAACGACTCCGTCTTCGCCGACAATGACTTCGCCCTTGGTCTGCACATCGCCTTCCAACCGACCATCGATGCGCACCGTGCCTTCGACCTTGATCTCTCCCTTCAACTCGACGCCTTTTGCGAGCAGCGTAATATTGCCGTCGTCCATGTATCCGGTCTTTTTCATAGAGACTCCTCGTTGGCGCTGATCGAAACCCAGAATACCGCAAGACACTTCCCGCACCTAGGAGAATCCAAAAGTCTGCTTCAACCGTTCCCATAAGCCGCCCCCATGGACTTCGCAATAGACCGTCGGCTCTGTCCCGGCGATGAAGACCTCGGGCGTTTTCTCCGGACATTGCGAGGTCGCCAACTGGCCGGTTTTCGGATCAATGTCGCGCTGGACCATTCCCGATGGCATCTCAAAATCTGATTGGTCCTGCGGAATGAGCCGGGTTGCCAGCTCACTCCAAATTGGAAGCGCCGCCTGCGAGCCGGTCAGTTTGATCGGTCGCTCGTCATCGAAGCCCACCCATACACCGATCACAATGTCTGCGGTATATCCGACGAACCAGGCATCTCGATAGCCGTCGGTCGTGCCTGTCTTGCCCGCCACCGGGCCTTGCACCCCGAACGCTCTGGCTCTTGCGCCGGTTCCCCGATCGACCACCCCCTTCAACAGCGACGTCACAAGATACGCGCCTTGCGGAGATGCAGCCTGACGTCGATCGAGCATAGGGCTCCATAGCGTCTCGCCGGTATCGCGCACCATATTGGTCACTGCAATCGGGCGCACCACGACACCGCTATTGGCCAGCCCTCCATACGCCGACGTGATATCGAGCAAGGAGACCGAGGAACTGCCCAACGCCACGGACAGATTATCGGCCAGCGGAGTTGCAATGCCGAATCCTCGCAGCATGGTGATGAACGACGTGATACCGGTCCGATGAGCCACTCTCACAGCGGGGACGTTTAAGGACTGTTCAAGCGCCATCCGCACCGTGACCTGGCCGTGATACTGTCGATCGTAATTTTGTGGCGACCAGAGACCGGTTCCGGAATTCAGCGTCACCGGCTCATCCGCCAGCAGCGTCGCCGGAGTCAGCCCGGTCGAGCCTTGATCACGCGCTGCTTCAAACGCGGCCAGATACACGAAGGGCTTGAAAAGCGAACCCGCCGATCGGTGCGCCTGTACCGCCCGATTGAACTGGCTCGCGCGATAGTGGCGTCCGCCGACCATCGCTTGTACGTGGCCGGTCTTGGCATCCAGAACAACGGCAGCGCCCTGAAGCGATGGCTCAGCCCCTTTGAGTGCCGGATACGTCGTTTCCAGTTTGACCAACCCCTGTTGCAACGCCTGAGTGGTGAGTTGCTGAATCCTTGGATCGAGTGTCGAATAGATCCGCGCTCCCTCTGGGATACCCATCCCCGTCCCTTCTTCGACTTCTCGGAGCAGATAGTCGACGAAGTAGGGCGCATCGGTCAATCCATCCTGGGCCAACACCACCTGCACCGGCTGATTCACCGCTCGCGTCCAGGCCTCCTCCGTCAAAACGCCCTGGTCCCGAAGGCGGCGGAGCACCACATTCCGTCGCTCCGTCGCAAGCTCGACATTCTTCACGGGCGAATAGGTGTTCGGCCCCTTGATCAGTCCGACGATCAACGCCACTTCGTCGATCGACAATTCGTCGAGGTTCTTGCCGAAGTACCGATGGGCCGCTTCCCCGACGCCATAAATCGAAACCGATCCAGCCTGGCCAAGGTAAATTTCATTGAGATAGCTTTCGAGAATGTCTTCCTTCCGATACTTGAATTCCAGCAGGACGGCCGCAACGGACTCCCGCAGCTTGCGTCTCATGGTCCGCTGCGGCGAATAGTAAAGATTCTTCGCCAACTGCTGCGTCAACGTGCTCCCGCCTTGCACAACCCCGCCGTGAGTCACGTTGGCCCAGAGCGCCCGTCCGATGGCAATGGGATCGATGCCAGGGTGCGAAAAAAAGCGGCGGTCTTCGACGGCCAACAGCGTCTCGATCAACGCCGACGGGATACGGCTCAGCGGAATCCATTCGCGGACCTGTTTGGAGCCGGCACGCATCCCGCTGATCAAGACCGGCTCGAGGGAAACCAGAGAAGCCGGTTGTTCATCAGGCAGCGACACCACATCGGTCACAATGCCATCCACCACCATCAAACGGATTGATCTGGCAGAAACACGGCTCTCTTCCTGAGCATGGAGAAAGATCTCGACTGATTCGTTCGTGAGGACATACTCACCGGCCGCCTTCGGCGTTGCGATCACCGGACGGTACTCCAGCCGATGCAACCGATCAAGCAACCCGGAGTGTGCGACATGAAGTCCGGGTGACAGAAAAAACGGAGCGCCATAGATCAGGAGTGGAGGGTGCTCGTCACTCTTGGGCAGAGCAAGGCTCGCCGAGAGAATGGCGCCATAGACCACGAGTCCGGTAAGGCCAAGCGCGAAGAACGCCAGCATGGCCCCCACTCCCCGTTTGATCCATGGACCACCCAATGTCATTGGACTGACTCCTTCTGCGTGAGCATACGCGATTCCGTGATCGATTACGAAGATACCTTCCTGTGAGGCAAAACCGACGACGCCAAAGGCGGCCGCTCATTGTCCGGGAAATACCGGACAATGTTGTATCTGCACAAAATGCCGGCAGCCATGTGGATGGATTCTCACACAAGACATTCCGCAAGCAAAGCCGAAGAGAATGAATGGTGGGACAGGGATTGGGAAAGCACCTCGTTGCTCTTGACGATTGAAGGATCCACTCGCCGAACGCATAGGGAGGCAGGAACCGTCGGCTCCTGCCTCCTCGTCACTGTGGACGTTTCAAACGAAGCTGCTAATCCTTGCCTTCTTCCCCGTGATCTTCACCATTCTTCTTCTCATGATCGTCCGCGCCTTGTCCGCGGGCTTTCTTGCGAGCCTTCTTCTCGGCTTTGCGATTTTTCCTTTCAGCTTTGCGTTCGGCTTTGCGGCGTTCCTTCTCGGCCTTCCGCTCGGCCTTCTTTGCCGCGCGGTCCATCTTGTGACTGCCTTCCCTCTTCATCTCCCCGGATGGCGAAACAGGCACTGTCGGTGAAGTCATTGGCGGTGGGGCTGTTGGTGTGGGAAGGGCCTCCTGCGCGAACGTGGACGCGCCAAAGCCAATGGCAACGAGCAACGCGGTAGTAGACAAGAGAACATGTTTCATCGGCTAGACCTCCTTAGAGACGTGAAAGTTGCACCATCATAATAAAACCAAGGAGGAGCAAGAACTTTGCCAAGGTAGCCACCAAGGATTCGACAAGTCTGGGATAGAATCTACACGCGTACCCTGCCTTTCAGAAGAGGAGTCCCATACTACGGAGGCACGAGAGATTGACGCTGCTAAGATCGGCGGGAGAGGCGTGCTCTGCCTGGTAGTAAGAAATCGATCGCCTTGGCCCTTCCACTCCTCAACCGGTCGGCTGGTGACCCAGTTTTCAATATTCTCCGCCCCTCGGTCCTAAGGTACTGTATCGAATCCATTCCCGTCCGTATCCTAATGATCACATGGCCGACAGAAACCTCGATTACCCCAGTCCTGGTTTCGACCCGCAACCTACCGCCAGGGGGCTACCGTTGCACTCTGTTCCTTGCTTCCTCTGCATTTACTTTGGCATCGATCACTCACTCCACCTAGGTATCCAGCCCGATATCGAACCCCTTAAGCCATTGTGAAGAATCAAGAATCCTCGCAAGCCATCCTACCGATGCCCCCCTTTTGAGGTACTTCTTCTGGGTCTACCGCCCTCTATGGATTTCGCTATCCTACTAACAAAGGGCGCAAGTCCCCGGGCCTCCAAACAAGGAGAACGATCATGAATTGCTCCCGCTGCCGTGGTCTTATGGTAGAGGATCATTTCCTGGATTTCGCGGGTACCTTCGGGCACATGTGGACAAGTGGGTACCGCTGTATGAATTGCGGGCACGTCCATGATCCGGTGATCGCGCAGCATCACCAGGCCCGGCAGAAACAGGTCTTGGTGGTCCCCAGCGGTGAGCCTGACTACCAGGACGACGAAGTCCATTTGGGAGCAGAATCGTTCATTGCGCGCGCGGCCTAATCCCGCCCTCCGTGAGAAACCCCGATGGATGTGTCGGGGACACGTTCCGAATCTTGATGGGAGGGACATGGCTTCAATTCTGATCGTTGATGATGAAGCACCGATTCGAGCCCTGTTGCGCCGCATCCTCGAAGAAGATGGCCATCAGGTCCGCGAAGCTGCCAATGGGCAACTTGGCCTCACGCTCTATCGCGAGGCCCCAGCCGATCTGGTCATTACCGACATCCTGATGCCGGAACGGGATGGGATGGAGGTCACACTCGCGTTGACGCAGGAATTCCTGGATGCCAAAGTCATTGCCATGACGGGCGCCTCCGGTGATCAGAACTTCCTGAATGTCGCCAGACTCTTTGGCGCGCGGCAGGTCATCCAGAAACCCTTTACAGTTCAAGCAGTCCGCCGTCTCGTGCGTTTCACGCTGGAGCACTAGCCAGCCCCGCCAGATAAATCTTCACTTCCACCTGAAGCGGCAGAATTTTGATCACGGTGTTCTGACGACTAGCGAGAGCTTCGCCATCCCTGCTACACTACCGCTGCTAGGTTCTACGGCCGGCCTCCTCTGCCCCGCCCGATCGTATACCACTAGACAAATTCCCAATATTTTCACGTTGAGACACAATGCCACCGACCGTTCTGTTAAGTTGTGAGTCCATCAGCAAGAGCTTCGGAGTGAAGCCGCTCTTCACCGGTCTGTCGATCGCCCTCAGTGACAACGACCATGTCGGCCTCGTCGGCCCCAACGGCTCCGGCAAGTCGACGCTGCTCAAAATCCTAGCTGGGCTCGAAGAGCCAGATCGCGGCACCCGATCGATGCGCCGACACGTACGGATGGGTTACGTCCCACAGAAACCATTGTTCCCGGAAGCGCAAACCGTAGAGGACGTGCTCGCGCAGGTTCTCATCGACGACGGCCTGGACCCTCATGAGCATGGGAACCGAGTTGCTAAAGCCCTCAGCATCGGCGAATTTCCACAGACCGATCAGTCGGTCGTCACCCTCTCCGGCGGATGGAAGAAGCGACTCGCGATCGCCCGTACGCTCATGCTGGAGCCGGACGTCTTGTTGATGGATGAACCGACGAACCATCTGGACGTCGAGGGCATTCTCTGGCTTGAGTCCCTTCTGAAAACCGAGGCTCGTGCCTTTCTCGTTGTGAGCCACGATCGCCGCTTTCTTGAATCGATCACAACGCGCATGCTGGAGCTGAATCGCTGTTACCCCAACGGCGTGTTCGAGGCCAAAGGCAGCTATAGCGATTTCCTGGAACAACGCGATGCAGCTCTGGCAGCCCAAGCCGACTATCAGGCAGCGCTCGCCAATCGCGTGCGCCGTGAAGTCGAATGGCTGCGGCGCGGGCCCAAAGCCCGCACGACAAAAGCGAAATCACGGATAGACTCAGCCGGGCAATTGATCGACGAGCTGAACAGCATCGAGGCGCGACGGGAGCAGGGGACAGCCGGGATTGATTTTACCTCCTCGGGGAGGCGGTCGAAGCAGTTGGTCGTGACCACAAAACTCGGTAAGTCATTGGGCGGCAAACCACTCGTGCGAAATCTTGAGTTGTTGCTTGGTCCAGGCCAGCGGCTTGGGTTGCTGGGTCCCAACGGAAGCGGCAAGACGACTGTCCTCAAACTGTTGGCCGGCACACTTCAGCCGGATACCGGCACAATCACCCGCGCAGACAAACTTCGCGTCATCACATTCGAGCAACACCGTGACTCGCTGGACCAGCAGACCACGCTCCGTCGCTCGCTCGCTCCCTACGGTGATGCCGTTGTGTACCAGGATCGGTCGGTGCACCTCGTATCCTGGGCGAAACGCTTTCTCTTCAAGCCCGAGCAATTGGATCTGCCGGTCTCCCGGTTATCCGGCGGTGAACAGGCCCGCCTGCTTATCGCGCGGCTCATGCTCCAACCGGCCGACCTGCTGATTCTTGATGAGCCCACCAACGATCTTGATATCCCGACACTGGATGTGCTTGAAGACAGTTTGCTGGAGTTTCCCGGTGCGCTTGTCCTGGTTACCCATGACCGCTGGTTGCTGGATCGCGTGTCCACTATGCTGCTGGCCTTGGATGGGCAGGGTCACGCGGAATGGTTCGCCGACTATGCACAATGGGAAACCGCGCAAGTGCGGAAAGAGCGCGCCGACCAGCGATCAGCGCCTGCGTCACGGACTCGCGCAAATCCCGATAACCGCGAGACGTCAGCACCTCCACGACGCAAGGGGCTGAGCTATCGGGAGCAGCAGGAGTGGGATAAGATCGAACAGAAGATAGCCAAGGCAGAGGCTGCCGTCGTGACCTGCCAGGCGGCAGCGAACGATCCGGCCATCGTGGCCGATGCCGATACGCTTCGTACTCGCTATGCCGCGCTCGAAACCGCGCAGGCTGCCGTTGAACAACTCTATACGCGGTGGGCCGAACTCGAAGAGAAACGGACGCAGTCCGTCAGCGCCCCGCAGGCATAACATTATCGCCCGTCCACGCCCCCAGTCTGCCGGCTGGTCACTTCGATTCAATCGTCCGCGCGGGCCACATTGATCCCACGATCATGCCGGCCCCCGCTATCAGAAATCCGACAAGTTGCGGCGGCCACATGGCGGCAGGCGAACCAAAATACTCCAACGTAATCCAACTCGCCACACCCGCGATGATGGCACAGAGTGCTCCCTGGGTCGTGGCTCGTTTCCAATAGAGCCCCGCGAACAGGGGGATGAACGCGGCCACCAGCGTGATCTTGTAGGTATTCACCACCAGCGTGTAGATACTCGCATCCGACCAGAGCGCAATGGCCAGGACCACCGCGGCGAATCCAACCAACACGACACGCATCAGGCGAAGAAACTCTGAATCGCTCAATTGAGAGAGCGCCGGCCTAATGACGTTCTCGCTCAACGCGACCGACGGCGCCAATAATGTCGCACTCGAACAACTCATGACTGCAGACAGAACGGCCCCGAAGAACAGAATCTGAGCCATCATCGGAGTGTGCTGCAAGATCAGCGTCGGGAGGACCAATTGAGAATCCTGTTCGAGCAGGGCCCCGAACTTCGCCGGGTCCACCAGAGTCGCCGCATAGGCGAGAAACATCGGGACAAAACAGAAAAAGAAGTAGAGCGTACCGCCAAGCAGAGACCCCTGCACGGCCGTGCGTTCGTCCTTCGCAGAGATGATGCGTTGGAATACGTCCTGTTGGGGGATCGATCCCAGCATCATCGTCATCCAGGCGCCGATGAAGGGAATCCAGGCCGTGAGCGAAGCCGGTGGGAAGAAATCCAACTTACCGGCGGCAGCCGCATGATCGATCACGACGCCCACTCCTCCCGCCAAGCCGCTCACGACCGAGGCGATATAGAGCAGCCCCCCCATGATCACGGAAATTTGGACAAAATCCAAAATCGCCACGGAAAACATCCCGCCGAACGTTGTGTAGGTCAGGACGATCGCCGCGCCGATCACGATGCCGACCGGCTGACTGATCCCGCCATCGGTCACCACATTGAGCACCAACCCCAACACTTTGAATTGGGCCGCAACCCATCCCAGATACGACGCAACGACGCAGAGCGTGCAGAGGACTTCGATGGTGCGGTCATAGCGGAGCCGGTAGTAGTCGCCGACGGTGAGTATGTTGAGCCGATACAAGCGCGGCGCGAAGAAGAGTCCCGCAAGAATCAGACACATGCTCGCCCCGAACGGATCGGCGACGACACCGCGCAATCCCTCGTTCACAAAGGTGGCCGAGATGCCAAACACGGCTTCGGCACCGAACCAGGTGGCAAACACGGTCGCCGTGACGACGGGCAAGGGGAGACTTCTCCCGGCCACTGCGAAATCCCTGGAGTTCTGCACACGGGTGGCGGCGAAAAGCCCAATGCCGACAGAGGCGAGCAGATAGAGCATGACGAACCAGAGAATCACGCGCGCAGGATAAAGTGATCCCTGGTTGCAATCAATTGTTATTCATCGCTTCGGGCTGATCGAAGAGGCGAAGCAAGGCTTCAGAACGATGGAGACGCGGTTTCTCCGCCCGGAGAAACTGCAAAGGAGCAGGCAGGCTAACAGGGTATCGAAAAACAATTTTTGATCTGGGGAGATGGACGAGTACAGGGCGTCACAGACAGCTCCGGCATCGCCCGCACACTGTTCAAAAAGGCCGTCCAGCAAGGCCGCAGCGAGCGAAGAGGCGAATCGTACTCTGTGCCGTACAGTGAGTCTCTCAGCGACGCGAGCACGCCGGTTAGTGAAGGACGCGGCCCGGCGCGCCGGGGTGGGCGGGTGAGAAGAGCGACTTTTTCAACAGCGGTTAGAAAGTCCAGTATCGGGATGGGCCAAATGTCAGGCGGCACCCGACGAGAAAGAGACCCCCCTGAGAATCCACAGGCACGGGCTTCGTCCACTGCACTTCGTACAGATTCAGCGAACGGCGCCACCTCGATTCGGGAATATGGAATTCGAGGAGTTGCTGAGTCCGAGGGGCGTGTCCCATGAGTATCAGAATCCCATGCGCGCTCCGGTTGAGGCTATAGACCTCACCTTGCTGGATCACCACTGCCTCCTCATCTATCGATTCGCACAGCTCATAGGTGCAGAGCTTCTGTTCCTTCACCCGCACCTCCCGCCGACGAGTCAAAGCCGGAGCTCCAACCTGCTCACCAAGCGCCGTAACAAGAAATCCGGCTTGTACACCCCCTGCAACGTACGGACGGGATTTATGGATGACTTCACGTGTTCCAATCATCATGCGCAGCCTCCATTGGGACGGTGATAATGCCAATATATGAGCAAGTACCATACCGATAGGGCATCGACCATCGCCCACAGGGAATCACTGCTAATCCTTCTCGGAACCATCCTTATATTGAGGGACACTGCCGGACGCTGAAGGAGAATAGCTTCGGTGGCCATCACAGGACAGTGCGTATCACGTTGTTTCATCACATAATTTTACCCTGTAGGCCATGGCCTACAGAAGGAAGGATGGGGCCTTCACTGCAGTATTGGCTCTGACCGTTGATGAGAGATGGGAAACTGCGAGGCCTTAGATCATATCAAATGGCGGGTGTGCGCACATGCTCTGGCCGGAACCCCAGGCCAATGATCCTGGCCGGGAGGCGGCGGAGAAACGGGAAGTGCGCGAGCAATCGAAATGCAAGAGGCGGCGGTAGCCGGGTCGAACTGCCGAGAACGCGTTTGATGATGCGATCCTGGGCCATGAGCTGAACTCGTTGTGTCATCTTCGTAGGCCAGTCCCGTCGAGCCTGCACGAGACGCACATCCTCCATTGTCAGCCGGCCTTCGCGCAATGGAATGGCGAGCAGATTGGCGGCAGCCACGGCATCCTGAATCGCCAGATTGATCCCCACCCCGCCGACCGGCGACATCGCATGCGCCGCATCGCCGATGCAGAGGAGCCCGGATCGATACCATTGGCGCAATCGATCGATCTGCACCGTCAGGAGTTTGATCGGTTCCCAATCCTGCAATTCGTGGACACGGTCGGCAGCAAACGGGGCCAGCTTCGCCACGCTGTCTTGAAACGCCGGCAATCCTTGCGCCTCAATTTCATCCCGTGATCCCTTGGCGATCACAACGCCGCATTGCCAGTAGTCGCCCCGGTTCAGCATGATGAAAATCCGCCCGACATCGAAGCGACCCATCGGATCAACCGGATCGTTTGCTCGGCGCGAGAGCCGGAACCACAGCACATCCATGGGGGCGCCGAATTCTTCAACCGACAATCCCGCCCTCTTGCGGACGATCGAGTGCCGGCCATCGGCTCCTACGACGAGAGCCGCACGAACTTCCAGCATGCCCCTCGGCGTCTTTGCACGGAGCCCAACGACTGAACCGTTCTCTTCGATCAGTTCCGTCACCTCCGCGCTCATGCGAACCTGGAAGGCGGGATACCATTTCCCCACATCGGCCAAAAAGTTGAGAAAGTCCCACTGCGGCATGAAGGCAACGTAACGGCATTGGGTCGGCAGATGCGAAAAATCCGCCACCGTAAACGCCAGATCGCCGAATCGCACGTTGATTCGCGGGACCTTCTGATGTGGCAACTGAAGGAATCGTTCGAGCACTCCCAGCTCATGCATGATCTCCAGCGTCGAAGGATGCAGGGTATCGCCCCGGAAGTCGCGGAGAAAGTCCTGGTGCTTTTCCAGGACGATGACGGAGACTCCGGCACGCGCTAGGAGCAGGCCCAGCATCATGCCGGCAGGCCCGCCGCCCGCGATGCAGCATTGCGCCGAAAGGACCTCTGAAGCCATGACGCGCACCCCCTTCGTCACTGCAATTTTTCGACGCGCAGGCCGAGGAGCCGAATCAGTTTTCGGCGTGGATTTTCACGCCGATCCAGAAACGGCAAAAGCAGTTTCAAGGCCTCCCGATGCAACGTCGCCGCATCGCCGGCCGGCATAGCCAATGTGTGGGTGCGCGACTTCGTCTCGAAATCCGCGAAGCGGACGGTTAACACAACGGTCCGAAAGGTGTGAAACCCTTCACGATCCAAACGATCCATCACATCCTGGCCGAGCGCCACCAGCTGATTGAGAAGCACCTGGCTCTCGAGCGTATCAGATTCGAATGTCTCTTGCTCCCCGATCGACTTCGGCTCGGAGTACTCCTCAATTGGGGAGGAATCCAGCCCTCGAACCTTGTCGTAGAGATCCGCACCACGTTTTCCCAGCAGTTCTTCGAGCTGGTACACACTCAGGGGCTTCAGATCCTTGACGAGCTTGATTCCCTCTCTCGCGAACATCGCTTCCGTCTTGGGACCAATACCGGGAATGGCTCGAATCGAGAGCGGAGCCAGAAACGCCTCCGCCTCCCCCTCGCGAACCACTGTGAGTCCATCCGGCTTATGCATGCCTGACGCGATCTTGGCGATCAATTTATTCGGACCGATTCCCACCGAGGCGGTCAGCTGCTCCTCTGCGCGAATCGCTTCTTTGAGCCGGCGGCATAAGCCCTCTGCTGCTTCGTACAATTCCATAAAGCTCAGGTCGCCGTAGGCTTCGTCGATACTGGCCTGCTCCACCAGGGGAATGAACCGCCGCACGATAGCCATGACTTCTTCGGACACCCGTGCGTATTTCGCCATATCGACTGACACGAAGATGACCCGCGGCTTACCCGCACGACTGGCGGCTTCGGAGAGACGCCATGCTGTCGAGATCGGCGTGGCTGAATGGATGCCATATCCGCGTGCGAGATAATTCGACGTCGCGGCGACCCCGCGACCGTTGCCGCCCTGGGGATCGGCCCCGACCACGAGGGGCACACCACGAAACGCCGGAGTATCCCGCTCTTCGATCGCGGCAAAGAAGGCGTCCATATCCAAGTGGGCGATGATTCTCAGCATGCTGTGCGTCGAGTCGGGTTCACGCGTGCCACTTCTTTTCTACCGGCGGCGCGGGCGCCTCTTGAAGCAGTCTGTCGTATGATCGTTCACCAGGCCGACAGCCTGCATATACGCGTAGATGATCGTGCTGCCGACGAAGCGAAACCCCCGCTTTTTGAGATCCTTCGACAAGGCATCGCTCTCAGCGGTTGTCGCCGGGACCTGCGTGAAGGCTTGCCAACGATTCACTTTCGGCTTGCCGCCGACAAATCGCCATAGATAGCGGTCGAATGACCCGAACTCCCGTTGTACGGCCAGAAAGGCCTGCGCGTTCGTCACGGCCGACTCGATCTTGAGTCGATTGCGGATGATGCCGGGATCTTTTAAGAGGGCAGCCTTGCGCTTGGCCGTGAAGCGGGCCACTTTGACGGGATCGAACGATGCAAAGCCCTTTCGATAGCCGTCCCTACGGCGCAGGATCGTTTCCCAGGTCAACCCGGCCTGTGCGCCTTCCAGCAGCAGCATCTCGAAATGTTTCCGGTCGTCATGAACCGCCACACCCCATTCTTCGTCGTGATAGCGAACGAGATGCGGCTTGTCACTCGCCCACGCGCAACGGATGGGGATGCGCGTGAGTCGCTCACGTGCCCTCGCCATAACAGAAGCCCCTCCTCGGAAAATACCGGTGTCACAATAGACCGATTGAGACGAGGAAACCAGACGGTCAGCCGGAAGACCATTTCAGGATGAAACCGGTTTCGTCAGAATTAGTTATTGACCGATCGTTCCACAATATGCTATTGGCTCCGTACCCGAAGGGAGAGACGGGTGTGGCAAGACCGAAGGAATTCGATCCGGACAAGGCGATCGAGAAGGCCATGCAGGTCTTTTGGCATAAGGGCTATGAGGCCACGTCGATGGAAGATCTGCTGACCGCGATGGATCTGAATCGCGGTTCGCTCTACGACACGTTCGGCGACAAGCGGCAGCTGTTTCTCAAAGTCATCGACCGGTACTGCACAGGATTCGTCGGGGAGAAGTTCGCTCTCCTGAATCAACCAGGACCAGCCCTCCCCACCCTTCGGCGCTTCATTCACACCATGATTGAAGGAGCCCTAGCTGATCCACAGCGCCGTGGGTGCCTGATCGCCAACACTGTGATGGAATTGGCTCCGCATGAGAAAGGCATCGCCGGCAAGGTCAACCAGGCTTTGAAAGTGGGCGAGGGCGCATTCTATGACCTGCTCACGCGTGCGAAGAAACAGGGAGAATTGAAGGCAGACAAAGATCCTCGGGCCATTGCACGTTTTCTCACGACGATGATGCAAGGCACAATTGTCATGATCAAGGCAGGAGCGTCGTCCGAGCAGATTACACAAGCGACAGAGACCGCACTTTCGGTTCTGGACTGAAGTTTTCTTTCTTGAGTTGTTTTGGAACGATCGTTCTTGACTTGAAACAAAAGAGGACTCCATGAGTATGACAACCGAGAAGGCAGACACGCCTGAAGCCATTTTAAAACTCCTCAGCCTAGCGATGAATCGAGGCGACCTCGACTTCATTCTGACACTCTATGAGGACAACGCTTGCCTCATCCCTCAGCCGCATCAGCCACCAGTTTACGGCAAACCGGCCATACGCCAAGCGCTCCAGAACTTCATAGCACTCAATGCGAAGATCGAAATTCAGCACACAACGAGCGTGCAGGTGAGTGACGTGGCGCTCCTGCAATCAGCATGGCAATTGTCCGGCACCGGTCCGGACGGTTCCGCTTTGCAGATGACGCACGAGAGTACCGATGTCGTGCGACGTCAACAGGATGGTAGTTGGAAGATTGTGATCGATCACCCGTTCGGAGCCGACCCAACCTGAGCAGCGAATGGGGAGATTCCCCTTCTACGGAGAGAGGCAGCTCGACGTGGCTTACGATGAACAACTGGCGACGCGTGTCCGCGCGCTCCTGAAGGGACAAGGGGCACTGGTTGAAAAGAAGATGTTCGGCGGGCTGGCCTATCTGTCTCACGACAAGATGTTCGCCGGCATCTTGAAAAACGAGTTGGTCGTGCGAGTTGGTCCTGAGGCCAATGACCAAGCGTTGAATGAGCTGCACACCAGACCGATGGATTTCACCGGACGGCCGATGAAGGGCTATATCTATGTCAGTCCAGATGGCACCAAAACAACCGCGCAATTGCGCAAGTGGCTCACGCGGGGGCAGACGTTCGTGGCGAGCTTGCCTCCTGCAAAACGGAAACCCGTACGACGAATCCCCAAGATCATTACCCACCAACCAAGGAGGTCTCGATCATGACAGCGATGGAAATCGGAAAAGAACTCGCGGCCCTGTGTCGGCAGGGCAAAAATCAGGAAGCCATAGACCGTTTCTACTCTCCGACGGTTGAGAGCACCGAACCCTGTGCGATGCCGGGCATGGATCGAATCCAAAAGGGAATCCAGGCTATCAAGGGCAAGAATCAGTGGTGGGTCGATAATCATCAGATCCACGGAGGCACGGTCGAGGGCCCTTATCCCCACGGTGACCGATTCATCCTGTATTTCAAGTATGATGTGACGCCGAAGCAGACCGGACAACGTATGACCATTGACGAAACCGGTCTCTATACAGTTGAAAACGGGAAAATAGCCAAGGAGGAGTTCTTTTACTCGATGTAGGCGCCAGCAGCGGTGCACCATTGACCTAGCTTGGACAACGTGTTGGACTACAGAGGTTACCGGTTTACTAAAGAAACTACTGCATCGGTTTGAATGTTCCGCGCGAGCGAGAGGTATGATTGTTCACCCTAACCATTCAAAGGAGGAGAGATCATGGCAACGAAACCGTATAAGCAACTTGGCTGTCTGGATGTCGAACCATCGGCTGGCTGCGGATTTCAGGTGCGGGCTGAGACGGAGGCGGAACTGATGCAGCTAGTCGCCACCCACGCCAAGCAGTGCCATAAGCTGGAATCAATCCCTCAGGAAATGGCCGCCAAAGTGAAGGCGGCGATCAAGACCGTATCGGTCACGGTCTGATGGCAATCATGTCGTAGACAGATCGCCCCGTGTAGGACTCTATGCACGGAAAGGATCTCGTCGACGGCCGACAAGAATACGTTCCCCTTGGCTAGGAGGTCGCCATGCGAAACACTATCGGGCTTCTCACGCTCTCGGTACTGTTGATCAGCCTTAGCGGTTGCAGCTATCTGTTTTACCCGCGCGCGGGCGACTACGCCGCCCAAGCGAAAGGCGCGACCGGCGTCGAGACGGTGATCAATCTCGCAACGATGATGGAAGCCACTGCGGCGAACGCAAGGGGTGGGAAAGGTGAAGACAAGGCGTTCGACGATCTGCACAATCAATTTCATGCGCTGAGTGATGCGTTTTGCGGTGTGACGGACGCACAAGCCAAGACGCCGGCCTATGACTTGGCCGTGACGCACAAAAAAGAGCTGCGGGCTATTTTCAAGCGGCTCTGGAAATTCAAGGACAACCAGCCCCAACGGGACCAGCATCTTGAGCTCCTGAGCGCCGAGCTGAGGGAGCTCCGAGGCACATTGCAGATGATGAAGTAACCTCTACCAGGGAGAGTACTCATGCCCCGACCGACGAAACCGACTGTGCGTCAACCTGCCACCGGCTCTGTGGCCCTCCTGATCGGAACACGCAAAGGCGCATTTATGCTCCGAGGCGATCGGGCACGGCGGACGTGGAAACTCTCTGCGCCGATGTTCCTTGGCCATATCGTCCACCACATGGTGTTGGATCCGCGTAATCGTCGGACACTCCTGATGGCGGCCAGCACCGGCCACCTGGGCCCGACGATCTTTCGCTCGACCGACCTGGGCAAGACATGGAAAGAAACGAGCAAACCACCGGCGTTTCCAAAGTTGCCGGAAGGCCAGAAAGGCCGGGTCGTCGATCACGTGTTCTGGCTCACACCGGGGCATGTGAGCGAGGCAGGCACTTGGTATGCCGGCACTTCGCCACAGGGGCTCTTTCGATCAACAGACGACGGTGTCACGTGGGAGCCGTTCTCATACATCAATGACGATCCGCAGTACCGTGAGTGGATGGGCACCGTACAGGACGGCACGCCGGACGGACCCAAACTGCATTCGATCCTCATCGATCCGCGCAACCCCTCGCACCTGTACTTCGCGATGTCAGGCGGCGGTGTACACGAATCAACCGACGGCGGCAAGACGTTTGCGTCCCTCATCGAAGGACTCGATGTCGTTGACGGTTTTGACCCGGCGACGGGGACTTTCCACGACCCCCATTGCGTCCGACTCTGTCCAAGCAATCCTGACCGGCTGTATCAGCAGAATCACTGCGGCATCTATCGACTCGATCGACCGTCCGATAAATGGGTGCGTATCGGCAAGAATATGCCGAAGAAGGTCGGCGACATCGGGTTCCCGATGGTGGTGCATCCACGCAACCTGGATACCGCCTGGGTGTTCCCGATGGACGGTGCCACGGTGTGGCCGCGCGTGAGCCCGGAAGGAAAACCTGCCGCGTACATGACACGAAACGCTGGAAGAAGTTGGACACGGCAAGACAAGGGCTTCCCGCGATCCAATGCCTGGTGGACCGTCAAACGACAAGCGATGACCGCCGACGCGCACGAGCCGGTCGGTCTCTACTTCGGCACAACGAGTGGGGAGGTCTGGGCGAGTCGGACCGGAGGAGCGAACTGGACCTGTCTTGCTCAGCACCTGCCGGAGATTTACTCCGTCGAGGTTGCGGAACTCAGACGATGACCGTGTCGATTCCCGCTCCGCTCCGCTCATACACCGCCGGTCAAAGCGACATACCGGCTGAGGGCCCGTCACTGGAAGCCGTACTCGCGAGGCTGGACCATCGGTATCCCGGCATCCGATTCCGCATCATCACGGAGCAAGACACGATCCGGAGGCACATCAGAATTTTCGTGAATGGAGAACAAGTCCAAAATCTTGCCTTGCCGGTGCGGCCGGAGGATCATATTCACATCGTCTGCGCCTTGAGCGGAGGCTGACAATCGCTCTCCATTTGTTCCAACACCGTGCACAAGGGAAAAACATGACGCAGCATTCTGCGCAGCAGGTCATCGAAAGCCAACGTCAGGACTGGAACCGGGTCGCCGACGGCTGGGAGAAGTGGGACCGGTTTTTCGACGAGCAGATGGCGTTCTTGAATCACCGGCTGGTGGCCGATGCCAGGCTTCGAGCGGGCCTTCGGGTGCTTGATCTTGGTTCGGGTACCGGCTATCCGGCCTTGCTCGCGGCTCAGACGGTCGGCTCGGGCGGCGCCGTGATCGGGATCGATTTGGCCGAGCTGATGCTCAAGACCGCAAGACGAAAGGCCACATCACTTGGGCTTTCCAACATCGCGTTTCGAACGGGCGACATAACGACGTTGCCGTTCGAAGCAGCTTCGTTCGATGCAATCACCAGTCGATTCTGCTTGATGTTTCTCCCAGAAATTCCCAAGGCCGTCACCGAAATCGCGCGTGTATTAAAGCCTGGATCTTGGCTGTCTGCCGCTGTCTGGTCTGCGCCGGATAAGAACCCCTATCTGATGATTCCGATCACCGTCATCAAGCAATTCCTCGATCTGCCACCGCCAGATCCAACCGCGCCGGGAATTTTCAGACTAGCGAAGCCGGCCGATCTGGCAGGAATGCTGCAACAGGTGGGGCTCGCCAGCATCGCCGAGGAAGAATTTCTCGCCGAAGTACGGTTTGCGTCGGGAGAGGAATATTTCTCTAGCCTCATGGACATTGCCGCACCGATTCAGAACCTGTTCGAAAAATTGTCTGACCAACAGAAAGCAGACGCGCGTGGCCGTATCGTCAGCAGCGTCGACCAGTATCGCCAAGCGGATGGCATCGCACTCCCCATCGCTGTCCGCATAGTCGCAGCGCGCAAGCCTCTCTGATGTCCGACGGGGCACAGGGGGACGGTTCCAAGGATGTTGTGACGGACCAGTCAAGAGGACCGGACTTACCGGGACAAAGTCAGGCTCGACTGAGCTTCCCGATGGTGAATCAAAATGACACTCAATGGATTTTGAAACTCTTTCCTTCTTACGGCTAACGACAGTCCTCGGGGTTCTGGGGCTTCTCCTGGCAGTCGAGTCGTGGACTCCGTTCCGGGCTTCGATTCGGTCAAGGCTCCGTCACATCGCTACCAATCTAACCATTGCAGGAAGCAACGCTGCTGTGCTGAACCTCCTATTCAGCGGGATGTTGGTCCTCGTGAGCCGTCAGACCGAAGGTTGGGGAATGCTTCATCACCTTGGGCTAAGTCCCCTCACCAATGTCGCGGCGTCCGTTGTCCTACTTGATGTCACCTTCTATGGATTCCATTGGGCCAATCACATCATCCCGTTCCTGTGGCGATTCCACAGAGCGCATCACAGCGACCTGGATCTGGACGTCACGACCGCTTTTCGGTTTCACCTCGGCGAGGTGCTCATTTCAACCCTCGTCAAGGCTGTCGCCATCGTACTCCTGGGCATACCGGTGATCGGGCTGCTCACCTTCGAAACCCTTCTGGTCGCCGCAGCTGAATTCCAGCACAGCAATCTTCTGCTGCCGGAACCGATCGACAAGCGCCTCAGGCTCTTTATCATCACTCCGCACATGCATTGGATTCATCACTCTCAACTTTCCGTGCATCACAATTCTAACTTCGGGACGATCTTTTCAGGGTGGGACCGGCTGTTCCGCACCTATTCCTTGCCGGTTCGGCAGGAAGACGTTCGAATTGGGCTCGAACGGTACTCCGTTCCCGAGCAAGTCGGCCTTCGCCGATTCTATGCGATGCCGTTCGAGTCCGGTTGCGAGACTCCACCGATGAGAACATGAAAACGGACTCGTTCAAAGACTTCGTGCTGGACCAACTGGCCGACCTTCGCGGCGTGACCGTGCGCGCCATGTTCGGCGGCTACGGCCTCTCGCACCATGGCACATTCTTTGGCATCATTCACAAGAGCCGGCTGTACTTTAAAGTCACGTCAAGGACGGTCGATCGCTACAAAGACCAGGGGATGAAGCCGTTCCGCCCCAACGCGAGACAGACGCTCAAATCCTTCTACGAGGTTCCGGTGGACATCGTTGAAGATACTGAGCAACTGATGGCGTGGGCTCAGGAAGCGGGGAAGGAATGAGTGAGACGGTATCAGACACGCTCTGGACCATCGGCCATTCGACGCGTTCGATCGATGACTTCCTGACGCTGCTGAACGCGCATGGCATTCAACGACTCGTCGACGTGCGGACGATTCCCCGCTCACGGCACAATCCGCAATTCAACACCGAGCAGTTTGCGAAGAGTCTGAAAAAGGCAGGGATAATCTATCTTCACATGCCGCAACTCGGCGGCCTGCGAAAAGCCAAGAAAGATTCAGTCAATACCGGTTGGCGCAACGAGAGTTTCCGCGGCTACGCGGATTACATGCAAACGGAGGAGTTCTGGAGAGCGGTAGAAGAGCTGATGACGTATGGCACGAAACAGAACACAGCGGTCATGTGCGCGGAAGCCGTCCCCTGGCGCTGTCACCGGTCGCTGATCGCCGATGCACTGGTCAGCCGAGGCTGTGAGGTGCATCATATCATGACCAAGACGAAGGCCGACCGGCACCAGTTGACCTCCTTCGCCACGCTTACGAATGGTTTGCTCTGCTATCCCGATCCGGAAACCGCCCCCCGCTTGTTCTAAGAGCTCAGTTGCACCATCCGCCCGCTTTCTCCACACTACCCCCATGCTCTATCGCCTGAGCGCCGATCTCATCGTGATCGCGCACCTCAGCTTTGTGCTCTTCGTCTTGTTGGGCGGACTCTTGCTCTTGAACTGGCCGCGCCTCGTCTGGCTGCACCTGCCGGCGGTCGCATGGGGCGCGTTGGTGGAATTCAGCGGCTGGATTTGCCCGCTCACCCCTTTGGAGAATTGGCTCCGGACGCAAGCCGGCGAGGCTACTTACACCGGAGACTTCATCGTCCAGTACCTGTCAGCAATCCTGTACCCGGAGGCTTTGACGCACGAACTTCAAGTCGTCTTTGGGACGGCGGTGGTAGTGGTGAACCTGATGGTCTATGGATGGGTGTGGCGGGCTCGCCGGAGGCAGCCCCGGACCTGATCCCATTCGCCGTTCGCGTGATCGGGAAACCGCCATTTGCGAACCACGAGATTCGAGAGTCGATCCGAAACCATCCCACAGTTGACGAGTGACGCTTCACGAGCCGCAATTCACAATAGTGAGAGCCGCCGTTAGCCGAAAGATGGTTCCTTTTTCATGCAGCGAAGCGGCTCACTTTCACGTCGACTTTGAGACCGGCATGGGTGAGCATGGTGATAAGGGTGTCCACGCTGAACAATTCGATCTTCCCGCGCATGAGGTCGCTGATCCGAGGCTGCGTGACGCCGAGACGTTCAGCGGCCCGCTTCTGAGTCAGACGTTTCTCTCGAATGTGCTTCTCCAGTTCGACCATGAGCATGGCCCGAAGCTTGAGGTTTTCCGCTTCTTCAGCCTTGAATCCTAAGTCGCGGAAAATATTGCTGGTGGATACACGCTTCTTCATGTGTGCCTCCTCTCGCTGAGCAATAGTTGAAGCCGTCGGCGCACGACATCAATCGCCGCTTGAGGAGTCTTCTGCGTCTTTTTCTCAAAGGCATGCAGGACATAGACGGCTTCTGCCAGCTTGGCCAAATAGATCACGCGATACTTGTTGTCACAATGGACCCTTATCTCCTTAACGCCACTGCCCACGCTGGGTATGCGCTTCCAATCCGACGGCTCCAGCCCTGATTGAATCTTGAAAAGCTGATAGCCAGTGTCTCGCTGGGCTTCAGCCGTCCAGCCTCGGACTTCTGCTAGCGATGCTCCTAGCCAGACGACCCGTTTCACAGCCCCCAGTTTATACAAAATATTGTATAAACGTCAATCAGCAAGCGGCTGAGATTGGTCTGGACCTGATGGTGGTGTGAGGAGAATGTGTGTGGAGTTCATCTGGCAGCCAGCGCGGCATGACCCGCAGGAGGAACATCATGTTGAGTTCTTAGTGTTGAATGTTGGGTGATGCGATCACTGGGCGAGCGATGGCTCGAATCCTTCAGACGATTGACACATGGCGTTTCACGATACTGCGGGCCACCACGCGGGAAGTTAGCGATAGACTTCCTTGCGATTCCCAATCTTCACGACGAGGACGATCAGCTCTTTGTCTTGGATCGTATAGATGATCCGAGAGTCTCCTTCGCGGACGCGGTACAGGCCCTCCTCTCCTGAGAGCTTCTTCACGCCCTGTGGACGAGGATTGTCCTGTAAGGACTTCAAACGTTTGACGATTCGTTTTTGGACCGCCGGGGCCAAGGACCGAATCTGCCGTTCTGCCGGTGGGGCGAGGAGGATGGAATAGGCCATCGACAGCTAGATGCCGAGGTCTTTCAGAATTGCATCGAGCGGCTTGGCACCTTTTCTCTTAGTTTCAGCGAGCGCCGCGTGGGCATCGACGAGATCAATCCGATCCTCCAACTGCTCCAAGAGGCGTAAGTCATCGATGGGAACCACGGCAGCCACTTCTTTCCCGCGCCGACGCACCACCACGCGCTCTTTCCCATAGGCTGCGCGGTTGATCGTATCGGCAAACCCTTCTCTCGCTTTACTGGCGGGAAGATGTGCCATTGTTCCCTCCTCCTCCTCAAATACCCTCAAGTGAATGGAATGTACGAATTGGACAAATTGTACGGTACGGCATCTCTAGAGGTCAAGCAGGGAATGGTATGGCGAGACGGGAGCTGGAGCGGAAAAGGAGGAAGCCACGCGATTGACGAATGGCGCATCACGAGTAGCGCTTCACGATAGTGTAGGCCGCCACGCGTCGGGATTTGTTTGATTGCAAGACCCTCAATCTTCGAGATTGGTGCTTCTGCGCGTCGTCGCCCGCAATCGCCGCGCCGTGGCCGAAGCGTTTCACCGTGAACCGCGCCGAGGGGCCGCCTAGCAAGACTCCGGGCCAACAATGGTTCCTGACACCATTTTCTCCCTACATTCTGTTGAGCGGCCTAACGACAACACAGTCCGCTCAACTGGCCCGGTCACCCCGTGTTATCGATTCTTCTTCGGCTGATTCTTCTTATAGTTCGGATGCCGCGGGTCATCGATGCTCAGCTGATAATGGGAGCTTCTCCCCTTGCCCCCCGCTTGAGGTTTCACGACTTTCGCCCCCGGCTTAGCGTGCGGATCACTTAATTTCACATCAGGAGCCGAAGGAGCCTTTTCAAACTCTCGCCAGCCTTGTGCACCGAGAGAAAGCGGCGAGAGAAGTCCCACAACAAGAATGAAAACAAAAAAGTACATGGATCCCTCCCTACACGTAAGTGTGATGGTATCTAGGTGTAAGGTTATCAAAGAGTCTGAACATCGCAAGTACAACCAAATTTGCGTGAGAAATCCAACAGCTACCACCAGCTCGGAGTACACACGTGTTTGACCTTCCCCTCGAAAACGAGGTCATTGGCGAGGAAGTCCGACTGTGCGGTGATGGGCCGAAAGGAGGAGGCCCAGGACTTGCCCACGGCCTACGGAGGAGCAGATCATCGTGGTGTTGAAGGATGCCCAAGCCGGGGTCAGTGTTCAGGACCTGTGTCGGAAGCCCGGGATCGTGATGAATTCCTGCTGCAGCCGATAATCGCGGCACGCGCGGCGGAAGCGCCGGCTTTGAAAGATCAGGCCGTTGTCACTGCGCAGGACCGGGGCACCCGCGGGTCGCAGAGTCCCGAACCGCGCCAAGCAGGCCGCCTCGATCGCCCGTTCCGCCTCCTTCGCCCGGCCACGCAAGGCGAATTCATACCCCATCACTTCGCGATCATGACAATCGATCACGGCCGCGAGATGGGCCCAGCCGTCCTGGCCACCCACCCAAGAGGGTCAAGTCTTGCAATCACACGTTGCTGGTGGTTAGCGAGTCTTATGCTGAAATCAACGCGTCTTTCACGCGCAGGGCCTTGATCTTCCCCGCGCGTTTTTCCATCTGAGCCAAATCATAGGCTGCCTGCATCCGCAGCGAGGTCCGGCCCCGCCCCAAAACGCCTTTTCCAACCTGATCGTCATTTCAGCGGAAATCCCGGCCTTGCCGCGGATCAGGTTCTTCATGCCCTGCCGTGGCTACCCCGTACCTCTGCCCCTTCGGTGATGAAGAGTCTTCTCTTCACTATTGCCCCTCATGCCGCGCGCCGCTTGGATGAACGCCCGCCTGAACGAGACCCATGACCCTGCGGAACTTGCGCATGCAGTTTCAATCCCAGGGCTCCCATCACTCTCAGAATCGTATCGAAGTCAGGGCTTCGCTGGCCGGAAAGAGCCTTGTAGAGGCTTTCGCGTGAGAGGCCCGCGTCACGCGCCACTTTTGCCATCCCCTTGGATCGCGCCACGTCTCCCAATGCCCTGGCGATCACTGCCGCATCGCCGTTGGCCTCCTCAAACGTTGCCTCTACATAGGCAGCCATCTCTTCCGGGGTTCTCAGATGCTCCGCAACGTCGTACCGGGTTGTTGTGGTCTTTTTCATCATCGCTCCTATAAGTTTTTTGCGAGCTGCAACGCTTGCCGAATATCAGTTTCCTGTGTTCGCTTGTCACCACCAGCCAGCAGCACGATCACCTCATGCCCGCGTTTAGTGAAATACACCCGATACCCCGGCCCGTAATCGATTCGCACTTCCGACACGCTCTCGCCAACCGGCTTCACATCTCCCGCATTGCCTTCCGCCAGTCGCTCAATCCTGACGAGAACGCGGGCCCTCGCTCGAACATCGCGCAACCCGTCCAGCCACTTGGCAAACACCCGGGTCTTGCGGATCTCAATCACGGTTCAACTGTAGCCACTTGGCTACAGCCTGTCAATGCCTTGTACGGCTGTTTCTTGCCGCTCTTCAACACCTCCGTACATCCGACCGCGGGCCGGCCATGCAGATCAACTATTGGCCAGGCGTCAAGAGCCTGAAGGATTGTGGTCAACGTTCGCCTAGCGTCGGACCACGCCGGTTGTAAGATTTCGACCTGGGAACCGACATTTGTCGACGGACTATTGACGGCGGCATACTCCGCCAATGCTCCCGCAGTCATCATATCGCAGGGAAAAGGGAGCAAGCCTTGTGATCGAATAGTGAATAAACATGGCTCAGAGCGCCTCGAACATCCTCTCGAAAACTCTCTCGTCTCATCAGATGCTGCTCAACATCTGTCGTGCAGATGCTAACTCCTGCCTGCCCATCGCCGGTGGCGGCGCTGTCCCCTTGCGCAACTCCGCCCCCGCCCTGTAAGCCAGCTCACAGATCCTTCCGTCTCGATCGGTTATCGTGTTTCCATGTTGGAAATGGCTTTCTACTTTCACGAAGGATGCCTATCGCACCAATCGATCAACCTGTTGGCGAGTGAACTTCAACAGGACTGTCCTACATGGTACATCGCGATCCATCAGTTGCTGGAGGACGAGGCCAAGGCAATGGGTTTTCATATCCTTCCTGCAATCGTGATGAACGGTAACACGATCGCGAGCAGTCTGCCGACAAAAGGTTGGCTCCTGGAGAAAATGAAAGAAAGCGAAAAGGAAAATCGTCGATGAGCATAGTCACTCATCGACTTCGTAGTCCGGTTCACTCAGCCCTAACAGAAAACTCGGCGCCGCTGGAAAAGAACGCGGAACTGTCCCGCCACATCGCTGTCCACGAGGTGTTTCTGGACATCGCCCAGACGTTCGGCACCTCGTTTGTGCCCGATCTTTTTATAGGGATGGCTGCGCGACCGGCCTATCTCGAAGCAGCATGGGAACTGTTTAGTCAAGATCTGAACCTCCAGCGATACGATCGCAGGACCAAGCAGATCATCGCGCTGGCGATCACGACCGATGAGGCCGGGACTTATTGCATCGCAGCATACCCTCATGCTTTCCGGCTGAATGCGCTCGACGAGGCTATGTGCGACAAGATCGTATCGGCGCTTCGTTTCTTCAGAACCTTTGACCGATTTCTATCTGAAGTCGGACCCTCCCATTTTTTCAGATGAATAAGACCCCGCCATCTCTCCTCCTTGCAACCCACCCCGCCAACACTTTCTGGAGCGCTATCACTTCGCCGAAATGGCGTTGGACTCTCTTCGCCGGAGTCGGCGCCGTTCTTATTTTCGCGGCTTGCCTTGGACTCAGAAAACCACCGACCACCAATTTCGATCTCGCAAAGCACAGCATCCCGCTCGACCAAATCGTCGACGGAGGACCCGGCAAGGATGGAATCCCCGCCATCCTCAATCCGCGATTCATCTCGGCTCCGGAAGCGACGTTTCTGCTAGAGAACGATCGCGTGCTGGGCCTTACAACGAACTCAGAGGCCAAGGCCTATCCGATCAAGATTCTCAATTGGCACGAGATCGTCAACGACACAGTCGGGGGGAAGCCCGTCGTGGTCACCTATTGCCCCTTGTGCGGGACGGGGATCGTGTTTGATGCCGATGTGAACGGGCGCCAGCATACGTTCGGCGTCTCCGGTCTGCTGTATCAAAGTGATCTTCTCATGTACGACCATCAGACAGAGAGCCTCTGGTCGCAAATCGGCATGCACGCAGTCGCAGGCCCGCTGACTGGAGAGAAGCTCACTCCTATCTTCCTCGAACATACGACGTGGGCGGAATGGCATGCCGCGCATCCGTCAACGCTTGTCCTTTCCACGAAAACAGGATCATTCCGAAACTACGATCGAGACCCCTACTCAGGGTATGCCGAAAGTTCGGAGCTGTTCTTCGACACCGCTCATTTCGACTCACGCTACCATCCTAAAGAATGGGTGGTGGGAATTGAGCTCGACGGCGTCGCAAAAGCCTATCTCTTGGCGGAAATTAAAAAGATCCGTTCCCCTCTCAACGATCGGATCGGCAAGCAATCAATCGTGTTGCACTTCAACATAGACACCCGCAGCGTTTCCGTCACAACAGCCAATGGCATGCCGATCCCCTCTGTTATGGCCTTTTGGTTCGCTTGGTATGCCTTTCATCCGGACACGCAGGTATTCGCCGCCGCTTCTCCCTGAGGCAGGCGAACGTTCTGGCACCACGGCAACCCCATACGATGCCCGGGTTTGTAAGGCACCTTACTGACTCGTTCACGCGCTCACCGTACCGTGAAGATAGGTAGCCCCCTTTTCCGAAAGGAAGCGATCATGTTATTCCAATGTCCATCAGAATCCCTATGGCCCTCACCGCAAAGGCGGTTTGATGCACGACTCATCAGCAGGGAATTCAAAAATGAAATCTTAGGATGTCCAGTGTCACCAGGTTGCTGAAAGGAGGAGTCCGATGCCGAGCCTCCCCGCCCTCATCCTGCCGCTGATTGTCTTCCTCCTGGCCGGCTGCACTGAGACAAGCTTCTATAACTTGCAAACACCGGCCGCTTCCCAAGCTGATCAGTACGTCGAAACAGAAGGCCTAAGCCGGCTCCCCAGCAAGACGCTCGCCATCGTCTCGTTCGGAATTGAGTACGACACGAAAGTGACCTATCCCTTATCGTATTGTCATGGCTATCAATTGCCGGGTGGACTCTATACGATCCGTCACTTTCACAAAGAGGTCACCTTGGATCTTACGAGAGCGCGCATGCAATCGTTGGCCGATCGGGCCTACGCCAAGCTCGTGATGGATCTCAAAGCGGCCGGTTTTGTTCTTATTCCCTACGAAACCTACAAAGAGACGCTGGCCTATCAAGCTCTGGTCGACATCGTCGAAAACAAGTCACCCGTCTCTCTCTCGTTCAGGTTTGGAGACCCCGAGAACTTAGTCACCGGCGAAGCGTTGGTCTTCTCTCCAACCGACCTGGTGTGGTATTCCCCGTCGCTGGGGGAAGTCGGCTCACGCATTGGCGATACGCTCACGAGTCTGGGTTCGGAAATCCGTTATGCGAGGCGCGGCTTCAGCGGTGGGCAAGCGGTAACCAAAGCGGAAGTGGAGTTGGCAGATGCCCTGAACGCGACTCTGTTGAAAGTGTACTATGTCGTCAGCCCAGTGCGGAGCTTCGTGCAGACCAGATTTCTCGAAGGGGCTTTTCCTGTCGAAGGGAACACGATTGTCGGACGCGGGGAAACCCGTTTGGCCTTCCGAACGCCGCGCGCCCCGACGGGCTTTCTTCCCTTCAGCAAGAACACGCCGCCGCAGGACGGGAATGTGTTCGTGCGCCTGAAAAGAGACGTTCAGCTGGATACGGCGCTCACATCCGACCAGGATCTCGAGGACCACCTGGATGCCGTCCGTGAGATGTGGATGACGAAACTGATCGCCGGCACGTAATCGTTTGAACGAAGCTCGTCCCGCAGCCTCAACGGACGCGACTCGGCGAATTCGCCACCTGCTCGATACTGCGTCACCCAAGAAGGCGGGAGAGCCCCTTCTCGTTCAGGATGGTGATCGTCCGGCCGTCCATCTGAATGAGGCCCTCGTCCCGGAACTGCCCCATAGTGGTGCTCACGGTCTCCCGGCTGCAGCCGATCAAATTGGCCATTTCCTGATGGGTCAACTTGACCTTGAGGCGAATCCCCTGCTTCTCCGCGACCCCATCGGTCTTGCTCAACTCTGAAAGGAGGTGGGCCAGGCGGGCTGGCACGTCGCGAAAGACGAGATCTTCCACGCGGCTCTGGATTTTTTTGAGCCGCAAGCCGATCAGCTTGGTCAGTTTGACCGTCACGTTCGGATGCATGGCCAAGTACTGATCGAAATCCCTTCGTGGAATCACACAAATGAGCACGTCATCGAGGGTCTCGGCCGAGGTTGAACGAGGAGCATCTTCGAGCACTTCCAATTCACCGAAGATTTCTCCCGGTTCCAAAATATCAAAGGTGACTTCTTTCCCACTGGGCGCCGTATTGGCGATTTTGACGCGCCCTTTCTTGAGGAGGTACACATTGCTGCTCGGATCGCCCGGAAGGTACAAGGGCTGCCGCTTCTTGACCTCTTCCATGCGGGTAATCTTCTCCATCTCCTGCATTTCAGATGGAGTAATGCCGTCGAACAAGCGAATATGCTTGAGGTACCAGAGTTTGTTGGGGGCAGTTTGTGGATGTTCCATAGGACACCTCCGCTCCAAGTCGTTAGCCTACCCGGTTACCCCAGGCAAGGCAACGGGCGCTTTCTGCCAAACCAACTAATGGAATGAGGCATTGATGTCGGCAACGCACTTGGAGAATCGCGTACGCAGGGTACTGGTGGCACCAGGACAATTCGTTCTTCTTCCTGAAGAGGATCAAGCCAAACTGGAGGATAGCTCGCGGCTTCGCGTCGCGCAGAACGGCATTGTTTCCAGTTTTCCAAGCAGCTGAGAAAAGTTCTAAAGGGGGGACGAGGAACGGACGGGTAAAGCTCCGACTGCCGATAGAGCTCACTATAAACCCCGGTGATCGGGCAGTCGCGTTGACATGCCGTTTCGTTCGGGAGTAGCGTATCTCGTTATGAAACACGTCCGAGACGGGATACCGGGTGTTCTAGCTTCGGCGCTTCTCCTACCCTATTTTTCGCTGATTGTCTGGATGCACATTTGGTCTCTGGAGTCCGGAGTACCCCGGACGGATGATTCAACCAAGCCCCATCATCAGGTTTGCACGTGGATCGGAACTAGCGGCGAAGCGGGGTTTGTCGGCTGTTCTCCCATCACCTGGCCAACTCCGGTCGTCTCAATCAGCCTGGCGAGCCCGTTGCAGAGTCCTGTCCTTCCCATCATCTCAGACACGGTACGAGCCCGCGCTCCGCCAGTCCTGTCATAGCCAGTCCAGTCACTCATTTCATCGTCTGACTGTTTCACGAGGCGGCCATCGTCAATAGTCGCAGACTGCCTGCCACGTGTTCATCCTTCTGGGCAGAAAGTGGGCTGTGTACCGAGAGGGCAAGGAGTCTTGGGCCAGATCGATTGCCTGCCTCGGAAAGGGGGTATGGCCATGTCTGTTATGACCATGAAGCGGTGGGGACTCGTTCTGTCAGGGGTCCTCATTCTCCTTGCCATCGCGGGAGCAATTTGGTTTCAGGTCCGCTACGATGATGCACCGATTCAAACCGTTGCGCTCGTGACGTTCAGCCATGCAGATTATCCGGAAGATCCCGAGGAGCGGAGTACCATGTTCGGGAATTATCCCCACAGAAGTTTGGTTGTCCAGCGGACCGGGGACACCCGCTTTCACTTTCTCCTGGAACCTGCTACGCCGCAGGCGGCGGCAATCGAACTCACCGATGTCGATCTTGCGCACTTCGTCGCGGCAGTCCCTCCATGGGTGAAGGCCGATCCGGATCTTGCGAAAGTGGGTTTGATCGACCGTGAATGGAACCGGCAACAGGTTCAATTCGCTCGAACCTCAATCCATCTTGACGTACGCGAAGGGGGGGACGGGTTCGAACAACGAGCCCTGACCCGCGTGGACCTCGCCCGCAATTGTTTGAATGCAGGCTTGTGGGAATTCTTGCTCTTCACCAAGGAGGACGACGAAGATCGGGTCTATGAGCACTTCTGGTTTACGTTCCCGCTGGGGCTCTACAAGCAGCTGTTCGAACAAGTAAACGGCTTGTCCTATTGGTCTTCTTGGTGGTCACTGGAGCATTGGGTTGATCCATCGGGCACTCCAATCCGATTGGATCGGCTCCGCACCATCGAACAGGAATGGCCCATCCAGGCGACGGCGCGATGGGACGAACCGGTTGCGGCATCGGGCGAGCAGGCCCTCAAACGGCGGAATATTCTGACACCGGTCGCGGCGACCTATCGCGACTGGTACAAGCAGCCAGTTCGCTTCGCCAGTTTCATTCCGCCGGGCCGGTATTCCGCGCAACATCCTCGCGACACGCAACTCCACTACCTGGCAGAATTGACCGGTGCCACGCTTCGATTCGTCAAGAGTCAGGCTGGCCCGAAACCGCTGGCTGAGATTGAGCTTACTTTCCGCAGCAAACAAAGTGGAGAGGCCACACGCCTCGTTCTGGGCGGGCTCGATCTGGCCGCACTGCCAGCTGCCCCTCCAGAAGAGTATCATCGTGGCTGGCAGGTGCCGCTGGGCATCGGCAATCCCAGTTTCTTCGAGTCCTATGACGAGGTAGTGACAAATCCCCCTATGCAGCGCACGTTTTACGGGTTTCATCTCGACTCACAAAACCACTGGCTCGACCACCATGCCATTGGTGTCGATGGGCCCTTGCTCCACTGGGACACCGAGGATCATTCCCTTTTGCACCTGTATCTGTTGAGCTATGAACGCCACACGCTCCTGAACCATATCATCCTCACGATCCCCCATCGATCATGAGGCCCATCAATGCTGCCGTGCCTCAAGTAGATTGCGTTGGGATCATGTTAGCCCTCCTCTGATTGTAGGGAGGATCCATCGGGCATCGTCCGTCCCATGGTGCAGTCGGCGTCAAAAAAAGCGCACGCACTCGTCGCGAGCGCAGCTTTCAGCGGCGCTTCGGATCGCAACCGATTGTCCCGTGCGCGCATACGCGCGATCGATTCGGTTCAGTTCAGCTAATTGACAATCCTCTGCAAGGTGCTTATCGTCCTCCGAGCCGGACGAAAGCCGGCTCAGAAAAAACACGATGGACAGTCCTCCTTCTTCGGTTCCTTCCCCCCGATCTCACGGCGTGTTGGAGCGGATCACGCTCCAGATGGCGTCGAGCCTGGATCTTCAGGTGGTGCTTACCACCATCACGCAAGGACTGGTCGACGAACTGGATGGCGCCTTCGCCCGTATTTGGCTCTTGGGTCCTGGCGACCTCTGCGCCGATTGTTACAAGGCTACGGACTGTACGAATCGGAATCGCTGTCTACACCTTGAGGCGAGCGCCGGGCTCTATGCCAATCTCAATGGGGAGTATCGCCGCATTCCTCTGGGGGCGCTCAAGATCGGAAAGATCGCCCAAGGCTTCGGATCGATGTATACGAACGACGTGCTTGGCGACGACCGACTGCCGAACAAACAGTGGATGAAAGACAACGGGCTCCGCTCTTTTGCCGGCTATCCGCTGAAGTTCCGCTGGGAGCTGCTCGGCGTGATTGCGATGTTCGGGCGACGGCCGCTGAGCGAAGAGGAGTTCGAACGGTTGGCAGTCTTTGCCAACGGAGCAGCCATTGCGATCAAGAACGCGCAACTCTTTACGGAGGTCGCACAGCTCAAGAATCGGCTCGAGGCCGAGAACCTTTACCTTCGTGAAGAGATCAAGCTCGATCACAATTTTGAGGAGATCGTCGGCGAGAGTCAGAGCATCAAGGCCGTGCTCCGACAGATCGAACAGGTGGCGCCCACGGATTCGACAGTCCTCATCCGGGGGGACACTGGGACCGGTAAGGAGCTGATGGCGAGAGCCATTCACCACCTGAGCCCGCGCAGAGCCCGCTCGCTCGTGAAGGTCAACTGCGGAGCGATTCCCGCGAATCTGGTCGAGAGCGAACTCTTCGGACATGAGAAGGGATCGTTCACCGGGGCATTACAACGCCGCATCGGACGGTTTGAGTTGGCGGATGGCGGGACAATCTTTCTGGACGAAGTCGGGGAATTGCCGCTGGATGCGCAGGTCAAGCTCCTACGGGTGTTGCAGGAGCGGGAGGTCGAGCGGGTCGGCAGTAGCCATTCCACCAAAGTCGATGTACGGGTCATTGCTGCCACGAATCGTGATCTTCATGCGGCGGTGAAGGCCGGCTCCTTCCGGGCCGATCTTCTGTACCGGCTGAACGTGTTCCCGATCGAAGTGCCGCCTCTGTCCGCTCGGGCGTCGGATATCCCGCTCTTGGTCAATCGATTTGCCATCAAGTTCTCAAGCAAGATAGGCAAGAAGGTCGACGGGGTGTCTCAAGCAACCATGGAACGGCTCACGAAGTATGCCTGGCCCGGCAACATTCGGGAGCTAGAAAATGTCATCGAACGGGCCACGATCCTCGCGAAGGGGTCAATGCTTCAGATCGACGACGTGCTGCTTCTTGGGAACTCAGCACCGCTAATGCCGGTCGCCGATTCCCTGGAAGAGGTCGAGCGAGCCCACATCCTCCGCGTCCTCCAGGACATGAGTTGGGTCATCGAAGGAAAACAGGGCGCAGCTGCCCGGCTGGGGCTCCACCCCAACACGCTCCGGTCACGCATGCAGAAGCTGGGAATCAAGAAATCCCGTTCGACGGCGTAGCGACGACTCCAACCCCTTCATTCCCACGACATCTCGTAGCGCCACGACATCTCGTGGAGGCATCTCTATTTCGTTCTCATCTATCTTGCCGCGAATCGTTCGGCAACCCCCTGTCTCGCCAGGAGTTTATCTCATTTCACTCATCGCCATGGCACGTGGCATCGGCTTTGCCCTAGGCATGAGTGCGATGGCCATCGCAACGAAGATAGCAGAGCAACAAATTAACCAGGAGGAGTTCCATGAAACTGAAACAGATAATTCAACTTGCCGTGCTGATTCTCGTGGGATCAGTGGCTACAGCCTTTGCCAACGATGTGGCGATCAGCACCCCGGGTCTCAGCGGCTATGATCCCGTCGCCTACTTTACCGACGGGAAGGCCGTGAGAGGGAGCGGCTTTCACGTTACGGTACAGGATGGCGTGACCTACGTCTTTGCTAATGACGAGCACAAGACGCTTTTCAAAAATAATCCAGAGAGATATCTGCCGGTCTACGGCGGGTATTGCGCGTACGGCGTGGCCTTAGGCAAAAAGTTTGTGGCCGATCCTGAGATTTGGAAGATCGTAGGAGGCAAGCTCTACCTGAATCTGGATAAAGGAATTCAACAGAAGTGGGAGAAGGACATTCCTGGCTACATCGTAAAAGCGGAGAAGAGCTGGGGCGAGATCAAAGACAGGAACGCGTCGGATCTCTAAGGCTCCGGGAGCAGGCTGAACACATATCCACAATTGAAGAAATCATTCTATTCAAGGAGAACCCATGAAAACTGCCGTCATTATTATGTCCGATCCGAAGAGTGGTTCAGAGGAAGCGCTTGGGCGAGTCTTTAACGCGCTGGCCCTCGCATCCGAATGTAAACAGAAAGGCGACGAAGTCGCTGTGGTCTTCAATGGTGCCGGTACGCGTTGGCCCGGCGAGCTTACCAAACTCTCGCATCCGGCCAATGGCCTCTACAGCGCGGTTCGCGATGTGGTGCAAGGCGCCTCATGTGGCTGTGCGGAGGTCTTTGGGGCGACGGAAAGTGTCAAGTCGTGCGGGGTGCCGATCGTGAAGGACCATGCGTTGGCTGGAACCGCGGGACTCTTGAGTCTCCGTCGTTACATCGCGGAGGGATGGAATACGGTCGTGTTTTGAGTCAATTCTCAGGAGACGGCCGAGGCCGTCTCCTGAGAATTGCTGAGCGGAAGACAAATAGGAGACACAATGGCAACGAAATATCTCGATCTGACGTTTACAGATGCGGTGTGCCATGCTCAGAAACAGTACTACGGGAACGCGGGTAAGGTCGTAGGCGCTCCTGAACGAGATCCACTGAGCCAGGCAGAAGCCGAGTTTATCGCGGGTCGGGACAGCTTCTACCTCGGTTCAATCAGCGAAAGCGGGTGGCCGTATATTCAGCATCGCGGCGGGCCCTCAGGATTTTTGCGGGTGGTCAACGAGACGACGCTGGCCTTCGCCGACTACAAGGGAAATCGACAGCTACTCACGACCGGCAACGTCTCAGTGAACGACCACATGGCGCTGTTTCTCATGGACTACAAAAATCGCGAGCGGCTGAAGATTCTTGGTCATGCTCGTGTCGAGGATGCCCGTGCTCATCCAGAACTTGTTGCGCAGCTCGCCGATCCAAAGATGCGGTCGAGTGTGGAACGGCTGGTCTTCATCGACGTCGTCTCATTCGACTGGAATTGTCCGAAGTACATCACCCCACGGTACTCGGCAGAAGAGGTCAACGAGCTTGTGGGTCCGTTGAAAACAAGAATTGCCGAGCTCGAGGCCCAACTTCTTACAGTGAAATCGTGATGGCTTTCGACATGAGAAGGCCGCCCCCGCTATTTCTATTAAAGGAATTCATACCATGAAATCAGTAGATTCAGACTCGGCCCGACAAACGAAAGGCGATGAGATGACAACGAACCCGCACAACTGCCCTCCCTTTCCGCCATTCACTCGCGAGACTGCGACGCAGAAGGTACGCATGGCTGAAGACGCGTGGAACACGCGCGAGCCGGAGCGCGTGTCGCTCGCCTACACCGTTGACAGCACGTGGCGCAACCGCGCTGAATTCTTCTCGGGGCGTGCGGCGATCGTGCAGTTCCTTCAACGCAAATGGTCGAAAGAACTGGACTACCGCCTCATCAAAGAGCTGTGGGCATTTCACGAAGAACGGATCGCGGTACGTTTTGCCTACGAATGGCACGACGACGCGGGCAACTGGTTCCGCGCCTATGGCAATGAGAATTGGGAGTTCGACGAGCACGGTCTCATGCGACGTCGCATCGCAAGCACCAACGACTTGCCGATCAAGGAAGCGGACCGTAAATACCATTGGCCGCTGGGCTGGCGTCCCGACGATCACGCAAGCCTTTCTGACCTTGGCCTCTGACAGCCGCCATCAATTCCCTTTTGCTGCGCGCGGGGATAGATTGACAGCGTCATAAACAGCAAGGAACGCGAATGAACTCTAAACCCAAGCTCACCATAGAGACCAACCCTCTGTCGGCTCTTGAATGCATCATGAGGCAAGGCAGGGTATCCTCCAGTAAATGCTCAGCTTGTACGCCAACTTACACAATTCCGACCAAAACGCGCTGGGATCTTAGCGTGTCGTGAGCTCTTTCCCTCCTGTTGCCCCACACGTTGTACTGTGTGATGTGGCTCACAGAATCTGAACTGGGATTCGGTTACCGTGGGGCCATGACGAGAGTAGCTTCCTCTAGGGAGCCCGATTTGCAGCAGAACAAATGCCCGGCCTCACTCAGCCACACGAAGGGAGCGTTGTAAATGAAAATACGGTGTGCAGACAGACATCAGGATACGTGCGAAATGGCCCATCCGAGCCATCCTTTTCATCAGGGCACCCTGCCCTTTGCACCGACCAAGGAGCTGGCTACAGGCAAGTTCATCATCGCCATTGTTTTGGGCCTTGCCATAGGAGCCTTCTTCTATTTTGACTTTGGGCACTTTCTGTCACTGAACGCTCTGAAAGAGAATCGCGATCATTTATTGGTCTTCACCGAATCGAACTTTGCCGCGGCAGTCGGGATCTTTATCGTGGCGTATGCGGCGGTCACGGGATTGTCGCTCCCCGGCGCGGCCATTCTCACCTTGGCGGGGGGATTCCTGTTTGGGGCCGTCTTCGGGACGCTTTTTGTCAATGTGGGTGCCACGACGGGTGCAACCCTGGCGTTTATTACCGCGCGTTATCTGCTCCGGGATGCGGTTGAACAGAAGTTCGGCCAGTGGCTGGGTCCGGTCCAGCAGGGGTTCACCAAGAACGCATTCAGCTACTTGTTGACTCTGCGGCTGATTCCGCTGTTCCCATTTTTTGTCGTCAATCTCGTGTCCGGCCTCACCCGTGTGAAGGTCGGGACCTATGTGGCCGCGACAGCGCTCGGGATCATCCCGGGTTCGTTCGTCTACGCTTATGCCGGCCGTCAACTCGGCACGATCAATTCACTCAATGAAATTGCTTCGCCGAATGTGATTGGTGCCTTTGTGTTGTTGGGGCTTCTCGCGCTGGTGCCGAACGTCTATAAACGATTTGCGGCGAAGCCGGCGTGACGACCCCCGGTCGATTGCCAGTTCCCAGGGAAGAGGCCCCGCGCTATGATGATCCACCCTCCACCGAGGACCATCCCGATGAGTCAGCATGACGAACAGCTCCTCCTTCCTCACGACGAGTACAATCAGCAGCTCCTCGCCAACGTCCGTCCACCCGATTGGGTCAATCCCGAACCGGCCGGTCGCTATAACCTCGTGGTGATCGGGGCGGGCACGGCGGGATTGATTACCGCGATCATCGCGGCGAGCCTGGGGGCCAAAGTCGCGTTGATCGAAAAACATTTGCTGGGCGGAGATTGCTTGAACGTTGGGTGCGTGCCCTCGAAAGGCATGATTCGCGCGGCGCGGGCGTGGGCGGACCTCGGGAACGCCGAAGCGTTCGGCCTGCATATTCCTCCCGGTGTGAAGCGTGATTTTGGGGCGGTGATGGCCCGGATGCGGAAGCTGCGCGCCCGGATCAGCCACAATGACTCCGTCCATCGGTACACCACACTTGGGGTCGACGTGTATCTCGGGAGCGGACACTTCACCAGCGGGCATACGATCGAGGTGGAAGGGCCGGCCGGCAAGCGAACCCTCACGTTTGCGAAAGCGGCCATCTGTACCGGTGCCCGGGCGGCGGCACCCCCGACGCCCGGGCTTCAGGATGCAGGCTATCTCACTAACGAAACGGTGTTCTCGCTGACAGAACTGCCGCCCCGGCTCGGCGTCCTCGGGGCCGGGCCGATCGGCTGTGAGTTGGCCCAATCGTTCGCCCGCTTCGGCAGCCAGGTCTATTTGATCGAAGCTCTGCACGGGATCATGCCGAACGAGGATCGCGACGCAGCGGCCATTGTCGAACAACGAATGGGGCGCGACGGGGTGACGCTGCTCTGTTGCGGAAAGGACGTGCAAGCCCAGAAGACAGAGGCCGGCAAGCGGCTCACCGTCGATTCCCATGGCCGGCAGTATGATGTGACCGTGGACGAGATTCTCGTGGGTGTCGGTCGGACCCCGAACGTCGAGGGGATCGGATTGGAAGCGGCCGGGGTCGCGTATGACAAGAACGGGATCACCGTGAATGCGCGGCTGCAAACCACGAATCCCAGGATCTACGCGGCCGGCGACATTTGCTCGCGGTACAAATTTACGCATGCTGCCGATGCGATGGCGCAGATCGTCATTCAGAATGCCTTGTTTCCCCACCCCTTCGGGTTGGCCTCTGCCAGCGTCGACTCCTTGATCATGCCGTGGTGTACCTTCACGGAACCGGAAGTCGCGCATGTCGGGCTGTCTGAGCAGGCGGCGAAGGAACAAGGGCTTGAGGTGGAAACCTACACCTACAACCTCGAGGAGGTCGATCGCGCGATTCTCGACGGGGAAGACGAAGGGTTTGCGCGGGTTCATATCCAGAAAGGGACCGACACGATTCTCGGCGCGACCATTGTGGCAGCTCATGCCGGCGATTTGATCAGTGAGTTCTCGGTCTTGATGAACGCGGGGGCGGGAGCGAAGACGATTGCCGGCACGATCCATCCGTATCCAACCCAGGCTGAAGTGAACAAGAAGGTGGTGAACCTGTGGCGCAAAGCGCACTTCTCGCAACGGACGAAGAACATTCTGATTAAGCTATTCGCCTGGACGCGTCGATAGCAGGGAGGATGCCGATGAATAGAGTAACAACGCAATATTGCGGAGGACTGGGCATGAGGATTATGACGATCTGTCTGGGCACCATACTCTCAGGCGCATTTCTGATCCAATCCGCACTGGCACAGTTTCAGGAATCGCTCCTGGTCGGGTACTTTTCGGAGAATCAAGCGAGCAGCGTTGTTCCTCGAAACTGGAAGCCGTTGACCTTTCCCAAGATTCCCAAACACACCGAGTACAGCCTCGTGCATGACGGTGAACGCATTGTGGTCAAAGCAACAAGCCAGGCCTCGTCTTCCGGCCTTACGCGAGAAGTCCAGATCGATCCGAAGGAATATCCGATCATTCAATGGCAGTGGAAAGTCGCTAATGTGCTCAAGGCCGGCGATGTGGCCAAGAAAGAGGGTGACGATTATCCTGCGCGCATCTATGTCACCTTCCAATACGACAGCCAGAAAGTCGGCCTCTTCGGGAAGGCGAAGTACGAAGCGGCCAAGTTGATCTATGGCCGGTATCCGCCGCTCGGCGCCATCAACTATATCTGGGAGAGCCGGTCGCCGGTGGGTACCACGGTACCGAACCCCTATACGGATCAGGTTCACATGATCGTGCTCGAAAGCGGAGCAACCAATCTCAATACCTGGATTACGGAGGAGCGCAATGTCTACGAAGACTACAAGCGGGCGTTCGGCCAAGAGCCGCCGATGATCTCCGGCGTGGCTATCATGACGGATACCGACAACACGCGGGAATCGGCTGAGGCGTATTACGGAGATATTGTCTTTAAGAAAGCCCCGTCACAATAGTCGTTCGGTAGGTAGACCAAGCAGAACACCGTGTGTCTGAACCGGAGACGGAACTTTGCGAACTGCTAGATAGGATACTCGACCAATTCCATCCGGACAGCCGTAGGACGAGGCTGGGAGAGTGATAGAGGAAATTCCTGCCCCCTATGTAGTGTGAAGAACTTTCTGGCTGGGTACATTCCCACCGTTACCACTCTTCGACTGCCGTCGTCGGAACCAGTAGCTCGACAGGGCGTCGACCGAGAGCAGTCCCGGCCCATGCAGGACGAAGTACAGGAAGAGAATGCCCCAATAGAATGCCTCTTGCAGCGCGGCCTCGGACAATGGTCCGTACGAAATCGAGGCAATGATATTGAGCTCAAAGAGCAAGAGGGCCGCCCACCGTCCGCCCCGACCGATCACCAGAACGACCCGCCCAATTCGACCGTTGTCACCAAATATGCGGCAAGATCGAGCAGCCAAACGGGTACTTCCTAGACCATGGTGCAGAAATCACGGAGGTCTAGGACATAACCATTCCCGTTGAACCTGTTTTACTCGACCCAGTCAGACGATTACTTGTCTTCGAGGTGGTATTTGCGTTTCTCTCCGTTGATCGCGTGGATGACCGTCTCAAGCACCTGGAAATTCCCTCCCCTGTCGACTACCAGTAAGTCGAGATCGTACTTACCGCCGTTGTCATCGACGAAGTCGGCGCAACTCACATAGAAGCCATTGTTCTTCATGATACCCTCGTGCACCTTGTCGAATTTTAGTTTCCTGAGTTTCCCTGCAACCGCATCGTAAATGATGTACTTGCCGTCGACGCTGTTCCCTTCGATGTGGCTTCTCATGGCCGACATGATGCCCTCGCGGGTTTGGCCTTTGATGCTCTGGTCGTCTCCTCCATAGCCCGCCCCGCAGAGTCCGAGAAAAAGAACCAAGGCAATAACCGGCGTTCTCTTCAGTCTCATCGTCACAACCTCCTTATGGACTTGTACTTGCCTCACACCCAAATGGGCCGAATCGCTTCACACAATCGTCCTTGCCCTCCGGCCTTTTCTTGTCTCGCCTCACGCGCGATCTCATCCCCTACGTAGCACCTCCAGAAGTGAAGTGATCATTATGCTGAACGACGTGGTGCATGCGGCACACATCCTTGATGGATTCTCCTTGATAATTGACCACGTGCAGGTCGGACGCAGTCATTTAATTATCCGCTACGCGACCGGTAAGAAGTCACGTCCTCCGTAAGCCGCCCTAAAGCTGGTATCAGAATCAGCCAACGTGGAGGCGTGCCTCGCAAGTGGGCTTGCCCAGATCCCAGCCGGATTTCCCTCATCACGAGACGGTCGCGGCTTGTGCCTTCCACGCCTGCGAGGCGAACTGCGAATCGAGCGGCGTGTGGGCGATGTGATTCACATAGTTGCTCAGGGTCTTGAGTGCCACGATCGTGAGCACATCCAATACATGCCGCTGGGCATACCCCGCTGCTACAAAATACTCAAGATCATCCTCCGGTACCCAGCCACGATAATGCAGAATGGACATCACCAGTGTGCGGAGTGTATTGAGCTTTCGATCGGGGAGCGGTCGCTGTTCCCGCAAGGCCGCGAGCACGCCTTCGGGCATGTGCACCATCTGCGCCACGGCGGAATGCGCTCCGACGCAATAGGCACAGTCGTTGGTGGCGCTGACGGTCAAGGCCACTACCTGCTGCTCGACGGGAGAGAGTGTGCTCTGCTCGATGGCCTTATTAATCGCCGCATAGGCCTGCACCGCCGTCGGGGATTCGGCGAGCACGCCGAATAAATTTGGAAGAAACCCGTATTTCTTCGTGGTGGCTTCGAGCGTCGCGCGCGACGCCTCCGGAGCCGTTTCTTTGGTATGAATTGGGAATTGCACGTCCGTTCTCCTTTGTGTGATGTGTGATGAGCGCCCGTTACTTCTCTTGTGCCGCCATTTTCTTGAGTGCTTCGGTCGCGACAGGTGTCCCGCCGACGCCCCAGTCCCCTGAGGGAACTCCTTCAACGATGCCCCAGGTCACGGGCCGCAACCCTTCTCCTTCGACGGAGACAATCGCATCCGTCACCTTTCGAATCAGCTCGTGCTTCTGCTCCGTGCTCAGAAACCCACTGAGCCCTTTCAATTGTGCGAGTGGTATACTTCACCTCCTTTTCTTAAATTGGCGTTCCCTATCTCTCATGTAGCCACAACCTGTGGCATGCGCCGGCTTGTCCAGTTGAGAGACTCGGCCGCGTCAATGGAGCGCCGTCTGTTGTCGAGAATCGTCGCATCGACCAGATTGCCGCAGAGCAGACAGCGATAGCCGTTCGCACAGAGATCGCTGTTCATCCCCTGAAGGTCACAAATTCGCTCGCTCACCATCAGACCGTTGCACCGCTCACACGTCATGGCGCACCTCCTTGTGAGTGATGAGTGTGTTCGCATCCTGAGCGTGATCTTAGGCGCGGCCTCTCCAATCTTCTGTAAGGCACCCCACAAATTCTGAAGGAAATGGATCGTCTACACTGTAAGCTGGACCACAGATGCGCAGGAGGTGTGCACGGTAGCGTGTACGTGCATCGGGTCGCGAAGTCGCTTCCGTTCCCCGCATGAGCATGAGGCGGATTGTTTTTACCATTTCATTCACTACCGCTCACGAAAGGAGTACAGCATGTACAAAGTCGCTATTGTCGTATTGGCCGACACGGAAACCCACGAAGGATTGGGACGAGTCGTGAACGCGCTGGAAGCCGTGAAGGAGTTTAAAGACGGGCATGACGACGTGCAGCTCATCTTCGACGGCGCCGGCACAAAGTGGATCCCTGAGCTGGAAAAGCCCGATCACAAACTTCACGGACTATACAGAGCCGTGAAAGATCGGGTCGGAGGCGCCTGCGAGTTCTGCGCCGGGGCCTTTGGGGTGAAAGACAACGTAGTGACCTGCGGTGTGAAGCTGGCAGGAGAGTACGACGGACATCCGAGTTTCAAGAAGCTCGTCTCGCAGGGGTATCAGGTCATCACGTTCTAGCCTGGTGAAACAACGGACATCCGGCTGGCAAAATCAGGCTGCTGAGTGTCCGTCCCTGCGCAGGATCCGGACAAGGCGGTGCCCATGCCTCCGAGATCTATTTCCATGACATTGTGGATAGCGCTGGTGGGCCTGCTGTTGAGCTGTGCGTCCACCACGCCGCCAAGTCGGTTGAACGACTATGTCGGCATCCATCCTACTTCTACATTGGAATCGCTGAGTCCGCTTTCCAACAAAGTCGGCCGGACGGGTCTACTCGTGATTGCCGACCAGACTGCCGCAGATGCTGCACCGGTATTGCCCGACGAAGCGCAGACCCGACTCACAGGGCAACTGAGAGAACAACTCGCCCAGTCACTTCCAATCACGGTCGAGACGCTCATTCCAGCCGAAGGCGTGCGACCACACGGCGACATAAGCCCATTGCTCGAATTGGCAAAGGCCCGCGACATGGAATATCTGCTGGTTGTCGTCGCCTCGGCCACCGAGCAGGAGTATCCGCAAACAGTCTTCTTGGGGTGGCATACGCACAGCCAGCCGGGTTTGCGGCGGGACAACTGGTCGCTGCTGGAAGCGGCGCTGATTGATGTGAAGACGGGAGCGGTTCTCTTACGCGGAGAAGGCCGGAGCATGGCGACACTGGATCGTCCAATGGCACCGGGCATTAATCAATGGTATCCCGTCATCTGGTTCCGTCCAGCCAGCCCTGACGGACGGCCCTGGTGGCCGCCGACTTACGAAGGCGCACCGAACATGCTTCGGGTGGTGACCATGAACGATGCCGCGAAACGGCTGGCTCTTGACCTGCAACGGACTTGGTTGGAGTTTCGGCATCAAGAGTTTGTGTCATCGAGACAGTAGTTAGATGGCATGAGGTCGGAGCTTGCCTCTCAATAGACGATGATCCGATCCGCCGCCTCGAACAAGTGCACTATCTTCGCCAATGAAATGGGAGTTACTGAGGAGGCCACGCGCGACGGCTCAATCTTATAGAGCAGCATCATGGTCTGATTTCCGTAGATTTCAACGCCAACCTTGTTCTTGAGAAAGTCGAAATACTCGCCATAATTATGTGGGACTTGATCGAGTGGCATGTCCATCTGTTCGGAGAGGCTCTGACGCTCTCGCTCTGGCAATCCCGCGCGGTCGAGCGCCGTTGAATCTGAGCCAATGAGCTTCCTGAACCACCCGAATCCCTTGGTCACTGACGTCACGGCACTCGCATCTACCAAAATTGTCACCGTGTGCCCCACCTTCACCGACGCCCAGGCCACATTCGGCACCGCGCAGATCTGGGCATCGTCCAGCGCGAGCGACGTTTTCATGTGAATCAAAATGTTGGCTGCAGATGCCTGTTGAGTCCCGAGCCCAGCGCTCCATGCGAGCGCCACGAAGATTGCTATTATCACGGATCGGACTCGTCGCTTCATGATGCAACCTCCTCATCGGCCCGGCTCTTTGTCTGGGGATCGCAGCAACCTGTCGCGTCCGAAATCGCCCCACGATCGAGAGATCCCTTGTAGACAGCGTAAGCCTTCAGCGCCCATTCCTCGCCGGGACAACCTTGCATCGTCATGGCGACTTCGAGGAATTCAATCAATTCTTCCTGCGAAATTCCCTTTTCAACCGCCATCTGCACGTAGGCTCGAATGCACGGTTCGCAGCGAATGGCGACCGAAATAACCATCGCGGTGAGCAACTTGTACTTGGCGGGAACCACCCCATCGCGATAGGCCTCCTGGCGCATGCGCAACAGACCGCCGGTGACCTTCGGGCTCAAGCGGCGCAATTCTTCAAACAGGGTTCTAGCTTCCGACTTCATCTCTTTCTTTTCTCTTAACATCATTGTCTTGCTCTTTCTGATCTCATGTCGTTCTTTTCAGAATTGGCTACACAACAGCTAGAGGTGGGCTTCTGATTTCGTCGGGATAGGCCGTACAATGCCAGGCCAAGAAAGCCGGCCAGGGCGGGAAGCAACACAGAGTCCAGGTAGCCAATGGCCACTCCCAGCCAGACGATCCCCAGCAGCCCTGCAAGAATCGGCGTGAAACAGCATAGAGCGGTCAATATCACTCCGGCCAATCCGAAAGTCACAAGTCGCTTCTGACTCACAAGGTCATCCCTTTCTGATGTTCAGGCGTCCCATTACGCCTGGCCGAGCCCGGCAGTTCTCAAACGATCAGCGGTGATCGGTTCTCGCCGACAGCAGTCCAACAACACACCGTTGACCGCGACGGCCGGGACCGCAGTGATCCCGTCGCGCCGTGCTTTGTCCCGGCACTCGTTGGTCGCACAGCCCTCCCGTAGATCGTAGACCTGCACCTCGCAACGTGGGCAGGCCAGGGATGTGACGAGTCTGACCACATCCTCACAGAGCGGGCAGCCTGCGGTAAACACGTCAACGCGTCGTTTTTCGGCTGTCATTGTTGACCCTCCTTGATATAAATGTGTTTGTCTGATCTGTCTTCTCCAAACTCTGCAAAATCGGACAACGATCGGTCGGCTGCCCGGCCCGGCAGTCTCGAATCAGGCTCCGAAGCGTCCGGGCGAGCGCTTGCAGATCCCGCACTTTAGCCTCCACGTGCGTCAGCTTGGCTTGCGCTCGTCGTTCTACATCACCGCAGCGCGCGGTCGAAGTGACGCGGAGCTTGAGCAGTTCCGCGATTTCCTGCAGCGTGAAGCCCAGCGCTTGGGCATTCTTGATAAACCGAAGCTGCTGTTCCTCATGCTCGCCGTAGATCCGATATCCAGACGGCCGGCGCGCGGACGGTCTGAGGAGCTTGAGCCGTTCGTAATACCGCACCGTCTGGATGTTGACGTCGACCGCGTTCGCAAGTTTCCCAATAGTCCATTCTGTCGTCATCTCTCACCTCCAATGGAATCCTACACCCTGTACCATGGTACCGAGTCAAGGAGACATGCGCTTTTTCTCCTAACTTTTTCCCCTGTAAGAATTCTCGCGGGCAACCGACCCCTCTCTACCGCTTCCACGACAAGAAGGCGGATAGATTGTCACTGTAAGCCAGCTTACAGTAGCGCGCTGTTCCGTCGTGTAAATTCACGGGGTGCGGTCCACCAATCCAAAAGAACCGGATTGACGTAGATCGGAGGGGTTGATACATAGACGCATCTCATAGGTGCGTTGAACAGTGAGGAGCCCATGCCCATCGATGAAATCACCCAGAAAGTCAGCGACCGCTATGCCAAAGCTGCATCCACCGGAGAGCAGATGTGCTGCCCCACCAGCTACAACATGGGACAACTCAAGACATTCATCCCCGAAGAAGTGCTGAAGGTCTCCTATGGGTGTGGCACCCCGGCCGGGTTGGAGACCGTGCGCACAGGGGAAACCGTCTTGGACATAGGCTCGGGGGGAGGAATCGACTGTTTCGAAGCCTCTCGGCTCGTCGGCCCCAATGGACATGTGATCGGTATCGACATGACCGACACGATGCTGAACATCGCCAGGAAGAACGCGGTAGTCGTCGCCACAAACCTGGGCTACCCCGCGTCCAACGTGGAGTTTCGCAAAGGGCTGGCCGATGCCATGCCCGTCGAGGATGGCACGATCGATCTGATCATCTCGAATTGTGTCATCAATCTCGCGCCAGACAAACGGAAGGTCTTTCGAGAAATGTTTCGGGTCACGAAACCAGGCGGGCGATTTACCATTTCCGATATCGTGGCAGACCAGCCCGTTCCTCAGTACCTGGCACACGATGCGGAGAAATGGGGGGACTGCCTGTCCGGTGCACTCACCTTGTCGAGTTATGCTGCGGGAATGGTGGAAGCCGGGTTTCTGGGCATCCACCTGGTCAAGTTTTCACCATGGCGAGACATCGACGGTATTCACTTCTTTTCGGTCACCTTGACCGGCTACAAAATGCCTCCAGCCACGGTTCATTCGCCGATTCGCTACGCCACGCTCCGAGGCCCCTTCAATCGCGTGGTGGATGAACGCGGCACGGCCTATCAGCGCGGCATTCCTCAACCGATTACTCCTAATGACGCCGTCTTGTTGAGCCACGCTCCACTGGCCGACCACTTCGTTCTGACTACTGCGCCTGTGTGGCTCGATCAGAGCGATCCGCGCTGGACCGCGGTGTTTCCTGCACAGACTCCCTGTACGTGGCAAGGCCATTACGCCCTGCTGGCCGGCCCCTTCGTTGAAGCTGCCGATGACGACCAGCACGTCTACCGCCGAGGAGAGCCGCTGGAAATTTGTTCCAAGACTCTTGCCGTTCTGGACGCCGAGGGGTATGCGCATCATTTCGCCATTCTCAATCGAGCCGGTGACCGCGTCAGCGGTGACGCGGTCACCTGTTCCCCTGATGGAGGCTGCTGTTAGATGGCTCTCACATTGCTTGGCCGGAGCAACCCCCTCGCCTCGCCGACTGAACAGCTTCGCATTCTCGAACGGACGGCCACTTCCCCTCCTTTCGATCTTCGGCTTAACCAGGCCGGAATTTTTCCGCTCCGTGCGACCGGTATCACCGTGTTCCAAATCAACGTCGGCAAATTCTGCAACCAGACCTGCCGTCACTGCCATGTGGATGCCGGACCGGATCGTACCGAGAGCATGTCCCGAGAAACGGCGGAGCAGTGCATGCAGGCCCTCGCCAAGACCGACATTCCCACGGTTGATATTACGGGAGGAGCGCCGGAGCTCAATCCGCATTTTCGCTGGCTGGTCGAGCAAGCCAGCGGACTCGGCCGGCATGTGACGGATCGTTGTAACCTGTCGGTGCTGCTGCTTCCCGCTCAGGCGGATCTGTCAGAATTTCTGGCACGCCATCGTGTCGAAATCATCGCCTCGCTTCCTTCATACCGCGCCAATCAAACCGACGCGCAGCGAGGCGACGGGATTTTCGAGAAGTCAATCGAGGCGCTTCGCCTGCTCAATCGACTCGGCTACGGCCAGTCTGGGAGCGGCCTCACCTTGAACCTCGTCTACAATCCGGTGGGAGCGTTTCTCCCTCCCAAACAAGACGCGATCGAAGCGCAGTTTAGGAAAGAACTACGAATCCGCCATGGCGTCGAGTTCAACCATCTCTATACGATCACCAATATGCCGATCAGCAGGTTCCTGGAGTTTCTTGTCGAGAGCGGAAATTACGAGGGCTACATGGAGCGGCTAGCCAACGCCTTCAACCCTACGGCGGCGACCGGCGCCATGTGCCGCTATACCCTCTCGGTGGGTTGGGATGGGACCCTCTACGATTGTGATTTCAATCAAATGCTCGATCTACCACTCAGCCACGGGACGCCATCACACATCCGCGACTTTGACGCGGCCCAGCTCCATCAGCGCCTGATCGTGACACGTAACCATTGCTACGGCTGCACCGCCGGCTCCGGGTCATCCTGCGGCGGAACCGTCGCCTAGGACAAGGGGCCGGTATCAAACGCAGAGGGATGCTGTGGAACTCTCCTTCCTTGCCTTTCTTCTGGTTCTTGCCTTGGCCTATGCCAACGGTACCAATGACGTATCGAAGGCGATCGCCACGCTTGTGGGAAGCGGCATCACGAACTACCGGGGGGCCATTCTCTGGGGTACCATCTGGACGACCGTCGGCGCAGGAGCCTCCGCCTTCCTCGCCAGTGCAATGGTCAAAACATTCAGCCGTGAGCTTATCCTGACAGGCACGACCATCCAGCCCGTTGTCGCCTTGGCCGTCTTGACCGGAGCGATGGCGTGGGTCCTGTTCGCCTCACATACCGGCCTCCCGGTCTCGACGACTCATGCACTCACCGGAGCCATTGTAGGCACCGGCTTGATAGCCTTTGCGGGAGAGGCCTTGATTTGGCCTGCGATCGTAAAGAAGATTGCCCTGCCGTTGCTACTCAGTCCGTTCCTCGCCCTCACCATCGCTCTTATCCTTCACCCTGTCGTGCGCCTGCTTACGGCACGATGGGAAGGAGCCTGTGTGTGCGTGATGCCGGCCTCTCGTGCGTTGGTGGCCATTGATGCGCGGGGCGGCACCAGAATCCTGTTCCAGACCACGAGCCTCGGCCAGCCGGTTATGGCGGTGCCATCGCAATGCGATCGCGCCGGCTTGCAGGGGGTAGTCGTGGGACTCGATACCATTCATTGGATCTCCAGCGGCCTGGCGTCGTTTGCCCGTGGGACCAACGATGCACCGAAGATCGTGGCTATGCTGCTGCTCGGCGCTACAACAGCAGCCTGGCCCAGCGACTGGTCCCAGCTTGCCGCTTTTGGAGGAGTCGCCCTTGCGATGGGATTGGGCGGCTACTTCGGAGGGCTGCGCGTGACGGAGGTGCTCGCCGAGAAAGTGACGAAGATGAATCATTCGGAAGGATTGTCTGCCAACCTGACCACATCCTCGCTCGTGCTCCTCTCAGGAACACTCGGTCTCCCTGTCTCGACGACCCATCTCAGTAGTTCTGCCATCATCGGCATCGGCTTACTAAAGGGGTTGAACGCAGTCCGTTGGGCAACGGTGCGGGATATGGTCCTGGCGTGGATTCTGACACTCCCCGCGGCAGCGCTCCTCGCTTGTCTCGCTTATTTGATCCTCTCCGGAATTCACTAGTTGCTCTCACACCAATCGAAAAGAATGAGGTTCACCTGTCTTTCGTAGAAATTGTTCATGAGGAGTCGTTTTATTCATGACGCCTCAGTGGGGAGATGCTGATGCGGCTGGGATCGGTCCTTCACGGCGTCCGGATCAGAGTCAATGTAAGAACCGCCATCATGTGGTAGCACGGAGAACTGCCTTGCTCCTATCGAAGCAGTCTGTTAAGGTATCAATCATTCAATCCCTTCACTCTTAGGAAAAGGCTGAACACCCCACATGGTCTGGGACCCCAAAGATCCTTGGAGCAAAAGAAGCGACCCGCTTGAGGAGGCCCTCAAACAGGCTCAGTCGCAACTCAAGAACCTCTTCCCTTCCGGCGGATTCGGAAGCCTGCTCCCTTCCGGCGGGGTCAGGAACATCGTGATCGCGGTCCTGCTGATCTTCCTGGCCTGGCAAGCGGTGTTCATTGTCGCACCGGATGAGGAAGGTGTCGTGATGCGGTTCGGAACTCCGGTTCGCGCGGTAGACCCTGGGCCCCACGTCAAGATTCCGATCCTGGAGAGAGTCTTCCAACCGAAGGTCGCCAAACTCCATCGTGTGGAAATCGGGTTTCGCACCAATCAACAGGGCCGCCAGCAGATGATCCCCCAGGAAGCGCTGATGCTGACCGGGGACATGAACATCCTCGCGATCGAGTTTATCGTGCAGTATAAGATTAAAGAGGCACGCGAATATCTTTTTAACGTGGCGGACATCCATGAGACCATTGGGAAGGCCGCCGAGGCCTCAATGCGAGAAGTGGTCGGCAAGAGCAAGATCGACGAGGCCTTGACCACCGGAAAAGCCGTGATTCAACAAGACACAATGGATTTACTCCAAGCTATTCTCGATCAGTACCGCGCCGGCGTGCAGATTGCCGCTGTGCAGCTCCAGGACGTCGACCCCCCCGATGCCGTAGCGGCCGCGTTCAAGGATGTGACGAACGCGAAAGAAGATCGAGAGAAACTGATCAACCAGTCTCAGGGTTATCGCAACGACATTATGCCTAAAGCCAAAGGCGAAGCGGCTCAGATGGTGAACCAGGCCAGAGGATATGCCCAGGCGCGGTTGAATCGCGCACAAGGTGAAGCGAATCGTTTCCTAGCCACGTTGAAAGAATACAACCAAGCAAAAGATATCATCAGTAAGCGCATCTACATTGAAACGCTGGAGGACATCCTCCCACATATGGAAAAGGTGATCATCGACGGGAAAGGCGGGGAGCGCGTTCTGCCCTATCTTCCACTCGACCGTCTCTCAAGGCCCGCGCCCAAACCCACACCTAAACCAGATGTCGAAGAACCAGAGCTGAGCCTGCCCTCAAACCTGAAGTCCAGGAATCTCCAGCCATGACGAAGCAAGGCTTTGTTATTGCTCTGATTGCGGTGGTCATCGCGTTGTTTCTCCTGGGAGCTTCCCCCATCTTTGTCGTAGACGTGACGCAGACTGCCATCGTCGTCCAACTCGGGAAACCTGTTAGGAATATCACGGAGCCTGGACTGTATGTAAAGTTGCCATTTATTCAGGAAGTAACGTATTTCGACAAACGGCTTTTGGATTACGACTCGAACGCCCAGGATGTCATCACGCAGGATAAAAAGACACTGCTTCTTGACAACTTCGCGAAATGGCGCATCCTCGATCCGTTGAAGGTCTACCAGAACTTCCAAAGCCAGCGAGGCGCCCTCCAGCGGTTGAACGACATCATCTATTCCGAGTTGCGCGTCGAGCTGGGACGCCACGAACTATTGGAGATCGTCTCGAGTACGAGAGCCGAGATCATGCGATTGGTCACTCTACGAGCCAACGAGAAGGCCTCCGCCTACGGAATCGAGATTCAGGACGTGAGGATCAAGCGCGCCGATCTCCCCGAGCAGAATGAAAAGGCCGTGTTCGCCCGCATGCAAGCCGAGCGGGAACGGCAAGCGAAGCAATACCGAGCTGAGGGCGCCGAGGAAGCGCAGAAGATTCGTTCTGAAGCGGAAAAAGATCGCGAAATCATCCTGGCCCAGGCGTACAAAGAATCCGAGGAGCTTCGCGGAGGCGGTGATGCTAAAGCGTTTCGGATCTATGCCGACGCCTACCGACAGGATCCGAAGTTCTTTGAATTCACCCGTTCGATGGAAGCCTACAAAAAGGCCTTCAGTGATAAGTCGACCCTCGTGATGAGCCCAGATTCAGAATTCTTCAGATACTTGAAGCAACGCTAGCGCTCGTTACGAGAGCCCCACGATTTCACCACTCACCGGATCCAGATCAATCCGTTCACCCGCCGGTTTCTTCGGCAGTCCCGGCATCAATTGAATCCCTGAACAGACTGCAGTCACAAATCCCGCTCCAGCAAGTATTCGCAGTTCCTTGACCGGGACTGTAAACCCGGTTGGCTTCCCCTTGAGCGTGGGATCGTGCGAGAGCGACAGCGGCGTCTTGGCCATGCAGACGGGCAGTTGGCCAAACCCCAGGGTCTCGGCCATGTCCATCTGGCGTTCCGCCTCCGGCAAAAACTTCACACCCTCTGCCCCATACATCTTCGTGGCAATCGTTTCGATTTTTTTTCGAATCGGCCAGGACAGTTCGTAGAGATGTGCAAAGTTGGCCGGCTGGTCAGACACCCGGACGACTGCAGCCGCCAATTGTTCGGCGCCCTTCCCCCCATCCATCCAGTGGGTCGACACCGCGGCATCGGCTGCCCCCACTCCCAACGACCGATCCCGAACCCAATCCAATTCAGCGCGTGAGTCGTCCTTGAAGGCATTGACTGCCACGACCACCGGTACCCCATGCGCCCGTGCGTTGGCGATATGCTGCTCCAAATTGGCGAATCCTTTCGACAAGGCTTCCTGATTCGGTCCAGTCAGACTTGCAGGCAGCGTGGAACCGACCTTGGCAACCCCTCCGCCGCCATGGAGCTTCAGTGCCCGCAACGTTGCCACTACTACCGCTACAGATGGTCTGAATCCAGATACGCGACACTTGATATTGAAAAACTTCTCTGCTCCTAGATCGCTGCCGAAGCCGGCTTCGGTCACGACAAAATCGGCGCATCGAAGCGCTATTGCGTCGGACACCACGGAGCAGTTGCCATGCGCAATGTTCCCAAAAGGTCCTGTATGGACAAATGCAGGCGTTCCTTCCAGAGTTTGAACCAGGTTGGGCAACAGCGCATCTCTCAAAAGAACAGCCATCGATCCTACACATCCGAGATCTTGCGCCATCACGGGCGTACCGGATTTTGTGAGTCCCACCAATATCCGGCCAAGGCGCTCCTTGAGATCCTGTTGGTGGCCCGCCAGCGCCAATGCCGCCATGACTTCCGAGGCTTCCGTAATCACAAATTGGCCAAGACGTTTTGCTGCTTCTACTCCCAGCAAGACCTCCCGGAGGGCACGATCACTGACACCCAGTGCCCGCGGCCACATGATTCGATCAGGATCAACAGAGAGCGAGTTTCCATGGAATAGATGATTGTCGAGAAAGGCAGAGAGGAGGTTGTGGCTGGTCGCCACGGCATGCGCATCCCCGGTCAGATGGAGGTTGATATCCTCCATAGGAATCACTTGGGCACGTCCCCCGCCAGTACCTCCCCCCTTGATCCCAAACACCGGACCGAGTGACGGCTGTCTCAGCGTAACGGCCGTGCGATGCCCCAACCGAGAGAGACCCATGGCCAGACCAATCGATGTCGTTGTTTTGCCTTCTCCCAGCTGCGTCGGATTGATCGCAGTGACAAGAATATATCGCCCCAGGCTTATCGCCTTTTGGCGAGCAAGGATGGCAAGCGACACCTTTGCTTTGAACTTGCCATAGGGGATTAGTTCGTCTGGTGCAATCCCGAGATTCTGAGCAATCGCTTGGATCGAGCGAGGCTTAACCGATCTGGCGATTTCCAGATCAGTCATGCGGTAGGAGGTAGTTGCTGTGGGGAACGTTCACACCCATTGGAGGCGGAGTATATCACACTGAATTGGGGATGGCTGGACAGGCAGTCGGGAATGCGCTTCTTGCCTTGCTGTTAGAAACCGTAACTGTATTCTTCTTGAAGTGGGAGAGACCGGGGGGGGAAATAGAAGGACGATACCCTATGTACGGCAGAAGACAGGGAACTTTCAGGATCCTGCGCTACTCGAGAATGTACTTATTGGGATCAAGAGCCTGGCCATTCACCTTGACCATGTAGTGCAAATGAGGACCCGTGGCAAGGCCCGTGCTTCCGACGACACCCACAACATCGCCACGATTAACTCTCTGGCCTTCTTTGACCAGAGACTTAGCCAGGTGGCCATACAACGTCTCGATTCCAAATCCATGGTCCAGACGGACGATATTGCCGAGCTTGGGATCAAATCCCGTCGCCGTGACTCTGCCTTGTGCCGGAGCCTGGACCGGGGCATTTGGAGCTGCGCCGATGTCCAATCCATCATGCCAGGCAGGTTTTTCAGTAAAGGGAGAGATCCGAGGGCCAAATCCAGAGGTTACCCAACCTTTCACGGGCCAAATAGACGGAGTTGAAGCCCAGCGAGACGACCGTTGTTCAGCTGCCTGGGCTAACTCACTCAAGATCCGCTCCTGGGTGGTAGCTTCCTTCGAAAGCCATTCCAAGCCCTCTTTTACCGAGGCAACCGCTTCGAGATCTTCCTGAAATGTTTCGATACTGGCAGATGGAATGTGCTCATGGTTTCCCTCAGCATCTTGCTTAGGACCGCCCGATTCAGGCCTCGTACCCTTACTTCCACTGCCATTTGGCATCGTGCCTCCTTCTGGAAGCGGTACTTCTTCACCACCACGGCCATTGACCATATCTCCGGATTTGGGAATCTCAATACCCAGCATGACCCGAAGACGCTGATTCACCTCTTTCATGGCCATGATACGCTTCTTGAGATCATCAATGGCCGTTGAAAATGCTGCAGTTTGCTCCCGTGCGCTCATTGCCTCAGTGCGGAAAGCAGCTAACTCCCAGACCTCTCCTGTCCTGATGACATAGTGAGAAACCACGAGAAGATCAACAAGAAGAAGTAAACAACCAACAATCAATAGCTTACGGATGAATTTCCTTGGAAAGCTGAAGCGGAGGGGCTTCGCGGTCGATCCTCGAAATACCACCACGGTATAAGCATCACTGTTTTCTTGACTGTTCATCTGACCCATGACATTCACTCCCTCATGCTCGGAGAGACCAGGCATACTGAGATGTTAATGAGTTTACCCATCTAGCCCGCTATGGTCAACCCTTTATGATAGTAATGAAATCAGAGCTTTCTCAAACCCCACTCTCTAGGATGTCTCTCTTTGCACCCACTCAAGATACTGGGGAAGTCCTTTACTAACCGATACCGCTATAATCTCAGGCACTTTGTACGAGTGCATCTTTTGAATAGTTTCTTGAAGTGCTTGAAATTGACCCGCCGTTGTTTTCAGGAGGACCATGGCTTCCTGGTCGTTTATCAGCTTTCCTTCCCACCAGTACATCGAATGCACCATGGGAATCGTTGTCGCACAGGCAGCTTGATGGGACCGTACTGCCTGATCTGCAATCTTCGCAGCCTCTTCCTGATTTGCAGCTGTAACCATTACCACTAAGATGTCTTTCGGCTCAGTTCCCATTTCAGTGGGCAACGATACCTGGCCCTCTCATAACAAGCAACCGAGTAAGTGCATCTTTACTTTGATTCTCTAGTCCTGCGCTATAGTAAAAAAGCAACATCCATGCCTCATCTAGAATGCCAAACAATTGACATGGCTATTGTTTTCAATGTGTTAGGTATATCTTTCTTTAAAGATTCTGTCGTCGATGATAGTCACTGTTGGAGAAATACTACAGTCAGGCCATTTTTTGACAAAAATGTCCTAGAAATGACAGGTTTTGGCTGGGCCTGGTTGTTCTACATTTTCTCTTCTTCTAAGCCGCATTTAAGGTAGTGATCTGTACCTACCCCTTCCCCATCCTCGCCAGTTCCGCGAAATAGTGCGCAAAGGCTCTCATCCCGCCAGAGGCTTGGTCCCAATCGAAGTATTCGTTCGGGGCGTGATAGCCGTGCTCAGGGAGACTCAGACCCATGAAGAGAATCGGCACCTTCCAGACTTTCTGCATCGTAACAACCGCGCCGATTGACCCGCCCTCGCGGACAAAGGCCGGCTCTTTGCCGAAGCCCGCTTTGGTGGCGCGCTTCACCGCATCAACATAGGGCCCCTCAAACAATCCTTGGAACGGCTGCAGCATCCCTTCCCGCTCCACCTTCACGTTCGGATTCACTTTGGCGATGTGCTTTTTGAACAGCGCAAAGGTCTTCTCCGGCGTTTGCTTCGGCACAAGACGCATGCTAACTTTGAGCTCGCCATGACCCGGCACAACGGTCTTCACGCCAAGACCATGGTAACCGCCAGTCAATCCGTGAACCTCAAACGTTGGAGCAGCCCAAATGCGGCTTGTCACCTCGGCAGGATCCTGTGTGCGGAGGGACTGAAAACCATAGGCCGCCTTGAACCGCTTCACGTGAAACCCTGATTTGAGAAAGTTTTTTATCTCCACCTTCGTTGGCTCGACCACATTCCGGTAGAATCCTGGAATCTTGACCTTCCCGCTCTTGGCGTCGACACAGGCATGGACCACTTCCATCAGCTCAGCAAGGGGATTCCTTGCCGCGCCTCCGGTCAAACCCGAATGCGCATCCTTGGTCCCAGTACGCAGAGTCAGTCGCGCGCCGAGCAGCCCACGCAAACCGTACGGTATCGCCGGACGACCCTTCGCAATCCAGATGGTATCCGACACAACGACGGAATCCGGGCGCGGAATAGCCGCGCGGTTTTTGAGTCCGGCGACGAAGTTTGGGCTCCCGATTTCTTCCTCGAGTTCCCACAAAAATCGGATGTTGATCGGCAGGCCCTGCTCAATGGCAAACCGCGCGCCAAACAAGGCCGAAAGCGCCGGTCCCTTGTCATCGGTGGCTCCTCGACCACGATACTTCCCATTTTCATTCTTGAAGGCGAACGGTTCCTGTTTCCATTCCGGTTCTTGCGCCGGCTGCACATCCATGTGGTTATAGATGATGACGGTTGGATGCTGTGCGCCCGTTGTCCATCCTCCTGAAACGATGGGATACCCACCGGTCTCCACAATCTGTGCGTCAGCGCCCAGCTCAGTCAAATATTGCACGGCAAGATCTGCCATGCGCCGCATATCGGCCGCACGGGAGGGATCCATACTGATCGATGGCACTTCCACCATCTGTCCCAGCATGTCCTCAAACCGCGACCGCACACCTTTTATAAACGCCTCAAGTTGCTGCACGTTCACCATGCGTGATGCCCTCCTAACCGGTGAGGCCGGATTATAGCGATGCAGCGTCGGAAGAGAAAGCAGCACGGGCGACCTTCCCACGAAAGCATGATGGAAATGATAGAATGGGCGCATCATCCATCAAGGGTTGCTCCTCATATGGTTCGTACCTCCATTCATGTTGTTGGTTTCCTGCTGGCACTCGTCGCAATGCCCACCCCTCTCTTATTGTGGGCTGAAGAGCCGATCAGCATTCAACAGATCCTGGAAGACCCGCAGATCTATCATCTGCGGCATGTCACCCTGCACGGTACGGTGCGCGATGTACAACCGCTCGACCCCTACGAGCTACCGAATGAAACCGTCTGCTACGGTGCTTACCTGTTCCGCTTGGAAGACGACGCTTCGACGCTCGCAGTTGCAGTCCTCGGCATCTGCGGGAAACCACTGATACGCGACCCAGAGGTCGAAGACGGAGACCGCGTCCAGGTGAGTGCCACGATTCAAGCACCCAGTCACGGCGGGTACTATTTAAGCTTCCGTGGATTGAAGGTCGTTACGGAACAGGAAGGCCTCGTCCAGGCCGTCGCCGATCGGATTCTCCCAATTCTGGAGTAACGACGCACGCCGCCGACGGCCCGTTGCTTTACAGTTTGTACCCAGGGATTCAATTACACATTGCTGTTGGATATGGTGAGCGTGACGGACGAACACCACGCCCCGCTCAAGTACGAGAGCTATCGAAACCGACACTACCGGACCTTCAAGGTCTGGCTGCCCGGCGCGCAGGACACAACGAAAATACTGGTCCTGACCTACAAGGTCTCGAACGGACTCAAGTACTTCGAGGACCATGACGAACTCTACTGGAACGTGACCGGCGACGAATGGGACGTACCGATCGAAGCAGCGACAGCCAGGATTCTGTTGCCGGCTGGGGCGACCGGTGTGAAAGCCCTCGCGTTCAGCGGCGCCTATGGCGCACGCGGACAACAGGCCGACCTGCGGATCACAGGCCCGGAAATTCTCTATCAGATGACACGCCCGCTCGGATTCCGTGAGGGACTCACCGCCGTGGTCGGATGGGACAAGGGGCTGGTTGCCGAGCCCGGTTCATTGCAGCGCACCAACTTGTTTCTCCGATCCAATTGGCCGCTCGCACTGCCGATCGGCGTCTTTGGCCTCATGTGGTATCTCTGGTACACGCGCGGGCGCGACCCGAGGCTGCGCCCCATCACCGTGACCTACGAACCGCCCGATACATTGACACCGGCTGAACTCGGCACGCTCATCGATAATTCGCCCGATCTTCGTGATATCACCGCAACGCTCGTCGATCTCGCGGTCCGCGGCTTTCTGCGGATCAAAGAGCGTCAAGAGTCCACGCTCCTCGGATTCCGGTCAAGCTCGGCTTATTACCTGCATCGGCTCAAGAGTTTTTCGGAATGGACCGGGCTGAAGCCCCACGAGCATGCGACCCTGAGCGGGGTCTTCTTCGAGGACAAGGCCACAGCCGTCGCCCTGTCCGACTTGGAGAATCGCTTTTACGCACGCCTGGATGGGATTAGGTCCTCTCTCTTCGACCAACTCCTGAACCGAAGCTACTATCCACGGCGACCCGACCGGGTGAAACAGATCTACATCACCATCGGTATCTTCGTAACTCTCGCATCGATCTTTGGAGCGGTGTGGCTGAGTGATCAGTACGGCATTGCCCTGCAAACCGGCATCGCCGCCGGCATCCTCTCAGGATTGATCATTATCGGGTTTGGATGGTTCATGCCCGCACGGACAATTCGCGGCGCACGGGTCTTGGAAAAAGTGCTCGGCTTCGAAGAGTTTCTGACCCGCGTCGAGTCCGATCGTTTCCAACGCGTCGTGAAGACTCCTCAGATGTTCGAGAAGTTTCTGCCCTTCGCGATGGCATTAGGCGTGGAGCAGAATTGGGTCCGTGCCTTCGACGGCATTTACACGCAGCCCGCCCACCTGGTATCAAGGAGCCAACATCGCCGACTTCCGCCCCAGAAGTTTTGTCGGCAACTTGTCGAAGATGTCCGCCGCAGCCGGCACGATCATGACCTCCGCGCCACGAAGCACGAGTGGATCAGGATTCAGCAGCAGTTCATCCGGAGGATTCTCCGGAGGAGGCGGCGGCGGCGGCGGAAGCGGATTCTAACGGTTTGACGCATTCTCTCCTATGCAACAGATCTCTCCCACCCAGAGCCACATCGGATGGATCGGGACCGGCGTGATGGGCGCCTCAATGTGCGGCCACCTTCTGAATGCCGGCTATGCCGTCACCCTCCATACGCGCACGAGAACCAAAGCCCAACCGCTCCTCGACCGCGGAGCCGCATGGGCAGATAACCCACGAACGGTCGCGACGACGACAGACGTAGTGGTCACGATGGTGGGATTCCCGGCTGATGTCCGCGAAGTCTATTTCGGTGCAACTGGGCTGCTGGCCGGTGCGAAACCAGGCTCGATCTTCATCGACATGACATCGACGGATCCGTCGCTGAGCCGGGAGGTTGCAATCGCAGCTTCGGCAAAAGGTTCTCAGGCCCTTGATGCACCGGTTTCCGGCGGCGACGTAGGCGCCAGGAACGCCACGCTTTCGATCATGATCGGCGGCGAGCCGGCTGCCGTCGAAAGGGTGCGTCCGGTGTTTGAACGGCTCGGCAAGACAATCGTCCACCAGGGAGGACCGGGCGCCGGACAACATACGAAACTCTGCAACCAAATCGTGATCGCCGGCACGATGATCGGCGTCTGCGAAAGCCTTCTGTACGGATACGTAGCCGGACTCAATCTGAACCAGATGCTGGAATCGATCCGTGGCGGAGCCGCCGCGTGCTGGACGCTGGACAATTTGGCGCCGAAGATCCTCGCGCGAAACTTCGACCCAGGCTTCTTCGTCGACCACTTCGTCAAGGATATGGGCATTGCGCTCGAAGACGCGAAACGGCTGGACCTGACCTTGCCCGGGCTTGCCCTGGTGCACGAGCTGTATCGAACGGTCATCGCCCTCGGGCACGGTCGCAGCGGAACTCAGGCTGTACTGCTGGCGCTGGAAGAAATCTCGCACGCCCATCTCGCCCCGCAAGGCCCCACACGATGATTGTTCATCTGGCACTCCTCTTCAGCCTGCTGCTGAGTGGCTGCGCGACCAGTCGCGGATTCGATCGGAACACCATGCGCGCCACGGTCCATTCCGGCGCCGGCGCGGTTGCTGAACAGAACACACCCACCACTCCAATAGACAAACCGGCCTTGCCGATGCCGTTTCGACTGGCGCTCTACTTCGTTCAGCGAGAGTTTCCTGCTGCTCAAACTATCCAGAAAGCCGAGTGGATGAGCGCAGACAAAGATAGGCTGGCGAATGGGTTGACACCTCTGCTGAACGAACGGATTGTGACAGACACCTTCATCCTCGCGGACTCGGCCCTCCTGGGGAGTGATGTGAAGAAGATTCGACAGGCTGCCTCACGCTACGGCGCAGACGCCGTACTCATCGTGGAGGGAGCGGCAGCGGTCGATCGCTACAACAACGGCTATGCCGCGCTCTATGCCACGCTGATAGGCGCTTACCTCGCTCCCGGCACTGAGAGCGAAGCCCTCTTCATCATCGAAGGCAGTCTGTGGGACGTCCGAGCCGAACGGCTCTACACAACTCAGACGGCAGAAGGTCACTCCAAGTCAGTGGGATCAGCAGTCATGGTGGAGGACAGCCAGGTGCTCGCTCAAGCGAGGAAAGCGGCGCTGGATGAGTTGGGCAAAGGGATGATCGATGAATTGCGCCGATTGGGAGCCACACTGTCGCACACGAGTGATCACCTACGGTGAATCGAAAACCCACAACACACCGAATACCAACAGATGCTGAGATGGTGTGAGTCGGGCCACACCAGAACTGATCTCTCCGTTCCTGAAGAACCCACCCCCGACGCCGGTCGATTCGTCATAACGATGTTCCAGCCGCACCATGGTGTTGGTCCACCTATAAGGAAACTTGTACTCGACTGTTGATGTGATCGCTTTCACGAATTGCTCTGCTCCAGTCCAGCGTCCGTTCCGATCCCAGTAGAATTCCGGACGAAGCGCCACGGACCAAGGACCACCCAGATGCCACTTCACCACCATGTTCCCGCCCATGACAAAGGTTCGTGGGCTGCTGGGCTGATCAGCAATGCTTTCTGTGCCGATGTCGTAGGACACCGCAAGCGTGAGATCGTCCCCTTTCCACTCCAGAATGTGATTGCCGTATAGCCGCCAGAATTCCAAAGAGGTCTTGGTCTGATCCGGCCCCCAATAAGTCGTCTGGATTGCAGTCAGTCGCGGCGTGATTTTGTAGGCCCACTGTGCTCCATACGAAGGCTGGTCGTTGGGATGCGACAAATGGTAGTACCCGTTCACGACAAAGGCAGTCACCGTGAGATTGTCGCTTACGGGATACTTGGCGTTCACGCCGAACATCATGTAAGGCGAGTTGTCGGCGATCCATGAGCGTGTATAGTTTGCGTTGTCCTTCGCGTAGAACGATTCATAGCCGATCAAACTATTGAACAGTCCCGCCGTGATCGTGAGTCCCTTATTGACTGGAAGCAGATAGGACAGGTTGGCCCGGTGAACATGGCGCAGGGTGTCGGCTGCGCCGACTTTTTGCTCCCCCTGTAGAAATGCGAAGTCCTTCGAGTCATGGCCGCCCTGGAAACCGAACTCGCCGCCCCACCGCGACTCGGTCGTGGCATCCTTCCGCACGTAGGCTAGCCCCATGTTGGGCGCTAGCTCATTGTGCCGGTTGGAAGTCGAGCGGCTGCGCCACAGATCGTTGTCTGGAAAGTTGAAGTTCACGATGTAACTGAGGTCAAGATACGCGCCGTAGCGCCAGTCAGTTGTCGACGACTCGGTGGTGGTGAAAGAGGTGGACCGGGACTTGGCGGTTCCATCCGATCCCTGCTCCAGGTTTTGCGCTTCGCAGACATACACCGGTACGACCAACATCCATGCGGCAACCAACCAACAGACATCGTCCGACCGACGACGGGCCGGCTTCTCCGGCAGGATTTTGGTTTTCTCTTTGTCGAGTGTAAACGCATCGATCTTGCGCACAATACAATCCTTCTGAGTATCCGGACATCATTTCCGGGCTTGACCCACAAACTATACCTTGACCAGTATCAAAACGGGATCAAAACCGACTGAGCGGATATAAACGAAGCGTAAAGGAGGGAGCGTGCGGTCATTCCGTCCTGAGTCGATATCCAACGCCTAACTCCGTCACCAGATACCGTGGATGGGCCGGGTTGTTCTCCAATTTGTTTCTCAACTGGCGCATGTAGACCCGTAGATAGTGCCCTTCCTCCACGTGCAGTGGACCCCACACCTCTTTCAGGAGCTGACGGTGAGTCATCACCCTGCCGGCATACCGGACCAACGTCGTGAACAGCTTGTATTCGATCGGCGTCAGGTGAATTTCCTTCCCGGAGACAAACACGTGTCGACGTCCGAGATCCACCTTGAGATCACCGAGCGCAAACACCGACTCGCCGCCATCAGCAGCCCGGGAAGCATGGCGAAGCGCCGTTCGCATCCGTGCGAGGAGTTCGTTGACTCCGAACGGTTTGGTCACATAGTCGTCGGCACCGAGGTCCAGCGCCGCCACTTTTTCCTGTTCCTGGTCCCGAGCCGACAGCACGATGATGGGCGTCACAGTCCACTCCCGCACCTGACGGATCACCTCGCTTCCCTCAAGATCCGGCAGACCGAGGTCCAGCAGGATGAGATCGGGATTCCTCGCTTTGGCCTCCGTAAGACCGGCTTGTCCCGTCGCAGACTCGTGGAGCCGAAATCCGTGTGCAGGCAGTGTCGTCCGGAGAAAACGACGGATTTCCGGCTCGTCCTCAATCAAGAGTATCGTTGATTCCTGTGACATCGGACGTCGCAGCCTCGAGTGTCGCCTTTCGACCGAACAAGATTACGTTCGCCGGGTCTCCGTCTGTTCCGTATCCACAGGCGGTTGCTGGTCAGGTAACGGAATAGAGAAACGAAAGAGGGCACCGCCTCCTGACCGATTCTCCGCCCAAATACGGCCGCCATGCGCCTCCACGACGCCGCGACAAATCGTCAGCCCCAGCCCGGTCCCTCCCTCTCGTGCGGGCTTGGCGCGATAGAATTTGTCGAAGATGCGGGCCTCCTCTCCAAACGGGATCCCCGGGCCTCGATCTGCGACCTCGACGATCATGTCACGATCGCTCACCGATGCGGAAAGATCGATAGCGCTTCCCGAGGGCGCATACTTCATGGCGTTCTCCACCAGATTGATCACCACCTGTTCCAGGAGCACCCCATCGACAAACACCAGCGGCAGGTCGGCTGGAAACGCCGCGTTGACGGTATGCTCGCGCAACCGTCCCTCCAGTCTAGCCAGGGCCGCACCAACGACCTCATCCATAGGATGCCAATCTTTGCTGAGTTGCACAGCCCCCGCCTCGATGCGCATCATGTCGAGGAGGTTTTTCAGTAACCGATCCAGGCGATCAGCCTCTCGATAAATGGACCGAGAAAGCTCGCGCCGCCCAGCGGGGTCGAGTTCCCCCTGTTCTCCCACCAAGCTGCTGGCAGCACCGGTGATGGTGGCCAGCGGAGTCCTCAGGTCATGGGACACCGAACTGAGAATGGCATTCCGCATACGTTCCGTTTCCACACGCACGTGAGCCTTCTGCGTCTCTTCAGATAGACGCGTCCGCTCGATCGCCAATGCGATTTGGTTCACCAGCGATTCGAGTAAGTGCAGCTGATCAGGGTCCAAGAGTCGGCTGGACTCGGTCGGCCGCACCGCCACCACCCCGATCGCTCCGGCTGAACCAACCAAGGGCAGATAGAGCGCGCTGGCTCCCGGGAGCGTATCGGTCCCAAGTCCGGCTCGCTCACTGTGGTCGAACACCCATTGGGCCACACCCGACTCTTTTGGATCCAATTCAAAAAACAGGAGTTCTCCACGTTGCAGCTGCACCCGTTTGTCGGCATCCGCCAGAAAGATGGCGACTTGAGCATCAAACACGTCTCGAAGATGTTTCGCCGCGAGTTGAGCCAGCATGCTGGTCCCCCGATGCGTCGCAAGGTCCCGGCTCATCGCATAGAGCACCCCTGTACGTTTCTCCCGAGCGCGCGCTAGTTCGGCTTGCTGTCGAATACGCACGGCGAGATTACTGATGACCAAGGCAACCACCAGCATCACGCCGAATGTGAGGAGGTATTGGGCGTCGGACACTGCGAAAGTGAAGTAAGGCGGCACGAAGAAAAAATCGAAAGACGCCACGCTCAAGATTGACGCCAGTACCGAAGGACCGCGACCCCAGCGAATCGCGATGACGATCACGGCAATGAGATACATCATGATCAAATTCGCTGCCGTAAAATGGGGGAACATCAACCAGGCGATCGCCGTCGCAATCAACACTCCGAACGAGGCATACGCATACGCCGAGACTTCGCTGGTCCTCCGGAGACTGCGCCGAACGAGCGGCTGCCCTTCCCCCGCTTCTCCCGTAATGACATAGATGTCGATCTCACCGCTTTCGTGGACAAGCTCTGACACTACAGAACCGAAGATCCATTCCTTCCACCGCGACCGCACCGGTTTCCCGAGAATAATCTTCGTGGCATTGCGGCTCCGCGCATAGCTGAGAATCTCTTGGGTGATGTTCTCGCCGGATAATGTGACCGTTTCGGCCCCCAACTGCTCGGCCAACCGCAGCGTCTGCACCAGGCGATCCCGTTCGGCTTGCGGTAATCGAAGATGCCGGGGAATCTGCACATAGACAGCGATCCATTTGGCGTGAAGGTCGGCGGCCATCTGGCGCGCGGCTCTGATGAGACGCGGGCCGCGCGGTTTCATGTTCACGCAGACCATGATCGTTTCCGCAACCGGCCAGGTCCGTACCACCGCGTGATCGCGCCGGTAGACCTCCATTTGCTGATCGACCCGCTCGGCCGTGCGGCGCAAGGCGAGTTCTCGAAGCGCGATCAGATTGCCTTTCGCGAAGAAATTTTGAATGGCGTGCTGGATCTGCTCCGGGACGTAGACCTTCCCGTCTTTGAGCCGTTGAAGAAGATCGTCAGGCGGAAGATCGATGAGCTCCACATCATCCGCTCGTTCGAGCACAGAATCCGGGACGGTCTCCCGGACACGGACACCGGTAATCTGAGCTACGACGTCATTCAAGCTCTCCAGATGTTGCACGTTGACCGTGGTGTAGACATCGATGCCCGCTTTCAGTAACTCCTGAACATCCTGCCACCGCTTCGCGTGGCGCAGGCCCGGCGCGTTGGTGTGCGCGAGTTCGTCGATGAGGATGATGGTGGGGCGGCGCGCGAGAGCCGCGTCGAGATCGAATTCCTGGAGCACTGTTCCGCGATACTCCGCAGCTCGACGAGGCAGCAGTTCGAGTCCGTGGACTAACGCTTCGGTTTCAGTGCGTCCATGTGTTTCGACCACCCCAATGACAACGTCCACGCCGTCGTGCCGTTGCTCGTGCGCCGCTTCCAGCATGGCGTATGTTTTCCCTACGCCTGGATTGGCGCCAAAAAACACTTTGAGTTTGCCCTCCGACTGCCGGACTTCCTCGGCCTGAACACGCTTGAGCAACGCGTCGGGATCCGGTCGTTCCAGGTTCATGGGAGAAGTTTCCCGCCCAATGTTGGATTCCCCCGAGAGAATGGTGCTTGAATTCTAGGGGAGGCTCGGAGAGGCGTCAACGACGGGATCCATCGACCGAACTCGACATACCGCAACCGACGCCTCCGAATCGTGACCGCCGGGCAATGAATCTCTGGACCTAACTCCTCTCGTCCAGAGCCAGATTCAGCCGAAGAACGTCGACTCGTGGCTCCCCAAGTAATCCGAACTGGCGACCTTGGGTGTGGCGCACCACGAGATTGCGCACGGCCGTTTCATCGATTCCTCGAGTACGAGCCACTCTTCCGATCTGGTATTGCGCAGCAGCAGGGCTGATATGGGGATCCAGCCCGCTTCCAGAGGCGGTGACGAGATCGACCGGAATGGGCGCGTCATGGCCTGGATCTGCGGCTCGCAGCGCGGCCACCCTCGCCTGTACCGTTTCAATAAGCACCCGGTTGGTGGGTCCGAGATTCGACCCACCCGAAGCAGCGGCGTTATAGGGAAACGGCGCGGTGGCCGATGGACGGCTCCAAAAGTACTCTGGTTTATCAAAGTACTGCCCGATCAACGTGGACCCGATCACTTGGCCATTCTGAACGATCAAGCTGCCGTTCGCTTGGTCTGGAAAGAGCAGTTGAGCCAGCCCCGTGACCGCCAGCGGATAGACCAACCCGGTGAGACCCGTCAGGATCAGCAACGTCATGAGCGCCGGTCTTATGTGCTCTATCATGGATGCCTCACACGAGATGGAGCGCGACTAAAACCATGTCGATCAGTTTGATGCCGATAAACGGCACCACGACACCCCCCAACCCGTAGATCAGCAGATGACGCCGTAACAATGGCTCGGCGCCGATCGGGCGGTACTTGATACCTTGCAAAGCAAGCGGAATAAGCGCGACGATGACCAGCGCGTTGAAGATCACCGCAGACAAAATAGCACTCTGCGGAGTCGCCAACTGCATTACATTGAGCGCATTCAAAGCCGGATAGGTCGTGGCAAAGGCTGCGGGAATGATCGCGAAGTACTTCGCTACATCGTTGGCAATGCTGAAGGTAGTCAAGGCTCCGCGGGTCATGAGCAGCTGTTTGCCGATCTCTACGATTTCGATGAGCTTCGTGGGATTGGAATCCAGGTCCACCAGGTTGCCCGCTTCTTTGGCGGCCTGCGTACCCGTGTTCATCGCCACCGCGACATCGGCCTGCGCCAGTGCCGGGGCGTCGTTCGTGCCATCGCCCGTCATCGCAACAAGCCGGCCGCCGGCTTGTAGATCGCGAATGAGTTTGAGCTTGGCTTCCGGCGTGGCCTGGGCGAGAAAATCGTCCACACCTGCCTCCGCAGCCACCGCCGCCGCCGTCTGAGGATTATCGCCGGTGATCATCATAGTCTTGATGCCCATCCGGCGAAGCTCGACGAACCGTTCCTTGATTCCGCCCTTAACGACGTCCTGCAGCGCAATCACTCCGAGCACCCTTGCCTTCTCAGCCACCACCAGCGGCGTTCCGCCTTGTTTGGCGATGCTCTCCACATGGGAACGCACGAATTCAGAGTAGTATCCTCCCTGCGACGCGACATAGGCTTCAACGGCATCCGCCGAGCCTTTACGGATCTCTCGCCCATCAAGATTGATCCCGCTCATGCGGGTCTGTGCCGTGAAGGGAATGAACGTGGCGCCCAGTTCGTGCATCTCGCGCGTGCGCAATCCGTACTTTTCCTTGGCCATCACTACGATGCTGCGGCCTTCCGGTGTTTCATCCGCCAGGGACGAGAGTTGACACGCGTCGGCCAACGCTGCGTCGCTGATGCCTTCGGCCGGCATGAAGGTTGATGCTTGCCGGTTGCCAAGCGTGATCGTGCCGGTTTTATCGAGCAGCAGCACATCGACGTCGCCCGCCGCTTCAACGGCCTTTCCCGACATCGCAATGACATTGGCTTGCACCATACGATCCATGCCGGCGATGCCGATGGCCGACAAGAGCGCTCCGATCGTCGTCGGGATGAGACAGACCAGTAAAGCGATTAGGACAGTGACCGTTACAGGCGAACCCTGGCCGGCGGCCGCCACGCTGTACAAGGAATACGGCATTAACGTGACGGTTGCGAGCAAGAAGATGATGGTCAGGGCTGCGAGCAGAATGGTGAGGGCAATTTCATTCGGCGTCTTCTGACGTTTGGCCCCTTCCACCATGGCGATCATCCGGTCGAGGAAGCTCTCTCCTGGACTGGCCGTCACGCGAATGATCAACCAATCCGACAGCACTTGAGTGCCCCCGGTGACCGCACTGCGATCACCGCCGCTTTCCCGTATGACGGGTGCGCTCTCCCCGGTGATTGCGCTCTCATTCACTGACGCTACCCCTTCGACCACCTCGCCGTCGGCTGGAATGAAATCTCCTGCCTCCACGAGGACCACATCCTCTTTCTTGAGTTGATTCGCGGACACCACGCTGAACATATCGCGCCGCTGGAGCTGACGGTTCCACACAGCATGAGGCTCGCTGCCAGGATCAACCGCACCAAGCTTCTTGGCCGTTAGTTCCCGGCGTGCGCGCCGGAGCGTATCGGCCTGCGCTTTGCCCCGCCCTTCCGCCATGGCTTCCGCAAAGTTGGCAAAGAGTACGGTGAACCAGAGCCAGACCGCGATAGAGAGAATGAACCAGACGGGCGCCTCACCGGACCCCGTCAGCGCCTGCATAAACAGGATTGAAGTGACAACGCTACCGACCCACACCACAAACATCACCGGATTCCTGACCTGGTGGCGGGGGTCCAGTTTGCGCCACGCACCGGACAGTGCCTGTCGCACGATCGCCGGCTCAAATAGCGATCGTGCTGGGCGCCCTTTCGATACACTCGTCATAGACTCCTCGCCCGTGACGCCACAAAGCCCCTCACATCATCAAGTACTCGACAATCGGCCCGAGGGCCAATGCCGGCAGGAACGTAAGCGCGCCGACCATGATGACCACACCGATCAGGAGCGTGACAAAGAGGGGGGTGTGAGTCGCCAATGTGCCAGGACCTGCCGGCACCGATTTTTTCCGTCCCAGAGACCCGGCCAGGGCCAAGGTCGGAATCGCGAGCCAGAACCGGGCAATCAACATCGCGACGCCGCCGGTGATATTGTAAAAGGGAGTATTTGTGTTGAGCCCCGCGAACGCGCTGCCGTTGTTGTTCCCTTGGGAAGTATATGCATAGAGGACTTCGCTGAACCCATGAGGACCGGGATTCAAGATAGCCGATCTGCCCGTCTCAGTGCTGATCGCGAGGGCGGTGAAACTCAGAACGACGATGGGCATGATGAGGATGAGCAACGAGGCCATCTTCATTTCATAGGGCTCGATTTTTTTTCCGAGATATTCAGGCGTCCTCCCCACCATCAGTCCTGCAACGAACACAGCGATGATCGCGAAGACGATCATGCCGTACAGGCCTGAGCCGACCCCGCCGAACACCACTTCGCCGAACTGTATGAGGAACAACGGCACGAGTCCGCCCAGCGGCGTATACGAATCGTGCATCGAATTCACGGATCCGTTTGATGCGGCGGTGGTCGCAGCAGACCACAGGACGGAATTGGCGATGCCGAATCGCGTCTCCTTCCCTTCCATATTCCCGCCAGCCTGGTCCTGCTGGTCCACACCGGCTCTGGCCAGCAGCGGGTTGCCGCTTTGTTCGGCCCACAGCCCGATCGTCACGAAGGACAGAAGAAGAATCGTCATGGCGGCGAGGAACGCCCAGCCTTGACGGGTATCACCCACCATCACACCGAAGGTATGGCAAAGCGAGGCCGGAATAAGGAGGATGGCCAAGACCTCAAGAAAATTGGACAGCGGTGTGGCGTTCTCAAACGGATGCGCGGAATTCACGTTGAAGAAGCCGCCGCCATTCGTGCCGAGTTGCTTGATGGCGACCTGTGAAGCCACCGGTCCGACCGCCAATACCTGTTCGGTTGCCGTCAGAGACTCTGTCTTCGGCTGGCTCTGTTCATTCAGCACCGGCCTGCCGTTCGCCTCCATCACGGGCTTGGTGTAACTGATCGGCTGCAGCAGGGTGGCTGTTTGGGAGGGACTAAACGTCTGCACGACGCCCTGGGACACCAATAAAAGAGATAACAGCAGTGCCAGTGGCAAAAGGATGTAGAGAGTGCTACGGACCAAATCGCTCCAAAAATTTCCGATCGTCGTTGAGCTGCGCCTGGTCAGCCCTCGGATCAATGCGACGAGAATGGCCAGGCCCGTGGCCGCGGAGACGAAGTTCTGCACGGTGAGTCCGAGCATCTGCGTGAGATAACTCAACGTCGTTTCGCCGCCATACGCCTGCCAGTTGGTATTGGTCACAAAACTTGCGGCCGTGTTGAAGGCCAGGTCAGGCGAGACCATGCCCAGGTTTGCCGGGTTGAGGGGCAAGAGACCTTGCAACCGCTGCAAGCCATAGAGAAGCAAGAACCCGGCGGCATTGAAGAGCAACATGGCCACGCCATAGCTCTTCCAATCCATTTCATCGGCCGGCCGGATGCCACAAAGCCGATACAGGGCCCGTTCGACGGGACCGAGGAGACGGTCTACGCAGAAGGGTTGGCCGTCATAAACTCTCGCCATGTACCAGCCCAGCGGTTTCACGAGTGCCAGCAGCACGACGAAAAACATGAGTACTTGGAGAATGGCATTCATCGTCATCAAAACCACTCCGCCTTCAGTAACGCGATCATGAGGTAGACCAACAGACCCACCGACACAATTTCGCCAAGTACATACATCCCATTCATCTCTTCCCTCTTACAGTCGATCGAGACCCGAGATGAGCCAGCCAGAGAGGATGAAAAATCCGATCGTCAGTGCAATAAAGACAATGTCCATCACCGAATTCCTTCCCTTGGCATGCACCCTACCAGGGCCGTTATAAAAACGGTGTCAAAATTGCCGGACTGATCGTCAAGAAGTGGCCAAGACTTGTGTGGAAGCGCGACGGTACGTGAAGGCGATTCGGAACAATCTGGCGAAACCGTTGAAGTGGGAGTGGTTACGCCGAGAGCCGGCGAGAATGGCGAAACAGGAGAATGGCGCCCCAGGCGAAGGATGCCAGCATCAGAACGGTGCCGACGTTGTAGGCAAGATGGGCCAGGCGCTGGTCGTACTCCAACCAGCCCAGCATGGTGAGAAGATTGTTCCAGTCGTGCCCGTCCGTTTCTTTTCCTGTGACTCCGCCCAGCAGCATGAGATCCATGGCCCGTGCGTCGTTGATGTAGGGCGCAATATCCATGACGCTCTCCGCCGTCCACCACAAAGCAACCGAAGCACCGAACGGATCACGGGTCTTCACGAGAAACGTGCCGAGGCAGATGACCGGCATCAGAATTTGCCCCAAACTCCCTCCGAGAAACATCATGAATCGGCCGAATGGCATGAAGACGAGGTGACCTGCTTCGTGGAACGGGAGATTGATCAGATGAAGAAAGGATTCACCGGTATAGTTGGTTTCGAGCGGCGTGACGATGAACGTGCAGCCCCACCAGACAAGGAGCAGGAAGACCGCGGCCCGACCGACGAACGTAAATGAATCGGTTGCCGCGTCCGATTCAATTGTCCATTGCTTCACAGCACGCAACCACTCGGACTCAGTCGATGATCCCCTGGATGACGCGGCGCTCGCTTGCAACGCCAACGGCCGATACTTGGCGAAGATGATGCCGCACCGGATACACTCATCAGCCCCATCAGGCTGATCAGCCTGACATTTAGGACAGTGGGTAGTCGATGGATCCGCCGAGATCATCACCCCACTCTAGGACCGTGCGCGGGATCGGGCAAGAAAATCTCCGGATTGCTCCACTGCGACAAGGACGATCGGAGCAGGACGATCAAAACGTTCGCCCGGCAAGGTTGCAGCAAGCGAAGAGGCGAGGAGGTACAGACCGCACTTCGTGTGGGCCGTTCGCCCTTTGCATTGCTCTTGGCGAACGGAAAATCCCCTCTGATTCCGCTATCCGAGAGGTTCGCCTCTATACGTTGAGCCTCGAAGCGACGCGGGAACGATGCCGGCGGACTTTTTCAGCGTCCTGCTAGTGGAAGGAGAACGGGACCGGTGCGAAGGTCAACACGAACACGGCCAGTGTGATCCATCCGACAATCCGACGACTACGGCCCAACGGGGCATAGGGATCCATAACGGGTGGATGGCCAAGTCCCCAGAGTCCGGCCATGAAGGCCCAGAGAAACCAGCCGGGCCAGCCGACAAACCCCAAGACGATCAGGATTGGAACGAAAATAAACGCCATCGTCCTCTGCCGACCTCCCCAGAGGGCATAGGCGACATGACCACCGTCAAGCTGGCCGATCGGAAGGAGATTGAGCGATGTCACGAACAGACCAAACCAGGCGGCAAAGCCGATCGGGTGCAGCACGACGTCCGACTGCGGCGGCAACGGCCCGATCACAAGCCATGAGATGAACTGCAGCAGCAGCGGCTCGCCCAGCTGCAGGCCATGCGTAGCCGTCCGATCCACGACGGTCGACAGTGCTAGTCCTACGACCAGAGCCGCGACGGCAACGATGAAACCGGCGAGGGGGCCGGCTACTCCGATATCGAACAGCGCACAGCGATTCATGATCGGACCGCGCATGCGGATGATGGCCCCGAACGTCCCGATGAAGTGGGGCGGCCCTGGAATGAACAGCGGCAGGGAGGCCGGCACTCGGTGAATTCTGGACAGCAGATAATGTCCCAATTCGTGCGTCGTGAGAATGAAGAGCAGCGCACCGGCGAAGGGAATCCCCCGCCAGAGCGTTTCAGGATAGGCCAGCAGAAAATTCAGCGGCCCGCGGACCGGCCCGCTGTAGGCCTGATAGGCGCCCGCCCACAAGGTGGTGAACACGGTCAGCAGAAATAGTCCGATCGGCAGCCCCCACTTCGAGAAAAATGACGATTCTATTTCATCGTCGTCCGCCGCAAGATCGAACGTCTGCGTGATTGCGTCCTGCTCTCCGCCCGCGTCAATGTTTCTGTGGATGTCCCGATGTTGGTTCCGTTCTAACCCGTCCATGGAGTCCCTGGTTATTTGATGGTCGCGAACGGATTATGATCGAGTTCCTCTGCAACGGTCGTGGCAGGGCCATGGCCGGGCAGAAGGCGATGGTCCGGCAAGAGTGCGAGCACGCGCGTGCACACGGAATCGAGATGCGTTTGGTACAGCTTGCTCGGATTGGAGCGGCCGATCGATCCGGCGAAAATCGTATCGCCGACGAAACATACCGGCTGCCGGGGATCCTCTACCCGATAACATATCCCGCCCGGCGTATGGCCGGGCGTCGCCAGGCAGTGGACCGTCCGGCGTCCGACTCTGATGGCGCGCCCGTTCATCGGCACGACAAGCAGGTCCGCCCTCGGCCGCCAATTCAGCAAGTCCACATCTTCCGGTCCCAGATAGACCGGAACTTCCCGATGCTTCAGAATCTGATCGATTCCATCCGCATGATCCGCATGACCATGCGTCAGGCAAATCCCCATGAGATGGAACCCTCGTTTGCCGAGCACCTCAAGCATCGCAGAGGCATTGTAGGCGGTGTCGATCAACAGGGCCTCGCCCTCGTCATGGAGGATGTATCCCTGCACTCCGTAGCCGTTGATCGAACCGTGAACCGTTTCGATCCACGCCGGCGGGTGCTGCGCAACCGGTTCCCACTTGTCGATCGCGATCTGTTCGAGGCACTCAGCTCGAAGACCCAAGGCCTTCGCCAGCGCCCGAACCTCCGCACGGTCCCGCACCTGGTCCCCGCGTTCCAACGCCGAAATGTCGCCTCCTGGCAATCCTGTCATCCGCGAGACATCGCCCACCGAGAGCCCCTGCCCCGTGCGTGCCTTCTTCAGAATGTCAGAAAAGTCGTCTTCTAAGGGCATGCCGAACTATTACTCCGTCTGTTTTGCTCCTGCCTTCTCTACCCAATTCTCTTCCAGACCGGGTATGGAGAGGGCAGGTCTTATTGCGCTCATGCAGCGAGTACCGCCGGCCACCCCCCTCTTCACCCTTCAGGACTCAGCTTGATCTCTTTCACTTCGCCGAAGGTCGAAAGCGCTTTCGGCAAGGTCTCGCCCGATCCGACGGCGACGATTTTCAGGCGATCCGGATGGAGATGCTTCTTCGCCGCCGCCAAAATATCTTCCTTGGACAGCTTCACCACCTTCTCACGCAGTTGGTGCAGGAAATCCTTGGGCAACCCGTCATATTCCAGCTCTATCAGGCGGCTCACGATCGCCGACGGACTGGAGAACGAAAAGACGAACGAGTTGACGTAGGCTTCTTTCGCTTCCGCCAACTCCGCATCACTGACCAGTTCGGTACGCATGCGCTCGATATTCGCCACGAACCGTCCGATGACCTCCTGCGTGGAAGCCAGCTTGGTCTCGGCCCGCACAAGCCAGACACCTTGATCGTGGACGCCGGTATTGAGCCGGCTGCCGACGGAATACGCCAAGCCCCGCTTCGTCCTCACATCGTTGAAGAGCCGGCTGCGGAACGAGCTCCCGCCCAAGATGTCGTTGGCAATCGCCAATGAGACGTAATCGGGGTCGTTCACCTTGATCGAGAGATGTCCCACCCGCAGGTGGGTTTGCGATGTATCCTTCGTGATGAATCGGACTGCCGGCCCCAAGGCCTCGCTCTCCGGCACATCGGCAATGGCCAGCTCCGGAACAGTTCCCTGCGTCCAATCTCCAAACACGTCACGAAGCGACGCGAGCATCTCGTCTTTGTTGAAGTCACCGGTGACGCCTACAATCGTTCCATTTGGGTGGATCGTGTGGCGGTGGAACGCGACGAGATCGTCTCGGGTGATGCGTCTCACGAAGTCGATCGAACTTTCGCGCGCGCTCGGGTGCTCGGCGCCATACAGCACCTTGACGAATTCACGGCCGACGACGGAGCCCGGATGATCCTGGCGGCGGCGGATCCCCTCGATGGCCTGCAGCTTGGCCAATTCAAGGCGTGCCGGATCGAACGCCGGCGCTCGAAGGAGATCGGCGAAGATGTGCAATCCCCGCTTCAAATCCTTGCTCAGCACATCGAGCGAGGCGGAGCCTGATTGCCTGCCGATGCCGATACTGATATCCCCCGCAAAGCGCTCCAACTCTTCGTCCACCTGCTCCGCCGAAAGATCCCCGCCCCCACCGGTTCGCATCACCGATCCGGTCATAGCCGCCAGGCCGACTTTGTCGGTCGGATCGAGCCAGCCCCCTGTTCGCATGGAGGCGGTGATCGTGACCAACGGCAGTTCATGATCTTCCAACAGGTAGACGACCATCCCGTTGTCGAGAACGACCCGCTCCGGTTCGGGGGGCGAGAACTCGACGGGCGTGAACGTCATCGTTCGAGGATCACCGAGCGCCGGATGTCCCGCGCAGGCGGATGCCATGAGAATCAGCAGCATCAAGGCCGGAACGCCCAGGACGACGCCTCCTCGGTTCAGACCTATCACTGCACGCCTCACGTTCATCATCGCGCTCCCTCGCTGTCTGGCACGGCGGCCATCGTTCTGTCGTGTCCCCTCCTCACCAGCACACCCACTGTTCGATTCGACTTCGTGAAGTACCGGGCCGCCACACGCTGGACATCGGCAGCGGTGACCGCGGCAACCTTGTCACGCGATTTCAGCACGTAGCGCCAATCGCCGGCGACCGTCTGATACAGCGCGAGTTGAGAAGCCAGGCCGCTATTGGAGCGCAGAGCACGCACAAGGTCGGCGTCTAAATTGTTAATCACCTTTTCGAGCTCCTTGGGTGAAACCGGTTCCTGTTTCAGCCGCTCCAGCTCGTGATAGATCGCGGCTTCCACCTCGGCCGCCGTGTGCGGCGCCCGCGGTGCGGCCATGAGGATAAACAGATTCGGCGCGCGCACGCCCGGATAGTTCGCGTCCGAGCTGACCGATGCCGCGAGACGCTTCTCCCGTACGAGGCTCGTGTGCAGGCGAGACGTGACTCCGTCCGTCAACACGGCATCGATGACATCGAACACATCATCATCCGGATGTCCCAAGCCCGGCTTGTGATACCCGATGGCGAGAGACGGCTCTGCGTCGAACTCCACGTCCACCCGCCGCTCGCCTCGCTGTTCCGGCTCGACGGTCACCAGCGGCGGCCCGGCGGGCGCCGCAGGAATCTTCCCGAACGTGCTTTCGATCAAGGCAATGACTTCCTTCGGCTTGATGTCGCCGACCAGAGCAATGGTGGCACGATTCGGCCCATAGTGGGTTTTGAAAAAGGCTTCGGTCTCGGCAGGTGTCAACGCCAGGATGTCCGACCCCCATCCGATGGTCGGAACCCCATATCCATGTGCGCGGAACGCGGCAGAGGTGAAAGTTTCAAACAGCAGGCCGTTCGGGCTGTCATCGCTGCGCAAACGCCGTTCTTCCATGACGACGCCGCGCTCCTTGTAGAATTCGCGCAAGACGGGATTGGCCATACGGTCGGCCTCGATGGCGGCCCACAATGGAAGGCGATTGGCCGGGAGACTGATCGTGTAGCGCGTGAGGTCTTTGCCGGTTGAGGCGTTGAGTCCGACTCCCCCGTGGCGCTGATAGAGCAGCGCCATCTCATTGCCGACGACGTACTGCGACGCCTGAGCCTGCAATTCCGTGAAGCGCGTCTGAAGGGAATCGATGGTGGCCTGCTCTTCGGCCGTCGCCCCGTCGACTTTCTTGGCCAGGTCACGCTGACGCTGCTCCAGCTCCGTTCCGACGCGAGCTAATTCTTCCAGAATCGGCTTTTCCTTTTCATAGTCCTTCGTGCCGACCGTGCGTGTGCCCTTGAAGGCCATATGCTCATAGAAATGAGCGAGGCCCGTCTGCCCGACCTGCTCATTGATGCCGCCTACCGCGAACGTGATGTTGATCGAAACGACCGGCGTTTGATGGCGTTCGACCATGAGGACCGTCAAGCCGTTCGCGAGTTTGTGCTCGATCACGCGTTCGGCCAGGCTCGGGGAAGCGGCATACGCAAGGTTAAGGTTGAGGCTAAGGATGATAAGCAGACAGGCTGCGAGGGCGCTGCGGCTGCTCGAATGCATTGATGTCCTCCTGCTCAACTTCGACCTTGGCCTACTTTTCATACAAAGAGCTCCATGAGTTGTTCCGGTCGTTCGATGAACCAATCCGGCTTGCAAGCCGCCATCTTCTCCCGATTCCCCATCCCGTAGCCGACTGCGCAGACACGAATACCCGCGTTGTGGCCTCCGTTGATATCGTTCGTGCTGTCACCCACAAGGACCGCGCGCTCTTTCGTCGCGTTCAATTGTTCCATGACGTGCAGCAACATCCCGGGCTCCGGCTTGAGCCCGAATCCGTTATCGCCGCCGACCATATAGGTGAAATGTTGCGCACCCAGCCCGTTCAAAATGACGCGCGTATATTCAATCGACTTGTTGGTCGCAATCGCTTTCTGCTTGTGAGAGAAGTGGCGCAGCATCGGTTCGATACCGGGGAAGAAGCTCGTCCGATCCAGGCAATGTTCGAGGTAGTGACCGCGAAAGATCTTCAAGGCGTCCTCGAACCTGGCTTGATTCCCCTCTCCGACCGCGAGGCGCAGCAGCTTTTTTACTCCATCGCCGACGAAACCGAAAATTTCCTCCATTGGACGCTCCGGAAACCCCAGTTCGACCAGCGTCAAGTTCACGGATTGTGCAATGTCCCACTTGGATTCGATCAGGGTGCCGTCGAGATCGAAAATCAGCAGATCCACGGACGTCTTCGCCATCATTTCGCCTTTCGCAAGGAGTCGGCAAGTGCTGCGAGCACCGTGCGCTGCGCGGCGTCCTGCTCATGAATTTCTGCTTCACGCACGAAGCTCAGCATCCGTTTGAGTCCAACGTGTGGAGGGATCACCGGGGCGACGATGCGCCACTTGTTCCGCACCGCCTCCACGTGAAAGCGAACCTCCTCTGTGTTCTCCTCCGGCACGAAGACCGCTGTTTCCAAATAGACGGAGCCCAGCACTCGAAATGTGACCGGGATGACGACTTCCAGTTTGTTGATGATTTCCCATTTCCGATAGTCCTCGGGGACGTCGGCTTCCAGGATGACCACGACACGGCCCCACGCCGGCTCTTCTTTCCAATTGATATAGGGACCGAGTACGTCGAACGACAGGGCATCCAAGCGGGCACCCTTCTGATCCAACCGCACATAGCGCTTGACGATTTCCGCCGGAGACTGTTGAAGTGAGCCGCTCTGGGCAAGCCCCGTACTCGCGGGCACAATCAGACTGAAGAGGGCAATGGTCAGGACGCAGCCGGCGAACCGCATGATTGAAACGGCCAAGACCCGGCGGACCAGGCCGATCCCATACACAACACATAGGTGCCGCACAGATATCGCCCTTCGCTCAGTACCGATCGTCGCAGGAATCTCAGAATGGCTGCACGAAAAGGATCGATGCGCTGCTTCTCATACGAGCATCAGCCCATTCCCGGCTCATTCTAGCAAACAGAGATGGAGACATCCAGGCAAGCGTGCGAAACCGGCACTGCGCCCGTTTGACCTTATTTGAGCGGGCATGCTACGGTCCCGGCCTCTCCGTTCGACGCGTGACCGAGGGGGAAAAAACCTGTGTGCATCCATCGACAACTTCGGGCCCATGTGGTTCCTCTCCTGCTCTCGCTTGTCCTGATCTGCTCGACCGTCATGGCATGGACGCTCCCGGCCATCGCCGCCGGTATAGGCGATGGCCCCCCTCACGGAACCACGCTCAGCCCGCTGCTGGAGACGGAGAACGACGCGCCGCTCACGACGCCTCCGCAGAAAGCTCGCGACCTGCTTACGCTGCTGCAGGAGCGCGGCGGTGCGCCTCTTCCGGAGTACATCGGAGGGCGCGCCTTTCAGAACCGGGAACGGCGCTTGCCCAGAGGTCGATATCGGGAATATGACGTCAACCCCAAGGTACGAGGCCGCGCGCGCGATGCCGAACGGATCGTGATCGAGCAACAAACCGGGAAGGCATTTTACACTGGAGATCACTACCGAACGTTTATCCCCCTCAACTAACATTCAAGAGTGATTGACCATCACCATGGCCACAAAACAGAACGCACACGCCCATCTTCAGAACGCCACGGCCCCGTGGTCCTCTCTTCTCGTCACACCTCCGGGGACGGCCGCCACGACCGTGGTCAAGCCGCCGACAGGATATACACTTCGCGTCGTTCAAGGAAAGAACTGCAAAACCTCGGCGGGCGTCTTCAAGGAGTTCGCGAGAGCCCTTGAGTTTCCCGACTACTTTGGACATAACTGGGACGCGCTGGAGGAATGCTTGGCCGATCTGGAGTGGCTTCCCGCAAAGGGATACGTCGTTGTCATTACCGATGCACAGTCTGTGATTCCCGACGATGACGAGGAGTACGAAACGCTGCTGGAAGTCCTCAGTGACGCAGGCGAGGCCTGGAGCAAGGGACAGACGCCCGATGGTCGGCGCGCCCCGTTCCATGTTTTCTTTGTGGCCTCCGCGCAAGACAAGTCGAAGCGGAAACATTGGGGATTGGAGGAACTGCCGCTCACGGAGCCGGAAACAGCGAAGCTCAAAAAACGTACTGGTCGTGCCGTGGGCCAATCTCCACGAAAGAAACAATGGTGAATGTCTGAGATCAGCCTGAAGACGAGGCTATGAGCGGGCTTTGCGTGCGAGATGCTTGAGACCAGCCCATACGCGAGTTGCCGAGAATGCGAAATGGCGGACGGCGTCCGACAACGGCATCTTGCCCACCGCACTGACCGACGCGAGCCGCCGACCTATTCTCTCTGATACTCGAAGCGAGTCTGTCCCTCGAGCTTGGACGACAATCCGGTGTGCCATACAGATGCTATGCGTCTCACGTCGGTCTTCCAACGGAGCCTTTTCCCCGACAAGTCCAATGCGACCTTCTCCGCGACACCAGGAACAGATGATTCTCATAACGTCTCGCTTCTCCGCCATATACTTCTGTATACTAAGAAATAATTACGTAAGCAAGAATTACACCCAAGTTAAAGAAACATGACAAATGAGAAAACTGTCGAAAACCGCGGTTTCCAGTCGAGGCACTGTGCACGCTGTGGTATGGGAGCAGAGAGAAGTGGGTCTCTTGAGACATTTTTGTGCCTCATGTGAGGCACGAAAGAGAACCATTTTCTCTCCGGTGAATTTCTTGACCGGCCCTCAGACTGCGTGATAGGGTGCGCCGCCGATGAACACGTCTCGATCTGCCAAGCTCTTCGCTGAAGCCCAACAGCTCATTCCCGGCGGTGTGAACAGCCCCGTCCGCGCCTTCCGGTCCGTCGGGGGACAACCGCGCTTCATCCAACGCGCCAAAGGGTCGCGGCTCTATGATGTCGACCGAAATACATATATTGATTACGTACTCTCTTGGGGGCCGATGATCTTAGGGCATGCCGCGCCTTCGGTGGTCAGCGCCATCAAGAAGGCCGCGGGCCAGGGCACCAGCTACGGCGCCCCGACGGAATTGGAAGTCGCGCTGGCGAAAGAAATTCGTGCCGCGTTTCCTTCGATGGAAAAGATCCGGCTCGTCAGTTCCGGGACCGAAGCGGTGATGAGTGCGGTCCGTGTGGCCCGAGGATTTACAAAACGCGACGGCATCTTGAAATTCGAAGGATGCTACCATGGCCACAGTGACTATCTGCTGGCAAAAGCCGGGTCAGGCTTGGCCACGCTGGGGATACCCGATTCGCCCGGCGTGCCGGCGGATTTTGCGAAACATACCCTGACGGCTCCTTACAACGACATCCGCACGATCCAACACCTCGTCAAAGAACATCGGGAGAAGCTCGCCTGCATCATCCTCGAACCGATCGCGGGAAACATGGGTGTCGTGCCTCCCGATCCCGGTTTTCTGTCGGCACTCCGGCAGCTGACGGCCGAACACGGCATTGTGTTGATCTTCGACGAAGTGATCTCAGGGTTCCGCGTGAGCTATGGGGGAGCCCAAGCGCTCTACGGTGTCACGCCGGACCTCACGGTGCTGGGAAAGATCATCGGGGGAGGATTACCCGTCGGCGCCTACGGAGGACGAAAAGAGATCATGGATCTCATCGCGCCGGTGGGACCGGTCTATCAAGCCGGCACCTTATCCGGAAATCCGCTCGCGGTCACAGCGGGACTGGCGACGCTCAAGCAGTTGCGGGTACGAGGAGTCTATAAGAAACTCGAGGAACGCTCAGCGGCCTTAGCCAAAGGTATCGGCGAGGCGGCAAAGAAGGCAGGTATCCCTTTAACGCAAACCCGAGTCGGCTCGATGCTGACAGCATTCTTCACGCCGGGACCGGTCGTGGATTGGAATACGGCGAAACAATCCGACACAAAGCGGTACGGCCAGTTCTTCCACCAGATGCTGGAGCAGGGCATCTACCTCGCCCCATCCCAATTCGAAGCGGCCTTTCTCTCCACCGCCCACACCTCAGCGGACATCGACAAAACAATCCGCGCCGCGCACGTCGCCTTTAAGAAACTCTAGTTACGTCGTTCGTGAAGCGTCGTTCGTATCTCGCAAGATACAATCTCGGCCTCTTCAGATACAGCGGGCTGGTTCAGAAATTTGATCGCGCATCACGAGAGACGCGTCACGTTTCACGCCCTGCTACTCGTCGTCCTCGTCTTCCGCGTCTAGAACTTCCTGCCGCTTCTGCTCTTCCATCGCATTGTGGAGCAGCATGCGGATAAACATCGAATAGAGCGAGCCTTTTTCCAATGTCCCCCCAGGAGGAATGGCGATTTTCCCTTCCTTGATCATGCGATCCATCCAGACCTTCTGATCTGGAGCGATCAAGATCGGAATCTCGATCAGTCCCACACGTCCCATCATATCCATAGTGAAAGCCTCCGTTATGAGTCGCTCGTTTCTCGTGAAGCGTCTCTCGTTGATGAAAAACCAGTATGGTTCTTTTTCGTGAGATACGAACGACGGTACTCGTCGGCATTGCAGCACGCCGTTTTGATCATTGTCAACCGATCGGCTCGTGGCACAACCTGTGCGTGACTGGGGAGCCATGCAGGCTCAACCGATAACCATCATCGCTGGGGTGATCCTGTTCCTGATCGGCATCAGCACGTGGGGAATCTCCGCTCATGCCGAGCGTTTGTCCAAATCCGACTCCGAGTCGACCATCCCACTCCATTGCGACCTCTGCTGGAATCCATCGTCGAGCGAGCGAAATACGGATCGCCTCCCGACCTTCAGGCGTCATCGCCAGCCCCGTCCGCCGGACAGCCGGCCGAACCGGTTTCCCAAAGGACGCTACAAACTGGTTCCCAACCAGAAGCCTTCTCGCATTTCCACGCTTCGCGCGCGGGCGAGAAGAAACACGAGACTCCTCAGCACTCAGCAGATGTTTGTCATCGACGGGGATACATTCGGCTACGGATCCGAGCGCGTCCGGCTCCGAGGCATCGACACACCGGAATTGGACGAGCCGAACGGGCAGGCCGCCAAGCAGCGATTGGAAGAGTTACTGCGCAGCGGAGCCGTGCGCATCGTGCCGCGTGGCCGGGATGTCTATGATCGCCTCGTCGCTGACGTGTTTGTGGATGGGCAGAATGTTGCAGACCTTTTGATCCGGGAGGGATACTCGAAGCCTCATGGCTAAAGACGACCTTTGATTGACTCAACTGTATTCCAACCATTCGATCATGTTGCACCCTTCGTGGGTTACGCTATACTGGCAACGAATAGGAGGACTCACCATGGCTAAACTACTCCCCACCCCTCCGCCAGAATTCGACAAGCTCCCGGTCGCCGAACAGATCGATTATGTGCAGTCTCTTTGGGATCGGATCGCCGCGAGTCCCGAGCAAGTCCCCGTGCCGGAGTGGCACAAGCGCGTCATTCGTGAGCGTCTGGAGGCGTACCAGGAAAATCCAACCGCAGGCCGGCTTTGGGAAGACGTTCGTAAAGATATCGAACACAAACTGCAGGATCGTTGATCTGACTAATGGCACGGCGAGTCGTCGTCCAACCTCAGTCTGATCTCGATATTCAAGCTGATCTCTGTGGTACGAAGATCAGCAGTCCGGACTTGGTGTACGTTTCTTGAACGAACTCAGCCAGGTACTCCGGCGAATCGAGGAGAATCCCCTGCAATTTCCTCAACTCGAAGGCGACACCCGCGAGCGCTGCTCCGCCGCTTTCCGTATGGGGTATACTTCCTCGCCGAATCACAAGACGTGAAGGTTTTAGCCGTTCTGCATCTTCACCGTCAGCCCGACATGTGGAAAAATCTCAATTGACGGATATGGCAGCCGTTGAAGTGTGCACAACCAGTCCAACGACCTAAATTGTTTCAACGCTATGAAGAAACACGAAGGTCGTACGCGCCAAAAGACAAGAGACAAGATGAGGACTGGAGAAAATTAAGGGGACATTCTGAGCTACCCCCGATTCCGTAGACACCCCCGAAGGGGGACAGGGTTCTGGGTTTCAAACTGCTCGGGACTGACATAGCCGAGCGTCTGGTGTAGTCGTTGCCGATTATAAAACACTT